>Ga0315910_10000016_pt1 | contig 452041 bp, 391 predicted proteins | sample EdamamesoilMG_FD_204470 | JGI IMG/M metagenome (GOLD analysis project Ga0315910, IMG submission 204470) | Garden soil microbial communities collected in Santa Monica, California, United States - Edamame soil | ecosystem: Environmental > Terrestrial > Soil > Garden | place: USA: California...
GAAGCCGCGGCAAGAGGCGCGCTCTGCAATGCCCGCGCGCGCGGACCCGGCCCTGCGGCGCTCATGACACTCGACTAACCCACTCAGGGATTCAGGCGCGCTCAGGCGGAGGAGTCGGAGGCCCAGGACGCGCACCACTCTTCCTCGGACACCCAAAAGGAGAGGAGTCGAGCGGTGGAATACGGCGACGGGTCCGGGGTCGGCTCGAGCCGGCATTGCAGAGCGCGCCTCTTCCCGCGCGCCGCTCTGCGCCGCCGCGTCGTCTCGCGCGCGCGCATCGCGCAGCACCGGCCGCTCCGCGCTGCGCGCGAATGCCGCCGGCGCGAGCCGAGCCCCGGACCCGGCGCCGCATGACACACGATCACAACCGAGCCCGCCAATGCCGCCGGCGAGGGCCGAGCCCCGGCCCCGGCGCCGCACGGCGCACGATCAAGCCGAAGACGAAGACTCCGACTTCGAAGCCCAGGCCGGCCGCTCCCGACGCAAAGTCACCGGCCGATCCATCGAAGCCCGCGCCGCGCCGGCTCCCAGCAAACCGTTCAATTCATCCAACAAGACCGGACCCAGACGGACGTTCCAACTCGCATCCGCCCGCAGCGTCCGCTGACGACCGCCGGCGTCATGCCAATGAATGCGCACCCGCGCCGCTCCCGGATGCTTGCGCAGGATGTCCTGGATGCGGGCCACCGGCGGCTCGCCGCGGCCGATCTGGATTTCGAGGGCGCCGCGCAGGCTGAGGTTCTCGCGCGAGCCGAGCGGCCGGATCTTCTCGACCAGCATCTCGACTTCGTCGTTGTTGACCTGCAGGCGGCCCTCGAAGAGGCCGACGTAGTCCTCCACCAGCATCTCGGCGTGCTGCTCGAGCACGCGCGAGAAGACCAGCGCCGCCACGCTGCCGTAGAGATCCTCGATGCGCAGCCGGCCCATCTTGCGCGAGGGATCCTTGCGCGTCGGCTTGATGGAGACCTGCGACGCGATGCCGGCGATGGCGACGATCGCGTCCTGGCCGGCTTCGACCAGGTTGCGCGTGTTCCAGGGCGAGACGCCTCCGAGCAGGTCGCGGTAATCGTCAAGCGGGTGGCGCGTGAGATAGAGGCCGAGCGCCTGCTTCTCGGCGGCGAGCAGCGGCTTCCAGTCGAGCGGCGCGGCGGCGCCGGGCGCTCCGCCGGCCGATGCGGCGGCGCCAGCGGAGGATCCGGAGAACGCGCCGGCGTCGGCCGCCGGCGCCGCGGCGCCGCCGAACAGGAAGCCCTGGCCGCGCTCGCGGTCCTTCGCCAGGTGCGCGGCGCGGCGCATGCGCTCTTCGAGCTGCGCGACCAGCTCGAGCCGTCCGAGCTCGAAGCTGTCGCAGGCTCCGGCCTTGGCCAGGGCTTCGAGCCCGGTCTTGGTCAGGTTGCGGGCCACCGCCTCGGTCAGGAAGGTCTCGAGGTCGGCGAAGCGGCCGCCGGGCTGCGCGGCGCGCGCCTTGACCAGCGCTTCGCTGGCGCCGCGCCCCATGCCCTTCACGGCCTCGAGTCCGAAGCGCACCGCGCGCCCGTCCACCACGCTGAAAACCGCGCTCGAGGCGTTGACGCACGGCGGCAGGACGCGGATTTCGTGGCGGCGCGCGTCCTCGATCAGCGCGCGCAGCTTGTCGGTGTCAGCCGCCTCGAAGGTGAAGGAGGCGGCGTAGAACTCGGCCGGATGGTGCGTCTTCATCCACGCCGCCTGGAACGTGACCATCGCGTAGCCGGTCGAGTGGCTCTTGTTGAAGCCGTACTCGGCGAACTTCACCATCATGTCCCAGATCTGCTTGGCGAGCGCCTTGTCCACCTGCTGCGCGACGGCGCCGGCGACGAAGCGGTCTTCGAACTTCGCCATCATCTCGGGCTTCTTCTTGCCCATCGCCTTGCGCAGCGAGTCGGCGTCGGCCAGCGAGAAGCCGCCCATGCGCTGCGCCACGCGCATGATCTGCTCCTGATAGATGAGCACTCCGTAGGTCTCGCTCAACACGGGCTCCAGCAGGGGATGCAGGTGCTGCACCGGCTCGCGGCCGTGCTTGCGCCGGGCGTAGATCTCGTGCAGCCCGGAACCGAGCGGGCCGGGGCGGAACAGAGCCAGCACCGCCACCAGGTCCTCGTAGCGCGAGGGCTGGATGTCGGCCAGCAGCCGGCGCATGCCCGAGGACTCGAGCTGGAACACGCCCTCGGTGTCGGCGCGCTGCAGCAGCGCGTAGGTGGCCGCGTCGTCCAGCGGCAGGGCGTCGAGATCGGGCCGCGCGCCGCACTTCGCCTGCACCAGGCGCGAAGCCTCCTCGAGGATGGTGAGCGTCCGCAGCCCGAGGAAGTCCATCTTCAGCAGGCCGATCTCCTCGCAGGCCTTCATGTCCCACTGCGTGGTGACGGCGTCGCCCAGCCGCGCCAGCGGCACGATCTCGCGCAGCGGCCGGTCGGCGATGATCACGCCCGCGGCGTGCACGCCGGCGTTGCGCGACAGGCCCTCGACGCGCAGGGCCAGGTCGAACCAGCGCTCGCTCTCGGCCGACGCCGAGCGCAGGGCCTGCAACTCCGGGTCGCTCTCGAGGCTGCCGGCCAGCGTCACGCCGGGGCCGTCCTGGATCTTCTTCGCGATCCGGTCCACCTCGGGCAGCGGCACCTCGAGCACGCGCCCCATGTCGCGCAGCGCGTTCTTGGCCTTGAGCTTGCCGAAGGTGATGATCTGACAAACGCGGTCGTGGCCGTAGCGCTGGCGCGCGTAGGCGATCATTTCCTCGCGCCGGTCCTTGCAGAAGTCGATGTCGATGTCCGGCATCGAGATGCGCGAGGGATTGAGGAACCGCTCGAACAGCAGGTCGTACTTGAGCGGATCGATGCGCGTGATCCCCAGCACGAACGCGACCAGCGATCCGGCCGCCGAGCCGCGGCCCGGCCCGACCGGGATGCCCTGCTCGCGCGCGTGGCGCACGAGGTCCCACACGATCAGGAAGTAGGACGTGAAGTCCATGGCCTGGATCGTGCGCATCTCGAACTCGAGCCGTTCGCGCGCTTCGGCCGGATTGCCCGGATAGCAGCGCGCGAAGCCGATCTCGCACTGCTCGCGGAACAGCGCTTCCGGCGGCCGCCCGTCGGGGCCGCGGAACACCGGCAGGCGCGGCACGCCGAGCTCGATCTCCAGATTCACCATCTCGGCCACCCGCATCGTCGTGGCCAGAGCCTCGGGCAGGTCGCCGAAGATGCGGTTCATCTCGGCCGCGCTGCGGAAGTACAGCGTGTCGGTGTCCATCTTCCACCGGCCCGGATCGCTCAACCGCGCTCCGGTGTTGAGGCAGATCAGCGCGTCCTGCGCCTTGCAGTCCTCGTGCCGCAGATAGTGGATGTCGTTGGTCGCCACCAGCGGCGCGTCCACCTGCCCGCGCATGCGCGCCATGCCCTCGGTCAGGCGGTTCTGCTCCTCGATGCCGTTGCGCATCACCTCGAGGAAGAAGTGCTCGGCGCCGAACATGTCCTTGAGCCGGCCGGCGGCGGCGCGCGCGCCGGCCTCGTCGCCGCGCCGCAGCAGCCGGTTGACCGGTCCGCTCATGCAGCCCGAAAGGCACACCAGCCCGGCGGAGCGCTGCGCCAGCAGCTCCATGTCCACGCGCGGGCGGAAGTGCAGGCCCTCGAGGTGCGCGTCGGTTGTCAAAGACATCAGATTGCGCCATCCCTCGGCGTTGCGCGCCAGCAGTGTGAGGTGCGTGTAGGGGTTGGCGCGCTTGTCGTGCGGCTCACGCATCGAGCGCTCCGCGACGTACACCTCGCAGCCGAGGATCGGCTTCACGCCGGCTTTGCGCGCCGCCTGGTAGAACTCGATCGCGCCGAACAAGTTGCCGTGATCCGTGATCGCCAGCGCCGAGTGGCCGTCCTCGACCGCCGCCTGCACCAGCCGGTCCACGGGATTCGCGCCGTCCAGCAGCGAGTACTCCGTGTGCACGTGCAGATGAACGAAGGATTCCATCCCGAAGGCGAGTGTAGCGCCCGGCGCGCGCTGCCTGCAGCCCCTTGACGGGTGCGCGCGGCCGGGGTGAAATAGTCCCCCTTCCCGTGCACCCGTAGCTCAATTGGATAGAGCATCAGACTACGGATCTGAGGGTTGGAAGTTCGACTCTTCCCGGGTGCACCATTTTTTTCGCGGGCCGGCGGCGCGGCCCGGCCGCCCATGACGCTCCTGTTCCCGCTGCTGCAGCCCGCGAACGCCGAGGAGCGCGACCGCCGCATCATGGAGCTGGCGCTCAAGGAAGCGCGCGCCGCCGGCGAGCGCGGCGAAGTCCCGGTCGGCGCTTTGCTGGTGCGCGGCGGCCGCGTCCTCGGCCGCGCCGGCAACGCGGTGGAGCAGCAGTGCGACGCCACCGCCCACGCCGAGATGCTGGCGCTCACGCAGGGCTTCGCCGCCGCCGGCGAGAAGCGCCTGGAGGGCGCCGAACTCTTCTGCACCCTGGAGCCCTGCCTGCAGTGCGCCGGCGCCCTGCTGCACGCGCGCGTGGCGCGCCTGGTCTACGGCGCGGCCGATCCGAAATTCGGCGGCGTGGTCTCGCTGGCCCGCCTGCTCGAGTTGCCGGGACTCAATCACCGCGTCGAGGCGCGCGGCGGGGTGCTGGCGGCGGAGAGCGCCGCGCTGCTGCAGGAATTCTTCCGCGCCCTGCGGCGGGGGAGCCCGGGCGCCCTTCCCGGCCCCGCGGCGGGCGGCTAAGATCTCCGGCCCCGAAGGGAGAGGTGCCGGAGTGGTCGAACGGGCTGGTTTCGAAAACCAGAGTGGTCGCAAGGCTACCGTGGGTTCGAATCCCACCCTCTCCGCCATGCCGGGGCTGCCCGAGCCGGGTTTTGCTCGATCGTTTCGCGTCCTAGGAGAGGTGTCGGAGTGGCCGAACGAGCACGCTTGGAAAGCGTGTGTGTCGCAAGGCACCGTGGGTTCGAATCCCACCCTCTCCGCCATCAACCTGATGGCGGCATTTCGCCGGATCGCTTCTTTACGCCGCTGGAGCCGGGGGTCCGGCGCCGCGCAGCGCGCACGCCGTGAACCGGGTCAGGCCGGGAACGGAGCAGCCCTAAGCGGCGGAGCGCGGGTGCCGCGGATGTCCGGGCCTCCGGCTCCAGCGGTTTTCGAAAGCGGCGGCTAACATGGACGCGTGGCGGAGAGCGCAGCGGCCGGACCCTATCGCGTGCTCGCGCGCAAGTACCGGCCGCGCACCTTCGCCGACGTGCTGGGCCAGGAGCACATCGTGCGCGCCCTCACCCGCGCCCTCGAGCGCGGCCGCGTCGGCCAGGCCTATCTGCTGGTCGGACCGCGCGGCGTCGGCAAGACCAGCACGGCGCGCATCCTCGCGAAGGCCCTCAACTGCGAGAAGGGGCCGGCGCCCGCGCCCTGCCTGGAGTGCGGTCCCTGCCGCGACATCGAGCGCGGCGCCGACATGGACGTGGTCGAGATCGACGGCGCGTCCAACAACGGCGTGGAGGACGTGCGCAGCCTGCGCGAAGGCGTGGCCACGCGGCCGCTGCGCGACCGGCGCAAGGTCTACATCATCGACGAGGTGCAGCGGCTCTCGGGCCCGGCCTTCGACGCGCTGCTGAAGACGCTGGAGGAGCCGCCGGACCACGTCGTCTTCATCTTCGCGACCACCGATCCGCACAAGATCCCGGACACGATCGTCTCGCGCTGCCAGGTCTTCGAATTCCGCCGCCTGCGCGAGCAGGACGTGCGCGAGAAGCTGGCGCTGGTGTGCGCGCGCGAGGGCGTGACCGTGTCCGAGGAAGTGCTGGCTGCGTTGGCGCGCGGCTGCCGCGGCGGCCTGCGCGACGCCGAGAGCATGCTCGATCAGGCCATCGCCGTGGCCGACGGCGCGGTCAGCCTCGACGACCTCGAGATGGTCGCCGGCCTCGCGCGCCCGGAGCGCTGGCTCGATCTCTTCGAGGCCGTGGCCTCCGACCGGCCGGCCGCGGTGCTGCGCTGCGTGGACGAGTTCCTGGCGCGCGGCGGCACCGAGCGCGACCTCGTCGAGCAGGGCGCGGAAGCCCTGCGCGATCTGCTGCACGTCGCGCTGCTCGGCGAGGACGCGCTCGGCGTCGAGCCGGAGCCGCAGCGCCGCGACCGCATGCGCGCGCTGGCCAAGACGCTGGGCCGCGACCGCCTCGAGGCCATGCTCGGCATGCTCTTCGAGCTCGAAGGCCGCATCCAGCGCGCGCCGCTGGCCGCGCGCGCCCTCGTCGAGTGGACGCTGCTGCGCGCCGCGCGCTACGGCGCGCTGCTGGATCTGGCGCACCTGGCCGCCGCGCTGACGGCGGGGGGCGGCGCGCCCGCGGGCGCGATCCGTCCTGCGGCGGCGCCCGCCGCGACGGCCGAAGCGCGCTCGCCCGCAGCGCCGCCGCGCGCGGCCGCTGCCGCTCCCGCGCGCGAGCCGGTCTCCGCGCCGGTCGCCGCGCCCGCGCCCGTGGCGCGAGGCATCGAGGAATTGCTGGATCGTCTCGCCGGCAAGCGCCCGACCCTGGCCGGCATCCTGCGCAAGAACCTGATCGCGGCGCGCATCGGCGCCGCCGAGGTCGTGGTCGAGCTGCAGGAGCCGGGCGCGCGCGACCGCGCTATCCTGAGCGATCCGGGCGAATTGAACGCGCTGGCGCGGCTCTCCGGCAGCCCCGGCCCCTGGCGGTTCGAATTCGTGCGCGCGCCGGCGGCGCCCGAGGACGGTGTCGGCCAGATGCTGCTCGAATCCTTCGGCGGCCGCGAAGAAGAACCCTAACCCCTCGTCCCCCGCGAACCATCATGGCTGGAAGCCTCGGAGATCTGGGCGGCCTGCTGCGCCAGGCGCAGAAGATGCAACGACAGGTGCAGGAGCTGCAGGAAGAGCTCGCGCGCCGCAGCTACGAAGGCACCGCCGGCGGCGGCGCCGTGCGCGTGACGTTCAACGGCGCCCGCGAATTGCTGGCGGTGCGCATCCAGCCGGAGGTCGTCAACCCGGCCGAGGCGGACGTGCTCGAGGATCTGGTGGCGGTGGCGGTCAAGGACGCGCTGCGCAAGCTGGAAGAAGAGTCGGCCTCGGCCATGAAGAAGGTCACGGGCGGCCTCGGCCTTCCGGGCCTGACGTAGGCCGGCCCGCCGTGGCTTTCCCCGAGCCCCTCGAGCGCCTGGTGCGCGCGCTGGAGCGCCTGCCCGGCATCGGGCCGCGCAGCGCCGAGCGCATCGCTCTCTTCGTGCTGCGCTCGCCGCGCGAGGAGGTGGCCGAGCTGGCGATGGCGCTGCGCGACGCGCGCGTCGAGACGCACCGCTGCGCGCGCTGCGGCAACGTCACGCTGAGTTCGCCGTGCGCGATCTGCGCCGATCCGGCGCGCGACCCCGGCCTGCTGTGCGTGGTGGAGGGCCCGCGCGAGGTCGAGCGCATGGAATCTTCCGACGCGTTCCGCGGCCTCTATCACGTTCTGCTCGACGGCCTCGCTCCGCGCGAAGGCGCCGCCCCCGATCCCGGCGCGCTGCGCTCGCTGCGCCGCCGCGTCGAGCAGGACGGCGTGCGCGAAGTGGTGCTGGCCACCGCGCCGGACCGCGAAGGCGAAGGCGCCGCGGCGCTCGTGCTGGAAGCGCTCGAAGGCCTGCCGGTGCAAGTCAGCCGGCTCGCGCGCGGCGTGCCGATCGGCGCGCGCCTCGAATACCTGCACGGCGAAATCCTCGCGGAAGCGTTCCGCGGCCGGCAGGACGCGCGGCCGGCGCGCCGCGACGGACCGTGAGCGGCGCGCCGCGGCGCATCGCCCTGCTGGTCGCGTATCGCGGCGGGCGCTTCCAGGGCTTTCAGCGCCAGGCCGGCGGGCCGACCGTGCAGCAGGCGCTCGAGGAGGCCTGGGCCGGCGTGACCGGCGAGACGACCGTGATGCACGGCAGCGGCCGCACCGACTCCGGAGTGCATGCGTGGGGCCAGGTGGCGCACTTCACGACCTTCCGTCCGCCGGTCTCCGGGCAGGTGCGCGAGGCGCTCAACGCTTACTTGCCCGAGGACGTCGTCGTGCGCGCGGCGGCCGAGGTCGGGCCGGAATTCCACGCGCGCATGAGCGCGACCGGCAAGCATTACCTCTACCGCATCGAACTCGGCGAAGTGCGGCCCGTGCTCAACGCCGCATGCGCGCACTGGCATCGCGGCGCCCTCGATCTCGCGGCCATGCGCGCCGCCGCCCGCCTGCTGGTCGGCCGCCACGACTTCAGCGCCTTCGCCGCTGCCGGCCGTCCGGTGCGCGACGGCGTGCGCACGCTGTCGGATCTGCGCATCCGCCCGGTGCGGGGCGGCCTGGCGATCCACGCCGCCGGCAACGGCTTCCTCTACAAGATGGTGCGCAACCTGGTCGGCACCCTGCTGGAGATCGGCCGCGGCCGGCGCGCGCCGGAGTGGGCGGCGGCCGTGCTGGCGGGCCGCGACCGCAGCCGCGCCGGCGCCACCGCGCCGCCGCAGGGCCTGATCCTGTGGCGCGTGCGCTACGCCGACGATCCTTTCGCCGCACTCCCGCGTTCCGCGGCGCGCGCGTATCCTGGCTCCCAGCGCCCTGCGGCCGCCGTCCCGCGTCCAGCCGCAGCGGCCGAACCACGAGGCTGATGAAAATCCAGGTCACGAGCCGTCATGCGGAGCTCCCGGAAGCTCTGCGCAACTACGCCGCGGAGCGGCTTTCGGCCATCGAGCGGCTCGGCGACGAGTATCCCAGCGCCGAGATCGTGCTGGACCAGGGCCGCGAAGGCCTGACCTGCGAGATTCTTCTGCGTCCGCGGCGCGGCGACCCGATCCTCGCCCGCGAGACTTCGCACGATCACCGCGCGGGAGTGGACGCGGCGGTGGCCAAGATCGAAACCCAGGTCACGCGCGCCAAGGAGCGCCGCGACGACACTCGCCGGACCCGCGCATGAACACGACCATGAAGATCGCTCCGCCTCTCCATTCCAAGTCGATCCTGCTCGGACTGAAGGCGGCCGACGCGCAGGGGCTGCTGCAGGAGCTGGTGGACGGCTTGGTCGCGAACAACGCCGAGCTGGAATCGCGCCGCGCCGAGCTGCTGAAGGCGCTGACCGAGCGCGAGGCGCAGGGCTCCACCGCCAGCCAGGGCGTCGCCATCCCGCACGTCAAACTGCCCGGGCTCAAGCAGGTGACGGTGGTGCTCGGCGTGCACCGCCAAGGCGTGAACTTCCGCGCGCTCGACAGCGAGCCGGTGCACGTCTTCTTCTCGATCGTGCGTCCGCTCGAGACGGCCGACCAGCATCTCGGCCTCCTGCGCTGGTGCGCCACCATCGCGCAGCACGAGGACTTCGTCTCCTTCACCCGTCAGACGCAGAGCGCGCAGGAGATCCTCGACCTCCTGAACGAGCTGGCGCCGGCCTGATCTCCGGTGAGCGGCGCAGCGGATGGGACCGCGGTCGGCAGCCGTGTGGTGGTGAATCCCCACGGCATCCACGCCCGGCCGAGCCACTCGATCGTCACGGCCGCGCAGCGGTTCCAGTCCAAGGTCGAGCTGGAATACGAGGGCCGCCGCGCCGACGCGCGCAGCATTCTGGCCATCATGACCTTGGGAGCGCCTTGCGGAGCCACCGTGACCGTGAAGACGCACGGACCGGACGCCGAGCTCGCGCTCGCGGCCATCCTCGACCTAGTCAGCGCCGGCGAGCCGCGCTGAACCGGCGATGACCGCGTCCGACGCGCCGCTGATCGCGGTCAACGCCCGCGATCCGGAGGAGACGCGCGTGGCCCTGGCCCGCGACGGCCGCCTGCTCGATCTGCGCTGGACCCGCTCCGAGCGCGGCTCGCAGGTGGGGGGCATCTTCCTGGGCGTGGTGTCGCGGATCGAGGAAGGCCTCGACGCCGCGTTCGTGGACCTGGGCCTGGGCCGCGCCGGCTTCCTGCACGTGGGGCAGGTGCATCCCGGCTTCGCCGACCCGGCGCTCGACGCCGCCGCGGTGGCCGCGCTCGCGGCGCCGCGCGAGGCCGGCGTGCGCAGCCTGCTCGGCGCCGAGGAGGACGCGGACCCGGAAGCGGCCGCAGCGGAAGCGCCGGCGGGCGCGGGCGAGCCGGCGCCGGAGGCGGCCGCCGCGCCGCGCGCGCTGCGCATCGGCGAACTGCTGCGCCCCGGGCGCCGCGTGCTGGTGCAGGTGCTGCGCGACGCGGTGCGGCAGAAGGGCGCGACGCTCACGACCTTCGTCTCACTGGCCGGGCACAGGCTGGTCTACATGCCTTCGCTGGGCCGACCCGGCGCCAGCCGGCGGCTGGCGGATTCGGAGGAGCGCGAGCGCCTGCGCCAGGCGCTGCTGGAGCTCGGCGGGCCGGGCTGCGGCCTGATCGCGCGCACGGCCGCCGAGGGCTGCACCGCGGAGCAATTGGGCGCCGAGTGGAGCGCCATGCAGGTGCGCTGGCAGGAGCTCGCGGGCCGCGCGCGTCACGCCGCGGCGCCGGGCGCGCTGCTGACCGACGAGGCGCCGGTGGTGCGCGCGGTGCGCGAATTGCTCGGCGCGGAGTTCGGCCGCATCGTCGTGGACGATGCCGCCGCCGCCGCCGCGCTGCGCGAGGCGCTGAGCGCCGCAGGCGTGACCGCGCCCGTCGAGCTCTATGACAACAGCCGGCCGCTGTTCGAGGCCCTCGACCTCGAGCGCGACTGGCAGAGCCTGTTCCGTCCGCGCGTGCCGCTCGCGGGCGGCGCCTCGATCGTGATCCACGAGACCGAGGCGCTCACCGCCATCGACGTCAACAGCGGACCGACCGGGCAGGCGACGCTGGAGGAGACGGCTCTGGCCTCGAACCTGGCTTCGGTGGAGGAGATCGCGCGCCAGGTGCGGCTGCGCGACCTCGGCGGCATCGTCGTCGTGGACTTCATCGACATGAAGCGCGCCGAGCACCGCCGCCAGGTCGAAGCCGCGCTGCGCCAGGCGCTGCTGCGCGACCGCGCGCGCCTCAAGACCAGCCACCTCGGCAGCTTCGGCCTGATGGCCTTCACGCGGCGCCGCGTGGGGGGGGGAATCCCGCGCACCGTCGAGACCCTGTGCCGCGGCTGCGGCGGCAGCGGCCACGTCGCCCACCACCACGCCGGGGCCCTGCGCGCCCTGCGCCGCCTCCGGGCCGAGCCGCAGGCCCGCTCCTTCCGGATCCGGGCCCAGCCGGGCACCTGCGCGATCCTGCGCGGCTCCTTCCAGGAAGCCCTGGCGGCCCTGGGCCAGCCGGTGGAGATCCTGGAGGACGTCCAGGTGGCCGCCTCGGATCCCGTGGTTCTGCCGGATCTCCTTGCCGGGCCGCCCTCCGGCCGCTAAACTGTCGCGCCTTTCTTCTCAGCGAACCTACCCGAAACTGCCGTGTTTGCCGTCGTCCGCGATCGCTCCCGCTGCCTCAATCTCCAGCCCGGCCAAGAGGCCTGGGTGGACCTTCTCGAAGCCGAGGCCGGCTCCGAGGTGGTCTTCGACGAGGTCCAGCTGTTGAAGCGCCAGGACGGCTCCGTGGCCGTCGGCTCGCCCAGCATCCAAGGCGCCCGCGTGACGGCCGAGGTGCTCGGGCACGAGAAGGACGAGAAGATCCGCGTCTTCTTCTACCGCCGGCGCAAGTCGAGCAGGAAGCAGCGCGGGCACCGCCAGGCCTACACGCTCATCCGCGTGAAGGAAATCAAAGGCTAACGAAGGATTTTCCGAGCACAGCCATGGCACACAAGAAAGGCGGCGGATCGTCGAAGAACGGCCGTGACTCCAATCCGCAGATGCGCGGCATCAAGCGCTACGGCGGCGAAATCGTTCTGGCCGGCGAGATTCTCGTGCGCCAGTGCGGCACGCGCTTCCACGCGGGCCGCAACGTCGGCATGGGCTCCGACTGCACCCTCTTCGCGCTGCGCGAAGGGCGCGTCGAGTTCCAGTCGCGCCGGCGCGTGGCGATCGAGCCGATCGAGCTCGAAGCCTAGAGCCCGCGGCCCTTCCGGGCCGCCGCGGCCGGCTGCGCGAGGGTTGGTGCCATGGAGAACAGCGAGCCGACCTTTCGTGACGAGACCCTGCTGCTGGTGACCGCCGGCAACGGCGGCGACGGCTGCGTCTCCTTCTACCGCGAGAAATTCGTCACGCACGGCGGTCCCGACGGCGGCGACGGCGGCGACGGCGGCAGCGTGGTGCTGCGCGCCGACGAGCACGAGAATTCGCTGTTCCGGCTGGCGCGCATGAGCCAGATCTCGGCGCAGAACGGCGCCAACGGCGGCTCCAAGAACTGCTTCGGCAAGGCCGGGCAGGACACCGTGGTCGCGGTGCCGGTCGGCACGCAGATCTTCGACGCCGAGCACGGCAACCTGCTGGCCGACCTGACGCTGACGGGCCAGGAGATCGTGGTGGCGGCGGGCGGCCGCGGCGGCCGCGGCAACGCGCGCTTCGCCTCGAGCACGCAGCAGACTCCGATCCGCTCCGAAGACGGGCACGCCGGCGAGGTGCGGCGCCTGCGCCTGGAGCTGAAGCTGATGGCCGACGTCGGCATCGTCGGGCTGCCCAACGCCGGCAAGTCCACGCTGCTGCGCAAGCTGACGTCGGCGCGCCCGCGCGTCGGCGCCTATCCCTTCACCACGCTGCATCCGTCGCTCGGGGTGATGCAGGGCCGCGGCCACGGCGGCAGCTTGGTGCTGGCCGACATTCCCGGCCTGATCGAAGGCGCCGCCGAGGGCCGCGGCCTGGGGCTGCGCTTCCTGCGCCACGTCGAGCGCACCCGCCTGCTGCTGCACCTCGTGGATTGCAGCACCGGCGCGGCGGATCCGGCCGAATCTTTCCGCGTGGTGCGCCAGGAGATCGCCCGCTACGCGCCGGAACTGGCGGAGCGGCCGGTGCTGGTGGCCGCCACCAAGGTGGAGGACGAAGAATCCGCGGAGCAGGCGTCGGCGCTGGAACGGGCCCTGGCCCGCGAGCCGGGGGCGCCGCCCGTCCTGCGCATCAGCGCGGCCACCGGCCGGGGCGTGACGGAGCTTGCGGACCGCCTCTTCGCGCTGGCCGCCCGCCCGGCGCCCGCGGGCCGGGAAGAAGGTCCGGCCAGCCGGCGTCCCAAGGCCTGAGCGGGGCGTCGCAGCCGCGGCCCCCGCTTCCTTAAGATGCCGCTGGTGAACGAGAAGTTCCTCCGCCTTCTTCTCGTGCTCGTGGGAGTCGCAGCCCTGGGCGCGTTCGGCTGGCGCATCTACGACTACTGGCGCGAGAAGGACAACCTCCTGCAGCCGGTCAACATCAGCAAGCTGCAGGAGAAGGCCGGCGGCGGGCCGCGCCAGGATCCGGGCCACCTGCTGCCCTATCCGGAGTTCGCGGTCATCGAGACGCTGAACGTCACGGGCAAGGAGCCCGAGCGGAAGGACGATCCCATACCGCCGCCGCCGCCGGCCGCCAAGTTGAGCGAGCGCGATCTGCTGGTGCTGATGATCCAGTACGTCGCCGACGGGCATCCGGACAACGTCGCCTACATTCAGCCCAGCGACGAGAAGCCCGACGAGAGCAAGGACGACACGCCGGGCGACTTCTTCCGCGCCGGCGATCGCATCCCGATCCAGTCGAAGAAGGCTCTGGACGTGCGTCTCACGCGCGTCGAGGCCGAGAAGGTGGTGATCGGCTACGGCGAGGGCGAGAACGCGGGCGAACTGACGCTCGGAATTTCCACCTACGCCATCCCCGAGTCCACGCTGGCCAGCCTGGTCGGAACGCGCAATCCGGACGCCGCCGCCTCCGAGGCGCGCTCGGTGCCCGCAGAAACCCGCCTCAACGAGGCCGGCGAATTCGAAGTCGGCAGCGGCGACGCCGCCTACTTCGAGAAGCTCAGCCAGGAAGAAGTCATCGCCGCGGTCCCGGTGAAGCCCGACCGCGACCGTTTGTCCAACGAGGTCCGCGGCCTGCGCATCCAGAGCGTGCCGGAGAACTCGCCCTTCTCGCGCCTGGGCCTGCGGGCCGACGACGTGGTGCTGGAAGTGAACGGCACGCCGGCGCTGAGCCGCGACGATCTGCTGCAAGCGCTGCGCGCGGCCAGCACCAAGACCATCGAGGTCAAGGTGGAGCGCCTCGGCGCCGTGCGCTCGCTGCGCTACCGCCTGCCTTGAGCTCCGCGCCGGGCGCGGCCGGAACTCTCGCGCTGCTGGACCTGGGGAACCGGCACGCCAAATTCGGCGCCGCGGACGGCCGTTGCCTGGCGCGCGTGCGCCTCGATTCCGCGCAGCCGGACGCGAGCCTCACTGCCTGCGCCGAGGCCATCGCCCGCGGCGCGCCGCAGGGCGAGATTCTGGTGGCCAGCGTCGCGCCGCGCTGGTGGCAGGCTCTCGAGCCGCAGTTCGCAGCGGCTGGCGCGCGCCCGCGCCTGATCGGCGCGGCGGACGTGCCGCTGCGCGTGCTCAGCCACGGCACCGGCGTGGACCGATTGCTCGGCGCGTGGTGGGCGCACCGCTCCGCGGCCGGCGCCGCGATCGCCGCCTCGTTCGGCACCGCCTTCACCGTGGACGCGGTGGACGCGGCGGGCGCCTTCCACGGCGGCGCGATCGGCGCCGGGCTCGGCCTGCAGGAGGCGGCTCTGGCCGCGGCGGCCCCGCATCTGCCGCCGCCGGATCCGGACTGGCGGCCGCGGGGCGTGCCCGACCGCAGCGCGCGGGCCATCGCCGCGGGCACGCGCCACGCGCTGGCTCTGGCGGCCGGCGCGCTCGCGGACGCCTACGCGCAGGAACTCGGCGCGCGCTCCTGCCCGCGCTTCGCCACCGGCGGCGACGCCGCGCGGCTCGCGCCGCTGCTCGGCCCGGCCTGGCGCATCGAGCCGGATCTGGTGCTGCGCGCGCTCGCCGATCTCGCGCGCGGTTGAAATGATGAAGGATTTCCGCCGCATCTCGGCGCGCGGCGCGAGCGCGCTGTCCAGCTGGCGGCTGCGCGCGCCGGCGGCCGAGCTTGCGGCCCTGCTCGGCCCGGAGGCGGCTTGGTTCCACCCGGAGGCCGCAGCCGCGGGCCCGCGCCTCCTGCGCCTCGGCCCGCCGGGCGCGAGCTTCGACGAAGGCCTGGCGGCGCCGGCGGCGGACGGCGCCGTGGAGCTGCATCTGCACGGCGGCCCGGGAGTGGCGCAGGCGCTGCGCGCGTGGCTGCTGGAGCAGGGATGGACCGAGGAGCCCGGGCTGGAGCCGGCGGCCGGAACCGTGCCGGAGCTGCCGGACGCCGCCGCCGCGGCGCAACGATTCCTGCACGCCGAATCGCCGGCTGCGGCGCGCGCCTGGAGCGAGTTCGCGCGCCGCGATGCGCCGCGCACCCTGGCCGAGGGGGAGGCTCTGCCCGGCGCCGCGCGCCCCGCCTGGGCCCGCGCGCAGCTCCAGCACGCGGGTTGGGCCGAAGCCCTCGAATCGCCGCCGGCGCTCGTGCTGGCCGGCCCGCCGAACGCCGGCAAGTCCAGCCTCTTCAACGCCTGGCTGCGCGCGGCGCGCGCCACCGTCGCCGACGCGCCCGGCACCACCCGCGACCTCGTGGGAGAGCGTCTCACGATCGGCGCGGGCGCCGCCGCCTGGTCGCTGCAGTTGGTGGACACCGCGGGGCTGTGGGAGGCGGCGCAGGACAGCGATCGCCTTGCGGTGCAGCGCGCCGAGGCGGCGCTGGCTTCGGCCTGGAAGGTGCTGTGGGTGCTCGACGCAGCCGCGCCGCACGGTCCGCGCCTGCGCGCGGCGCTGGCGCAGGCGCGCGCGCGCGATCTCTTCCTGCTGCATCGCGCCGACCTGCCGCCGGGCTTCGATCCGGCGCAGCTGCCGGCGCGGCCCTGGCTGCGCGGCAGCATCCGCCAGGAAGGGGAGGCGCTGCTGGCCCGGCTCGAATCGGCCCTCGAGTCGAGCCTCGGGCCCCGGCCGGCACCGGAGGCCTGGCTGCCGCTCGGCGCCGGCCTGCGCGCGCGGCTGCGCGCCCTGGCGGAAGCCGACGGCGCGGGCGGCTAGAATTCAGGCCTCGATGCGTCTCCTGCCCGTCCTGGAAGGACTCCACTCGGCGGAATCCTTCAATCAGGAATTCCTGGAGGCCCTGTTCCGGCGCACCCGCGAGATCGAGGCGCGGCCGCTGGAGTTCTGCGAGGCCCTGCGCGGCCGCGTCGTGGCCCACGTCTTCGAGGAGCCCTCGACCCGCACCCGGCTGTCCTTCGAATCGGCGGTCCTGCGCCTGGGCGGCTCGGTCCTGACGGTTTCGGATCCGAAGACCAGCAGCGGCTCGAAGGGCGAATCCCTGGCCGACTCGGCGCACATCGTCGGCGGCTACGCCGACTGCCTGGTGTGGCGCCATCCGCGCGACGGCGCCTCGCGGGTGGTGGCGCAGAACTCGCGCGTGCCGGTGATCAACGCCGGCGACGGCCGCCTCGGCCATCCGACCCAGACCCTGCTCGACCTGTGCGCGCTCGAGCGCCGCTGGGACAGCTTTCAGGGCCGCACCGTCGGCCTGATGGGGGATCTCAAGCACGGCCGCACCGCGCGCTCCCTGGCGTGGGGCCTGGCGCTGCTCGGCGTGCGCATCGTGCTGCTGCCCGCGCCCGGCCTCGACTGGGAGTCGAGCTTCGAGCGCCGCATCCTTGACAATTTCGGCATGCGCCTGCGCTGGATGCGCAACCCGCTGTTCCGCACCTGGACCGGCAGCCCCGAGGCGCGCGTGCTCGAGCCGCGCGGCATGGTGCAGGGCCTCCTGTTCCAGGACGACGTGCCGGTGCTCGAGCGCATGGACGCGCTGTATCTGACGCGCCTGCAGCGCGAGCGCGGCGCCGCGGTGAGCGGCGACGCCTATCCGGGTCTCACGCTCGAAATCCTGCGCGACCCGCTGCTCGAGAACTGCCTGCTGATGCACCCGCTGCCGCGGCGCGAAGAACTGCCCAAGGAGCTCGACGGCGATCCGCGCGCGCTCTACTTCGAGCAGGCCCGGCTGGGACCGCTGGCGCGCATGGCCATCCTGCTGGCGGTGCTGCGCGAGGACGCCTGGCCGCTGCCGCCGATCTCGCCGCTGCCGGCGGGCCAGCCCGAGCCGGCGCTCGGCGCCTGCGCCAATCCGAATTGCGTCACCCAGGCCGAGGGCCTCGTCACGCCCTGGCGCGTGGTCGGGGCGACGCGGCGCCAGTTCCTGTGCGCCCTCTGCGATTCGCCGCTGGCCGTGGACTACGTCGGCTGCCGCTCGACCCACCGCGTGCACCCGATCCACTCGCCGGCCGCGCTGCGCATCAGCCCGGAGAATCTGCACCCCTTCCGCGAGCGCCAGGAGGCGCTGGCGGCGGGTTACGAGTGGGGGGGCTGAGCGCCCTGGCCGGGCTCGGCCGGCCCGGTGCGCTTGCGCACCCGGCCCTGGTCCGGAAGGTGCGGAGCCGCCCCCGGCCCGGACACGGGAGTTTGGAACGAAAGTTGCAGACTGCTTGGGCAGACTGGCCGGCTTCCCCTAGGATGGGGGATCCGGCGGTCCGCCACCCTGGCCCGCGGACAGCATCCATCCGACGATGTTCCAAGCGCAAAACCGACTTCTCGCCCGCACCCTGGTCTGCGGGCTTCTCTTGTCCGCCGGCACCGCCGGATGCCTCAGTTCCGGCAAGGCCGGCGGGGCCCCGGCTTCCTCCTCCCTCTTCCTGATGGAGATGGACTGGGGACGCTTGGTCACCGTGGTGGACATCAACGGCACGGTGCATGCCACGGAGGTGCTGATCCAGCCGGATCTGGACTCCGACGGCGTCAATTACGAGCTGTCCACCAACCCGGTGACCCAGCAGGAGACGCTGAAGATCCTGGACACCCTCGGCACCGCCGGCTTCGACACCCTGCTGGCCTCGGCCCAGGCCGGCCTGCCGGTCCTGGACGACCGCGAGCCGACCAAGCCGCCGCCGTTCTCCCGCGTGCCGCGCAACGCCGTGCTGCGTCTGACGTTCAGCGAGCCTCTGGACGCGAGCACCGTGGACCAGACCACGGTGCAGATTCTGGTCGGAGAGCCTCCGGTGCTGGCCTTCACTGCGCGGTACCTCGTGCAGAATGACGAAGCCGCCGGCGAAGGTTACCTGTTGATTGACCCGACCGTGTCGGCCATCCAGGCCGCCCAGTCCTCGATTCCGCAGAACGCGGTCGGCTTCCCGGCCTCCGTGGACGGATCCTCCAGCAACCTGGTCATCCGCATCCCGACCGTGCCGGATCCGCTGCTCGGCCTGCCGCGGGTCCTGACCAGCGTCGGCGGATTGCACGCCTCGGTGCAGGATCGCGACACCGAGCCCTTCGAGGAAGACCTCAACGGCAACGTCACCCTGGTGCGCGCCCTGCGCACGGGCAGCGAGAACGACGCCTACGGCGGCTTCCTGCGCGACGACCGCCGGCCCAGCCTGCTCGGCGTGTTCAACGCCACGATCAGCTCGGTGGTCTCCGCCACCACCACGACCACCGAGTACATCTTCTCGAACGACGTCGCGGTCTGCCGCCCGATCACGCCCAAGGTGGGCGACGTGATGGAAGTCGGCGACGCGCTGCTCGTCACCACTTCGATCGTCAGCGCCGGCGATCCGGCCAACTACCGGGTCATCGCGCAGATCGAGTCCGGCTCGATCGCGGCGGGAGCCAGCGGCCTGTCCGGCCGCTACACCACGCGCTACGTGGTGGCCGACGCCTCGCACCAGGTCTGCTTCCTGAACATCCAGCCGCCGCCGACCAGCCTGCCGGCCGGCCGCATCGACCCGAACTCGACGGTCACCATCCGCTTCGACGAGCCGATGGACAAGAGCACCATCAACTCGATGGGGAGTTTCGTGATCGTCCAGTACGAGAACGTGGGCTCGCCCTCGACCAAGGAACAGAAGGAGGCCGCCTGGTTCCGCCAGGTCGTCACCAACGAGACGGTGTCCACCTACGTGGACCGCCAGCGCGGCTACGACATGCGCTTCCTCGCCGGCGGCACCGACGCCGTCAACTCGGAATTCGGCGGCCGCGTGATGTTCGGCCCGATCGAGGTCTCGAACGGCAGCACCCAGTTCACCCTGGCGCCGGTCGCGGGCTTCTCCGAGGTCAACGCCGACGCCTTCCTGCAGTTCGCCGTGGCGCTGCGCGACGGCCCGCAGGGCATCCACGACCTTGCCGGCAACGAACTCGAGCTCGTGAACTTCGTGGCCGGCACTCCGGGCCAGACGCACACGATCACCGTGCGCGGCATCAACGGCACTTCCGCCGGCGGCGCCAACGCGGTCCTGCGCAACAAGTACTTCGGCTTCTTCGGCGGCCTTCTCGACGAGAACGACGACGGCCTCTCCGAATACGCAGGCCAGGTCACCGTGGAGCCGGGCCGCATGGCCGGCCGGCCGACCTCGCGCTTCTCGCGCGCATCGGACGTCAACAGCCAGTCGGTGGGCGCGCGCAACCTCGGCACGCCGCAGTCCGATCCGCTCAACCCGGCGGGCGCCGTCACCATGCACGCCTACCGGCCGCAGGACTTCGGCTTCGGCTATCCGGATCCGACCGAGCACAACATGGACATCGAGGGACTGTCCTGGTCGCCGAACGCCGGCGTGGTCTTTGACGAAACCTACAACGCGTTCAGCCTGAGCTTCGCGCACGGCACGACCCTGCCGGACGAAATCTTCGATCCGCTGTCCCTGCTGCCGATTTTCCCGGCCTCCGGCCTGGTCACGAGCGCCTACGACGACAACATCCTGGGCCTGCCGGTGCACGACGAGGTCTCGGTCTTCAGCGCCACCTACTCGCCGCGCTCGATCAACCTCTACCCGACGAACGGCGTGAACTACCTGCCGTTCCCGGCCTTCGAGAACAGCTTCACCTGGCGCGACACGGGCATTCCGCAGACCTTCCTCGGCGGCAGCGGCGGCGCCGGCTCGCCGAACGGGCAGTACCAGGTGGACTTCGGCCTCACCGGCCCCTTCTGGCAGCCGGACTTCGTGCCGTCGGTGGGCCTGTCCTTGCTCATGCGCTTCCGCTGCTATCCGCAGGCGGATCGCCTGGGCCTGAACCTCTTCACCACCACGAAGATGCAGCCGAGCTCGGCTCTGCCGGCATTCCGCCTGTTCTCGGCGGGCGGCCAGGACGGCTCCGGCGAGTGGTTCCGCGTGCAGCCGGACAACCCGGCGCAGGGCGGCACCGCGCCCTCGGGCGGATTCCTGCCGGGCGGCGGACGCACGCCGACGCAGTTCGACACGCTCATCTACTGGATGAACGCCGACTTCGTCGTGCGCGTGAGCCGCACCTATACCCACTGGTTCGACATGGGCAACGTGCTGAACTCGGGCGGCTTCCAGGGCGGCATCCTCGAGCCGGAGAATCCGGATCAGCCCGCCGGCACTTCGATGATCGTCGAATACCGCGGCTCGCTGCAGGTGGACCACGGCGGCAACCCGCTGCTGGTGCCCACTCCGCTGACCACCGCGGACAATCCGTTCGACGGCTACGGCGACGCGACCCTGGGCATCGGCTCGGTGTCCACGCCCAGCGACTGGACCCAGGACTTCGCCGCGCTGGAAGGCCAGCAGTACAAGTTCTTCCAAGTCCGTCTGACCTTCATCGCCAACGCCGACCTCGGCGTGGCGCCGACCCTCGACGGCTTCGGCATCGCCCTCGACCTCAACTGACCCCACGGTGAGACTCGCCATGATCGACTCCCGCACTCTGCGTCTCGGCCTCGGCCTCCCCCTGCTGCTGGCTTCCGCCTGTCTGGGCGGCGGCGGCGCCGGCACCAACACCGGCGCGGGCACCGGCAAGTCCACGCTCTTCCTCGAAGACGCCCAGTGGGGCCGCCTCGTGGACGTGCTGGACGTGGACGGAGTGCTGGTCGAGGAGGACGTGATCATTCGCGAGGCTCTCCAGTCCGACGGACTCGACTTCCGCCTGCAACTGAACCCGATCACCGGCCGCGAGACCCTCACGGTCCTGCACCAGGTCGGCACCGGCTCCTTCACCACCGCCTACACCGGCGCCACGACCGGCCTCGGCTCGCTCCAGGCCAAGGCCTTCGACGAGCCGCCGCCGTTCACCAAGGTCGCGCGCAACGGCGCCATCCAGCTGACGTTCTCCGAATACGTTTCGGCTTTCACGGTGGACCGCCAGACCATCCAGGTGCTGGTGGCGGGCCCGAACAACCAGTTCCAGAGCCTCGAGGTTCGCTACATCGTCAAAGAGGGGGTCGGTCCCGACGGCAAGCCGCGCGGCATCGTCATTCTCGATCCGACCATTTCGCAGCTCGACGCCGAGGACCTGAACGTGCCGGCCAACGGCATCGGCCTGCCCGCCAGCACCGACCAGATCCTGGCCAACCTGAAGATCCGGATCCCGACCAAGGTCAATCCCTTCATCAACCAGACCTTGATCCTGACCAACGCGCAGGGTTCGCGCACGATCGACGTCAAGCGCTCCGGCGACGGCCAGACCATCCTCGAGCCCTTCGAGTACGCGGGCAACGATCCGGTGGTGGTGCGCGCCTTCCGCAGCGGCAACTCCGACGACACCTTCAACGGCTTCATGACTGACAATTCGCGGCCTTCCCTGATCGTCACGCAGGACGTCACGGCCGCGACCGTCACGCAGATCTCCGAGAACGTCCGGCAGATCACCTACGCGATCGACGCCGTCAACTGCCGCGGCCTCAAGCCGAAGATCGGCGACGTCTTCGAGATGGCGGACTCGATCCTGCTGGTGGCGCAGGTCCAGTCGAACGCGGACCCGGATGCCTACGTGGTGAACGCCACGGTGCTCGACGGGGGCATCGGCACGGGCAGCGTCCTGACCGGCAGCCTCACGACCCGGTACACCGCGGTCGACTTCGACCTGCAGCTCTGCTACGTGACGTTCTCGCCCGAGCCGGCGACCCTGCCGGCGGACGGCCTCGATCCGTTCTCGACTCTCACGATCCGCTTCTCCGAGCCGGCCGACGCCTCGTCGGTGCGCTCGCTCGACTCCCTGGTGCTGGCTTCGGTGGACCTCGGCGCCGGCGCGGACGACCTCGCGCGGCCGTGGAACGCCGACGGCTCCGGCGAGTCGGCATCCGACTACATTGACCGCCAGCTCGGCTACGAGAACATCGCGACCGTGGTCGGCAGCAACGGCAGCGGCCGCATCCGCTTCGGCCCGGTGCAGGTCTCGGGCGACGCCCAGTCCTACACCCTGGCGCCGCTGGCCGGCCTGACGGACAGCCACGGCGAAGGCGGGAGCCTCTTCTACAACCTGGCGCTGCGGGACGGCCCGCAGGGCATCCTGGACCTGGCCGGCAACCCGATGGACTTCGACACGTTCATCGCGGGCAACACCTACCAGAGCCAGCAGATGAGCCTGGCCTCCAGCCCGCCGACGGACCGTTACTTCGCGCTGCGCTGCAACGCCAGCGACGAAGACGACGACCAGGGCGCCGAGTACGCCGGCCAGTTCGGGCCCTTCGCGGGCGACGGCCGCATGCGCCCGCGCACGCTGGCCCACTTCTCGCGCCCGATCGACCCGTCCAACCCGTGGGTCGGCCAGCGCCTGCGCTTCGCGCAGGGCCTCATGACGCCGCTCACGCCGGCCGGCGCGGTGCTGATGACCGTGTGGCCCTACCACGTGATGGGATTCGGCCTGGGCAACATCGACGAGTACAACCTCGACGTCGAGGGCATGTCCTGGTCGCCCTTCGACGGCGTCGTGTTTGACGACACCTTCGAGCGCTACTCGATCGCGCTGGCCCACGCCAACCGCCTGCCGGACGACATGATCGACGGCGGATCGGGCTATCCGAAGTGGCCCAACTCCGGCCTGCGCCGCCTGTCCTCGGACGCGTTTGACAACAACATCTTCGCGTTCGGCTACTCGCCGGCGCCGCGCGACGAGACGATCGTGTTCGACACCGAGTACCGCGTTTCGGATTCGACCAAGTACCAGAACGCCGGCAGCAACTTCATGCTGCCCTGGCCGGACTTCAACACGACCTACACCTACCGCGACACCGACATGCCGAAGCCGGACGGCGTGACGCTGACGGGCGGCAGCGGCACCGGCAACGCCTACGGCTGCCCGCCGGAGACGCTCGGCCAGCCGGTGGTCTACCCCACCACCAAGATCCCCAGCGTCGGCCTGCCGCTGCTGATGCGCTACCGCTGCTACCCGCGCGGCCAGGAATTCGGCTTCAACGGCTTCCAGGTGCAGATCATGGTCGGCTCCTCGGCGCTGCCGGCCTTCCGCGTGTTCTCGGCCGGCGGCCGCGACGGCCAGGGCGTGTGGCACCTGATCCGGCCGGACACCCCGCCCGAAGGCACGGCGCCCTCCGGCGGCTACAACACCACGACCGGCGTCGTGACCAAGAACCACGGCCCGGAGCTCTACTGGGGCCAGGTGGACTTCGTGACCCGCGTCAGCCGCGTGTATAGCCACTGGTTCGGCCTGGGCGGCTCCCTGGCCAGCATGACCCCGCTGACCATCGAACCGACTCCCGCCTCGCAGATCGCCGGCACCCAGGTGGTCGTCGAAATGCGCGGCTGCGACACCATCAACCTCACCAACTGCGACGATCCGGTGGTCCGCATGTCCGATTTCGACGCCTACGGCGACTACCTCGGAACCTGCGCTACCATTTCCACCCCGTCCGCCTGGTCCACCAGCGTGGACGGCCTGATCTCTTCCGGCCGCGACTACTTCCAGGTGCGGGTGACCTTCATCTCGAACATCCAGCAGGACCTCGACCCGGTCCTCGACGCGCTCGGCTTCGCGTGGAACGTCCAGTAACCATGACCCTTTCGTCCCGCATCCTCACGGCTCTCGCAGTCGCGGCTCTGGCCGCGACTGCTTGCAAATCCAGCGCGCCGGCCACCGGCGAGTTCCAGGCTCTGACCTCGAACATGAGCAACGGCGACATCTGGGCGCTGAACCGCCCGATCCAGCTGGTGTTCAACAACGAGATCGACCCGCTCTCGGTCAACTTCTCCTCGGTCATCATCCGCGCCTCGGATCCCCAGTCGCAGGGCTCGCCGGTCGCCGGGTCCTTCACGCTCGGCGCGGACTCGGAAGGCCGCCCCGGCCGGGTCATCACCTTCCTGCCGGTCTGCCCGACCAACGCGAACAACGACAACGGCTCCTTCCGTCCGGGCGGCATCGGCTACGAGCTGTTGCTGCCGACGCAGCAGACCTCCGCCACCGTGCTGCGCGACACCGCCGGGCACGCGCTGGGCGTGGGCCTCACGCGCACCTTCGTCACGCCGACGCCGCCGACCGAGCCGCTCTTCGCCGACACGGTCAACGGCCCGCCGCAGATCACTGGCATCACCTGGCCGGTCACGCTGAACCTGTTCTCCCAGGACCGCGACTTCATCCGCGTGCGCTTCAACCAGTCGGTGGACGCCTCGCCGAGCAGCCTGAACCTGACGAACCTCTTCGTGCAGTACTCGAACGCGGGCGGCGCCTTCCCGGGATCCGGCAACGTCGTGCCCGGCGCGTGGATCGTGTCCACCAACTGCTCGGATGACGCGGAACTGCTGTTCAAGATCACCGGCGTGCTGGTGCCGAGCCGCGGCCTGCGCGTGGTCATGACCGGCGACTTCCTCGATCTCGGCGGCGACGGCAACACCAGCATCGTGAATTCCGACGCCTTCCTGCTGCCCGCGCTCGGCGACCTCCTCGCGCTGCCGGGCTTCGACGAGGACAACGTGGCCCTCGACGAGTTCGCGGACCAGTTCCTGAACGCGTCCAACCTGGACCTGGCGGCGGACCTGCCGCAGCCCCCGGCCACGATCCTGCCGGACCGCATCAGCGCCGCCTTCGAGTATCCGGGCGACACGGTCACCGCCGACGAGGATTTCGTCCTCACGGCCGCCCAGGCCTTCCTCGAGATTGACACCACCGGCGTGACCCAGGTGACGGACGGGCTCGGCCGCGTCTTCACCTGCACCAACGGGGTGATGAACGTCAACGACTTCACGATCCAGGCCGGCGCCACCCTGCGCCTGCGCGGCGGGAATCCCTTCCTGCTGCACGCGAGCGGCATCGTCACGCTGCTCGGCACGCTCGACGCAACCGGATTCCACGCCCAGCGTCCGGACGGCGGACGCTTCCACCCGGAAATCCCCGTGATCGGCGCGCTCGGCGTGCTCGGCGGGGGACAAGGCGGAACCTCCTCGCAGATCACCAACAACTTCACGCCGCGCGGAGAGACCGGCGACGGCCCCTTCGGCCTGACCGGACTCGGCGGCCAGGGCGGCGAAGGCGCGGTGCAGCAGTCCAACGGCCTGGACTTCGATGACGTTCCGTTCTTCATCTCCGGCGGCGGCGGCGGCGGCGGCTTCGCCTCCAGCCGCACCGATTCCATTTTCTGGACCAAGTGGGTCGCCGGGGTGGACACTCCGCCGGACCACGACGACGCGGGTCCGGACCTGCGCAAGGCCAAGCACACGATCTTCAACGCGACCATCAACGCCGACACCTTCTTCGTCGGCGCCGAGGCGGGTCTGCGCGGCAGCAACAAGGATGGTCCCTACCCTGGCACGCCCGGCAACACTGCCCAGGCGCCCTACGGCATGGAGGACATCCAGCAGGACGACGACGCCGCGGCCGACACCGACGACGTCTTCGACCCGGCGCAGACCGGCGCCACGATCACCTTCCGCTACGGCAACCCGACCTTCGGCCCCGATCCGGGCGCCGCGGGTCCGGGCGTGTTCTCCGACAGCCTGCCCGCCAACGACTTCTACGGCAACCGCTACTTCTGGTCCGGCACCGGCGGCACCGTCCCGGAACTGGTCGAAGGCGAGCTGCTCAGTCCGTGGGCCGGCGCCGGCGGCGGCGCCAGCGGCGACACCCAGCGCGTCGAGCGCCTGGACCTGACGCAGCCGCCCGACGGCATCCTCGAGCCGCTGCCGATGTTCTTCCCGGACATCCTCTTCCCCTACGGCTCCACCACCGACTACTGGCGCGGCGCGCCGGGCGGGGGCGGGGGCGGCCAGGTGCAGATCCTCGCCGTCGGCAAGATCGTCATCGGATCGGCCGGGCGCGTGAAGGCCAATGGCGGCAACGGCAGCTCGGGCGAGTCCTCCGACGAGTCCTCCGGCAACAGCACGATCACGCAGATCTCGGGCTCGGGCGGCGGCTCCGGCGGCCACGTCATCCTGCAGTCCGCGACCGGCGTGGACCTCTCCGCGATCAGCGTCGGCACGGCGGGCAACCCGAACGTGCCCGCCACGTTCTTCAACAACCTGGTCGCGGCCGACGTGGTGCAGGCCTTCGGCGGCCGGCGCGGCTGGTCCGCCGCCAACCAGGCTGCCGACCTCGCGGGCGCCCCGGGCAGCCGCGACGGCAACTCCACCTTCATGGCGGGCCGCGGCGGCGCGGGCGCCAGCGGCGTGGTGCAGATCCACGTTCCGGATCCGGTGAACGACTTCACCTTCCACCCGACGGTGAACACGGCCTTCAAGCAGTACATGAACGGCGTGAACACGGCCAACCCGGTGATCTCGGACCGCCTGGACGCCCTGCTGGGCCTGTACGGCGAGCCGCGGCCCTTCGGCCTGGTGCCCACGTACTCGCCGCAGACGCAGGCGCAGAGCATCTGGATCGACACCGGCCTGGCCGAGGTGCGCGCTCCGGCCAACGGCGTCGGTCCCTTCCCGGACTACGCCCACTCGCTGGGCGCCTTCTCCGGGGTCGCGGGGGCCACCGGCATCGCCAACCAGACCGGCGACATGCTGACGCCCGGCGCCAACGTCGCCTCCGACGGCGGAGCCGGCACGGCCACCATTTCGGACTTCGAGATGAGCGTGGCCAGCGCCTCGGGATCCTTCCCGGACGTGCTGCTCGGCAACCCGGTCCTCCTCATCGGCTTCGACGTGGTGCCGAACACCGCGCAGCTGCCGGTGGCCAGCAGCTTCGAGATCGTTTCCGCCACCTACGACAGCGCCACGGACGTGATGCTGATCGGCACGCGGGCCTCGGACGGCCCGATGAGCGCGGTGGCCTCGCTGAGTTGGGCGGTGCGCGCCAAGTACTTCCGCATCGACACCGCGGGCGTCAAGGACGGCCTGCCGGCCGCCTCGGCGGTGCGGTTCCAGTTCCAGGGCGCCGAGGCCATCGCCGGCACCAACACCTTGGACCCGGCCAGCATCACCGCCTGGACCGGCGACGGCGTCACGACCATGTCGACGCTCAAGGGCAAGCGCTTCATCCGCTGGCGCCTGACCTTCGACCTTGACGTGGCCTCGGCCGGCACCGCGTTGACTGCGGACGTCCCGACGCTGGACTACCTGAAGCTGCCTTTCGCCTGGTAACGCGCACGGCTTCCTTCTCGCTCAGGGCCCTCGCAGCTGCCTTCCTGGCGGCGGCGGGGGCCCTGGCCTGTGCGCCGGAGCCGGCGGCGCCGGCCGGACTCCATCTGCTCGATTGGAGCGGCAGCGACGGTGGCAGCGTGCCCCTGGACCAGCCTCTGGTCCTGACCTTCAGCGAGGCGCTGGCCACGCCGCCGCGCCCGTCCTGGATCCGCCTGCTGCGGGAAGACGGCAGCGAGTGCGAGGGCCTGAGCCTCGAGGCGCGCGGCAGCCTGCTCTTGGTGCATCCGCGCCTGCCGCTGCGCGCCGATCTGGCCGACGCCGGCCTGCCGCCGGCCTCGCGGCTGCGCCTGCGCGTCGCCGGTCTGCCGCGCCTGCAGGCTCTCGCCGGGGTGACGGGCGCGCGCCTGCTCGGTGACCAGGAGATTCTGATTCGCACCATGGCCCCCGGCGATCCGGCGGCGCTGAGCGGATTCCCCGCCGACGGCGGCCAGATCCGCCTGCTCGATCTGAGCGATTCCGGCGTGCTGCGCCTCGGATCCGCGCGCCAGGGGCCGGCGCAACTGCGCTTCAGCATGCCCCTCGATCCGCGCAGCCTGCAGGAAGCCGCCACGCTCTTGGTCGAGGCCTCGTCCCAGCCCGAAGAGCGTCAGGAAGTCCTGCGCGTGGCTCTCCGGCTCACGGGCAACACCGTCGAGGGCGCCCTCGTCGAGTTGGACCTGGGCGCGTGGACCGGACGCGGCCTGCTCACGCTGCCGGAGGGATTGGAGGGCCTCGGCGGATATCCGGTGGGGGACGGCGCGCGGCGCATTCGCGTCTGGCGCGCGCCCTGAACGGCGCCATTCCGGCCCGTCTTCTTGAAATCGGGCCGCCGTTTCCTCACCATCGGAGGAATGGAGGGGGCCTTCGAAGCGCTGCGCGCGCAGCCGGCGCTGTTCAACGGCTTTCTGGCCCTGTTCGGCGCCATCGCCGGCTCCTTCGCCTCGGCCGCGATCTTCCGAATCCCGCGCGCGCCGGAAATGAGCCTGCTGCGGCCGCGGCGCTCGCACTGCCCGGCCTGCTCGGCGCAGATCGCGTGGTACGACAACCTGCCGGTGGTCTCCTACCTGCTGCTGCGCGGCCGATGCCGCGCCTGCAAGGCCGGGTACGGGCCGGGCTACCTGGTGCACGAGATCGGGCTGGCCTTGCTGTTCGTGGCGGCGGGCCATTCCTGGGCGGGGGAGGCGGGCCTGCTGGCCCTGATCGTCCTGTGCGCCGCCCTGACTTCCCTCTGGATCGCGGCCGCGGTGGATTTTGCTCACTTCATCCTGCCGGACGGCATCACGATCGGCGGCCAGGTCGCCGCGATTCCGGCGCTGCTCCTGGTGCCCGAGTTCCAGCTGTGGCCGGGGCGGGAGGGTCTGCCGTGGGGGATCCGCCTCGCCGAAACCGCCGGTTTCGACCCCTCCGCACCGCCCTGGCTGATGGCTCTGACCTGCGGATTGATCGGCTGGGCCGCGGCTTTCAGTTTGGCATTTGGAATTGGGCGTCTGTTTTCTTATCTTCTCCGTCAGGAGGCGCTCGGCTTCGGCGACGTGAAATACCTTGCCGCAGTTGGCGCCTGGACCGGCCTCGAAGGCGCGCTGTGGACTCTGCTCACGGGCGTATTCGTCGGCTCGCTCTTTGGCGTGTTGAACGTGGCTCGCATGATTCTCGTGGTGCGCCGGAGGCGCGCGCGCGGAACCCGGCGCGCCTACGGCAACAGCGCAATCCGCGTTGGCTGGCTCACGGGAAGGTTGATTCCCTTCGGCCCGCCCCTCATCCTGGGCACGATGCTCGTGCTGCTCGCGCCCACGTCCATCCACCACTTCTTCCTGGTGACATGGCCGGAGTGGATCTCCGGCGCGTCGCCTTTCGCCAGCTCCATGACCACTCCATGATCAAGTCCCCTCTCCTCATCATTCTTGCCGCGCTCTCGCTGCCGGCCTGTCAGAACACGCTCGACCAGCAGGTCATCGACGCCCAAGACAAGCAGGTTGCCAATCTCACCGCCGACCGCTCGCGCAACCAGGCGCAGCTCGACCGCATCAAGGCGGAGAACCGCACGCTCGCCGAGCAGATTGCCTTCGAGCAATCGCGCAACACCGAGCTGCAGCAGCGCGTGTCGGCGGCCGAAGCCTCCTTGGAGGCGAAGGACGCGGAAACGGACCAGCTCAACACCAGCTTCCAGGGCCTCAACGTCGACGTCGGCCGCCGCGGCGGCTACATCGTGCTGGGCATGAGCTCCGAGCTGACTTTCTCCTCGGGCAAGGCCGAGCTGAGCAAGCAGGGCCGCGAGACGCTGAGCAAGGTCGGCGACGTGCTCAAGACCGACTACGCCGGCCGGACCCTGTGGGTCGAAGGCCACACGGACAACGAGCAGCCGAAGAAGTCCGGCTGGAAGAACAACCTCGCGCTGTCCGCCAACCGCGCCATGTCGGTGGCCGATTTCCTGATCGCCGACCTCGGACTCGATCCCAACTTCGTGCGCGTCGCCGGCTACGGCGAGTACGCTCCGAAGGAAGGCAACGACACTCCGGAAGGCCGCGCCAAGAACCGCCGGGTCGAGATCCTGATTCTCGAGTAAGGCCGCCATCGGCCGATTCGCCGCCGTCCGCGGGCCCGCCCCGCGGACGGCGGTTCGCTTTTCCGGCGCAATGCTAGGCTCTGGCACGAACGGCGCGCGGGCCGCGCCGGCCCCGCATCACCCCGCGAATCCGCACCTTCCGAGCCCATGAGCGCAGCGGACATTCACAATCTCACTTTGCTCGGGCCGGCCGGCTCGGGCAAGACCACGCTGGTCGAAGCCGTCGCGCACCACTTCGGCGCGATCGAGCGCCGCGGCCGCGTCGAAGACGGCACGACGGTCTGCGACTTCCAGCCGGACGAGAAGGAGAAGAAGCACAGCCTGGCGGCGGCGGTCGTTCACCTCGAGACGCCGGCCGGCAAGCTCAACCTGATCGACACGCCCGGCTACCCCGACTTCGTCGCCGACGCGATCACCTCGATGGGCGCCGCCGGGTGCGCGGTGCTGGTGGTGGCGGCGCGGCACGGCGGCGGCGTGCCGTTCCACGCCCTCGACCTGTGGCGGCGCGCCTCGCGTCTCGGCCTCGCGCGCGCGGTGGTGGTGACCAAACTCGACGGCGAAAACCTCGACGTGGATCGCGTGATCGAGGACATGCGCGCCGCCCTCGGCCCGCGCGTCGTGCCCTTCACGCTCGCCAACGGCGCGGGCAAGGCCTTCACCGCCGTCGAGATCGAGGAGAAGGCCGGCAGCCCCTGGCGCAACCGCCTGGTGGACGCCATCGTCGAGGCCGACGACGATCTGATGGCCAAGTATCTCGAGTCCGGCGAAGTCACCGACGCCGAGCTGGAGGCGGCCATCCCGACCGCGATGGCGCGCGGCACCTTCGCGCCGCTGTTCTGCGTGGATCCGGTGCGCGGCATCGGCGTGGACGAGTTCGCCGAATTCCTGGTGAAGGATTTTCCCAACGCGAAGATGCAGCTGGCGGCGATGCACAGCCGCAACCTCGCGCACGGCGAAGCCGGCGAGCGCCTGGTGGCGCGCACGTGGAAGGTGCTGACGGACAAGCACCTGGGGCAGATCAGCTACCTGCGCATCCTGCAGGGCACCGCCGGACCGGAGACCACGTTTCTGGACCCGCAGTCCGGCAAGCCGGTCAAGCTCAACGGCCTGGGCACCCTGCTCGGCGCCCGCATCGACCCGGTGTCCAAGGCCGGCCCGGGCGACATCGTGGCCGTGACGCGCATCGAGAACCTCAACGTCGGCGACGTCCTGGTCAGCGAGGGCACGGCCGTCCCGCACGACTTCGAGCTGCCCGCTCCCTTCGCCGCCTACGCGGTGCGGCCGCACAGCCGCGCCGACGAGCAGAAGATCGGCGCCGAGCTGCACAAGATCGCCCGCGAGGACCCCACGATCCGCGTGCGCCGGGACCCCGTGACCCACCAGCAGCTGGTCGAGGGCCTGTCCGAGATGCACGTCAACGCCATCCTGCACCGCCTGGCCCAGCGCGGCGTGGCGGTGGACAAGGAGCTGCCGCGCATCGCCTACCGCGAGACCGTCACCTCGAAGGCCGAGGGGCACCACCGGCACAAGAAGCAGTCCGGCGGCCGCGGGCAGTTCGGCGAGTGCTTCCTGCGCGTCGCTCCGGCCGCGCGCGGCAGCGGCTTCGAGTTCGTGGACGGCGTGATCGGCGGCGCCATCCCGCGCCAGTTCATCCCGGCCATCGAGAAGGGCGTGCGCGAGCAGATGGACCACGGCATCATCTCCGGCTCGCAAGTGGTGGACTTGCAGGTCGAGGTGTACGACGGCAAGCACCACGCCGTGGATTCGGACGAGCACTCCTTCCGCATCGCCGGAGCGCAGGCCCTGCGCGAGGCCTTCATCAAGGCGCGCCCGATCCTGCTCGAGCCGATCGTGGAGGCCGAAATCTCGGTGCCTTCGCGCTACTTCGGCGACGTCAGCGGCGACCTCAACGGGCGCCGCGGCCACATCCTCGGGCTGGAGAGCGACGGCGACTTTCAGCTGATCCGCGCTCGCGTTCCGCTCGCCGAGATGCAGACCTACGCCACCAACCTGCGCTCCATGACCCACGGCGAAGGCTCGTTCACCATGCGCCTCACCGACTACGAGCCGATGCCGCCCCCGGCGCAGGCGGAAGTGGTGGCGCGCCACGTGCCCGCGGCCAGCGCCGAATGAGACGCGGCTTCTCGATCCTCGAATTCCTCGTGGTCTGCGGCCTGATCCTGGCGGCGTCCACCGTGCTCCTGCCGCGCGCGCTGGCGCCCCGGCGCGCCGTCAACGAGGAGCAGGCGGTGGGCTACCTGGCCATGATCGCCGCCGCCGAGCGCGCATGGCTGGCGGAGACCGGGGAGTTCGCGCCCCTGCACCGCCTCTCCGAGGAGCCGCCCGCCGGCAACGATCCGCTCGGCAGCTTCACCACCCGCACGCCGCTCCTGGCGCCGGGATTCATCGTGGACACGGCGGGCGTGGCGCACCGCGGCGGCTTCCGCTTCCGGCTCGCGCTCGGCGCGGGCGGCGCGGCGGAGGGCTGCTGGGCCTGGCCGAACCTGCGCGGCTTCTCCGGCCAGGAGGTCTACTGGGCCGATTTCGACGCCCGCGAGATCCGGCGCATGCGCGCCGCGGTGGAGCGCGACGGTCCGCCCCCGGAGCCGCCGGCCGCCGCCGATCTGGAGTCCGCGGTCTTGCTGCGTTTCTAGGGCCGCGGATCCGGCCCCGTTCGCGTTCTGCTAGGCGCCCCGGAAGAGCGCGCACGCGTTGTCAAACGTGATGCGCGCCGTGTCGGCCGGCGCCTCGCCGCGCGCGGCCGCCAGCGCCTCGAGCGTGTGGAGAATGAATGCCGGCTCGTTCGGCCGGCCGCGCTGCGGCTGCGGCGCCAGGAAGGGCGCGTCGGTCTCGACCAGCAGGCGCTCGCGCGGCACGAGCGCGCACGCCTCGCGCAGCGCGGCGGATTTGGGATAGGTGAGATTGCCAGCGAAGGAGACGTGCAGGCCGCAGTCCAGGAAGCGGCCGACCATCTCGGGCCCCTCCGAGTAGCAGTGCATGACGCCGCGCAGGGGCGCGCGCTCCGCGAGGATCTCCGCCAGGCGCGCCGCCGCGGCGCGGCAGTGGAGGATCACCGGCAGGCCGAGCTCGCGCGCGAGCTCCAGATGGAAGAGCAGCGCGCGCTCCTGCAGCTCCGGCGCCGCGCGATCGCGGTAGAAGTCGAGGCCGGTTTCGCCGACGGCCGCGAAGCCGCCGGAGCGCGCCAGCGCGCCGATCTCCTCCAGGATTCCGTCGAGCGCCGCCGCGTCGCCAGTGTCGTTCGGATGCAGCCCGGCGCTGGCGGCGACGAAGTCCGGCACGCTGCGCGCGAGCGCGCGCGCGGCGCGGGCGCTGGGCGCGTCGGTGGCGACGCACAGCAGAGCCGCCACGCCGGCGGCGCGGGCGCGATCGATCTGCGCGAGCGCCGGATCCTCGGCGTCGCGCCAGAGGGGATGGCAGTGCGTGTCGAAGATGCGCACCGGCTTCAGAGCGGGACCACGCCTTCCTGCGCGCGCATGCCGTCCAGGAATTCGCGCAGGCCGGGATCAGTGGATTCCTCGGGGAAACGGCGCGCCAGCAGCGCGCGCGCGCGGGCGCGGTCCAGCTCGCGCAGGATCACCAGGGATTCGCGCCGGATGATGAAATTGGCGTGCTCGCCGAGGAAGATGGACTCCAGCGCCGGCGCCGCCGCCGGATCGCCGGTGGCGCGCAGGCCGCGCAGCGCCTCGAGGCGGGCTCGATGCTCCATGCCGTCGTCGGCGGCGGCGGCGAGGCGCAGCTCGAAGGCCTCGGCAGCCGGCGCGAGCGGCAGGATCGTCTCGACGTAGGCCGGCCGCAGCCGGTCCTGCGCCCGCGGCGATTCGCGGAACAGCAAGCCGCGGGCGCGGGCGTACGCCAGGCCCGGATCCTCGCGCCAGAGCACGCGGTGGGCCGCGAGCCGCAGCTCGTCGTTGGTCTCGCGGTCGTCCAGTTCGACGGCCAGCGGCAGAGCCCGGGGCCCGAGGGCGAAGTGGGCGGCGTGGAGCTGCTGGGCGCAGAAGCCCGGCTCGCTGCGCCGCGTCTCGCGGATCCAATCCGCCCAGGGCAGCTGGTCGGCGCCGGGAGCGCAGGCCGGGGCCTGGGCCAGCCGGCGCAGGTTCGCTTGCGCGGCCTCCCACTCCTCGGGCGCGACGCCTCCCTTCAGCCGGAGCGCCGCGGCGAGACCGTCGGCGCGCAGGCTCGCGAGCGGGTCAGCTCCGGCCGCGGCTGCGGCGGCGTAGGCCTCGCAGGCGCCGGGTTCCAGGGCCAGCGGGTGCGGGAGCGAGCCGGACTGTGCGTCTCCGCACGAGAGGCTTGCCAGCGCGGCCAGAAGGCCCCCCAGGGCCGGGAGGGACCCGAAGGTCCCCGGCCCGCGGGAGCGGGGAGATTGGCACGGCATTCGCATGGAAGGGGGTGTCCTGGTCCCCTGGCTTGGTAGACTTTAAGCGCCTCTTCACAGACCGATCTGCATGTCGTCCCAATCCCGCACCACTCCTGGCAAATCTCTTGCCATCCTGGCGGCCATTCCGGCCATTCTCGCCCTCAGCCTGGGCTCCTGCCTGGGCGGCTCGGGCGGCGGCGCCAGCGACTCCGGGGCCTTCGGCCTGACGGTCTGCTCCCTGGGCTGCGGCGGCACGACCTTCGCCGTCTCCACCTGGCAGGCGAACAAGGACATCGTGTTCACATTCAGCCAGGACGTGGATCCGGCGTCGGTCAGCTTCTCCTCGATTTCGATGACCAGCGCCAGCGACGGTTCGGCGCCGCTGGGATCGTTCCTGGTCAACGGCAAGGTGGTCACGTTCCGGCCCGCGCTGCTCGAGACGAGCGGCGGTCTGACCTTCGGCTTCACGGACGGCTTCACCTACCGCATCGAGATTGCCTCCAGCGGTCCCAACGTGGTGCGCTCGAGCCGGGGCCAGCCGAATTCCAACTTCATCCGCGGCACCATCACCATCCAAGGCATCGCGGACCTGGTTCCCGGACCGCCGACGGTCCTGTCCTACGATCCGAACACCGAGAATCCGCCGACCACCAACAGTTTCCCGATCACGATCGTGTTCGGCGACATTCTTCGGACTTCGCAGCTGGCCGATCCGTTGACGGGCGCCAGCGCGCTGGTGACGGTCGCCGTCGCCGACGCACAGTCGGGCAGCTCGAGCGAGATTCCTGGTCTGTTCGCCGCATCGCTGGACCGCAACCTGCTGACCACCACGCTCGTGTTCACGCCGCTCGTCGGCTATCCGAGCGGCGACGGCGGCCGGCGCCAGCTGCAGGTGAACCTGTCGCAGCAGATCGTGGACCTGGTCGGCAATCCGCTGTCGGGCGCAGGCATCCTGGTGATTCCGCTGACGGAGGGCAGCAGCACCAGCGGCTCGATCAGCGAGACCTTCGACGACAACGCGAAGGAGGATCCGGCCGGCAGCGTCGACGGGCTGTGGGCGGAAGTCGCCGGCACCCTCGACAGCGGCCAGGATCCCCTGACCGGCAACCACCGCGGCGGCAGCTCCGGCGTGCTGGGACACCTGGTCATGGACGGCCAGGTGCTGCAGTGGAGCACGGACTCGCAGGGCATCATCTCCGACTTCCTCGGCGAATCCGTCACGGTCACCGGCGGCGTGTTTCCCTTCGAGGACATCTCCGTCAGTTCCGACTCGGCACTCTCCGCCGTCGGTTCGCTGCCGCTGCGCCTGATCGCGCGCGGCGATTTGCTGTTCGCTGGCCGCCTGAGCCTCGACGGCGAGGATGCGCCGCCCAACTACGGCAAGGGCGTTCCGTCGCGGGAAATCAACCTGCCTGAGGGCACCACCTTCGCCTTCACCGAAGCCAGCGAGCCGCGCAACAGCATCACCGACGGCGGCGATCCTGGCATCGGCAACGCAAGCGGCGGCAGCGGCGGGCGGGGCGGCATGTCCTGGTACTCCGGCCCCGACGGTTTCGGTCTCGAGTTTTTCGGCGGACCCCAGTACTACTACGACCTCAACTCCTGCGGCTGGGCCGAGATCGAGGCCGGCACCTGCACCCTGGTGACCCCGGGACGCTTCCGCGACACCTACAAGGGCAACGACTACGTCGGCACCAACGGCGACCGCGTCGGCGGCATAGCCGCCGAGGGCGCGCCCAACGGCGCAGGATCGGCCGGTCATATCGACGAAGACCTCGACGGCGGATCCGGCATGGGATCCTGGGCCTGGCCGCCGAAGAGCAACGTGATTCCGGACCAGCAGCTGAACGGCGGCGTCCGCATCAAGTCGCACGTCTACATTGACAACGGCGTGCCGATCTCGCGCGAAAACCACGCGCGCCACCGCGCGCGCGGCGGCGGCGGCGGCGGCTACTGGACGGCCGGCGGGCGCGGCCAGTACTTCGTGCCGGGCTCCACGGATCCGCTGGGCGTGACCATCGGGGCCTCCATCCAGCCGATCATCAACGTCGCGCAGAACATCCGGGAATTCAACGGCGACGGCACGGGCGCCGACTACCTGACCTGGGACGGAGCCGCGGGTGTCTCCAGCCGCCCGGTTTTCGACGCGGAAGGCGGCAACTACGTCAAGCCCTTCGGCATGGAGACCCTCGATCCGGAACTGGGCTTCCTGCTCGGCGGCGCGGGCGGCGGCGGCGCCGGCAACAACCAGCACGGCTCCTGGACCGAGCTGCCTACGCTGCCCAACGGCGCGATTGACACCTTCCGTGGCGGCGACGGCGCCGGCGGCGGCGCGGGCGCGGGCGCCGCGCAGATGTTCGCAGGCGGCCGGCTCAGCCTGACGGGATCGGTCGAAGCGCGGGGCGGCGACGGCGGCGACAGCACCTTCATGCTGTCCATCCCGTACTCGCTGCCGAACGACATCAACTTCGGCACGCCGGGCGACGGCGGCGGCGGCGGCGGCGCGGGCGGCGCCCTCCTGCTGCAGTCGGCCGGACCCCTGACCTGGGATTCGGGCTCCGTGGACGTGAGCGGCGGCGCGGGCGGCCTCGGCTCGGCGGGCAATCACGGCGGCGACGGAGGCACGGGCGTGGTGCGCGTGGAATCCGCGATCCCCCTGACGCTGGCGGAACTGGAAGATCTGGTGGAGCCGGACGAAGCGGTGGAACTGACCCCGGTCGGCCAGCCGGGCCTGCCGAACAGCGGCGAGGTGCGCTTCAACTGGGCGAACTCCGCGAGCGGCGACGTGACCGGCTCCGACGGCACCGTGTTCAACGGCAACTCGAGCGGCGTGCGCAGCTTCTGGTACGAGGCGCCCGCCGAGGTCAACCAGATGGTCGTGACCCGCTGGGAAATCCAGTGCGAGTACCGCGACGGCAGCGGCACCCACAGCCTGATCTTCGCCTCCGACGGCACGCTCACCAATCCCGGCGTGACGCCGATCTGGATCGCGATGCAGGCGGCCTGGATGTCGCCGGGCCAGTCCGAGGAAGCCGAGCCGGACATCTTCCTGTCCACCGACTGGATCATCCCGGGCTTCCGCATCGTCACGGACGGCATCGCGCAGCTCAGCCTCGTGCTGGCGCGCGCGGTGCGCTACACCGTGGTGTTCGACCAGGACGTGATCAACGGCCTGATGGGCGGCGCCGCGGACGGCTTCTTCCGCGTCACCGAGATCAACTTCGAGTGGGAGGGCAGCTGATCGCGCCCCCGGCGCGCGCGCTGCTTCCCGACGCGCTCCTCGTGCACGCTCAGCGGCTCGAGGAGCGCGTCGGCCTTTTGACGGACGCCGGCGGGACCATCCGCGCCCTCGCCGCCGAGCAGGACCTGCCGGCCGCCGCCTGGGAGCGCTTTCCCGGCGAGTTGTGGACCGCCGCGCCGGTGCTGGCGCACGCGCACCTCGACGGCCACGACGCGCCGGCCGCGCGCTTCCGCCGCCGGCCCTTCGCCGCCTGGATCGCCGATCTGCTGGCCTGGCGCGCCGAGCCCGGGCGCCTCGGCGCGGCGGACAGCGCCGCGGCAGCGCGCGCGGAGCTGCGGCGGGGGGGGTGCGGCTTGGTCGCGGCGCACGGCAGCGAGTCCGGCGCCGAATTGTCAGACGAGGACGGCCCCGAGGTCCTGGCCTGGCGCGAAGTGCTGGACCCGTTCCCCGCGGACGCTCCCGCCGCCGCGCTGGCGCGCTGGCGGGAGCTCGCGGGACCGCAGTCCGCCGGCCTGGCCTTGCACGCGCCCTACACCGTGGATCTGGTGCTGGCGCGCGCGCTTTTTCGCGGCGCCGTCGGACCGGTGTCCGTGCACCTGGGCGAGACGGAGGAGGAGCGCGAAGCGCTCGCGCACGGCACCGGACCGCTCGCCGACCTGCTGCGCGCGCGGCGCGGGCGCGTGATGGGGGAGCGCCACGCCTCGCCGGTCGCCTGGCTGGCCGCGGCCGGCGGGCTGCGGCCCGGCACGCTGGCGGTGCACGGCGGCGCGCTGCGCGCCGAGGAACTGCAGCAGCTCGCGCGCGCCGGCGTGAGTCTCGTCTTCTGCCCCGGCACGCACCGCTGGTTCGACCGGCCGCCGCCGGCTTTCGCCGCAGCCGGAGTGTTCCCCGCGGCGCTCGGCTGCGACTCGCGCGCCTCCAACGAGGTTCTCGATCCGCTGCGCGAATTCCGCCTGGCCTGCGCGCTGCTGCCCGGACGCGCGGCGGACGGCTGGTGGGCGGCGCTCACCGCAGGTGGAGCCGCGGCTCTGCAGCGGCCCGACCTCGGGAGTCTCGAGCCCGGACGCCACGCCCGCCCGCTGCGCTTCCGCGACGCGCGCGCGCTCGCGGCCGCGTCGAGCGCGCCATCCACCGGCAGCCGCGCCGCCGCCTTCTGCGCGTGGCTGGCCGCCGAGCCGGAGCCGCAAATCCTCGCCGCTAGAATCCCTGACCCCCAAAATGCGTGAAGCCGTCGAACTGGTCCAGAAAAGCCGCAGCGTGCTGCTGTCCGGGCACCTGCGCGCCGACGGCGACTGCCTGGGGGCGCAGATCGTGCTCTTCCACGCGCTGCGCCAGATCGGCAAGCCGGTGGAGATCCTGCTGCCGGATCCGCCGGACGGGCGCTATGGGTTCTTGAAAAGTCAGACGACCTGGCGCGTCTGGGACGGCGCGCTGCCGCAGGATGCCGATCTGCTGATCGTCTGCGACTGCAATCACCTGTCGCGCCTGGGCGCGATGGGCGAGGCGGTCGCGACGTCCGGCATGGCGCGGATTGCGGTGGATCATCACGTCATCGAGGCCGACCACGGCTGGACCGCGCTGGTGCACGACGTGACGGCCAGCGCCAGCGGCCAGCTCGCGCTGCATTTCGCCACGGCGCTGGGCGCGAAGGATCTGCCCGCCGCCGCCTACGAGGCGGCCTTCGTCGCGCTGATGACCGACACCGGCTGGCTCAAGTATTCCAACGCCACGCCCACCGCGTGGCGCGAAGCCGCGGAGCTGGCAGCGCGCGGGATGGACACTTCGCGCATCTACGATCTGGTCTATCAACAGGCCGAGCCGGAGCGCCCGATCGGCATCCGCTCCGGGCTGGAGAACCTGGAGTACCACTGCGGCGGCAAGGTGGCCTTCGCCTGGAGCGCTCAGAAGCGCCTGGATGAGCTCGGCGGCAGCCTGGCCGACACCGACGAGGTGCTCGACCTGCTGCGCGCGGTGGCCAAGGTCGAGGCAGTCGGCTTCCTCAGCGAGCGCCCCGACGGCCGCATCAAGGTGTCCTTCCGCAGCAAGCAAAAGCTCGACGTGCACCGCGTCGCCAAGAAGCTGAATGGGGGGGGGCACCAGCGCGCCTCCGGCGCCAGCTTTCCGCCCGGCACCACCTTGGACGCGGCCGTGCAGCAGGCGCGCGCCGCACTGCTGGCCGGCTTCCGCGAGCAGGGCCTCGGTTGATCCAGGCCCGCGCCGTCTAGCGCATCTTCTCGCGTCTCTGGAACAACCCCAGGAAGGCATAGCGCGCGAGTTTCGGGTTCTTGCGCAGGCGCCGCAGCACGTAGGGGTGCCACTCAGGGCCGTAGGGCACGTAGACGCGCAATGGCAGGCCTTGGCCGCGCAACTGCTGGCGCAACTCCTCGCGCACGCCGAGCAGCATCTGGATTTCGGTCTTCGCGGCCCATGCCGGGCGCTCGGCGCGGGCGGCCATGACGCCCTGCGCCAGCTGCTCGTCGTGGGTGGCGGCGGCGACGAAGGCGCCGCCCTCGAGCAGGATGCGGAGAATCCGCAGCCAGGAGTCGCGCACGGCCTGCGCGTCCTGGTGGGCGACGGACGGCGGCTCGACGTAGATGCCCTTGACCAGCCGCACGTTGAGCGGCCCCGGAACCGCCACCAGCGCGCGCGCGTCGGCCTCGGCGCGCAGCAGCATGGACTGCAGCACGCAGCCGACCACGCCCGGGTGGGAGGCGCGCAGCCGCGCGAAGACGCGCAGAGTGGCATCCACCGTGCTGGAGTCCTCCATCTCGAAGCGGATGAAGGCGCCGAGCTCGCGCGCGCGGTCGGCGATGCACGTCATGGTGCGGTAGCAGAAGTCCTCGCCGATCTCGAGGCCCATCTGCGTCGGCTTGAGCGAGACGTTGCGCCCCAGGCCCTTCGCCGCCAGATCCTCGAGCAGCAGCAGGTACTCGCCGACGGCGGCGTTCACCTCCGCCTCGGTGCGCACGGCCTCGCCGAGCAGGTCGTAGGTGGCGGCGTAGCCCGCGCGCTCCAGCTCGCCGCCCACGCGCAGCGCGTCGGAGCGCTGCAAGCCCGCGATGTAGCGCTGCGACAGCCGGCCGACCACCGCGCGGGGCACGTAGGGCAGCGATTGGGCGGCGAGGCGGTCGAACCAGGTCATGGGGGGGCGCGCAGGCCGGCCGGGAAAATCTAGGATGGCGGCGCCCCCGTGTCTGCGCCCGATCCTCAGCCGCGTTCTCCGCTCCTGCGGCTGCTCCTCGGGGCGGCGCTGGCTCTGGCGCTGCCGCTCCTGCCCGGCGTGCGGGATCTCGATCCGCTCGCCCGCCGCGCCGCCAGCATCACGGTTCTGACCGCGTGGTGCTGGATCACCGAGGCGCTGCCGCTGGCGGTGGGCGCGCTCTTGCCGGCGATCCTGCTGCCGGCGGCGGGGGTGGCGAGCGCGCGGCAGATCGCGCCCTGGTACTTCGACGACATTCTCTTCCTCTTTCTCGGCGGCTTCATCCTCTCCACCGCGCTCGAGCGCACGCGCCTGCACGAGCGCCTGGCCTGGCGCGCCGTCGCCTTCTTCGGCTCGCGCCCGCGCCGCCTGGTGCTGGGCATGATGGCGGCCACCGCCGCGCTCAGCCTCTTCGTCAACAACACCAGCGCGACGCTGGTGATGCTGCCGGTGGGGCTGGCGCTGCTCGCCCGATGCGAGCCGGACGAGCGCGCGCAGCTCGGCGCGCCGCTCCTGCTCGGCATCGCCTACGGCGCGACCATCGGCGGCATCGCCACGCCGATCGGCACCGCGCCGAACATCCTGTTCCTGGCGATGTTCCAGGAGCGCTTTCCGGAGGCGCCGGTGCCCGGATTCGGCACGTGGATGCTGGCGGTGCTGCCGCTTTCGATCCTGTTCCTGCTGATCTGCTGGCAGCTGCTCGTGCGCGTCGCCGGCCGCCCCGGCGCGGCTTCCTCGCCGGCGCTCACGCGCTACGCGCAGGAAGCCGCGCGCCTGCCGCCGCGCAGCGCCGAGCAGAACCGCGTGCTGATCGTCTTCAGCCTCGTGGTGCTGGCCTGGCTGACGCGCGAGCCCGCCGACCTCGGCTTCGCGCGCGTGCCGGGCTGGAAGGAGGCGCTGCCCGCGCCCATCGCCGCCTCCGTCAGCGACGCGACCGTGGCGCTGATCGGCGCGGTGCTGCTCTTCGTGATCCCCAGCGCCGGGCGCGGCTCGCGCCGCCTGCTCGTCTGGGACGACTGCCGCAACCTGCCGTGGGGCGTGCTGCTGCTGATCGGCGGCGGCCTGGCCCTCGCGAAGTCCTTCGAGCAGAGCGGCCTGAGCGCGGCCGTCGCGGGCGGACTGGGCGGCGCGCTCGACGTGCTGCCGATGGCGGCCGTCGTGCTGCTGGTCTCGGCCTCGGTCACGCTGCTGACGGAGATCGCATCCAACACCGCGACCATCAACGTGCTGCTGCCGCTGCTCTTCGGCGCGGCGGTGGCCGCCGGCCTGAACCCGCTGCTCGTGGCCATTCCCGCGGTGCTCTCGGTCTCCTACGGTTTCGCCCTGCCGGTGGGCACGCCGCCCAACGCCATCGTGTTCGCGACCGGCCGCGTGCGCATGAACCAGATGCTGCGCGTGGGGATTCTGCTGAATCTGATCGCCATCCTTCTCGTGACCCTGTTCACCCTCTTCTGGACCGGGCCCCGCCTCGGATTCGACCTGCGAACGATGCCGGGATGGGCTGCAGCGGAGCCCGCTGGGCCGTAGGATTCCTGCATGCCGCGCGGAAAAGGCCGCCTGCTCCCGTTCGCCCTGCTCGCGCTGGCGGCTGCGGCCGCATTCCTGGTGGCGCCGGGCTGCGGCGGGAAGACCTTTCGGGACCAGAAGCTGGACCTGATTCTGATCTCGGTGGACACGCTGCGCGCCGATCGCCTGCCTTTCTACGGCGGCCCGCGCGACACGGGAGGCGATCCGCAGCAGCCCTTCACGCCTTCGTGGCTGGCGGCGCAAGGCACCGTGTTTGACACGGTCTGGGCCAGCGCCGGCCAGACTCTTCCCTCGCTCGGCACCTTCTGGACCGGCCAACCCCCGCTCGAGCACGGCGGAACCGCCAACGATCGCCCGGTGCTGCTGCGCAGTCGGCTGGCGGACTGGAAGGGAGGGCGCTTCGACGTCGCGCGCGGCCGCGTGATGAATCCGGTGCTCGCGCCCGGAAGCGGCATGGAGAAGGGCTTCGACAGCTACGGTCCGATGCCGAAGCACATGGAGGCGCAGTTGCCGGCCTCGCTGCTGCGCGAGACGCAGGCCGACGTGCAGGGCAGGAAGCGCCTGCTGCTGTGGGCGCACCTGATGACGCCGCATCAGCCCTACGAGCCGCCGGCTGCGGCCGCGGCGCGCTACGGCGCGGACACCTTGCTTTCCGCCGGCAACGAGTTTCTCTACCAGATCCACCGCTCCGGCGCGATGCCCGCCGCGCAGCGCGCCGAGATCGAAAAGCTCTACGACGCCGAGGTGCGCACCTCCTCCGAGCTGGTGCGCGAACTCCTGGCCGGCCTCGACGCGCAGTACCGCGCGGCCGGGCGCGGCGGCCTGCTCGAAAACGCCGTCGTCGTGTTCTTCTCCGACCACGGCGAGGCGCTCGGCGACCATCACGGCTACGCGATGCACGCGAAGAGCCTCTACTCCGGCGTCATCCGCGTACCGCTCGTGATCGCCGGCCCGGGCTGGAAGCCGGAGCGCGACGCGGCGCCGCTGGGACTCGCCGACGCGCTGCCGCTCGTGATGGACGGGGAGCGCCCGCGGCAGAAGTACTTCCACGCCGCGTGGCGCGCCGAGTTCTACTCGGTGCGCGACGAGCGCTGGACCCTGGTGCACAACCCGTCCGCCGACCGCATGGGCCCGCGCGAGCCGCCGCTCGACGCGCCCTTTCCCTATCCGGTGCTGGCCCTGTTCGACCGTCAGGCCGATCCCCTTGAGCAGCGCGACGTCCTCGGCGCCCATCCCGAAGAGGCGCGGCGCCTCTTGCAGTCCCTCAACGACTGGTACGGCAACCTGCTCTTCGCCAGCGACGTCGCCGCTTCCGGCCTGAGCGCGGCGGATCTGGCCAAGCTCGGCTATGCCTCCAGCGCGGGCACCGCCGAAGAAGTGCGTCTCGCTCCCCATCCCGCCGAGGCATGGCAGCCGGCCCCGCAGCGCTGATGCCGGCGCGCGAGCGGATGGCGCCCTGGATCGAGGGCGGCTTTCTGACATTGGTGCTGCTCGTGGTGGTGGTCTTCGGCGGCGACAGCCTGCGCACCTCCTATCACGGCACGCTCCACACCGCGATCGGCGAGTCGGTGCTGCGCGACGGCCTCACGCCGGAGAATCCGTATCACGCGGGCGAGCCCCTGCGCTACTACCTGCTCTATCCGCTGCTCGGCGTGCTGCTGGGCCGCACGGGCATGGGGCCGCTGTGGGGCTTCGCGCTCCTGAATCTGCTGGCCGCGCTGATGCTCGGGCCGGCGCTCGACGCGCTCGGCCGCCAGCTCGGCCTCTCGTTCCGCGCGCGCCGCTTCGCCTTCCTCGGCACGATCTTCGGACTCAACGCGCTGGGCTGGCTGTGGGCCTCGGTGGACGGCACGCCGCTGCTCGATCTGCGCTCGCCAGCGGACGAAGGCGACGGCCCGGCCCTGGGCGCGATGCCGCTGGTGCTGTTGCAGGGCATGGCGCAGGCGCCCTTCGGCTTCGGCTGGGACGCGCGCCTGCAGTCCTTCCTGCCGAAGTTCCTGAACGTCTCGTCCTTCGCGCCGGCGCTGCCCTTCACGCTCTGGTCCATGGCCTACGCCCTGCAGTCGGGATCGAAGGCGCTGTGGGGATCGGCGGCGCATCTGGGCATCGCCACCAGCCTCAATCCGCTCGCCGGAGGCCTGGCGGCGGTGCTGCTGGCCGTGCGCAACTTCGGCCGCCTGCGCCAGCCGCGGGCCGCGGCGCGCGCGCTGGCGGGCCCCGCGCTGCTGGCGCTCGCGATCGCGCTGCCGTTCCTGCTGCCGGCTTTCCGCGGCGGCACGGCCGGCGAGGGGGGGGGAGCCTTCGCGCTCACCGGCGACGGGCCGCTGGCGAATCTGACCGGGCCGCTGCTGCTGCTCTGGATCCTGTCGGCGTGGGGCTGGAGCCAGTTCGCGCGCGACAAGCGCGTCTTCCTGGCCATCGCGCTCGGCCTCGCGCTGCTGCTCGGATGCGCGCCGCTGCCCTGGGGCAACGAGTACAAATTCGTGCGCCTGGCCGGTCTTCTTCTGGCGCTGCCGGCCGGCGCCGCCTGCGACCGCCTCGTGCGCCGCCCCGCCGGCGCGGTGGCGGCGGCCGCGCTGCTGCTGCTGGCCTTGCCCACGACCTGGCTGACCTTGCGCGCCTACTCCGCGTGGAACGCCGAAGCCACGCTGATCCTCACGCGCGTCGAACACGGCAAGCTGGCGCTGGGCCCGGACTTTTCCGACGCCTTCCCGGCCGCGCTGCAGGCGGCCGAGCGGGATCTGCCGCCCGACGCGGTGATGCTGCTGGATCCCTTCTTCAATCCCACGCGCACGAACAGCATGGTGGCTCTGGGCCATCCGCTGGCGCCGCTGCTGCACCGCCCGCTGTTGGTGGACCGGCCGCAGATTCACAACGAAGGCCTGCCGGATCTGGACGCGCGCCTCGACGACTGGGTGGCCTTCGCATTCGCCAGCACGCGCCCGCGCTCGCGCGAAGAGAGCCCGCAGCCCGCCGATCCGGACCGCGGCCTGGAGAATCTGCGCGCGCGCGTGCCGGGCCGCCCGGTGGCGGTGCTGCTCAGTCAGCGGCAGACGGGCGCAATCGCCGTTCTCGAGCGTTCCGGAGCAGAGCTGCGAGCGGAGGCGGCAGGTCTCGGCCTGTGGCTGCTTCCTCCGCGGCCGGCAGCAGCCGGAAACTGAGCGCGGCGTGCACGTCGGCGGCGCGCACGTCGGCGCGTTGCTCGAGGTCGGCGCAGCTGCGGGCCACGCGCAGGGCGCGCAGGAGGCCGCGCCCGCTCAAGCTCATCGCCTCGGCGGCTTCGCGCAGGCCGGCCCGCGCGCGCGGCTCGAGGCCGGCGGCCTGGAGCGCCTCGAGGCTGGCCTGGCCGGCTTGCGCGAAGCCGCGCACGGCCTCCTGCCGGCGCTGGAAGGCGCGCGTGGCCGCAAGCAACGCGCGCACTTCCTCGTCCGCAGGCGGCGTGGGCGGGCCGTCCATGGCGGCGGCGGCCACCGGGCCGACTTCGACGAACAGATCGAATCGATCCTGCAGCGGCCCGCTGACGCGCGCGCGGTAGCGGCGCAGCGCCGTCTCGGTGCAGCGGCAGGGAATGCGCGCGTGGCCGAGGTAGCCGCAGGCGCAGGGATTGGACGTGGCCACCAGCAGGACGTCGGCGGGGAACGACGCCCACTCGCGCGCGCGCTGCAGGCGCAACTCCTTCTCCTCCAGAGGCTGGCGCAATCCTTCGAGCGCCGGGCGCGAGAACTCGGGAAGCTCGTCGAGAAAGAGCACGCCGCCGTGCGCCCGCGCCAATTCTCCAGGCCGCAGCGGCGTGCCGCCGCCGAGCAGGGCCTGCGCGGACGCGGACGTGTGCGGCGCGCGGAAGGGCGGGCGGCGCGGCAGCGCGCGCACCGGCCCGAGCAGGGCTTCGGCCTGCGCCACCTCCAGCGCGCGCTGCGGCGTGAGATCTTCGAGGAAGGGCAGGATGCGCCGCGCCAGCATGCTTTTCCCGGTGCCGGGCGGCCCTTGCAGCCAGAGCGCGTGCCCGCCCGCGACGCTCAGCACGACCGCGCGCCGCGCGGCGGCCTGGCCGCGGACTTCGTCCAATCTCAGCGCCATCCCTGGCTCGGCTGCGCCCGCGCCCGCAGCGGCCGCGGGCGCTCCGGCGCCAGATGCGGGCGCGATCTCGGGAGGATCTTCGAGCTGGCCGTGCGCGAGGCGCTCGCCGAGGGCGCTGAGATCGGGGCAGCCGTAGACGCGCAGGCCGGGCGCGAGGCGCGCCTCCGCGGCGGATTCGGGCGCGGTGACGAGCACGAGGTTCTCGACGCGGGAGGCGGCGAGGGCGGCCAGCAGGAGGCCGCGCGCGGGCGGGCCGAGACGGCCTTGGAGATCGAGCTCGGCGATGCACAGCAGCGGCTGGCGCGGCGCCGACCACTGCCCGTCGGCGATCAGCAGGGCGGTGGCCAGCGCCAGATCGAGGGGCAGGCCCTGCTTGGGCATCTGCGCCGGCACCAGGTTGAACAGCACCTTGCCTTGGGGATGGCGCAGGCCGTGCGCGGCCAGCGCGGCGGGCAGGCGCTCGCGCGCTTCGCGCGCCACCGCGTCCGGCATGCCGGAGAGGATGGTGCGCGAGAGGCCTCGGCCGGTCTGCGCCTCGACGCGCACCAGCTGGGCCCGGCCGCCGAAAATCGTGCCGCCGTGAATGGCGTGATCCACCTCCGGAGAAGACGGGCGCGCCGCCGCAGGTGACCGCATTGTCAGACCGCGCTCAGGGCCAGTGCAGGGCGCCGGCGATGGTGGTGCGGACCGGAATGCCGCGCCGGGCGCAGAGCTCGGCCGCCGGCAGGGGCAGGTTGGCGTAGGAGCAGGAGGCCCAGGCTTCCCGCGGCCGCAGGTGATCCAGCAGCTCGGCCAGGCCCTCGGTGCTGAGGCCGTGGTGGGGCAGGATCAGGAGGTCGATCGGGCCGGGCTCCAGGCGCGCGCGCAGCTCGCGCAGGGCGTAGCCGAACTGATCGCCGCAGATCAGCGCCCGCCACGGGCGGCCGTCCGCGGCGGCGGCGCTCAGTTCGATCACCGGCCCGGCGGCGTTCGGCACGCCGCTGACCGCGGCGCGGCAGCCGAGGATCCGCAGCCGGAACGGGCGCAGGTCATCTCTGACAATTTCCCCGCCGGCCTCCGGCTGCAGGCGCTCGAGGGGCGAGCGCGCTGCGAGCAGGGCCATGCCGCCGGCGTGGTCGGAGTCGCGATGGCTGAGCACGGCGAGGGACGGCGCCGGCCACGCGCGCCGCAGCAGTTCGGGGAACAGGACGCGGTCCACCACCGCGGCCGGCTCGCGCTCGCGGCTGCCGAGATCGAAGAGCAGGCTGCGCTCGCTGCCGGCGATCACCACGCCGAGTCCATGGCCGACGGGCAGGGCCAGCAGGCCCGGCTCGTGGGGGCTGCGCGGCAGCAGGCAGGCCGCGGCCAGCAGCGCCGCGAGCGCCGCGCGCCGGTGCAGCCCGTTCGCCGCGGCGCGCAGGGCGCAGAGGCCGGCGAAGGAGCAGACCAGCAGCGCGCCCGGCAGCAGGCGCGTGGCCGGCAGCGGAGCGCCGGGCAGCCCGCCCAGGGCTTCGAAAGCCCGCATCTCGATCTGCGTGAGCAGAGCCAGCGCCGCGTCGCTGGCGCCGCCGAGCCCCGGCGCCAGGGCGCTCACCGCGAGGAGAATCCGCAGCGGCAGCAGCAGCGCGAACACGGGGCTGAAAGGCACGCTCCAGGGTTCGCAGCTGCCTTGCGCCTGCGCCAGCCAGGGCATGCTGCCGAGGAAGGCCGCGAGCGAGGCGCCGAGGCTGCGCAGGAGCAGCGGCGCGCGCGGCCAGGAGGGCGCGGCGATCAGGAATCCGGTGGCGGCGTAGGAGAGCACGAAGCCGAGTCCCTGGCGCTCCGGATGGAAGAAGGCCGCCTCGAGGAAGATTCCCGCGGTCCATAGGCGCCAGGAATCCACGGCGCGTCCGCGGCGCTGGATCCGGTCGCGCAGCAGGATGGCGATCAACGCGCGCAGCACCGCGGGCGCGAAGCCGGCCAGCCCGGTGATCAGCACCAGCAGCGGGATCCGCAGTCTTTGACAACTGCGCGGCAGCAGGCGGCGCAGGAGCGCGTCCCACAGCCACAGGTGGAAGCCTGACACCGCCAAGATGTGCAGCAGGCCGAAGCGCCGGTAGGCCTCGGCCTGGAGGTCGCTCAGCTCGGACCACGTGCCCAGGAGCAGCGCGCTCGCGAGGCCGGACTCCGCCGGGCTGAGCTGGCGGTGCAGGCGCTCGTGAACGCGCTGGCGCAGCAGGGCCAGCGGCATCCAGCGCCCGCCGGCGGCCGGCAGGATGCGGGCGCGGTCCAGGCGCGGCCGGCCGTCCAGCACGCTGACCAGGCCCTCGACCACCACCGCGCGGCCCGGGCGCAGCGGGCCGCGGCCCTCCCAGGCGCCCGTCACCGCCAGCGCGCGGGGCGGCGGCCGGCCGCTGTGCCGGATGCCCTCCCAGCGCAGGCTGCCCAACTGTCCGAAGCCGCGCTCGATCCCCGGGCGCGCGGGTCCGTCCGGCGCCGGATGCCAGGCGAGCAGCACCGCTTCGAAGCGGACCGGGCGCGGCAGGCAGAATTCCGGGTCTGGCCCCGCGGGGGTGCGTGCCAGGGCCAGCAGCGCCGCCGCCGCGGGCAGCAGCAGGCAGCCCGCGCGCTGCGAGCCCCGCTGTGCGTCGCGGGCGCCGCGGGCGGCGCGGGCCAACCAGCCCAGCGCCAGCACGGCCGTCAGCGCGCCGGCGAGCAGCAGTTCGCGGCGATGCTCGGCCAGGAGCGGGCGCGGCGGCCAGGGCAGCCAGGCGGCGCCGGCGGCCAGCAGGAATGCCCAGCCCGCGGCGAGCCAGGTGCGCCGGATGAGCATCCGTCAAGAGACGGACGGCAGCGTCCAGGGTGACCTAGAATCCGCGCATGACGTCCCCCCGCGTCCTCTATCCGGGGACCTTCGATCCGGTCACGCTCGGCCACCTCGACCTGATCCGGCGCGGACTGGACCTCTTCGGCTCGGTGCTCGTGGCGGTCGCGGACAATCCGGCCAAGCAGCCCCTGTTCCCGGCCGAGGAGCGGGTGGCAATGCTGCGCGCCGAGGTCGCCGGCATGCCCGTGGAGGTGGAGCGCTTCCGCGGTCTGGTGGTGGAATTCGCGCGCGCGCGCCAGATCCGCATCCTGCTGCGCGGGGTGCGCACCATCGCCGACTTCGAATTCGAGTACCAGATGGCGATGACCAATCGCGAACTCGATCCGGGCGTGGACACGGCCTTCATCATGCCGAGCGCGGCTTACGCCTCGGTGTCGAGCCGCCTGATCAAGGAGGTCTACGCCAACGGCGGCGAACTGCGCCGCTACCTGCCCGACCGGGTGCACGCGCTCCTGCAGGCCCGCCTCAATCCTCCAGCCCCGCGCTGATCTCCATGCAAGCCGTCCATTCCGCCCAAGCTCCCGCCGCGATCGGACCCTACAGCCAAGGCATCGTCAGCGGCGACCTGCTCTTCACCAGCGGCCAGGTGGCGCTGGATCCGGCTTCCGGCGCGCTGGTTCCGGGTGGAGTCAAGGAGCAAACGGCACGCGTGATGGAGAACCTCCGCGCCGTTCTCGCGGCCGCCGGCTGCAAGCCGGAGCACGTGCTCAAAACCACGGTTTTCCTCCTCGACATGAACGATTTCGCCGCGATGAACGAAATCTACGGCGCGTTTTTCGCACCGCACAAGCCGGCGCGTTCCACCGTGCAGGTGGCGCGGCTGCCCAAGGACGCGCGCGTCGAGATCGAGTGCGTGGCGCGGATCCCGGCCTGAGGGGCGGACGGTGCTCCGCGCCTCTCTCGCCCGCGCATCGGCGTCGCTCGGACTGATGCTGCTCGGGGCCTGTGCGGCGCCCCGTCCGGCGGTCGCGGACGTGGGGTTGCGCGCCGTGCGCTCCGACCGGGCGCCGGCGGCCATCGGGCCCTACAGTCCGGGGATCGTCAGCGGCGGGTTTCTGTTTCTGAGCGGCCAGATCGCGCTCGATCCCGCCACCGGCGCGCTGGTGTCCGGCGACGCGGCGGCGCAGACGCGGCGCGCGCTCGAGAACCTGCGCGCGGTGCTGGCCGCGGCGGGCTGCCGGCCCGAGCACGTGGTGAAGACCACGGTGTTCCTGCTCGACATGGACGATTTTGCCGCCATGAACGAGGTCTACGGCGCCTTCTTCGCGCCGCACAAGCCGGCCCGCTCCACCGTGCAGGTGGCGCGGCTGCCCAAGGACGCGCGCGTCGAAATCGAGTGCGTGGCGCGGATTCCGCGCTGAGAGGCGAACGGCCGCGGCGGATCAGACGCGCGTCGCCAGCGCGATGACGTATTCGCGGCCCCAGCGCACCTTGCCGTCGGCCGGCGTGACGTAGCCGCGGTACAGCTCGATCAGATCCCGGCGCAGGGCCGCCGCCTTCTCCGGCGGCAGCGCGTGATAGGCGCGGTGGGTGGGGCCGTAGCGGCTGATGAAGAGATCGGCGAGCTGCTCGGGCGTGTCGGTGAATTCCGGGCAGTCGTGGCGCTCGAAGCGCAGATCGCGGAAGCGGGAGCCGAGCAGCGATTTGACTTTTCCTTCGTCGCCCCAGTCGAAGGGGCTGGAGGCGCCGGGCGGCGGCGGGACGTGGGCGGCCGTGACCTGGAACATGCGCCCGACTCCGCTCTCGCGGGTCCAGGCCTGGAGCGCGATGCGCCCGCCCGGCCGGGTCACGCGCGCGACCTCAGCGGCCACTTGCGGATGATCCGGCGCGAACATGGATCCGCAGGAGGAGACGACGGCATCGAAGGACGCGTCCGGGAAGGGCAGGGCCTCGGCGTCGCCCTCGGTCCAAGTGATTCCGTCCAGGCTCTGTTCGGCGGCGCGGCGGCGCGCCACCTCCAGCAGCTCCGGCGTGAGATCGAGACCGGTGACGTGGGCGCCGCGCGCGCGCGCCATCAGCGCGGTGTTGCCGGTGCCGCAGGCCACGTCCAGCACTTTCTCGCCGGCGCGGATGCGCGCGCTGCGCACGACGTGGTCGGCCACGGTCTGGATGCCCCGCGCGATCTGGTCATAGTCGCCGGCGGCCCAGGTGGCCCGATGCTTCTGCTTCAGTTCGGTGAGTGGCTGCATGATTCCGCTCCGGATCCGGGATTCCGAGTGACGGATGCAATCTACACCGGACCTCCGCGGCCGTCCAGACCGCGGCCCGTCAGGCGTGCTTGCGGACCGGGCGCGCCAGCAGGGCGTTGCCGGCGGCGGCGTGGGCGCCGGTGAAGCGCTCGGCGGCGGGGTCCCACGCCAGCGGCTGGCGCACCTCGTAGCCGATCACCGCCAGTTGACAAATCGTGGCGGTGCGGTGGCCGATCTCGGCGGTGCAGATCGCGTCGCGGCCCTCGCGGATCGCGGCCAGGAAGTCCGCGACGTGGGAGGCGTTGCGCGGCAGGGCCTGCTCCTGCCCGGAGGGCGGATCGAGCAGGGCGGGCGCTTCGGCGCCGTCCTGGAGCGCCTTGACGTGGCCGCGCGAGCACTCGATCACCCCTTTGGTGCCCTCGAACGTGCAGTCCGTCGGGCCGCCGTGCGTCATCTCGACGCCGTTGTCATAGAGGAACCGCAGGCCGGTGAGCGCGTCGCCGGCGGGGGGCAGGACCTGCCGCGGCCCGCTCGCGTCCATGCCCATCGCCCACTGCGCGATGTCGAAGTGGTGCGCGCCCATGTCGGCGAGGCCGCCGTTGCAGTACTCGCGATAGGATCGCCACATGGGATAGTGCGAATGCATGCCGACCGGGCACAGCACGTCGTGGAAGCCGCGCAGCGGCGCCTGCCCGAGCCAGCCGTCCCAGTCGATGCCCGGCGGAAGTTCCTGCTCGGGGAGGTCGCAGGGCACGGGCGGCGCGCCCACGCCGATCGTGATGCGCTTCAGAGTGCCGATGCGGCCGTTGCGCACCGCCTCGGCCGCGCGCACGAAGAAGTGCGAGAATTCGGAGCGCTGCTGCGAGCCGGTCTGGAAGCGCACGCCGGCGCTGCGCGCGGCGTCGGCGATGGCGCGACCCTCGGCGATCGTCAGAGACAGCGGCTTTTCGCAGTAGACGTGGCGGCCGGCCAGGCAGGCGGCGATGGCCGGCTCGGCGTGGCCGTGGTCGGGCGTGGCGATCAGGACGGCGTCGATGCCGGGATCGGCCACGATCTCGCGCCAGTGCGCGGCGCGGCGGCAGACCTGGGCCTCGCGCCGCTCGTTGACCAGGCGCACGCCTTCGTCCGCGCGCGCGAGAACCACGTCCGCGACCATGGTGATCTCGACCTGCGGGTCGTCCAGAAACGGCCCCACCAATTCGCGCGCGCGCACGCCGAAGCCGATGATGCCCACGTTGAGCCGGCCGTTGGCGAGCGCCCGCGGCCGCGCGGGGCGCAGCAGTGGCGACGGCCCGGCGGCGGCGAAGAGGGCGGCCGTCGCGCTCGAGGCGCGGAGGAAGTCGCGGCGGGTCGGGCGGCGCATCGGCTCATGCTAGCCGCGATGGCGCCGGTTCCGCCTGAGCGCCGCGGCGATCGCGCGGCCTCAACCGGCGGGCCGCCGCGCCGCCAGCACGAGCGCGATGCCGCCGAGAATCGCCGCCGCCGCGATCAGCAGGCGCGGAGTCAGCGCCTCGCCGAGCAAGAGCACGCCGCCGCACGCCGCAATCAACGGCACGCTGAGCTGCACCGTCGCCGCCTGCGTCGCCTGCAGCGCGGGCAGCGCGCGATACCAGATCGCGTAGCCGACGCCGGAAGTCAGCGCGCCGGAGGCGAGCGCCAAGGCCCACCCTTCCCGATCCGGCAGGCTGCCGCCGCCCGACTCCGCCAGCGCCCAGGCGGCGGCGAGGGGCGCGGCGCGCAGAAAGTTGCCCGCAGTGACGCGCGTGGGATCGCCGGCTCCGCGGCCGCGCAGGGAGTAAATCCCCCAGGCGGCGCCGGCGCCGAGCATCAGCAGCGACGCGGACGGCGGCGGGGCGGCCAGGCCGGGCAGCAGCAGCAGGATCAGGCCGCCGAGAGCCAGCGCCAGCCCGAGCAGACGGCCGCCGCGCAGGCGCTCGCCGCGCGCGAGTCCAGCGCCGATCATCGTCGCCTGCACCGCTCCGAACAGCAGGAGCGCGCCGGTCGCGGCGGTCAGGCTGCGGTACGCCAGCGCGAACGCCGCCGCGTAGGCGAACAGCGCCAGGGCGGAAGGCCAGCTGCCGCGGCCGGTCCCCCCCCCGCGCCGCAAGCGCGCGAGCAGCGCCAGCGTCAGGGCGCCGGACGTCAGACGGATGGCGGTGAAGGCGGCCGGATCCATGCCGCCCTCGCGCAGCGCCGCGCGGCACAGCAGGGAATTGCCCGCGAAAGCGATCATCGCCAGCGCGGTCAGCGCGAGCGCGCGGGGGCGCGTCATCGCGGCGCGCCGGCGATCATGCGCCCGGGCCGGCGAGGCGGCGCGCCAGCGCGTCGAGCGCCCACAGAGTGAGAACCAGGAAGAACGAAGGCACCGCGATCAGCCACCAGCAGTCCACCAGCGGATTCAGCGCGGCCATGCCGTCGGCGGCGAGCAGGCCCCAGGACACCGCGGGCGGCTCGACGCCGAGGCCGAGGAAGGAGAGGAACGCCTCCATCAGCACCACGCGCGGCAGCGTCAGCATCAGGAGCGTGCCGATCGAGGGCGCGAGATTCGGCAGGACGTGCCGCGCGAGCAGGCGCGGCCGCCGCGCGCCCCCGGCCTGCGCCGCGAGGATGAAGGCCTGGCCGCGCAGGCGCAGGGTTTCGGCGCGCGCCACGCGCGCGGCCGGCAGCCAGAACAGCAGGCCCACCGCCCCGAGGAAGAGCTGCAGGCGGCCCAGCCCGATCGCCGCCAGTTCCGCCCGGTATTCCTGCAGCAGGGCCAGCAGGAACAGCATGATCACGACCATCGGCACGCTCTCCAGCGCGTCGGCGGCGCGCATCAGGATGCGGTCGGCGCGGCCGCCCAGCAGCCCGGCCAGCGCGCCGTAGGGCACGCCGACCAGCAGCGCGACCGCGGTGCCGAGCAGTCCGACGAAGAGCGAGATGCGCGCACCGGCCAGCACGCGCGCGAGCAGGTCGCGGCCCAGCGGATCGGTGCCGAGCACCGGGCTCTGCGTCCACGCCGGCGCCGCGAGGCGCGCCTCGGCGTCCATGACTTCCGGATGCGGCAGCGGCAGCCACGGCGCGGCGGCCGCGAGCGCCGCCAGCAGGATCAGCCAGGCGAGAGCCAGCCTCACGACAGGCCCTCCGCGCGCGGATCGAGGCGCGCCAGCAGCAAGTCTGACAACAGCGTTCCCAGTCCGAGCAGCGCGGTGAACACCACGGTCGCGCCGAGCGCCAGCGTGAAGTCGCGGTTCAGCGCCGCCTGAACGAAGTGCGTGCCGAGGCCGGGCAGCGCGAAGACCTGCTCGATCACCAGCGAGCCGGTCAGCGCCGCGGCGGCGGCCGGGCCGAGGAAAGCGGCGACCGGCAGCAGCGCCGGCTTGAGCGCGTGGCGGCGCAGGATCTGGCCCGGGCTGAGTCCGCGGGCCTGCGCCGCGCGCGCCGCCGCCGACTGCAGCGCCGCGCGCGCGCCGCCGCGGGCGAGGCGCGCCACCTGCGCCGCCAGCGGCAGGCCCAGGCACAGCCACGGCAGGATGAAGTGCCGCAGGCCGCCGAGCCCGGCGGGGGGCAGCCAGCCCCACTCGAAGGAAAAGAGCAGCACGCAGGCGCCGGCCAGCACGAATCCGGGCGTGGCCATCAGGACGGTGACGCCGCCGAGCAGCAGCAGATCCGCGCGGCCGCCGCGCTGCGCCGCCAGCAGGCCGGCGGCGGCGCCGGCGAGCAGCGCGAAAGTCAGGGCGCCGGCGCCGACCGCGAGCGAGATCGGCAGGGATTGCGCGAGGATGGCGCGCACCTCGGTGTCGCGGTAGCGCAGAGAGGGCCCGAAGTCGAGGCGCGCCAGCCCGGCGAGCGCCGCGAGGTATTGCCGGTGCAGCGGCTGATCCAGGCCGTAGCGCGCGTCGAGGGCGGCGCGCACTTCCGGCGCGAGCTCGCGCTCCTCGTCGAAGGGGCCGCCGCGCGTCGAGCGCACCAGCAGGAAGGCCAGCGCGTGCACCACGAGGATCGTGAGCAGCAGCGCGCCGAGGCGGCGGAGCAGGCGCATTCAGGGAGCCCGGCGCAGCGCGCTCCAGTCCACGACGCCGCGGGGATTGGGCGCGAATCCGCGCAGGTCGGGCGCCAGCAATTCCTGATTGGCGTCGGTCAGCAGCGGAATGACGGCGGCCTCGGCCAGCAGCCGGGCCTCCGCGCGGGCCAGCAGATCGAGGCGCTCGGCCGGGCCGGCGGCGGCGTCGGCCGCGTGCAGCAGGTTGACGTAGTCCGCGTCGGCGAAGCCGGTGCGGTTGCCGGGATCGCCGGTGCGAAACAGGGAAAGAAAAGTTTCCGGATCCAGATAGTCGCCGACCCAGGAGGCGCGGGCCAGCGCGTATTCGCCGGCCCGCTCGGCGGCGCGGGCTTCGCGGCCTTCGAGGACCTGGATGCGGACGGTCAGGCCGAGGCGCGTGCGCCACTGCTCGCGCAGCGCGGCGGCCAGGTCGCGATTCTGCTCGTTCGAGGGCACCAGCAGCTCGAGTCCGGCGAGAGCCGCATCCACCGCGATCCCCTGCTCCGCGAAGCGGGCGCGCGCTCGCGCCAGATGCGCGCGCGCCGCCTCCAAGTCCTCGCCGGCGGGCGATGGCGCGGAGCGGTAGGCGCCGAGAAGGGGGGGGACGAGGCTGGCCGATGCTGCGCGGCCGCCCCCGACCATCGCCGCGAGTTGCGCGCGGTCGAGAGAGCGGGCCAGCGCCAGGCGCAGATCGCGGTTCGCGAGCAGCGGATGGCGCAGGTTGAGGCGCAGGAAGATCGCGGCGAACTGCGGGCTGGGCCGGAACGCGTCGGCGTGCTCGGCGAGCAGGCGCGGCACGGCCAGGCGCGGCACGCTGGGCACGAAATCCGCCTCGCCGGCGAGGAAGAGGTTGAGCGCGGTGAACTGCGACTCGACCGCCAGGAAATCGACGACTCGCAGGCGCCCGGGCTCCTGCCGCCAGTAGTGCGGGTTGATCTCCACGCGCACGCGGTCGCGCACCCGCCGCGACTGCAGCCGGTAGGGGCCGGAGGTCGGGACCTCGGGCGGATAGGTTCCGGGCGCAGCCGCGCGCAGGGTCGCGTGCACCGGCGCCAGCGGCCAGCTCGCGGCCATCTCGCCGAACATCGGGCGCGCGCGCGGGAACCTCACGTGCAGCGCCTCGCGGCCGTCGGGCAGGCGCTCGCCGCGGACCTGCGACTGATCGAGCCAGGCGGCGTAGGGCGCGCCGGTGGCGGGCGCCCGCAGGCGCTCCCAGGACTCGGTCCAATCCTCCAGCGTCAAGGGCGAGCCGTCAGACCAGCGCAAATCCGGTCGCAGGATGAAGACCCATTCGCGCGCCGAGGGGTCCGCGGTCCACGAGAGAGCCAGATCCGGCACCGGCTGCAGGCTCACCGGATCCAGGCGCGTGAGGCCGGCGTGCAGCGCGCCCGCGATGCGGGCTTCGGCCATGCTCGAACCGAGTTGCGGATCGAGCAGCGCGGCGTCGCCGCCGTTGATCACCACCAGATCCGCCGGCGCCGGCGCGCAGGCGGGGGCGCCGCACAGCGCCGCCGCCACCAGCCAGGCCGGAAGCGCCTGCGCGCGTCCCGCGGATCGGCTCGGCACGCGCGCATCCTAGCCTGAGCACCTGGCCATTCTCTAGAATCCACGGGTGCCCGAACCGGCGCTGCTCGAGGTGCGCGATCTGCGGCTTTGCGCCGGCGCCGCGCCCGCCGAGCGGATGCTCGTGGACGGCCTGAGTTTCTCGGTCGCGGAGCGCGCCTCGGTCGGACTGGTCGGCGCCTCCGGCAGCGGCAAGAGCCTCAGCGCGCTGGCTCTGCTGGGCCTGCTGCCGCCGGGCGTGCGCCGCGCCGGCGGCCGCATCCTGTGGCGCGGGCAGACCGACCTCGCCGCTCTCAGCGAGCCGCAACTGCGGCCCTTCCGCGGCCGGCGCATCGGCTTCGTGTTCCAGGATCCGCAGTCGGCGCTGAATCCGGTGCTGCGCGTCGGCAGCCAGCTCGAGGAGGTCCTGCTGGTGCACCGCCCCGAGCTGAACCGCGCCGCGCGCGCGGCCGAAGCGGCGCAGGCCTTCGCCGCGGTCGGCCTGCCGGAGCCGGAGCGCATCGGCCGCCGTTACCCGCACGAATTGTCAGGCGGGCAGAGGCAGCGGGTGCTCATCGCCATCGCGCTGGCGGGCCGGCCGGAGCTGCTGATCGCCGACGAGCCGACCACCGCCCTCGACGCGACGGTGCAGCTGCAGGTCGTGGAGCTGCTGGACCGCCTGCGCCGCGAGCTCGGCCTGGCCATCCTGTGGATCAGCCACGACCTCGCGCTGCTGCGCGAGCGCGCCGACCGCATCGTGGTGATGCATCAGGGCCGCGTCGTCGAGGAGGGCGCGCCGGCGCAGCTGTTCGCGCGCCCGCAGCATCCGCACACTGCCGAACTCGTCGCCGCGGCGCTGCGCCCCGAGGGCGCGCGGCCGCAGGCCGGCGGCGCGGACGCGGATGCGGCGCTGCTGGAAGTGCGCGATCTCACCGTCCGCTATCCCGCCGCGCGCAACTGGCTGGGCGCGCCGAGTTCCTGGCGCACCGCGGTGGACCGCGTCAGTTTGCGCATCCGCGCCGGCGAGGCGCTGGCCCTGGTCGGCGAATCGGGAAGCGGCAAGTCCTCGGTGGCGCGGGCGCTGCTGCGCCTGCCCGGCCCGGAGGTGGAGGGCTCGGTGCGCCTGGACTTGCCCGCCGCCGGCGCCGTGGACTGGCTGGCCCTGCCCGAAGCGCAGGTGCGGCCGCTGCGGCGCCACCTCGGGCTGGTGTTCCAGGACCCGACCTCCTCGCTGGACCCGCGCATGCGCGTCGGGCGCAGCATCGGCGAGCCGCTGGAGATCCACGGCCTTGCGCGCGGCCCGGTCCTGCGCGAGCGGGTTCTGAGCCTGCTGCAGCAGGTCGGGCTGGAGCCGGAGCACTTCCAGCGCTACCCGCACCAGCTGTCCGGCGGCCAGAACCAGCGCGTGGCGATCGCGCGCGCCCTGGCGGCCGAGCCCAGCCTGGTGGTCTGCGACGAGGCCGTGAGCGCCCTGGATCTGGCGGTGCAGCGGCGCATTCTGGAACTGGTGCGCGCGCTGCAGGAGCGCCGCGGCTTCGCCCTGCTCTTCATCACCCACGACCTGGGCGTGGTGCGCGAACTGGCGCACCGCACCGCGGTGATGCTGGAGGGGCGGATCGTCGAGGAGGGGCCGACCGCGGAACTGCTCGACCGCCCGCGCGAGGCCTACACCCGCCGTCTGGTGGCCGCTGCCCGGGCGCTACACTCGGCGCCTTGACCGCCGCGCCGCGCACCCTCCGCGCCCTCTTCTTCGACGTCGACGACACTCTCTTCGACACGACGTCCTTCGCGCTGCAGGCCCGCGACAAGGCCGTGGAGGCGATGCGGGCCCGCGGCCTGCGCGCCTCGCGCGCCGAGACGATCGCGACCATGAACGACGTGGTGGCCGAGTTCGGCTCCAACGACGACCGGCACTTCGACCGGCTGCTGATGCGCCTGCCGCGCCTCGCCACCGAGGGCTGCAACCGCGATCTGCTGGTGATGGCGGCGGTGATCGCCTACCACGACACCAAGTGGCAGCAGTTGCGCATCCGGCCCGAGGCGGAGCAGCTGCTGCGCGACCTGTCGCAGACCGAGCTGCGTCTGGGGGTCATCAGCGCCGGGCTCACGCGCAAGCAGATGGAGAAGATCCTGCGCCTGGGCCTGGACCAGTTCACGGATCACCGCCTGCTGTTCATCACCGACCAGGTCGGCATCGCCAAGCGCAATCCGCTCCTGTACCGGCGCGCGGTGGAAGCGGCGGGGGTGGAGCCCGGCGAAGCCATGCACGTGGGCGATCATGCCGCGCACGACGTCGAGCCGGCCGCCGCGGCGGGATTGCGCACGGTCTGGCACCACGGCACCGGGAAGCACGGCAGCACCCAGCCGAAGATCCAGCCGGATCACGAGATCCGGGACTTCCTCGAACTGCGCGGAATCCTCCGCGAGCACTACGGGGTGCCGGTCTAGCGCTTCGCCATTCCGTCGAGATTCGCGTTGACCTCGTTGGCGTCCGTGATGGTCGCCTTGATCAACAGAATCACGTCGCGGTTCTCGTTCACCTGGCCTTCCGTCTTGAAGAGCAGGGACAGGATCGGGATGTCGCCCAGGAAGGGGATCTCCGAGCGCTGATCCAGGTTGAAGAGCTTCTTGAGGCCGCCGATGACCACCGCGCCGCCGTCCGGCACCACGACGGTGGTGCTGGCGCTGGCGACCTGCAGTTCCGGCAGTTGGAGCGTCACCGGCGTGGTGAGGCCGGCCAGCGAGGACGTGAACTCCGGCAGCGGCCGCAGCAGCGTGGCGACCGTCGGGCGCAGTTCCAGCAGGATGTAGCGGCGGTTCTGCGAGATGGTCGGCCGCACGTCCAGCACGATGCCGTCCGAGATCACGCCCACGATCGGGTCGGCGATGATGGACGCCAGAGCCACTTCCACGTCGAAGTCCTGGACGTAGGTGATCTGGTTCAGCATCGTCGCGTAGGCCCGCTGCGTGTTCTGGGCCGACAGCGTGGTGGCCGTCAGTTCCTCGGCGTGCTCGCGCTTGTTGACCGCGCGCACGATGAGGTTGTACTGGAGGTCGTCCAGGAAGGCCAAGGACATGGTCAGACCGCCGGACACGCCGAGGCGCTGGCCGTAGGCGCCGAGAATGTTCTCGGTGCGGGCCCGCATGTCGCCGTCCAGGCCGTCGTTGAAGTACGCGCCCGCGCTCGGGTTGGTGTCGGCGCCGGACGGGAGGCCCGGGCCGTCGTTGTCCAGCGCGTTCGACGCGTTGTCCTCGAGGCCGGAGGTCACGTCGTCGAGCACCACCAGGTCGAGGCTGTCGGGGTCGCCGCCGTTGCCGCGCCAATCCACGCCGATCTCCTGCAGGTAGTCCTTGGTGATCGTGATGAAGCGCGCCTCGATGGTCACCATCGAGCTGGTGTAGGTGCGGAGGCCGTCGAGGAACTCGATGATCTCCTTCTGCACCGCGGCGGTGTGGTTGACGTAGATGCCGCCGTTCGACAGGCGGAAGCTCACGCCCTCGATCTCGCCGTCCCAGGTGCCCGGCGCGACGTTGGACTTGATGAGCACCTCGAGGCTGTCGGGGTTGTAGACCGGCACCGGCTCCGGAGCGACGCCGCCGAAGGCGGGCTCTTCGTCGCTGTACTCGCCGTCCGGCAGGCGGATCTGGTCGATCTTCGGCGGAGTGAAGTCGTTCAGCTGCGCGATCAGGTCGCGCACGTCGTGCGAGTAGATGATCAGGTTCGAGTGCGCGCGCGCGGTCGAGGTCAGGTAGACCACGCCGTTGCGCACGGTCCAGCTGACGCCCGAGCCGGCCATGCTGACGATGTTGTCCAGCGCGTTGCGCGCGGTCATCTCGTGCGGCAGGTTGGCCGTGAACTCGATGCCCGCGGAATCCACGGCGTCCACCGCGTCCGGCGTGACGACGTAGGGGATCGTGGTGAAGGTGCGCAGCGGCTCCAGCACGGCTTCGAGGCTGGTCTCGCCCTCGAACACCAGGCCGGGGATCTTCTGCGCGGACAGCTGCTCGAGAATCATCGCGTTCTCCGGCAGGGCGATCTCGTCCTCCGGCACCTGGCTGAAGTCCTTGCGCATCTCGGTGATGCGCTGCCAGTGCTCCGGATCCGGGTACTCGAGGATCGAATTCTGCAGCACTCGGGCGGCGGCGAGCTCCTGCTCCCAGCTGCGGAACAGTTCGCTGCGCTCCGTCACGAAGTTGGAGCTCTTCTCCTCGTTGCGGGCGCGGCGCGCCGAGTCGCGGAGGGTGAGGGCCTGCTCGTTGAGCGGCTCTTCGCGCAGAATGCTGGTCGAGTAGATCTCGACCTTGTCGTAGCGGCCGGCTTCCCAGGCGTCGGTCGCGTCCTGCATCAGGCCGTCGATGCGGCGCTGGCGCGCCTCGTCCATCGTGCGGGCCTGGTTCTGGATTTCCGCGTAGGTCTCGGCGACTTCGGCGTCGCGCTGCTGCTTGACCATCATGTCGCGGCCGGCTTCGGCCTGCTCGAGCAAGCTGGTCGCCTGCTCTTCCATGCCGCCCCAGTCGCTGATCAGCGTGGTGCCGCGGATGTTGGCCAGCGCCAGACGGGCGGCGCCGATGGCGTCGTCATATTCGCCGGCTGCCAGCAGCGCTTCGCCGCGCGCCAGCTCGGCTTCGGTCGAGGCGCGGATCGCCGCGGCGCGCGCCATGGTGCGCGTGCGGGCGTCGTCGGCGGAGTCGGTGATCGGGGTGCGGATGCGGCCGAGCGAGTACTGCACCTGATCGAGCAGGCCCAGCGCTTCGCGGTTGCCCGGGCTGAGTTCCAGCGCCTTCAGCAGGTGATCTTCGGCCTCGAGCAGGCGCGCGTCGGCGTAGGCGCCGCGGGCGATGTCGAGGTGCTGCTGGACCAGCAGCTCGATCTTCTGCGAGCGCAGCGAATTGTCCTGCGCCGTCTGGGCGATCAGTTCCTCGTCGGCCAGGTCCTTCTCTTGCGCGACGACGGCCTCGGGAGCTCCCGGCTCGGTGGCCCAGGCTTCGTCGCCTTCCGGATCGGTCGCACTCTCGGGGTTGCTCGAGCAGCCGGTCATCAGAAGGATGGCGGGCAGCGCCGCGAAGGCGGCCAAGATCGGGTTTCGCTTCATCGGGGACGTGGGTCGGGCGGCGAATCCGCAGGGTCGGATCCGGGGAACTGGTGCCGCTTCGGCGGCATCGGAGGCGAAGAATGTAGCAGCCCTCCGGGGGGCTGGCTACGGCTATTCGCCTCCTCGTGGAGGCGATGGAGGCGGTTCACCAGCCCGGTCAGGTGGCTGGCTTCCGTGGTCGGATTGATGAGGACGACCCGGTGGCAGGGGCGGCCCTCGAGAACGGTGTAAGAGGACCAATAGCGGCCCTCCTGCTCCAGGTTGCGGTGCACCCCGGCGATCGCGGCCTCGTCGGCGGCGGCCCGGGGGGCGAAGGCCAGGACGTTCAGGTCCGGGCGGTGCCGCGGGGCGAAATAGGGGTGCTGCGAGAGCTCCTGATGCAGCCAGCGGGTGAGGCCGAGCCGGCTCTCGATGGCGGCGGCCAGGCCGCGCCGGCCGAGGTGGCGCAGGATCATCCACACCTTCAGCGCGTCGAAGCGGCGGCTGCCGTCGAGCGCGCGCCGCCCCTGGCTCAGCGGCAGGGCTTCGCCGTGCTCGGTGAAGCGGTCGAGGTAGGGGGCGTGGTACTGCGCTGTAATCAGATCGTCGTTGCGGCGCACCAGCAAAACGCCGGCGGACTTCGGCGCCCACAGCCACTTGTGCGGGTCGAAGGAGAAGGAGTCGGCGCGGTTGAGGCCGCCGAGCAGGCGCGCGCGCTCGCCGGGATGGAAGATCAGAGCGCCGCCGTGCGCGCCGTCCACGTGCAGCCAGAGTCCGTGCTCGTCGCAGAAGTCGGCGCAGGCGTCGATCGGATCCACGGCGCCGCAGGACGTGGTGCCGGCCGTGGCGACCAGCGCGATCGGGCGCAGGCCGCGCTGCAGCGCCAGCGCGCGCACGCGCGGCAGCGCGGCGGGATCGAGGCGGCGCTCGGGGCCCGTGACGGGCACCGGCAGCACGCGCTCGCTGCCGAGGCCGAGCACGGCGCAGGCCTTGCCGATGGAATAGTGCGCGTCCTCGGAGGCCAGCACGCACAGCGGATGCTCGCCGGACAGGCCCAGGCGCGAGGCGTCGCGGCTGCCGGCGTCGCGCGCGAGCAGCAGGGCCATGAGATTGGCGATGGTGCCGCCGGTCGTGAAGATGCCGCCGGATCCGGGGCCGTAGCCGGCCTGCGCGGCGAAGGTGTCAATGAGCCGCTTCTCCAGCAGCGTGGCGCCGGGCGCCAGCTCGTAGGCCAGCAGGTTCTGGTTCAGCGCGCTGGCCAGCCAGTCGCCGAGGATGCCCGCCACCGACACGCCGCTGTCCATGTGGCCCGCGTAGCCGGGATTGCCGACGTGGATGGCGTTCTGCTCGGCCCACGTGGCGGCGTCGCCGAAGAGGGCGTCGAGGCTCTCGCCGCGTTCGGGGATCAGTTCGCCGGCGGGGGCGCGGGCGGCGGTCGGGAAGATCGGCCGCTCGGCCATGTGGGCGAGATAGCCGGCGATGCGCTCGGCGGCCGCGCCCAGAGCGGCGCGCGCCGCGGCCTCCGCGTCGGGGCGCGCGGGATCCGGGAGCGAGAAGGGCGGCTCGGTCATGGATTGCGGACGCGCGGAACTCAGTCCCTCTCGAGCGTGCCGGCGAAGTAAATCCTCTCGAAATCATGCTGGAGCACCACGTCCAGCACGCGGAGAACCTCCTGCACGATCACGCCGCGGCGCGGATCCAGGGTGACCGGAATGCGCCGGGCATCCAACGTCTGCAGATGGGAGGAGAGTTGCACGAGGCTGCGGAAACTGCGCTCGCCGACTTCGTAGCGCACGCGGCGGGATTCCGGATTGGGATCGGCCACCAGAATGATGATTCTCTGCTGCTCGACCGTCGCCCATCCTCCGCAGCCAGTCATCTCCCTGGGCAGCGACGCGTCCACCTGGCCTTCCAGGCGGCTGAAATTCAGCGTGGCCACGAAGAATGCCAGGAGCAGAAAGGTGACGTCCGCCATCGGCGTCAGGTCCGCCTTCGCCGGCTCCGGGAGTGTGAGTTGGACCATCGTGCTGATCCGGGTCTTCCGCCCGCGCGCCGATCCTGACGCGGCTCGCCCGCTAGTCGTTCTCGAAGGTGCCCGCGAAGGAGACCTTCTCGAACTTCTCCCGGATGATCACGTCCAGCACCAGCATCACGTCCTCATTGATGATGCCCTTGCGCGGATCGATGGTGACCGGGGTTTCCTCTTTGTCCTGGATGGCCAAGAAAGACTGCAAATCCTCCAGGCTGCGGTAGGTCTGCGTGCCCACCTCGTAGCGGACCTTGCGGCCGGTGTACTTCTGGAGACCCTTGTTCTTGTCGTCGGGGCCCAAGGTTCCCGGATCCGAGACAAGCAGGATCACGTTGATCTTCTCGATCGGCTCGCTGGGGGAGGCGGCGGTGCCCATGTCCTTGGGCAGAGAGGCGTCCAGCCGGCCTTCCAGCACCTTGAACTTGAGGGTGACGACGAAAAAGATCAGCAGCAGGAAGGTCACGTCGATCATCGACGTGAAGTCCATCTTGATCTCGTCAGGTTCCTTGATGTTGGCCATGGGTTGCTCCGCTCGTTGCCTACTTCTTCGCCGCCCGTTCCGCGACCTTCGCCGGATCCTCCGACGCGGCGATCTGCACCTTCCAGATGCGGATCTTCTCGCGGGAGCAGATCTCGAGAATCTTCTGGATGTACTTGAACGGGGTGTTGCGGTCGGCCCGGATCAGGATCGGGTCGTCCGGCAGAATCATCTTCAACTCCTCGTCCATCTTGGTGGTCATGTTCGGCACGAACACGTCGGCCATGGTCTCGGCCAGCTTCCAGTAGGTGTCCGGGCGGCCCTTGCGGATCGGGTCAGCGCGTCCTTGAGGATCCCAGTAGGGGTGGTAGAGAATCTTGCGCTGCCAAACGACGTCGCACCATTCGACGTCGTTCGGAATCGTGAGACCGAACTGGGTCCGGTACTGCTCCCTCACGAATTCCGGCACCCCGCCGGCCGGGAACCACCGCACGTTCAGGATCGGCCGCCCCGGGGGCGGAACGTCCTTGCCGGCCTCCATGGCCACCGGGAGCTTGAGCTCCTCCAGTTCGGTCTTCGACATGTCGTTGACGACGATGAAGAAGATGATCAGGAGGAAGGTCAAGTCGATCATCGGCGTCATGTCGACGGTAACCGAGACGTCTGCCGAAACTTTGGCCATGGTGTCCGATGCAGGCTAGGAGGGTGGGGCCGGGGGGTAACCCGCGGAGGGATCAGCCTTGGGCGCGGAAGCGCTCGAACAGGTCCTCGACGACCCCGCCGATCTCCAGAGCGCAGGTGTAGACCCGGCTGCGGAAGTAGGCGAAGAAGGCCGTGGTCGGGATGGCCACGATCAGACCTTCGACGGTCGTCACGAGAGCCATCTGAATGCTTCCTGCCAGTTCGGAGGGGTTCACACCGCCCTGGCCGGCGCCGGAGATCTTGCCGAACGCGCCCACCATTCCCACCACCGTGCCGAACAGACCCATCATCGGGCCGATACCGGCGATCAGGGACAGCCAGCCGATCTTCTGCATCAGCTTGAGGTTCTCCTCACCTTCCTTCTCCTCCAGGGTCTTCTCCATGGCGTCGAAGGAGTGGCCGATCTTGCGGATGCCGGCCGCCGTGATGCGGGTGAAGTAGCAGGGGTTCTGCTCGCAGGTCTCCAGGGCAGCCTGGTAGTTGCCTTGGGTGAACAGCTCCTCGATCTCGTCCACCAGCTCGGGCGGGGCCAGCTTCTCGCGCTTGATCGACATGAAGTGCTCGATCACCAGGGCGAGGGCCACCACCGACAGCAAGATGATGAAAATGCCGATCACGCCGGAAGCCTCGATGGCCTCGGCGAAGGAGATGCTGGTGTCAGCCGCCGGTTCTTGGGCCGCGGCGGTGCCGGCGGTCAGGAAGAGCGCGGGCAGGATCAGGAACAGGGTGCGAAGTCGGGACATGGGTTCTGCGGAGGAGGATTCTAACGAGGACTAAGGCCGGTTGGGTCAACGAAGCTTGGCTTTGGCCTGGACGGCGAAGGCGGAGTCCGGGCAGTCGCGCAAGATGCGCTCGTAGTAGGTTTTGGCCGGAAGCGGGTGATCGCCGAGTTGAGCGGTCACTTCGGCGAGTTCCCAGAGCGCGCGGGCGAGAACTTCCTCGCCGGCGTCGAGCACGGCGACGACTTCGGCGAGTTGGAGCTGGGCTTCGCGCAGCTTGCCGGCGGCGCGGGCGGTGGCAGCCAGGCCGACCAGCGCCGCGGCGCGCACCTCCGGCGTCGCCTTGGCGTCGCGAGCCAGGTTCTCCCAGTAGGCGGTGGCCGCGCCCTGGCCGCTTTTGGCGGCGATGGCGTCGCCGAGCAGGATCTGAGCCTCGCCGCGCAGCGCCAGCATGCGCGAGCGCACGCCGCGCGGAGCGTCGGCCGGCGGCTCCTTGGTGACCAGGTCCTGGAGGCGCGCGTTGGCGACGTCGAACTGGCCGCCGGCCATGAAGGCGCGGCAGCGCTCGAGGTTGATCTCCAACTCGAGATGCTTGGAGAGGCCGCGCTGGAAGGCGAGGTCGGAGAGGGCCTGGAGCAGGCCGGTGGCTCCGTCCACGTCGCCGGCGATCACGCGCGCGCGCGCTTCAGCCAGGCGGCCGCGCGGCAGCCAGAAGGACTCGGCGTTGGCGTCGCACCACTGGCGCAGCGCGGTGACGGCGGCTCCGGCCTGCGCGCGGTCGGCGCGGGCGCTCTGCAGCAGGGACTCGCCGTGGCGCAAGCCGGCCCAGGCCGCGTGCCACGGCACTTCGCTGGCCTCGGCGGCGGCGGCGGAGAAGGCGTTGGCCGCGCCGCTCCAGTCGCGCTGCGTGAAGGCGGCCTCGCCCTGGCGCATCAACTCGGTGGCCGGACCCGGCACCACGTCCAACAGATCGGCGGCGGGGATTTTGCTCTCCTTGCCGTCGCCGGCGGCGATCGCCACTTCGGCCAGGCCCGGGCTCACGAGTTTGGCGTGCACCGTGCGCCCGTCGGCGCGCTCGAGGCGATCCTGCGCCGGAGCGGCGGGGGAGCTCAGCGCGAGAAGCAGAGGGATCAGGGTGAGCATGGCCTAATGTTGCTGGATCCAGCGGAGTTTGCGTGCCAAATCCGGCCCGGCGACTTCGCCGCCGAGGTCCGGCGCCTGGGATTCGATGCTGGAGATGATGCGCTTGGCCTCGTCCTTGCGCGTGGGATCCACCAGGCCGAAGCGATAGATCACGTAGATCTGCACCTGGCGCGCTTCCCACCATGCCGCGGTGCGGAACTTGTTCTCGTTGGCGGCCAGCGCGTCGTTGGTGGCGACCTGCTCCAGCGTGGTGGCGGCGTCGAACGCCTCCTTGAGAGCCTCCGGAGTGCCTTCGCCCGGCACCTCGAGAATCTGGTTGTTCTCGACGATCAGGAAGCCGGCTTTGACCTTGACGATGAAGCCCAGCACTTTCGGGTCGGTGGGCTTCTCGGCGCGGAGCTGATCCACGATCGGCACGGCCTGGCCGACGCGCCGCTGCTGCAGCAGGCACTCGACGAGGGCGGCGCGGGCGTGAAACTTGTACTGCGCGTTGAGCGGGGTCGGCGCGTCGTTGAGAGCCTTGTCGAGGCGCTTCTCGGCGCTGGCCCAGTCGCGCAGCTCGACGTGCATCCGCGCTTCGCGGTACAGGCTGTCGCCCGCCGGCGAAGAGGCGCGGTCGTTCATGATGCCGAGATACTTCACCGCCTTCTTGAGGTGCGGGGCCCGCGCCGGAGCGGGGGCGGTACCCGCCGCGTCCGCCTGCGCCACGAAGTAATTTTGCAGCTTCCAGGCCGCGGACGTGATGCGCGTGTCCTTGGTCTGGGCCAGGATCATGGCTTCGAATTCCTTCTCAGCCTCGTCCGCGCGGCTGAGGGCCAGGAAGGCCTCGAGGCGGGCGTCGCGGGCCGAATCGGCCAGGTCGGGCTGCTCGGCTTGGTAGAGCTCGGCATAGCCTTCGAAGATCTTCAGCACTTCCTCCCACGCTCCGGGGCGGCCGGACTTGGCCAGCAGGCGCCAGGCGTCGCCGAGGAAGAAGCGCGCGGTCGGCTCGGTTTCCTTGCGGAACTTGCGCTCGGCGGCGTCGCGGGGAGCGTTGGCCGGATCCGCCGCGTAGCGGATGTAGTCCTCGAAGATCTGAATCGCTTCGTCGCCGGCGGCGCTGTCCCAGCGGATGATCTTGTGGATGCTGACGCCGCGCTGGACGTAGGACTTCTCGTAGTACTTCGAGCCCGGCTTCAGCTGCGCATAGGCGGCGGCCGCCTCGCGGCAGGCTTTGATGGCGGCCTGCGCCTCCTTGGACTCCGGCTTGGCGTCCTTCGCGGAATTCACCAGGGCCTCGGCGCTGCGGAATTTGTTCTCCGCGTCGCGGAAGAGGATGCCGTCCGGATTGGAGCCCTCCTCGCTCTCCGTTCTCTTCACCATCTCGAGGGCGTCGTTGTTCCAGAGCTTCAGGACTTCGTCCGACGGGCGCGAGCGGTACAGGCTGTCCGATTTCGCGAACCACTGCTTGGCCAGCCGGTTGCCCATCGCCATGTCGTCGAATCCGGCGCGGCAGCCCGCGGCCGCGGCGGCGCCAGCCAGCAGGCTGTCGCCGAGCTGGTGCCAGGCGCTGGCCAGGCTCAGGTAGGCCTGGCTGGTGTACTCGGCTTCCTTGGCCGAGCCGGGAAGGCGCGCGATGAGAACGCGCCAGAAACTGATGGCGCGCTCGAACTCGCCGGACTGCTGCGAGCCCTCGGCGGCCTGGTAGAGGATGTCCAGGGAGATTTCGGCCTCCGGCGGCGCCCGCTGGATGGCGTAGGCCATCACGGCGTTGGCCTGCAGCCGCAGCACGTTGCGCGGATTCTCGCGCGCGACTTCCTGCGCCAGGGCCAGAGCGTCGCTGATGCGGCCCTGATCCACCAGGGCGGTGGCCTCGAGCAGGCGGATGCGGAAGCCTCCTTCCTGCGGCACGACCTTCTGATCCTTCATCCACTTCTCGAACTCGGCGACGGTGGCGGTGAAGTCGGCCTCGCGCCCGGATTCGCGCAGCATGCCCAGGTAGCCGAGCGTGGCGTCCTGCACCGAGCTCTGGTACCGGCCGATGAGGAACGGAGTGAGCGGCTCGTTCGGATCCTGATTGACCAGCACCTCGCGGCAGGTGTCGAGCACGTAGACGTAGAACTCCTGCGCCTGGTCGTACTCACCGCGCAGCACGTACACGTCGGCCGCCAGCTTGTAGGCGTTCATCGCATAGGGACCGCCGGCGGAGAGCGCGAAGTTGTTCAGGTACTCGAGGGCGCGCTCGCTGTGCGAATTGCGCTCGAGGCTGTCCTTGGGATGGAGGCGGGCCCAGGCGGTGTAGACGATGCCGCGGTAGAACTGGGTCGGGTAGTAGAGCTCGAAGCGCAGGTCTTCCTTCTCTTCGCTCTCGTCCGGCAGCTTCTCCCAGAAATCGATGAGGCCGTTCATGGCCTTCATGGCCGCCTTGAAGAAGGGCTCGGCCCCGGCCACGAGCAGCGCGCGGCGCTCGTCGCTCACGGTCTCGCTGGCGAACACCTGGTCGAGGGCCAGCGAGTAGTAGTAGGCGGTCAGCCCGACCTGGCTCTGCGCCCGCTGCGCCACCGTGGTGCTGCCGTAGGTGTCGAGCAGGCGGCTGTAGGCGGTGCCGGCTTCGGCGTAGGCGTCGAGGCGCTTGCCCGGATCGCGCTGCAGGTCGGCCTTGGTGCGCAGCACGTCGCAGGTCGCGAGCTCCAGTTCGGCCTTGTCCTCGTCGTTCTTCGCGTGCTGGCGCTCGCTTTCGATCAGGCGCACGCCCCAGTCGGGCAGCCCGATGTCGCGGCCGATCGCGCGGGCCGCCTGCGCGGCGTCCTGGACGCGGCGCGAGGATTCGGGTTCCTGGGCGGGTGCCAGCGAGAGGAGGAGCAGCGCTGCCGAGACGACCGGCATTTCGAATTCCTGGGATGGGCGCGATGGACGGGACGGAAAAGGAAAGCGGCCGGGAGCGTTGCGCCCCCGGCCGCAGGTCCGGGCTTAGAAACCGCCCGGCAGCGGTTCCGGCTCCGACTCACGGGGCAGGATGATCCGCGCAGTCAGCAAGATGATCAGCTTCCGGTAGGACTCGAAGGTGCCCTTGCGCGAGAAGAAGAACGACAGCACCGGAATCCGGTCCAGGTAGGGCACGCCCGACTGCAGTTCCTGCTGCTCGGCCAGGGTCATGCCGCCGAGCAGAAGAGTCCCGCCGTCCGGCACGAAGGCGCGGGTGCGAATCTTCTGCAGCTCCAGCTCCGGCAGCATCAGCGTCACCGGCGAGCCGGTGCCGAGCGAAGTCTGGAAGGTGGGGATCGGCCGCAGCAGGGTTGCGACGGTGGGGCGCACGTCCACCCACACGAAGCGGCGGTCGGCGGTGACCACCGGGCGCACGTCCAGGTACACGCCGTCGTTGGCCACGCGCACGATCGGGTCGGCGATCGCGGCCGCGGAGGCGATTTCCACGTCGAAGTCCGCCACGTAGGAGACCTGGTTGGCCACCACGAGGTTGGCGCGCGCGGTGTTGTACACCATGAGCTTCGGCGCGATCACCAACTCGCTGCGCTTGGACTTCTGGACGGCCCGCAGCACCATCTCGACCTGCGCGTCGTCCAGCCAGGTGTACTGGAGGGACAAGCCGCCCGAGTTGGTCAGGACCGAGTCGCTGCCCAGCGCGGTGTCGTAGAGGTTTTCCGTGCGGCCCGCGACGTTGACGTTGTCGTCGGCTTCGCGGAAGTTGAAGCCGGTGTCGTTGTCGGAGCCGATCGCGCCCGGGTCGCCGGGCGAGCCGAAGTCGGAGCCGAAGTCGTCGAACACGTCGTTCGAGCCCTGTCCCGGGACGCCCACGGTGGAGTCGTCGCCGAGGCCGCGCCAGTCCACCCCGATGTCCTCGAGGAAGGAGTCTTCGACGCGCAGGAAGCGCACCGTGATCTCGACCATGATGTTGGCCGGGCGGCGCAAGTCGTCCAGCAACTGGGACACCTTGGTCAGCACTTCGCGGCGGTGGCGCACCACCAGCGTGCCGTTCTCGATCGAGACGTTGTGCTTCTCGCCGTCCCAGGAGTCCGGCTCGATGACGGACTGGATCGTTTCGACCAGTTCGTCCTCGGTCAGGATGTTGGCCTCGACTTCCGGCAGTTCCTCTTCTTCCGACTCGATGCCGCCGGAGGGGGAGAGGTTGATCTCCGGGAGGAGGAAATCGCTGATCGGGCGCACGATGTCGCGCACCTCGTACTGCAGCGTGAGGACGTCGGTGTCGGCTTCGGCCTCGGTCACCACGTGGACGGCGCCGTGGCGCACCACGAAGCGCACCTGGCCCTGCATCATGTCTTCCATGATGCGCAGCAGGTCCGAGATCGGCCGCGCGTCCTTGAAGGTGAGACGGATGGTCTTCGTCTCCTCGTCGATCTCCTCGCGCACCGCGCGCGAGACGACGAAGTTGACGCCCGTCAGCGAGGACAGGTTCTGCGCGATGTCCTCGATCGTCTGATCCTCGAAACGCGCGATCATGCGCGTGGAGTTCAGCGAGGCCATGATCGAATCGCGCACCGGATCGGCTTCCTCGGCGGTGGCCAGGGAGTCGAGCGGCTGGCGCTTGGAGACGACTTCGGTCCAGTACTCGAGGTCGTGCTCGATCGGCCCGGAGTGCGGGACCAGTTCGGTGCGGACGTCGGTGAACGTGGTTTCCCAGGCAGTCGCGAAGTCCGTGGCGGTGCGGCTCTCGCGCGCGGCGTGGGCGGCCTGATTGGCGATTTCGCGCAGTTCCAGGGCGTCCTCGTTGCGCGGGTCCAGGCGCAGCAGGGTGTCCAACTTGGCCACGGCCTTGTCGTAGAACCCGCGCTGGAACTCCTGATTGGCCTCGGAGTAGAGCGTGTTGATGACGTTCGCGTGGTATTCCTCGCGCGCCTGCCGCGTCTCCTCGTTGCGGCGCTCGGCGGCGGCGGCCTCGGCGGCGCGGGCGGCGGACTCCGAAGAGCCCAGCGCGGCCTGCGCTTCCTTGTACTTGCCTTCGACCATGCTGGTCTCGAGCATGCCGACCGCCAGGTCGGGCGAGTACTGCAGGGCGTCGAGCGCCTGCCCGTAGGCGTTCAACGCGGTTTCGAAGTCGGCGCTCGCCATCGCGCGATCCCCTTCGCGCACGAAGCCTTCGATCTTCACGCGGCGCTGGGCGTCGCGGATCGCCAGGTTGCCGATCACGTCCTCGGCCGAGTCGAGGTCGTAGGGCTTCCCGGCCAGTGCGGCCTGGGAGCGGCGCAGACCGTCGCGGGCCGCGACGTTGCCCGGGTCGAGGTTGTTGGCCTCGGCGTAGTGCGCGGCGGCACCTTGATAGTCGCCGCGGGCGAAGGCGTCGTCGCCCAACTCCACGTAGGTGGCGGCCAGAACGCGCTTCTTGTCGCGCTGGGCGTCCCAACGGGCGCGGTCCGGGTCGGCTCCGGGCTCCTGGGTTCCCGGCTCTTGCAGGTTGGAAAAGGTCGCAGCGTCGGCCGTATCGCTTTGGGCCAGCTCGGAGGGCGAGCTGCAGGCGAAGAGCAGAAGTGCGGGCAGGAGCAGAGACAGGGCTCGGGAGCGCATCGAGTCGGTCGTCAGGGGATTGTGCGGGCCGGCAGTTCCGGATCGGGTTCCGGGGCTGCCTGGGTTCAGCAGGGACAAGATCCTAGCGGCGCAGCGGCCCCTGTCCATTGTTGGGCCCAAGTTTCTGGCGGAGGGTCGCCGCCGCGAACCTGGACCCCTCTGCTAGTCGGGCTGCGGCGCCGAGTTTCGCGCCTCATTCCCTCCCTGAGCGCGCGCAGGGCGCGGCAGACCGAGGAATTCGAGGCCGATCTGCACGTCCTGCCAGCAATCCGCCTTGGCTGCCGGATTCCGCAGCAGATAGGCCGGGTGATAGGTCACCAGCACCTGAGGTCCGCCGCGCGGCCGCGCGTGCAGGCGCCCGCGCAGCTTCTGCAGGGAATCCGCAGTTTCGAGCAGGGCGTGGGCCGCGTGGCGCCCCAGGGCCAGCACCAGCTCCGGCTGAACCGCTGCGATCTGGCGTTCCAGATAAGGGAGGCAGGCGCCGACTTCGTCGGGCTCCGGATCCCGGTTGCCGGGCGGGCGGCACTTCAGAACGTTGGCGATGAAGACCTCCGAGCGCGCGAGGCCCATTCCCTTCTCCAGGATGCGGTCCAGCAATTGGCCCGCGGCGCCGACGAAGGGCCGGCCGGTGCGGTCCTCTTCGGCGCCCGGACCCTCGCCCACGAGCATCAGGCGCGCCCTCGGAGCGCCTTCGCCCGGCACGGTGTGCTGGCGGCCGGAGGCCAGCTTGCAGCGGGTGCACCCGGCGATCTCCTGCGCCAACTGCTCGAGGACGGGCAAGGCGCCAGCCATCGCCGGCACAGCCGCCGGCGATGCGGCGGACGCCAATCCGAGCCAACCGGCGCGGGCTGCCTGCCGGAGCAGGAGGGCGGCGGCGGCGGCCGGATCGGGAGAAGTGGCGTTCGGCACGGAAGGCGGGCACGATACTCTCCTCTGCAGCATGGACAGGACGGCCCCGGCGCCGTATCCTTGTCAGGCTCCGGATTCGGCCATGGCCTCACGGAAGCGCCAACTGTTGGACGTCCTTCGTGCTCAGCACAAGGAAGGTGCGGCGCGTGCTCCCGTCGAGTTGCCCACGGCGCCGACTCCGGCGCCCGTCCGGCCAGCCGCAGTCCGGAATCGCTCTTTGCCTCCCTGGCTGCCCGTGGCCTTGCGCTGGGCTTTCGGTCTGGCCTGGGTCGTCCTCATCGTCTGGCTGATCGCGCTGCTCTGGCCGGAAGGCGGAGAACCGCAACCGCAGGCAGGGGCGCAGAATCCCGCCACCGCCGGATCGCCCGCGCCTGCCAACCCCGCTCCGCCGGCCACGCCTGCGGCGCCGGCCGTCAGCGACGCGCCCCGCTACGGGATCCTCGCGATCACCTACCAGGGCACCGCCAACGAAAAGCTCGCCACCAGCTTGGCCATCCAGCTGCGCGACCAGTTGCAGCCGCAGCCCGTGCAGGTGCGCAAGCACAGCGAGGGCGGCAAGACCTGGTACGAGGTCTTCATCGGCCAGGCCGCGGACAAGGCCGGGCTCGAAACCCTGCTCAAGCAGGTGCGAGCCCTGTCCCTGCCCGATCAGCCCGGCAAGAAGCCTTTCGCCGACGCATTCATCAAGCGCATTCCCGTCACCACATCCTGAACTCCCATGGCCGTCCACAAATCCCTTCGTCTCGCCGGCGGCTTAGCCGCCTCCGATCGGTCCGTCTGGACCCGCCGCGAGCGCCTCGAGCGCCTCGCCGCCGACGGTCGTGTGGCCGCGGAAGGCTCTCCCCTCGGGCTGCCCAAGGTGCGCACCAAGTACAAGGTGCTGACCAAGAAGCAGAAGAAGGACAAGGATGCGGCGAAGTCCGCGGACGGCGCGGAAAGCGCCGCTGCGGCTCCGGCCGCCGAATAGACGGCCCGCGGCGGGTCGCTGGCGCTGCCCATGTCGGCCGACGCAGTCTTTCTGGACGAAATGTTCGTCAGCCTCCAGGGCGAGGGGGGGGAACTCGGCCGTCCGCACGTCTTCCTGCGCCTCGCCGGCTGTCCGCTGCGCTGCCGCTACTGCGACACGCCGCGCTCCTGGCAGCGCCGGCCGACCTTCGAGCGCCATCACGGCGCGGCCACGAGCACCGGTGAGAATCCGCTCACCGCTGCCGATCTCGACCGCGAACTCGCCGCGCTGTGCGCGCACCACGGCCTCGCCCCGGAGCGCAGCGTGCTGGCGGTGACCGGCGGCGAGCCGCTCGAGCAATCGGACTTTCTCGCCGGCTGGCTGCCGCGCTGGCCGGGCCGCGTGCTGCTCGAGACCGCCGGCATCTGGCCCGAGCGCCTCGCGCAGGTGCTGCCGCACGTGGACGTCGTGAGCCTCGACTGGAAGCTGCCCGCCACGCTGCGCGCGGGGGCCGAGCTGTGCGCGCCGCGCGCCTGCCTGGCCGCCGCCGCCGCCGCGCCGCACGCGCCCGCGGCGTGGGTGAAGGTGGTGGTCACGCAAGACACCGGCGACGCGGAACTCGGCGACTGCCTGGAGGAAATCGCCGCGGCCGCGCCCGGCGCGCGCGTCTTCCTGCAGCCCGTCACGCCCTTCGGCGCCGGGCCGCGCCCGCCCGCCGCCGACCGGCTGCTGGCCTGGAGCCTGCGCCACGCGGCGCTGCCGCTCGAACTGCGCGTCGTGCCGCAGATGCATCCCGTCCTTGGAGCCCGCTGATGAATCCCGCCCCGGAACGTCCCCTCGTCGCCATCGTCGGACGTCCCAACGTCGGCAAGAGCTCCCTCTTCAACCGCATGCTGGGCGAGCGCCGCGCCATCGTCGAGCCTTCGGCCGGCGTGACGCGCGACCGGCTGGTGCTGACCTGCCTGATTCCCGAGCCCGAGCGCTGCGTGGATCTGATGGACACCGGCGGCATCGGCATCGTGGACCGCGACGATCTGGCGGCCTCGGTGGAGATCCAGGTGCAGACCGCGCTGCACGCCGCCGATCTGGTGCTCTTCGTGGTGGACGCGCGCGAGGGCCGCCAATTGCTGGACCAGGAAGTGGCGCGCCATCTGCGCGCGGCCGGCGTGCGCGTGCTGCTGGTGGCCAACAAGTGCGAGAGCCGCGAGGCCGAGGTCAATCTGGTGGATTTCGCGCCGCTCGGCTTCGGCGAGCCGATCGCGGTGTCCGCGCAGGAAGGCCGCGGCCTGAGCGACCTCTACGCGGCGATGGCGCCGTTCCTGCCCGAGGACGCGCCTCGCCCCGGCGCCGAGCGCCTGCGCATCGCGATTCTCGGCCGCCGCAACGTCGGCAAGTCCTCGTTCGTCAACGCACTGATGCGCGAGGAGCGCGTGATCGTCAGCGAGGTTCCCGGCACCACCCGCGACGCCATCGACGTCAATCTGGACTGGGAAGGCCATCCTCTGACGCTGGTGGACACCGCCGGACTGCACCGCAAGGACCGGGTCGCCAACGCCGTCGAGTTCTACTCGCTGGCGCGCACCGACGAGGCGCTGAGCCGCGCCGACGTGGCCCTGCTGTTCATGGATCTCACCGTCGAGCCCGCGCGCCTGGACCTGGCGCTCGCGCGCACCATCAACGACCGCTACAAGCCGGCGCTGGTGGTCGGCAGCAAGCGCGACCTGACTCCCGACTTCAGCGTCAGCGACTTCCGCGAGCAGGTCGCGACGCGCGTGCCGCACCTGCGCGAGTCGCCGGTGGCGCTGATTTCGAACCTGACCGGCGAGGGGCTCGAGCGCGTGATGCGCACGGCCGTCGCGCTGGGGGAGGAAGGTCGCACGCGCGTCGGCACCGGAGCGCTCAACCGCGCGCTGGAGTCGGTCATGACGCACACGCGCTTCCGCGGCCGCAACGAGAAGCCGCGCGCCTTCTACGCCACGCAGGTCGGCGTCAGCCCGCCGACCTTCCTGTTGTTCGTGAACCGCAAGGACTTGTTCGAGCGCGAGGCGCTGCGCACGATCGCGCGCGCGCTGGGCCAGAAGCTCGGCCTCAACCAGGTTCCGGTGCGCCTCGTGCTGCGCGAGCGCGAGCGCGAGGATTGGAGCGAGCGCATGAGCCGCGGCTAGAATCGGACGATGCGCTCCCGGTGCCTCCCGCCCCTGGCCGTTCTGCTGCTCGCGGCCCTGCCGGCCTGCGCGCTGCTCGGCTCCTGCGGGCTGATGGGCTCCGAAGAGCCGGCTTGGACCGAGCGCACGCTCACGCAGGCGCCCCCGCGCCGCGAGCTCCTGAGCTACTGCGAGCGCGCGCTGGCGCAGGCCGGCTATCCGGCGCCGGAGCTGGACGAGGCGGCCTCGGAGGCCTACTCGGAGTGGCGCATGGAGCTGCAGCCCTTCGGCAAGGCCGGGCGCCGCTACCGCGCCACGATCCAGGTCGAAACTCTCGAGGGCGGCGGAGCGGTGCTGCGCGCGCGCGTCGAGACGCAGATGAACACCGAGCTGGCGCGGCCGATGGATCCGGCGCGCGCCAAGTGGGAGGACGCGCCGGACGACGGCACGCGCGCGAAGGTGCTGCTGCAGCATCTGACATCGCTGCTCTCGGGCAGCGGCGCGGCGGAGGGCGGGCGATGAGCGAAGGCTGGCGCCTGGATCGCGCGCGCGAGGCCTGCGGCGCCTGTTCCGCGGCGTTCGCGCCGGACGAGGATCTGTTCTCGCTGCTGCGCTTCCGCGCCGCCGAACTGCGCCGCGACGATCTCTGCCGCGCCTGCTTCGAGGCGCGCGATCCCGCGGAAGACGCGTTCTGGTGGCGCGGCAAGGCGCGGCGCAGCGCGCACGCGCTGCGCGTGGACTTTGACATTTTGCTGCACGCGATGGCGCGCCTGTCCGAGGATCCGCGGCCGGAGCGGCGCGATCTCGCGTTCCTGCTCGCGCTGCTGCTCGTGCGCCACCGGCGCCTGCGCCTGCTGCGCGTCGAGAAGCGGCGCGGCCGCGAGACGCTGATCCTGCGCAAGGTGCGCACGACCCGCGAATTCCCCGTGGAGAGCCGCGAATTGACCGAGGAGCAGCGCCAGAAATTGAGCGCCAGCCTGGCCGATCTGCTGGATCCCACCCAGGATTCTGGCCTGGAGGGCCTGACGGCCGCCAAGGACGACACAAGTCCTTTGTAGGCAAGGACTTAGGGAATCATCCAGGCCCGGGCTCAGCCCGGGCCTTTTTTGCTTGACGGCGGCGCGGGGAGCGACAGAATAGGCAAGTGGGGGAAGGTGGGGCGGAATCCCAGTGATTCCCAGAACCCTCCGACCTCTCCGCTGCCATGGGCATCTTCACCGGCGAATACGAGCACAAGCTGGACGCCAAGAACCGCGTCTTCGTGCCGCGCCGCCTGCTGGAGCAGATCGACGATCCCAACGAGCGCAAGCAGTTTCAGATCGTGCGCACCGACGAGCCCTGTCTGACGCTGTTCACCGATTCGCAATTCATCAGCCACGTGCGCGGCATCCAGGCCGCGCAGCGCAATCTCCCCGGACGGCGGCGCATCAACCGCCGCGCCGGCGCGAAAGCCCAGCCCGTGCCGCTCGACGCGCAGGGCCGCATCACCATCCCCGAGGAATTCCGGCAGGAGATCGGCCTGGGCGAGGACGTGGTCCTCGTCGGCTGCCTGGACTGGATCGAAGTGTGGGACGCGCGCGCGTGGCGCGATGCGGAACTGCCGGCAGCGGACGCCTTCTACCGTGACCAAAGCGGCCAGTTCCTGGCCGAACCTCCGCCCGTGGAGGGCGAGCAGCCGTGATCCTCGTGAGCCGACACCTCGAACCGCCGCCGTCCTCGCCCGAGCCCACCCGCCACGAGCCGGTCCTCTTGCGCGAAGTGGTGGACTGCCTCGCGCCGCAGCGCGGCGGACTTTTCGTGGACGCCACGCTCGGCGGGGGCGGCCACGCCGAAGCGCTGCTCGACGCCAGCCCCGATCTGCGTTTGCTCGCGCTCGACCGCGACGCGCAGGCCATCACGCGCACGCGCCAGCGCCTCGCGCGCTTCGGCGACCGCGTCGAGTTCGTGCACGCGCCCTTCTCGGCGCTGGGCAGCCTGCTGGGCGCCGGCGCCCGCGGGCAGGTGGCCGGGATCCTGGCCGACATCGGCGTGTCCTCGGACCAGCTCGAGGACCGCCACCGCGGCTTCTCGTTCCAGCAGGACGGCCCGCTCGACATGCGCATGGACCGCACCATGCAGAAGACCAGCGCCGCGGTGCTGCTGGCCAACGCCAGCGAGGACGACATCGAGTCCTGGCTGCGCGAATACGGCGAGGAGCGCTTCTCGCGCCGCCTGGCCCACGCCATCGTCCAGCAGCGCCGCTACGGGCCGCTGCTGCGCACTTCGCAGCTCGCCGACCTGGTCGAGCGCACCGTGCCGCGCGGCCGCGCGCCGATCCACCCGGCCACCCGCACCTTCCAGGCGCTGCGCATCGTCGTCAACCGCGAGCTCGACGAGCTCGACGCCTTCCTCGACCAGGCGCCGGCCTGCCTCGCGCCGCGCGGCCGCCTCGCCGTGATCAGCTTCCACTCGCTCGAGGACCGCAAGGTCAAGGAAGTGTTCCGCGCCGAAGTCCAGGGCGGCCGCTGCGCCGACCTCCTGCCCGGCGGCGTCCGCCCGGGCTCCGCCGAAGTGCGCGCGAACCCCCGTTCGCGCAGCGCGCGACTCCGCGCCGTCGAGCGCCTCCCCGCCGCGAATCCCGCATGAGCGACCGCGCCCTCGCCCTCTTCGTGTTCGCGTTCCTCGAGCTGCTCGCCGGCATCATCCTGCGCAACGAGGCGCTGGCCGCGCGCGGCCGCGCCGAAGCGCAAGTACGCCGCGAGTTGACATGCGAGCGCCGCGAACGCGAGACTCGCAGCCTCTACGCCGTGCTGGCCGCGCCGGCTGCCCTCGAGCAGCGCGCCCGCCAGAAGGCCGAGCGCGCGCAGCCGCGTCCCGGCAAACCCCCCGCGCTCTAGGACTCCGCATCACCGCCCCCCGCATGGCCGACGCGAATCTGGTCTTCCGTCCCAACATGGCCCTGCTCCCGGTGGGCGGGCTCTATCTGCTGACGCTCGGCCGGCTGATCGCGCTGCAGGTCATGCCGCAGCCCGAGGCCGAACAGACGGTGCGCAACATCGTCGGCCACGAGGTGATCCTCGAGGCGCCGCGCGGCACGCTGCTCGATCGCAACGGACTGGTGCTGGCCGAGGACCGCCCGGTCTGGACCCTGCTGATGGACGCGCCCGCGGCCACCCGCCGCTGGCTGCAGGAAATGGAGGGCGGCGAAGGCCTCGCGGCGCAGATGAAGGCCCGCCTCGCCATCGCCGATCTGGCCGCCGCCGCCGGCGGCGACGCGCGCGCCTGGGAGCGCGCGCTCCTCGACCCCGCCGTCGTCCGCAAGGTGCTGGCCCGCGACCTCACCGAGCTCGAGGCGGCGCGCGTGCGCGACGCCCTGGCCGACTGCTCCGGCAACGGCCTGCGCCTCGAGCGCTCCTGGCGCCGCGCCTATCCGCAGGGCCGCGCGCTGGCCCACGCGATCGGCCTGCCCGCCAGCCCCGACGGCGCGCGCCGCAGTTCCGGCCTGGAGCGCGTCTGCGAGGACGATTTGTCGAACGAGGACGGCCTGCGCCGCGCCCTGCGCGTGGCCGGCGACCACGGCATGGATCCCATGATGGGATTCGAACCCATGGGCCAGACCGCGGCCGTGCGCACGACCCTCGACGCGGCGCTGGGCGCCTTCGCGCGCGAGGAGCTCGCGAGCGCGCGCACCAAGTACAAGGCCGACTCGGCCTGCGCCGTGGCCATCGACGTGCGCACCGGCGAGGTGCTGCTGATCGAGGCGGTGCCCGACTACGACCCCAACGCGCCGGGCGTCGGGATGGAGGTGCGCACCACCAAGAAGGGCAAGGAAACCCTGGGCTGGATGCTGCCGGCGCTGTGGCCGTTGGAGCCGGGCAGCACGGTGAAGCCCTTCGTGGTCGCGGCCGCCCTGCAGGCCGGGCTGATCAGCGAAGGCGAGCGCTTCGAAAACCACGGCGGCGCCTGGAACATGCCGGACAGCCGGCGCGTGATCCACAACGCCAGCGAGGTGCCGAAGCACGCGATGACGCCGCACGAGGTGCTGCAGCATTCTTCGAACATCGGGGCGGCCAAGATCGGCATGCGCCTGGGCTCGCAGCGGATGCGCGCCCTCTGGACCGACCTGGGCGTGCACCAGGGATCCGGCCTGCCGGTCTTCGACGCGCAGCCGGGCCTGTTCCCGAGCGAGAAGGACTGGAACCACCCCAACGCCAACAGCTGGTGCGTGGCCTCGACCGCCTTCGGCCACGCCTTCTCCCTGACCCCGCTGCGCCTGGCGCTGGCCTGGTCGGCGCTGGTCAACGGCGGCACGCTGCTGGAGCCGCGCTGGTTCGCCGGCGCGCCGGTCCAGCCCGGGCGGCGGGTCTTCGACGAGGCCGTGGCGCGCAAGGTCACCGGCTGGGTCGAATCCGTGGTCTCCGAGCGCAAGGACAACGTCCTGCCCAAGTGGGACGACCTGCGGTGGGGCGGCAAGTCCGGCACGGCCAAGAAGACCCACGTCGAGGGCTACACGACCTTCTTCGTCGCCTTCGGCCCGGTCGAGGTGCCCGAGGTGGTGGTGGTGGTGGTGGTCGAGAATCCGACCGCCGGCAAGGTGCGCGGATCGCTGATGTGCGGACCCGCCGCCGGCAAGATTCTGCGCCGCGCGCTCGAACTGCGCGGTTCGCGGCCGTCGCACTTGGATTCGGCGCCGCCGCGGGCTAAGGTTCAGCCCCGGTAGCACCATGAAATTGTCCGACTTGGCGCGCCGGCTCCAGCCCCTCGGAGTGCGCGCCGGGAATCCCCTCGTCGAATCGGTCGGCCTCGCCGATCCCGAACTGCGTCGCGCCTGCTTCGACTCGCGCGCCGTCGTGGCGGGCGATCTGTTCTGCGCTCTGCCCGGCACGCAGCGCACCGGCGCCGATTTCGCCGCCGCGGCGCGCGCGCGCGGCGCCGCCGCCGTCCTGACCGGAGCCTCGTCTGACAATTCCGCGGCCGGAGCAGGCCTGCCCTGCCTGCTGGCGCCCGCGGGCCCCGGCCTGGCGCGCGCGGCCGGCGAGGCGGCGCACCAGCTCGCCGGCGAGCCGAGCGGCAGCCTGTGGTGCGGCGCGGTCACCGGCACCAACGGCAAGACCACGGTGGTGCACCTGGTGGCGCAGGCTCTCGACGCCGCCGGCCGCCCGTGCGCGCGCGCCGGCACGCTGGGATTCGCCTTCCAGGGCCTGCAGCGCCCGACCCGCGAGACCACGGCCTCCGCCGACCGCCTCCACGCCTGGCTGGCCGACGCGGCGGCGGCCGGCGCGCGCGCCTGCGCGCTCGAGGCTTCCTCGCACGGCATCGCGCAGGGGCGCCTGGCCGGGTTGCGCCTCGGCGCGGCAGCCTGGACCAATCTCACGCACGACCATCTCGACTATCACGGCACCCTCGAGGAGTACGCGCGCGCGAAGGCCGGCTTGTTCCTCGAGCTGCCGCGCGAGGCGGCAGCCTTCCTGCCCGCCTCGTACCCGGCGGCGTGGCAGTTGACGGCAGGCTGCGCGGCGCAGCGCTGGACCTGGGGGCTCGACGCCGTCTCTGACGTGCGCGGCTCCTGGCAGCCGGCGCCCGGCGGCATCGAACTCGAGGTGGACGGCGCGCTCGGCCGCGCGCGTCTCACGAGTCCGCTCGCCGGCGCGCACAACGCCGAGAATCTGCTGCTGGCCTTCGGCCTGCTGCGCTCCGCCGGCCTGGACTGCGAGCAGGCCGCCGCCGGCCTCGCGCGCGCGCAGGCCGCGCCCGGACGCCTCGAGCGCGTGGCGCCGGCGGCGCCCTGGCGCCTCTTCGTGGACTACGCGCACACGCCCGACGCGCTCAGCCGCGTCATCGCTTCGCTGCGCGCCTCGTTCCCGGGCGCGCGCCTGGGAGTGGTCTTCGGCGCCGGCGGCGACCGCGATCCGCTCAAGCGCGCGCCGATGGGCCGGGCCGTGGCGCAGGCCGCCGACTGGTGCGTGGTGACCAGCGACAATCCGCGCACCGAAGCGCCCGAGCGCATCGCCGCCGCCGTGGCCGCGGGAGTGCGCGCGGCCGGCGTGACGCCGGAGATCGAGCTCGACCGCCGCGCCGCCATCCGCGCCGCCGTCGGGCGCCTGCGCCCGGGCGAAATCCTGCTGGTGGCGGGCAAGGGCCACGAGGACTATCAGGAAGTGCAGGGCGTGCGCCATCCTTTCGACGACCGCATCGTGCTCGCGGAGGCCGCGCAATGCTGGGTCTGAGCGCCGCCGACGCGGCCCGCGCGCTGCGCGCGCCCTGCCTGGGCGCGGGCGCGGCGCCGCTGCGCGGCGTGACCTGCGACAGCCGCGCCGTGCAGGCCGGCGATCTCTTCGTCGCGCTGCCAGGAGCGCGCGTGGACGGCCACGATTTCATTCCCGCGGTGCAGGCGCAGGGCGCCGCGGCCGTGCTGGCGCTGCCGGATCGCGGCCCGCGCCCGCCCGGACTGGCGGTGATCGAGGTGCCCGACACCACCGCGGCGCTGGGCGAGCTGGCGCGCTTCCATCTGTCGCGGCTCGAGGCGCGCGTGTTCGGCGTCACCGGCTCGGTGGGCAAGACCACCGCCAAGGACTTTCTGGCCCACCTGCTCGGCGGGCCCGCGGCGCGCGTGCACGCCGCGCCCGCCTCCTTCAACTCGGAAGTCGGGCTGCCGCTCAGCATCCTGGGCGCGCCCCTCGATTGTCAGGCCTTGGTGCTCGAGTACGGCATCAACGCGCCGGGCGAGATGGCGGCGCTGCTCGCCATCGCGCGGCCCGACGAGGCCTGGATCACCGCGCTGGCTGCCGTGCACCTCGAGGGCATGATCGACATGGCCACCATCGGCCGCGAGAAGGGGCTGCTGGCGGCCGCCGCGCCGGCGAGCGGCCGCATCTGGCTGCCGGATGCCGTGCGCGCCGCGCTCGCCGCCCAATCCGCGGGCTGGCAGGCGCCGGTCCGGATTCTGAAGGGCCTGCGCACGCCCGGCCTGCGCATCCGCGCGCGCGCGCCGATGGCCTGGGATCTCGAGCATCCGCGCTGGGGCAGCCTGCGCCTGCCGGTGGTGGCGGCGCACGAGGTCGAGACCGCGCTGGCCGCCGCCGAAGTGGCCGCCGCGCACGGCGTCACGCCGGAGCAGCTCCGGATCCGGCTCGCCACCCTCGAGCGGCCGCGCGGCCGCCTGACGGTGCAGCGCTTCGGCGCGCTCACGGTTCTCAACGACGCCTACAACGCCAGTCCCGCTTCGCTGCAGGCCGCGCTCGAGGCGCTGGCCGGCTGGCCGGGCGGCGGGCGCCGCATCGCGGTGCTGGGCGCGATGAACGAATTGGGAGACAGCGCCGAGCACTGGCACCGCGCCGCCGGCGCCGCGGCCGCGGCGCTGCCGCTGACGCGCCTGATCGGCGTCGGCGCCGGCGGCGCCTGGATCGCCGAGGCTGCGCGCGCGCGCGGCATGGATGCGCACAGCGCCGCGGACCAGGCCGCCGCGCTGGCTCTGCTCGCCGCCGATCTGCAGCCTCAGGACGTGCTCCTGCTCAAGGCCTCGCGCGCCGAGGGCCTCGACCGCCTGCTCGAACCCCTGGGCAAGGCCGCCGCGCGCGGATGCGCCGCCGTTCCGGCGGCGAGGAGCGCCTGATGCTGTACTGGCTCTGGCCCCAGCTCGCCGAACTCTGGAGTCCGCTCCAGGCCTTCCGCTACATCGGCGTGCGCGCGGCCCTGGCCTTCGCGCTGGCCTTCCTCTTCGCCGTGCTGCTGGGACGCCCGCTGATCCGGCGCCTGCGCGCGGCGGGCATCGGCGAGCGCGCCGATCTCAGCGACTGCAGCGAGGTCGGCGCCGCCTACCGCGCGGCCGGCAAGAGCGGCACGCCGACCATGGGCGGCGTGTTCTGGGCCGGCGCCGTGCTCGGCGCGCTGCTGCTGTGCGGCCGCCTCAACGAGCCGCTGGTGCTGCTCGGCGCCGCGCTGATGGTGGGAATGGGCACCCTTGGCTTCTTTGACGATTGGGTGAAATTCCGCAAGGAGAACGGCCGCAACGGCCTCTCGCGCACCGCCAAGTTCTGGGCATCCGCGGTGCTGGCGGCCTGGGTCGTCACGGTCTACTGGTGGCTCGGCGATCCGGACCGCGGCAATCCCGCGATCCGCAATCTCTACTTCCCGCTGCTTAAGGACATCTTCGCCGACCCGGCCGCGCTCGGACTGTGGGGCGCGGTGCTCTTCATCGGCTTCGAGACGTTCCTGATTCTCGCCTGCAGCCACGCCGCCAACGTCACCGACGGCCTCGACGGCCTGGCCGCCGGCAGCGCCATTCCGACGTTCGCCGCGCTTTCGCTCGCCGCGTACGCGGTGGGCCACGCCGGCATGGCCGGATATCTGCACCTGCCGCACGTGCCCGGCGCGGCGGAACTGGCGGTGATGGGGGGCGCGCTGCTCGGCGCCACGCTCGGGTTCCTCTGGTACAACGCGCACCCGGCCGAGGTCTTCTTCGGCGACAGCGGCTCGCTGCCGCTCGGCGCGATGATCGGCTGGTTCGCCATCGTGTCGAAGCAGGAGCTGGCGCTGCCGCTGCTGGCCGGCGTGTTCGTGCTGGAGGTGACGACCAGTTTCCTGCAGATCTACTGGTACAAGATCACCGGCGGCCGCCGCCTCTTCCGCAAGGCGCCGCTGCATCACGTCTATCAATTGGCCGGCGTGCCGGAGCAGAAAATCGTGGCCCGCTTCTGGGTGCTGGGCGCTCTGCTCGCGGCCTTCGGCCTGCTGCTGATCAAAGTGAGATGAGCGCCGAAGCCACCCTCGCCGCCAGTCCGCCGGCTCCGGCCGCCCCTGCCGCTGCCGCCGCCGCAGCCGCTGCGCACCCGGAAGCCGCCGCCCCTGCGGGCGATCCCCGCGTCCCGGGCAACGCCCTGCTCGGCTGCGTGGCCGCGCTGACCGGCATCGGCCTGGTCGCGGCGGTGAGCGCCGCGCCGCCGGGCGAGGCCGGACTCGCGCTCGGCATGCACTGCGCGCACCTGGCGCTGGGCCTCGGCGCCTTCCTGGTCGGCTTCCTGATCCACCCCGACAGCGCGCGGCGCTTCGTCGTGGCCGGGCTGGCCGGCGTGGCACTGCTGCTGACGCTGATGCTCGTCTCCGGCATCGGCCACTCCAGCCACGAGGCCACGCGCTGGATCCGCATCGGCGGCTTCTCCTTCCAGCCTTCGCTTCTCTACCAATGCCTGTGGCCGGTGGCCCTGGCCTCGTGGGTGGTGCGCGATCCGCTGCGCCTCGGCCAGACGCCGGCGCTCTTGCGCCTGGGCGGCTGGTTCTTCGTCCTGATGCTGCCGGTGTTCCTCCAGCCCGACCTCGGCTCGGTGGCGATCCTCATGTTCGTGACCGGCGTGACCATGCTCTTCGCCGGCGCGCCGATGCGCTTCCTCTGGGCCACCGCCGGCCTCGCGGTGCTGGCCGTGCTGCTGGCCTTCTTCCTGTTCCCGCACGTGGCCGACCGCCTCGACTGGTGGATGGAGCCCGAGGAGCAGGTGGTGCGCGGCATGGAGGCCATCGCCGCCGCCGGCCCGACCGGGCGCGGGCCCGGCCTGGGCGTGATGAAGCACGGCCACGTGCCGGAAGGCCGCACCGACTTCGTCCTCACCGTGATCGGCGAGGAATGGGGACTGATGGGCACCCTTCCGGTCTGGACGCTGTTCGCCGCTTTCACCCTGCTTGGCTTCGCCGTCGCGCGCCGCGCCGCCACGCGCTACGGCGTGATCCTGATGGCCTCGGCCACCGTGATGGTTTCGGTGCAGGCGGCCTACAACATGGCGATGGTCTTCGGACTGGTTCCGGTCAAAGGCCTGCCTTTGCCCTTCGTCAGCCGAGGCGGATCTTCCATACTGGCGCTCGCGGCCCTGCTGGGCCTCGCGCTGCAAGCCGCCTATCGGCCCAAGCGCCAGCCCGCTCCCGCAGCGTCCCTGCTGCCTTGACATGAGCCTCAACCTCCGCCTCGCGTTCGCCGCACTCGGCCTTCTGGTCGTGGTCGCCGTGGTCGGCATGATCTCCGGCTCGCGCCGCGCCGATCCGGACGAGGCCGAGCCGGGCGCGCCGCTGCTCGACGTGAGCGGCTTCAAGACCGTCAACCTGCTGCCGCCCGAGCAGCGCAGCACCTGGGTGGCGGAACCTGCCGCCGCGCCGTCCGGCGCTCCGGGCCGCGCCTCCAACGTGCAGGTGCCGGGCGCGCCGCCGGCGAAGCCGCCGCCTGCCGCGGCGGCCGCATCGGCCGAAACGAAGCTGCCGCCGGGCACGCGCAGCTACCGCATCCGCGAGAAGGACAGTCTCACGAAAATCGCGCGCAAGGAATACGGCAGCGAGTCGCACTGGAAGTGGCTGGCGGAGGTGAATGGCATCACCAATCCCGGCAAGCTGAAGATCGGCGATCTCATCCAGCTGCCGCCGCGCCCCGCGGCGGCCGCAAGCCCCGCCGCGCAGCCCGCCGCCGCCGCCGCCAAGCCGGCCGCGCCGGCCGCAGGCACGCGCCACCAGGTGAAAAAAGGCGAGACCATCGGCGAGATCGCCCAGCGCTACTACGGCAGCAGCAAGGACTGGAAGCGCATCCTCGAGGCCAACGGGCTCAAGCGCCCCGAGGATCTCAAGGCCGGGCAATCACTCATCATTCCCCCGGCGCGCTGAGAGCCGGCTGCGGATGCGCGTGCTCTTCGTGGGCGGCGGAACGGGTGGCCATCTGACTCCCGCGCTCGGACTGGCCGAGGCGCTCGAGGAGCGCGGCCACGAGACGCTGTTTCTGGTCAGCGGCCGCGAGGTCGAGCGCCATTACTTCGCCGACGGCCGCGCCCACGTCTCGCTGCGCTACGACGAGTCGCCGCTGCCGAAGCCGCTGGCGCTGCCCGGCGCCTGCTGGCGCGCGCGGGCCGCGGCGCGCCAATTCCGGCCCGACCTGGTGGTCGCGCTCGGCGGGGGCGCCAGCGCCGCGTCCCTGGCGGTGCGCAAGCCGCGCGTGCTGCTCGAGGGCAACGCGGTGGCGGGGCGCAGCGTGCGCTGGATGCAGCCCTTCTCGCGCGCCACGCTGACCCTTTTCCCGGACACGGCGCTGCGCCTGCGCGGCGGGGTCTGCGTCGGCCCGCTCGGGCGCCGCCAGCTGGCCGCGCAGCCGCGCGCCGCGGCGCGCGCCGCGCTCGGCCTGCCGGCAGACGGCGCGCTGCTCTTGTGCGCCGGCGGCAGCCAGGGCGCGCGCGCCGTCAACGAGGCGGCAGCGGCGCTGGCGCCGCGGCTGGCGGCGCGCGGCGGGCGCGTGCTCCTGTTGTGCGGTCCCGGGCGCCTCGGGGAGCTGGCTGCGCCGCTGGCGCAATGGCCGGGAACCTTTTTCGCGCGCGAGCACTGCGGCGCGATGGGGGCGGCCTACTCGGCCTCCGACTTCGCGCTCACGCGCGGCGGCGCCTCGACCGTGGCGGAATTGTGGCTGCACGCCCTGCCGGCGATCGTGCTGCCCTATCCGCACCACAAGGACCGGCAGCAGGAGAAGAACGCAGCGGCGCTGGCGCCCGGCCTGCGGGTGCTGCGCGAGGAGGCCCTCGACGAGCGCGCGCTCGACGAGATCGCCGAACTGACCTGCGACGAGAGCCGCCGCGCGCCGATGCGCCGCCATCTCGAGCAGTTGCGCGGCGCCGGACTCGACGGCCGCGCGCGTGCGGTGCGGGTGCTGGAGGAAATCCACCAGCCCGCGCCGTAGAGTGGGCGCGTGGCCGCACCCTCCGCGTCACCTGGCTCGTCTCACGCCGCTCTCGAGCGCGCTCCGGGCGCTTCCTCCGCGCACCCGCTCGACGCGCTGGCCGGCGCCGCCGGCCGCACCGCGCTGCTCGTCGGCGTGAACGGCACCGGCATGCGCGGCCTCGCGCGCCTGCTTCTGCAGGCCGGCTGGACCGTGTACGGCGCCGACAGCCATCCGCCCGGGCCCGCCGATCCGCTGGTGCGCGCCGGACTGCGGCCCTGGCCGGCCGCCGCGGCGCTGCAAGTCTCGTGGGCGGTGCGGTCCGTCGCGGTGCCCGCCGCCGACGCGGACTTCGCCGGCGCCGCCGCGCGCGGCTCGCGCACGGCGCTCTACCCGGAGATGCTCGGCCTGATCTCGCGCATGCGCCGCGTGATCGCCGTCGCCGGCTCGCACGGCAAGTCCACGACTTCGGCCTGGATCGCGTTCGGCCTGCGCCGCGCCGGCCGCCAGGCCGGATTCCTGGTCGGGGCGCCCAGCGCGCAGCTCGGCGGCTCCAGCGACTGGGGCGATCCCGCCGAGCCGCTGGTGCTCGAGTCCTGCGAGTACGCGCGCTCGTTCCACGCGCTCGCGCCTTGGAGCGTCGCGCTCACCAACGTGGACGCCGAGCATCCGGACACGTATCCCGGCGGCCTGCCGGAGGTCACCGAGTCCTTCGCGCAGTTCCTCGGCGCCTGCGCGCCCGAGGGCGCGGTGTTCGCCAGCCCCGAGGCGCCCGATCTCGCCGCGCGCACGCCGGCCGGCTGGCGTCGCGCGCCGGAGCTGCCCGCGGACTGGACCGTCGGCCTGCCGGGCGCGCACAACCGCAAGAACGGCGCGCTCGCGGCCGCCGTGCTGCGCGGCCAGGGCCTGAGCGAGTCCGAGGTGCGCGCTGCTGTGGCTGAGTTCCGCGGCTGCGCGCGGCGCCTGGAGGAGATCGGCACGCGGCGGGGCGCGCTGATCGTCAGCGACTACGCGCACCATCCGGTCGAGGTGAAGGCCACGCTGCAGGCGGCGCGCGAGCGCTGGCCCGATCGGCCGATCTACGCGGTGTTCCAGCCGCACCAAGCGCAGCGCTTCCACGCCTACCGCGAGCAATTCGCGCCGGCGCTGGACGAAGCCGCGCGCCTGCTGCTGCTCGAGATCTACCGCGCCCGCGATCCGGAAGAATTGCGCGCCAGCGTCGCCGAGCTGGTGCCCGACCTGATCCGCCGCCGCGCGCGTCCGCTCGCGGTGGTGCAGGAAATGGACAGCGCGCGCGCCGTGCTCGACGCGTGGCTGCGACCCAACGACGTGGTGCTGTGCCTCGGCGCCGGAGACGTGGATGCCTTCGCCCGCAGTCTCGCCTGAGCGCGCGCCGATGCGGCGCATGGAGCCGCTGGCGCATCACACCACGATGCGGATCGGCGGGCCGGCCGAGTTCTTCTACGAGCCGCAGCGGCCCGAGGATCTGTCCGCGCTGCTGACGCGCCTCGAAGCCGAAGGCGTGCCCGCGCGCCTGCTCGGGGGGGGGGCGAACACGCTTGCGCCCGATGGCGGCGTGCCCGGCGCGGTGATCCACACCGGCACGCTGCGGCGCATCTTCCGCGAAGGCGAGCGCCTGCGCGCCTGGCCCGGCGTGACGCTGCCGCAGCTCGTGCGCACCGCGCTCGACGCGGGGCTCGGCGGCATGGACCGGCTGGTCGGCGTGCCGGGCCAGGTCGGCGGCGCGCTGGCGATGAACGCGGGCAGCGCCGCGTGGGGCATCTGGGACGAGGTCGAGGAGATCACGGTCTGGGAGCCGGGCGGCGCGGTGCGCCGCCTGCTGCCGGCGGACGTCGGCCCGGCCTACCGCGACGGCCGCCTGCGCGGCCGCGTGGTGCTGGAGGCGCTGTTCAAGCTGCGGCCCGAGGATCCGGCGGCTCTCAAAGCGCGGCAGGACGATTTCCTGCGCCGCAAGAACGCGACGCAGCCGGTCACGCTCTCGAGCGCCGGATGCGCGTTCAAGAATCCGCCGGGCGACAGCGCCGGGCGCCTGGTGGACGCCGCCGGATTGAAGGGCGCGCGCCGCGGCGGCGCCGAGATCAGCGCCGTACACGCCAATTTCATCGTCAATCGCGGCGGCGGAGGCGTGCCGAACGCCACGGCCGCCGACGTGCGCGCGCTGGTCGAGATGGCCGAGACCGCGGTGGCGGAGAAGTTCGGCGTCCGGCTCGAGCGCGAGCTCGTGATCTGGCCCGAGCCGCTGCGCCCGCTCGGGCCTTGACGCTCAGTCCTTGAAGTGGATGCCGTCCAGGATCAGGGCCTCGCCCGGATCCAGGTCGGCGGTCACCGTGATGCGCACCTTGCGGAACGATCCCAGCTGCAGCTTCACGCTGTGGGCTTTGGGCGAGGTGTAGAGCGGCCGCAGGTCGGTCGAACTGCTGGCCACGGTGACGCCGGTGTCGAAGTCCTGGGCCACGATCAGCAGGCGCCCGGTGCCGGGGCCGGCCACCGTCATCACGCTGAACTCCGAGCACTCGGCCGCGGTGTTGGCGTAGGAATCGTCATAGGTGGTGAAGCTGAGCGATTCGCCGAAGACGACCACCGGATGGGGCAGGGCCCAGCGCTTCGCCTCGTTCCACGGCCAGGCATGGTCCGGCGCCGGGTTGGACGGATCGTTCGGCTGGAAGTACTGGAAGGACTCGTCGGTGTCGTCGCGCGAGCCCTGCGTGGTCAGCTGGCCCCAATTGGCGCCGGGCTGGTCGCGCACCGTCCAGATGCCTTCCTGCGTCGCGGCGTAGACGAACTTGTCGTTCTCGAAATCGGCCGACAGCGCGACGTCGCGGCACCACAGGCGCGGGAAGTTGGCGCCGACGCGCTCCCACACCGGCGAGCCCACCGACATGTCGAGTTTCCACACGCCCGATCCGAAGGTCGAGAGGTAGAGCACCGGATGGTTGGCAAAGTCCGGATGGCAGGCCAGGCCGTTGGCGTAGACCTCGGGCAGTCCGACGCCGACGTTCAGCACCTGGAAGTTGCCCGGATCGTCCACGATCTTCACCACGTAGGGCGCGCCGGCCAGCGCGGCGAAGAGCGACGGGTTGCCCGGACGGCTCCAGTCCGGCGCGATCACGATGTCCTCGACCAGAGGGCCGAGGTCCGCGAGCTGCAGCCACTGCTCGTTGACGAGCCGATAGAGCTTGCCGCCGGCGTCGGCGGTGTAGGCATCGGTGCGCGCGCCCGCCGCGTCGTAGGTGGGGGCGATGGCGAAGCAGGTCATTTCGCCGACCGTGCCGCCGCCGACCAGGTCGTGCAGCGCCTTCGCCGTCAGGCCGTTGTCCTCGGAGCGGTAGGGGCCGAAATCCCAGCCGCACCAGAAGTAGGTCTGGTCGGTGCCGGGCAGGCCGCGGCCGTCGAAATTCGGCGAGTAGGCGACCACCCGCGGGAAGCCGGTCAGGTTCTGCTGGGTGATCGGATCGCGGTTGCGCGGCTCCCACCAGAAGGATTTGTTGAGCGGGTTCGCGATCGGCACCTGCCTGCTCTGCCAGCCCCACAGGGTGACGTTGCCGGCGACGATCACGTTGCCGTCGCCCACGAAGTTCGGCGACACGTCCAGCCGGCGCTGGTAGATCATCGGCGGCTGCTCGGGCAGGCCCATCACCAGGCCGTTGGCCGGAATGTGCACCACCGTGCCGACGCCGTAGCCGGCGCCGAACACCGCCTTGCGGCCGTCGGTCGTGAAGGAGGTGTCCAGGTCGCGGAATTCGCGCTCGACGCGCATCTGGCGCTGGCGCCAGTGCACGCCCTCGTCGGTGCTGATGAAGAGGCCTTCCTGGCGGCCGTACCAGACCTCGCCGGTGGTGCCGTAGTCCGGCATCACGGCCAGCTGCAGCTCGTAGTTCAGGGGCGCGTAGCCGCTGACCTTGCCCGGATTCTGCTCCATCAGGAAGTCCTGATGGTTGTTGTAGTGATTCCAGGTCAGGCCGCCGTCGAGGCTGCTGATGATGCCGATGCCGACGTAGGCGCCGGTGTTCGGATAGGCGCGCGTGCAGGCGATCCAGCTGCGCGCGCCGCCCGGGCCGGGGGGCGTGCAGATGAGGTTGAGAATGCCCGAGTTCAGCGTCGTGACGCGGCTGAAATTCTGGCCGCGGTTGGCGCTGCGCAGGATTTCGCCGAAGTCGCCGCCGTAGCTGTTCTCGTAGTGCACGCGCCCCATGAGGATCAGACGGTCCACGGCGTAGTTCTCGGAGATCGCGAGGCTGGCGATGCTCCACTCCATCTGCGACACGGCCTGAATCGTGAACTGCGGATGCAGCGTCCAGTTCTGGCCGCCGTCGTCGGACACGTAGAACAGGCCGCTGGCGCCGACGAACATGTCCTGCGCGCCCAGCGCCGCGGAAGTCGAGTCGAAGTGCGGGTTCAGGGCCACGCAGCCGAGGCGGCCGTACACGCCGGGCATCTGGTGCGTGAGCTGCCAGGTCATGGTCTGCGGCCAGAGCAGATAGACGCCGCCGCGGATGCTCAGCGCCATCACCGGTCCGTCCGAGCCGGCCAGCGGCGACTCGAGGTCGAGAATGTGGAGATCGTTGCCCGGAATGCCGCTGTTCAGAACGCCGACCACGTCGGCCATCGGATCCCAGGTCCAGACGCCGCCCTCGGTGCCGATGAGGAAGAGTCCGGCGCCGCCCGCCGCCGGCAGGCCGGGGTGATAGGTCACCTCCCACGGCGTCTGCAGTTCCAGGCCGAGGCCCGACAGCATGGCCCAGCTCAGGCCGCGGTCAGTCGAATAGACCACCGCGCCTTCGTTGCCCAGGGTCACGGTCATGATCCGGCCGTCGGGAAGATGGGCCGTCGCGATCGAGTAGACCGAATCGTGGGGCGCGTGGAGCAGGGCCGGACTGATTCCGGTACCCGAGGCACCGAGCAGGGCGAACAGAAGGGAGGGGAGGAGCAGCAAAGCGGTTGGCGAATCGATTCCGGACTGGCCAGGGGATGACCAACGGCTAATTATAGGCCAAGAAAGGGTCGCCTGCCGGATGGAAATCGGCCTCCGCGCCGTAGAATCGCCGCCCCGCGGCCGTCCTGGCAGGTCGTCAGGCGCGCCCGGGCCCCCATCATGAGCCTTCCCTTCGAGCCCCAGTCCGGACCGGTGCCTCTGCCCGCCCTCCGGCACAGCGTCTCCCACGTGATGGCCGAAGCCGTCCTGCGCCTGTTTCCGGGCGGCAAGGTGGCGATCGGCCCCGCCATCGAGCACGGCTTCTACTACGACTTCGAGTTGCCGCGGCCCCTCACCGAGGAGGATCTGCCGGCCATCGAGGACGAAATGCGCAAGGTGCTGGGGGCGGCCGGCGATTTCGCCTGTCAGACCCTGACCCGCGCCGAAGCCGAGAAGCGCCTGCGCGCCAACGGCCAGTCGTTCAAGCTGCAGATTCTCGAGAGCATTCCCGACGGCGAGCCGATCAGCTTCTACGACCACGGCACCTGGTCCGACCTGTGCGAGGGGCCGCACGTCCAGAACGCGAAGCAGATTCCGCGCGACGGCTTCAAGCTGACTTCGGTGGCCGGCGCGTACTGGCGCGGCGACTCGAAGCAGCCGATGCTGCAGCGCATCTACGGCACCGCGTGGTGGTCGAAGGCGGACCTGCGCAAGTACCTGGAGTATCTGGACGAGATCGCCGCGCGCGATCACCGGCGCCTCGGCAAGGACATGGATCTGTTCTCGCTGCACCAGGAATTCGGCGCCGGCCTCGTGTTCTGGCACCCGAAGCTGGGCCACGTGCGCCGCCGCCTCGAGGAGTGGTGGTGGCAGCTGCACGAAGCGCGCGGCTACTGGCCCGTGTACACCCCGCACGTGGCGGGCGAGCAGGTGTTCCAGCGCAGCGGCCACCTGCAGAACTACGCCGACATGATCTGGGCGCCGATGCTCGTGGACGACCAGCCGCACCGGGTCAAGCCGATGAACTGCCCCGGCCACGTCACCATCTTCAACAGCCGGCGCCACTCTTACCGCGACCTGCCCCTGCGCTTCGCCGAACTGGGCACGGTCTACCGCTACGAGCCGAGCGGAACGCTCCACGGCATGTTGCGCGTGCGCGGCTTCACGCAGGACGACGCGCACATCTTCTGCACGCCGGGCCAGCTCGAGGACGAGCTCGTCGGCGTGCTGGAGCTGGTGGATCTGATCCTGAAGACCTTCGGCTACCGTTACCAGGCCTATCTGGCGACGCGGCCGGAGAAGTCGCTCGGCACCGACGAGGTGTGGGAGCACGCGATGAGCGCGCTGCAGGCCGCCGCCGCGCGCCGCAGCCTGCCGCTGGAGCTCGATCCGGGCGGCGGCGTGTTCTACGGCGCCAAGATCGACTTCAAGATCCGCGACGCGCTGGGCCGCGAGTGGCAGGGCCCGACCGTGCAGGTGGACTTCAACCTGCCCGACCGCTTCGACATCCAGTTCAACGACGCCGACAACGTGCTGAAGCGCCCGGTGATGGTGCACCGCGCGATCTTCGGCAGCTTCGAGCGCTTCGCCGGCGGCCTGATCGAGCACTTCGCCGGCTGGTTCCCGCTGTGGCTGTCGCCGCTGCCGGTGGTGGTGCTGCCGATCACCGAGGCCGAGCAGCCGGCGGCGCTGCTGGTCCGCGACCGGCTGATCGCGGCCGGCTTCCGCTGCGAGATGCGCGACGACGGACCGCTGCGGCGCCGCGTGCGCGACGCCGAAGTCGAGAAGGTGCCGTACATGGCCGTGATCGGCGGGCGCGAAGCGGCGGCGGATTCCGTGTCGCTGCGGGCGCACGGCATCGAGCAGCAGCGCACGATGACGGTGGACGCATTGATCGATCGCCTGCGCGCCAAGCGCGACTCCAAGGCGTTGGACTACGACCTCGGATGACCGCGGGCCCGCACGCAGGCCGCGTCGCGCTCGTGACCGGGGCGAGCGCCGGCATCGGCGCGGCCTGCGTGCGGGCCTTCGCGGGCGGCGGCTGGCGCGTGGCGTTCTGCGCCCGCCGGCTGCCGGCGATCGACAAGCTGGCGCAGGAGATTCGCGCCGCCGGTGGCGAGGCGCACGCCTTCGTCCTGGACGTGCGGGACGCCGCCGCCGTCGAGCGCGCCTTGGGCGCGCTGCCCGAGGAATGGAAGTCCGTGGATGTTCTCGTGAACAACGCCGGCCTGTCGCGCGGGCTCGACCCGCTGCAGACCGGACTGCTCTCGGACTGGAACGAGATGCTCGACACCAACGTCAAGGGCCTGCTGCACGTGACGCGCGCAGTGGTGCCCGGCATGATCGAGCGCGGCCGCGGGCACGTGATCAACCTCGGCTCGATCGCCGGCCGCGAGGTCTACCCGAAAGGCAACGTCTACTGCGCCAGCAAGCACGCGGTGGACGCGATCACGCGCGGCCTGCGCATGGACCTCCTCGGCACCGGGGTGCGCGTCAGCACCGTGGATCCGGGGCTGGTCAACACCGAGTTCAGCACCGTGCGCTTCCATGGCGACCGCGCGCGCGCCGACGCCGCCTACCAGGGCATGCAACCGTTGGCCGCATCGGACGTCGCCGACGTCATTCTGTGGATCGCCGAACAGCCCGCGCATCGCGTGATCGCGGAAGTTCTGCTCTTCCCTGCCGACCAGGCCTCTGCCCGCGACGTGCACCGCAAGCCCTCCCAACCATGACCGCCAAGCCCAATCCCACCCTCGAGTGGCTGCACGTCTGCGACTACGCCTTCCGCGACGAGCAGGGCAAGTTGTGCATGATCGGCCTCTTCGACACCCTGGCCTCGCTGCGCCTGCCCGGCCGCCTGCCGGTGTTCTGCGTGGCCATGGGCCTGACGGACGGCCTCGGCTCCTACGAAGTCGCGCTGCGCGTCGAGTCGCCCACCGGCAAGTTCGTCGAGATGAAGATGCCGGCCATGAGCCTGCAGCACCGCAAGGCGAAGGCGCGCGCGGTGATCCGGCTGTCGGCGATGCCCTTCGAGGAGTTCGGCCCTTACACCTTCCGCCTGGTGGTGGACGGGCAGCCGGTGGACTATCCGGTGCACGTGATCGATCACCTCGAGGCGCGGCAGCAGCAGCCGCCGCCGGCGGGCGCGCCTCCCTATCCGCAAGGCTGAGAACGCATCCGGCATGAGCGACCCGCTGGTGCAGGATCCCATGATGGTGCTGGCCATCCTGCTGGCCGTGCTGGCAGCCTTGTTCTGGGCCGCCCGCCAGCCGGGGCTGCAGAAGTTGTTCCGCGTCGTGCCGGTGCTGGTGTTCTGTTACTTCGTGCCGACGGCGCTCTCGAACACCGGCGTGATTCCGCTGACGAGCCCGCTCTACGGCTTCATCCGCGACTGGCTGCTGCCCGCGAGCCTGATTCTCCTGACGATCGCGCTCGACCTGCCGGCGATCGCGCGCCTCGGCCGGCTAGCGGTGCTGATGTTCCTGGGCGGCACCGGCAGCATCCTGCTCGGCGGCGTTCTCGCGTACGCGGCGCTGGGCTGGCTCGTGCCGGCGGAGGCGCACGAGCAGGCCTGGCGCGGCCTCGCGGCGCTGTGCGGTTCGTGGATCGGAGGCGGCGCCAACTTCACCGCCGTCGGCACCGCGGCCGACGCTTCGGCCGCGACCCTCGGCACCTTCACCGTGTTCGACGTCGCCGTGGCCAGCACCTGGATGGCGATCGTGCTCGGATTCGCCGGGCGCGAGCGGGCGATGGACGAGAAGATCGGCGCCGACCGCAGCGCCATCGACGCGGTGCGCGAGCGCGTCGAGAAGTTCCAGGCCGAAAACGCGCGGCCGACTCACTATTCGGCTCTGCTCGGCATCGCCGCCATCGGACTCGGCGGCACGGCGCTGTGCGCGCTGGCCGCGCACGCGCTGCCGGCGCTGTCCCTGCCGCGCGTCGGCGAAGTGGTGAACGCGTTCACCTGGCTGGTGCTGCTGGCCAGCGTGATCGGCATCGGCGTCTCCTTCACGCCGCTGCGCAAGCTCGAGGGACAGGGCGCGAGCCAGGTCGGCAGCCTCTTCCTCTATCTGCTGGTGGCATCCATCGGCGCCAAGGCCAGTTTCAAGGAAGTGCTGCAGCCCGAGAACCTCGGACTGCTGGCGGTGGTGGCGGCGTGGATGACGTTCCACGCCCTGTTCATGCTGTGGCTGCGCCGCCGCCTGCGCGCGCCGGTCTTTTTCCTGGGCGTCGGCAGCTACGCCAACATCGGCGGCGCCGCCAGCGCGCCGGTCGTGGCGGGGGCGTTCCATCCCGCGCTCGCGCCGGTGGGCGTGCTGCTGTCCATTCTCGGCTACGTGCTCGGCACCGTGGTCGGCCTGCTGGCGATGGTGCTGCTGAAGCTGATCGCGCTGACCTTTTATCTGCCGGCCGCGGCCGCCTGAGGCCCCAGCGGCAGGTACAGGCCCGCCGCGCCGAGCTCGGCCCACATCTGCGCCGGATGCTGCACCAGGATGTGGTGGGTTCCGATGCCCGCCCGCACGGCCGTGTCCAGATTCGGGTGCAGGTCGTCGAGCACGATCACGCGCTCGGCCGGCGCGCCCAGCCTCATCTGACAAAATTCCTGCGCGCGCTCCCACATGGAGTGATCCACGTTCTTGGGCTTCACGCCGTCCTCGTAGGAGGCCACCGCGTAGCGCAGCAGGTCCTCGAGGCCGAGGTTCTCGCGCAGGTGGCGCAGGCGCCAGGGATCGATGTTGGTCACCGCGGTCAGCGCCACCTCCGGCTGCGCCGCGAGGCGCCGCATCCAGGCCGCGCCGGCCGGCAGCGGATAGAGGATGGAGCACCACAGCTTCCGGAACAGCGCCTTGTCGAGGCGCGAGAGGCGCAGGCGGCGGTAGCTGCGCTCGAACAGCTCCTCGGGCGGCAGCGCGCCGCGCTCGACTTCCGTGAGCAGCTCCTCCAACTCGGCCCAGGCGCCGGCCGGCGCCGGCTGGCCGATCAGCAATTCGTAGTGCCGCGGCATCAGGGCGTGATCGAAATCCACCAGCACGCGGCCGACGTCGCTGAGCACCGCGACCGGCCCGGCGCGCTCCGGGCGCGGACGGACCGGCCGGCGCGGCGAGAGCGGTTCGGCCTCGCCGGTGCGCCGGTCCAACCGCCACAACTCGGCGCTGCCTTCGGGGAAATCGGCAGCCGGCGCCGCCAGCGCGCGCGCCGCGTCCGGACTCAGGGCCAGCACCTCGGCGCACGCGCGTCCCGGCGGCCGCGCGATCACGCCGTAGCTCCAGCGCGGCGTCGCGCGCAGCAGGCTGCCGTCCTCGCCGACCAGCGCCGGTCGCGGCGCGTCCTCTTCCGGCGTCAAATCCGTCAGCTGCCAGGGCAGGATCCAGGCCTGCTGAAGAGCGTCGGCCGCGGCGGCGAGGGACTCGTTGTCCATTCTGGGCCGGGCATCCTAGGCTAGCGAGGTGTCCGAACTCCCGGCCGCGGCCGGCGCGCCGGCGTGAAGGCGAACCGCCGGCGCGCTGCCGCGTTGCGATGGGAGATGAGCGCGGCGGTCCTGGATCCGGCGCGGAGCGGCCGGCCGCCCGGAGGCCCGCGGCCTGAAAAATCTTCCAAGGCGGCGACGGGGGGCGTCGTTTTCTCCTCGTGAGCGACGGGAAGCCTCCCTCCCCGGGTCCCGGCGGTCCGGCCGACGGCGCACTGCTGGCGGCCTTCGCCGCCGGCTCCGCGGAGGCCTTCGACCAGCTGGTCGAGCGGCATCAGGCGCGCCTCGTCCGCTTCGCCTCCGGCCTCCTGCGGGACCGGGAGCGGGCGGAGGACGTCGTCCAGGAGACCTTCCTGCGCTTGCTCCGGACTCCGCCCGCGATCGGCAGCGCGGACGAGGCCGGGCCCTGGCTCTTCCGCGTCTGCCGGAATCTCTCCTACGACCTCATGAAGACCGAATCCCGCGAGCAAGCCCGGCGCGAGCATCTCGTCGCCGCCGAAACGGCGGCGCCCGATCAGCAGAGCGCCGAGTCCGAGGTGCTGGCGCTGGTGCGCCAGGAGTGGAGCCGGCTGCCGGCGCGCGAGCGCGAGGCGCTCTGGCTGAAAGTCAATGAAGGCATGTCCTACGCGCAGATCGGCGAAGTGCTGGGCGTGAAGCCGGGCACGGTCGGCTGGATCGTGCACGAAGGTCTGAATCATCTCACGCAGCGGCTGAGGACCGCGCAGGCCCTGTAGGGGGGGAAGGAGCAAGCGCCATGAAGCACGAACCCACCGATCCGCAATCCAGCCGCGACCTGCGGCTGACCGATTACCTCTGCGGCGAGCTCGACACCGCCGCTGCGCGCGCGCTCGAGGCCGAGCTGGCCGCCGATCCCGTGCTGCGCGCGCGCCTGTCCGAACTCCGCCGCGCATTCGATCTGGTGCGCGAAGACGCGCCGGCTCTGACCGAAGGTCTGCCGCCGGCGCGGCGCGAGAGTCTGCGCGCCGCCGCCGCGGCCGCCGCGCACCGGAGCGCGTCGGAGCCGCGCGTGCTGCGCTTCCCGGTGTGGATGCGCGCCGCCGCCGCCCTGCTGGTGGTGGCGGGCGGAGTGATCTTCTGGCAGGCCAGCCGGCCGGATGCGGCGGGCGGCTCATCGAGCGATTTCACTTCGAGGTTGGGCTACCTGGGCTACTCCGGCGAATCCAAGCGCGGCGCCGACCGCGCCCCGGCGGGCGCGCCGGTGCCGTCCGAGGAGTTCGCCTCGGAGTTGATGGCACTCGGCTACGGCAGCAGTGAGCCGGCGCCCGAGGTCCTCCGCATCGAGCCCTTCAGCGACCTCAGCGCCACCAATCTCGGTCCCGGCGACACGGTGAACGACTCCGCCTTCGAGTCCGCGTTCGCCTACGCGCTCGACTCCACCGACAGCCTCGTCTCGGCCGGCGTTCCGGTTGCCCCGGGCACTCCGGCGCCGCCTGCTCCCGACCAGACCGCACTGGCCTTCCGCGGAGGCGCAAGAGGTGGCGGCGGCGCCGAGATCCTGCAACTGGACAACGCGGACAAGGACGCCGGGCTCGGATTCCGCGGCGAAGCGCTGCAGGAGCAGTTGCAGGCACTTGGCTACACCGACGATGGAGAATCCGCCGACGCGAGAAAGCGCGAAGCCGGCCGCCCGGTCACTGAACTCACTGACGGCTACGGCCGCAACTTCCGCGACGCCGGCGTCCTCGCGCACTTGCGCCGTCACGGCAATGAAACTCCGCGCGACATGTTCTTCCGCTACTACGGCGACCACGCCGTGGTGCGCGCGACCGACGACCCGCTCTCGACCTTCGCCGCCGACGTGGACACGGCCAGCTACGCGCTGGCGCGCGGCTACGTGACGCAGGGCGCGATCCCGCCCAAGGCGGCGGTGCGCACCGAGGAATTCGTCAACTCCTTCAAACAGGAGTTGCCGGCGCCGAAGACGGAGGACTTCGCGCTGCACCTGGAGGCCGCGCCGACGCCCTACGGGGCGCCCGGCAGCCTGCTCCTGCGCTGCGGCCTCAAGGCCCGCGAAGTCTCGCGCGCCGAACGCAAGCCGCTGAATCTGGTGTTCGTGGTGGACAAATCCGGCTCGATGTCCACCGGCAACCGCCTGGCCCTGGTGCAGAACGCGCTCGAGCTGCTGGTGGACCAGATCCGCGACGACGACACCATCGGCCTGGTCGCCTTCGACTCCGAGGGCCACGAGATTCTGCAGCCGACTTCCGGCGCCGAGCGCTGGAAGATCCGCGAGGCCCTGCGCGGCATCACGAGCGGCGGCAGCACCAACGCGGCCGAGGGGCTGTTCCTCGGCTACAAGATGGCCGAGAGCGCATTCCGCAAGGGCGCGGTCAACCGCGTGGTGATCGCGTCGGACGGCGTCGCCAACACCGGCGAGACCGATCAGCGCAAGATCCTGGAGAAGGTGCAGCGCAGCGCCGAAGCCGAGATCGACCTCACGAGCATCGGCGTCGGCATGGGCAACCACAACGACGCGTTCCTCGAGCGCCTGGCCGACGAGGGCGAGGGCTCCTGCCACTACGTGGACGATCTCGACGAGGCCAAGCGCGTGCTCGTGGACGGCTTCACCGGCACGATGCAGGTGGTGGCGCGCGAAGTGAAGGTCCAGCTCGAGTTCGACCCGGCGGTGGTTGGCGCCTGGCGCCAGCTCGGCTACGAGAACCGCGCGCTGCAGCATCAGGACTTCCGCGACGATCGCGTGGACGCGGGCGAAGTGGGGGCGGGCCACGAGATGGTCGCCCTCTACGAACTGCAGCTGGTGCCCGAGGCCGATCCCGCCCGCGCGCTGGCCACCCTGCGCCTGCGCTGGAAGCCCGACGGCGGCCGCGAGTTCCGCGAGACCTCGGCCGTGCTCCACGCCGGCGCGGCGCGCGAGCGCTGGAGCGCGGCCTCTCCGCGCCTGCGCCTGTCCGGCGCCGTCGCCCAATACGCCGAGTTCCTGCGCCGCAGCGTGCACGCGCGCGGCGACTCCTACGAGACGCTCAGCGAGGAGGCGGGGCGCCTGGCGCGCGAGATGCCGGAGGACGCGCAGGTGGCGGAGTTCCGCGACCTGGTCGGCCGCACCGCGGCGCTCGTCAGCCGGCTGTGGCCGGAGGACGACCTGGCCCTGCTCATCGACGAGGCGCGGCGCGCGCGCCTGCTCGAGGCGGAACTCGAGTGCGTGCGGGAGCGCACGCCGAAGGTGGAAGAATTGTTGAAGGAGGCGCGTCTCCACAATGCGGACCTGGAGAGGCAGCTGCAAGATTTGTTGCAACCGCGCTAGTTCCGCCGCCTTATACGGAAGAGGAGAACTTCTGCATGCTCGGTCTCAGTCTGCTTCTGCTCGTTCTGCCTCAGGAAGCCGATCCGCCCGCGCCGCCGGCCGCCGAGGGCAGCGTGGACGCGCAGGTGGCCGCGGAGGCGGCGGCGATCCAGGTTGCCCTGCAGGCATGGACCGCCGCGCAGCCGAAGCTCAAGGCGCAGGAAGGCGCCGAGGGCCGGCTGCAGATCTGGTCCGACTTCGCCGCCGGCGACGTCAAGGACGCGGCGCAGCGCACCGCCGGCCTGCTGGAGCGCCTCGACCGCTCCTTCGGCCGCCCGGAGAGTCCGGAATCCGCCCGGCTGTCCGGCTTCCTGCTCAAGGATCCGGAGATCTACCTCTCCTTGTGCGACGCCGTCGCGGCCGCGGCGCCGCGGCAGGCCGAATTCATGGCGCAATCGCGCAAGACCACGGGCTTCACCCTCTACGCGCCGCCCGTCACCGTCTACTTCCACGATCCCAAGGTCCAGAAAGAGGCGCGCGCCGATCATTCGCTGGCGCACAACTTCACGCACCTCGAACTCGCGCGGCGCTTCGGGCCGCTGCCGCTGTGGCTGACCGAGGGCCTGGCCTGCGCCGGCGAGGAAGGCGCCTGGGGCGAGGTCTGGGCCTACTGGAATCGCAGCGGCTTCGTCGCGGCCAAGTCCCACGGCGAGTGGCGCGGCAAGAAGACGCAGACGCTCGTCAAAGAGTTGAAGAATTTCGATGCCCTCTTCGACTATCCGGCCGATCCCTTCGAAGAAGACCGCGCGCTCCTGGCGTTCGCCTTCGCCACCTACGGCCTCGACGCCGAGCCCGAGCGATTCGCCGCCTTCGTGAAACTCCTGCAGGCGGCCTATCAGGCCAACCAGCCGCAGGGCGGCCGCGCGCAGCTGCCGGCGGCGGAAGTCTCGCGCCTGCTCGAGCAGTCCTGCGGCGCCGATTTCCTGGCGCGCTTCCAGGAGTGGTGGAAGAAGCCGCCGAAGTGGAACGCGAAGCGGGCCTGAGCGGCGCGCCGGCCTGATCAGGCGCCGGCGCCGCCCTCGTTCTCGCGCCCGGGCAGCTCGCGCACGCGGTTGTCCACCAGCTCGGGCGGCACCAGGTCGGCGGCCTCGCCGGCGCGCAGCTCGGCCAGGCGGCGGCCCGCGGGCAGGACGCGCGACTGCAGGGAATTGACCGCGGCGTTGTAGGAGTCCACCGCCTTCTCGAGGCCGTCGCCGGCCTTGCCCAGATGGCGGGCGAAGACCGTCACGCGGTCGTAGAGCTCGCGCGCCGCCTTCTGGATCTCGCGCGCGTTCTCCTCGACCGCGACGTGATCCCAGTTGAGGCGCACCGTGCGCAGCAAGGCCAGCAGGGTCACGGGGCTGGCGATCAGCACGCGCTGCGCCAGCGCCGACTCGAAGAGCTCGGGATCGTCGGTGAACGCGGCGGCCAAGAACTGCTCGCCCGGGACGAACAGCACCGTGAAGTCCACGGCGCCTTCGATGCTGCGGGAATAATCCTTGCTCGCCAGCGCGCGCACGTGCGCCTTCAGATCGAGCGAGTGCTGGTGCAGGCGCGCCTTGCGCACGTCCTCGTCCGCCGACCCTGCGGCGTCGAGGAAGGCGGCCAGCGGCACTTTCGCGTCCACCGGAATCGCGCCGCGGCCAGGCAGGCGCACCACGAGGTCGGGGCGCTGGCCGTCGGCGCTGACGCTTTGCTCCTCGAAGTCGCAGTGCGCCTGCATGCCGGCCATTTCCACCAGGCGCTTGAGCGTGGACTCGCCCCAGCGGCCGCGCGCCTGCGAGGAGCTGCGCAGCGCGGTCGAGAGCTTCTCGCTCTGCGCGCGCAGCTCCTGCGTGCTGGTCTTGAGCTCCGTGAGCTGCCGGTCGAGCGAGCCGTAGGCCTGGGCGCGGCGCGACTCCAGAGCTTCGGTGGCGGCGCGCAACTGCTCGAGCTTGGCGTCGAAGGGCTTGAACTTCAGATCGGCCTGGGTGAGCAGCTGGGTGGAGTTCAGGTCCAGGGCCTTGGCGGCCAGCGCCTGGAAGGACCGCTCCAGCTCGGCCTTGAGGTCGGCGGCGGTCTGGCGCTGCGCCTGCGCCGCCTCCTCCTTCTCCTGGATGCGCGCTTCGGCCCGGGCCTGCGCCGTCTGCGCCTGGTGGAGCCGGCCTTGCGCCCAAAACCAGACCAGGCCCGCCCCGGCGAGGAGTCCCAGGATGCCGGCCAGGAAAATCGTCACGCGCGGCAGTCTAGCCGGCCCGCCCCGGCCTCGGCGCCGATTTGAAACCGGCTCCGCCGCGCGGGAAACTGGCCGGCATCCCCGCATGATCGCAGCCCTCGCCCTCTGCCTCGCGCCTGCTCCGGCCCTGCCGGCGCAGGAGTCCGCACCCCGGCCGGCGCGCACTTCCGCCGAGCGCGTCGAGGCCCGCGCCTTCTTCGACGCGCGCAGCCCGGTGGTCGCGTCCTTCGCGTCCGGCACGCCGCTGCGCGTGCTCGAAGTCAAGACGCCCTGGGCGCGCGTGCAGGCGCCGGGCGGCTTCGACCTCTGGGTGCACGGCGATTTCGTCAAGTGGCAGGGCAGCGATGGCACCATCAGTTCCGGCCGCGTCAACGCGCGCCCGCTGCCGTCTGACAACGGCCAGACCTCGGCGCCGCTCGGCCGCTTCGACCAGGGCGACGCGGTGATCCGCACCGGCCACGAGGGCGCGTGGTTCCGCGTGCGCGCGCCGGAGCGCATCAGCGCCTGGGTCAAGCTGGAGGAGATCGAAATCCTCGGCTCGCAGCCGGAAGGCTGGGACGAGTCGTGGAGCAAGGCCGCCGCCGCGCGCGCTCCGGTGCGCGAAGAGCCGCCCGCGCCGCTGCCGCAGCCCGCGCCCGCCGCGACCACGGGCGGCGCCACGGTGGGCGCGACGGGCGGCGCCGCAGTCGGCGCGGCCGGCGCCGGCGCAGCGGGGCCCGCGCCCGCCGCCGCGAAGGACAAGCCCGCCGCCGCGCCCGCCGCCGCGAAGCGCGCCGAAGGCAGTTTCCCGGCCGCGCAGATCGCCAAGGAGCCGGCGCGCTGGCTGGATCTCGCGCAGCGCGATCTCGCCGCTTTCCGCGCCGAGCTGCTCAATTCCTACGACGCCTGGCAGGATCTGCGCGCGCAGGAGCTCGAGGCCGCGTTCAGCAACGTGCTCTGGCACGGCAGCCTCACCGCGGATCTCGACGGCGCGCGCCGCGGCCTGTCCGGCCTCGACGCCCTGCGCCGCTCCTACGCGGACTGGCTCACGGGCCAGCGCAACCGCAGCGCGCAGGCGGGGGACACCCTGTCCGCGGCGCACCTCGACGGGCGCATCGCCTCGCTGCAGAAGAGCTGGGGCTGCGAGGCCGGCGGCGCCGCCCTCCTGGCAGGCTGGGTCGAATTCCGCCCGGCCGTGAACGAGAACCGGCCCTACGCGGTGGTGCGCAGCGGCGAGGCCTTCCTGGTCCACGACTTCAGCGATCGGTGGCACCTGGCCGATTTCGCGGGCCGCGAGATCGTCGTGCGCGGCACCTGGCAGGAGGACGAGAAGGCCCCCGGCAAGCGCGTGCTCGCGATCACGGAACTGAGGGTCCTGTCGGAGGGCTCTCTGCGCTGAGCGGCGGCGGCGGCGGCGGGGGGGGGGAAGGCGATGGGAGAGGCGAGGGGAAAGGCGAGGGGGAAGGCGGAAAAACCGCGAGCACGCGCTCGCGCAGCTGAGCGAAATCCTCGCCGCCCGCGGCGATCGCCGCGCGCATCAGGCGCATCAACTGCTGCAGGAAGTGCAGATTGTGATGCGAGAGCAGCGCCAGCGGCAGCAGCTCCGCGGCCTTGAGCCCGGCGCGCACCGCGCCGCGCGGCACGCCGCTGGCGCAGGCGTCGCAGGAGCAGCCCGGCTCGATCGGCCGCGGATCGGCGGCGAAGGAGGCATTCTTCAGGTGCAGCACGCCCTCCCAGGTCAGCGCCGAGCCGAAGCGTCCGGTGCGCGTCGGGTAGACGCAGTCGAAGATGTCCATGCCGCGCCCGACGGCTTCGACCAGGTCGAGGGGCGTGCCGACGCCCATCAGGTAGCGCACGCGGTCCGCAGGCAGGTGGCGCGCGGAATGCTCGATGCCCCGCAGCATGGCTTCGTGGCCCTCGCCGACGCTCACGCCGCCCACGGCGTAGCCGTCGAAATCCATCGCCACCAGCGCACTGGCGCAGGCTTCGCGCAGGTCCGCGTGCACGCCGCCCTGCACGATGCCGAACTGCGCCTGACCGCTGCCCGCCATGCCGCCGCGCGCGGCGTGCAGCGCGCGCTGCTCGCGCGCCCACAGGATCGTGCGCGCGACCGCGTTCGCCACGGCGTCGCGCGCGCGCGGGTCGGCGGGGCACTCGTCGAGCAGCATCGCCACGTCGGGCCCGAGCGCGGCCTGCGTCTCGAAGGCCAGGCGCGGCGTCCATTTGACTTTGCGCCCGTCCACCGGATGCGGCATCTCGAGCGCCTCGTCGGTCAGGCGGCTGCCGCCGAGCGAGAAGCCCTGGAATCCGCCCGAATCGGTCAGCACCGGCCCGTCCCAGGCCATGAAGGCGTGGATGCCGCCCAGCTCGCGCACCAGCTCGACGCCGGGCCGCGCGTAGAGGTGGAAGGAGTTGGCGAGCATCATCTGCACTCCCATCGGCCGCATGCGGTCCGGCCACGGGCCGCGCAGCATGCCGCGCGTCGCCACCGGCATGAAGGCCGGCGTGTCCACGATTCCGCGGGCGGTGTGCAGGCGGCCGAGCCGCGGCCCAGTGGAGGCGCCGCGCAGCAGCTCGAAGCGCAGGCTCATTCCAGCAGCGCGCCGTTCAGCGGCCGGATCCGCGCACCTGGATAGTAGTGGTGCAGGATCGCGCGCCAGTCGGCGCCGGACCGCGCGCGGCGCAGGGCGCCCGTCTGGCACAGGCCGACGCCGTGGCCGTTGCCGTAGCCCTCGAGGTAGAGCGCGCCGTCCTCGCGCACGCGGGCCGACGTCCAGACCGTGGAGGGCACGCGCAGGCGCAGGCGCAGCTCCTCGGCGGTGCCGTCGTAGTGCCGGTCGGCGCCGAGGAAGCGGGTGCGCAGCATGCGCCCGGCCGCGTCGCGGTCGAGGGCGTGCAGGCTGCGCATCCACGCGCCGAGTCCCATCGCCAGGGCCAGTCCGTCGAGGCGCTCGGCGGTCACGGTGGCGCGCCAGGGCCGGCTGGCGGAGCGGCAGTCCAGGTCCGCGACTCCGGCCAGCGGCGGGCAGGCGCGGCTGACGAAGCCGAGCGAGCGGGCGTCGGCGGTGTGGCCGGCGCAATCGGCGTGGAAGAAGGCGGGCAGCAGATCGTCGTCCCACACGAGCACCAGCCCGCGCGTTTCCTCGACCGCGCGCCGCGCCGCGTCGGTGTGCCAGTCGGTGCCGCGGAAGACCTGGTCGTCGGAGGTGTCGCGCAGAGCGCCCTTGCGCGCGCGCAGCTTCCACAGCGCCCAGGTGCGCGCCGCCACCGCTTGCGCGCGCGCCGCCTCCTCGGACTCGCGGGCGCTGGTGGCCACCTCGCCGCACACGACGCCGAGCACGTACTGCTCGAGCGGCAGGTGCAGCACGAGGCGCAGTCCGTCGGCGGCGCCGGGCTCGCGCAGCACGCCGATCTCGAGCGCGCCGCTGAAGCGCTCGTCCTCGATCAGCAGCGCGTCGTCGCCGGCCGGAGCGAGCACCAGGCGCTCGCGGTTGAAGAGCGCGGAGCCGATCAGGATGCCCGCCGGATCGAGGCGGAGAGCGCCGCGCAGCCCGTGGCCGTCGAGCAGGCGCGCGCCTTCCTCGTCGAGGATGCGCCAGGCTCCCGTGACCTCCAGCCGCACTTCCTGCGCGCCCTCGAAGCGCATCAGGCGCACCTGCACCGGCGGCTCCAGCGCGGGCGCGGGCTCGCCGTGCATCGCCGCTTCGTCGGCGACGAGGTCCAGCAACTCGGCGGCGCTCGCGTCGGCGGCGGCGCTGCGCTCGGCGGGGGCGGCCCAGGGATCCTCGGCGGGGCCGAGCGCGCGCGCGCCGAGCCACAGCAGCCCCAGCGCCAGCGCCACGCCTGCCAGCCAGGCCTCGGGCCGGTCGGGTGCCCGCATGCTCAGCCGGCCGCGAACAGCGGGGGGGGGGGCGGCTCGATGCCGCAGGCGCGCCAGCCGGCGGTCGTCAGCATGCGGCCCTGCGGCGAGCGGTGCAGGAAGCCGCGGCGGATCAGCCACGGCTCGACGACCTCGGCGAGCGTGTCCTCTTCCTCGTCCACCGCCACGGCCAGATTCTTGAGGCCGAGCGGACCGCCGCCGGCGCGCGCGAGAGCCTCGAGGATGCGGCGGTCGGCGCGCTCGAGCCCGAGTCCGTCGATGGAGAGCAGGCTGAACGTGCGCTCGACGGCGGCGCGGTCCACGCGGCCGCTGCCTTCGGTCTGCGCGACGTCGCGCGCGCGCCGCAGCAGGCGGTTGGCGATGCGCGGCGTGCCGCGCGCGTGCTCGGCGAGCAGGGCGCGGCCCTCGCCCTCGAGCTGCACGCCGAGCAGCCCGGCCGAGCGGTCGAGGATGCGCTGCAGATCGGCGGCGGGGTAGGGCTCGAAGCGCAGCGTATGGCCGAAGCGCGAGCGGAAGGGCGGCGAGAGCAGCGCCTCGCGCGTGGTCGCGCCGACGAGAGTGAAGGGCTGCAGATCGAGCTTGAGCAGGCGCGCGTGGATGCCGGTGTCGAGCGTCCACTCGATGGCGAATCGATCCATCGCGCCGTAGAGATATTCCTCGACCTCGCGCGGCAGGCGGTGGATTTCGTCAATGAACAGCACCGAGCCGCGCTCGAGCTGCGACAGGATTCCCACCAGGTCCTTGGCGCGGTCGAGCGCCGGGCCGCTCGTGACCCGCAGCGGGGCGCCCAATTCCTCGGCCAGCACGAAGGCCAGCGAGGTCTTGCCCAGGCCCGGTCCGCCGGCGAAGAGCAGATGCTCCAGCACTTCCCCCCGGGCGCGCGCCGCCTGCAGCATGAGGCGCAGCGGCCGCAGGGCCTCCTCCTGGCCCAGAAAGTCCTCGAAGCGGCGCGGCTGCAGGCCGCGCTCGAATTCCCGCTCCGTCGGGGCCGCCAGCCCCGGCTCAAAGGCCGAATCGTCCATCCGGCCCTGATTCTGACCGGGGGCGGGGACGATTTCCACGATTCCCCGGCCGCCGGGACATGACCTCCGGAGGACGCCGTGCTAACCTGCCCGGCCCGACAGGTGCGACTCCGCACATGCTCGGACGAGATCGCCCGTCGCAGCCGCAAAAACCGGCCAAAATGGGCCTTGGCATGATGTTTGCTTTGAGTCTGCGAACCCAATGGCTTTGAGGAGAACCCGCCGGATGAACCGTTACCCGATCCTGACCCTTGCTGGCCTGACCCTGGCCGGCACCGCAGCCTGCTTCAACACCGACCAGACCAGCGACCCGGATTCTTACGCTTCGGACGCGCTGATGAAGATGGTGGAAGTCCAGAACGGCTTCGGCCGCCTGCTGCCCTACATCGTCGCCGTGCCGGATCCGTTCACGGGCGCGCCTTCCTCGCAGTTGATCGAGATCCGCACCATGGAGGATCTCCTCAACAACCCGCCCTCCGAGGCCAACCCGATCCTCTCGCCGGCCTCGTGGCCCGTGGCGGCGATCAACCCGGCGGGCCGCACCGGCAACCAGTTCGTTTCGATCAAGTTCACGCGCTCGATCGACCGCAACTCGGTGCTGGATCCGACCGCCAGCGGACTCTCCAACAACGGTCTCACCGGCGCCATCTCGGTCGTCGCGTACGACCCGGCGACGGGCGAGAGCTCGCCGATCGCCGGCCGCGGATTCGTGGACGGCTACACCTACGCCGGCAGCGGGCCCAAGCTGGAGCGGTGGGTCGTTCCGGGCGCCGAAGGCGGCGTGGACGCGCTGACCCTCACGCGCGGCGGCAACGAGATCACGCCGGGCATCGGCTTCCCGGGCACGGACGATCCGGACGGCGGCATCATCGAAGGCGCCTTCGTGGGCTCGGCCCAGCTGGTGAATCCGACGGTGTTCGTGTTCGTCGTGGACAGCGACAGCAACCTGACCACCTACGAGGCTCTGCCGCAGAACAAGATCATCCGCGTGATCATCCGCGGCGCCGAGAGCACCTGCACCTCCGACGGCTCGGTGGCCGCGGGCGTGCGCTCGACGACCGGCCGCATGCTGGAAGAAGGCGGCATCGCCACCTCCGAAGTCGGAGGCGACGTGTTCCTGCCCACTCCGCTGCTGGACGGCCTCGGCGGCTCGCCGGTGACCTGCCCCCGCGACCTCGACTCCGATCTGGCCTGCGACGTGCAGATCCACTACGCGTTCAGCGAGGCTTGCCAGCCGTACTCGCTCGGCCCGTTGCCGAGCGCCGTGCCGCCGCCGCCCTCGAACGAGTTCACGGTGGAATTCCTGCCGCCGGTCTCGCCGAACAGCCCGCCGCCGGGCTCGACCATCCAGCTGCCCTACACCGTGCAGCCGATCGGCCCGTTCAACTTCACCGAGTTCATCGTCACGCCAATCGTCGCCTTCCCCGGCAGCGACCCGTTCGGCGCCCAGGCGGTCGCCACCGTGACGTACTTCCACAACGCGGCGGTGGACTTGTTCATGAACACGGAGTCCGCCACGCTGGACAGCACGCCGATCACCTTCTCGGTCGGTTCCGACTGCCCGGGCCTGGTCAACGTGCCGATCGCGCCCGGCGCGATCCTCATCGCCAGCAACGGCGGCGGCTCGACCGGCGGCCTCCGCGTGATCGACCTGGACGGCTTCGGCCAGGGCACCGGAGATCCGACGCACGACTTCGGCAACTCCCTCTACAACGTGACCTTCGACTCCAACGGCGACCCGGTCGCCGGCGACGTGTCGAAGTTCCCGTTCAACCCGAACCTGGGCGTGCCGGACATCTTCCCGCCGCTGTCCTCGGACACCACGTCCCTGGCCGGCGGATCGCGCGGCGTGTTCACGCTGGCGCAGGACAGCATCCTGCGCAGCCAGCTGCTGACTTCCGAGCAGCTCGGCACCGTGCTGGACATGCAGCTCGGGCATCCGCTCGACCGCGTGTTCAACAACTTCGAGTGCCTCTCGGGCGGCCGCAACCTGTGCGCGAACGCGGCCTTCCAGCTGCACCCGCTCAACGGCACGCCGACCGCGGGCAACTCGATCTCGCACTCGCCGCACCCGAACCCGCCGCGCCTGCGGCTGGCGCCTTCCTGCTTCGCGCCGCTGATCCAGGCTGAAGAGCCGACCTTCGGCGACGCCAACCGCGACGGCGGCCTCGCCACCAACCTGTTGGTGCCCGGCGACCCGTTCGGCGACGTCGGCGGCCTCGGGCCGAGCGGCCTCGTCACCCAGTCGCAGAGCTACGCCGGCTTCTGGGGCCCGGCGCCGGCGTCCTCGTCCTGCCCGACCTTCACCCTGCGCCAGCAGATCGGGCACTTCCTCTACATCCTGGATTCCTCGGGCGACCGGATCCTGGTGGTCAACAGCAACCGGATGACGATCCTGGACACGATTCCGATCGCCGATCCGCGCGACCTCGCGATTTCGCCCGACATGAACACGATGGCGGTGAGCAACAAGTCCACCGACACCGTCTCCTTCATTGACACCAACCCGAACTCGCAGACCTTCCACACCGTGATCAAGACGATCGCGATGGTGGACGAGCTGAACAACCGGCGCGGCAGCGGTCCGAGCGAGATCGTGTGGCAGCCGGAAGGCGAGGACATCCTGGTCGTCTGCGAAGGCTCGCAGTCGCTGGCTCTCATCTCGGGCGGCAGCCTCGAGGTGCGGAAGATCATTCCGGGCGTGACGCGTCCGCGCATGCTGGCCGTGACCAACCGGGACATCGGCATCGGCTTCCAGACCCAGCTGTACTACGCGTACATCGTGTCGGAAGAGGGGCAGATCTCGATCTTCGAATCCGGCCCCGACGGCATCCAAGGCATCGGCTTCGACGACATCATCGGCAAGCCGGCCTTCGACGGCCGGAACGGCCTGATCGGCGCCAGCGCGGTGTGCGTCAACCCGGGCGCGGTCGGCACGCTCAACGTGTTCATCGCGTACCGCAACGACGGGCGCGGCGCCGTCGGCGAGCTGTGGCTGGAGAACGCGCCCTTCGGCGGCCGTCCGATCAACCTGCCGGCCGGCGTGCTCCCGGACCCGAACTTCCGCTCCAAGGAGTTCAAGCTGCTGCACGACTACAAGGACCTGTTCTCCTCCTCCGCGATCGTGGATCTCGCGGTGGACGACCTGAACAACGTCGGAGGCATGGCCGACCCGCTCTCGATCAACATCGGAGCGCCGATCGTTCTGCACTCCAGCAAGTCCTTCCACCGCCCGGTGCCCGGCGGCCAGATTCCGGTGTCCACTCCGCGCTTCCTGTTCGCCGCCAACGCCAACGGTTTGGTGGACGTGCTGGAGCTGAGCACGGGCCGCGCCTACGTGGATCCGATCCGCGCTCCGGGAGCGTCGGTGTTGTGCCACTGGTGGCGCCAATAGGTCTGCTCGGGAGGGTTGTCTGGCGGGCTGGTTGATCCAGCCCGCCTTTTTTTTTGTTGTGGGTGAGTGAGTGTGGTTGTGCGTCGTGCGGCGCGGGGTCCGGGGCTCGGGCTGCGCCGGCGGCATTCGCGCGCGGCGGTGGGCCGGCGCGGCGCAGAGTGCGGGCGCGCGCGCTCTGCAATGCCGGCGCCGCCCGACCCCGGACCCGCGCCGGGCATCGCACTGCGCGCCCGCAGCAAGAGAAGAGGAGGACTGGGGTGGCCGCCCGGCAGCCGACGTGCTCGCTGCCCGGCGTTCCGGCGGCGGGGGCCGAAGGTGGTGCATGGGTCTTTCCTGCATTCTGAGGCTGGAGCGGACTGCGGCGCTTTGGCAGGGTCGTGCTTGGATTCCGTTGCCGTGTCAGGCTCGCTCCTGGTGCGGAGACGGGCTTCAGGTCTGGCGTGTGCGATCCGCGGCGCGGGTTCGGTCCGAGCCGCGCGGGCATTGCGGAGCGCGCGCGCCCGGCCTCCGTGCTGCGCCGGCGCTTTTCCCGCGCGCGAACGCCGCCCGCGCGGCCGGAGCCGAACCCGAGCCGCACATGACCCCACGACCCAGCAACCAAGACCCCCCTAGAATCCCCCCATGACCGCGCCTCCTGGAACCGAAATCCGGGCTCTCTTTGGAGAGGTGGCGCCGAAGTACGACCGGCTGAACACGATTTTGAGCTTGGGCCTGGATCGGCGGTGGCGGCGCGAGGCGGTGCGGGCGTTGGGGTTGCGGGAGGGGGCGGCCGTGCTGGATTTGTGCTGCGGGACCGGGGATCTGGCTTTGGAGGCGGCGCGGCGGGGGTATCGGGTGACGGGCGCGGACTTCACCGAGCCGATGCTGCGCGTCGCGGCGGGGAAGTCGCGCGCGGCGGCGCGGCCGGCGGAGGGTCTGGTGCAGGCCGATGCGCAGGAGCTGCCTTTCGCAGACGGGTCCTTTGACGGGCTGACGGTGGCATTCGGCCTGCGCAACGTGCGCGATCCGCAGCAGGCACTGCGCGAGTGCCGGCGCGTGCTGCGGCCCGGCGGCCGCCTCGCCGTGCTGGAATTCTTCCAGGTGCCGAATCCGGCCTGGCGCGGCATCTTCCGGCTGTACTTCCACGGCATCGTGCCGCTGGCGGCGCGCGCCGCCGGCACGCCGCGGCCGCAGGCTTACCGCTACCTGCCCGCGAGCGTGGACGAGTTCGTCGCGCCGGAGGGCTTCCGCGGCTGGCTGGGCGCGGCCGGCTTCGCGGACGTGGCCACGCGCTCCTTCAGCGGCGGCGTCGCGCTGCTGCTCACCGGCACCGCCGCCTCGGGGACGGCATGAGTCCGGCGCCCGCCGCCGGAGCGAAGAAGCCTTCCCGCGGCGCGTCCGCCGGCGGGTTGTCGGGCGCGGCCCTGCTGTCGCGGCGCGGCCAGGATCCTGCTCTGACTTTTTTGCTGCTGCTGCCGCTGGGCGTTCTGCACCTCAGCTCGGCGCGCCCCGAGGACAGCGGCGCCTGGTCGCTGATCGAACTGGCGCTGGAGCGCTTCGGATCCTGGGCCGCGCCGGCGCTGGGCGCAGCGCTGCTGCTGACGCTGTTCTGGGCCATCGGCCGCGTGCGCGCCAAGAATCTGGCCTGGCGCACCGGCAGCCTGACGGCGATCATCGAAGGCATCCTGTGGGGGATCGCGCTCGGACCGGTGCTGCGCTTCGCCACGAGCATCCTGCCGCTCGAATCGGCGCCGCTGCAGCTCGGCTCGACGCATCAGAGCCTGGCGCTGGCCGCCGGCGCCGGGCTCTACGAGGAACTGATCTTCCGCGCGCTCCTGCTCGGCGCCGGCGCTCTGCTGCTCGAGGCCCTGATCCGACTGATGGGATGGCGCTCCCTCGCGCACCCTCTCGGATGCGCCCTCGCGCTCACGATCTCTTCGCTGGTCTTCGCCTGGGCCCACGTGTTCGGCGATCCTCAGGCGCTGAGCCCGCAGATCTTCGCCTTCCGCGCGCTCGCCGGCCTGGTCTTCGGCTGCCTCTTCCTTTGGCGCGGCCTCGCGGTCGCCGCCTGGGGCCACTCGGCCTACGACGCCCTGCTGCTGATGGGCTGAGCCCGGCCCCGCACCCATGACCCCCCCCCGCAGGATCTTCCTCGGCGTGTCGGGCGCGAGCGGCGCGCCCTACGCGCTGCGCACGCTGCAGATGCTGCTTGCCGCCGGCGCGCAGGTGGACCTCGTCTACTCGCCGACCGCGCGCCGCGTCCTGCTGGAAGAGTGCGGCATCGCGTTCGACGGCCGCGATCCCGCGCCGCTGCTGGCGCCGGGCCAGGACGCGCGCGCGCTGCGCTGCCACGATCACGCCAACGTCGGCGCGCCGCCGGCCAGCGGCACCGCGCTCGGCGAGGCCGTGCTGATCGTGCCCTGCTCTCTGACGACTCTCGCCGGCATCGCCGGCGGCAGCGCGGGCAACCTCATCGAGCGCGCGGCGCAGGTGGCGCTCAAGGAAGGCCGCCGGCTGGTGGTGGTGCCGCGCGAGACGCCGCTCGGGCGCACGCACCTCGACCAGCTCTCGCGCCTGGCCTGGGCCGGCGCCACGATCCTGCCGGCCTCGCCGGGCTTCTACCACCGGCCGCAGTGCGTCGGCGACCTGGTGGATCACGTCTGCGCGAAGATCCTCGGCGTGCTCGGTCTGCCGCAGCGGCAAATTCCGCCGTGGGACGGCGGCGTCGGCGGATGAGCGCGCTGGCCGCCACGCTGCGGATGATCCGCTTCGAGCACAGCGTGTTCGCGCTGCCCTTCGCGCTGTCGGGCGCGTGGATCGCCGCGGACGGCCTGCCGCCGATCGCCGATCTGGCGCTGGTGGTGGTCGCGGCGGTGGCGGCGCGCTCGGCGGCGATGGCGTTCAACCGCCTCGCCGACCGCCGCCTCGACGCGGCCAATCCGCGCACCGCCGCGCGCGAACTGCCGAGCGGTCGCCTGTCGGCGCGCTATGCCGCCGCCTTCACGCTGGCGAGCGCGCTGATCTTCGTGGCCGCCTCCTTCCTGCTGGCGCCGGTCTGCGGCTGGCTGTCCCTGCCGGTGCTGGCGCTGCTGGCCGGCTATTCCTACCTCAAGCGCTGGACCTGGCTCAGCCACGCGGGCCTGGGCCTGGCGCTGGCCTGCGCGCCGGCCGGCGCCTGGCTGGCGGTGAGCAAGGAGTTCGCGCCGGGCTGGCCGCTGCCGCTCGCGCTGGGTCTCGGCGTGCTGGCCTGGGTCGCCGGCTTCGATCTGCTCTACGCGCTGCAGGACGAGGCTCACGACCGCCGCGCCGGTCTGCACTCCTTTCCCGCGCGCTTCGGCGCCCGCGCCGCGCGCGCCGCCGCCGCCGCGCTCTTCGCGCTGGCCCTGCTGGCCTGGGGCCTCACGGCCGGCCGCATCGGCCTGCGCTGGCCCTTCTGGGCGGCGCTGTCCGTGATCGGCGCGCTGCTCGCCGCCGAACTCGAACTGGTTCGGCGCGGCGGCGTCGCCGGCGTGCCCGCCGCGTTCTTCACCGTCAACGCCTGGGTCGGCCCGGTCTTCTTCGCCGGCCTGATCCTGGCGCTGCCGGATTCCGGGGCAGAAGCGCTAGCCTGGGACGCCCCATGAGCGCCGCCACCCGCAAGCCGCGCGCTCCGGATCCCGGCTCGCTCTGCCGCACCTGGTGCGAGCGCGCGCAGCGCGGCGAACTGCCGCCGCTGCTGCTGATCCTGCCGCCGGCGTCCGGCGAAGAAGAGACCTGGTTCGGCGAGCGCGTCTGCTCCGCCGCACGGCAGGGAGCGCGCGCCGCCGCCGGCCTCGAACTCGGCGATCTCGACGGCGGCTCGCCCGACTTCGCGCCCGGCCGCCTCGACGAATTCCTGGGCGCGGCCTCGCTGTTCGCGCCGGCCCGCGCGCTGATCTTCGCGCGCGCCGGCAAGGCGCTGAAGCGCTGGCCGCGCCTCGCCGACGCGCTGGCGAAGGCCGCCGGCTCCGAGGGCGGTCCGCAGTGGATCGTGGTGCAGGCCGAGGGTGCCGGCATCGCCACCGCGGCGAAGGCGCTGACGGCGCGCGCCGGGGAAGCCGGCGGCGAGACCCTGCGCTTCCGCGCGCTCTACTCCGATCCGCCGCCGTGGCGCCCGGATCCCGACGCCAGCGAGGCCGCGGAATTCGTGCGCGCCGAAGCGGCGGCGCGCGGCTTGCGTTTCGACGCCGGCGCTTCCGGCCTGCTGGTGCAGGTCGCCGGCGCGCGCCCCGCGGACCTGATCCAGGCCCTGGGCCACTTCGAGATGCTCGGCCAGACGCGCGTGGACGAGGAAGCGGTGCAGACGGTGGTGGCGCACAGCGCCGAGGGCAGTTCCTTCGCCTTCGCCGACGCGGTGCTCTTCGGCGACGCCGGCGAGGCGCTGCGCCTGCTGCGCCGGATGGAGCGCTCGGGCTTGCGCGCCTGGGACGGGCGCCGGCTCATGCCGCGCGACGCCTTCGGCATGCTGTCCTCCGCGCTGAGCCGCGAACTGACGCGCACGCTGGCGGTGCGCACGGCGCTCGACGCCGGCGCCGAGCCGGAGCAGGCCTTCGCTGCTGCCGGAGGCGGCGGCGGCATGCCGGCGCGCAAGAAACTGGAGCGGCGCATCGGCCGCTGCGATCGCGCGCGCCTGGAAGCGCTGCAGGAAGGCCTGCTCGAGGCCGAGCGGCGCGTCAAGCGCGCAGGATGGCGCGAGCCCCTGCACGCGCTCGAAGTGCTGGCCCTCGGCGCGTTCAAGCCGGCCGGCGCCGGGAGCGCGCGATGAATCGCATTCGCGCGCTGGATCCGATCGTGGTGGATCAGATCGCCGCCGGCGAAGTGGTCGAGCGGCCCGCTTCGGTGGTGAAGGAGTTGGTGGAGAACGCGCTCGACGCCGGCGCGCGCCGCATCACGGTGCGCCTCGAGGACGGCGGCCTGCGGCGCATCGAGGTGCGCGACGACGGTTCGGGCATCGCGGCCGAGGATCTGGCGCTGGCGGTGGCTTCGCACGCCACCAGCAAGCTGGAGCGGCCGGAAGATCTGGAGTGCATCGCCACGCTCGGCTTTCGCGGCGAGGCGCTGGCCTCGATCGCAGCCGTCAGCCGGTTCAGCCTGGAGTCGCGCGCGCGCGGCGCGGCCGCCGGCGCCGGGATCCGCGCGGTGTTCGGCCGCGTCGAGCCGGCGCAAGAGACGGCGGCTGCGCCCGGCACGCGCGTGGTGGTGGAGGACTTGTTCGCGGAGCTGCCGGCGCGCCGCAAGTTCATGAAGCAGGCGGCCACCGAGGCCGCGCACGCCGCAGCCTGGATCGAGCGTCTGGCGCTGGCGCATCAGGAGGTTGGATTCCGCCTCGAGCACGGCGATCGCGTGCTGGTGGATGCCGAGCCGGGGCAGGATCTGGCGGCACGCTGCTCCGCGATCTTCGGACCGGCGGTGGCGGCGCGCATGATCGCCGTCGAGCGCGCGGACGGCCCGGTGCGCATCGAGGCGCGGATCGGCCCGCCGGAGGCCGCGCGCCGCGATTCCGCGCGCACGCACGTCTTCCTCAACGGACGCTACGTCAAGGACCCGCGCCTGACGCGCGCCGTGCGCGAAGGCGTGAAGGAATTCGTCGAACACGGGCAGTGGCCGGCGATGGTGCTGATGCTCGGCCTGCCGCCGGACCGCGTGGACGTCAACGTGCATCCGCAGAAGACCGAGGTGCGCCTGCGCGACGAACGCATCGTGCTGGGCTCCATTATCTCCACCTTACGCGGCGGCCTGGCGCGCGCGCCCTGGGCGACGCGCACGGTGGGCGCGATCGGCGGCGCGACGGATCAGGTCGCCGAGGCGGGGGCGATGCCCGCCGCCTGGCGCGCGGAGCCGGCGCCCTGGGCCGCGTCGCCGCCGGGCCGCGCGCCGGCGCCGGACTGGCATCCGGCTGCAAGTTCCGCGCCGGGCCTGCCGCTGGCGGAGCGCCCGCCGGCCGAGCGCGACTTCGGACCGGTGCTCAGCGTGGCGCAGACCTTCCTGGTGCGCGAGGTCGAAGGTGGGATGGAGATTCTCGACCAGCACGCGCTGCACGAGCGCGTCAATCTGGAGGAATTGCGGCGCGAATTGCGCGGCGGGCAGGTCGTGATGCAGCCGCTGCTCGTGCCCGCGCTGGTGGAGGTGACGCGCGAAGAGGCGGACGCGCTCCTGGCGCAGCGCGCGGTCTACGCGCGCATCGGCGTCGAGCTCGACGCCTTCGGCCCGACCACCGTCGCCGTGCGCGCGGTGCCGGCGCGGCTCACGCGGCTGCGCCCGGAATCTCTGGTGGACGATCTGCTCGAGATCGCGCGCGAGGAGCGCGATCCCTCGCCCGAGCGCCTGCAGGAGCGCCTGCTCTTCAGCATGGCCTGCCGCGGCGCGGTGATGGCGGGGGACCGCCTCGACGCCGAGGCCTTGCAGGGCCTGCTGCGCCGCGGCGCGGGCCTGCCGCAGGACCGCACCTGCGCGCACGGCCGCCCGGTGCGCGTGTTCCTGTCCGTCGCCGATCTCGAGAAGGCCTTCCAGCGGCGCTAGCGGGATCCGGACGGGCTCAGCGCAGCCTTACTTCGGTTGCGCGGGCTTCGGCGCCGGCGGCGGCACGTAGGGCAGATCTTCCCAGCGCAGGTCGCGGATCTCGAGGATCCGCGCGGGCTCCTCCGCGCCGGCAGCGTACTCCCGGATCACTTGCGGCACGGCGCGCTGTTGGAAGCGCTTGAACGCGCTGAGCTGGAAGCGGCGGTCCACGAGGAAAGGCTGCTCGGCGGAGGTGAGAGGATCCTCGTTCGGCTGGCGCAGCGTCAGTTCGAGCGGCTGCAGACCCTCGGGCGGATCCTTCGCCGGCAGCAGGATGCTGAAATCCCACAGGCCGCCGGCGCGGCGCACGCGGCCGCTGAGAACGCGCTCCTGAGCCGGTCCCAAGCTCAATTTCAAGCCCTCGGCCTGGCGCGCGAAGGCGTGGAAGTCCAGGACCAGGAGCAGGTCGGAGCCGAACGCCATGGCTTCGTCGATGGACGCGCGGTCCTGCTCGTACTCGTGGCCGCTCAAGTCCTGGCGCACGACCTTGCCGGGCTCCTTTTCCTCCTCCAGCCAGAAGAGGGAGCCGTCGAAGCCCTTTTTCACCTCGGTGCCGCGGCCGCGGTCGAGGATGCGCATCACCACGCGCTCGCCCGCGCGCCGCGAGTAGTTGAGGCCGAGGTCGAATTCCTGCGGCTGCTCGCCCTTCTCCTGCATGGTCAGCTGAACGTCGAAGCCGTCCACGGCGCGGGCGGCGCCGTCCGCATGCTGCACGGAGGCAAGGCGGGCCAGCAGGGCGACGGCGGCCGGATCCGAAGCTGCCGGAGCCTTCGGCGCGGCAGGAACGGCCGGCGCAGGCGGGGCGGACACCGCGCCCGGATCCTGGAGCGTCGCGAGCAGGAGAAGGGCGATCATGCGGCGCGATTGCGGTGCGTCTAGCATACGGAGGACGTGGGACTCTTGCAGACCTTTCCGGCGCCCCGGCGCGTGGCGCCCGGCGCCGAGCTGATCGCGCTCCAGGACGCGCGGTACAAGCGCGCGCTGCTGAATCTGCATTTCGAAGTGCCGCTGGACGCGGGCTGCGCCGCCCGCAGCCTGCTGACTTCGGTGCTGCAGCAGGGAACCGCGCGCCATCCGGACCAGTTGCAGATCGCCCAGGCCCTGCAGGAGGCGTTCGGCGCCGAACTCGACCTCTCCGGCGAGCGCAGCGGCGAGAGCCACGAGATCTGCCTGCGCCTGTCCTGGGTCGGCGAGCGCTTCCTGCCTGCGGGCAGCGCCATCCTGCCGCCGCTGCTCGGCCTGGCGCGCGAAGTGCTGGAGGAGCCTCTGCGCGGCCCGGCCGGTGTGCCCTTTGACCCGGACGTCCTCGCGCGCGAACGGGCGCAGCTGTTGCGCCGCATCCAGGCCCTGCAGGACGACCGCGGCGCCTGGGCCGAGCAGCGCTTCCTCGAAACCATGTGCCCGGGCGAGCCCTACTCGCGGGCGTATTGGGGCACCGAGGCCGAGGTGCAGGCGCTCGACGGCGCGGCCCTGGAATCCGCGCGCCGCGATCTGCTGGCGCGCGCCCGCCTCACGGCCGTCGCCGTCGGTCCGATGGATCCCGAGCCGATCGCGCGTTTTCTGAGCGATTGGTTCGGCGCGCGCAAAGAGCCGCCGGCTCAGCCCGAGCCCGCGCCGCGCCGGCCGGGCGCGCGCCGCGAACTGCGCGAGGAACTGCCCTGCGATCAGGCGCGCTTCTTCTACGGCTTTCGCTGCGCGATGCCGCAGGATCTGGCCGGGCGCGAAGCCATGGCGCTGGCGGTCTCGGTGCTCGGCGGCGGCGTGCACGGCCGCCTCTTCCGCATCGTGCGCGAGCAGCGCTCGCAGGCCTACTCGATCTACGCCAACCTGCACGCGCGCAAGGGCCTGATGACCGTCGAGGCCGGGCTCGACGGCGCGCAGGCCGATTCGGTGCGCGACGAGGTGGACGCGCAGATCCGCGACCTCCAGACCGCCGGGCCGACCGCGGAGGAACTGGAGCAGGCCCGGCGCGGCGTCGAGGACCGCCTGGCGGCGCTCGGCGACCGGCCCGCCTCGCTCGCGTCCTACTGCGCGCGCGAGCGGGCGCTCGGGCTGGCGCGCGCGCCGGCCGAGCGCGTGGCGCTCCTGCGCGCGGTCACCGCGGATCAGGTGCGCGCGGCGGCCCGCCTCTGGCTGCCCGACACCGTCTACGTCCTGGCCGCGCCGGCGGCCGTGCCTGCCGTTTCCGCATGAAGATCCTCCAGGACCTCCACGAACCGCGCATGGACGAGCGGGTGCTGCTCGCCGTCGCCGCCGGCGGCACGCGCGTGGCCTTCGCGCGCAAGCCCGGATTCGCCACCAGCGCCGCGCACTTCGGCGTGCGCTTCGGCAGCAACGATCTGCGCTTCCGCGGCGCCGGCGGCCGCGCTGTGCGCGTGCCCACCGGCAGCGCGCACTTCCTCGAGCACAAACTGTTCGAGGGCCGTGACGAGAAGGTCTTCGACCGCTTCTCGCGCCTGGGCGCCGACTTCAACGGCGGCACCTCCTTCGCCACCACCACCTATCACTTCTCCAGCGCCGGGCGCTTCGCCGAGGCCCTCGAGGTGCTGCTCGACTTCGTGCAGCATCCGCGCATCACGCCGGAGCGGGTCGAGAAGGAGAAGGGGATCATCGAGCAGGAGGTGCGGATGTACGAGGACCATCCCGGCTACCGCGGGATCTTCCTGCTGCACCGCGCGCTCTATCACGAGCATCCGGTGCGCATCCCGCCCGGCGGTTTCGTGGCCGACGTGCACCGCACGACCGCCGAAGATCTGCAGGCCTGCTACGACGCCTTCTACCGGCCGGAGCAGCTGCGCCTCGCCATCGCCGGCGATCTCGATCCGGACGAACTGCTGGGCGCGGTGGATCGCCTGCTCGACGCCGCGCCCGCCGCGGCGGCGCCGGCCGAACTGCGGTTCGCGCACGCGGAGCCCGCGGAGCCGGCCGCGCGCCGCCTGACCGAGAACTTCCGCATCACGCGCCCGCACGCCTACGTCGGCTGGCGCGACCCTTCGGGCCCGGGCCTGGGCCTGCCTCTGCTGCGCCGCCGCATCGCCACCGCGCTGGCCCTCGACCTGCTCTTCGACCACGCCAGCCCGGTGCACGAATCCCTCTACCAGGCGGGCGTGGTGGACGATTCCTTCCACGCCTCCTACTCCGCCGACGCCGACTGGAGCCACGTCTCCTGCGCCGGCGAGACCGAGGATCCCGAGCGCTTCTTCCGAATGCTGCGCGAGTCCGTCGAGCGGTTCGCCGCCGACGGGCCGCCGGCCGCGGACTTCGAGCGCACGCGCCGCGCCTCCTGGGGCCGCATCGTGAGCGGCGCGCAGACGCCGAACTCCCTGGCCGGCCAGCTGCTGCACGACATGCTCGACGAGGTGCCGCCTTTCGCCGCGCTCGACGCGCTGGCGCAGCTCACGGCGGCGGACGTGCAGGCGCGCGCGCGCGAACTCTTCCGTCCGGAGCGCTGCGCCGAGGCGCTGCTGCTGCCGGAAGCGGGATGAGCGGCCCGCAGCGCCTCTTCCTGCTGGGACCGACCGCCACGGGCAAGACCGAAGTCGCGATCGCGCTGGCCGGCCTGCTCGACGCCGACGTCTTCTCTCTGGACTCGATGCTGGTGTACCGCGGCATGGACGTGGGCACGGCCAAGCCCAGCCCGGCGCAACGCGCGGCCGTGCCGCACTTCCTGCTGGACCTGGTCGAGCCGGCCGAGTCCTTCTCCGCATCGCGCTGGGTGGAAGCCGCGCGCGCCGCCGAGGCGGAGGCGGCGGCGCGCGGACGGCGCGCGCTCTACGTCGGCGGCACCGCGCTCTATCTCAAGGCGCTGCTGCACGGCCTGCCCGAAGGATTGGAAGTGCCGGCGGCGGTGCGCCAGGCCTTGGAGCAGGAATGGAGGGAGCCGGAAGGGCCGGCGCGCCTGCGCGCGGAACTCGAGCGCGTGGATCCGGCGGCCGCGGCGAAGATCCACGAGCGCGACGCGCAGCGCACTCTGCGCGCGCTCGGCCACGCGCGCGCCTTCGGCCAGCCTTGGAGCGCCGCGCTGGCGCCCTGGCCCGCGCACAAGGCGCTGGGAGCGCCGGCGGTGGCGCTGTCCTGGCCGCGCGCCGGACTGCACGCGCGCATCAACGAGCGCTTCGAGCGCATGATGCGCGAGGGATTCCTCGAGGAAGTGCGGCGGCTGCGCGAGAACCCGGGCTTCGGCCCGACGGCGCGGCGCGCGATCGGCTACCGGCATCTGCTCGCGCATCTCGAGCGCGGCCAGCCCCTGGCGCAGGCGGTCGGCCAGGCGCAGCGCGACACGCGCGTGCTGGTGCGCCGGCAGGAGACCTGGCTGCGCTCGTTTCCGGATCTCCGCTGGATCGAGGCCGGCGCCGGCGCCACCGCCGAGGAACTGGCGGCGCAGGCGGCGCGCGCGCTCAGTCCGCCGGACTGAAGGCGATGCGGGCCCGCAGCGGGCGGTGATCGCTCGCGTTCCAGGGCAGCAGGGCGATTTCCTCGCCGCGCACCGCGCCCTTGATCAGGACGTGGTCGATCGGCACACCGAGCCGGTGCCAGGGGTCGGCGGCCCAGGTGTTGTGCGGGCCAAGAGGCAGGCGCATGCGCCAGAGGCCGCCCTCGCGCTCGATCAGGCGCATGGACGCCGACCAGGGCGTGGCGTTGAAGTCGCCGAGCACGAGCAGGTCCGCCTGCGAGCGCGCGAATCCGGCCAGGAAATTCGCGGCGTTCTGCTGCGAGCGGCGCGTCGGCAGACGCCAGTGCAGAGCCACCAGCGGCAGACGGCAGCCCTCGACGACGAGAGTGGCCTCCACCGCGTCACGGTCTCCGGCGATGGCGTGCGCGCGCTGGTTTTCGAGCGGCCAGCGCGACCAGATGCCGATGCGGTGCGGCTCGTTGTGAAAGACGTGCCGGTAGCCGAAGCGCGGATCCGGCGCGGTGTCGCGGTTGGTTTCCGCCAGCGCCAGGACGTCGGGGCCGGCGGCGCTCAACTGCGACTCCAGCGCGCGCAGCGCCTCGGCGTTGTGCTCCATGTTGAACCACACGACCTCGATGCGCGGCGCGGCCTCGGGCAACGGTTCGGCGGCATGGGCCGGGCGGTAGAGTTGGCTCACCAGCAGCAGGTGCAGCAACAGCGCCAGTCCGCCGGCGGCCGCGGCCAGCCGCGGGCGGCGAAAGGCCGCGCGCGCCGGACGCGCGGCGGCGAACACGAGGAGCGCCGCCGCCCAGGCCAGGGCCAGATGCGCCTGAAACGGCGCGAAGAGGTCGCAGGCGGTCCAGCGCGTGCCGAGCAGCGCCGCGGCGCTCGCGAGCAGCAGCGCGCCGAACGCGAGGCGCCACGCGCGGCCGGGCGCGCTCATGCCTAGTGCGCCGATTCCCAGTCGGGACCCGAGCCGACGTCCACCTTGAGCGGGACGGAAAGTTCCATCGCGCCTTCCATCTCGGCGCGCGCGAGCGCGGTCAGCGCCGGCACTTCCGCGGCCGGGCATTCGAAGACCAACTCGTCGTGCACCTGCAGCAGCATCCGCGCCTGCAGGCCGGAGGCGTCGAGGCGCTTCTGCACTCGCAGCATCGCCACTTTCATCAGGTCCGCGGCCGAGCCCTGCACCGGGGTGTTGACCGCGGCGTTCTCGGACTGCGCGCGCACGCGGCCGTCGGCCGACAGCAGCTCGGGCATGGGCCGGCGTCGCCCGAGCAGGGTGCGCACTTCGCCGGTGCGGCGGGCTTCGGCCAGGGTCTCGTCCAGCCACTTGCGCACGCCCGGCAGCGCCGCGAAGTAATTGTCAATGAAGGTCTTGGCCTCGGCGAAGCTGATGCCGGTGCCGCGCGCCAAGCGCGCCGCGCCCATGCCGTAGAGAATGCCGAAATTGACGGCCTTGGCGCGCGCGCGCAGGCCCGCGTCCACCTGCTCCGGAGGCACGCCGAAGACCAGCGCCGCGGTGCGCGCGTGCACGTCGGCGCCGTCGCGGAACGCGCCGACCAGCGCCGGATCGCCGGACAGGTGCGCGACCAGGCGCAACTCGACCTGCGAATAGTCGGCGGACAGCATCACCCAGCCCGGCTCGCGCGGCACGAAGGCGCGGCGGATCTCGCGGCCCTCCGGCGTGCGCGCCGGAATGTTCTGCAGGTTCGGGTCGCTGGAGGAGAGGCGGCCGGTGGCGGCCACGGCCTGGTTGTAGGAGGTGTGGATGCGGCCCGTTTCGGGGTGGATCCACTCCTGCAGCGCGTCCACGTAGGTGCCGATCAGCTTGGTCAGGCTGCGGTACTCGAGCAGTTTGTCCACGATCGGCTGGCCTTCGTAGAACTCGAGCGTCCCGGCGTCGGTGCGCCATCCGGTGGTCGTGCGCGGCGGTTTCTTCACTCCGGCTTTCTCGTGCAGCTTCAGCTTCTCGAACAGCACGGTGCCCAGCTGCTTGGGCGAATTGAGGTTGAACGGCTCGCCGGCGAGGGCCTGCACCTGCGCCTCGAGCTCGCCGGCGCGCTGCTGGAAGCGGACCTTGAGCGCGGCGAGCTGCGCGCGATCCACGCGCACGCCTTCGGCCTCCATGCGCCGCAGCAGTTCGACCAGCGGCATCTCGACCTCCTCGAAGAGCTTCGTGGCGCCGCACTGCTCCATTTCGGCACGCAGATGCGGCACCAGGCGCAGGACCGACTCGGCGTCTTCGCAGGCGTATTCGCAAACCTCCTCGACGGGCACCTGATCCATGGTGCGGGCGTCGCGGCCGCTGCCGAGCAGCTCGGAGGTGGGAATCTTCTCGAGGCCGAGATAGCGGTGGGAGAGCGCGTCGAGATTGTGCGCCGCGCCCGGCGCGACGAGGAAGTGCGCCACCATGGTGTCGAAGACCAGGCCTTTCACCGCCACGCCGTGGCGGCGCATCACGTGCAGGTCGTACTTGGCGTTCTGGCCCCATTTGGGCACGCGCGCCTGCTCGAGCACCGGCTTGAGGAACGCGACGGCGTCCTCGCCGGCGGGGCCGCGCAGCGGCGGATCGAGATTCATGGCCACGTAGGCGGCGCTTCCTTCGGCATGGCTGAAGGACATGCCGACGAGGCGCGCGCGCAGCGGATCCACCGAGGTCGTCTCGGTGTCGAAGGCGAATCCGCCGCTGGCGGTGAGGCGAGCGCGCAGCACTTCGAGCTCGCCCCAGGTGCGGATCAGGCGGAAGCCGGGGCGGGGAGCGCGGCGGCGGAACGCGTCCGCGCCGGCGGCGCCGGCTCCGGCCGCGGCCGCGGAAGCGCCGGCTGCGGCCGGCGCGGAATCGGCCGTGGCGGCGCCGGCGCCGCGCTGCGCGCGCCATTCCTGGAGGCGGCGCAGCAACGAGCCCAATCCGTGCTCGTTGCAGAAGGTTTCGAGGCCGGCCCAGTCGGGTTCGCGCGGGGCGAGGCCCTCGATGGCGCCGAGCGCGAGATCGGTGCGCAGCGTGACCAGAGGCAGCGCGGCGCGCGCGGTGGCGGCGTGCTCGGCGAGCGATTCGGCGAGCTTGCCCTTCTCTTCGAGCGGGCCGCGCGTCAGCACCGCCTCCAGGCTGCCGTACTTCTGCAGGAGCGCGGTGGCCTTCTTCGGCCCGACGCCCGGCACTCCTTTGACGTTGTCGCTGCTGTCGCCGACCATCGCCTGCCATTCGGCCATCAGGCGCGGCGCCACGCCGAACTTGGCCTCGATTTCGGCCGGGCCCAACACTTCGGCGGGCTGATCGCCCTTCGGCGGCGGGCACTGCAGGATGCGCGGACTCACCACCTGGGCCATGTCCTTGTCGGAGGAGAAGATGCGCACTTCCCAGCCGGCGCGCTCGCCGGAGACGGCCATGCTGGCCAGCAGGTCGTCGGCCTCGAAGCCGGGCTGCGAGATGCCGGGCAGGCCGAGCAATTCCACGAGTTCGCGCATCCACGGGAACTGCTGCGCCAGGTCCTGGTCGAGCTCTTCGCGGTTGGCCTTGTAGTCCGCGGAGAGCTGATGGCGGAACGTCGGCTCCGCCGTGTCCCAGGCCACCGCCGCGGCTTGCGCCGGATGATCCTGCAGCGCCCGCAGCAGCGAATGGCCGAATCCGTGCAGCGCGCCGCTGGGCCGGCCGCGCGGATCGGTCAGGCCGCGGATCGCGAAGAAGGCGCGGAAGGCCAGCGCAGTCCCGTCCACGGCGAGGAGGCGCCGCATCACAGAGAAGCCAGCAGCACGAAGCCGCCGATCAGGAGCACGGTGAAGCCGACGGCCACGAGATCGAACCACTTGTTGATCCACGCGACGATCGGCGCGCCGTAGAAGCGCAACAGGACCCCTTCGAGGCCGAAGCGGAAGCCGCGTCCGATGAACGAGAAGAACATGAAGGGCAGGATGGCCATGCCCAGCGCCCCGCTGGCGATCGTGAAGACCTTGTAGGGAATCGGAGTGATGGCCGCGACCAGCAGCGCGAACACGCCGTACTTCAGGTACCAGGTCTCGACCCGCGCCCACAGCGCGCGATCCGGATCGTAGAGATTGAGCAGCCACTCGCCCACGGTGTCCATGAGCAGGGCGCCGATCGCGTAGCCGAGCAGCGCGCCCGCCACCGAGGCCACGGTGGTGACGAGCGCGTAGCGCAGCGCGCGGTCGGGCCGCCCCGCGCCCATCGCCAGCAGCAGCGGATCCGGCGGGATCGGGAAGAAGGAGGACTCGATGAAGGAGAGCCCGAAGAGCGCCTTCTCGGCGTGCGGCTTGTTGGCGAAGGCCAGCATCCAGTCGTAGGCGCGGCGCAGCGGCCGCGTGAGCGGATGCAGGATTTTCATGCCGGCTGGGCCGCGAGGTCGCGCAGGGTCCATTCCACGCGGCGCTGGCCGCGGAATTCATTCACGCCGAGACTGACCGCGACGTCCACGCGGTCGCCGGCGCGGAGCTCGCGGCAGCGCTGCAGGCCGCGCCAGGCCAGGACGCGGATGCTCGCGCCTTCGCGCTCGAGGCGCAGCTCGGCGTGGCCGCCGGCGCCGAGCGGCCGCGGATCGGCGCCGAGGCGCGCTCCGGCGCAGAGGAACACGGGCTCCGGAAAGGCTTCGCCGTAGGGGGCGAGGCGCGCGAGGGCGAGCGCCGCCTCGAGATCGGACTCGCCGGGCGAGAGCTCGCCGTCGAGCTCGAGCTGCGGCTTGCCCGGGGGGGGGAGCGCCGCGGCCGCGCGCCGCAGCGCCGCGCCGATCTCCGCCGCGCGCGCCGGGTCGAAGTGGAAGCCGGCGGCGCGCGCGTGGCCGCCGTAGCCGGACAGATGCTCGGCGGCGCCGGCCAGCAGCCGCACCAGGTCGGCGCCCTCCGGGGCGCGGGCGCTGCCGCGCGCGAGTCCGGGCTCGCATTCGGCCCACAGCAGGGTGGGCAGGCCGGTGTTCTCCTGCACCTGCCCCGCGACCACTCCCAACACGCCGAAATGCCCGCCGCTGCGCCCGGCGAAGATCAGGCCCTGCCCGGCGCGCCGCTGCGCCTCCACGTCGGGGGCGAGATGCTGCAGCTCGCGCTCCTGGATCTCGCGGCGCTCCAGATTCATGGCCTCCAGTTCGGCGCACAGCTTCTGCGCCTCGGCCGGCGAGGACGACGCCAGCAGCTGGAATGACAATTCCGCGCGCCCGAGGCGGCCGGCCGCGTTCAGGCGCGGCGCAACCTTGAACGCCAGATCCTGCGCCGTCGGCGCGCCGCGCACGCCGCTGGACGCCACCAGCGCGCGCAGGCCCGGCAGGCCGGAATCGGCCAGCACCCGCAGACCCGCCGCCACCAGCGCGCGGTTCGGCCCGGTCAGCGGCATGACGTCAGCGACGGTGGCCAGAGCCACCAGCCCGAGCGTGTCGTTCAGGAATTTGCGCGCGGCCGGCGGCTGCTGGCCCGTGCCGTGGCGGCGGCGCAGGATGCCCCACGCCAGCAGCCACGCGGTGGCGGTGCCGCAGAAGTGCGGGAAGAGCGCGCCGGGCCCGTCGCGGGGCGCGAGCCATGGATTCACGAGCGCCGTGCAGGCCGGCAGCGTCGCCGCCGGCGGGTGGTGATCCACGACGAGCACCGACACGCCGCGCTCGGCCAGCGCGGCCAGCGGCGCGAAGGCGGTGGTGCCGTTGTCCACCGCGATCACCAACTTTGCGCCGCAGGCCTCGATGGCCGCCAGCGAGCGCGCGCCGAAGCTGTAGCCGTCGGCGACGCGGTCGGGCACGAAACTGTGGGTCTGCAGGCCGAGGTGCTCGGCCAGCCTCTTCATCAGCACCGCGCCGCACAGCCCGTCGGCGTCGTAGTCGCCGTGCAGCAGCACCGATTCCTGGCGCGCCAGGGCGCCATCGAAGGCGGCGGCGGCTGCTGCGAATCCCGGCAGCAGCTCCGGCTCGGGCAGCGCGCGCAGCGAGGGCTGGAGGAAGGCGGCGGCCTCTTCCGGCTGCACGCCCCGCTGCGCGAGGACCAGCGCCGCGAGCGGGTGGAGGCCGTTCTCGAGCTCGATCCGGCGGCGCAGGCCCGCGCTGGATTCGCCGCGCAATTTCCACTGGTACTGCGGAGCGACGGCGGCCTGCTGCACGCGTAAGATTCTAGGGTGGCCGAGCCCCGGAATCCGCCTCGCCTGCCGGCGATGAACGCCGTGCTGGAATCCGTGGAAGCCGCGGCGCTGGCAGGCCGCTTCGGCCGCGAGTCGCTGCGCCGCGCCTGCACGCAGCTGCTGGACGAGGAGCGGGCGAAGTTGAAGAGCGGCGGCAGTTTCGGCGGACTGGAGTCCGGCTTCTGGGCGCGCGCGCGCGCGCTGCTCGAAGTGGCGCCGGTGGTCCGCACCCGGCGCGCCATCAACGCCACCGGCGTGGTCCTGCACACCAACCTGGGCCGGGCGCCCTGGCCGCTGGAAGCCGCGCAGGCCGTGCAGGCCGCGGCCGGCGTGGCGATGGTCGAGGTGGACCGCGCGAGCGGGCGCCGCGGCCGCCGCGAAGGCGCGGTGGCGGAGCTGCTGTGCGAGCTCACCGGCGCCGAGGCCGGATTGGCGGTCAACAACAACGCGGCCGCGCTCCTGCTGGCGACGGCCGCCCTCGGGCGCGGACGCAAGGTGGTGGTGGCGCGCCGCGAGCTGGTCGAGATCGGCGGCTCGTACCGCATGCCGGAAGTGGTCGCGGCGGCGGGAGCGCAGATGGTGGCGATCGGCACGACCAACCGCGTGCACCTCTCGGACTACGAGACTGCCACCGCCGATCCGGAAGTGGCCTGCGTGCTCAAGGTGCATCCCAGCAACTTCAGCATCGAGGGCTTCGTCGGCGAGCCGGCGGTGTCCGAGGTGGCCGAAGTCTGCCGCGCGCGCGGCCTGCCTCTGGTCTACGACCTCGGCTCCGGGGTGCTGGCCGGCGCCGACTGGCCGGCGCTGGCGGGGGAGCCGACGGTCACCGAGTCCCTGCGCCAGGGCTGCGATCTGGTCACGTTCTCCGGCGACAAACTGCTCGGCGGGCCGCAGGCCGGGCTGGTGGTCGGCCGCAAGGCTCTGGTCGAGCGCCTGCACCGCGACATGCTGACTCGCTGCCTGCGGCTGGACAAGAGCATTCTCGCGGCCCTCGAGGCGGTGCTGCGCATCCACGCGCTCGGACCCGAGGCGGCGCTGTCGCGCCTGCCGGCGCTCGCCCGCCTGGCCGCGACCGCCGCGGAACTGCGCCCGCGCGCCGAGGCCCTGGCGCGGGACCTCTCTGACAATCGCTGGGGCTGGAAGGCGGCCGCGGCCGCGTGCGAGAGCCGCGTCGGCAGCGGCGCTTCGCCGGTGGCGGGCATCCCGTCGTGGGGCGTGCGGCTGAGCGGCGGCGATGCCGAGAGCATGGCGGCGCAGCTGCGCGCGCTGGAGCCGCCGGTCTTCGCGCGCGTGCAGGACGACGGGCTTCTGCTCGACGTGCGCACCCTGGGCGCCGAGGACGAAGCCGACCTGCGCCGCCTGCTGGCCCGCGGCGACGGGCGCGACGTCGCCTAGCGGCCGGGCACTCTCACCCGCGCCGGGAACATCAGCTGCGCGTCGCCTTCGGCGGCGGTGAGCAGCAGGCTGCCCCAGGTGGCTTGCGGCATGCCGCGCCAGCGCTCGGCGCCGTTGACTTCGATCACCACTTCGCGCGCCAGGTCCGCCAGGCGCTCGTCGAGCAGGATTTCGAGGCCCTCGAGATCGGCGCGGCTCTGCAGGCGGATGCGGTTGGCGGCGCGGTCGAACTCGGCGACGAGGATGGCGTTCTTCTTCGGCGCGGGCCAGTGCAGCCAGTGGAAGCGGCGCTTCCACGGCAGGTTGGGCTGCCACACCAGTTTGGCCGGGACGGCTTCGCGCTTGCCGGCGGCGATCTTCGCCAGCAGCGCGGCCATGCCGCCGGGCGGATAGTCGTGCCCGCGGCCGTTGACTTCCCAGTACTCGAAGCGGTCATAGCCGCCATAAGTCGCGCGCGCCGCGGCCACGGCCTTGACGGCGGCCTGGTTGGCGTCGGGCGGCACGTTCGGATCGTCGATGCTTTGATAGACGACCAGCGGGACGTTGCGCAAATTGGGAATGATTCCCTTCGTCAGTTCGACGACCTGGCCGTCGGGTCCGAAGGTCGGGGAGGGGGCGCCGGCCGACGCGGCCAGCCCGGCGACGCGGTCGGCGTGGTGCGCGCCGAGCGTCCAGGTGCCGTAGCCGCCCATCGAGTGGCCGCTGAAGTAGACGCGGTCCGGATCCAGATCCCAGGTGCGCAGCGCGCACTCGACCAGATCCATGACCCACTCCTCGGTGCCGGAATCGGTCCAGCCGAGCTCGGTCTTCTCCAGCACCTCGGGGAAGATCGCCAGCCAGCCGAGGTCGAGCGCGGCCTGGTCCAGCCCCGCGGCGGCGCTGGCCGCGTCGCCCGATCCGACCCCGCCGCCGTGGAAGCCGATCAGCAAGCCGGCGGGCTTGCGCGTCTCGCCGCCCAGGATGTAGAGGCCGCGCTTCTCCTCTTCCCACCAGAAGTACTGGCCCTTTTCCTTCCCCATTTCGCGCCGCGCGTCGGCGGCCGCCAGCAATTCCTTCACCGCCTTCTTGCGGTCCGACGGGCGCTCCAGCGGCAGGCCGTCCAGCAGGCCGACGATCGCCGTGCGCCGGGCGTGCCCGGCCTCGTCGCGGGCGTCGAGCGCGAAGAACTCGGCGACCAGGGCCTTGCGCGAGCGCGCGTCGGCCGGCGCCTGCTCCGGCGCGGCGGCGGCGGTCAGGGACAGAACCAGGAGCAGGTTCACCCCCGAATCCTAGCAGTCGGCGGCGGCCCGGCTCAGGTGCGCGGAACCGCGGCCGCGCGGCCCAGCCACCGCTCGAGCAGCCGCGCGAATTCGTCCTTGCGCAGCGGCTTCGTCAGATAATCGTTCATTCCGGAAGCCAGGCAGCGCTCGCGGTCGCCGACCATGGCGTTGGCGGTGAGCGCCACGATCGGCAGCCCGGCGAACTTGCCGCCCAGCGCGCGGATCGTGCGCGTGGCCTCGTAGCCGTCCATTTCCGGCATCTGACAATCCATCAGCACCAGGTCGTAGGATCCCTGCGACACTTTCTCCACCGCGATGCGGCCGTTCTCGGCCACGTCCGGCTGGTAGCCGGAGAGTTCGAGCAGGCGGATCGCCAGCTTGCGGTTGACCGGGTTGTCCTCGGCCAGCAGCACCTTGGCGCCGGGCGCGATCGGCGCGGCGGGCGCCGCGGCGGCCGCCGGCACGCCGGGCTGCGCGAAGGCGGGGGACTGCGGCGGGGCCGCGGGGGTGACCGCGCCGGCGCGCACAGGCGCCAGCACCAGCTTGGTCATCTCTTCGCGCAGTTGCGCCAGCTTGACCGGCTTGGCGAGCCAGCCGTCGAAGCCCGCGTCGCGCGCCCGCTGGCCGTCCTCCGAGTTCTGCATGAAGGAGGAGATCAGCAGCATGCGCAGGCCCTGCAGCCGCGGATTCTGCCGCAGCGCGCGCGCCAACTCGAGGCCGTCGCGGCCGGGCATGCAATAGTCGCTCCACAGGCAGAAGTAGGGATCGCCCTGCTCGAGGGCCTGCAGCAGCAGGCGCTCGGCCTCGTCGGCGCTGCTGGCGAGTTCGTAGCGGCAGCCGAGACGGCGGGCCTGCCCGGACAGAACGCGACGGTTCGTTTCCAGATCGTCCAGCACCAGGATCCGGCGCCCGACCAGCAGGTCGGACACGTTGGCCTGCGCCGCGGCCGTTTCCTGAACCGGCAGCGCGATTTCGAAGGAGAAGGTGGAGCCCTTGCCGAGCTCGCTCTGCACCTCGATGTCGCCGCCCATCAGCTGCGCCAGCTGGCGCGAGATCGTCAGGCCCAGGCCGGTGCCGCCGTACTTGCGGGTGGTGGAGGAGTCGGCCTGCGAGAACTTCTGGAACAGCCGCGAGCGCGCCTCGGGGCTGATGCCGATGCCAGTGTCGCGCACGCTGAAGCGCAGGCGCGCCTGCTCGCCCTGGCGCTTGACCAGCAGCACCTCGAGCATGACCTCGCCCTGCTCGGTGAACTTGATCGCGTTGTTGGCGAGGTTGAGCAGGATCTGCCGCAGGCGCAGCGGATCTCCGACCAGCTGCGTCGGCACCTCGGCGCGGGCGAAGGCGTTCCAGTCGAGCTTCTTCGCCGCCGCCTTGGGCGAGAGGCCGTCCTGCACCCCTTCCAGCACCAGCAGCAGGTCGAAGGGCACCGACTCCAGCTCGATCTTGCCCGCCTCGATCTTCGACAGGTCGAGAATGTCGTTCACGAGGTGCAGCAGATTGTCCGCGCACTCGTGGATGGTCTTGATGCAGTCCCGCTGCTCGGCGTCGAGCCGCGTCTGCAGCGCCAGTTCCGTCATCCCGAGGATGCCGTTCATCGGCGTCCGGATCTCGTGGCTCATCGTGGCGAGGAACTCGCTCTTCAGCCGGTTCGCCTCCAGAGCCTCGTGCGAGGCCTTGCGCAGCTGCTGCTCGAGCTGCACGTGGGTGCTGACGTCCTGCAGGCACACGGCGAAGCCGCCGCGGAAGGACTTGACCCGCACGTCGAACCAGGCGCCGCTGCCCGGATGCGAGACCTGCACCGGCTGCGCGGCCGAGCGCCGCTCGAGATCCACCAGGGTGGTGGCGTCGAGCTGCTCGACCGACAGGAGGCCGGCGAGCGAGGAGCCGCGCTCCTCGAGCGTGGCGCGAACCCGGGCGGCGGCGGCGTTCTCGAGCCGCGCCACCATCTTCCGGCCGCGCCCGTCCTGCTCGAAAATGAACATGGCTTCGGCCACGGTCTCGATCGCCATGCCGAAGGCGCTCTCGGTCGCCACCTGGCGCTGGCGCGCCGCGTAGAGCATGCTGATCCACGAATTGGTGATGGACAGCGTCGCCAGGATGGAGGTCGAGACGATCAGGAAGTTCCAGGCGTTCTGGTACTCCGCCGGAATCATGTGCGGCACGATGCCGTGCGACTGCTCCCACATCGCGTACATGCCGATGCAGCTCAGCGTCAGCGTGACCGTCACGGCGGCGCCGCGGAAGCCGAACAGATAGCAGCCGATCAGCGGTCCCAGCAGCAGCCAGGAGCTGCCCGGACTGCGCAGTCCGCCGCTGGTGTAGAGCGTGCCGAACACCGCGAACATCAGGCCCAGCACGATGGCCCAGCCGGCGCGCACCGGATCCTTGCGCCGCCGCAGGGCGATCAGCGCCACGACGTTCATCGATTCGGCGAGCGTCACCACCCACGCGGCCAGGTGCAATTCGAACCAGAAGAACAGAGCGATGAAGGGCGGGCCGATGGCCAGCAGGCGCAAACCCAGCGAGGTTGCCATGCGGCGCCGCGTCTCGGGGTCGTAGTCGGCGATCGCGAGGGCGGAATCCATCCGCTCGCGCAGCCTCTGCAGGAACTGGGTCAGCATGCCGGGTGCGGAGATCTCCAGGTCTTTCATCGGCCGGAACGGCGGCGGCCCTTGAGCCGGCGGCGGCGAGGGCTTAGGGTCTTGGCCCATGGCCAAGAAACGCCTGACCGACTACGCAGCCTGCGCCGGGTGAGCGGCTAAGCTCCCTCCGGGGCTGCTCGGGCAGGTTCTGCGCCGGGTGGCCCCCGCGGCCGTCTCGCCGGATCTCCTGGCGGGATTCCAGCACTACGACGACGCCGGCGCCGTGCGCCTGGCGCCCGGGCGCGCCGGCCTCTACACGGTGGACTTCTTCCCGCCGGTCGTGGACGATCCGCGCGCGTACGGCGCGATCGCCGCGGCCAATTCCTTGTCTGACATTTACGCCTGCGGCGGCGAGGCCAAGGTGGTGCTGAACCTGGCCGGATTTCCCGAGGAATGGGGCGACGAAATTCTCGGCCCGCTCTTCGAGGGCGCGGTGGAGAAAGTCCTGGAGGCGGGGGCGCTGTGGGTGGGCGGGCACTCGGTGCGCTCGCAGGAGCCGCTGTTCGGCTTCGCGGTGTTCGGCGAAGTGTCCGAGAAGGAGCGCGTCGGCCACGAAGGCGCGCGCGCCGGCGACCGGCTGCTGCTCACCAAGCCGCTGGGCGCGGGATCGATCACCACCGGAGTCAAGAAAGGGAAGACCAAGCCGGAGGACGCGGCCGCCGCCATCGCGGTGATGGCGCGCCTGAACCGGCCGGCCGCGGCCGCGCTGCGCGCGAGCGGCGCGCGCGCCGCCACCGACGTGACCGGCTTCGGCCTGCTCGGCCACGCGTCCAACCTGGCGCAGGCCTCGGGCGCGCGCCTGCAGTTCCGCGCCGACCGCCTGCCGATCTACGCCGGCGCCGCCGAGCTGGCGCAGCGCGGCATCTTCTCCGGCGGCTCCGCGCGCGGCCGCGCCAATCTGGCCGGCAAGGTCGAGGTCGGCGCGCAGGTTCCGGAGTGGCTGGCCAGCCTGGCCTTCGACGCCGAGACCAGCGGCGGCATCCTGGCCTGCGTGCCGGGGGGGGCGGTGGCGGCCTTCCGCCAGGCCTACGAAGCGGCCGGCGGACACGCGGCCGAGATCGTGGAAGTCGGCGAAATCCTTGGCGGCCCGGCGGGGGTTGTTCTAACCTAAAGGAAATCGCGTCACGGCGGAGTCTGTCTTTCGAACTGAGGGAGCGCATCGGGGCTGGTGTCACGTTCGGCCTTCAAAGCCGTTGGGGTTTCGCACGGCGAGACCCGGTAGGTTCGATTCCTACGCGCTCCCGCCACTCCCGATTTCCGGGAGGCGCCCGGCTCCGCGCATGAACACCTCCGATCTCGACCGTCTCACGCAAGCGCTGCGGCGCGGCCATCGTCAACCCGCCGACGCGCGCCTCGGCCTGGAGGTCGAGAATTTCGTGCTGCGCGCGTCCGACGGCGCTCCGGTGCCGTACTCCGGCGCGGGCGGCGTCGGCGAGATGCTGGCGCGCAGCGGGCAGCGCCTCCGCGCCGAGGCGATCCGCGAAGGCGAGCACCTGCTCGGCCTGCGCCTGCCGGGCGGCGGCACCATCACGCTGGAGCCGGGCGCGCAGATGGAATGGTCTTCGCCGCTCTGCCTCGGGTTGCCGGATCTCGCGCAGAAGTACGCGCTGTGGCGCGCCGAGCAGGACGCGCTGGCGGCGGAGTTCGGCGTGCGGTTCGCGGCCGTGGGGGCGCATCCGTCGGCGGCGCCGGAGCAGATCGCGCGTCTGCCGAAGGCGCGCTACGCGGTGATGGAGCCCTGGCTGCGCGCGCGCGGCCGCTACGGCTCGTGGATGATGAAGGGCACCTGCGGCGTGCAGGTCAACCTCGACCACGCCGACGAGGAAGACGCGATGCGCAAGCTCCGCGTGGCGTTGCGCCTGGCGCCGGTCTTCAACGCGATCTTCGCCAACTCGCCGGAGGCCGCCGGCCAGCAGACCGGCTTCGCCTCGTGGCGCGGCCAGGTGTGGACCAGCGTGGATCCGCAGCGCTGCGGCATTCCGGAAACTCTGGCCGCGGACGGCTCGACCTTCCGCGACTACGTGGCCTGGGCGGCCGCGGCGCCGATGCTCTTCGTGCAACGGCCCGACGGCCTGCACGACGTGCACGGCACGATGTGGGCGGACTGGGACTGCTCCTGCGAGCTCTGCCCCGGCGACTGGGATCTGCATCTGTCCACCCTGTTCCCCGAGGCGCGCTTCCGCCCGCAGCTGGAGCTGCGCCACGCCGACGCCGTGCCGCCGGAACTGGGCCTCGGCTACGCCGCCCTGGCGCGCGCGGTCTTCGACCGGCCGGCCGCGTTGGCCGCCGCCGAGCGCCTGGGCGCGCGCTGGAGCCACGCGCAACGCCTGGAGGCCTGGGACGCGGCCCACCGCGACGCGCTGGCCGGCCGCGATCCCGCCGGAGGCAGCCTGCTGGATCGGGCGCGGGAACTGCTGGCTCTCGCCCTGCCCTTGCCGGAGGAGCAGCCCTTCCTGGAGCCGATCCGCGAGCTTCTGGCCGACGGACGCTCTCTGGCGGAGCGCGGCAGGGCGCGCGCCGCCGTCTGACTATTTCGCGCCGGGCCGCAGCGATTCGAGCAGCCGGTTCGCCGCGACCTGGCTGCGGCAGCCCGCCAGGTTGGCGACGGCATCGCGCAGCAATGGGACCGGCTCCAGGCTCCGGCCAAGATCGGCGCATGCGGCCGCGAGCGCGTCCCAGTCCTCGGCGCGGACCGCGGAGCGGAGCGCGGACAGCTGCTGATCGCTGAGCGCGGCGTCCGGCCGAGTCCAGCGCTCCAGCGTGGCGAGAAGCTTGGCGCGGTCGATCGGCTTCGATGCGAAGTCGTTGCAGCCTGCGGCCAGGCAGCGGTTGCGATCCGACTCCATCGCGTTCGCCGTCAGCGCGATGATCGGCCGGCGGTAGCCTGAGGCGCGCAGTTCGGCGGTGGCGGCGACGCCGTCGAGCACCGGCATCTGCATGTCCATCAGGATCGCGTCGTAGGGCGCGCCATCCCGCTCCGCGGCCAGCGCGCGATCCACGGCCGCGCGGCCGTCGGCCGCGACGTCGCAAGTGGCGCCGGCCTTGCTCAGGATGGCCTTGACCAGCATCTGATTGTCGCGGCCGTCCTCGGCCAGCAGCACCCGCACCGGCAGCAGGCGCGACGGCGGCAGCGGCAGGCTGGCGCCGGTTTGCGCCGGATGCTTGCCGACGACCGGATCGGCCAGCATGCCCACGTCCTGCAGCGATCCGGTGGCCACGGTGAGGCGGAAAGTGCTGCCGACGCCGGGCTGGCTGACCACCGTGACGTCGCCGCCGAGCAATTGCGCCAGATGGCGGCTGATGGCGAGGCCCAGGCCGGTGCCTCCGAAGCGGCGCGTGGTCGAGGCGTCAGCCTGGCTGAATGCGTGGAACAGGCGCGAGACCTGCTCGGCGTCCATGCCGATGCCGGTGTCCGTCACGTCGCAACGCAGGAAGGAGTCGGAGCCGCCGCGCTGCAGCGAGATGCGCAGCGTGATGGATCCGCGCTCGGTGAACTTGATCGAATTGCCGACCAGGTTGAAGAGAATCTGGCGCAGGCGGGTGGGGTCGGAGTGGATGGCTTCGGGCAGAGGACCGTCGCACTCGGCCTGCAGCAGCAGGCCCTTGGCCGACGCGCGGTTGCGCAGCAGGTCGAGGACGTCCGCCACGATCTGCAGCGGGGAGCAGGCGACGCGCTCGACCTCCAGTTTGCCGGCCTCGATCTTGGACAGGTCGAGAATGTCGTTGATCACCTGCAGCAGGTGGTCGCCGTTGCGGCGGATGATGCCCACCGCCTGGTCGAAGTCGGAGCGGCCCAGATCGGGATCGAGCAGCTGCTCGGAATAGCCGAGGATCGCCGTCATGGGCGTGCGGATCTCGTGGCTCATGTTCGCCAGAAATTCGCTCTTGCTGCGGTTGGCGTCTTCCGCCTCGCTCTTGGCCGCCGCGAGCTCGCGCGTGCGCTGCTGGACCAGCGACGCCACCACGGCGGTGCGCCTCAGGGTGCTGATCAGATAGAAGGTCAGCGCCACGGTCAGCAGCAGGCCGCCGGACAGCGTCGTGTAGGGCAGCCAGCCGACGCTGCCGAAGCCGGCCGCGGCGACGGGCGCCAGCTGCAACTGCAGGTTCAGGCCGGTCAGGTCGGGCGCCACGGCGTAGGAGTGGATCAGATCCGGCTGCAGCTCCCCGGTGCTGAGGAGCGGCGCGCCCGACTCGTCCCGGGCGGCGCGCAATTGCAGGCTCATGCCGTGACTCGAAGCCTGCGCCAGCGCGGCGGCCGCCAGGCGGTCGAGCCGCGCGCGCGCCACCACGAAGCCGTCCAGATTGCGCCGGCGCAATTCCGCGATGCCGAAGCGCTCGCTGCCGCGGTAGAGCGGCATCGCCACGCCGAGGATCGCTTTGCGCTTCTCATCCTCGCCGGCGAAAGTGAGAAATGCCGTGACGGCGCCCTGATCGCATGCGGCCTCCAGCGCGGCGTCGGCGTCGGCCGCGAACGGCGGGGTGCCCGCGACGAAGTCGCTGCCGGCAGGCACGCTGAGTTCCACCAGCGGACCGCGGTCTTCGGCGCGGCGCGCCCAGGCGACCGCCTCCGTCTGCGGGTGCGCCGCCAGCAGCGATCCGCTGAGGCGCTCGAAGCCCTCGAGCTGGCCGCTCTCCGCGCCGGCGTAGAAGCCGCCGAGCGTGTCGGCCACCTGCGTCAGTTCGGCGAGGTCGCGCTCGAGCGCGTCCACCACCTGCTGCGCATTCGCGGCGAAGCGGGCCTCGGCCTCGTCGCGCGTCAGGGAACTGGTGAGCCGGAAGGCGAGCAGCGATCCCAGGCAGCCCGTGCCGAGCACCAGCGCGACGGGCAGGACCTGCCGTCGCGGCAGCGGCGCCGCCGCCGCGCTGCCGGCGTCGCTGCGCAGCCACACGCTGCCGAGCGCGAACACCGCCAGGATCAGGAAGCCGATGAGAATTCCAAGGCCGCCTTGCTGCAGCAGGCGCAGGCTCGCGGCCTGGCGGCTGGTGATGCTGCTCAGATCCACGTCGAGCTGCAGTGCGCCGAGGCTGGCGCCGTTGACGGCGGCGAGGGGCAGGCTGATCGTGGCGATGGCCAGCGTCCGCTCTTCGGGCGGGGCGGCCGCGCCTGCGAGCCGGAGCTCCGATTCGCCCACCAGCGTGCCGAGGCTCAGCAGTTCCTCGCCGATCATGGGCCGGATGAAGAGGATCTGGCCGGCGGGATCGCCGTCGGACTCGGTGCGGCGAATCGGCTTGAAATGGAAGAAGGAAGGATTGCCGTCCGGGCCGCGCAACAGGCCGGAGTGGAAGCCTGCCGGATCCAGCTCGGCGATCTGCAGCCAGGACGCGTCGTCCGCGCCGTAGTCGGCCTCCGCGCCGGCGGCCACGTCGTAATCCTGGCGCACGACCACGGCGCCGGACCGGTCGAGCACCGCCATCCGGCTCAGCCGGAGGCCGCCGACGGATTCCGGCTGGAAGTTCTCCTCGATGAAGGAGGCGTCGGGCGCCAGCGCGAAGTCGTACATCAAGTCCCAGGACGCCCAGTCCTCGCTGAGAACGTCGAGGTCGTCGAGGCGCGCGGCCAGAGCGTTCTGCAGGCGCTCGCGCGCATTGGACGAGCGCTCGAGGCGCGCCTGATCCGCCACCTGGTCGAGCTGGGGCAGCAGCCAGAGGCGCGCGCCCGCCATCATGCCCCCGAGAATCAGGAGAGGCAGCAGGATCGCGGCCAGGAACAGGTGATTGCGGTTCATGGGGTCAGAGGGCAACGGTCCACGCCAGGGCGAACCAGACCGGATCCGGATCCTCCACCGCGTCGCGGTAGGCGCCGTCGAGCAAGAAGGAGCTGAAGAGCGAAAGCGCGATTTCCGAGTTCTCGGTGCAGAGCCACGCCAGGGTGCCGCGCGCGCCGAGATCGGCCAGCCCGGCGGCAGCGACGCCGACGTTGAGCGCCGCGTAGTCCTTGTCCATCGCGCCGAGCCCGCATTCGAACAGGATCGCCAGGGACTCGCGGAGCTCGAAAAGCCGCCAGCCGCTGAGGCGCCCGTAGAAGCCGTCGCCCTCCATGAAGTCGTAGGTGATCTCCGCGCGGCCGGTGAACGACGCGGCTTCCCGCTCCCATGCCAGGTAGGCCTCGGACGTGGAATCGAAATCGCCATCCGGCGCGGTGTAGACCGAGACGCCCAGAGTCGCGGTGCCGCCTGCTGCGGGGATCGCGCCTTCCGCGAACCAGTCCACCTCCGTGATCTCGCCGGCGCTTCCGGAGTAATTCGTGAGTTCCTGGCTCAGGCAGGCGCCGGCGCCCAGCCAGCTGCCGTCGCCCCACGTGCGATAGAGGAAGGCATCCGGCTGAAAAACCGCCTCGTCGTTCAGCACCACGCCCCGGAAGACGTACTGCGACAGCACCGGCGCGTGGATTTCCACGCACCACAGCGGGCTGGCGGGTTCTTCCCAGGCTTCCGGCTCCTGGCCGGCGGCAGCCGCGGGCAGGGCAAGCCCGGCGATCGCGGTGGCACGGAGGAGGCGGAGCCAGGACAAGGCGGAATCCGGGCTCTCATCGGCCGATTGGCCCCCGCGGCTGGAGGTGCGCTGGCGAAGCTTCCCCCGACTCGGCGTCCGGCCCGGGCGCGGCCTAGCGCGGCGCTTCGGCGCCGGCCGGCACGATCCGCGCGGCGCGCTTCTCTTGCTGCTCGAGTTCGCGCATCACCTCGAGGAACGCGGGAAAGTCCGCCGGATCCATCTCGAAGCCGCGGACCTCCAGCACGCGGTCCACGCTCAGCGCGCGCTCCTCCAGCGCGACGTCGAAGCGGTAGCGGAAGCCGTCGCGCTCCTCGGTGCGGGAGCGCGGCGCGTACTCGATGCGCCGGTCGGGGCCGGTCTCGATGCGCACCGCGGTGCGGATCCGCATCGAGGCGCGCATGGCCAGCTTGCGGCTGCGCTCCGCCGGCCCGAACCCGTTTGACAATTGCAGGTCCGGCAGGCGCAGGCGCGCGCCGAGCACGTCGCCGCTGCGGCGCAGGAAATCCGGCACCGCGCCCTGGAAGCTGAGTTCGAAGTCCGCGCCGGGCCGCTCGATGCCCACGAACTCGAAGGCGGCCAGGTTCAGCCCGGGCACGAACTGCCCGAGCACCTGGCGCGCCACGCCGTCGCGCTCGGCGGGCTCGAGGTCGAGCACCATCTGCCGCAGCGCGCCGCCCTGCGCGCCGGTGATGCGCGCCGAGCCCGCGGCCTCCGCCGACTCGGCTTCGCCGATGCGGTAGGTCACGTCCAGGTGCAGATCCCAGAGCTCGTCGAGGCCGGCGCGCGGCAGTTCCTCGACGCGGAAGCCGCCGCCGGCCTCCAGCACGAGCGCGCGCGCGCCCAGTTGCGCCCCGGCGAGCGCGCCGAAGGGAATGCCGCGCACCGGCGCGAACGCCCACAGCGGCTCGCCGTCCGCCGCTTCCGGCGGCAGGCGCAGCATCGCCAGCGCGAATTTCCCGCCGCCGGCGAAGGGCTGCAGCGGCTCCGGATCCAGCTCCGGCGCCTGCTCCTCGGCGTAGGCCCACTCGTGCGCGACGCCGGCCCGCTGCAGCAGCGCGGACAGGAGAATCAGCGCGTCGCCGCGGCGCAGCGTCCAGGCGTCGGTCACGTCGCCGGAGCCGGTGAACTCGAGCAGGTGCTCGCCGACCGCGGCGTAGAGCGCGGCGGCGCGCGCGCGCGGCGCGGCGGGGAGATCGAGCCCGGCCAGGAATGCGTCCAGCTCGAGGGCGAGGTCGGCGGGCGGCTTCAGGCGCCACAGCAATTCCTCGCGCAGGTACCGCGCGCTGCGCTCGAGGCCGGCGTCGGCGCCGAAGACCGCCCACGGCAGGATTTCGTCCTCCGAAGGCTGCATCATTTCCGGCTTGAGGCGCGCGCTGTCGCGCCGCTCGAAGACGTGCACGGTGCCGCCCTGCCACGGGATCTGCTCGTGGCTGCCGTCGAACTGGAAGCTGCGGAATTCGCCCACCGCGCCCGGCGGCAGGTAGACCACCCAGCGCGAGAGCGCGAAGGGCTCCGCGAAGGAGGCGAAGCGCCAGGAGCCGAACGTGGCCGGCTCGCCGCGCGTGCCGGAGTTGGTCCGGTCGGACTCGAGGTCCAGCACGTCGCCCGGATCCAGCTCCGGGAACACCCAGGAATCCTCGACGAGATGCGGCTCGAAGACCGCTCCGTCGGGCTGCAGCACCCGCGCGCGGCGCGGCCGGCCGCCGGCGTCCTGCTCGTGCATCGTCTCGGTGCCGGTGCGGTCCACCGCGCGCTGCACGGTGTTGGTGCGGTAGTGATAGCCGCCGTCCGGCAGCACGTAGACCATGCCGTGGTCGAGCAGCAGGGCGGTGGAGGCGCCGTCCTCGTCCGCGCCCGCCGGCTGCCGCAGCGCGGCTTCGACGTCGGGCTGGAAGGCGGCGAAGAATTCCTCGGCGCCGTCGGCCGGCCGGCCAAGCCGCTGCAGGATGTCGCGCAGCTCGTGATCCGAGGGGCGCAGGCGCAGGCTGGCCGCGAAGCACTCCGCGGCTTCGTCCACGCGGCCCAGCTCCAGCAGCGCCAGGCCGAGCCGGCGATGGCGCTGCGGATGCAGCGGCGCGTCCTGCACGAGTTCCGTCAGCAGGGCGATCCGCCACGTGACTTCGCCGCGCGCCTGCAAGTCCCAGATCGTCTGCTCGCGGATCCAGACGTCCTCGGGCCGCTCGCTGCGCGCGAAGTCGAGCCACGCGCGCGCGAGTTCGCGCTCTTCGGCCGAGCCGCGCCGCAGCGCGCCGAGCGCGGACGTGGCGGCGCCGCTGCCGGCGCCCCGGCGCAGCGCCTCGGCGTAGGCGGCGCGCGCATCCGCCTGGAGGCCGGCGCGCTCGAGCAGTTCGGCCTGCCGCACGGCCAGGCCGGCATGCCGCGGCAGGAGTTCGCGCGCGTCCGCGAGCGCGCGGCGCGCGAGCACTCCCTGGCCGTCGAGCTCGAGCAGCACCTCGACGCGCTGGCGCAGCAGCGGCGCCGACGCGGGCCAGCGGTCGAGCGCCGTCTCGACGGCGTTCAGCGCCTCGGTCGGGCGGTCCTCGCGCAGCGCGCGCCGAGCGGATTCCAGCGCGATCTCGGGCGGCAGGCCGTCCGAGGCGAGCTGCATCTCGATCTCGATCAGGCGCGCGCGCGTGACGTCCGACGGATAGTGAGAGTTCGCGCGCAGCGCCTGCCAGCGCGCGATCAGCCAGGCCGTCTGCAGTTCAGGGTCCGCATCGGTGGGCGGCGCGAGAGCCAGCGCCGCGTCCGGACGCCCGGCGAGACGCGCTTCGACGGCGGCCAGCACGCGGTCCCAGCCTGCTCCCGACTGCGGTGCGGCGGGCGCGGCCGGCGGCACGGCGGGCGCAGGCGCGGCCGGAGCCAGATCCTGCGGCCAGCCCCGCTCCTGCCACTCGCGGACGGCGAGTTCGCCGCCCTGCGCGTCGAGCAGGCGCAGCGCCAGGCGCGGATCGGCGCCGAGGTCGCAGCGCACGAGCAGCGCGTTCCATCCGCGCCCGACGCGGATCGGCGCGCGGAACGCGGTGGCGCGGTCGGCCAGGCCCTCGCGCAATTCCTCGAGCACCGGCGCGCCGTTCCACCAGGCCTGGAACTCCTCTTCGGTGCGGATCTCGAGCCGGGCCGGCCCTTCGGCGGCCTGCAGGAAGCACGCCAGGAAGCCGGTGCCTGAGTCCGGAATGCGCTCGGCCGGAAGAATCTCGGCGCGGCCGTGCCGCCGGCGCAGCGTCTGCCAGATCCACGTGCGGCCGCGCGCCTCGTCGCGCAGCTCCGGCCCGAACTGGAGCGGCGGCATCCACGGCTCGACGCGCCGCAGCGGATCGGGCTCGGCCGCGTCGGCGCAGGGGCCGAGGAGGCGGAAGTGAGACAAGTAGGCCGCGAAGGGATCGCGCGGATCGGCGGCGCGCCCGGCGCCGAAGCGCGTCTGATCCAGAGCCTCCTCGTGCAATTGCCGCAGCCAGTGGAGTGCCTCGGCGTCCGTGCTGGCGGCGAGCAGCGCCTCGGTGCTCCGCGGATCGAGCGCGCTCGTGCAACTTTCCTGCGCGCACAATTCGTAGAGCAGGCGCGCGGCGATGCCGGCGTGCGGCGAGCGCGGAGCGGCGGCCAGCGCGCGCATCCAATCGTCGCGCAGGCGGTCCGGATCGCGGCCGTGGAGGCCGGGATGGCCGACGAGGAGCCGGGCGTCGAGGGCCGGCGCGGCCGGCGTTTGTGCGAGCGCGCCAGCAAGTAGGAGGGCGGCGGCGGCGAGCATCACGGGCGGGCGGGCTCCAGCCGCAGTTCCTGTTTCTGGGTTTGATCCACGATGCGGCAGAGTTCGCGGTAGGCGCCGTAGCGCTCCGCGGGCACGCGCGCGTTCAGCAGCTCGAAGCGCTCGCGCACCAGCAGCTCGGCGCCGGCGCTTTCGACGCTCCAGGAGTAGGTCGCGTCCTCGCCGGCGACCGCCACCGGATCGGGCAGCGCGGCGAGCTTCCAGCCTTCCGGCAGGCGGATCCGCATCTCGAAGTCGCGCGTCATCGCGCCGTCGAGTACCAGGTCGGTGCCGCGCTGCGCCTCCAGGCCCGAGCCGCTCAGGAGTTGCAGCGGCCGCAGGCTCGCGGGCAGCTCGAGGCCGGATTCCGCCGGCCGCGCGAAGGAGCCGAACTCCGCGCCCAGGCCGTAGACGCGCGGCGCGGACAGATCCTCGACGTCGGGCAGCGTCAGCTCGAGCTCGCCCTGGAAGGGACCGAGCAGGCCGGTCAGCGTGTTCTCGGCGCGTTCGCGCGCCTCGGCGTCGCCGACCGCGAAGAGCGCGCGGTACTGCGCGTCGTAGCGCCCGGTCGGGGCGAGTTCGAGGCGGATCTTGGCGCTGCCGTCGGCGCGCAGCTCCACCTCGTAGCGCTGCGACTCGCGATGCTCGGAGGCGACGGCCGCGGGAATGCGCGCGCGCTCGACGCCGTCGGGCCGCACGATCAGCACTTCGGCGCCGCGGTCGTCGTAGGGCAGGACCTGCAGCGGATGCAGGCGCGCGGTGCCGTCGAGCCACAGTTCCGGAATGCCGGGCTGCTCCGGCAGATAGGCGATGCAGTGGTTGAAGTGGCCGACGAGCGCCAGGCTGAGGTCTTCCTGCGGGCGCCGGCCCTGCCATTCGGCGGTGGCGGCGCGGTTGACCAGCACGGGATAAGCCTCGACGCCGACCTCGGCGAGCATCGCGCGCAGCAGGATCGCCTTGTCCTTGCAGTCGCCGAACTTGCGGCTGAAGATCACCGGCGCGCTGTAGGGCTGGTAGCCGTGCACGCCGAACTCCCAGGCGTTGTAGCGCACGTCGTTGGCCACGAATTCGTAGAGCGCGCGCACCTTCTCGAGGGGCTCGTCGCGCCCGGCCGTGAGTTCCGCGACCTTCGCGCGCATTTCCGGCGAGGACACGATGCCGGGCGCGATCAGATTCCACCACCAGGCGCCGAGATCCTCCCAGCTGGCGTAGCTGGAGGCCTGCACCGCCGGCACGAATTCCTCCGGCTGCGACATGAGGTGCTCGACGCGCGCCGGGCGCACGTCCGCGAGGCGCCAGCGGAGTTCGCGCAGGCCGTCGGCGCGCGCGGTTTCGGCGGGGGCGGCGGACACCGCCGGCAGGTTGCGCACGTGCAATTGGAGAGGCAGCTCCGGCGGCACCAGCAGCACCACCTCGCTCTCGGCGACGGGCACGGACGGATCCGGCGTGAGCGGGTGGTCGAAGCCGAAGTAGCGGCCGAAGTAGCTCGGGCGCAGATCGTCCACGCGCCATTCGAGATCCACGACGTCGCCGGCGGCGAGCGGCGGCAGATCCACGGTGCCGGCGCGGCCGCCGCGGCCGGTGCGCGCGTGCTCGAGCGCGCCGCCGGACTTCAACACGTCGGCGGCGAGGACCAGCAGATCCTGCTCGCCGTAGGCGTGGCCGAATCCCACGCGGTCGTAGCTGCGGGCGCCCTTCTCGTCGAGGATGCGCACGACCTTGCGCGAGTACTGCTGCGAAGTGCCGTCGGGGTGGACGCGCACGACGGTGCGCCAGAGCAGGATCTCGCTGCCGGTGCCGGCGGCGGCCGCCGGCGCCCCCGCCGAGCGGGCGATGATCGCGGCGAGGGGTTCGGCGTAGTCGGCCTCGAAGGAGGCGCCGCGCGCGGCTGCGAGCAGGTGCTCGAGCAGGCGGCGCTCGTCCTCGTCGCTGAAGTCGAACTCCTGCGCGCTCTCGAGCGCGGCGACGGCGCCCGGCAGATCGTCCTGCGCCAGCCGCGCGCGCGCCAGCAGCGAGTGCGCGGGGGCGTGCTCGGGGCAGAGATCGAGCGCCTCGCGCGCCAGGGCTTCGGCCTCGGCGGGCAGGTTGGCGGCGAGGAAGCGCCGCGCGCACTGGAGCCGCGGATCGGGATTCCAAGGATCGAGCGCCAGCCGGCGGGCGAGCGCAGCGCGCTCGGCGGCGGGATCGAAGGCGGGGCGCGCCGCGGCTTCGGCGGCGAGCAGGTCGTCGAGAATCCAGAGTTCGCCGCTGCGCTCGCTGGCGCGCTGGAGGTGGGCCCGGTGCTCGGGCGAGTCGCTGCGATGGACGTGCTCGGAGAGCCAGACCAGCGTGCGCGGCACCTCGGAAGCGTTCCGGTGGGCCAGGAGCTGGCGCGCGTGGAACACGGCGAGCGCGGAAAGATCGTCCTGGTCCGCGGCTTCGAACTGGAGCCGGCGGGCCTCGAAGGAGTCCGGCATCGCTTCGAGGAGCCGCGCCGCGGCCTCGAGAGCGCGGGAACTGTTGCCCTGGTAGTCCAGGCCCAGACTGCCTTCGCACCAGGTGGCCATGGGTTCGCCGGGCGCGATGCGCTGCACCGCGCGGATGGCCTGCAGCCACGGATTGACGTCCAGCTCCTCCTCGAGCTCGAAGCTGCGCGGCAGGTAGTGATCGAGGCGCACGAGGGCGATGCGCAGATCGTCCGGAGCGGCGGCGGCGGCGGCGTCGAGCTCGGCGCGGCCGGGGTACGCGTGGCGCGGACCGCACCGGCGCACGCGCATCCACTCGCCCAGCTCCATCCGGCCGCGCGGGGAGGAGTCCGCGATCAGGCGCGCCAAGGCGCCCGGGCGCGCGCGCGGATCCGCCGGGGGCGCGGCCTGCGCGCCGAGCACGCACGGGGCGGGCGCGTCCGCCGGAACGCCGTGCTCGAGGCGCAGCGGCGAGCCGTCCGCGGCGCGCACGAGGCGCGCGCGGAGCGACAGGTCCTCGTCGCGCGCGCCGAGCTTGATCGTGAGCTCGTTCCATCCGGCGCGCAGGCGGCAGGGCGCTGCGAGCGCGTCGGGCCCGAACTCGTGCGCCTCGAACGCGTCGAGGATCGGCGCGCCGTTGAGCCACGCGCGCGCCTCTTCGCCCGCGCCGAGCAGAAGCAGCGCTTCGACTTCCGCGTCGGCGCGCAGCCAGGTGCGGGCCAGCAGCGCGCTCTGCTCCCACGGCCGCAGCAGCTGGCCGAAGCGCAGGACGCCGTCCGGCGGCGCGGCGGGCGGCGTCTCGCGCCAGCCGACTTCGCGCACTTTGCCGGGCCAGCGCAGGTCGGCGCCGGGCTCGGCCTCGGCCGGCAGCGCGGACTGCATGGCGGCGCCGCGCTCGTTGTCAAACGGGCCGAGGAATTGCCAGTGCGTCAGCAGGCCGAGCTGGGCCGCGCGATCCGCGTCGAGCTGGTGCACCAGCGCCCACGCCATGCCGAAGCGTTCCGGGACGGCGGCGCCGGCCAGGGCCTCGCGCGCGAGCGCGACGTTGCCGATCGCTTCCGCCGAGTCGTGGAGCTGGAGCGCGGCCAGTTCGATGCGGTCGGCCAGGGCCTGCGCCCGCGCCGGATCCCGTTCCGCGGCCAGGGCGCGCGCCAGATCCTGGATCAGGGCGCCGTAGGCGCGGATGGCCGTGACGGCGTCCAGCTGGCGGTATTGGGCGCTCCAGGCGGCCTCCTCGGCGGCCGGATCCTGGGCCCGGGCCGGAGCGGCGGCGAGGAGGAGGCCGGCGAGGGCCAGGAGGAGGGGGCGCGGCCGCACGCCAGCGGAGACGGGCATCCGGGCATCATAGGGTTGCCATGGCTGATATCCGTCGTATAGTGCGCCCGTGGCCCGAACGTCCGTAACCTCCGGCCTCTCCGACCGTCAACGCGCCGCGCTGGCCGCGTTACGCGCTTTTTTGGCGCGCCACGGAGTGCCGCCGACGCGCGCGGAGCTGGGCCGGGAGTTGGGCGTGAGCCCGCAGACCGCGGATTTCCACTTGCGCGCGCTGGCGCGGAAGGGGGCGCTGGAGCTGCGGCCGATGGCCGCGCGCGCGATGCGCGAGCCCGCGCTGGGTCCGGCGGCGCGCATGGTGCCGCTGCTCGGCCGCGTCGCCGCGGGCGGACCCCAGCCGGCGCTGGAAGACGCGGAGGGCGCCGTGCCGCTGCCGCCCGGCTGCCGCGCGGACTTCGCCCTGCGGGTGGTGGGGGATTCGATGATCGAGGCCGGCATCCTGCCCGGCGATCTGGTGCTGGTGCAGCAGGCGCGCGCCGCGCGCACCGGGGAGATCGTGGTGGCGCTGCTCGGCAGCGGCGAGACCACGGAGGCCACGGTCAAGCGCTTCCGCGCGCGCGGCGGGCGCGTCATCCTCGAGCCGGCCAACCGGCGGCTGCGCCCGCGCACGGTGGAGCCGGGGGAAGAGTTCGCGCTGGCCGGTCGCGTGGTTGGAGTGTTGCGGTGGTGGAAGTGAGATTGGAGAACCTTCTATGACTCTCGTCAGCCTGGAAAAAATCGAGATGGACGGCAAAGCCGCGCAATTCGCGCGCGGCCGCGAGACCTTTTTCCTGGTCCTGCGCGGCGCGGCCGCCCCGGATCCGGAGCACTTCAGCGACGGCGACGTGTTTGCGGTCGCGGTGGGGGTGGATGCGGAGCCGGGCGACCTCGTGGTGTGGTGGACCGGCGCGGAGAGGACTCAGGCCCTGGCGCGGGTGCAGGATGATCTGACCCTCAAGCCGGTGGCGGGCTTCCCGGCGCCGACGGCGCACCCGACGCCGGCGGTGCGGGGGGTGGTGGTGGGGCGGTTGCGGCAGTTGGGGGCGTCCTAAGCGGTGAGACTTAACAATTGAACCGCGTCAGGGCTTGAACTGCTCGAAGGCGTTCCCGTTGAACCGAAACGGTCCCGCCTCGTGGGTGCCCAGCCAGAGGTCGCCGCGGCGGTCTGTGTAGATTGAATTGACCGTGACGTCCTCGGCGCCTGCCCGGACGGGAAAGTGAGTCGCAGTCTTCCCGTCGTAGCGCCACACGCCTCCGCCATAGGTCGCCATCCACAGGTCCCCGTCTTCGTCCTTCGTGACGGACTGGAAGTAGAAGGAGTCCTCGCCCGCTGCGCTGTCTGACAGGTCGATTCCCGGCTCCCGCTCGTAGATGATCTGGCCGTTGCCCGGAACGGCGGCGGTGCTCGGGGCGATGCGGAAGCGGAACTGGGTGTTGCAGAACCAGAACGCCCCGCTCCGGTCCTCGATGATCGAGCGAATGCCGAACATGCGGCCGCCTCCGATCTCGGTGAGATGTTTCTCGTACATCCATTCCCGCGTTTCCCCGTCGTATCGGCAGATGCCGAAATTGGACGTGCCGAACCACATGTGGCCCCGGCTGTCCCGATAGACGCAGTAGATTTCGTAGGGGCTCCACGGCAGGTTGGGATACTCCTTGAAATACTCGTCCTCGAGAGGGCTCTTCGGGAACCTCAGGTGATGGAGAGTCTTGCCGTCGTAACGGTACGGCCCCCGTTGTCCCCCTTGCAGGGGCAGCCACACGTCATCCGGATCCAGTCTCCATCCTGCATCGGAATTCTCGACTTCGTGGACGGGCAGCGTGACGAATTGCCGGCCGTCGAACTTGCTGACGCCGCCGTTGGTGGTGATCAGGAGGTCGCCCGACGCGTGCTGCTGGATGCCGCGGACGTGGTCGTTGCTCAGGCCGTCCCGCGTCGTGAAGCGGGTGATCGTCCGCCCGTCGTAGCGGCACACGCCCTGCCCGTCGCTGCCGAACCAATGATTGCCCGCCTGGTCCTGGAACACGATCCAGCAGCTCTTGCTGATCTCGGCCACGGTTTCACCCTGGGCGATCGGAGCGGTCTCGGCGGCGGCGCGCGACGGCGCGGGCGCGCAGGCCGGCAGTTGGGCAGCGAGGAACAGCGGTAGCAGTGAGTGATGGAGTTTCATGCGGTGGCGCAGGCGGAAGGCGCACCTTACCGCGGTTGCTGCAGGCGGCCTGTAACGAATCGGTCACAATCCGGCGCGGCGCTAGGATGTTCCGCACCTCGGAGGAATTCTGATGCGTCTCAGTCTGCTCGCACTCCCGATCGCACTCTCACTTTTCGCCTGCTCCGCCGATGAATCCGCGGCAGCCTCGCTGGCCGGCACGTGGGCGCCGCAGGTCGCAAAACTCGGCGGCGCGGATCTGCCCATTGCTGCCTTCCAGGGCTCGAATCTCATCCTGACCGAGGACACTTACGAGTTCGCGGGGGACCAGGGCACCTACACGCGGGTCGGCAGCGGCAAGCCCGCACAGATGGACATCCTCGGCCAGAGCGGCCCGAACGCCGGCCGCACCATCCAGGCGATCTACCAACTGACGGGCGACCAACTCAAGGTCTGCTACCAGCTCGGCGAGGGCGCGCGGCCGACCGCATTCGAGTCGCCCGCAGGGACGCAGGTCTTTCTGGTGGGATATCAGCGCGTTCCCTGACGGACCCTAGAGTTTCTTCGCGTCCAGCCAGCGCCGCAGCGCGCGGAAGTACTCCACCGGACGCTCGTAGTTCGCGACGTGCGAGGCGCCCGGGACGACGATCACGTCCGAACCGGGCAGTTGCGCGGCGTAGGCGCGCGTCGTCTCGGGCGTCGCACCGTCGAATTCGCCGCAGATCAGCAGGGCTGGGAGACGCAGGCCCGGCAGTTGCGGCGTCACGTCCAGATCCTTCAGCAAGCCGGTGATTGTGAATTCGGTCGGGCCGTTCATCGTGACGTAAACCGAGGCGCCCATTCCGGCGAAGGCGGCCTCGAGTTCGGCGGGCCAGGGTTCGGCGCGGCAGACGTACAGCCTGTAGTAGGCCTCCGTCGCGGCGTGATAGGCCTCCGTGTCAACGCGGCCGCTGCTCTCGCCCTCGCGGATCGCCTCGATGTGCTGCGGCGGCAGGCTGGCGATGAGGCGCTGCGCGTCCTCGGACCAGCGCGGAATGCTCAGGGCCGGGCCGGCGAGGATCACGCCGCGCACGCCTTCCGCCGGCGGCGCGCCGCGGCCGGCGAGCGCGTCCACCGCCAGGATGCTGCCCCAGGAATGCCCATAGAGCACCACCTCGTCCAGACCCAGCGCCGCGCGCACCGCGGCGAGCTCGCGCACGAAGCGCTCGCGCGTCCAGAGCGAGGCGTCCTCGGGGCGGTCGGAGCGGCCGCAGCCGAGCTGGTCGTAGAAGATCACCGGCCGCTCGTCGCCGAGTTCGGCGAGGTTGGCGAGATAGTCGTGCGGGATGCCGGGCCCGCCGTGCAGCACGAGCAGCGGCGTGCGCGCGCCGCTCCCGTGCACCTCGTACCAGACGCGTCCGCCCTCGACGGGGATGAAACCGGTCGCGGGGCGCGTCAGGACGGCGCGGGCGGAGTCGTCCGCGGCCGGGGAGGAACAGGCGGCCAGCGCGGCCGCGGCGGCCAGGGGGAGGAGGGCGCGAGCGGTCGGAATTGTCATGGGGGGTGCGGCGCAGGATAGCGCCTCAACGCCGGGGCCTGGCCTAGGATGTCGGACGTGTCCCGGCTGCTCGACCTCTGCGACCCGTCGAATACTGCGCGCAAGCGCCTCCTGACTCGCCTGGCCTGCTTCGCGGACGAGGATCTCCATCGGCGGCTCCGCGCCGGCGAGCATGTGCACGGGCACACGGACCTCGCGGATCTGATCGACTGCTGGGACGACGATCCGAGAGAACTCGCCTTTCAGGATGGGACCCTCGGCCCGGAAGAGTTGCAGTGGCTGATCGAGTTCAACGATTATCTGGATGTTCACTACTGGAGCCAAACCGGGTTCGCGGAGACGGATGCCTGGTCGTGGCTGTATGACCTGCGCTCAGCGCCGCCTGAAGTCTGGCACCAGACCGTTCGCCTTGCGCAGCGAACCCTGGGCCAGTTTTCTGATTTCGACCTCACGCTCTGGCGCGAGTCGGGCTACCGGATCTGGTGATGCTCTCCATCCACGACCATCACATCCTCGGCTACTCCGTGGACGTCGAGCGCCGCGAGATTCTTGTGCACACGGAGGTTCCCGAGCGCGGACCTCCGTTCGAGCGCACGGACATCTGCTTCCGCGGAGTCTTCGGCTATCTTCTGCTGGATTCCCTCGGTGGAATCCTGTTCGACGTGGACGAAGTCGAGATCGAGCAAGCATTGCGCGAATACGGATCCTTCCTCGCCTGGGGCGTGCGCCGAGCCTGGCCTGGCGTCTGGAACACCTCGCAGGAGGCGGTCGTGAGCTTCGTCGCCGCGCAGAGTGCCAAGGTCTGGCGCATCCATTCCTCCATCGGCTTCGACGGCTTCGTCATTGGTCGGGAGATGGCTCTCGTGGCCGCGGAGCCACGCCGCGCCTGACCCAGACTCACTGCCTTCACGCGCGCGGTCGCTACGAGTCGCCGCTGCTCGGCCTGGAAGGGGTGCGCGCCTTCCTCGCTGCGTCCGGCGCTTGCTGGATATGACGCCCATCATATGATGGGCGGGTGTCCGCCCACCCCCCGGACCCGCCGCGCTCCATCCTGCACGTCGACCTCGACGCCTTCTTCGTCGCGGTCGAGCGCGTGCTGGATCCGCGGCTGAACGGCCGCCCGGTCGTGGTCGGCGGGCCGCCGGAGACGCGCGGCGTGGTCGCGGCCGCCTCCTACGAGGCGCGCGCCTTCGGCGTGCACTCGGCCATGCCGATGGCGCAGGCGCTGCGCCTCTGCCCCGGACTGATCCGCGTCAGCGGCAGCCACGACATGTACTCCCGCGCCTCGCGCGCGGTGTTCGATCTGATCGCGGGCTACGCGCCGGTGGTCGAAAAAGTCTCGGTGGACGAGGCCTATCTGGATCTCACCGGCACGAATCTCATCCACGGCCGCGCGGTGGACGCCGCCGAGCGCATGCGCCGCGAGATCCGCGCGCGCTTGCGCCTGGACGTGACGGTCGGCGTCGCCCACAACCGCCTGGTCAGCAAAGTCGCCTCCACCTTCGCCAAGCCGCGCGGCCTCTTCGACGTGCAGCGCGGGCAGGCGCCGCGCTTCTTCGCGCCGCTGCCGGTGCAGGCGCTGCCCGGCGTCGGCCCGGTGACGACGGCGCGCCTGCGCGACTTTCACATCGACCATCTGGGCACGCTGGCGGGCACCGAAAGCTGGTTCCTCGAGCGCGTCTTCGGCGCCTACGGCCCGTCCATGCAGACGCGCGCGCGCGGCGAGGACGACACGCCGGTCTGCCCCGACTGGGAGCGGCCGCAGGCCAAGTCCGTCGGCCACGAGCGCACCTTCGCGCAGGACACCGACGATCTGAAAGTCCTGCGCGGCCGCCTGCAGGAATTGCTGGAGGAAGCCACCGCCGAACTGCGCGCCGACGGCCTGCTGGCGCGCACGATCAGCGTGCGCGTGCGCTACGCGGACTTCGTCACCGTCTCGCGCGACGCCACGCTGCCGCAGCCCAGCGACCACGACCAGGAGTGGACGCCGCTCGCGCAGGATCTGCTCGCGAAGATGGTCACGCGCCGCACGCTGGTGCGCCTGGTGGGTGTGCGCCTCGGCGGCCTGACGCGCGGCTTCTGGCAGGCCAGCCTGTTCGCGCAGGAGCGCGCCGCGCAGCGCCAGCGCCTGGACGTCCTGGACCGCCTGCGCGCGCGCTACGGGGAGAAGACCCTGCGCGCGGGGGAGCGGCTGTCGGCCGGGGCGCCGCCCGCTCCCGATCGCCCGGAAAAGAAAAAAGCCCGGGGGGTTCGAATCCCCGGGCACCCAAACGGAATGAAGTCTCGCAGTGATTAGAGCTGGAAGGTCCAGCCGAAGAGCAGCATCCAGTCCGCGAAGGTCGCGTCACCGGCGATGTTCTGCGGGCCGTCCTGGCGATTGCGCACGAGCGCGATCGGCACGCTCACCGAGAAGGTCGAGATGCCGAAGCTGTAGGTCAGGCCCGGCTCGATCGAGGTGGTGTAGCCCGACTGGCGGTAGCCGTCGTTGCCGCCGAAGAGGTCACGCTCCATGGTGCCTTCGACGCGCCAGGAGAGCTGCGGCACGAGGCCCGGCACGGCCGCGATCTCGCGCGCCAGTCCGGCGCGGACGAGGTAGCGGTCCGGGATCGAGTTGAAGCGGATGTCCGCCGGCACGTTGGCCGCGCCCATCAGGTTGGCGGGCGTGGAGCTGGCGTCGTTGCTCTCTTCCGGGTTGATGGTGTAGGAGCCGGCCGCGAACAGGGTGGCCCAGCTCGTGTTGCGGAACCAGCCGCCGTCCACGATCGCGCCCCAGCCGCCGTCGCCGGGCTGGATCGAGGAGTCCACCGAGTACTGGCGGAAGTGGGTGCCGTCCATGCGGCCGAAGTAGTCCGTGACGTTGTGGTCGCCGGTCGGCGCCTTCACGCCGAGGCCGAACAGCACGTTGGTGTTCTCGTGCTTGACCGGATCCAGCAGCCAGGTGCGCGCCAGGAACTGCATGTCGCCGAGACCTTCGGAGTTCTGGTGGTAGCGCGGACCCTTGGTGCCGGAGGGCATCATCGGCGGGCCCATCGGCAGGGGCAGCGACCAGTCGCCGCTCATCAGGTAGGGGATCACGAGGGCCAGCGACACCCGGTCGGTCAGGCCGTAGGCCAGGCCGAGGTCCATGTTCCGCTGCTCGTTGATGGCGTTGCTCCCGGTGGCATTCAGGCCGGTCAGCTCCGTCGTGCCGACGAAGTGCTTGTCGGCCTTCAGGTAGCGGAAGTTCTGGGAGAACGTGAAGTCCCCTTTCTTCATGTAGGGGCCGTCCGCGTCGATCAGGGGCACGTGGGAGCGCGAGTTGATGCAGCCCTGGGCCGCGGCTTCACCAGCCGTGGCGGACAGAGCAGCGGCCACGAGGGCCGTGATCAGGGAGATTTTGCGGATCATCGGAAAGCTCATTCGAGGGAGTCTGGTGGGTGAGGCGGAGCGGCTGCGAACCTTCTCCGGACGCGTCAGAGTTTATTCTGATCCCCTCAGGGTTCGTATCAGACATTCTGATCCCGGCAATAATCCGACGCCCCCCCCTGCGCGCCGCCCCAGCGGGCGATGATATGATGCCCATCATAGTTCATGCCCGCGCCCCCGGCCGTCCAGCTCGGCGTCGCCACCCCCTGGTCCTTCCACCACGGCGCCGCGGCCGTGGAGGATCTGGCGCGGGCGGCGGCGGCGCGCGGGATCGGGGCGCTGGGGCTGGCGGACCGCAACGGCCTGTGGGGGGCGGTCTACTTCCAGAAGGCCTGCCAGGCGGCGGGCGTGCGGCCGATCTTCGGGATGCGGCTGGAGGTCGAGGGCGTGGCGGCGCAGGTGCTGGCGCGCGACGCGGCCGGCTGGGCGGCGCTGTGCCGGCTGACGACGCGCTTCCATCTGGAGGAAGTGGAGCGCCTGGCGCCGGGAATCGGGCGCTCGGTCCGGCTGGTCTCGTGGCTGAGCGAGGAACGCGCGCGCGCGCCGGGTAGTTTCGCGGTCCTGGCCCGCGACGCGGAGCTGCTGCGCGCGCTGCACGATGCCGGCGGCGCCGCCGATCTCTTCGTCGCGGCCCGGCCCGGCGCATGCGCCGTGGAGGATGCCGCCCTCGCCGCCGACCTGGGCCTCGAGGCCGCCGCCGCGCCGCCCGTCGCCTTCGCCGAACGCGCGCAGTACCTCCGCCACCGCCTGCTGGCCGCGATCGGCGCCAACGAGAACGTCTCGCGCCTGGACGAGGCGCGCGATCCGGCGGCGGAATTCGGCCTGGTGCCGAAGGATGCCTGGCTGCGCGACGAGGGGTCGCTGGCGGCGGCCTACCGCGGGGCGCCGCGGGCTCTGCAGGTGGCGGCGGAGCTGGCGGCTTCCTGTGATTTCACGATTCCTCTCGGGCAGAAGCGCATGCCGCGCACGGGACTGGGCGCGGGCGCCATTGCCGAACTGAAGCGCCGGTGCATGTACGCGCGTGAGCGGCGCTTCCTCACGGGCCCCGAATGGGAAGAGCGCGGGTACGCGGCGCAACTGGCGCGCGAGTTGAAGCTGATCCGCGAGCAGGACCTCGCCGACTACTTTCTGATCGTCGAGGAGATCGCCGCCTGGGCGCAGGCGCAGGGGATCCAGAACTGCGGGCGCGGCTCGGCCGCCAACAGCCTCGTGTCCTATCTGCTCGGCTTCACGCACGTGGATCCGCTGCGCCACGGCCTGTGGTTCGACCGCTTCCTCAACGCCGGCCGCGCCGATTTCCCCGACGTGGACCTCGACTTCGCCTGGGACGAGCGCGACCGCGTGCTGGATTTCGTCTACCGCCGCCACGGCCGCGAACGCGCCGCCATGCTCGGCACGCACGTGACCTTCGGCGTGCGCGGTGCGGTGCGCGAAATTGCCAAGGCGATGGGCGTGCCGGCGGCGGAGATCGGGCCGATCACGCGCGCGCTGCCCTGGGCCTACGACGGCAGCCTGGATCTGGAGCGCATCCGCGAGCATCCGCGCACCGCGCGTCTGCCGCTGGACGCCGAGCCTTGGAGCACCATCCTGCAAGAGGCTTTCGCGCTGCGCGATTTTCCGCGCCACCTCGGCGTGCACGCCGGCGGCATGGTGATCGCGCCGGGGCCGCTGACGGATCATCTGCCGCTGCAGCTCGCGCGCAAGGAGACGGAAGACGGGCGCGTCGTCATCACGCAGTGGGACATGTATCCGGTGGAGGACGCCGGATTGTTGAAGATGGACCTGCTCGGCAACCGCGGGCTGGCCGTGATCCGGGACGCCACCGCCGCGGTCGCGCAGCACCACGGCCTGGCCGTTGATTTTGCGCGCGTGGACGCCGAGCAGGATCTGCGCACCCGCGATCTGCTCGCACGCGGGGACACCATGGGCTGCTTCTACGTGGAGTCGCCCAGCATGCGCGGCCTGCTCACGCAGCTGAAGTGCCGCGATTTCGCCACGCTGGTCGCGGCTTCGTCCATCATCCGCCCCGGCATTTCCTCCTCGGGCATGATGCAGGCCTACGTGCAGCGCCACCTGGCCGTCATGGGCGCCCGCGGCCGCCACGACGAATCCTGGTATCTGGATCCGCGCCTGCGCCACCTGCTCGGCGAGACCTACGGCGTGATGGCCTATCAGGAAGACGTCTTGCGCGTGGCGCAGGATCTGGCCGGCATGAGCGCCGCCGAAGCCGACGCGCTGCGCAAGGCCATGACGCACAAGCGCTCGCAGGAGGCGATCGGCGCCTTCGGCGCGCGCTTCACCGCCGGCGCGGTCGCGCGCGGCGCCGCGCCCGCGGCTGCGGAGGAATTGTGGCGGCAGATCGAATCCTTCTCGGGCTACTCCTTCTGCAAGGCGCACTCCGCCAGCTACGCGCAGATTTCCTACCGCTCGGCCTGGCTGCGCGCGCATTTTCCGGCCGAGTTCATGGCCGCGGTGCTCGGCAATCACGGCGGCTATTACTCGACGTTCGCCTATCTGGCGGAGGCGCGGCGCATGGGATTGCGCCTGCTGCTGCCCTGCGTCAACGCGGGCGGCTCTTCCTTCGGCGGCGGCGGACGGAGGGTGCGCGTGGGTTTGTCAGAAATCCGCGGCCTGTCGCCGGCCACGCGCGCCCGCCTGCTGGCCGCGCGCGCCGCCGGCGGCCTCTTCACCTCCATGGAGGATTTCGTCGCCCGCGTCCGCCCGCAGCCGCAGGAGCTCGACTCCCTCGCGCGCGCCGGCGCGCTCGACGCCCTGCCCGACGGCCTCACGCGCCCCGAGCGCTTGCGTTGGGCCGCGCTGGCCGCGCCCGATCTGCGCCGCCGCGCCGCCGCCGGCGCCGAGGAGAGCGGCGGGGCGCTGCTGTTCGGCGAGACGCCGCTGCGCCGCCCGCCGTCCGCGCCCGAGTTTCCGCCGCTGCGGCAACTGGAATTGGAAGAGGAGGCGCTCGGCTACCTCGTCAGCGCGCACCCGCTGGCGCTGTGGCAGGACCGCATCCGCGCCGCGGGCGTGGTACCCGCGCGCGACCTGCCGCAGCACCTCGGCCGGCGCGTGCGCCTGGTCGGCTGGCAGGTCACGCAGAAGCCGCTGCGCACCGCCGGCGGCGAGCCGATGATGTTCCTCTCCTTCGAGGACACCACGGCGATCTACGAAACCGTGATGTTTCCGCAGGCCTACCGGCGGCTGGCGCCGTGGACGCTGACGCAGGGCCCGTATCTGATCGAGGGCGTGCCCAAGGACGAGAACGGCGCGCTGACGGTGGACGTCAAGGACCTGCAACTCCTGCGCGACGTGCCATACCGGCGGGAAACCGGCGCGCGCGGGCGGCGCGTAGACTCGGCGCCATGAGGTTCGCCCCCGCGCTGCTCGCCCTGCTGGCCTTCTCCTGCTCGCACCTGCCGCCGGCGCAGCAGGCCGGGCGCGTCGAGCACGTCGTGCTGGTGTGGATGAAGGATCCGGGCAACGCGGCGCAGCGGGAAAAGTTGATCGAGGCGGCTTACGGCCTGCAGGAGATTCCCGGCATCGTGCACGCTTACGCGGGCGCCGCGCTGCAGAGCCTGCGCCCGGAGGTGGACGATTCCTTCGACGTTGCGCTCGTCTTCGTCTTCCGCGACGCCGCCGCGTTGGAGGCCTACCAGACCGATCCGCGCCACGTGCAAGCCGTCACCGAAGTGCTGGCGCCGCTGGCGGCCCGCTTCCTGGTCTATGACTTCGTCGAGGCGCCGCCCGCCGACTGAAGCGTCAGGAATTCCATGGTCACTGCGATGGCGTCGCGGTGCGACGGCAGGAATGCGTGCAGGCTGCGCACGACGTGGTGGCCGGCGGCGCCGTCGAGATGCGTTTCCGCCACCGTGACGACGCCGTCGTCTTCGCCGATGAGCCAGGGATTCCAGCCGCGCCCGTCGCCGCGCGCGCCGGCGACGATCAGGAAGGGGCAGTCCGGCGGGGGAATCAGGCGCACTTCCTCCGGCACGAGGCCGACGCCGGTGTCGCCATAGAGCCAGCGGAAGATCTTCAAGCCTGACAAGCGGTTGGCGAAGGAGCTGCCCTGATTGGGCGGTCCCAGCATCACCATGCCGCGCACCGCCACGCTTTGGCGCCACGCGCCCTGCCGCGCGAGCGCCGCGCGCACGACGATGCCGCCGAGGCTGTGCGTGACGAAGAAGACTTCGGTCGCCTGCCGGTCCTCCGCGAGGCGCTGCACGACGCGCTCCAGCCATTGCGCGTGCTCCTCGATCGAGCGGCGCGTGCTCGGGTACGAGAGGCGCGCGGTGCGCCAGCCGGCGGCTTCCAGATCCTGCTTCATGCGGCCGAAGGAGACGCGGGTGCGCCCCATGCCGTGCAGCAGCACCACCAGCGGGCGCGCGTCCGGCGCGGCGGCGAAGTTGTCACAAGGCACCAGCGCGTTCAATTCGCCGAGGCAGGCTTCGTAGCTGCCCCACGCGCGGCGCACGTTTTTCGGATCGAGCAGGCGGCAATGCCCGGTGCCGACGTGCTCCTGGATGCGCCAGCCGGCGCGCCAGCGCGCGTCGGCCCAGATCTGCGCGCCACCCGCGGTGGGGAAGGGCAGGTTCAGGCGCGGGCGGGAGATGTCCGGTTCCACGGGCGAAGGGGTCGGGACGGATGTCGCGGGCGGATCGGGCGGAGCAGGCGCAGCGGGCGCGGCGCAGCCGGCGGCGAAGATGCCCAGCAGCAGTCCGGCCGCGGCGCGCAGCATCCTCCCAATCTAACCGCCGCCGCCGAAGGGCAGGACCAGCGCGATCGAGACGGGCGTGACTTCGAGGCGCGCGCCGTTCGGAATCAACTCGTGCGCGAAGCGGCCGAGAAAGTGGCCGAGCGCGGCGCCGGCGAGGACGTCGGAGGGATAGTGCGCGCCGGCCTCCACGCGCGACCAGGCGCCCAGTCCAACCAGCGCGCCGTTGGCGAAGACCGCGGCCGGCGTCACAGACGCCTCGCCGAAATCGCGGCGCCAGATTTCGTTCGCTGCGAAGGCGCCGTTGGCGGTGCCGGCGGCGTGGCTGGAGGGAAAAGATCGGTCGTCGGCGCCGCTCGGCCGCTCGCGGTCGGTCCAATCCTTCAGTCCCTCCACCAGGAATTCCTCGGCCACCGCGGAGCCCAGCGCCGCAGCCGGCGGTCCGAGCCAGGCGGCGGTGCTTTGATCGTGCGCCACGATCAGGTGGACTCCTTCGAGCAGGATCGCCTCGGCCCGCACGAAATCGCGGATCGCGTCGGATGCGTCGCCGGCGCCCTCCTCCGAACCGAAGAGGGGCGTCTCCTCGCGCGCCCAGTCGGACACCTCCTCGTCCAGGTCGCCGAGCGCGAAGAGCGCGGCCCCGGCCAGCGGCGCCCAGGTGGCGGGATCGGCGGCGGCGGCACGCGCGGCGGGTCCGACGGAGGAACAGGATGCGCCGCAGGCGCCCGCCGCCAGCAGTGCGAGCGCCATCCCGCGCCGCTGCGCGTCCGCTCCGCGGCGGGCTCCCGTCAGCACGCGCTTCAATCTAGCGCGCGCCGCCGAAAGGCAGGACCAGGGCCAGCGAATTTGAGGTGATCTCGAGTTGCGCGCCCGTCGGGATCAGATCGTGCGCGAATCGGCTGATGAAGTGGCCGAAGGAGGCGCCCACGAACACGTCCGAGGGATAGTGGGCCCCGGCTTCGACGCGGGCCCAGCTGCCGAGCGCGACGAGCGCGCCGTTCGCGAGGCGCAGCGGGCGCACGGCGGGCGCGAAGGGTGCCTCCGAGAAATCGCAGCGCAGCACTTCGCCCGCGGCGTCGGCGCTGATGGCCATGTAGGTCGCGTGTCCGGAAGGGAATGCCAGCTCGTTCTCGCCGCTCGGCAGTTCGCGGTCGGTGGCGCGCTTCATGGCGTGGACCGCCGCGTTGCCCGCGATCCCGGCTCCCAGGGCGGCCAGCGGCGGACCCAGCCACTCGGCCCGGCTCCGGTCGCGCGCGACCACGAGGTGCGTGGCCTCGAGCAGGAACGCCTCGCTGCGCAGGATGTTGCGGATCCACTCCGAGCCGTCGACCGCGCCGGTGCTCGAGCCGAAGATCGGCGTTTCTTCGCGCGCCCAGTCGGACACGTCTTCGTCGAGGTCGCCGATCGAGAAGATGCCGGCGCCGACGAGGGGCGCCCAGGTGAACGGATCCACGGCGGCGGCGCGCGCGGCCGGCCACACCGTGGAGCACGAGAAGGTCGCGCTCGCGAGCAGCGCGAGCGAAGTGAGCTGCCCGGCCAGGCGCATCAGCGCCGCTGGAGCGCGCGCAGGATCGGCAGGCGCGCCGCGCGCCAGGCGGGCAGGAGCGAGAAGAGCAGCGCGGCGATCAGCGTGGCGCCGACCAGCAGCAGCGTGGAGCCGAACTGCACCTGCGCGGGAATTTCCTTCAGTTTGTAGATCTCGGGCAGGAAGATCCGGTCGCCGCCGCCGAGGAAGAGTTCCACCACTCCCAGATTCTCGACGAGAAGCACGCCCAGCGCCAGTCCCGCCGCGCAGCCGCAGAGCGTGATCAGCAGCGCCAGCCCGGTGAAGAAACCGACGATGCGGCCCGGGCCGGCGCCGAGCGCGCCCAGAATGCCGATTTCGCGCCGCTTCTCCGCCACCGTCAGGAACAAGGTCGCCACCAGTTGATAGGCGGCGACCAGCACGATCATGAAGAACACCGTGCCGAGCATCCCTTTCTGATCCTCGGCGGCGCGCAGCAGCTGGCCGCCCTGGTCGCGCCAGGTCTTGACGTTCGGCAGTTCGGCCTCGGGAATGCCGGCGGCAAGGAAAGCGGCCTCGACGGCGGCGGCCAGCTCGTCCGCGTCCACGCCGGGCCGCGCGTGCACCGCGATCTCGCTGAAATCGGGCGCGGTGCCGGCCAGGGCCGCCACGTCGGCGCGGTGCACGACGGCGCGCTCGAGGTCCAGGTCGAAGCGCTCGGTCTCGAAGTGTTTCACCAGCACGAAGGTGCGCCGCCCGAGCTGCGCGGCTTCGGCGCCGAAGCGGAAGGTGGTGACCTCCAGCGAGTCGCCGATCTTCAGGCCGAAGCGTTCGGCCAGCACCTCGCTCATGAGGAGGGGAGCGGGCGAGTCCGGAGCGGCCGCAGGATCGCGCGCGGGCAGATCGCGCGCCTCCTCGCCCTCGACGCCGACGAGCAGCAGGCCGCTCTGATCGGCGGCGCGGGGATCGTCCACCGCGCGGGATCCGCGCCGGCCGACCAGGCCGAACCAGTTGAGGCGCACGGCGATCGAGTCCACGCCGGGCACGCTCTCCAGCGCGCGCGTGAATTGCTCCTGCGGCGTGGTGGTGTGACGCAAGACGTCACAGGTGACGTCGCCCGAGGCCTCCTTGATGCTGGACTCGAGCTTGGCCACGAATCCCTGGAAGACCGCCAGCACCGTGAAGAGCACCGCGATGCCCAGCGCGATACCGCCCGCCGCGCACCAGAGAATGAGGCGCCGGCGCAGCCATTCCCAGCCGAGCCGCAGCAGGCTCACGAAGTCACCACCCGGCCCTCGCGCAGGCGCACGGTGCGCTGGCAGGCCGCCGCGACTTCCGGATCGTGCGTGGCCAGCAGCACGGCGGCGCCGCGCTCGCGGGCCAGGCGCAGCAGCAGCTCCAGCACTTCCTGGCCGGTGCGGCGGTCGAGGTTGCCGGTGGGTTCATCGGCCAGCAGCAGCTGCGGCTGTCCCACCAGCGCGCGGGCGATGGCCACACGCTGCTGCTCGCCGCCTGACAATTGCGTGGGCCGGTGGCGCGCGCGCTCGGTCAGGCCGACGGCCTCCAGCGCGGCGCGCGCCGCTTCGCGCTCCTGGCCGCGCCTCGACCACCACGAAGCTCCCGTGGCGATGCGCCGCGGCAGCAGCACGTTCTCGAACGCGCTGATCTCGTGCAGCAATTGGAACTGCTGGAACACGAAGCCCAGGCGCGCGGCGCGGATCTTGGCGGCGCGGCGCGCGCCCAGGTTCTGCACCGCTTCGCCGGACAGCAGGATCTCGCCCGCGTCGGGCCGGTCCATCAGGCCGAGCAAGTGCAGCAGCGTGCTCTTGCCGCTGCCGCTCGATCCCATCAGCGCGCAGGTTTCGCCGGCGTCGAGGGACAGCGCGGCGCCCTTCAGCACCTGCAGGGTGCTGGCGCCGACGCGGTAGGACTTGTCGAGCCCCTGCGCCGCGATCACCGGCGCCGCGCTGCGGGCTTCACTCATAGCGCAGGGCCTCCACCGGATCGAGCAGCGCGGCGCGCAGCGTCGGCCCGGCCGCGAACAGCATTCCCACGGCGAACGCGCCGAGCGCGAGCGCGCCGGCCGCGGACGCGTCCCACACGGCCGGCAGTCCGTCCACCACGTAGAGATCCGGCGCGAAGATCTCGATGCCCATGCGCTCGCGCAGGAAATCGTTCACCGCGTCCTTGTGGCGCACGAGCAGCCACGCGCCGCCCAGGCCCAGGCCGGTGCCGGTCGCCGCCGCCACGGTGCCGATGCCCAGCACCAGGCTGCCGCGCTGCAACGGCGTGCAGCCCAGCGCCGCCAGCACGCCGAGGTCGCGCACCTTCTCGCGCACCAGCGCCGAGAGCACCGCGAACAGGCCGAACGAGGCGACGATCACGATGAAGAAGAGCACCAGCTTGATCATCTTGCGCTCGTTCTCGATCGCGGAGAGGAAGCTGAGGTTGCGCTCCTGCCAGGTCACGAGCTCGCCGCCTTGCGCGCCGCCGGGGGGGGGGAGGCCGGCGCGCTCCAGCGCGGCGAGGATCGGCGCCTTCGCGGCCTCCGGATCGACTCCCGGCTGCAGCCGGATCAGAACCTCGGTGAAATCGGGCGCCTTGCTGCCGAGCAGGTTGGTGCGCAGCCCGTTCTCGCCGGTGCGCTGCATGTAGACGCGGTCGAGGGCGACGCGGTAGTCGGAAGCCTGGTAGCTGCCTGCGATCGTGAACTTGCCGTTGACCGGCCGCAGCTCGGTTCCGGCCGGCGGCAGGCGCCAGGGCAGCGCGCCGAGCTCGATGCGCACACCGCGCAGCGGATCGCCGCGGCGGCGCGGAATGCCGGATGCCAGCGCGTCGCTGATCAGCACCCCGGGGCGCGCAAAAGTCTCCTCCGGCAGAGCGAAGGGCTGCGCGGGATCCGGCACCGGAGAGGCGGCGGCCTTCTCCAGCGCGGCGCCGAATCCGGTCACGAGGCGCTCGGCCTCAGGATCGATGCCCACCACCTGCAGCTGCGCGAAGTCGGAGTTCTGGGTGCGCGAGAGGTTGGCGCTCGCGCCCGGCACCGACAGCAGCGCGTACGCGACGAGGTGCGGCGAGGCGGCGGCGACTTCCGCCACGGTGGCCAGCGCCGCGCCGTAGGGCTCGTAGCGCGCCGGCGCCTCGGTGGCGGCCGGAATCAGGTGCAGATCGGCCGAGAGGGCGCGCACGCCGTCGCGGTTCATCTCGATCAGGCCGTTCATCACCGCCAGCACGACCAGCAGCGCCAGCAGGCCGATGGCCACGCCGAGCACCGCCAGCAATTGCACCGGCCGGCGGAACAGCCAGGAGAGGGCGAGCCGCGCCACGCGCGGACTCTACGCCTCCGGGCGCAGGTGCGGAAACAGCAGCACCTCGCGGATGGTGTCGCGGCCGAGCAGCACCATCGCCAGCCGGTCCACGCCGATGCCGCAGCCGCCGGCCGGCGGCAGGCCGTAGGTCAGGGCGCGCACGTAGTCCTCGTCCACCTGGTTCGGCGTCTCCGGATCCTTGCTGGCGACCTGCGCCTGGAAGTTGGCGAGCTGCAGCTGCGGATCGTTCAGCTCGCTGAAGGCGTTGGCCAGCTCCATGCCGCCGAGGAAGAACTCGAAACGCTCGGCCCACACCGGGTCGTCCGGATTGGGCTTGGCCAGCGGGCAGATGGCGGCGGGGAAGTCGGTGACGAAGATCGGACCGTGCAGATCCGGCTCGACGAAGCGCTCGAACAGAGCGTTGACCGCGGCCCACCAGGCGTAGTCGGTCGTGCCTTCGACTGCGATGCCCTCGCGCCGCAGCCGCGCCTCGATCACTTCGCGGTCGAGCGGGTCGAGGCCCACCGCCTTGCGGAATGCGTCCGCCCAGCGCACGCGCGGGAACGGCGGAGTCAGCGGATAGTCGCGGCCGCGGAACCCGGCGACGCGGCGGCCGTCCACTTCCGGCACGCCGGTGGCGACGGCGGCGGCGAGCACCAGCTCCTCGACCCGCTCCATCATGCCGTTCACGTCGGTCCAGGCCTCGTAGAACTCGACCATCGTGAACTCGGGATTGTGGCGCGGGGACAGGCCCTCGTTGCGGAAGACGCGCGCGAACTCGAACACGCGCTCGATGCCGCCGACCAGCAGGCGCTTGAGATAGAGCTCCGGCGCGATGCGCAGGAACAGGTCCATGTCGAGCGCGTTGTGGCGCGTGACGAAGGGCTTGGCGTTGGCGCCGCCGTAGATCGGATGCAGGACCGGCGTCTCGACCTCCACGTAGCAATGCTTGTGGAAGACTTCGCGCATGGCCTGGATCATGGCGATGCGCTTCAGGAACAGGTCGCGGCCTTCCGGATGCGTGAACAGGTCCACGTAGCGCAGCCGCGCGCGCAGCTCGTCGTCCACCAGGCCGTGCCACTTCTCGGGCGGATCCACCAGGGCCTTGGTCAGCAGCTGGCAGCTCGTGCCGAAGACCGTCGGCTCGCCGACGTTGGTGCGGCGGAATTCGCCGGTGACGCCGATCAGGTCGCCGCGATTCAGGTGCTTGAGCAGGCCGAAATCGGCGTCGGACAAGTTGTCCTTCTGCAGGCAGACCTGAATGCGCCCCGAAGGGTCGTGGAGGTCCAGGAAAGCGAGTTTTCCGTAGCCGCGGCGGCCCAGAATCCGTCCCAGCACGGTGACGGTTTGGCCCAGGCGCGCGTCCACTTCGGCGAGCAGCGCGGCCGCGAGAACGCGGCCCTGCGGACTCCGCGCCGGAAAGGGGTTCACCCCGGCGGCGCGCAGGGACTCCAGATGCTGGAGGCGGTCCGGCTGGAAGAGGTCCATGGCGGCCTGACGAACCGTCAGCGCGCGCCGGGAAAGGTGGTGGAGCCAAGGGGAGTCGAACCCCTGACCTCTACAATGCCATTGTAGCGCTCTACCAACTGAGCTATGGCCCCTATCCTTCGTCCCGGCCTTGTCCTGGCGATCACGGTCGTTGCCAATTTTTCCCGAGCGCGGGCGAGCCGCGCGACCGGGGCGTGAGAGTGTAGCGGCCTCCGCCGGATCGTCCAAGTCCGGGCACGGCTAGGATTTGGGCTTCCCGGAGGCCTCCGACGGCATCCCGGCGCGCATGGAACGCTACGACTTCGCGGCCATCGAACGGAAATGGCAGGACCGCTGGCTGCAGCGGGGGACTTTCCGCACGCCCGGCCCCGGGGACGCAAGCTTCGATCCGGCGCGGCCCAAGTACTACGTGCTGGACATGTTTCCCTACCCGAGCGGGGCGGGGCTGCACGTCGGGCATCCGAAGGGTTACACCGCGACCGACGTCGTCGCGCGCTACAAGCGCCATCGCGGCCACAACGTGCTGCATCCGATGGGCTGGGACGCCTTCGGGCTGCCGGCCGAGCAGTACGCGATCCAGACCGGAACGCATCCGGCCGTCACCACCGCGATCAACGTCGAGCGCTTCAAGGAGCAGCTGCGCGCGCTCGGCTTCTCCTACGACTGGGAGCGCGAAGTCAACACCACCGATCCGGCCTATTACCGCTGGACGCAGTGGATCTTCGCGCGCCTGCACGAGCGCGGGCTGGCCTATCAGGCCGAGGTGGCGGTGTGGTGGTGCGAGGCCTTGGGCACCGTGCTGGCCAACGAGGAAGTGATCGACGGCAAGTCGGAGCGCGGCGGGCATCCCTGCGTGCGCAGGCCGCTGCGGCAGTGGATGCTGAAGATCACCGAGTACGCCGAGCGCCTGCTCGCCGATCTCGAGCCGCTGGATTGGCCGGACAGCGTCAAGGCGATGCAGCGCGAGTGGATCGGGCGCTCGGAGGGGGCGGAGATCGAGTTCGAGCTGGTGGGAGGGAAATCCTTCACCGTGTTCACGACAAGGCCGGACACGCTGTTCGGCGCCAGCTTCTGCGTCCTCGCGCCCGAGCATCCGCTGGTGGACGCGATCGTCACGCCGGAGCAGCGCGCGGCGGTCGCCGCCTACCGCGAGAGCGCGGCGCGCAAGTCCGAACTCGACCGCGCCGAGCTGCAGAAGGAGAAGACCGGCGTCTTCACCGGCGCCTTCGCGCGCAATCCGGCGTTCGGCGACCTGGATCCGCAGGGCCGCGTGCCGGTGTGGATCGCCGACTACGTGCTGATGAGCTACGGCACCGGCGCGATCATGTGCGTGCCCGGCGGCGACGAGCGCGACCACGCCTTCGCCCTGAAGTACGACCTGCCGATTCCGCGCGTCTGCGCGCCCGCCGATCCGGTCGTCGCCGCCGCGCTGGTGGCCCGCGACTGCTTCCCCGGCGAAGGCGTCGCCGTCAACTCCGGATTTCTCGACGGCCTGCCCACCGCCGAGGCGAAGCGCCGCATGACGGCCTGGCTGGAAGAGCGCGGCCGCGGCCGCGCCAAGGTCACCTACCGCCTGCGCGACTGGCTGTTCTCGCGCCAACGCTACTGGGGCGAGCCGTTCCCGATTTTGCTCGGGCCGGAAGGCCAGGTGGCGCTCGTGCCGGACTCCGATCTGCCGGTGACGCTGCCGGAGCTGGCCGATTTCCGCCCCAGCCCGGGCGGCGATCCGCCGCTGGCGCGCGCCACGGCGTGGGTGCAGGCGCCCGGGCCCGACGGCCGCGCGTGGCGGCGCGAAACCAACTCCATGCCCCAGTGGGCGGGCTCCTGCTGGTACTACCTGCGCTTCCTCGATCCTCACAATGCCGAGCGCGCCTGGGGCGAGGCGGCCGAGCGGTACTGGATGCCGGTGGACCTCTACGTCGGCGGCGCCGAGCACGCGGTGCTGCACCTGCTCTACGCGCGCTTCTGGCACAAGGTGCTCTTCGACGCCGGACTGGTCAGCACGCCCGAGCCCTTCCGCAAGCTGGTGAACCAGGGCATGGTGCAGTCCTTCGCCTTCAAGGACGCGCGCGGCGCTCTGGTGCCTGCCGACGAGGTCGAGGAGGGCGAAGGCGGCGCCTTCGCGCGGCGCGGCAGCGGAGAGGTCCTCGAGCGCATCGTCGCGAAAATGTCGAAGTCGCTGAAGAACGTGGTCACGCCGGAAGAGGTGATCCGCGAGTACGGCGCCGACACGATGCGGCTCTACGAGTGCTTCATGGGGCCGCTCACCTTCAGCGCGCCCTGGAATCCCCGCGACCTTCCGGGGGTGCACCGCTTCCTGCAGCGCGTCGTGCGGATGTACGCGCGCGGCCTGGGCGAGACCGCCGACGTGGAAGTCGAGCGGGCGCTCCACGCCGCCATCCGCAAAGTCGGCGACGATCTGGAGGCGCTGTCCTTCAACACGGCGATCGCCGCGATGATGGAATTCGTCAACGTCGCCACCAAGAAGGAGGCGGCGCTGACGCGCGCGCAGTCCGAGGCCTTCGCGCGCCTGCTCGAGCCCTTCGCGCCGCACCTGGCCGAGGAATTGTGGGAGGAGCTCGGACACCGCGATTCCTGCGCCCACGCGCCGTGGCCCGCCTGGGATCCGGCGCTGGCGGTGGCGGACGAAGTCGAGATTCCGGTGCAGGTCAACGGCAAGGTGCGTGCGCGCGTGACGGTCGCGAAGGCCGCCGACGCCGCGGCGCTGGAGTCGGCCGGCCGCGCGGCGGCCGCGGCGCAGCTGGCCGGCCAGGAAGTGCGCAAGGTGGTGGTGATTCCCGGCCGCCTGGTCAACTTCGTGCTCGGCGGCCCGGCATGAGCCCGGATTCGGTGCGCGACTGGATCCGCGTGCTCGACGAGGCGGGGGAGCTGATCCGCGTGCGCGCCGAAGTGGATCCGCGGCTGGAGATCGCGGAGATCACCGACCGGGTCAGCAAGGAGCAGGGCTCCGCCAACCGCGCGTTGCTGTTCGAGAAGGTGAAGGGCTCCGCGATGCCGGTGCTGATCAACGCCTTCGGCTCGCGGCGGCGCTGCGCGCTGGCGCTGGGCGCCGGGCGCATCGAGGAGCACGCCGACCGCCTGCGCGGGCTGCTGGAGCAGTCGCCGCCGGAGGGATTGCTGGACAAGATCCGCATGATTCCGCGCCTGGCCGAGGTCGGCGCCTGGTTTCCGAAGCGCGTCTCATCGGCGCCGTGCCAGGACGTGGTCTGGGAGGGCGCGGACGTGGACCTGGGGCGCCTGCCGGTTCTCACGACCTGGCCGCAGGACGCGGGGCCCTTCGTGACGTTCCCGTTGTGCATCACGCAGGATCCCGAGACCGGACGGCGCAACGTCGGCACCTACCGGCTGCAGGTCTTCTCGCGCAACGAGACCGGCTTCCACACGCACCTGCACAAGGACGCGCGGCGCCATCTGGGCAAGGCCGCGGCGCGCGGCGAGAAGGTGCCGGTCGCGGTGGTGATCGGCGCCGATCCGGCGACCTGCTTCGCCAGCGTGGTGCCGGCGCCGCCCGACGTGGACGAATTGATCATCGCCGGCTTCCTGCGCCGCCGGCCGGTGCCGCTCGTGAAGTGCCGCACCGTGCCGCTGGAAGTGCCGGCCACCGCCGAGATCGTGCTCGAGGGCTGGGTGGATCCGCGCGAGCTGCGGCGCGAGGGCCCCTTCGGCGATCACACCGGCTTCTACTCGCTGGCCGACGACTATCCGGTGTTCCGCGTCGATTGCATCACGATGCGCAAGGATCCGGTCTACCACACGACCCTGGTCGGCCGCCCGCCGCAGGAGGACTGCTGGATGACCGAGGCCATCGAGCGCCTGCTGCTGCCGGTGCTGCAGAAGGCGCTGCCGGAGATCGTAGATTACCGCATGCCCTTCGAGGGCGTGGCGCACAATCTGATGCTGGTGAAGATCCGCAAGCAGTATCCCGGGCAGGCGCAGAAGGTGATGAACGGCCTGTGGGGGCTGGGGCAGGCCATGTTCACCAAGGTGATCGTGGTGGTGGACGAGGACGTGAACATCCACGACGACGCCGAACTGGTCTGGAAGGTGCTCAACCACGTCGATCCGCAGCGCGACTTGCAGTTCACGATGGGGCCGGTCGAAACCCTCGACCACGCCAGCCGCGCCGCGTGCTTCGGCAGCAAGGTCGGCGTGGACGCCACGCGCAAGTGGAAGGAAGAAGGCTTCACGCGCGATTGGCCGGACCAGATCGTGATGGACGACGCCACGAAGGCTCGCGTCGCGGCGCGCTGGCGCGAACTGGGGCTGGGATCCTGAGGTGAGCGCGCGCGGCCCGGCCCTGTGGTCGGCGCAGCGCATGCGCCGGCTGCTGAATCTCTATCCGCCCTACCTGCTGCAGCGCATCGTGGTGGTGGACGTGGCCGAGGACTTCCGCCGCGTGCGCGTGCGCCTGAAGCGCTCGCTGCTGACGCGCAATCTGAACGGCACGGCATTCGGCGGCTCGATCTACGCCGCCGCCGATCCGATCTACGCGCTCATGTACTGGCAGGCGCTGGCGCGGCGGGGGATGGCCCTGCAGACCTGGCTGATGGCCTCGCGCGTGCAATACCGCAAGCCGGCCGCCGCCGCGCTGACCTTCGACTTCGAATTGAGCGAGGCGGATCTGGACGCGGCCCAGGAAGAACTGCAGCGGCGCGGCAAGTCGGTGCGCGCGCATCGCGTCGAGGCGCGCGACCCGCACGGCCAGGTCTGCGCCGAGCTCGAACTGGTCAACTACCTGCGCCTGCTGCGCGCCGGGGACCGCGAGATTTCGGGCTTCTGAGCCGGCGCCGGCGCCGGACTGAAGGCTAGAATCCGGATCCGATGCGACGCTGCCTGCTCCTCTTGCTCGCCGCCTGGGCGCCCGCCTGCGCGGCTCCGCGCACCGGCGTCAATCCGCAGGTCACCGTGGAGGAATTGCAGGCCCACGTGGCCTGGCTGGCCGACGACGCCCGCGAGGGCCGACGCGCCGGCAGCGCGGGCGAGCAGGCCGCGGCCGAGTACGTCGCGCGCGAATTCGCGCGCGCGGGCCTGCAGCCCGCAGGCGACGCGGGCGGCTGGTTCCAGGAGTTCGAAGTGGCGCTGGAGCCGCAGCCGGGCAAGTGCAGTCTCACCGTGGACGGGCGGCCGGTCGCCGGCATTGGCACGCTGGCCTGCTCGGCCACCGGGCGCGCCAGCGCGCCGCTCTCGGAGCAGCCGGCTCGCGGCCAGGTGGCGCTGGTGCTGCACTCCGGGAGCGACGGCACCGCACTGCGCAATTCCCTGCGCGCCGCCGCGGAAGCCGGCGCGGTGGCGGCGCTGGTCGGCCGCCATCCGCGCGAGCTGGCGCAGGGCGCCGGCTGGCAGATCCCTTTCGCCTCCGCCCCGGGCTCGGTGGAGATTCCGGTGCTGACGCTGGCGCCGCAGGATTTCGCGCTGCTGCAGGAGTCCTGCGCCGCGGGCAAGACGGTGCAGGCTGCGGTGGTGGCGGAAGTGCTGCGCCCGACCGCGGTGGCGCGCAACGTGCTCGGCCTGGCGCCCGGGACCTCGGCCGGCGGCGACGTGCTCGTGGTCGGCGCCCACTTCGACCACCTGGGCTGGGGCGGCGCGGATTCGCTGGCGCCCGGCGAGCGCGCGATTCACAACGGCGCCGACGACAACGCCTCCGGCACCGCGGTGCTGATGGAGCTGGCGGAACTGTGGGCCAGCGGCGCACCGCTGGCGGGCGCCGGCGAGCGCAGCGTGCTCTTCGCCGCGTGGAGCGCGGAGGAAATGGGCCTGCTCGGCTCCGCGCACTGGGTGAAGAATCCCACCGTGGAAATCGGGCGCGTGCGCGCCAACGTGAACCTGGACATGGTCGGGCGCGTCGCCAACGGGGCCGTGACCGTGGGCGCGGCCGAGACCGCGGCCGGCTTCCGCCCGGCGCTCGAGGGCACGCAGCGCAATCTGCTGGGCGCCGGCCTGAGCCTGCAGCTGGCGGTGGTCGAGGGGCCGCTGCCCGGCGGCGGCGGCTCGGACCACATGTCCTTCCATCAGGCCGGCATTCCGGCGCTGTTCTTTTTCAGCGGCCTGCACGCCGACTATCACAAACCCGGCGACGACGCCGAGAAGCTGGATTACGCGCGCATGGCCGAGGTGGCCTTCGCGGTCTCGGACCTGATCGCGCAGCTGCAGCTGGCCGACGCCGGATCGCTGGCCTACGTCGCGCCGACGGCGCCGGCCGGCGGTGCCCGCGAAGGACGGCGGCCCGGACTGTGGTTCGGATCGATTCCGGACTACGCGGCTGCGCCCGAAGGCGGCGGCCTGCAGATCGCCGGCACCAGCCCGGGCAGCCCGGCCGAGAAGGCCGGCCTGCAGGCGGGGGACGTCATCCGCAAGCTGGACGGGATCGTCATCGGCGACATCTACGACTACATGGACGCGCTGGCCGGCTTCAAGGAAGGCGACACGATCTCCGTCACCTTCCTGCGCGCGGGCCAGTCGCTGACCGTGCCGCTCACCTTCATCCCGCGGCCAACGAGCGAATTCTGATTCCCGATGCCGCGTCCCTTCCTGCTGTTTGCTGCCGCTGCCGCGCTGTCCTCCATGACGATGCCGGCCTGTCAGGCGCCTGCCATCGAGCCCGCTGTGGCGCAGCCGGAACCAATCGCAGTCGTGATGCCGCGGTGGCGTTCCTTTTCCGAAGGCGAGGCGGATGAGCCTGACCTCATCATGGAGTTGAAGGACCTGGGCCTGAGCGGATCGTGGTCCGGATTCTGCGGCTGCGTGACGGATGCGGGTCCGGCACTCATCCTCGACCTCGAGAGAAGGAATCTAATCCTGGTTCCGTTGCCGGCCTCAACCTTGGCTCCCCCGGCGAGCAGTGACCGGCCATGAACCTCCGCCCACCGCACAGGATTCTCGTGATCGCCGCCGCGTTCGCGAGCCTCGCCTTGCCTGCCTGCCAGGGGAATTCTTCCGCGAAGTCGAGCGAGGCGCCGGAAGCTCCGGTCTCGGTTTCCAGCCCGGAGTTTGAAGTGAACGCACCGCAAGATCCCCGTCCGCCCGTCGCCTACAACCCGTTGACGCCCGAAGAGGCGCGCGTGATTCTGCGCAAGGGCACCGAGCGCGCCTTCACCGGCGAGTACGTGGACCACAAGGCGGCCGGCACCTACCTCTGCCGGCAGTGCAACGCGCCGCTCTACCGCTCGCAGGACAAATTCGCGAGCGACTGCGGCTGGCCGAGTTTCGACGACGAACTCGCGGGCGCCGTCACGCGCGTGCCCGACGCCGACGGCCGGCGCGTCGAAATCACGTGCTCCCACTGCCAAGGCCACCTCGGCCACGTGTTCCTCGGCGAGCGCTTCACGGCCAAGAACGTGCGCCACTGCGTGAACTCGGTGTCCCTGCGCTTCGTGCCGGCGGGAGAGCCGCTGCCGGCGCCGATCACGCCGAGCCGAAAGCCGTAGTCCGCCGGCGCGGCCGCCTGCAATCCTTGTTGAGACCTCCTATCATGAGCCGGGTGTCGACCGGACTGCCGGAAAGCGTCTCCCCGGCAGCCGCCGCCAGCGCGCCAGCCTGGTTCGCCCATTCGGCGGACGCTCTGCAGCGGACTCTGGACGAGTGCCGCCGCGGCTTCGAATTGCGGCAGGTGCCCGCCGCCGCCGCCGAGCACTGGTCGGTGATCGACGGTGCGCTGCAGCACCGATCGCGCGGCTTCTTCAGCGCTCAGGGTGTGACGGACGGCGCCACGAGCGCGCTGATGCTCTATCAGCCGCAGGCCGCCGTCACCGGCGTCCTCTCCGCGCGCGTCGCGGGCGGCCGCGCTTTCCTCCTGCAGGCGCGCGCCGAGCCGGGCTGCCTGGGCGAGGCGCAGTTCGGGCCCACCGTGCAGTCCACGCCGGCGAACTACCTGCGGCTGCACGGCGGCGCGTCCACGCCCTACGTCGATTCCTTCATCGCCTCCGACCCGCGCGTCGCGGTGCTGGACGACACCACGCAGCTGGACCTCGGCGAGCGCTATCTCGCGAAGTGCAAGCGCTCCATCCTGCTCGAGACGCAGGATCTCGCGGCACCGCTGCCCAGTTTCGTCTGGGCCGCGCCCGAAGCGTTGGCCGAGGCCGTGTTGCGCAGCGCCTTCCTGAACATCGATTTGCGCTCCGTCCTCTCCGTGACGCGCTGGTCGGCCGAACCGGGCGCAGGCGAGTTGGCGCCGCGGTCCGCCGCGGTGCGGCACAGCCTGGCCGCGCCGCCGCGCGCGGACGCGCTCGGCGCGCTGATGGCGCAGCTGCACCGCGCCGCTCCGCAGCCCATGCGCTTCGTTCCGCTCGCCGAACTGGAGAACTGGCGCGCCACCGCGATGGGCTGGTCGGAGCGCGTGCCGCGGCAGGGCTTCAGCGTGGACTTCTTCCAGGTGAAGGCCGCCTTCCGCGAGGTCGGCAGCTGGGTGCAGCCGCTCGTCAACAGCGCCACGGAGGGCCAGGTGATCCTCGCCTGCCGCGAGCGCGGAGGCCTGCTGGAATTCTGCGTGCGCCCGGTGGCCGAGCGCGGCCTCGCCACGGCGGCGGCGCTGGCTCCGTCCTATCTGCGCTATCCCGGCAGCGCGGGCCAGGCGCCGGCGTGGCTGCGCGCGCCGGCGGCCCGCATCTGGTCGCACACCATCGAGAGCGACGAAGGCGGCCGCTTCTACCGCGATGCCAGCGCCTACCAGATCGTGCGCACCGACGACGCCGCGGAGCCGGAGCCGGCGGACGGCGCCTGGCTGCGCCTGTCCGAACTCAAGGTGATGCTGCGCAGCTCGAACGTCTGCACCATCCAACTGCGCGGCATCGTGTCGCATCTGCTCGGCCTGGAGTAGCCGTGCTGGGCATCTGCGTCGTCTACCTCGTGCAGGGGCCGGAGGGCAGCGCGCTGCTGGACCTCTCGCTGACGCAGATCCGGCGCCACACGCGCGGACCGCATCGCATCTACGGCTGCTGCCCGGACAACGACGCCGCCACCTGCCGGCGCCTGGAGGAGCAGGGCGTCGTGGTGCTGCCGGTGCAGGAGCGCAATCCCGACGTCAGCCAGGAGCACTCGATGCTGCTCGATCTGCTGGTGGACCGCGCGGTGGAGGACGGCTGCGATCACGTCGCCACCTTCGACATGGATTCCTGGCCGGTCCTGGACGGCTGGGACGCGCTCCATCCGCCGCTTCTGAGCGCGGAGCGGCCGCTGGCGGCCATCGTGCGCACCGAGCTGCGCGACAATTTCCCCTTCGCGGCCTACCTGCTCCTGCGCAACGATTTCTGGCGGCCGGCCCTGAGCTCCTTCAGCGCGCGCCAGGGCCTGATGAGCAGCGACGAGGGCGCGGCTCTGTCCAGCCGCCGCGGCGAGACCGGCTCGGGCATCCTGGCGCAGCTGCTCGACGACGGGCAGCGCTTCCTGCGCCTCGAGCGCTCGAACGTCTGGAATCTGCATCCGGTGATCGCCGCGGTCTATGACAACGTGGTCTTCCATCTCGGCGCCGGCTCGCGCACCCCGCGCTTCATCACCGACGAGGCGAACTACCGGATCGCCGGGCGTCCTGAGCGCCAGCGCTTCGCCGACCGCATGAACGAGAGCGTGCGGGATTACGCGCGGGCGCAGGTCCTCGAGCGCCACGACGACTTCATCGCTGAGCTGACGGGCGCGGAGCGGCGTCCGCTGCGGCCGATCGAGACCGATCCGCGCGGCCTGCCGGCGGCTCTGGACCTGACGCCGCTCGAGCTGCGCCAGCTTCTGGGCGCGGACTGAATCGGCGCGCCGCGGGCGCTCAGGAAGCCGCCGGCGGCGGCGGGAGTCGGTCGAGCAGACGCTGCAGAGCTTCCGGCCCGGCGTCGGGCCCGTCGCCCTGCACCATCAGCAGAATCCAGCGTCCGGCGTAGGGAAAAGCGACGGAACTGCGGCTCTGCTTGCCTTCGTCCACGGTGCGCGCGGTCTGGATCAAGGCGGTGCGCTCCGCGCCGGCGATCCTCACCATCGCGCTCTTTTCGCCCTCCTCGGCCTGGAATCCCTTGAGGCTCGGGTGCACGTCGGTGAGCCACTCGGCGAGCTGCGCGGCGGAGGCAGGCTCGACGGCGGACTGCCGCATCACGAGCAGCAGATTCTGATAACGGCTGTCCACCGCCCAGACCACCGCCTCGTCGCTGCCTTCCTGCCGCTCCATGCGCCGCGCGAAGAAAGGCGCCAGCGGGTCCGGCGGGGTGAAATCAACCAGGATCGCCGCCGTCCGCGCGCGCACCTCCTCCGGATCGCTGGTCATGTTCATCCCCGCGACCATGGACCAGTAGCCCAGCGCGCCGGCCATGCCGGCCACAATGACGAATCCGCCGCAGCCGAGCGCGATCTTCGAGGAGCGATCCATGGGTTCATCGTAGGCGCACGACGGCGTGGGCGAAATCGGAGATCCGGACCGGCGCGAGGAGCCTGCCCGTCGCCGATTTCGCATCGATTTCGCTCCCGCGTATAGTAGGGCTCTGGCCTGGGGGTGGCCGCCCGCGCACCGCGAGCGGCCTGAGATCAAACCCCGGTACCTGATCCGGATCATGCCGGCGGAGGAAAGAGCCAAATGAACGCGCCCGAAACCCATCCGAGCCCCGCGCTCGCCCAATCCCGCAACCGCGTCGAGTCCGGAGCGCTGCAGCCGCGCGGCATCCCGACCTTCGAGGAGTGCTACCCGCGCTCGACCAAGGAATCGCGCGAAGTCCGCCACGGCGGCGCGCGGCTGCGCGTGCCCTTCCGGCGCGTCGCGCTCACGAACGGCGCGCACTTCGACCTGGACGACGTCAGCGGGCCGCAGGGCGTGGATCCGCGCCAGGGACTGCCCGCCGTGCGCGACTGGGGCGGGCTGCCGCCGGGCCAGACGCAGCTCACGGCCGCGCGCGCGGGCCTGATCACCGCCGAGATGGCCTACGTGGCCGCGCGCGAGGGCATGGCGCCGGAATTCGTGCGCGACGAGATCGCCGCCGGCCGCGCCGTGATCCCGGCCAACCGACTGCACCCGGAGCTCGAGCCGATGATCATCGGGCGCAAGTTCCGCACCAAGATCAACGCCAACATCGGCAACTCGGCCACGCACTCCTCGATCGCCGAGGAGGTCGAGAAGCTGCAGTGGGCCACGATGTGGGGCGCCGACGCCGTGATGGACCTGTCCACCGGCGCGAACATCCACGAGACGCGCGGCTGGATCATGCGCAACGCGCCCGTGCCGATCGGCACCGTGCCGATCTACCAGGCCCTCGAGAAGGTCGGCGGGGACCCGTCGCAGCTGAACATCGACGTTTATCTGGAGACGCTGCGCGAGCAGGCCGAGCAGGGCGTGGATTACTTCACGGTGCACGCCGGGGTGCTGCTGCGCTACGTGCCGCTGACGGCGGGGCGGGTGACCGGCATCGTCAGCCGCGGCGGGGCCATCATGGCCGCGTGGTGCCTGGCGCATCACAAGGAGAACTTCCTCTACACCGAATTCCCGCGCATCTGCAAGCTGCTGCGCGAGTACGACGTCACCTTCAGCCTCGGCGACGGGCTGCGCCCGGGCTCGCTGGCCGACGCCAACGACGAAGCGCAACTGGGCGAGCTGAAGACTCTCGGCGAACTGACGAAGACCGCCTGGGCCGAGGGCGTGCAAGTCATGATCGAGGGTCCCGGCCACGTGCCGCTGAACCTGGTCAAGGAGAACGTGGATCTCGAGATGCGCGACTGCTTCGAGGCGCCGTTCTACACGCTGGGGCCGCTCGTGACGGACGTCGCGCCGGGCTACGACCACATCACCAGCGCGATCGGCGCGGCCAACATCGGCTGGCACGGCACGGCGATGCTCTGCTACGTCACGCCGAAGGAGCACCTCGGCCTGCCCAACCGCGACGACGTCAAGGCCGGCGTGATCGCCTACCGCATCGCCGCCCACGCCGCCGACGTGGCCAAGGGGCTGCGCGGCGCGCGCGACTGGGACGACGCGCTGTCGCAGGCGCGCTTCGAATTCCGCTGGGAGGATCAGTTCGCGCTGGCTCTCGATCCGGTGACGGCGCGCGCCTACCACGACGCCACGCTGCCCGCGGAATCGGCCAAGGTGGCGCACTTCTGCTCGATGTGCGGTCCGAAGTTCTGTTCGATGCGCCTGACCGCGGACGTACGCAAGATGGCTGAGGCGGGCATGGCCGAGAAGTCCGCCGAATTCGTGGCGGGGGGCGGCCAGGTGTACCGCGCCCGCGAGAGCGTCTGAGCCGAGGCGGAATCGCGCCGTGAGGGACGCGCGGCCGCGGTTGCGCTTCTGACATCGGCGAAATCCCGGCGCCGGATGTGAAGCATCGGAAATACAAATCGGCTTGAGCGGCGGTTTGAATCCCTTAAGGGTGGCTATCACTCCCGCAGGGAGGAACCCACATGATCTCCACGCTCATCATCCTGGCTCTCGCGCCGGCTGCGGTCGCCCAAGAGCCCGAATCCGTCACGGCTCAGCCCGCCGGAGCCGAGATCACGGCCGCGCTCGAGGCCGCCACCCGGAAAAACCAGCGCGTCCTGCTGGTCTGGGGCGAGGCCGAGAGCCCGAAGTCCCAGCAGCTCGACGCGCTGCTCGCCGAAGACAAGGATCTGGCGCGCAAGGTGCTCTACGAATATCGCGTCGTGCGCCTGAAGCCGGAAACCACCGACTCCTACACCGTTTTGGCCAAGAAGTACTCCGTCGCCCCCGAGGCGGGAGTGCCGCATCTGACGGTGCTCGCTGCCGACGGCATGGTCGTGGCCAACGTGCCGGCCTCGACGATGGCCGACAAGGATCAGATCGATCCGAAGCGCGTGCACGCCTTCCTCGAGAAGAATCAGGCGCCGGCCAAGGACGCGAAGGCGCAGCTGCAGGCCGCGCTGACCAAGGCCGAAGCTCAGAACAAGCGCGTGTTCCTGACGTTCGAGACGCCGTCCTGCGAGGTTTGCAAACAGCTCGAGAGTCGCCTGATCTCGACCGAGGTCCATCCTTTGCTGGAGAAGGAATTCGTCTTCTGCTCGGTGGACCTCGAGCGCAGCATCGGCGCCAAGGAGCTCCTGGCGAAGCAGAGCGGCGGCACGGAGGAAGCCACGCCGTGGTACGCCGTGATTCATCCCGACGGCAGCACGGTCGTGGACTGCGACGACCTGAGCGGCAAGCATCTGGGCTGCCCGAAAACGGAGGAGGAGCTCGAGCTCTGGGCCCTGTTCCTGAAGCGGGCGCGGCAAAACCTCACCGAGGAAGAGATCGCGCAGGTCGTCACGGCCTTCCGCAAGGCCGCGGGCACCGCCGTCGAGAAGAAACCGGCGGCGAAGTAAGCGAACGGCAGGGCGGCGGATGAGAAAAACCCGCGCCGTCCGAAATCAGGACTTTTTTCTCTGAAATGCGAGGGGGAGCGCGCCGCGGCCGCGCTTTTTGGAGTGAAGCCCATGCTCCCGCTCCTCAGCCTCTTGCTCCTCGCGCCCGCTCAGGCGCCCTCCTTGTCGGCGCCGAAATTCCTGCAGGGTGACGGCGCCGTGCAGGCATCCGCGGGCCAGGAGGCGGCTCCGGCGCTGGCCCACGGGGCCGGCGTGACGCTGGCCGTCTGGTCCGACCGGCGCTCCGTGCTGGGCGGTTTCGCGGGAGGCCCGGTGTTCGGCAGCTCGACCGGCCAGTCCGAGGATGACGTCCTGGCGCAGCGCTTCGACGCGCAGGGCGCGCCCATCGACGCTCTGCCCTTCGTGATCAGCGCCGCGCCTGGCCGGCAGATCGAGCCGCTCGTGGCCTTCAACGGCCAGAACTTCCTCGTGGCCTGGCGCGACGGCGGCGCGGTGCGCGCTCTGCGCGTGAGTCCGGCCGGCGCGCTGCTGGACGCCGCGCCGCTCGGAGTGGATGCGGCCGCCGACACGTTCAGCCTCGCCGCCAACGGCGCCACCTGGCTGATCGTGACCGAGTCCTACGCGGCCGGTTCCGGCGGACTGATCGGCTTTCGCGTGGCCGCGAACGGCGCGCTGCTCGACGGCGGCGGCGTGGTGCTGCGGCCGGAAACCTTCTATCTCCACTTCGGCGCGCGCCTGGCTGCGGCGAGCGGCGAGTGGCTGATGGTCACGACCGATCTCAACGGCCCGGTGGCGCAGCGGCTCGACGCCGCCCTGGCGCCGATCGGCGGCGCGTTCGCCGCGCCCAGCCGCTCTCTCGCCAGCAGCGGCACGCATTACTTGTTCGCCTGGCAGGATTTCGCGCAGCGCCTGCTCGTCAGCCGCATGCAGTCGGACGGGATCCTGCTCGATCCGCAAGGCATCGTGGTGAGCAACTCGTGGTGGTGGAACCACGGCGCCACCGCGGTGGCGTGGGGGAACGGGCAATGGTGGATCGCCTTTCCCGACGTCACCACGGGCGCCTCGATGGCGCGCGTGACGGCGGGCGGAACGGTGCTGGATCCGGGCGGATTCCCGCTCGTCGCGGCTGCGCTGAAGCCGGATCAAACGGCCCTGACCGGAGTTCCCGGCGGCGTGCACGCCGCGTGGCTGGAAGACCAGGCGGCGAGCGTCGGCGGCCTGCAGAGCTACGGACAAGTCGTGGCGGGGCCGGGCAGTTTCGGAGCCAAGTCGGCGATCTCCGCGAGCGCTCCGGCGCAGGTGCGGCCCGACTTCGCCGAGCACGCCGACGGCATCGCGATGGCCTACTGGAGCCTGGAGGGCGCCACGGCGCATCTCAAGGTGGCGCTGCTCGACCGCTTCGGCAACGCGCCCGCGGCCGAGCCGGTGGAGGCGCTCGCAGGGCCTTCCGGCAACGTGTCGGCGCCGGCGATCGCCTGGAATGGTTCCCTGTTCCTGATCGTGTGGAGCGACCGCTACACCGGAATCGCCGGCCGCCGCATGGACGCCGCCGGCAACTTCGTGGATGCCGCGCCGTTCGCGATCCTGGCGGGCGAAGAAGCCGACGTGGCCGCGCTCGGCAGCCAGTTCCTGGTGGTCGGAGCTTACGCCGGACTGCAATATTCGAACCGCTCGATCTTCGGCGCGCGCGTGGACGGCGCGAGCGGCGCCGTGCTGGATCCGGCGGGAATCTTCGTCGGCGGGCCCTTCGCCACCTCGCCGTCGGTGGACGCGCTGGGCAGCCGCTGGATCGTGGCCTGGCAGAACCACTGGTCCTCCGGTTCGACGATCGCGGATCTGGCGGTGCAGTTCGTCAGCGCCTCCGGCGTGGCGGCTGGCGGCTTCGGCATCGAGAATCAAGGCTACGCGCCGGACGTCGCCTGCTCCCACGACACGGCGCTGGTCACGTGGCGCTCGGGCTCCATCGCCACGCCGGTGGCGGACGTCAAAGGCCAGCGCATCCGCGCCGACGGCGCGCTGCTGGGCGGACCGTTCACGATCAGCGGCGGCGGATGGAAGGAGTTCGAGCCGGCGGCCTGCTGGACCGGCGCGGAATGGATGGTCGCCTGGGAGGATGCGCGGCACGCCGCGGGCATCGACGACGGCGCCACCGAGGTCTACGCCGCGCGCGTCAGCGCGGCGGGCGCCGTGCTGGATCCGGGCGGGTTCGCGCTTGCGCCGCAGCCGGGCCTCGCTTCACAACCCGCGCTCGCGGGATCGCAGGGCGTGGCGGTCGCAGCGTACTCCTGGATGCGGCGTGAGAGCCCCTTCGCCACCTGGCGCGTGGCGGCGCGCGTCGCCGGACCTTGGGGCGATCTGGGGTCGGCTCTGGCGGGCGCCGGCGGAGCGCCGGTGCTGGACGCGGCGGGCGCGCTCACGGCGGGCAGCACGCTCGAGTTCGCGGTCAGCGGCGGGCGCCCGCTCGCGAGCGGCATGCTCTTCGGCGGCCGCGCGCGCGCGGATCAGCCCTTCCGCGGCGGCACGATGGTGCCGCGCCGCGACCGCAATTTCCCCTACGCGACCGACGCCGAGGGACGAGCCTTCCTGCAGGTGCCGCTGGCCGCCGCGCTGCCGCCGGGAACCACGATCTACCTGCAGGCCTGGCTTTTGGATCCCACCGGTCCTCAGGGTGCGGCGGCGACCAACGCGCTGCGCGGAGTGGCTCCCTGAGAGGATCCGGACGCGGGCGGCCGCGATGGCGAGGCGCGCGAGCGGATACCCTGACTTCATGCTCGCTCTCGCCCTTGCCCTGATCCTGGCCGCTCCCGCGCAGGAGCCGGCCGCGAAGACTCCGCCGCCGGTCTACGACGAGAAGGCCGACGCGGGCGCGCAGATCGAGGCCGCGCTGATCGCCGCCCGGGCGAAGAATCAGCGGGTTCTGATCCAGTGGGGCGGCAACTGGTGCGGCTGGTGCATCAAGCTGGCGCACGTGTTCAAGACGGATCCGCAGATCGCCCGCAAGCTGCTGTACGAGTACCGCGTCCTCCACGTGGACGTCGGGCACATGGACAAGAACCAGGAGCTGGTGAAGCGCTTCGGCGCCGATTTGACCAAGGGCGTGCCCTACCTGACCGTGCTCGACGGCGGCGGCAAGGTGCTCGCGAATCAGGAGACCGGCTCGCTCGAGATCGGGGACCAGCACGATCCCGCGAAGGTGCTGGCCTTCCTCGAGAAGCATCAGGCGCCGCCGCAGGACGCGCACGCCGTGCTGGCCGACGCGCTGGCGCGCGCGAAGGAGGCCGAGAAGCGGGTGCTCCTGTCGTTCGAAGCGCCCTGGTGAGGCTGGTGCCACAAGATGGAGTCCGGTCTGGAACTCCCCGCAGTGAAGAGCCTGATGGCGAAGGATTTCGTGATCTGCTGGATCGACGTGGACCGCATGAAGGGCGGCAAGGAAGTTGAACTGAAGGCGAACGGCGGCAAGCAGGGGCTGCCCTGGTTCGTCTTCCTCGATCCGGAAGGCAAGGCGCTGGCCGACAGCGACGACGGCGGCTCCAACATCGGCTGCCCGTACCGCGAGGACGAGGTGGAGACCTTCCGCGGCCTGCTGCTGAAAGCCAAGCAGCGGCTCACCGAAGCGGAGGTGGGCCAGATCGCCGACGCGCTGCACGAAGCGGGCGAGCGCGGCGAGAAAGCGCGCAAGGCGCGCGAGGCGGAGAAGGGCAAGGCCCCCTGATCGGATACTGGCCCAGTTGGCTGGTGGTGCCCGGGACCGAAGAGCCGGCGGGAGCAGAACTTAGGACCGAGGCTGGATTCAGGCTGAGCCCTGTGGTCCTAAGTCCTTGTTTTTCTTGGACTTGGGTCCATCTACCTCCAGCCGTCTGGGCCAGGATCCGCTAGTGGGGGTACCACGCCATCCCGTCCGGCTCGCGTCCGGCCGTCAGCCAGCGCGCGACCTTGCGGGTCTTCAGATCCACCTCGGCGATGCGGTCGGCGTTGGTCAGCGCCACGTAGGCGCGGGCGCCGTCGGGGGCGATGACGATGCCGACGGGCACGGGGCTGGCGCCGAAGTCCGCGAGCAGGCGGCCGCCGCTGAGGTCGGCCTGCACCTGGGCCGAAAAATCGAGGGCGCCGGTCTCGGCGAACTTCTCCGCGTCGTAGAAGCGCAGCACGCCGGCCTCGGCGCAGGAGACCAGCGCGGTGCGGCCGTCCGGCGTGAGCTGCACCCGGATCGGGAAGCCGGCCGCGGGGATCGTGGCCAGCGGCTTCTTCGTGGCGACGTCCAGCACCACCACGTTGTGATCCTCACGATGGCCGACCCACAGCCGCGCGCCGTCGGCGCTGACGGCGATGCCCTCCGCGCCCTTGCCGGTGGGAACGAATTCCGCGGCGGACCACTGCTGCGACGGCGCCTGCGGCGCGGATCCGTCCGTCAGCGGCCCGACCGGCGTCACGCCGCCGCCGCCGATGTGACTGACGTGCAGCCAGCCGTTCCGGTCCAGCACCACCATGTGGCCGACCGGCTGCGGCGTGGGAATCTCCTGCACCAGCGCGCCGTTCGCCACGCGCACGCGCAGCAGGGACTTGCGCTGCTCGGCCGTCACCCACACGTGCGCGCCGTCGGGGTCGTACACGATGCCGTGCGGCCGCGCCGCCTGGCCGAGATCCAGAGTCCGCGTCGGCTTCTCGGCGGCGAGGTCGATCACGGTGAGCGAGGATCCCGGCACCGCGCCGCCGTAGTTGGCGACCACCGCGGTCTTGCCGTCCGGCGCCACCGCCACTTCGTGCGGCCCGACGCCCACGGGCAGGCGCGCCCGCTCGGCGCCCGTGCCCAGATCCAGCAGCGAGGCGCTGGCCTCGGCCTTGTTCAGCACGATCAGGCGCCCCGGCGCCGCGGCGGCGGCCGGCGCAGGCGACTGGAGGAGGAGCAGGAGGAGGGCGGCGGCGGGCAGCATCCCCGGATGTTAGGTGCCGAGCGCCGCGGCCGCTTCGCGCGCGCGCTGCAGCCGCTGCTCCACCCGCTCCCAGGTCACGTTGCGGAAGAACGCGTCCACGTACTGCGCGGCGGCGGCGCCGTAATCCATCTGGTAGGCGTGCTCGTACATGTCCAGCACCAGGAGCGGCGCGGCGCCCGCCGGCGTCTGCGTGTGATGCCCCGACCCGTAGTGGCGCAGCGCGCGGGAGCGCAGGTCGAAGCCCAGCACGACCCAGCCGCTGCCGCCGGCCAGGCTGGCGGCGAGGGCGCGGAATTCCGCCTCCCAGGCTGCCGCGCCGCCCCAGGCCCCGGCCAGCGCCTTCTCGACGTCCGCGCCGCGGCGTCCGTTGCCGCCCAGATTGTCAAAGTAGTGCTCGTGCAGGAACGCGGAATTGTGAAACGTCAGCTCACGCTCGCGCAGTCCGGCCACCAGAAAGGGCGGCGCGTCCGGCGGCAGCGCGGCGATCTGCTCGCGCACCTGGTTCAGCCCCTTCACCGCCGCTGCGTAGTTGTTGTCGTGGTGCGAGGCGATCATGCGGCTGGAAATTCCCTCGAGCGCGTCCGGCGCATAGGGCAACGGCAAAATGTTGTGCGGATTCATCATGGGAAACTCTTTGCTACCATAGGCCCGAGAAAAAGGAATGGCAGTCGAAATCACCGTAACTTACCAAGGCGGCCTGCGCTGCGAAGCCCGGCACGGCCCGAGCCAGGCGCGACTCGCCACCGACGCGCCCGTGGACAATCAGGGCAAAGGCGAGAGCTTCTCGCCCACGGATCTCGTCGCCACCGCGCTCGGCGCCTGCATGCTGACCATCATGGGGATCGTGGCGCAGCGCCACGGCATCGATCTCCAGGGCGCGACGGTGAAGGTGGAGAAGCACATGGTCGCGGATCCGGCGCGCCGCATCGGCCGCCTGCCGGTGGTCATCACCGTGCCGGGCCGGTTGGACGAAAAGCAGCGCAAGCTGCTGATGGCCGCCGCCGAAGGCTGCCCGGTGCACCGCACGCTGGGCGAGCGCGTCGAGATGCCGATCACCTGGAACTGGGCTTCCTGAGAATCGCCTCGGCCAGCGCGCGATTGTCCGGAGTCAGGCCGTCCAAGGCGGCGCGCAGCGCGTCCCGCGCGCGCGGATCGGCCAGGTCGCCGAGGCCGGACACCGCGCCCATCTGCAGCTCCGGATCGGCGCCGGGCGCCAGATGCGCGCCGAGATCCGCGCCGTGCGCCTCCCAGCTCGAAATGCCGAGCAGGCGCAGCGCGTCGTAGCGCGTGCCGGAGGGCACGGCCGGATCGCGCGCCATCGCCGCCGCCAGCCCGATCGCGCGCTCCAGGCGCGCCGCGAGATCCGCGTCGCCGCCGATCACTTCTTGCAGACGCGCGCGCGGCGCGACGTCCGTCTGACTGAGTCCGTTGATCAATCCGCCGCCGACGACCACCGCCTGCCAGTGCCGCAGCGGCTCGCCGGCACGCGGCAGCGCGGCCTCCAGCAGAGCGCGCAGCTCGCCGGCCTCGCCGGCGCGGCCCGCGGCGATCGCCAGCTGCCAGATCGCGGGAATGCGCTCGTATTCCTGCGGCGTGCCGGGCTCCAGCCCGTCGAGCAGCGCGCCCAGCGGATGGACGTCCGGCGGCGGCGCGCTGCCGGGCGGCAGCAGTCGCAGCGCGCGCAGATCCAGCAGCGCCCCGCGAATCTCCCCGGCGGCGCTCGCGGTGATGCGGCTGCGTCCGGCGGGCAAGGCCAGCCGCCCCAGGCCGACCGTGCGATAGTGGCTCCAGCCGCCGGTGCCCGCGATCGGCCGCGTCAGGCTGCCGACCTGCGACTGCAGCAGCAGCCGGTTGCCGGCCGCGTCCTCGGCGCACGCGTAGTCGAGCACCACTTCCCATTCGCCGGCGGTCTCCACGCTCACGTCCCAGGCGGCGCGGTCGTTCGCGCTGCTCCAGTAGCCGAGATTCTGGAACGGAGCCTCGAAGACCAGCGAATCTCCGGAAATCGCGGCTTGGGAAGCAGAGAGTCGCAGGCTGCCGTCCGCGCCCGGCAAGACGAGCTCCGGCTGGTTGCCCGGAAAGGACTTGGGCGCGCCGCTCACGGCTTGCAGATAAACGACGAGATCGGCGACGTCCTGCGGACTCAGCACGTGCTCGAGGCCGGAGGGCATCAGAGACGCGCGCGTGTCGGTGATGGACAGCACGTTCGAGCGCATCAACACGAGCTCGGCGCCGGCCAGCGTGAGCAGGCGCAGGCTGCCGGCGCTCTCGTCGCGGATCAGCCCCGAGAGATGCCGGCCGTCGCGCGTGCTCACGAGATAATGCGCGTACTCGGGATTGATGGCGCGGCTGGGATCGAACAGGGCGATCACGAGCGCCTCCGCCGAGCGGTCGCTGAGCGCAGCCAGATCCGGTCCGATGGCGGTGCCGGCACCCTCGAGCCGGTGGCACAGGGCGCAGTTCTGCGCGAAACTCGCCGCGCCGCGCGCGGGATCGCCGGCCATGCCGGGCACGCCGGCGTAGCGCGCGAGCACCTGCGCGCGATCGGCGCTGGGCGGCGCGTTCAACGCCGCGGCGGCGCGCTCGCGGATTTCCGGCACCGGATGCTCCAGCAATTGCGCGCGGCGCGCCGCGTCCAGCGCGGCGGCCAGATCGGGCCGGTCGGGGAGCGTGCGGAGCAGCACGCTCAGGAATTCCTCGCGGCTCAGCAGCGCGTCCAGGCAGGCGGGCCGCAGCGCCGGGCCGAGACGGTCCCAGGCCAGGAGAATCACGGCGCCGGCGTCGGGGTGGGGAGTGCGCGCGAGGGCCGCGAGCGCGGCGGTCTGGAGCGCGAGCGGCGCCGCGCCGCCGAGCAGACGGTCGAGTGCATCGAGGTCCGCGAGCAGCGCTCCGGGATCGCGGCCGAGCAGCTGCAGCGCCTGGATGCGCAGGTCCGTGTCATTGATCGGCGCGCCGGCGAGATTCCGCGCGTGAGGGAGCAGCGGCAGCCACCACCCGTCGTCCGCGCTGCGCGTGCCCTTGCGATCCTCGGCGGCGAGCCAGGCGGCGGCGAGCCGGATCGCGGGCCCGCGGCGGTCGGCGGCGAGGTCGGAGGCCACGCGGCCGCGCACCGCCGCCAGCGCGGCGCGGTCGCCGCTCTGCACCGCGAGGCTCACGAGCTCCTCGACCAGGCCCGGCGGCGAGGGGCCGTAGGCGTCGAGCGTCAGAATCGTGCTCAGGATCGCGCCGAGGTGGGGCAGCGCCGATGACAGCCACGCCGCCCGCAGATGAGGATCCGGATCCTGCGCCAGCACCTGCGCGGCGATGCGCGCGCCCGCTTCGAAGCGCGCGGATTCGCCGAGCGAGCAGGCGACCTGCAGCCGCACTTGCGCCTCCGGATCGTCCGCCAGCGCGGCGACGGCGTCGAAGAGCGCGGCGTCCTGATCCAGCAACGCTTCGCTGAGGCGCACGGCGTTGCGGCGCACGCCGGGATGCGGGTGAGCCAGGGCCGGAAGCAGGTCCTCGGCGCGCAGCGCGCCGATCTGCTGCAGCACGCTCAGGGCCTGCGCGGCGGCGGCCGGATGCGTTGCGCGGAGCGCGAGCTCGCGCAGGTCGAGGATCGGCGCGGCGGCGCCCTGCTGGGCCAGGCGCGCCTGCGCCAGGTCGCGCACGGCGCCGTTGGGCGAGTCGAGCGCGGCCGCGAGCGCGGCGCCCGTCAGTTCGTGCAGCGGCGGCGGAGTCCGCAGCGGCCGGCCGTCCGGAATGACGCGCCAAATCCTTCCCAATTCCGCTCCCGCGCGCACGTCGAGCTGCGCCAGCCGGTCCTCAGGGATCCAGTCCGGATGCTCGATCACGAAGCGCGCCATGTCCACGACGTACAGCGCGCCGTCGGGCCCGGTGCGCGCCTGCACGGGGCGGAACCAGGGATCGGAGGAGGCGAGGAACTCGCGATCGGATTCCTCCGGAGCGCGCGCGCCGGAGTAGCTCGCGCCCTCCGCGGTCAGCACCAGCCGCGTCACGAGGTTGTGGACCGGCTCGCAGGTGAAGGAGTTGCCTGCGTAGGCCGCGCCCAGCAGATCGTCGCGGTAGAGGCCGGCGCCGCAGCCGGAGGTGACGCGCCCGGCGGCTCCGGGTTCGTTGAAGCGGGCGAGAATCGGGCTCAGCGGGAACAGCCGGTTGGCGTCCGGGTCCCGCGGCACCAGGACTGAGGCCGGCGGAGGCACCAGGTGCGGATTGCGGCGCAGATAGCGCTCCTCGAGCGGGTAGTGGCGCAGGATCGTGCCGTTGTCGCAGCCGAAGGCGGCGCCGAAATCGTCGCGGCAGCGCCCCTGCTGGGTCAGGCCCGCGACCGCCTCGATCGCGCCGGTGTCCGGCTGGATCCGGAAGTCGCGGCCGCCGAGATCCGCGCTCGCGCCGGAGAAGCTGGTGATGACGCCGCAGGGCAGGCCGCTGGCGCCGTAGATCCAGCCGTCGAGGCCGAGCTCCAGGCTGTTGACACGCGCCTGGAAATTGTCAGATCGGAAGCCGCTGTAGAGGACGCGCACTTCGTCGGCGGCGCCGTCGCCGTCGCGGTCGCGTGCGAACAGAACGTCGTTCGAGGCGCAGATCAGCGCGCCGTCGCGCCACGCCGTGACGCCGGTGGGGAAGGGGATGCCCTCGAGGAACGTCGTGCGCCGGTCCGGACGGCCGTCGCCGTCCGTGTCGCGCAGCCGGCTGACGCGGCCGCCGGGCGCGCCCGCGCCGTCGAGGCCGGACGGGTAGTCGCGCATCTCGCAGACCCAGAGGCTGCCGTCCGCTCCGAAGTCGATGGCCACGGGGCTTTCGACCAGGGGCTCGGCGGCGAAGAGTTCGACGCGCAGGCCGCCCGGAGCGCGCAGCGCGGCGAGCGCCTGCTCCGGCGTCTTCGGCGCCACGCCCTCGGTGCGGCCCACGTCCACGCCGAGCACCACGCGGAAGGCGGCGGGCACCTGCCCGCGCACTGCGTCCACGATCTGCTGCTCGACGCCCGCGCGCAGGCGCGCCGGCCGGTCGTAATAGACCATCGCGCCCTCGGCCTCGTATCCGCCCTCGCGCAGGATGCGCTCCGACGGGACGTAGCAGGGCACGTCGTTGGCGTAGGCCGTGATCCACGTGCGCGACGCGTCGAACTCGCGCTTGAAGCGCAGCGCGTAGTCCACGACCACTTCGCCGCCGAGGAAGACCATCGCCAGGTCCTCGCCGAAGGTCCAACTGGCGATCGGGTACTCCAATTCGGATGGCAGCGTCTCGCCGCGACCGAGGCGGTCGAGGTTCAGCTGCGCGTGGTAGGCGACGGCGCCGCCCTGCGCCAGCCGCGCCTGCCATTCCTCGCGCGAGGGCGGGCGGTCGAAGGGCAGGCGATGGAGTTCGAACCGCACGGTGAGCGGGCCGGACAAGGGCTGCGCCGTGGTCAGCATCCGGCCGACTTCGGCGGCCAGCGCGCGCCCCTGCGCCTGCGCCTGCTCCAGCCCGTAGCCCGCGGGATTCGCGTCGGCGCCGCAGCCGATGGTGATCAGCGCCACGGCGCCGTCCTGATCCCGCTCCAGCGCCTCGGCCGCGTAGCCGGCCCAGTCGCCGCACAGGAAATTGTCATGGCCGCCGAGCGCGGTGCAGTGGCAGGCGTAGTTGGCCGTCAGCGCGAGCAGCCGGCCGTCGGCGGCGCGCGCGGCCAGGAAGGGCAGATCGTGATCGGCCGGGCCGCCCGCGGTGCGGCGATTCGCCGCGAAGCCCACGCTGCCGCGGCCGAAGGCCAGGCTGCCCGGCTGCAGCGCGGCGACCGCAGCGCGCGCCGCCTCCTCCATGCGATCTCCGAGCAGCCGCGTGTAGCGGTCGATGCGCTCCTGATGCTCCGGCGGCACCGGCTCGCCGAACATGTTCGGGATGGCGTCGCGCAGCATCGGCCCGGTGTGCGTGTGCGTCGAGGCGATCACCAGCCGCGCGCGCGGCATGCCGATCGCGCGCGCGAGCCGCGCCGCCACGTCTTCGGCCAGCCAGGCCGGAACCGCGACGTTGTCCACCGCGAGCAGCACCGCCGTGCCGCTGCTGCCGTCATCCACCGCCAGCGCGCGCGCGTAGAGGCGCTGCACCACTTCCGTGGTCTCGGCGCGCCGCCCGCCGTAGCCGGAGAGGCGGATCGGCTCCGCGGGCGTCACGTCCACGCGCGCCGCGCCGACGCGGAATCCGGACGGCTCCTGCGCCGCGGCGCCGGACGCGAGCGCGGTGAGCGCGACGGCGGCGAGAGCGGCGGCGGGGGGGCGCATCAGGACGCCGCGAGCGTATCCTGCGCCCGGAAATCAGGGCATGAAGACCTACCTCTCCGGCATCCAGCCCAGCGGGCTGCTGCATCTGGGCAACTATTTCGGCGCGATCCGCCAGCACGTCGCGCTGCTGGAGCGGCCGGGCCGGCATTACTACTTCATCGCCGACTTCCACGCTCTCACGACCGTCAAGGATCCGGAGGCGCTGCGCCGCAACGTCTTCGAGACGGCGGTTACCTATCTGGCGCTGGGCCTCGATCCGGAGCGCGCCGTGCTGTGGCGCCAGAGCGACGTGCCGGAAGTCACGGAGATCGCGTGGCTGCTCAGCACCGTGACCGGAATGGGGCTGCTCGAGCGCGCGCATTCCTACAAGGACAAGACGGCGCGCGGCATTCCGGCCAGCGTCGGGCTGTTCACCTACCCGATGCTGATGGCGGCGGACATTCTCGCCTACGACGCCGACTGCGTGCCGGTGGGGCAGGACCAGGTGCAGCACGTCGAGATGACGCAGGACATGGCGGGCTCCTTCAACTCGGTCTACGGCGCCGGCGTCTTGAAGCGGCCCGAGTGCCTGCTGGCGGAGGCCGGCGCCGCGAAGAAGGTGCCGGGCATCGACGGCCAGAAAATGTCCAAGTCCTACGGCAACGACCTCTGGATCTTCGAAACCGGCAAGGCGCTGAAGAAGCGCGTCAACCAGATCGTCACCGACTCGCGGCCGCCGGAAGAACCGAAAGATCCGGCCGGGCTGTTCGTGTTCGACCTGCTGGCTCTGTTCCTGGAGCCGGCCGAGCTGGCCGACTGGCAGGAGAAGGTGCGGCGCGGCGGCCCGGGCGCGCCCGGCTACGGCCATTTGAAGGGGCGCCTGTGCGAGGCCATCGAATCCCGTTTCGCCGCGGCCCGCGCGCGGCGCGAGGAGCTGCTGGCGCATCCCGGGCAGGTGGCCGCGATCCTGGACGGCGGCGCCGAGAAGGCGCGCGCGCAGGCGCGGATCGTGCGCGACCGCTGCTACCGGGCCTGCGGCCTGCGTTAGCGGCCAACCTTTCGGTGCCGGCTGGCAGGAGGGGGGACCTTGACGGTGGAATCATTAGCATGTAATTATATAAGTCATGGCTAAGCAAAGAGTCCTGGCCGCGCTGGCGGATCCGACCCGCCGCCGGATGTTCGAGCGCCTCGGGCGGCGGCCGCACACCGTCGGCGAGTTGGCGCGCCTGGCGCGCGTCAGCCAGCCGGCCGCTTCGCAGCACCTGCGCGTGCTGCGCGAGGCGCGGCTCGTCACTCAGCGCAAGGTCGGCACCGCGCGCTTCTACCGCGCGCGGATCTCGGGCCTCGCTGAGTTGCGCCGCTACCTCGAGTCCTTTTGGGGCGAGGTGCTCGGCGCCTACGCCGCCGGCGCGCCGGCGGCACCGTCCCGCTCCCCGCAACCGCCCGTCGCATGAGCCGCCCGCCGCTTCCTCCGATCGAACGCTCCGTCACCGTCTCCTGGCCGCAGGCCGAGGCGTTTCGCCGCTTCGTCCACGATTTCGCCGGTTGGTGGCCGCGCCGCACGCATTCGATCGGCGCCGAGCGCGTGACGCGCATCGTCTTCGAGCCCGTTCCTGGCGGCAGGATCTTCGAGGAGCATTGCGACGGCCGGCGCTTCCAGTGGGGGCAGGTTCTCGAGATCGAGGAGCCACGCCGGCTGAAGTTCAGCTTCCATCCGTCGCGCGAGCCCGCGACCGCGCAGATCGTCGAGCTGCGCTTCGAATCCGTCGCCGGCGGCACGCGCCTCTGTTTGACTGCGTCCGGCTGGGAGAACTGGGGTCCGGGCGCCGCCCGCGCCCGGCGCGGCTACGGCCTGGGCTGGAATTACGTCCTCAAACTATGGGCCGGGCGGCGCGACGCGGGCATGCGGGCGGTGGACGCGCTGGCCTCGCTGGCCCGGGCGGCGGATCGCCTGCGCGGAGGCACGGCGGGCGCCATTGCGCGCGCGGGCGGCGAAATTCCTCCCGCCGGCAGCCTCACTCCGCCAGCGCCGGCTCCACCCACTCCGCGATGAACAGATTGGTGCTGCGCGGATCCGCGGCGGCGCGGTTGCTGGCGAAGATCAGGCGCTTGCCGTCCGGGCTGAACATCGGGAATCCGTCGAAGAGCGGGCAATGCGTGACGCGCTCGTTGCCGGTGCCGTCGTCGCGGATGATCCACAGGTCGAAATTGCGGCCGCCGCCGTCCTGATTCGACGAATAGAGCAGGCGGCGCCCGTCCGGATGGAAGAACGGAGCGAAGTTGGCGGCGCCATTGTCGGTGACCTGCCGCTTGTTGCCGCCGTCGGCGTCCATGACCCAGATTTCCAGGGTGGTGGGCCGGATCAGATCCTGCGCGAGCAGGCGCTTGTAGTCGGCGACGGTCTCGTCGGTGTTCGGATGATGCGCGCGGAACACCAGGCGCTTGCTGTCGGGCGAGAAGAAGGCGCCGCCGTCGTATCCCACGTCGCGGGTGAGCTGCTTCAGGTCCGAGCCGTCGGCGTTCATGATCCAGACGTCCAGGTCGCCGCCCCGCATGCTGGTGAACGCGATCTTCTTGCCGTCCGGCGAGACCACCGCCTCGGCGTCGTAGCCCGGCGCGTGCGCCAGCGGCTTCAGCTCCCAGGTGCGCAGATCGCGCACCCACAGGTCGAACTGGGAGTACACCTTCCACACGTAGCCCTGCGAGAAGTCGGCCGGCTCCAGGCAGCCGTCGGCGGCGCCGTGGGTGCTGGCGAAGAGCACGGCCTCGCCGCCGCCCAGGAAATAAGAGCAGGTGGTGCGGCCCTTGCCGGTGCTGATCAGCCGGCGGCCGCCCGTCAGCAGATCGAGGTCGAAGATCTGGTCGCACTCCATGTCGCCGACGCGCGCCTGATAGGTGATGCGCGTGCCGTCCGGCGAGAAGTAGCCCTCGGCGTTTTCGCCGTCGGTGGTGAGGCGGCGAATGGCGCCGAAGTAGCGCTCGCCGGCGTAGCGGAGGCTCTCGACGGGGGGCAGGCCGCTCTCTTGGGCGGCCGGCTCCTGGAGGCATGCAATCAGGCAGAGGGCGAGGCTCATCGGATGGGGACGGGATCGTATCCGCCCCGGCAGAAGGGCTGGCACCGCAGCAGGCGCCAGACGGCCAGGCCGGCGCCGCGCAGCGCCCCGTGCGTCTCGATCGCCTCGCGGGCGTAGGCCGAGCAGTGCGGATGGAAGCGGCACTTGTCCGGCCCCAGCAAGGGGCTGAAGAAGCGCGAGTAGGCGCCGAGCAGGGCCAGGAGCAGGCGCTTCATGCCGGCGGCGCTTTCTGCGCCAGCTTGGCCGCGGCCTTGCGGGCCAGTTCCACGAGCTCCGCGGCGGCTTCGGGCGTGCTCCAGCGCCTGCGGTTGTCCTGCGGCACCAGCACCAGGTCCAGGGCCGGCAGTTCGGCGCGCCGCAGCCGGAACGCCTCGCGCAGCACGCGCCGCACCCGGTTGCGCACCACCGCCGATTTCGAGAATTTGCGGCTCACCGAGAGCCCGTAGCGGGCGCCGACGGGGTTCAAACTCGGAGCCGCCACGACTAGAATGGAGGTTCCGCGCGAGCGGACGCCTTCCTGATAGGCCCGGTCGAATTCGCGCTTGCTCCGCATGCGGCACGCGACCGGCAGGCGCAGCGCGCGCGGCTGCGCGGCGGTTCGCCCGAGGGGCGCTCCGGCCCCGCCTTCTCCCGACGCTTCATGCAGCATGCCAACCCTCCACGATACGCCCGAGGCGAGCCCGGCGGGAGCCCGCCCCGGCGCGCCGCGTCCGCTGTGGCTGCTGCCGGAGACGCTGCCTCCGGCGGAGGGAGCCGCGCTTCTGCTGACGCAGTGGCGCGCGGCTTGGCGCGCCGACGCGCCCTGGCTGCTGCTGGCGCCCGAATCGCGCCTGTCCGCCTGGACCGAAGCCCTGCGCGCGGGCCTCGCGGCGGAGGCGCCGGTGGCCTTTCCGGCCGCCGGGCTGAGGGCCGCGGTGCGCGCCGCGGCCGACCTGGGCGGCGCCTTGATCTGCGGAGGCCTGCCAGCCGATGAGAGCACCGGGCTTCTGCGCCCCGCGCTCTTCGTGAATCTGCCGCCGAGCCGGGCGCTCCTGCGCGCCTGGGCCGAACCCGCCCCGGTGCTCGGGCTCGCGGCCCGGGAGCCGCACGCCTCCGACCTGATTCCGCTTCAGCCCCTGTTCCGCATCCTGACGCCATGACGACCACCGCCGCTCCGCACTCGCAGCTCCGCCCCCAGGACGTTCACACCGCCCTCGGCCGGTGGATGCTCGCCGACGGCATGCCGATCGTTCTGGATCTGGAGAAGTCGCGCGGCACCTGGCTGCACGACGGCCGCGAAGGCCGCAAGTACCTGGACTTCTTCGGCTGTTTCGGCTCGACGCCGATCGGCTGGAATCATCCGGCGCTGACCGACGCCGCGTGGCTGCGCAGCATCGCGCACGCGGTGGCCAACCGCCCGTCCAACTCCGACCTCTATTGCGTCGAGCTGGCGCAGTACGTCGAGCGCATGGCCGAAGTGGCGCGCCCGGAGGGCTACCAGCACATGTTCTTCGTGGACGGCGGGGCGCTGGCGGTCGAGAACGCGCTCAAGGCGGCCTTCGACTGGAAGGTGCGCCGCAACCGCGCCAAGGGCGTGGACGCCGACGTCGGGCAGAGCGTCCTGCACTTCAAGAAGGCCTTCCACGGCCGGTCGGGCTACACGATGTCGCTGACCAACACGCGGCCGGACAAGGTGCTCCACTTCCCGAAGTTCGAGCGCTGGCCGCGCTGCGACGCGCCGGAAGTGCGATTCCCGCTGTCCGGCGCCGAGCTGCTGGCCCACGCCCAGGCCGAGCGCGCCGCCTTCGAACAGGTGGACGCGGCCTTCGCGCGCCAGGGCGACGACATCGCCGCGATCCTGATCGAGACCATCCAGTGCGAGGGGGGGGACCGCCACTTCCGCGCCGAGTTCCTGCAGGGCTTGCAGGCGCGCGCCGAGAAGCACGACTGCCTGTTCATCCTCGACGAGGTGCAGACCGGCTTCTTCACCAGCGGCAAGCGCTGGGGCTTCGAGCACTACGGCGTGCAGCCGGATCTCTTCGCCTTCGGCAAGAAGGCGCAGCAGTGCGGCATCATGGCCGGGCCGAAGCTGCTGGAGGTGCCGGGCAACGTGTTCGAGACGCCGAGCCGCATCAACTCGACCTGGGGCGGCAACCTCGTGGACATGGTGCGCGCGACGCGCATCCTCGAGGTGGTGCGCGACGAGAATCTCACCGCCAACGCCGCCGACTGCGGCAAGTTCTGGCTCGAGGGCATGCGCGCGATCCAGGCGCGCCACGACCGCGTGCAGAACGCGCGCGGCCTGGGCCTCATCATGGCCTTCGACCTGCCCGACGGCGCCACCCGCGACCGCTATCTCAAGCTGCTGCGCGAGGAAGGCATGCTGGGCCTGGTCTGCGGCGAGCGCACGGTGCGCTTCCGCCCGCATCTGGCGGTGACGCGCGAGGAATGCGCGCAGGCGCTCGAGATCAGCGAGAAGGCCCTGAAGCGGCTGTAGCGGCGGCGCCGAAGCCGCTGAGGTCCTTCCACGCGGCGGGCACGGCGGCGGCCGCGTCCGGCGCGAACAGCGCGTCCTTGAGCGCGGCCACGGCCTCGCGGATCTCGACGCAGTCCGAGAGCCCGGCGGCCTCGTCGAGGCGGGCCAGCACGTCGGCGGCGGGCTTGCCCTTGCCGGCGTCGCCGGCGGCCTTCTCGAGCACCTTCCAGGCCTTGGCGGCGGCGCGGTAGACGGCGTCGCGCTCGAGGCGGGCGGCCTGCGCCGTGGCGAGGTCGGCCATCGTGCCGCCGGCGAACTCGGCCGCGAGTGTCAGATAGCCGGCGCGCGCGCGCAGCGGCCGCCCGTCCAGCTCGGCGGCCTCCGACTGCTTCACGAGCTCGGTGCCGGCGGCCTCGATGCGGTCCACCAGGTCCCGCGCGCGCTTGACGGCGGGGGAGAAGTCGGTCTCCGGACCCAGATTGGCCAGCGGGCGCGCGCGCAGCAGCGCTTCGCGGTACTGCCGCTGCGCCAGCAGGCTTTCGGCTTCGTCCAACTTGCCGGCCATGTCGGCGATTTCGAAGAGCTTGCGGCGCGCGCACAGCTCGTCGATCGCGACGTCCACCGGCGTGGTGGTCGGATCCTCGGGATCCCAGCCGGCGCCCTTGGACAGGTTCGGATCGCCCTCCCAGGCCACCTTGCCGTTGACGTCGATCAGCAGCAGGCGCGGCATGCCCCAGCCGCCGGCGACCATGTTGTAGGCCGGGAAGACCTTGTGATCCACGTCGCGCAGCAGGGTCACGCCCGGCATCGGATGCTCGGCCAGCCAGGCGGCGATCTCGTCGCGGCGCTTGTCGTTGCTGTGCACCGCCACGACCTTCAGCCCGAGCTCGGCGAATTCCTCCGCCAGAGTCGCGTAGTACGCCGAAGTCGGAATCACCTCGTCCTGGTAGGTGGTCCAGAAGCAGAGCAGCACCGGCGCGCCGAGGCTTTCGCGCAAGAGCACGGGCGCGCCCTGCAGGGTCTCGCAGCCGGTGAGCTCGGGCGGCTCGAAGCCGAGGAACACTCCCGGCACGCGCAGGCTGGCGTCCTCGTTGCGGCGCTGGAGCGCCAGTTCGCGCTCGATGCGCGCGGCCGGATCGTGCGGATCGCGCGCCAGCAGGCGCAGTTCCTGGTAATCGGCGCGGCCGGTGGCGGTGATCAGTCCGAAACTGCCGCGCACGCTGTCGCGCGGCATGCGCGTGGTGCGCAGCCAGCGGCCGTCGAGGTAGGTGTCCACCTCCGCCTGCCCGTCGCCGGTGGTGACGACGTCGATGCGCAGCTTGATCCAGTCCTCGCCCAGCGGCATCTGCAGGTGGTCGCGGATCGTCCAGTTCGCGCCCGACTTGGTGCTGACGTCGATGAAACCCTTGCGGTGCAGCACGACCGCGTGGGTGTTGTCGCTGTCCTTGCGGCCGAAGCAGAGGCCCATCAGCGTGCCCTCCTTGCCCCAGCGCATCTGCGCCTCCAGCGAGAAGTCGCCCTCGACCGCGGTGTCGTAAGTCAGCTCCTGGGTCTGCAGCGCGGTGCGGTCCTTGCTGATGGTCTCGTCGAACGTCACGTCGGCCTCGATCATCTTGCCGTACGCGCGGTAGGCCGGGTTGGTGGACCAGCCCTCGAGGTCGTACTCGTTGTAGGCGATCTTCCAGCGCGCCAGGCTCTTGCCGGTGGCGGTCGCGACCTCGGCGTAGAGCTCCATCGCCTCCGGCATGGACCACGACGCGCTCATCCGGCGCGCGATCTCCATCGCCATCATCGGCATGCCGCGGTCGCGGTAGGACTTGGCCAGCGCCAGGCCTTCCACGCCCAGCCGCGCCTTCAGCTTCTCGTGCTTCTGGTGCAGCGGATCGAGTTTCTCCATCAGCTCGACGGCGGTGGCGAAGCGCGGATCGTCCACCAGGCCGCGCAGGCTCATTTCCTGGGCGAAGCTGCGGTAGAGCGCGGCGGCGCGGTCGTTCTGATCCAGGGCGTGCAGGCCCTCGGCCAGGCGCCACAGGATTTCCGGATCGTCGGGCGTCGTGAACCAGGCCTCTTCGTAGAGCTCGGTGGCCAGCTGCTTGTCGCCGCGCTTCCACGCGGCGTCGCCGTAGGCCATCGGGCCCATCACGCCCTCGCCCTTGCCGAGCTGCGCGTCGCGCATCGCCAGGATCCAGTTCTTCCAGATCTCGTTCAGCTCGTCGATGGTCTGCGCCGGAGCATCCTTCCCGGCCAGCACGATCTCCTCGAAGTGCTCGACGCTCTTGTTCACCGGCACGCTGCCGGCGCGCGACTGGTAGTAGGCGTGCAGCGGATCGCGCAGGACGGCGCGGCCGGTCGCGGGATCGCGCCAGTTGTACAGGAAGTAGACGACGGCCCAGGTCGGCCCGTACCAGGGCGGGCCCCACTCGTACTGGCCTTCGACCAGGATGCGCAGCGTGGGCGCCCGCTCGGGCGAGGCCCACTCGCCCTGCGCGTCCTTGACGCCGTCGTCCGGCCCGGTCATCCAGCCGCGGTCCATGCGCGGCCCGATGTCAAAGAGGCGGCCGGGGTTGATCTGGTTCCAGCGCACCGTGCCGTTGGAGAGGATCACCGTGCCTTCGAAGAACGAGGCGTAGGCCTCGTTGAGCCAGCCCGGCACGCCGTCGCCGGTGAGCGACACGAACTGGTGCGCGGCCTCGTGGAAGAGCACGTCGTACATGCCGCGGATCGAATCCTCGCCGCGCACGGGGTCGCGGCCGTTGCCCGCGACGTAGGTCTCGACCGCGTCGCCCGTGAAGTGGCCGCCGGACCATTCGATCGGCGGGCCCTGGCCCAGGGTGAGATATTCGTCGCGGGTCTTGAAGATGTGGACGTTGATGCGCGGCGTCGGATCGCCGTCGAGCTTGTAGCGGAAGAAGCGCCGGTAGGCGACGTTCATCTGCTCCATCGCGATGCCCGAGGTCTTCAGCACCAGATAGCCGGCGTTGGTGCGGATGCGGTAGTTGGGCGTCTCCTCGACCCACGCCTCCTTCCATTCGAGGTGCTTGGCGTTCTCGGCGGCGATCCACTCGGGATCGGCGCCGGCCAGCGGATCGCTGCCGGCGAAGAGGTCTTCCTTGGCGACGTCGGCGCCGCCGGTGCGGCTGATTTCCTCCATCCGCGCCAGCGCCTCCGGATTGTCCGGATCGACGTGCAGGATCTCCTCGAGCAGCGCGATGGCCGAGTGGAAGCGCCCGCGCGCGCTGTGGTCCTTCTCGAGCTTGTGCAGCTCCTTGACGTACTCGGCCGTGAGACGCCGGAACTCCGTGGCCGTGGCGTCGAGCGCGGCCAGCCGCTCCTCGACCGCCTTGACGTCGGCGCGCGGCGCCGAGGGCTTCTTGCCGGCCAGCGCCACGCCCAGCCACTGGTGCAGGGCGTAGGCGGCGGTGTCCGGATCGCCGGACAGCTCGCAGACGTCGGCCCACAGCCGCAGGGCGCCGAGGTGGCGGTCGTCGCGCTCGAGCGCGCGCTCGACGTGCGCCCGCGCGTCGGCCATCTTCCCTTCCTCGAGGGCGCGCCGCGCGCCGGTCAGATGCTTGTCGAGGAACGGATTGTCCCCGCCCGCGCGGGGCAGCGCGCAGAGCGCGAGGATCAGGCCGAGGAAGATACGCAGCATCAGACGGCTTGCGGCGGGGGCGTCAGCGGGGTCAGCGTCGCGGTCCGGCGGCGCAGCTGGCCGCAGGCGGCGTCGTTCTCCCTACCGAGGCTCCGCCTCAGGGTAACCGAAGGGCCGGCCGCCTGCAGGGCCGCGGCGAAGGCTTCCTGCCGCTCTTGCGCGGGCCGGGCGAAGGGCATGCCGGCCACAGGATTCCACGGAATCAGGTTCACGTGGCAGCGCCGGCCGCGCAGCAGGGCGCCGAGCGCCCGCGCCTGGTCGGGCCGGTCGTTGACCTGGTCCAGCAGCACGTATTCCACGGTGTATTCGCGGCCGGTGGCGCTGAAGAGGGCGTCGGCCTCGGCCAACGTCTCTTCCAGCGAGCGCTTGCGCACGCCGGGCACCAGCTCGTGGCGCAGCGCGTCGTCGGGCGCGTGCACCGACAGCGCCAGCGTCACTTGCTTGCCCCACGCGGCGATCTTCTCCAGCGCGCCCTTGGGGCCGACGGTGCTCAGCGTCACGCGGCGCGCGCCGAGGCCCAGACCTTCCTCGTCGATCAGCGCGTCCAGCGCCGCCAGCGTCGCGTCGAGATTGTGCCCCGCGTCGCCCATGCCCATCACGACCACGCGGCCGAAGGGGCCGGCCTCGCGCCGCAGCCACAGCGCCTGCTCGAGGATCTCGCCGCTGCTGAGGTTGCGCGCCAGTCCTTCCATCCCGCTGGCGCAGAAGGCGCAGCGCACCGGGCAGCCGACCTGCGTGCTGACGCAGACCGTGAGGCCGCGCGTGCCCGGCATGGACACGGCTTCGACCGCGGCGCCGTCGTGCAGGGCCAGCAGCACCTTGACGGCGCCGTCGCCGGCCTCGCTGCGCGCGGCCAGGCGGGCGCGCGGAAAGGGCTGCTCGGCCTTGAGGCGCTCGCGCAGGCCGGCGGGCAGGTCGGTCATCGCGTCCCACGAGCCCGCGCCGCGGCGGAAGATCCACTGCGCGGCGCTCTTGCCCTGGAATCCGCGCCCGCCGAGCTCCTCGAAGAGCCGCGGCCAGTCGCGCGGATGCCGGTCGAGGAAATGCGGGGGCGCGTCCATGCGGATTCTCAGTCGCGCGCCGCGGCCGTCTCGACGGCGCGGATGCGCTGGTAGATCTGGCGGCCCCACAGCAGGGCGGTGGCGTCGTCGGGCGGATTGCAGCCGCCGACGCCCTGGTGCCCGCCGCCGCCGAATTCCTTCATCATTTCGCCGAGGTGCAGCCCGTCCTCGGGCGGGCGGTTCCACGGGTTGCTGGCCGCGGTGATGTGCACGCCGGCGCGCGTCGGCAGCAGGGTGACCGCGTAGTGCAGTTCGGGGTGGAGGTAGAACGGGGCGAAGCGCTCGCGGCGGATCTTCTTGGAGCGCAGATCCGCGAAGAGCGAGCGCGCGCTGCGGTCGAGGACGTGATCGGGAAAGGCCTCGAGCGCGTGGTCGCGGTTGCGGCACGAGCGCTCCCAGCAGCGCTCGACGTCCGAGTCGCTGCCGACCTGCGCCAGCGGCCGCAGGCGCATCAGGTGGACGATGCGGTCGTGCCAGGCGTAATCCGGCGCGCAGGTCAGCGCGCGCATGATGCGGATGGCCGGCTCGTTGCCGAACATGGATTGCTCGGCGCTGGCGAAGCGCGCCGCGTCCACGACGTTGGACCAGTGCACCAGCTCCTCGAAGTGCGCGGGGGGGGCGAAGCCCCAGCGCGCGCGCGCGTGCTCGAGGATGATCGGCGGGCAGCTCGGCGCGGCGGGATCGAACTTGTGGGTGTCGCTCTCGCGGTAGGCCTGCTGGTACTTGTCCTCCAGGAACGTGGTCGGGTGGTGGTCGAACCAGTAGCTGGCGCGCGGGTGGAAGTGGAAGTCCACCAGGGCGAAGCGCTGTCCGGCGCCGAAGCTCTCCCATTCCAGGGTGCGGTCGAAGTTGACGCCCGCCCAGCGGACGCCCTTCTCGCGCCCGGTGGCTTCGAGGGCCTCGGCCAGGATGGCGGCGGAGGCGATGCCGTCGAAGTCGCGGTGGTAGTAGATGATCACGGTTGGGGGATGGCGTAGAGAATTCCTTCGATGCCGGCCTGGATGCGCGCAATGTCCGCCGCGTCGCCGCCGGAGGCCGCGAGGCTCGCGACCAGATCCTGCGTGCTCCACGGCCGGCCGGAGCGCACCGCCTGCTGCAGCACCGCGTCGAGCTTCGCCCGCGTGGCCCACGCGGTCTCGAGCTGCATCCAGAAGCGCGCGCCGGCGGTGAGGATGCGCTGCGAGCCGAGCACGTCCTCCGGCGGCAGCAGCGACAGCGGCAGCGGCAGCGGGCCGGCCTGGGCCTCGGCCTGGCTCCACCAGGCGCGCAAGGACTCCGCGTCCTGCTTCCATCCGGCGCCTTCGAGCAGGCGCGCGGCCGCGTACTCGGCGAGCGCGTTTTCGAGCACGGGCGCGCCGTTGCCGGAGCCGCGCAGCTCCACGCCGAAGCAGGAAGCCGCCACCATGCGCGCCAGCCAGATGCGGCGCGTGAGCCCGCCGAGCGGCGAGTCCATCGGCTGCGCGAACCATTCGCGGCTCTCGTCGAGCACGATCAGGCCCGGCAGCACGCGGTCGCCGATGCCGGGAAAGGAGACGAGGCTGGCGCGCCGCTGGAATCCGGGCATCCAGGTGCTGAGCTGGCCCTGCAGGCGCGCCAGCGCCGCGACCGGCAGGTCGGGAGTCAGGGCCTTCGCGTCCTTGCGCAATTTCCAGACGGTGCCGGCGTGCAGGCGCTCGTCGAAGCGGCCGGCCAGGAAGAACGGCCAGGAGCGGCCCGCGGGCACGGCGGCGAAGCGCGTGCGCGCGCGCTGCGCGGCTTCGTCGAAGACCGGCCGCGCCGGATCCGGACCGGCCACGAACACGTGTCCGGCGTGCTCCACTTCCAGCGTCCACGCCGGCGGCAGGAAGCGGCCGGGGCCCGGATCCGGCGCGGCGACCCAGGCGGCGTCGCAGGCGGCGAGGTCATCCTGCGGCGAGCGCGCGATGCCCCAACGCGCGAGTCCCGCCTCGCCGCCCTGCGGATCGAGGCGATAGCGCGCTTCGCCCTCGGCGCCGGGCAGCGCGGACGCCGCATCGGGCAGGCGCCACGCGCCGGCGGCCGGAAGCGCGCCGCCGGGCTCCACCGATGCGGCGCGCACCGAGACTTCGATCACTCCGCGCTCTTGCCACGCGGCCAGATCCACCTTCACCGCCAGGCTCCAAGGGAACGGTCGCGCCTCGCTGCCGGGCGCGAGTCCGCGGTGCAGATCCACGGCGGGGGGGGGAGCCGGAATCCAGGCGTCGGGCACGCGGAAGCTCTCGGCGCAGGTCAGCGCGGCTTGCAAGCCGCCCTCGGGGCCTTCCCAGCTGAAGTGCACCAGGCGGTCGTGCACGATGCCGATGCGCTCGAGCGCGGCCATCTTCACGGCGTCGCGCGTGTAGCGCACCGTGTGGCCGGCGGAGTCCGGCAATCCGCCCCAGACGCCCTGCCACGCGAAGGCGCCGTAGCCGGTCTGACGGCCGAAACTGGCGTCCCAGACGCGCTGACGCAGGTCGCGGGCCACGAGCTCGGCCCGGGCGCCCGGCACTTCGAGCTCGAAGTATTGGACCTGGAAGCGGGACTTGGCGTCGCGGGCGGCGGCGTCCCACGTGGCGCCGGCGCCGGGCACGCGCTGGAACGCGGCGTAGCCCTCCGGCAGGACGCACTGGAAGTCCGCCGCGCCCGCGGGATCCTGAATCAGGGCGGAGGCGAGGGCGAGAATCAGACCGGCCGCGCAGGCCATGGCACCCGGGCGCGGCCTAGGCCCGCTCCCGGCGCTTCTCTTCCCCGCCTTCGAGCAGCACGCGCGCGTTGCCGTGCTTCACCATCTCGCCGGTGATCACGAAGCGGCGCTGCGCCGCGCCGTACTCGGGCAGCGAGAACATGAGGTCCTGCAGGACTTCCTCGAGAATCGAGCGCAGGGCGCGCACGCCGGTGCCGCAGGAGAACGCCTTTTCGGCGATCTCGCGCAGCGCCTCGTCGGTGAAGTTCAACTCGTGGCCCTCCATCGCGAAGAAGGCCTGGAATTGCTTCACCAGGGCGTTCTTCGGCTCGACCAGGATGTGCGCGAGGTCCTCCGGGCCGAGGCCGCGCAGGTGGACCTGGATCGGCAGGCGGCCGACGAACTCGGGGATGAGTCCGAACTCGATCAGATCCTTGGTGTCGAGCTCGGCGAGCAGGCGGTCGCGCTCGTCGATGTCGCGCTCGGCTTCCTTCATGTCGCCGCCGGCCTGGAAGCCGATGCGCGAGCGCCCGATGCGCCGGCCGATCACGTCCTCGATGCCGGTGAACGTGCCGCCGCAGATGAAGAGAATGCCCGAGGTGTCCACCTGGATGCAGGACTGCTCCGGATGCTTGCGCCCGCCCTGCGGCGGCACGTTGGCGACGGTGCCCTCGAGGATCTTGAGCAGCGCCTGCTGCACGCCCTCGCCGCTGACGTCGCGCGTGATGCTGACGTTCTGCGTTGTGCGCGCGATTTTGTCAATCTCGTCGATGTAGACGATGCCGCGCTGGGCCTTCGCCACGTCGAAATCGCAGGTCTGCAGCAGCTTCAGCAGGATGTTCTCGACGTCCTCGCCGACGTAGCCGGCCTCGGTCAGGGTGGTGGCGTCGGCCATCGCGAACGGCACGTCGAGCATGCGCGCCAGCGTGCGCGCCAACAGGGTCTTGCCGGAGCCGGTCGGGCCGACCAGCAGCACGTTCGACTTCTCGAGCTCCACCTGCGCCCACGGCGCTCCGTCCTTCAGGGCCGCGGCGCGGCGCGGCGCGTCCAGCCGCTTGTAGTGCTGGTGCACCGCCAGGGCCATGGTGCGCTTGGCCAGATCCTGGCCGTAGACGTACTGGTTCAGGAAGCCGACGATCTCGCGCGGGGTCGGGACGGAGGGCGCGGCCTCGGCGGCGGCCGGGGTGGCGCTGCGCGGCTTGGTCTGCTTGAGGCGGCGATCCTCCTCGTGGAGGATCGAATTGCAGATCTCGATGCACTCGTTGCAGATGTAGATCCCGGGCGGCCCGGCGATCAGCGATTCCACCTGACCCCGCACCTTCTCGCAGAAGGTGCAGCGCTCGATCTCACCCCGGTCCTGGCCGCGCGCCATGATCCCTTCTAGTGTATCCGACGGCGCATTTCACCGGGCGCGGCCGCCCTGGCACGCCCTGACGAGCCGTTAGGCCTTCGTTTGGCCGATGATCTGATCCACCAGGCCGAAATCCACCGACTCCTTCGCGCTCATGAAATTGTCGCGGTCGGTGGCCTTTTCGATGGCCTTGATGGACTGGCCGCTGTGGCGGGCCAGGATGTCGTTCAGGCGCTCGCGCAGCACCAGGATCTCCTTGACCTGGATCTCCATGTCGGAGGCGGTGCCCTGCGTGCCGCCCCAGGGCTGGTGAATCATCACGCGCGAGTTCGGCAGGATGTAGCGCTTGCCCTTCTTGCCGCCCGCGAGCAGCACCGCGCCCATCGAGGCGCACTGGCCGATGCAGTAGGTGGCCACGTCGCAGTCGATGTACTGCATCGTGTCGTAGATGGCGAGGCCGGCGGTGACCGAGCCGCCCGGCGAGTTCAGGTACATCTGGATGTCCTGCGTCTTGTTCTGCTTGGCCAGGAACAGGAGCTGCGCCACCACCACGTTGGCGACCATGTCGTCGATGCCGGTGCCGAGGAAGACGATCCGGTCCTCGAGCAGGCGGCTGTAGAGGTCGTAGACACGCTCGCCGCGCCCCGTCTTCTCGATGACGTAAGGAATGGAGAAACCTTGGGCGGGCGTGACGATTTCGGTCATGGCGGCAGTCTTTCTAGCCCCGCGCGGGGGCGGTCTCAAGTCGGGGTGAGGCACGGTCCGTTCAGCGCAGCGGCGCCGGTTCCGGACGCTTCTCGACCATCTGCACGAGATGGTTGCGCACCTTCTCCTCCAGGATGTCGGCGCGCAGCTGGTCGATCCGGCCCTCTTCCTTGAACCACTGGCGCAGCTGGCCGAGGTCGGCGTTCTGGCGCGCGGCCAGGGCGCGGAGGGCGGCGTCCAGTTCGGTGTCGCTGACGCGCACCTTCTCCTGCTGCGCGACCTTGCGCACCACGAACCAATGCTTGAGGCGGCGCTCGGAGCCGGCGCGGACCTCGGCGCGGTGCTGGTCGGCAGCCTCCTTGGCCTGCTCCTCGGTGGCGCCGGCCTGCTTCATCTGCTCGGTGCGGCGCTGGATGGTGGCTTCGGTTTCCTCGTCGATCATGCGCTCGGACAATTCCACCGGTCGCAGCTCGACGATCTTCTCGAGGATGGCGTGCGCCATGCGCTCGCGCTCGCGGCGCGCGTTCTCGCGGCCGATCTGCACGCCCAGCTTCTCGCGCAGGTCCGATTCGTCCTTGACGCCGAGATCCGCCACCAATTCCTCGAGGGTGGCGGGGCGCGGCTTCACAACGGCCAGCACGCTGACGCGCGCGCTGCCGCTCCTGCCGACCCAGCTCTCTTCGGAGAAGCCGGGGTGGAACTCCACGTCCACGCTGAAGTTCTCGCCGGCCTTGCGGCCGCGCAGCGCGGCGTCCCAGGCCTGGGCGTCGGCGCCGTAGAGGGGCGAGCCGAGCCCGATCTTCAGGCCCGTGGCCGCGGGGCCGTCGGCGCCGTCGAGCGCGTAGACCAGATCGGCTTCGGCGAGATGCTGCTCGTCCACGATCGCGCCTTCGGCCGGATCGAAGCGCTGGTGATTGGCGGCCAGCGTCTGCACGCCCTGCTCGATCTGCTCGGGCGCGGCGCGCGTGTCCTGGCGCTCGACCTGAATGTCGGTCCACGGCGGCAGCGACACCTCCGGCATGGTCTGCACCTGGAAGGTCAGCTCCAGATCGCGCAGCTCGGAGACCTCGATCTTGCTGGCGTCGAAGTCGATCAGGCGCAGCACTTCATTGTGCAGGCCGACCGAGCGCAGCGAGTCGGAGACCACGTGCTCGAAGAGATGCTCGCGCGCGTGCTCGACGGCGCTGTCGCCCAGCAGCTGGCGCGCGACCTGCGCCGGGATCTTGCCCGGCCGGAAACCCGGCAGCTTGAGGTGCGCAGCCGCGCTGACGAAGGCGTGGTCGAATTCCTCCGCGATCCGGGCTTGCGGAACCTTGACTTGGATCTGCCAATGGCAGGCGCCGAGAAGAGTCTTCTCAGCCTGGATCGGGGCGGCCTTGTGCACGAGATTTCTGGGTGTGCCGGAAACGGGCGGGAGATTGTCGCCTTCCCGGCTTTCGGCGTAAAGCCCGCCCGAAGTTCAGTCCAACAGCCCGAACAGGCGCTTGAAGGGCTGCTTGTCCAGGTAGGGGGCGAACTCCGGCAGGGCCTTGTACTCGCCCAGTTCGACGGAGTTGAGCCCGGAGGACTCCAGCCACTGGCCGGCCTCCTTCTGGTGGCGCGATCCGGCGGCCGCCCGCGCCGCCCAGATGAAGTCGCTGGCCGTCAGGGCGCGCTCGAAGGCGGTGCCGGAGAGGGTCTCGAAGACGGCCTTGAAGCCCTTGAAGGCCTCGTTGTGCTCGTCCACCTCGACCTGGCGGCGGGCCAGGGCCAGCTGGTCGCGCCAGGAATCCGGATTCTCGCGCGCCTCGAGCTCGAGCTCCTGCAGCAGGTAGCGCTTGCCGGTCTTCGATCCGAGGCGGAACAGGGTCCAGGCCACCTCCTCCGTGGCCTCGGTGCGCGGCACCTCCTTGATGTAATCCTCGCAGGACTTCTCGCCTTCCTTCCAGCGGAAGCGCTTGGAGCCGACTTCGAACGCGGCCAGGTAGAGCACGCGCTCCTGCCGCGGCCGCGCGGGATCGAGCGCGCAGCGGATCAGCAGATCCTGGGCGTCGTCCTGCGGATGCGCGGTGAGGAACACCGCCAGATCGCGCTGGAAGGAATTGTCAGCGACCTCCAGCAGTTCGGCCGGGAGGCGGAAGGCCTCCGGCAGGCTGCGGGAGGCGAGCGTGCGCAGGGTCTCGGTCAGGGCGGCGCGATCGCCGGCGCTGGCGGACAGCAGTCCGCCGAGGCGCGCGCTGTCCGACTCGGGGCCGGAGAGGAGCAGGCTGATCACCGCCGCCTGCTGCAGCGGTCCGGCCGGCTGCTTCGTCAACTCCAGGCCCTGCGGGTAAAGCGCCTCGGGCGCGCGCGTGAGGGCGGCGCGCACCGCCAGCGGCTGCGCGTTCGGCGGCAATTCCGGAATGAGGCCGTAGAGCTCCTCGGCGCCGGCGGCGTTCATCACGCGGCCGAGCAGGTCCACGATCGGCGGCGCGATCGCGGCGATGTCCTCGCGCGCGAGGCTCTTCCTCAGGCTGGCCAGGATCGGTCCCTGGATCTCCGGCGCCGCCGCCAGCAGGGCCGGCAGGCGGCCGGCGTCGCCGCTGAGATAGGGAATCGCGTTCTCGGACCAGACCGCGGCCGCCGTGGTGCGCCGGGCCAGCGTCTTCTGCTCCAGGTCGCGCAGCAGGGCCTCCAGCGACGGGCCGCCCTGGGGCGCGGCGGCGGCCGTGAGCGAGAGGAGCAGCGCGAGCATTGCTGCATCTAGAATATCGGCCGCGCCGGGTTTCTTCCCGGAGCGTTCCAGAATGGCCGCCGAGCAGGATTTCGACGTGGTCGTGGTGGGGGGCGGGCACGCAGGCCTGGAAGCCGCCGCCGCCGCCGCTCGCATGGGCGCGCGCACGGCCCTGGTCAGCCTGCGCGCCGACGCGCTGGGCCGCATGTCCTGCAATCCCGCGATCGGCGGCATCGGCAAGGGGCAGTTGGCGCGCGAAGTGGACGCGCTCGGCGGCTGGATGGGGCGCATCACCGACCGCGCCGGCATCCAGTTCCGGATGCTCAACACGTCCAAGGGCCGCGCGGTGCGCAGCCCGCGGGCGCAGTGCTCGCGGCCGGAGTACGAGCGCGCGGCGCAGGAATTCGCCGCCGCGCAGCCCGGCCTCACGGTGGTCGAGGGCGAGGGCGCGGCCTTCCTGCGCGAGGCGGCCGGCGGCGCCATCGCAGGCCTGGAGCTGGCCGACGGCCGCCGCCTGCGCGCGCGCGCGGTCGTTCTGACAACCGGCACCTTCCTCGAGGGAATCCTGCACACCGGCCTGAGCCAGCGGCCGGGCGGGCGCATCGGCGAGGGCGGTCCGGGCCTGCTCGGCGCGGCGTTGCGCGCGCTCGGCCTGCCCACGGCGCGCCTCAAGACCGGCACGCCGCCGCGCGTCGCCGCCGATTCCGTGGACTACGCGGCGATGAGCGAGCAGCCGGGCGACGAGCTGCCGGAGCCGTTCTCGTTTCTCACGCCTTCCGTGGAGCGGCCGCAGATCTCCTGCTGGCTGACGCGCACCACCGCGCGCACCCACGCTCTCGTGCGCGAGCACCTGCACGAGGCGCCGATGTACGCCGGGCGCATCCAGGGCGTCGGCCCGCGCTACTGCCCGTCGCTGGAGGACAAGGTCGTGCGCTTCGCGGAGAAGGAATCGCACACGATCTTTCTCGAGCCCGAGGGCTTCGATTCGCCCATTCTCTACGCCAACGGCATCAGCACCTCGCTGCCGGCGGCGGTGCAGGACGAACTGGTGCGGAGCTGCGCCGGCATGGAGCGCGCGCGCATCGTGCAGCACGGCTACGCGGTGGAATACACGCACGTGGCGCCGCGCGCGCTGCGCCGCACCCTGGAGTGCCGCGACTGGCCAGGCCTCTTCCTCGCCGGGCAGATCTGCGGCACCAGCGGCTACGAGGAGGCGGCGGGCCAGGGCATCCTGGCCGGCATCAACGCGGCGCTGCGCGCGGCCGGCGGCGGCGCCGAGTTCGTGCTCGGCCGCCACGAGGGCTACCTCGGCGTGATGGTGGACGATCTCGTGACGAGCGATCCGCGCGAGCCCTACCGCATGTTCACCTCGCGCGCCGAGCACCGCCTGCTGCTGCGCCACGACAACGCCGACCGGCGCCTGACGCCGCGCGCGCAGGCCGTCGGCTGCAGCAGCCCCGACCGCGACCGCGCCTTCGCCGCGCGCGCCCGGCGCCTGGAGCGCGCGCACGCGCTGCTGGCGGCGGCGCCCGCGCCCGGCGACGACGGCTCGAGCGGCCGCCGCCGCACCCTGCTCGACCTGCTGCGCATGCCCGACGCGCGCCTCGCCGATCTGCTGCCGGCCGCGCCGGCGGTCGCGGCGCTCGGTCTCACGCCCTGGGACGCGGCCACGCTCGAATGCGACCTGCAGTACGAGGGTTACGCCAAACGTCAGACGGCCTGGGTCGAACGCGCCGCCGAGCGCGAGTCGGCGCCGATCCCCGACGGCTTCGACTACGGCGGCCTGCGCGGCCTGCGCACCGAGGCGCGCCAGGCGCTGACCGAGGCGCGTCCGGCGACTTTGGGCGCGGCCGGGCGCCTGGCCGGCGTCACGCCCGCCGACGTCGCGCTGCTGGAGATCGCCCAGGTCCGCGCCGGACGCTTCGCCCAAGAAAACGGCGCGGACGTCGTGGACTAGAGCAGTCATGACGCGGCGCCTCCCGCTCGCGGTGCTGGCGCTGGTCCTGTTGCTGGCAGCCGCTCTCTGGCTGCTGCCGGATCCGCAGGCGGCGCGCGCGCCGGAGGATCCAGGCGCGGATCGCGGCAGCCGCGCTGCGTCTCCGGCAGCCGGCGCGTGGACCGATTCCGCCGATCTGCAGCGCGCCGCCGCGGAACTGCCGGCGGGGACGGACGCGCCGGAATCGGCGCGCCTGCGCCTGCGCGTGCTCGACGGCGCTGGCCGGCCCGCGCCGCGCGCGCTCGTGGCGCAGCTCGATTTCGGCGCCGAGCCGGCGGCGCTCGTCGGCGTCCACGAGACCGACGAGCAGGGCGAGGCGGAGGTCGGCGCCTGGAGCGCGGAGCTCGCCGCGCGCACGCGGTGGGTCGCCTCCTATCCCAATCACGCGCCGCTGCTGGTTGCCGCGGCCGCGGAGCCCGGAGTGCAGACGCTGCAATTCTCCGCCGCGCTGGCGCTGGCCGGCCGCGTGCGCGTGGACGGAGCGGCGCCCGGCGAAGCCCTGCGCGTCGAGTTGCGCGGCTTTCGCGATCCCGCGGCGGCCTGGCCCGCCGCGGCGCGCGACGTCCTCGCGCAGTGGGGCCTCGGCAGCGGCGCCGCCTCGTTCTGGGTTGCGCCTGACGGCAGTTTCGCCGTGCGCGGCCTGCCGGAGGGCGAAGTGCTGGAACTGACGTTGCCGCCGGGGTTCGTCCTGCGGGACGATCCTGCGCTGCGGCATCCCGCAGTCATCCGCGCGGCGACCCCGGACCGGGATATGGTGGTGGAGCTGAGCCGACTGGCCGCGATTCGCGGCAGCCTGCAGCGCTTCGTGGAAGACGCCCGCGTCGAAATCAGCGCGAGCGGAGCCGTTCTGATTCCGGCATTCCCCAGCCTGCTGATGAACCTCGAGTGGACGCTCGAGCGCGGCGCCGAGCGCGAGGAAGGAAGCACCTGGGTTTCCTCCGGGAATGCGTTCTCCATTCCTCTGACCGGCGCGGCGCCCGACCGGGCGGAACTGCGCGTGCGCGACGCCGACGGCAGCCTGCTGGGCCGGCGCGAGGTGCCCGGCCCGCTCGCCGGCGGCGCCGATCTCGGCCTCTGGATCGTGCCCGATGCGGCCATGCAGATCGGCCTGACGGTGCTGGACGAGTCCGGGCAGCCGGTGCCGAACGCGCTGGTGGTGGCGCATCGCGCGGTCCTCGGCCGCACCGGCGGCGACGGCCGGCTGCGTCTCGGCCTGCGCGCGCCGCCCGGCACGCTGACCATCGGCGCGTTCGGGTTCCGGCTGCAGCGCGTGCCGGTGGCGGAACCGGCGCCCGCGGAATTGACGGTCCGCCTCGCCGCCGCGTCGCAGCTGCGGCTGGAAGTGAGAGAGCCGGACGGCGCTCCGGCTGAGGGTCTGATGGCCGTGCTGACCTACGGCGACGGATTGGCCCCGGACGCTCCGGAAGCCGTGCCCGGCTTCGACGTCGTGCGCGGCCCGCCCTCCGGGGGCTCCATCTGGTCTCAAGGCTGGCGCGAACACCACTATCCCTTGCCGGGCGGGACCGCCGCATGGAGCGATCTGCCCGCTGACGCCCCCGTGACCTTGCAGGTGCGCGACGCCTACGACACGCTGCTGCACGAGGAGTCGCTGCAGCTCAGCCCAGCCGAAAGCCGGCTGGTGCGCGTGCTCCTGCCGCGCGCGGGACGGACGATCGCCGGCCGCCTCGTCACGCCGGAGGGCGCGCCGATCGCCGGCGGCAAGGCCTCGCCCGGCGGCATGTTCCAGGAGGCGGCGGCCGACTCCGACGGACGCTTCCGCTTCGAGCACTACTACGGCGAATCGCCCAGTTTCATGCTCTGGTCCGAAGGCCGCGTCAGCCGCTCCACCCAGCCCGCCGAATTCGCGGAGGGCCGCGACTGGATCCTCGAGCCCGCGCGCACCGTCTGGATCGTGGCGCTCGACGCGCGCGGCGCGCGTTGCGCCGCCGGCCTCGGCCCGCTGCTGGAATTGGACGGCGGCTGGAAGGGCGCCGGCCAGGAGCGCGGCCCGGGGCTCTACGAGGTCAGCGGCGCCCCGCTGCGGCCCGGAACCGTGACGGTGCCGGGCACCGCGGCCGCGCCGGTGCGGATCGGCGCGGAGCAGACGGAGGTCTCGGTCACCGTGCCGGACTGACTTCGATCAGGCCCAGACGCCTTCCGGCAGCGAGCCCGTGAGGATCCGGCAAATCTCCAGATACTTCCGCCGCGTCTTCGCGATGATCTCCGGCGGAATCGACGGCGGCGGCGCCTTGCGGTTCCAGTCCTTCAGGCTGCGCAGGTAGACTCTGACAATTTCCTTGTCGTAGCTGGGCGGCTCCTCGCCGGCGCGGATCGCGTCCGCGGGCCAGTAGCGCGAGGAATCCGGCGTCATCACCTCGTCGATCAGCACCAGTTTTCCGTCGAGGCGCCCGAATTCGAATTTGGTGTCGGCGAGGACCACGCCTTTCGCGGCGCAGCGCTGCGCCGCGGCGTCGAAGATGCGCAGCCCGAGGTCGTGGATGCGCTGCGCGTCGGCGGGGGAGCCGATCAGCCGCGCGGCCTCGGCCCAGGTGACGGGCTCGTCCTTGTCGGCCTTGGTGGTCGGGGTGTGCAGCACGCCCGGCAGGCGCGAGGAATTCTTCAGGCCGGCGGGCAGCGCGTGCTCCCACAGGCGGCCGGTCTTCTCGTATTCGCGCCAGCCGCTGCCGGCGAGATAGGCGCGCAGCACGACCTCCACGTTGACGCGCTCGGCCAGGCGCGTCCAGGTGCTGCGGCCGCGCAGAATCTCGTGCACGGCGAGCGGCAGGTCGGGCACCGCCTCGATCCGCGTCGTCACGCGCGCCGCCGGCATCCAGGATTCCACCTCGCGCAGCCAGTGCTCGGTGATGTGAGTGAGGATCTTGCCGCGGTCCGGCACGACTTCGTGCATCACCACGTCGAACGCGCTCAACCGGTCGCTCGCGACCATCAGCGCCATGCCGGGATGCGCGGGATGGCGGTACACGTCGCGCACCTTGCCGGTGTAGGTCAATTCCCATCCGGGAATGCTGAGCCCGCCGCGGTAGCCGGTGCCCAGTTCATGTGCGGAAGCCGGTAGAGCCATGGCCCGATTGTAGAAGCGCAGCCGCAGTTTCTGCAGCGGCCACCCTGCTAGGATTCGCAAGTGCCGGACGCATCCGCGGCGATCGCCCTGCCGGGCTGCAAGTCGAGTTCGCAGCGCGCCCTGATGCTCGCGGCGCTGGCCGCCGGCGAGAGCCGGATCGACGGCCTTTCCGACTGCCGGGATTCCGCCGATCTGCAGGCGGCGCTGCAGGCCCTGGGCGCGGAATTCCGTCCGGCAGGCGCGGCGGGGGCGTGGACCGTGCGCGGGCGCCCGCCGCAGGAGCTCGGATCCGCGGCCGATCTTCCGGCCGGCGAAGGAGCGTCCACCCTGCGCTTCCTGCTGGCCCTGGCGGCGGCCGGCCGCGGCGTCCTGACCCTGCGCCCGGCGCCGGCGCTGGCGGCGCGGCCGCACGGCGAGTTGACGGCGATCCTGAGCGGCTTCGGCGCCGGCATCGAGACCGGACTCGACGCGGCGGGCCCGTTCCTGCGAGTGCGCGGGCGCGGCGGATTCGGAGCGCGCAGCGTCGAACTCGGCGCGCTCCAGACCAGCCAGACTCTTTCGGCGCTGTGGCTCGCCGCCGGCGACGCGCCGATGCAATGGCGCCTGCTGCAGCCGGCGGGCTCGCAGGGCTATCTCGGGCTCACGGCGGAGATGCTGCGCGCGGCGCGCGGCCCCGCGGCGCTGATCGAGCGCGAGCCCGGCCGTTCGTGGGACCAGAGCGCCGGCTTCGGCCGCGACGCGCGCCTGCGCGTGCTCGCCGATCCGAGCGCGGCGATCTTCTTCGCCGTGGCCGCGCTGCTCCTGCAGCGGCCGGTGCGGCTGGAGCGCGCCTGGAATCCGCGGCACGCGGACGCCGACCTGCTCGAGCGGCTGCGCGCCGAGGAGTGGCTGGACTGGCAGGACGGCGCCGCCGGCCGGATGCTGCGGCCCGGTCCGAGCGCGCTCGCGCGGCCGTTGCAGCTGGATCTGGACGCGGCGCCCGACGCGGGTCCGGCGCTCGCGGTGCTGGCGGCGCACCTGCCGCACGGCGGCAGCTTCCGCGGATTGGAGCGCCTGCGCATCAAGGAGTCGGATCGCGTGCTGGCGATGGCCCGCCTGGCCGAAGCCTGCGGCGCCGCCGTCGCGCTGGCCGGCGGCGGCATGAGCATCGCGCCCGGCGCGCAATCGCCGCGACCGGGGCAGCCGGCGCCGCGGCGCGCGGCGCGCGTCGCCGCCGAGGGCGATCACCGCACCGCGATGGCGGCCGGCATCGCGGCGCTGCTGCATCCCGGACTCGAGCCGGACGACCGCGCCTGCGTCGCGAAATCCTTTCCCGGTTTCTGGGCGGCGCAGGCGGCGCTGCTGCCATGAAGCGCGCCTGGATTCTGCTGCTGCTGCCGCTGGGCGGCTGCGCCGCCGCGGGCGCGGATCCGGCGGCGGACAGCACGCTGACCGCAGCCGATTTCCCGCCCGGCAGCGACTGGCTGGAGCTCGCGCGCGGGGCCGCCGCCGCCGGCGCGTGGCCGGACGCGCGCTGGTTCCTGCAGCAGGAGGCGGCGCGGTCGCCGGCGGACCTCGGCGAGGAGTACTGGGAGCTGCTCCTGACCTGCGCGCGCTCCCGCGGAGACGCCGCCGGCGCGGCCTCCGCGCGCGCCGGACTGCTGCTGCGCCTGCAGGAGCCGCGCGCGGACGCGGAGGAGCAGCTGCGCGCCTGGCGCCGCGCTTCGGCGCTGCACGAAGAGAACGGCCAGTTCCGCGAAGCCGCCGAACTGCTGGAGCAGGCGGCGCGCCACGAGGCCGCCGGCGCGCGCGCCGCGGCCTGGTGGGAGAAGTGCTCCTGGCTGTGGGAGCGCGCCGGCGACCGCGGCGCCGCCACCCGCGCCATCGAGCGGGCGCTGGCCGGCATCGAGCTGGCCGATCGCGAGCGCGCGGCGCTCGCCCGCCTGCAGGCCTTCGAGCTGGGCCAGCTCAGCAGCGTCGCCGACGCGCAGGCCGTGCTGCGCTTCGACGCCGATCCGGAAGCGCGGCTCGCCGCGGCGCGCTACCTCGCCGGCGCGGTCTTCGAGGACGACGTGGCGGTGTTCGCGCGCGCTCTCTCCGACCCCGAGCCGCGCGTGCTGGAGGTGTGCCTGCGCCAGCTCGGCGAGCGCGCGGCCGCCGGCGAGAAAGCCTTCGTCAGCGCGCAAGTCGCGCCGTTCGCGGCGCACGCAGACCTGGATCTGCGGCTGGCGGCGCTCGGCGTGCTGGCGGCCGCCGGCGGCCGCGCGCAGGTGCCGGTGCTGCTGGAGGCGCTGCAGCCCGAGGATCGCGCCGGATTCCGCGCCGCCCGCCGCGCGCTCGAGGCGGTGACCGCGCACTCCGAGCCCGCGCCCCTGGATCCGGATCTGGAAGGGCGCCGCCGGCTGCGCGAAGCGTGGCTGGCCTGGTGGCGGTCGCAGAGCGGGAACTGACATAATCGCCCGCATGCGCGTGCTCGTTCCCGGCGGCTGCGGCTACATCGGCAGCGCGACGGCCCGCATGCTGCGCGCGCGCGGCCACGATCCGATCGTATTTGACAATTTCTCGACCGGCCACGCCGGCGCCTGGGACGGGCCCTGCGTCCGCGTGGACCTCACCGACGCGGCGGCGCTGCGCGCGGCGGTGGCGCAGGCCGGCGCCCTCGACGGCGTCATCCACTTCGCGGCGCGCGCCTACGTCGGCGAGAGCGTGACGCAGCCGCTGCGCTACTGGCGCGAGAACCTCACGCCGGTGCTGCACCTGTGCGAGGCTTTGCCGGGGGTGCCGTTCATCTTCTCGAGCACCTGCGCCGTCTACGGCCAGCCGGACGCCGGGCGCCTGCACGAGGATCTGCCCCAGGCGCCGGTGAATCCCTACGGCGCCACCAAGCTGGCCGCCGAGCGCCTGCTGTCCGACCGCGCCGCCGCCGGCCAGGGCGGCTACGCCGCTCTGCGCTACTTCAACGCCGCCGGCGCCGAGCCGGACGGCAGCCACGGCGAGCACCACGAGCCCGAAGAGCGCCTGATTCCGCGCGCGGTGATGGCCGCGCTGCAGCTCGGCCCGCCGATCCAGATCTACGGCCGGGATTGGCCGACGCCCGACGGCACCTGCGTGCGCGACTACGTGCACGTCCTGGACCTGGCGGAGGCCCACCTGGCGGCCCTGGAGCGCCTGCGCGGCGGCAGCGGCAGCGGCGCCTGGAATCTGGGCACCGGCCGCGGCGCCTCGGTGCTCGAGGTCGTGGCCGCCGTCGAGCGCGCGGCGGGCGCGCCGGTGCCGCGCCAGTTCGGGCCGCGGCGGGCGGGGGACCCGGCCAGCCTGGTCGCCGACTCCGCGCGCGCCGCGCGCGACTTGCGCTGGCGGCCCCGCTTTGAAGACTTGGATGAAATCGTGCAGACTGCCGTGGCGTGGTTCCGCAAGCATCCCTCCGGTTACGCCTCCTGAGCGGAGGAATTTTCTGCGCCCTGCTGGTGGCCGCGGCCTGGCCGCAGGAGCCGGCGCCGGGTCCGCCTGACAAAACCCTCGAGCAAGTCGTCGGGGCCATTCAGGAGAAGACGGTGCGCGACACGCTCACGGTGCTGGCCGGCCCCGAGATGCAGGGCCGCGGCAGTTTCTCGCCGGGCTTCGACCGCGCCGCGACTTTCGTCGAGGGCCAGCTCACGGCGCTCGGACTGGAGCCGGCGGGCCCGGACGGCAGCTACCGCCTGCCTTACTCGCTGCCCTGCGTGGCGCCGGCGCCGGAGTCGAGCCTGCGCTGGGAAGGAATGCCCGCGGGCGACGATGCGCCAAAGCTGGGCGCGGGATTCGTGCCGCTGCTGGGATCGGCCGGCGGCGCCGCCGAAGCCGCCGCGGTGTTCGCCGGCTTCGGCATCCAGTCGAAGGACGAGAACTGGTCCGACTACAAGGACAAGGACGTCAAAGGGAAGATCGTGTTCGCGTTCACCCGCGAGCCCTGGGCCGACGAGGCCAAGCAGAAGCGCTTCGCCGGACCCGAGCCCACGCCGGACGGCGGCCTGCAGGCGAAGGCGCGCGCCGCCGCCGCGGCCGGCGCGGTCGGCATGGTGTTCGTGCCGGATCCCGCGATCGAGCCGGATGACTCGCGCGCGCTGCTGGGCGCGCAGCTGATTCCCGGCGGCCGCGGGCTGACTCCGGAGCAGGTGGTCGCCGAGATGGGATTTCCCGCGATTCCCGTGATGAGCGCGTCGCGCGCGGTGGCCGGCGCGATCTTCGGCAAGGACGTGCGCGCCTACCACGCCGAGATCGAGAAGAAGAAGAAGTCGAGCCTGCTGAGCAGCGGCGAGATGAAGGTCCGGATGGAGGCGCGCCATCACATGGCGCCGGTCGAGACCTACAACCTCGCGGCGCGGATCCGCGGCACGAGCGGCAACGGCGAGGTGCTCGTGCTCGGCGCGCACCTGGACCACGTCGGCTGGGGCACGGTCCGCGAGCAGGGCAGCCTGCAGACCTATCCCGGCGCCGACGACAACGCTTCGGGCAGCACCGCGCTTCTGGAGGTGGCCAAGGGCTTCGCGGGCACCTCGCCGCAGATCGACGTGCTGTTCCTGTGGTTCAGCGCCGAGGAGCTCGGTCTGCTCGGATCCAACGCCTACTGCGAGAACCCGCTCTACCCGATGGACAAGACGGTGGCGATGCTGAACATGGACCAGATCGCGCGCACCGATCCCAAGGAGATGAACGTCGGCGGCACCTGGGACCGCGACGACTGGGCCGATTTCGTGCAGGACCACGCCAAGCGCTCGCGCAGCAAGATCAAGATCGACTTCAAGGGCGGCCGCGACCTGTTCATGCGCAGCGACCACTACAGCTTCTTCCTGAAGGGGGTGCCTGCCCTGTTCTTCTTCGAGGGCAACATCGAGAAGAATCTCGTCTATCACAGACCGGGCGACGTGCCCGGCACCATCGAGTTCGGCAAGGTGGCCGACGTGGCCCGCGTCTTCGCCGCCTGCGCTTACGCGATCGCCGTGGAAGGCGCGCGCCTGCGGTGATGCTGCTCGCAGCCTGCGCCGCCTTCGCTTGCGCGCAGGCGGTTCCCTCCGATCTCAAGCCGCGGCTCGACCGCGTCCTGGCCCCGCTGGTCGCCGAGGCCGACGTGACGCCGGCCGTGCGCATCGAGCTGCTCGACGGCACCCTGCTCTACGAGCGGCGCGGCAGCGAGCCCTTCGTCATCGCCTCGAACATGAAATTGTTCACGACGGCGGCGGCGCTGCTGGCCCTCGGGCCGGACTACCGCTGGAGCAGCACCGGGATCCTCGAAGGCGGCCGGCTGTGGCTGCGCGGCAACGGCGATCCCTCGCTGCGGCGCATCGGCGAGCGCGACGTGCCCGCGGCCTTCCTCGACGCGCTGGCCCAGGCTCTGCGCGGCCGCGGCGTGACGGCCCTGGACGAAGTGGTGCTGGACGCGAGCGCCTTCACCGGCCCGGCCCGCCATCCGCTGTGGCCGGCCGACCAGTGGCAGGCGGACTACTGCGCGCCGGTCGCGGCACTCGCGCTGGAGGGCGGCTGTCTGGAAATTTCCCAGTCCGGAGGCAGCCTGCGCGCCTTTCCGGCGGCCGGATGGCGCTGGGAGCGCAAGTCCGCCTCCGACGCCAAGTCCTGGACCGCCAACTGGAACGGCGCGCGCGACGCGATCGTGGTGCGCGGCTCGGGCGCCGGCAAGGCGCCGCTGCGCCTCGCCGTGGCCGACCCCGCGCCGGTGTTCGCCGGCTGGATCGAGGAAGGCCTGCGTGCCCGCGGCGTTCCGGCCGCCGCCGTGCGCTACGCCGCGCCCGGCGAGAAGGCGCCCGCGGAGAAGCCGCTGATCGTCCTCAAATCGGCCTGGTCGCTGAGCGAGGCGCTCACGGTCTGCAACAAAGAGTCTGACAATTTCCTGGCCGAAGTCCTGCTGCGCACCCTGGGCCGCGAGCGCGGCGGCGGCGGCGGCAACGACGAAGGCGTCGCCGCGGTGCGCAAGATCCTCGGCGCCGCGAAGCTCGATCTCAGCACGCTCAAGCAGGCCGACGGCAGCGGCCTCGCGCGTTCCGAGACCGAGCGCGTCAACACCAGCAGCCCCGAGCTGCTGTGCGCGGTGCTGCGGCTGATGGCCGGGCCGGCCGGCGCTCGCGGCGGCATCGGCGCCGTCTTCCGCGAATCGCTGCCGGTGGGCGGCGTCGAGAGCAAGCTGCGCAGCCACTTCGAGGAACCCCTGTTCCAGCCGGGGCGCGTGCGCGCGAAGACCGGGTGGATCCGCGGCGCCTCCTCGCTGGCCGGGTATCTGACCGCGCCCGACGGCCAGGTCCTGTGCTTCGCGATCGTCGTCAATTACCAGCCCGACGGCACGGCGCGCACGAACAACGCGCGCTTCCGCCAGGCCCAGGAAGACCTGCTCGAGGAGGTCTTGCGCGCGTGGCCTTCGGCGCCGTGAGCGATCTGCGCGCGGCGGCGGCGGTGGCGGAGGAGCTGGCGCGCGGCGCCGGCCGCATCCTGCTCGACTGGCGCCGCCGCCTCACCGCCCAGGACGTCGGCAGCAAGAGCGCGGATTGCGATCTGGTCACCGCCGCCGATCTGGCCAGCGAGCGCTTCGTGCTCGACGGATTGCGCGCCGCCTTCCCGCGGGACGCCGTCCTGGCGGAGGAGTCCGGCGCGGCCGCCGGCGGCTCCGGGCACACGTGGTATCTGGATCCGCTCGACGGCACCGTCAACTTCGTCCACCAACTGCCGATCTTCGCCGTGAGCCTGGCGCGCGTCACCGACGGCCGCCCCGACGTCGCCGTGGTGCACGTGCCGGTCCTGGACGAGTGCTTCGTCGCCGTCCGCGGCGGCGGCTGCCGGCTGAACGGCGCGCCCGCGCGCGTGTCGGAGGCGCGCGAGCCGCTGCAGTCGCTCCTGGCCACGGGATTTCCCTACCGCCGCCACGTGCTGCGCGAGAACAACCTTGACAATTTCAACCGCCTGTTCCTGCATCAGCGCGGCATCCGCCGCATGGGCGCGGCGGCGGTGGATCTCGCCTACGTCGCGGCCGGCCGCCTCGACGCCTTCTGGGAGCTGCATCTCTCGCCCTGGGACGCAGCCGCCGGCGGGCTGCTGGTGCAGGAGGCCGGCGGCATCGTGGACACGCTGCGGCCCGGCGGCGACTGGCTGCACGGACGCAATCTCATCGCGGGGCCCGCGCCGCTGGTGGAGGAACTGCGCCGCCTGCTCCTGGCCGGGCGCGGCCCCGACTATCCCGATCTCGGGGAACGCGCGCCGTGAGCCGCCGCGCCGCAGCCGGGCCCGGAACCCTGCGGCTGCGCGGACTGCGCGCCGGCAACCTGCGCGAGATCGGCCTGGACCTGCCGCTCGGCGCCTGGACCGCGATCCACGGCCCCAGCGGCGCCGGCAAGAGCGCGCTGCTCTTCGGCGTGCTCGAGCCGGTGGCGCGCCGCCGCTTCCGGGTGCTGGAGGATCCGCGCGCGCTGCCGAGCGGCGACGAATCCTGGCTGGCGCAGGTGGCGGACGAAGTCAGCGGTCTGACGCCGGTGATCGCCGGCGCGGGCGAGATTCCGCGCTCCCGCCGCGCGGTGGCGCTGGGCAGCGCGTGGGGATTGTGGAGCCTGCTCGACCGCGCCTGGCAGCGCGGCGGCGAACACCTGTGCGAGGCCTGCGGCGCCCACTGGCGGCCCTGGAGCCCGGCCGCCGCCGCCGCCGATTGTCAGAGTCTGACGAAAGGCGAAGCCCTGCTGGTCTTCAGCCCGGCCGGCGGCGAACGCAGCGCCGATCTGTTGCGCGCCGGCTGGACGCGCATCCGCCTCGGCGGCGGCGCGGACCTCGCGCGCCTGGAGGAGGCGCCGGAAGTCCTGCCGGAGCCGGCCTGGCTGCTGATCGACCGCCTGCGCTGGTCGCCGGAGCTGGAGGAGCGCCTGCGCGAGGCCCTCGACCTGGCCCGCCGCCGCGGCGGCGCCGTGCGCCTGCAGGCCGGCGCGCAGCTGCGCGAGTGGCCGGCCGACCGCCGCTGCCCCGCCTGCGCGCAACTGCTCGCGGAGGATCCTCCCGGCCCGCCGGGCGCCGAACAGCCGCGCCGCTGGCTGCGCGACCGCTCGTGGCGGCAGTGGGCGGAGACTCCGACGCGCGACTGGCTCGCGTGGGCCGCGGAGGAAGGGGGGCTCGCGGCGCGGAGGCTCGAACTCCTGGCGCGCACCGGAGTCGGGCACCTGGCCGCCGGGCGCACGCTCGGCAGCCTGTCGCTGGGCGAAGCGCGGCGCGTCGAACTCGTTTCCTGGCTCGCGCTCGTGCGCCGCGGCCAGACCGTCGTGCTCGACGAGCCGGGCATGGGACTGCACGGCCGCGAGCGCCTCGCGCTCGCCGAGCTGCTGCAGAATCTTGCGGCGGCCGGCAACACCGTGCTCACCGCCGATCCGGCGCGCGAATTCCTCGAGGCCGCGCACGCCTGGGTGGCGCTGGGTCCGGGGGGGGGGCCGGAAGGCGGCACGGTGACGGGCCAGGGAAGCCGCGAGGATCTGCCGGCCGAGCCGCTGCCGCCGCTGCGCGCGCCGGCGGAGGGCGCCGCGCCGGCCGCGCTGCGATTCCGCGATCTGCGGGCCCGCCACCTGCGCATTCCGGACCTGTCCCTGCCGCTCGGGCGCGTGGTCGCCATCTGCGGCCCGAGCGGCTCGGGCAAGAGCACCTTGCTGGAGGACGAGATCGTGCCCCGGCTGCGCGGCGAGCAGGGCTTCGAGGGCGCGCTGCCGCCCGGCGGCGTCGGCGTGCTGCTCGAGCGCGCGCTGCGCCACGCGCCCGTTTCCACACTCGCCACGCTCTCCGGCGCGTGGTCGGACGTGCGCGTGATCTTCGCCGAGAGCGAAGAGGGGCGCATGCGCGGCCTGCAGCCCGCCGATCTCGTGGCGCGCCCCGGCCAGGGCGCGTGCGTCACCTGCGGCGGCGCCGGCGCCGACCGCGAAGGCCTGATCTGCGGCGGCTGCGGCGGTCTGGGCCTGCGCGAGGATCTGCTCGACTTGCGCTGGCGCAGCCGCTCGCTGCGCGAATGGCTGACCACGCCGCTCTCCGCGCTGCAGAAGCGCCTGCCCAGCGATCGCCGGCTGCCCACGCTCGTGCGCCATCTCGTGGCGCTGGGCCTCGGCCCGCGCACGTTCGGCGAGCGCGGCCGCCACCTCTCGCTGGGCGAGCGCAGCCGCATCGCGCTGGCCCGCGCGCTCGCCTCGGCGCGCCCCGGCGAAGGCCGCCTCTTCCTGCTCGACGAACCCTGCCTCGGCCTGCCGCGCGGCGAGGCGCAGCGCGTGGTGGATCTCTTCCACGAACTGGCGGCCGCCGGCCACAGCTTCTGGGTCGCCGAGCATCACGAAGTCTTCCTGCGCCAGGCGGACTGGCTGATCGAGCTCGGCCCCTGCGCGGGCGATGAAGGCGGGCGCCTGCTCCACGCCGGCACTGCGGCCGCGCTCGCCGCGGGCGCCACGCCGACCGCGGACTGGTGGCGCGCGCGCGGCTCCGGCGGCCAGGCGCCGCCGCGTCCGCAGGCCGCGCCGGTGCAGTCGCGCGCGCTGCCCGGCGGCTTCGCGGGCGCGGGCCGCCGCATCCTGGAAGAAGCGCTGCGCCGCGAACTCGCGCTGCGCTCGCCGCTTCTCGAGGACCAGATCTTCGCCGGCGCAGGCGGCGCCTTCGCCGAGGAGGTTTCGATCCCGGTGGCGTGGCCGGTGGAGACGGATCCGCAGGCCGGACTGGGAGAGGTGCTCGGCCTGGCGTCGCTGCTGCCGGAGCTGCGCCGGCGCGCCACGCCGCGCTGCGCCGCGTGCGGCGGAGGCGGAGCGTTCCTGGACCTGTCCGAGGCCTGCCGGGCGCGCGGCGACCATCCGTGGGTCTTCAGCGCGCCGCTGCCGCCCGCGCTGCTGGCGCGGCCCGAGCTGGCGCAATGGCTGCAGGCCGCCGGCTTCCGGCGTTTCCTGCGCGCCGGCGCGCTGCTGCGCGCGGGCGGCCCGGAGTTCGCGCTGCGGGCCGGCGACGCCGTGTGGCTCGACGAACTGCGGCCGCTGGCCGACGGCGACGCGCCCGGGCGCCTGCGCGATCTCGAGCACCATCTGCGCGCGCTGCAGGCGGATCGCCTCGCGGCCCACGCGCCCGGCCAATTGTCAGATCCGGCCTGGTCCTGGCAGCCCGGCGCGTGCCGCGATTGCGGCCGCGTGGACGCCGGGACCGCCGCGCACCTCGGCGGCTGGAATCTGGAAGCGCTGGGGGAGCGGCGGCTCGACGAAGTGCTCGCGCACTGGACGAGCGCAGCTCCGGATCTGCCCGCCAGCGCCCGCGCCGCCGCGCTGCTGCGCGGCACTTCCCTGCTCGGCCGGCGCTTCGGCGCGGCCGCCGGCGGCCTCACCGAGCTGGAGCGCCAACTCGCGCGCGCGGCGGGCTGGATCCTGTTCGCTCCCGCCGGCGCCACGCTGCTCTTCGATCAGCCGCTGGCCGGACTGCCTGCTCCGCTCGCGCGCCGGATCGCGCAGGCGATGCAGAAGCCGGCGGCCGGCGCCGCGTTCTGGTTCACGGACGCCGAAGAGCACGCGGGCGCCGCGCCCGCGCTGCCGCCGCACTCCGGGTTCGCATCCGCTCTGCGGCCGCAGCCCTTCGGCCTCGAGTTCGACTTCGACGCATGGTGCGCGCCGCCGCGCGCCCGCGCCGCCGACGCGCTGCGCGCCGCGCTGGGCCTGAGCGCGCCGCTGCGCGATCACTATCTGCGCACCGAGGGCGCGCGCCTGCGCGGATTCACGGCGCCGGATCTGGATCCGGCGCGCTCGCCGTGGCGCTGCGAGGCCTGCCGCGGCAGCGGCGCGGAGCGCGGGCATCCGGCCCTGCACGCGCGCTGCCGCGCCTGCGGCGGTTCCGGCTGCGGGCCTGCGCTGCACGCGGCCGAGGACCGCGGACTGCGCTGGACCGACCTCGGACGCGCCACTCTGCGCGATCTGGCGCGGCATTTCGCGGAGACCCCGGCCATCGGCCGCGTCCTGGCCCAGGCCGAGCGCTTCGGCATGGGGGAGCTGGCCCTGGACAGCCCGCTGGCCGCCCTGCCGCGGGCGGTCCGCAGCCTCGGCCCGCTGGCCGCCTGGAGCGCCGGCCCCGGCGCCCCTCCCGGAGAACTGAGGCTGGGCCTGGCCCTGGCCGGCCTGAATCGCTTGGAAGCCCGCCATCTGGCGTCTACAATCCAAGGTTTCAGCAGTTCCGGCGGGGCGCCCGAATGGCGCGATCAGCACCCCGCACTCGCGTCCGGCCCGTGACGACCGAACCCCGTCCCCTCATCCTTCAGAGCGATCTCACGATCGTCCTGGAGACGGCTCATCCGGCCTTCGAGGAGATGCGGGACGGCCTGCTGCCCTTCGCCGAACTGGTGAAGTCGCCGGAGTACCTGCACACGTACCGGATCACGCCGGTGTCGATCTGGAACGCGGCGTCCACCGGCCTGAACGCCGACCGCGTCCTGAGTTTCCTGGCGCAAAACGCGCGCTACGGGGTGCCGCCCAATTTCGAGGTCGAGCTGCGCACGTGGTTCGGCCGCTGCGGCATGTTCCGCCTGCGCGCCGACGGCGCGCGCCTGCTGCTCGAGAGCCAGGATCCGGCGGTGCTGCGCGAACTGCTGCACGATCCGGAGCTCGCCGGCCACGTGGACGAAGTGCGCGCGGCGGAGGGGCGCGCCTGGATCGACCCGTCGCGCCGCGGCGCCATCAAGCACCGCCTGGTGCGCCTCGGCTTCCCGGTGCAGGACGAGGCCGGCTACGTGGACGGCACGCCGCTCGCGATCCGCGTGCGCGCGGAATCGCGCCGCGGGCCGGGCTTCGCGCTGCGGCCGTATCAGCTGGAGGCGGTCGCCGCCTTCCACCGCGGCGGCTCGGCGCTGGGCGGCAACGGCGTGATCGTGCTGCCCTGCGGCGCCGGCAAGACCGTCGTCGGGATGGCCGCGATGGAGGCCGTCGGCGCGCACACGCTGATCCTGGCGCCGAACACGGTCGCCTTGCGCCAGTGGCGCGAGGAATTGCTCGACAAGACCGAGCTGACCGGCGATCAGATCGGCGAGTACTCGGGCTCCGTCAAGGAAATCCGTCCCGTCACGCTCACCACCTACCAGATCCTGACCTACCGGCGCAGCAAGGACGGCGGCTTCGTCCACTTCGACCTCTTCTCGCGCGGCGGCTGGGGACTGATCATCTACGACGAGGTTCACCTGCTGCCCGCGCCTGTGTTCCGCGCCACGGCCGAAATCCAGGCGCGCCGCCGCCTCGGCCTGACGGCCACGCTGGTGCGCGAGGACGGCAAGGAGGACGAGGTCTTCTGCCTGATCGGGCCCAAGCGCTACGACGCGCCGTGGAAGGACCTGGAGCGGCGCGGCTACATCGCCACGGTGCAGTGCACCGAGGTGCGCGTCGGCCTCGACGAGGAATTGCGCATGCGCTATCTGGCCGCGCCGCGCCGCCAGCAGGCGCGCATGGCCGCCGAGAATCCGGTCAAGAACGAGGTGCTGCGCTGCCTGCTCGCGCGCCACGCCGGCGAGCGCGTGCTGATCATCGGCCAGTATCTGGCCCAGCTGGAAGTCCTGCGCCAGGAGCTGGGCGTGCCGCTGATCACCGGCCGCATGCCCAACGCCGAGCGCGAGCGCCTGTACCAGGCGTTCCGCGAAGGCACCGTGCCGGTGCTGCTGGTCAGCAAGGTCGGCAATTTCGCGATCGACCTGCCCGACGCCAACGTCGCCATCCAGGTGAGCGGCACTTTCGGCTCGCGGCAGGAAGAGGCGCAGCGCCTGGGCCGGATCCTGCGGCCGAAGCGCGACGGCCGCGGCGCCTCCTTCTACTCGCTGGTGTCCGAGGCCACGCTGGATCAGGATTACGCCGAAAACCGCCAGCGCTTCCTCACCGAGCAGGGCTACCGCTACGCCATCGTGCCGGGCGAATCCCTGCTGCGTGAAGATCTGCGCGCGCCTCTCTGACCATGGGAAAAGTCAATCTCGCCCGCACTCTCGCGACCCGCGCCGACAGCGAGCTGGTGGACCTGCACGACCGCTGGATCGGCGGCACGCCGCCGATGCGGCGCCCCGAGCTGCTGATGGCGCTGCGCGCCCGCATGCGCGAGGTGGGCGCGGTGCTGGCGCGCGCCGGCGAGCTGGCTTCCGAGCCCGCGGCGCTGTTCCGCGTGCTCGCCGCCGATCCCGGCCGGCCGCAGAACTTCGAGCGCCTGCGCCGCGAGGCCGAAGGCGCGGGACTCGGCACCGCCGGCCTGCGCGCCCATCTCGCCGATCTGGTGGCGGCCGGCCTCGTGGCGGAAATTCCCGCCGCCCGCCGCCCCGGCGCCGCGGCCCAGGCCGGCGGACCCTCGTGGGGCGTGCCGGAGGAGATCGCAGTGGCACTCGACGAGCGCCTCGCGGTGCCGGGCGGGCCGGGCGCGCTGCTGACGCTCAGCGGATGGCTCGAATACCGCCTGCGCCAGCGCGGCGCGCATGGACTGGCCGGCGAGCAGTCCCGCCGCATGTACCGGCTGCTGGCGGCCGAATCGGCGCTGCGCGCGCGCGTGGACGCGCTGGCGCCCGACGTGCGCGAATTCTTCGGGGTGGCCGCGGTGCGCCACGGCGGCATCGTGCCGCCGGAAGTGCTCGCCACGATCGCGCCCGGGCTCGACGCGCAGCGCCTCGGCAGCGCGCTCGAAGCGGCTTCGCTGGGAACGCTCTGCGACCTCGACCTCGAACCGTACGGCCTGCGCCAGCGCGGCGAAGTGGTGGTGCTCTTCCACGAGGCCGTGCTCGCGCACCTGCAGCGCGTCGGCGCCGAAACGCCGACGCAGCCGGTGCACGTGGCCTCGATCGGCACCGACTTCGTCTCGAACTTCGCGCGCTTCGCCTCCTTCGTCGAAGGCGACACCGTGCGCTTCACCGTGCGCGGCACGATCTTCAAGACCACCGGCAAGCGCATCGCCGAGAGCCTCCTGCCCAACCCCGGCCGCGAATTCCGGCGCCTGGAAATCCTGGAGCTGGAATACCGCTTCGCGCTCGAGGGCGGCATGATCGACCGCACCGGCGAGCGCAGCTTCCGTCTCACGCCGCGCGGCCAGGATTTCCTGCGCCTGCCGCTGCGCGAGAAGCAGCGCCGCATGCTCGACTGGCTGATGGAGGACCGCCGCCTGCCCGGCGACCTCGCGCACCAGATGCATCTGCGCCGCACCGTGCTGCGCTGGCTCAAGCGCCTGCAGCCCGGCCTCTGGTACGACGCCATGTTCCTGCCGTTCGTGGCCCGCAACCACTATCTGGCCACGCTGCCCGATCTGGGCCCGGGCGGCCGCGAATCGGCCTCCTTCCCGGTGCGCGCCTCCGCCGACCTGCAGAGCCTGAGCTGGAACCTCTTCCTCTGGATCCGCAAGTATCTCTACCTGCTCGGCATCGTGGACATGGGCTACGACGCGAGCGGGCGCGCCACGGCGCTGCGCCTCACGCCGCTCGGCGCCGAACTGCTGGAGATGATTCCCGGCCGCTCGCTGGAGGCGGCGGGCCATCTGGTCGTCAATCCGGACTTCGAGGTGGTGCTCTTCCCCGACGAGCGCAGCCACGAGCTGATCTACCAACTCGACCGCTTCTGCGAGCGCGAGCAGAAGGACACGCTCTACCGCTACCGCATCACGCCGGGCGCGCTGCACCGCGCGCTGGGCCAGGGCATGACGCTGGATGAGATCCAGGCGCTGCTGCGCCGCCACAGCCGCATGCCGCTGCCGCAGAACGTGGCCTATTCGCTGGAGTCCTGGGCGCGCAAGAGCGGCCTCGTGACGATCCACGCCGACGGCCGCCTGCACTGCGAGCTGTCCGAGATCCTGGACCGCTTCGCCGCCCACCCCGACGTGCAGCGCGCCGGCTCCGACCGCGCGGCGCCGGACCTGCTGCGCCTGCACCGTCCGCTCGAGCGGGACGACCTGGCGGCCATCGCCCTCGACCTGGGCGTCGGCGTGCGCTTCCACGACGCCGCGTGAACCTGCCCCGCGGGATCTGGTGCGTGCTCTCCGGCCTCGCGGCCGCGGAGATCCGCAGCCGGGGAGCGGCGGCCCTGGACGCGGGCGCCTCCGCGCTGAGCCTGCGCCGCCCCGCCTGCGGCAGCGGCGCCGCGGCGGCCGCGTTCGCCGCGCCGGAGCTGCAGGCGGCCTGGCGCGCGACGCACGGGATGGGGGACGTGGCGCTGGCGAGCGGCGCGCGCGCGGTGATCGCCGGCGCGCGCAGCCTCGACGTCGCGGACTATCTGCGGCTCGACGCGCGCCTGCGCGTCGGCGCCTCCGCGCATGACATGGAGGAAGCGCGCTTCGCCCGCGACGCCGGCGCGCACTTCCTGATCTTCGGGCCCGTGTGGGACACGCCGGAGAAGAGCGGCCGGCTCGAGCCGCGCGGCCCGGCGGGGCTCGCGGCGGCGGCCGCGCTCGGCCTGCCGGTGATCGCGATCGGCGGCATCCTGGCCGCGGAGCAGGTGCGCGCGGCCTGCGCGGCGGGGGCGCACGCCTGCGCCGTCCTGCGCGCCGCCGCGGCGCCGGCGCAATTGTCAGAACTGACGCGCGCGGCGGCGGCCTGCTCTCCAAGCTGAAGCCCCGGGTTCAGCGCAGCGTTACTGCACCGGCCACAGCACCGGCGCGCTCCAGCGCCGGTCGCCGCGCAGTTCCTCGAGGTCCAGCCCGTCCGGGCCGGAGCAGATGACCAGCGGATAGGGGGCTTCCGCCCGCCCCGCCAGCACCACGGCGTAACTGCGGCCCCACGGATCGGCGGGCAGCCAGGCCAGATGCGGCAGCGCCTGGGTGAGGGGCGAGCCGGCGCCGACGGGGACTCCCGGCAGGCCGTTGCCGGGGCCCATCAGCGGGAAGGTCCAGGCGCGCGGGTCCGCGCCGGCGTCGGCCGCGCGATCCATCGCCAGAGCCACGTGCCCGGCCAGGTACTGCAAAGTGTCCTCGGCGTAGCGCGACCGCGCCCGTTCCACCTCGGAGCGCACCGTGCCTACAATCAGCCAGGACAGCGCCGCCAGGCTGAAGAGCAGCCACGCGGCCTCGCGCAGGCGCATGCGCCGGCGTTCTCGGTTCCAGTCTCGCGAATCGTCCATTCCTGTGCTCATCCGTCCTGCGGGCGGCGAGGACGCGCTCCACGCCATCTTCCGCGCCGCCTGGCGCGCGCGAAGGGGGATTGTAGGCCCGGGCGACGACTGCGCGCTGCTGCGGCCGCCGCGCGGGCGGACGCTGGTGTGGACGACCGACCAGCTCGCGCTCGGAGTGCACGCCCGCGCCGGCGTCTCGCCCGAAATCCTGGCCTGCAAGCTGCTGCGCCGCAGCTTGAGCGACGTCGCGGCCGCAGGCGCCCGGCCCTGGGCTCTCAGTTGGACGCTGGCGGCCCCGCGCGCGACTTCCGCGGCCTGGCTCCAGCGTCTCGCGCGCGCCTTCTTGCGCGAAGCCGAGCACTTCGGCCTGCCGGTGGCGGGCGGCGACTGCAGCACTGCGCGCGCGCTCGTGCTGACCTGCACGATCCTGGGACTCGCGCCGCGCGGCGGCGCGCCCGGCCGCGGCGGCGCCCGGCCCGGCGATCTGCTGCTCGTCACGGGCCGCCTCGGCGGGGCCGTCAGCAGCGGACGCCATCTGCTGCCCCAGCCGCGGCTGCGCGAAGGCGAGCGCCTGGCCGAGCGCTACCGGGCCAGCGCGATGATGGACTTGAGCGACGGCCTGGCGCGGGATCTGCCGCGCCTGCTCGCGCGCAGTCGCGCCGGCGCCCGCGTGCATCTCGACCGATTGCCGCTGGCCGGCGAGCTGCGCGGCGTTCCCGGCGCGGTCGAGCGCGCGCTCGGCGAAGGCGAGGACTACGAATTGCTCGCGGCGCTCGCGCCGGCGCAGGCCGCGCGTGCGCTGCGCGATCCGCTGCTGCGCCGCTGCGGCATCACGCCGATCGGCGAAGTCACGCGCCCGCCGCGCCTGCAATGGCTGCGCGCAGGGCGCCCCGCCCGCGTCCGCGCGCGCGGCTACGAGCACGCATGGTCCTAGCCGCCTTGCCGCCGCGGCTCAGCCGCTCGCCGGACGAGACGCGCAGCCTGGGCCGCGCGCTCGGCCAGCTGCTGGAGCCCGGCGACTGCGTGGCGCTGATCGGCGAGCTCGGCGCCGGCAAGACGGCCTTCGCCGGCGGCCTGGGACTCGGCCTCGGCGTGGGCGAGCCGCTGCGCTCGCCCTCGTACCTGCTCTGCTGCGAGCACGCGGGACGGCGCCGCGTCCTGCACCTGGACGCCTACTTCGAGGCGCGCATGGACGCGCTGCTGGCCGAGGGCCTGCCGGATCGCTTCCGCGAGGCGGTGGTGATCGTGGAGTGGGCCGACCGCTGCGCCGCGTCCTGGCCCGCGGACCGTGTCGAAATCAGCCTGAGCCCCGGGCCGGGTCCGGAGGAGCGCGTGCTGGAAGCCCGGGCCACGGGCGCGCGCGCGGCCGGCCTGCTGCAGGCCTGGGCCGCGGACTGGACGGCCGGGAATTCGCCCGATTCGGCTGAACCGCAGGCGTCGGAGCCGCGTTGACCACCATGGATCCCGGCCGGGGGCAGGACGATGACCTCGCCAGGCACCGGGCCGGCGACGCCGCGGCCTTCGATCGGCTGGTCCAGGACCTCGCCCCGCGCCTCAAGGGCTACTTCCTGCGCCAGGGCGCCGAAGCCGCGACCGCCGAGGATCTCACGCAAAATGTCTTCCTGCGCATCCTCCAGAGCCTCGACCGCTACCAGCCGAGCGGCCAGTTGGACGCCTATTTCCTGCGCATCGCCCGCAATCTCTGGATCGATCACCAGCGCCGCGGCGCGCGCTTCCGCCGCGTCGAGGACGGATCCGATTCCGCCGATCCGCGCCCCGGCCCGGACGCCGCGTCGCAGGCGCAGGACCGCGCCGCGCTCGTGCGCGCCGCGCTCGCCGCGCTGGAGCCGGCCGAGCGCGAGCTGCTCGAGCTCGCCGTGCTGCAGCATCTGCCGTACAAGGACGTGGCCGCGCTTCTCGAGATCCCGGTGGGCACCGTGAAGTCCCGCGTCTTCTACGCACTGCGCCGCCTGCGCCAACGCCTCGCCGCGCTGGGGGAGGAGGCGTGAAGCCGCGCTTCCCGGACGATCTGCCGCACGCTTCCGGCGCCGGACTGCCCGACGCCGCCGAAGCGGCCGCGCTGCTGGCGCTGGCCGAGGAGCTGCGGCGCGCCCATCCGCAGCCGGCGGTCGCGGAGGACTTCGGCGAGCGCGTGCAGGTCCGCCTGAGCGCAGCCACCGGCCTGCGCTCCTTGCTGCGCAGCTCGCGGCTGGCGCGCGCCGCCGCCACCCTGCTGGTGGTGTCCATCTCGGTGGCGCCGGTTCTGGCTCTGGCGCAGATCCTGCCCTGGCTGCGCGAAACCCGGCTGGTGATCCAGGTGGAGCATCTGCTGCTGCCGCCGGCGGTCGCGGCCCAGGAGGAAGTCCTGCCGCCGGTGCCCGCGCCGCAGGATCCGTCCCAGCTCGACGCAGCCTGGGTCGAATCCATCACGCGGCAGAACCGCATGGCCCGAGCCGCCGCGTCCTGGTTCACGGCGGGGGCGGCGCCGGCGCGAGACAGCAGCATCGAGCCCACCGCCTGGGACGGCGCCTCGGCCGAGGATCTGTGGCAGGAGTTCCTGCGCCGCTGCGCCCGCGGCGGCTCCGAGCCGCTCCCCGCCGGACTCGTGGCCCGGATCGAGGTGCTGAGCCTGGTCGGCAGCGCCGAGGAGCGCCGCCTGCTGGCGCCGTGGACGTGGGTGCTGCGCGGCGCGTCCGTGCCGGCCGCCGAGGCCGATCGCAGCCGGGCCTGGGCCGGCGCGCCCTGGATCGCCGAGGAGTAGCCTCGCCCCGGCGGCGATGGCACCATGCTGCCGGCATTTCGTCCGTAAGCAGCGCCGATGTCCATCCTCCCCGTCCTTCTACTTCTCAGCGCCGGGACGGCGCAGCAGGAGCCGGCCCCGCCCGCCACTCCGCCCGCCACGGCTCCCGCGCAGGAGCCCGGGCCTTTCACCAACCTGGCAGGCCCGAACGCGCTGCCGCTGAGTCTGGAGGACGCCATCCGGCTGGCGCAGGAGCACGGCAGCAGCCTGCAGCAGGCGCGGCTCGCGGCGCTGCTCCAGGAGGCCGGCATCCAGACCGCCGACGGCGCCTACGACCCGGTGCTCTTCGGCGATCTGACCTACGCCTACCGCGAATCGCCGGCCGGCGGATTCTTCAGCGCGTTCGGCACCACGGAGACCACGTCCGTCACCGCCACGCAGGGATTGCGCCAGGCTCTGACCACGGGCGGCAGTTTCAGTTTCTCGCTGCAGGAGACCTACAACGACTACTCGTTCCTGGACGACCCGCAGAGCAACGTCGCGCTGAATTTCGAGTGGCGCCAGCCCTTGCTGCGCGGCGGCTGGCGGCTGTCGGCCACGCAGGTTCTGGAGCAGGCGCGCTTCACGAGCGACCGCTCGCAAGCCGGGCTGCGGCAGGCGCAGACCGACGTCACGCAGGCCGTGGTGGACGCCTACTGGGACCTCGGCTTCGCGCTGGCCGACGTGATCGTCAAAGAGCGCTCGCTGGCGCTGGCGCAGTCGCTCAAGGAAGTGACGGAGGCCAAGTTCCGCGTCGGCGCCGTGGCCGAGGTCGAGGTGGTGCAGACCGACGCCGACATCGCCAACCGCACCGACGCCCTGCTCACCGCGCGCCACAACGTGCAGGTCGCGCAGGACGCGCTGCGCCTGCTGATCTTCGGGTTTGACAATCCGCAGGAGTGGACGCTGGACATCGAGCCGACCAGCCGCCCCGGCATGCCCGGCGCCGCGATGCCGAGCTGGGAGGAGGCGTTCGCCATCGCCCGCGAGAATCGCGCCGACCTGCGGCAGCTGCGCGTGGACGTGGACGCCGCCCAGCTGTCCTGGGACGCGGCGAAGCACGACCTCAAGCCCACCCTCGACTTCCTGGCCACCGGATCGCTCACCGGCCAGGACGACCAGGTCGGCGCGGCCATCGACTACATCTGGGACCGCAACTTTCCCGGCGCGTCCGTCGGCCTGAGCTTCGAGCTGCCGCTCGGCAACAACGCGCAGCAGGGCGCCGAGCGCCAGGCGCGCTGGCGCACCTGGCTGGCGCTGCGCACTCTGCGCGACGCCGAGAACGTGGTGGCCACCGACGTGCGCGAGGCGGTGCGCAATCTCGCCTTCCAGGCCGAGCGCGTGAACGTCACGCGCCTGGCGCGCGAGGTGGCCACGCGCCAGCTCGAGGCCGAGCAGCGCCGCCTGCAGGAGGGCGCGAGCACCAACTTCCAGGTGCTGCAGTTCCAGACCGACCTGGCCGTCGCCGAGACCAACGAGGTCCAGGCGCACGTGGATCACGGCAAGGCGCTGATCCGCCTCAACACCGTCCGCGGCCTCAACTGGGACGGCAGCCGGCCGGATCTGGCGGAGCTGGATCGCTACCTTCCCGAGGCGCGATTCGAGCGGCGAGAGTCTTCAGATCGCTGAACGTCGTGAGGGTGTTGCAGACGGCGCGCGACTCGGCGGCGCCGCTCAGGCCGTGAAAGAAGTCGGCGGACAGGCGGCGCATGATGCTCATGCCGCGGGCTTCGCCGAAGAGCGCGCAGATGCCCTCGCCCAGCTCGAGCAGCAGCGCGGCGCGCTCGGCGCGGCCGGGATCGGGCGGCACCGGGCGCCCCTCGAACGCGGCGACGATCTGCGCGAACACCCACGGGCGGCCGAGCGCGCCGCGGCCGATCGCGATGCCGGACACGCCGGTGGCCGCCATGCGGCGCGCGCTGGCCACGTCCGTGACGTCGCCGTTGCCGATGACCGGCACGCTCACGGCGGCGGCCACGCGCTGGATCAGGTCGAGGTCGGCGCAGCCGGTGTAGCGCTGCTCGCGGGTGCGGCCGTGCACGGTGACGGCCTGCGCGCCGGCTTCCACCACGCGGGCGGCGAACTCCGGCGCGTTCTTGTTCTCGTCGTCCCAGCCGGCGCGGATCTTGACGGTCACCGGAATGTCCACCGCCTCGACCATGGCGGACACGCACTCGGCGGCCAGCGCCGGTTCGCGCAACAGCGCGCTGCCGCCGCCGCAGCCGGTGATCTTCGGCACCGGGCAGCCGACGTTGAGATCCACGACGTGGAAGCCGCGCGCCTCGATCTTGCGCGCCGCGTCGGCCAGCACCGCCGGCTCCGAGCCGAAGATCTGGGCTGCGATCGGCTTCTCGTCCTCGCCGCGCTCCAGATAACCGAGCGACTTGCTGTCGTTATAGTGCAGGGCGCGGGAGGAGACCATCTCGGTGGTGGTCAGTTCCGCGCCGAAACGGCGGCACAGTCGGCGGTAGGCCTGATTGGTGTTGCCGGCCATCGGAGCCAGCGTGAGGCCGTGCCGGAAGCGGTAAGGACCCAGCGCGAAGCCCGGCGTCTTGACGGGCGGATCCTCGTCTCGCATGACCTCCTCATTCTACGGAATCGGCCGCGCCTCCCGCCCCGGAGGCCGGGCCGCGCCGCTGGCCGCCGCGCTGCTGGGCTGCGCGCTGCTGGGCTGCGCGCGCGAGCCGGCATCCTCCGCGGGCGCCGCGCCGGCTGAGACCGGCGCCTTCACGCTGAGCGCCGAGCAGCAGCGCCTGCGCGCCTGGACGCCGCCGGCCGGCGGCGACTGGGTGCCGCGCTGGATCGAGCACCTCAAGGCCGGCAGCCGCGAAGGCCAGCGTTTCGCGCTGCAGGAGCTGCGCCTCGCTGGACCGGCCGCCGGGCCGGCTCTGGCCGCGGAACTGCGCGCGATCAGCGGCCAGCCGGACCGGTTCGGCCTGGCCATCAACCTGGTGTCGGCGCTCGGCGCCTGCGGCGCCGCGGCGGAGTGGGAGGCCGTCGCCGATCTGCTGCTCCATCACCCGACGCCGGTGGTGCGCACCACCGCCGGCGAGGCTGCGGCGCAGTTGCGCGCGCCGGAATTGCTGCCGGCGCTGCAGGAGTGCCTCGAGCGCGAGACCGAAGCCGGTCCGCGCCGCGCCGCGTTGACCGCCATCGCGCGCATCGGCGGCGACGCCGCGGTGCTGGATCTGGAGGCGCGCGTGCGCGCGTGGATCGCCAGCGCCGGCAGCGGAGCCAGCGGCGGCGACGGCGGCGATTCCTGGAACGCGCTGATGCTGGTGGACGGGCCGGAGCTGCTGCCGGCCCTGCTGCGCCTCGATCCGCTGCTGCCTCCTCCGCTGCGCGTGCAGGCGCTGACGGCGCGCCTCGAAATGGGGGACCGCGAGGTCGGCCCCGAACTGCGCGGCTATCTCGACTCCGCCGTCTATCCCTCGGTCAAGACGCGGCAGCTGGCCTTGTCCGCGCTGTCCGAACTCGGCGACTGGGATGCGGTGCTCGGCGCGGCGCAGGATCCCGATCCCGGAGTGCAGGCGGCGGTGGCGCGGCTGCTCGGCACGCCGGGCGCGGTGGCGGCCGGCGCGGGCGTGGATCTGCTCGACGGCTGGCTGACGAGCGGCGATCCGGAGCTCGAGCGCGCGGCGCTCGTGTCGCTGGTCGCGCACGGCCAGCGCCACCGCCTCGATCCCTGGCTGCTGCTGCTGCGCGAATTTCCGCTGCGCTCCGGCTCGACCGAGGCGCTGCTCCTGCTGACGCGCGATCCGCTGCTCGATCCGCGCCTGCCCGGCGTGCTGATCGGCTGCTGGCCGCAGGCCGCCGGCGAGCACCGGATGGATCTGATGCGCGCTCTGACGAAAACCGGCAGCCCCGAAGGCGCGGCCCTGATCGAGCGCGCGATGCTGGATCCGCGCGAGGAGCCGGAAGTGCGCCGCCTGGCCGCGACGCTGATCGCCAACTTCCCTTCCTGCGTCGCGCCGCTGGTGAGATGGTACGACCAGGAGCCCGGCGCCGCGCGCGCTGCGGATCTGGCCGCCGGACTGGGCCGCCACCGCGAGTCGGAGGCCGCGCGCGGGGGATTGCTGTTCCTGGCCAGCGACGAGACGGCGCCGGACGCGGCGCGCAAAGTCGTGCTGGACGTCCTGCCGCAGATCTATGGAGTCGAGGCTTGCGAGATGTACCAGCAGCTGCGGGCGGCGACGAAGCGCGCGGACGTCAGGGCGTACCTCGACTTCCTGCTGGCTAGCTGGTTCTGAGCGCTCACTCCGGCGGGATCCGGCGCGCGAGCGCGCGCACGGACAGCATCGCCGCGACGCCGCCCAACGCCCAGGCCGGCGCGACTCCGGGCGCTGCCAGCACCGCGATCGCCGGCACGAGCGGCGCGAAGCCGAGGCCGCGGCGCACGTTCGCGCGCACCAGTTCCGGCGGCCAGAAGCGGCGGCGCGCGTCGGGCAGCGAGCCGCGCAGGACGAGAACGCAGAAGATCAGCCAGGCGCCGGCCGCAAGCCAGGGGATCGGCGGGCGGAAGACCACGACGGCGGGAGCCAGCGCGGTGAACGCCACCAGCACGATGGCGTAGTTGCCCGGCGCTCCGGATTCCTCGCGCCGCGCGAGGCGCGCCAGGAACAGGAAGTACATCGCGTAGGCGGCGGCGGCGGCCAGGCGGGCGGGTTCGAGGCTGGCGTTCAGGCCGAGCATCGCGATGGGCACGAAGAACAGGCTGCCGGCGCGGGCCGCGGCGAGCAGCACCGGGCCGAAGGCGGCGCGCGCGAGCGGGCCGCCGAAGTCGTAGATCGCGGCGATGCCGATGAGGAAGCCGGTGGGGCGCAGCGCGCCGGGCGCGGCCGCCGCGGCCAGCGCCAGCGCGCCGCCCCACAGGAGGATCAGAGCCAGCGCGGCGGCGCGGAACGAAATCTGCCCTTGGACCAGCGGCCGCTGCCGGCCGGCTGCGCGGTCCAGGCGCTGATCGCAGAGATCGTTGGCGATCATGCCGCCGTGATAGACGGCGAGCAGGATCGCGAGCAGCGGCAGATGCTCAGGACTCCATCCGAGGCCGCAGAGCAGGATGCCCGCCGCCCAATCCCAGGCGATGGTCGGCGCCAGCGAGGCGCGCGCGAGACGCAGCCAGGCCAGCATCAGGAGCCGAACAGGCGGCGCAGGTCGAGGGTGGTCACGAACAGCAGCAGGCCGATGACGATGGCGAAACCGATCAGGTTGAAGGCGTTGCGGGCGCGCACGCCGACCGGCTTGCCGCGCACCGTTTCCGCGGCGAGCAGCGCGATGTGGCCGCCGTCGAGCGCCGGGATCGGCAGGACGTTCAGGACCGCCAGGTTCACCGAGATGATGCACAGGAACAGCAGCAGCGGGATCAGGCCCTGCGCGGCGAATCCGTGCGTGACCTGCCCGATGCTGATGATGCCGCCGAGATTGGTCGCCGAGATGTCGCCGACGATCATGCGCTTGAGGGTCAGCATCACTTCGAGCACGGTCTGCCAGGCCTCGTTGACGCCGATGCGCAGCGCGGTGACGGGGTTGATGCTGCGCACCGTCTCCTCGGCGATGCGCAGGCCCAGGCCGAGGTCGCGCACCGGCAGCGGAGCCGGCTGCACCGTCAGCGTCTCGGGCTCGGCGGCGCCGGCGCGCAGGACCATCAGGCGCAGCGGGGGGGGGGAAGCCGGGTCCGCGGACTGCACGCGCTCCGCGATCGCCGCGCGCAGCGCCGCAAAGTCGCGCACCGCCAGCTCGTTGACGCGCAAGATCGCGTCGCCGTCGCGCAGGCCCGCGCGGTGGGCGGCGCCGTCGGCGCGCACCGCCAGGCGCAGCCCGGGTCCGGTGCCGAGGTGCAGCATCTCGCCGATCCGCGCCGGCGCCACGTCCGGCCGCGCCGGCAGATCCAGCCGCGCGCCGGCGCGCTCGATCGTCAAAGCAGGCAGATGGCCGGCGCGCAGCGCCGCGAGCAGGAGGTCGGCGGGCCGCTGGACCGGCGCGCCGCCGGCGCTGATCACCAGATCGCCGGGCTGCAGCTCGCCCGCGAGCGCGCTGCGCGCCTGCACCACGCGGTTCTGCTGCTCGGAGATGCCCAACTGCGCCGGCAGCGGCGCCGGCGGCGCCGCCGGCTCGAGGGACAGCTCGAGTTCGGCGCCATCCCGCTCCACCAACAGCAGCACCGGGCCCGCCGCCAGGGAAGCCGCCTCGACGGCCGCCTGCGCCGACTGCGTGTCCGCGGCCGGCACGCCGGACACGGCGAGAACCCGGTCGGTGGAGCGCAGGCCCGCGCGCTCGGCCGGCCCGCCCGGCACGACCGCCAGCTCGTAGACCGGCCCGACGCCGATGCGCGGAAAGCCAAGCGCCGCGTCGAACTCGGTGGGCACCGTCAGATCCAGCCGCGCGCCGTCGCGCTCGACGCTCATCGCCACCGGCTCGCCGGCGGCGGACAGCGCCACGGCGGTCGAGACGTGGCGGAATCCGTGCACCGCGCGGCCGTCCACTTCCAGCACGCGGTCGCCGCTGCGCAGCCCCGCCTCCCAGCCGGAGGATCCGGCCTGCACGCTGCCGATCACCGGCGACTCGAAGGGCACGCCGACGGCGAACAGGATCGGCAGCAGCACGAACGCGAAGGCGAGATTCATCAGGATCCCGCCCGAGTAGAACAGCAGGCGCCAGGCCGGCGATGCGGCCATGAGTTCGCCCGGCTGCGGAGTTCCGGTGCCGTTCTCGCCGGCCACCAGCACGTAGCCGCCGAGCGGCAGCAGCGCGAGGCGATAGTCGGTGTCGCCGCGCTTGAAGCCCCAAACGCGCGGGCCGAAGCCGAGCGCGAAGACCTCGACGCGCATGCCGGCCGCGCGCGCGGCAAGGAAGTGGCCGAGCTCGTGCACGAAGAGCACGAGGCCGATGCCGAGGATGGTGAAGATCAGTGCCATGGAGGTGGATGCGTCCGGCTAGCGGCGCAGGCCCGGGGCCGGCGCCAGGCGGGCGTTCACGAACTCGCGGGCCCAGCAGTCGGCGGACAGCGCATCGTCCAGGCTGCGCACCGCGGCGCGCGGCGCGGCGGCCAGCGCCTCGGCGCACAGGCGCACGACGTCCAGGAAGCCGATGCGCCGCGCCAGGAAGGCCTCGACCGCGACTTCGTCCGCGGCGTTCAGGACCGCGCCCGCGCTGCCGCCGCGCCGCGCGGCCTCGTGGCCCAGCGCCAGCGCCGGCCAGCGCTCGGCCTCGGGCTCGGCGAAGTGCAGCGCGCGCCAGAGCTCGGGCTGGAAGCCTTGCAGCGGCGCGGGCGCGCATTGCGGCCAGTGCAGCGCGCGATGGATCGGCAGCGCCATGTCGGGCGGGCCGAGCTGCGCCAGCAGGCTGCCGTCGCGGAATTCGACCATGCCGTGGGCCACCGACTCGCGGTGCAGCAGCACCTCGACCTGCTCCGGCCGCAGCCCGAAGAGATGCACGGCCTCGATGATCTCGAAGGCCTTGTTCATCATGGTCGCCGAATCCACCGTGATGCGCGGACCCATGTCCCAGTTCGGGTGCGCCAGCGCCTGTTCCGGCGTGGCCCGTTCGAGCTCGGCGAGCGGCAGGTCGCGCAGCGCGCCGCCGCTGGCGGTGAGAAAGACGCGGCGCACGTCGGCGCGGTTGCGGCCTTCCAGGCACTGGTGGAGGGCGGCGTGCTCCGAATCCACCGGCACGATGCTGCCGCCGCGGGCGCGCGCCAGCTCGGTGAGATGGCTGCCGGCGCAGACCAGAGATTCCTTGTTGGCCAGCGCCAGGATGCGCCCGGCCTGCAGCACCGCTTCGCTGTAGGGGAGGCCGGCCGCGCCGACCGCGGCGTTGAGGCAGACCTCGTATTCGCCGGCGCGCAGGAAGGCGAGGATTTCCTCGCGCTGGGCCGCGTCGGAGCTGAGCAGGCTGCGGGCGCCGGGGTGGGGGCGGGCCAGCTCCTCCAGGGCGGCGGCGGAGCGGTGCGCGCTGAGCAGGACCGGCTCCGGGGCGCCCGGGCCGGCTTTGGCCAGCAGGGCCAGGGTCTGCACGCCGACCGTGCCGGTCGCGCCGAGGAGCACCATCCGTCGGCGGGCATCCATGCGCCTGAATCATACGCAGGAGGGGACTAGAATTCGGAGGTGAGCACCCCGACCCGGACCGAGGGCCTGCGCTACAGCGACGCGGGCGTGGACATTGACGCGGCCGACGAGGCCGTCGAGCGCGCCAAGAACGCGATCCGGAGCACCTTCAACGACCGGGTGCTGGCCGACGTCGGCAGCTTCGGCGGGCTGTTCCGCGCCGACGGGCTGGGCAAGGAGCCGGTGCTCGTCGCGACCACCGACGGCGTCGGCACGAAGACGCGCGTCGCGGCCGCTTCCAAGCGCTTCAACTCGGTGGGCCGCTGCCTGGTGCAGCACTGCATCAACGACGCGCTGGTGCAGGGCGCCGAGCCGCTGTTCTTCCTCGACTACGTCGGCGTCGGCAAGCTGCACCCCGAGCGCGTGGGCGCGATGATCACCGGCGTGGCCGAGGCCTGCCGCGATCACGGCTGCGTGCTGATCGGCGGCGAGACCGCCGAGATGCCCGGCGTCTACAGCGGCGACGACTTCGACCTGGTCGGCTCGCTGGTCGGCGTGGTCGAGCGCGCGCACGTGCTCGACGGCAAGCGCGTCATGCCGGGCGACGCGCTGATCGGCCTGCGCGGCACCGGCCTGCACACCAACGGCTACTCGCTGGCGCGCCGCATCGTCGAGGAGCGCATGGGCCTGGCCTGGACCGATCCGTTCCCCGGCGACGAGCAGGGGCGCGACGCGGCCGCCGTGATGCTGCAGAATCACCGCTGCTATCTGCCGGTGCTGAAGCCCTATCTCAAGCGGCCCGAACTTCACGGCATGGCGCACATCACCGGCAGCGGCGTGCCCGGCAATCTGCCGCGCGTGCTCAACGGGCTGGGCGCGCGCGTGTCGCGCAAGGCCGTGCCGAAGCAGAACGTGTTCGAGCAGCTGGTGCGCGCCGGCGGCGTCGAGCGCGACGAAGCCTGGCGCGCCTTCAACATGGGCGTCGGCATGATCCTCGTGGTCGAAGCCGGCTTCGCCGACGAGCTGCTGCGCGATCTCGCGAGCCGCGGCGAGACCGGCTTCCGCATGGGCGAAGTCGCCGCGGGCGTCGAGGAAGTCGCGTGGCTGGACTGAGCTTCGCGCACTTCGTCTTCGTCCTGACGGCGCCGGGCCAGCCCGACGCCCTGCATCTGCAGCGCGTCGCCGAGCTGCTGGCCGCGCCGCAGCCCGAATCCGGAGCGTGGCAGGGCATGCTCTTCCAATCGGCGTCCCGCCTCGAGCACGCGCCGGTGGCGGCCGTGCTGCCCGCCTGGCAGGCGCTCGCGGCCGCGGGCGGCGATTCCGCGATCGGCAATCTCATCCTTTACTCGCGCCGGCACGGGTTACCCCTGCCGCCGCCGGACCTAAGAGAAGACGTGGACGCCACGCTCGAGCGCGCGCTGGCCGCCTGGGGCGCGCGGGACGCGGCGGCGGCCGATCTGCTGCGCTCCGGACTCGAGCGCTGGCCGGCGGACGATCGCTACCGCAGCAATCTGCAGTGGCTCGAGCGCCGCCCGCCGGAGGCGTTGAGCGCGAGCTCCGACGCCCGCGCCCTCGCCCATGCGGTCCTCGCGGCCCGCAATGCGCTGCCTTAACCTGGAGTCCGCATGTTCCGCCTGCCTGCCCTGCTCGCCGCCGCCCTTCTCGCCGCCCTGCCGCTGGCGTCCCAGGAACCGGCCGGAACCGAGCTCAAGGAGGCCGACCTGCGCAAGATCGGACGCCACGTCGGCAAGTGGTTCGAAGGCAAGGTTGACAACTCCTACGACAAGGCCGAGTCCGCCAAAGCCGACCTGATCGCCGAGTGCGCCGACTTCGACAAGAAGTTGAAGACGCGCTCGGTTTTGTCGCTGGTCAAGGATTGGGAGACGATCTTCGACATCGGCCGCGAATTCCCGACCAGCGGCCCGGAGATCAAGAAGGGCAAGGCCTTCGAGCTGGACCTGCCCAACGGCGTCGGCAAGTGCGGCATCCGCCTGCCCTCGGCTTACAACCCGAAGAAGGAGAACTATCCCGGCCTGCTGATCCTGACTTCCGGAAAGACGGTGGAGGCGCTCGAAGCGCTGCCGGAAGAAGTCAAAGAAGCCTACGTCCTGCTCGGCGTGGACCTCACCGGCCTGGACGCGGAATCGGTGCTGGGCGATGCCGGGCGCCTGCGCATCCTGCTGCCGATCGGCACCGCGTCGCGCTTCTACCGCATGGACCGCCAGCGCCTGTTCCTGCTGGGCCAGGGCGACCTCGGCGCCAGCGCGGCCAGCCGGCTCGCGGCGGTCTACCCCATGGCCTTCGCCGGCTGCGCGCTGGTGGGCGGCGTGTCCGCGGCCACGGGCAACGCCGGCAACCTCAAGCTCCTGCCCTTCGAGACCAAGGGCGACACGCAGGCGGCGCTGGCATGGTTCGCGACGCTGCCGCCGCGCACCTCTTATCCGCTGGACTTCGAAGTCACCCTGACCGAATCCTGGCAGGGCCGCTACTACTGGGTGCAGGCGCTGCGCTTCGATCCGCCGTCCGCGGTGCCCGCCGGCAAGGTGGCGCGCTTCAAGGTGGCGGTCAACCGCGAGACCAACACCATCACGATCGACTCCGAGTTCGTCTATCAATTCCAGATCTACCTCAACGACGCGATCGTGGACCTGGACCAGCCGGTGAAGATCCTGCGCAACGGCGAGCTGCACACCTTCCAGGCCACGCGCAGCGTGGCCACCGCGCTCGAGAGTTTCGAAGGCACCCTCGACGCGGGGCTCTTCTTCCCGGCCGTGGTGCGGCGCGTGGACGTCCCCGTCGCCGCCCCCAAGTGACGGTGCGCTGAAGCCGTGCCGGCGCTGATCGCCGCGGCGCTTGCGGGTTTCGCGGTGCTCACCGTCGAGATCCTGGGCGTGCACCTGCTCGCGCCCTGGTTCGGCACCTCGGCGCTGGTGTGGAGCCAGCAGATCGGCGTCGTGCTGCTGGCGATCGCGCTGGGCGGCTGGGCAGGCGGACGCGCGGCGCGCCGCTCGGAAGGCGTGGAGCGCCGCGCGGCGCTGCTGCTGGCCGCGGGCGGCGCGCTCACCGCGCTCGGCACCGTCCTGCTGCCACTCTTCGCGCGCTGGATGCTGCCGGCCAGCCTGAGCCTGGACGAAGCGGCGGCATCCTTCCTGCAGGGCTCGCTGGCCGCGGCGCTGCTGTTCTTCGCGCCGCCGGTCTTCCTGCTGGCGATGGTCAGCCCGCTGCTGGTTGAAGCCCGCGCGCGCCACCGCCACGCCGGCCAGGCGGCCGGCGAGATCGGCGCGGCCGGCACGCTCGGCTCGCTGCTCGGCGTGTTCGGCTGCGCCTTCGTCGCGCTGCCGAGCTTCGGCGTGCGCGCCACGCTGTTCCTCACGGCGGGGGCGCTGCTCGCGGCCGCGGCCATTCTGCTCGCGGGCCGCGCCCGCGCCGGCGGCGCACTCTTGGCCGCGGCCTGCGCCGCCGGCGCCTTCACCGCCGATCCGGCGCGCGCCGCCAACCTGCCCGAGGGCGCGGTGGTGCTGGAAGCCCGCGACTCTTCCTATCAGCGGCTGCGCGTGGTCGAGTTTCCCGCGACCGGCGAGCGCTGGCTGCAGATGAACGAAGGCCTCGACTCGTTCCAGTCGTGGTGGGCGCCCGGCGCGACCTGGAGCGGGCTCTATTACGACCTCTTCGCGCTCGCGCCGCTTTGCGCCGGGATCCGCACTCCGGCCGCCGGCGCGCCGCGGCCGGTCCGCTTCTGGATCCTCGGCTTCGGCGCCGGCAGCGCGCTGCAGCCGCTCTCCGCGGCGCTCGGCGCGCGGCCGATCGAGGCGGTGGGGGTGGAGCTCGACCCGGCGGTGGTGGCCCTGGGCGAGCGCTGGATGCCCGTGCCGGAGTCCGCGCGCGCCGGCCTGCAGGTGATCGCGGGCGCCGACGCGCGCAGCCTGCTACGCGCCGCGCCGGCCGATCTCGACTTCATCCTGCTCGACGCCTACGCGCGGCAGTTCGAGATCCCGCCGCATCTCGCGACCGCCGAATTCTTCGGCGAGATCGCCGCGCATCTGCGCAGCGGCGGCGTGCTGGCAGTGAACGTCGGCACGCGCGACGCGCCGCAGGATCCCGCGGGCCTGCTGGCGCGCCTGGCGGCGAGCGCGCGTCCCGCCTTCGGCGGCGAGCTGCGCCTGCACCGCGTGCCACGCAGCCGCAACTGGATCCTCCTCGCGCGCAAGAACGAGCCCCTGCCCGCGCGCGCCGAACTCGCCGCCGGCATGCCGGACGGCTGGCCGCTCGAGATCGGCGCGGCCCTGCTGCCGGGTCAGACGGTGGAGGGCGCCGATCTGCCCGCGGCGCTGCCGTTCACGGACGAGCGCAACGAGCTGACGCTCCTGCAGGCGCGCGCCTGGCGCGCGGGCGGCGAATGAGCGCCGCCGCCCTGCTGCTCTGCGCCTGCGCCGCGCAACAGTGGCCGGAGGACGCGCGCCAGCTCCTGCGCTGGCACGAGGCGCGCGCGGCCGAAGACGCGGCCGGCCCTCCCGGCGCGGAGGCCCTGCGCGAGCGCCTCTACGCCTATCAGGCCGCGGGCGCCGAAGGCGAGGCCTGGTCCGCCGCCGCGGCGCTCGAGTCGCTGGCGCCGGACGACGCCGACGGCGGACGCTACCGCGTCCAGCTCTGCGTCTGGGATCCGGGCCTGTGGCAGCAGGGCCGCGAGTTGGCGGAACTCTGGCTGCGCCAGAACGCAGCGCGGCCCGAGCCGGAGGTCCAGGCCGTGCGCGCCGCGCACGCGCTGCTGGAGCGGCGCCTCGCGGCCCGCGACGCGGCGGCGCAGCGCCAGCAAGGGCGCGGCTGGGTGCCCTGGCTGGCGGCTGCGCTCTTCCTCGGCGGCGGCGCTCTGGCCGTGCGCGGCCGCTCCTGACACACTGATCCGGACGCACGCATGGCCTGGTTCCGCCGCTCCGCCCCGACCTGCCGCCTGTTCCTGCTGCGCGCCGACGGGCGCGAACTGCGGCGCGAACTGCCGCCGCGCGCGCTCGAGTGGCTGATCCGACGGATCCTGGAGCAAGGCGGCGACGCTGCGGCGAAGTCCTGGGAGCGCAGCGCCCAGTTCAGCGCCGCGGCGGTGCTCGGCGCGTGGCCCGCAGGACTGCCGCGGCCGGAGCGGGCGCTGCTCGGCGGCGCCGACGCGGCGCGCGGTCCCTGGCTCGAGGCGGTCTTCGGGCCGGGCGCGCCGCTGCAGGAGATCGCGGAGGATCTGGAGCGCGCGCTGCTCGAGCAGAAGCCGCTTGCGCGGATCCAGGCCGAGCCGGTGGCGGGAGAGGCGCCCGCGGCGCGGCCCGCGCCGGCGCGCCCTGCGGCGCCCCGCGCCGGACCCGCGGCCGCTCCGGCGCCCGCGCCGCGTGCGCAGACGCAGTCTCAGGCGCAGGCGCCGTCGAGCGCCGGAACCTTGCCCGTGCTGCGCCGTGCAACCGCGCCGCCAGCGCTTGAGGAGGGACTCTTCGCCGGCATGGCGGAGGATCTGCTCGACGCGGGCGTCGAGGTGCGCCCGGCGGATCTGCCCGGCCTCGATCGCGGCGACCGCGTGCAATCGCCCCGGCGGGGGAGCTGCTCGATCCTCGATCCCGCGGCCGCGCCGGGCATCATGCTGCTGCGCGACGAGCGCGGGCGCGAGATCCAGATCTCGCACGCGGAACTGACGGCGGAATTCTCGTTTGACGATCCGCCGGACGAGCCGCCCGCCGTCTGAAAAAAAAGGAGGCGGGAGCAGCGCTCCCGCCTCCGGTCGAACGAATCCGTCCTAGAGGATGTCCAGGATGCCGTTCGCCACGGTGCGCTCGACCAGGGTCGAGACCGAGGCGCGGTAGTTCAGGTCGGCGCCGATCGGCTCGTTCCAGGGCAGCAGCTCCGGATCGCCGACCATGCCCAGCGCCACCGCCGCGAAGGCGCGGCCGAGCGGCGTGAGCCTCTCGTTCTTGAGCGTGTCCACCAGGGGCGTGACCGAGTTGGTGTCGCCGATGAAGCCGATCGCCGTGGCGGTCGATGCCAGCACCGACAGGGTCGGACGGCCTTCCTTCGGATTCATGAACTCCATCAGCTTGGACAGAATGGTCTTGTCGCGCATCAGGCCCAGGCCGATGGCCGCCTGCCGCAGCAGGTCCTCGTCGCGGCGCTTCTCGTCGATGATCTGCGACAGGAAGCCGCTCTCGGTGCGCGCCTGAAGCAGGCCGAGGGAGATGGATCCGTAGCCGAGGAATTCGGCGGTGCGGTTCTCGTCCATCTTCTTGCGGATCTCCGCGACCGCCGGCTGATAGTTCATCAGGCCCAGCGACAGCGCGAACACCGACTGCTGGTCGGAACTCTTCGAGTCCTTGAACTTCTCGAGCACTTCTTCCTGCGCCTGCGTGGCGATGGCCAGCTGCTTCTCGTTGAGCTGGAAGGCCATGACGCCCAGCGCCAAGCCCGACCACATCTCGTAGGCGGTGTTGCTCTTCTTGAGGCGCGCGACCAGGAACTTCGTGACCGGCTGCTTGTTCTCCGGGCTGTCGAAGGCCGGGTCCGCCGAGCCCAGGTAGGCCAGCGAGATGGCGGAGAAGTTCTTGACCTGCTGATCCTTGGCCTTCTCGGCGGCCTCGGTCAGCGCGGCGAAGATGTCGGCGCTGCGCGGATCGTTCGGGCGGGCCAGCAGGCCCAGCGAGATCACCGCGCTCATCTTGGTGTAGTTGCCGGCCTTGGAGCGCGTGCCGAGCAGTTCCAGCACCTGATCCAGAACCTGGTTGCGCAGAGTCAGATCGTCGGCCGGGAGGCCGCGCAGCAGCTTGGACATCGCGGTCGGCGCGTGCGCCAGCACGATGTCGTCGTCGGTGCCGGCCGTCAGGTATTCCGACAGGCGCGTGACCACCATGTTGAGGTCGGCCGGCTCCTCGATCTTGAGGAGGCCCAGGCCGATCAGGCAGCCGACCCGCAGGTCCTGCTGGGCGGACTTGTCCGTCGAGAGCGCCGTGAGCAGCGTGTTGGCGACCAGCTGCTTGACGCCGGCGTCGGTGCTGTGCGAGCCGATCAGGCCCAGGCTGTAGGCGGCGAAGGTGCGGGTGCGAATCGGCACCTCGCCCTTGCCGCACATCTTCTGCCCGGCCGGGGCGTCGGTCAGCAGGGGAATCAGGACGGTGTCAATCGCGGTGACGTCCTTGAGAATGCCGAAGGAAATCGCGGCGGTCTCGCCGACGGCCTGCACCGGCGCGTCGAGGTGCTCCATGAAGAGCTTGCGCGCTTCGCCGTTGGCGTCGCGGCCGCACTTGCCCAGCGCGATCATCACGCCGGTGAGAATGTCCTGGTCGTTCTTGTCCTTGCCGTCGTTCACCGCCGCGTAGAGCGCGGGAATGACCTGGGTCAGGATCTGCTGCTCGGTCGGCGCAGTGGTGTTCTCCTGCTTCGCGCCGCCGCCGAGGCCCGTCAGCACGGAGCCGGTGTCCGTCGCGTTGTCCGCGCCGTGCACCTTGGCTCGCAGGTTCAGGAAGCGGTCCTTGTTGAACTCCCACCAGAACTGCCAGGTCGAGAGATCGGTCTGGTCCGCCTGGCCGCCGGTGGTCGGCGCCTGCGCGCCGCCCGGAGCCGCCGGCGTGGCCGGAGTGTTCGGCGTGTTGGGCGTGCTGGGCGTGCCCGGAGTGCTGGGCGTGCTCGGGGTGCTCGGCGTGGCCGGCGTGGCCGGGGGGGCGGGGGTGGAGGCCCCGCCGCCGCCCGGAGGCACCGTGTCGCCCGGCCCCTTGTAGGTGCCGCCGTGCGCTTGGAGTTCCGACCCGAGGCCGATGGCGGCCGCGAGCACGAGGAGGGTGGTCAGGCGTTTCATGGTGGTTGGGGACCTGGAGTCCCGTCTGAGACTAGCAAAGATTGTGCCGCGGATATCCGCCGGTTTCGAGGCGCCGGGTGTTCCGGGATGGGAACACCCGGCGGGTCGGGAACATGCCGGGAGCGGCTCCCTAGAGCAGGTCCAGGATGCCCGTGGACAGGGTGGGGTCCACGAGGGTCGGCACGGAGGCCCGGTAGTTGAGGTCCTCGCCGATGGCGGCGTGCCAGGGCAGCAGGGCCGGGTCGCCGACCATGCCCAGCGCCGCGGCGGCGAAGGCCCGGCCCAGCGGGGTGAGCCGGCGGTTCTGCAGAGACTCGACGAGCGGAGTGATCGAGCTGCGCTCGCCGATGAAGCCGATGGCGATCGCCGACGCGGCCAGCACCGACAAGGTCGGCCGGCCTTCTTGCGGGAACAGGTATTGGAGCAGGCGGCCGAGCGCCTGCTGGTTCTGCATCAGGCCCAGGCCGATCGCCGCCTGGCGCAGCAGGTCGGGATCGCGCTTCTTGGTTTCGATCAGGCTCAGCAGGCTGTCCGTGTGCTGGCTCGCGCCGAGCAGGCCGAGCGCGAGCGCGCCGTAGCCGAGGAACTCCGGCTCGGAGATCGTGTCCATGCGCTTGCGGATCAGGTCGGCGGCGCCCGTGTGGCGCATCAGGCCCAGGCCGATCACGAATGCTGACAATTGCTCGGGCGCGCCGGCTTCCATGAATTTCTCCAGCAGCGCCTCGCTCACGGCGGGATGCGTGGCCAGGCCCTGCTCGGCCAGCATGAAGGACTGCACGCCCAGCGCCATGCCGCACCAGGCTTCGTAGGAGCCGTTGCTGTCGCGCAATCCTTGCAGCAGCGCGCGCGTCACGGGCTGGCGGTTCTCCACGGAGTCGAAGGCCGGGTCGGCGGCGCCGAGATAGGCCAGCGAGATGGCGACGAAGTTCAGAGCCTGGCGATCCTTGAGATCCTTGCGGGCACCGGCCAGGGCGGCGAAGATTTCGGCGCTGCGCGGATCCTGCGGCCGGGCCAGCATGCCCAGCGTCATGACGGCGCTCTGCTGCACGTAGGCGCCGGACTGGGCGCGCCGCTCGAGCAGGCCGAGCGTGGCGTCGAGCACGCGGTCGCGCAGGATGCGCTCGCCGGCCGGCAAGCCGCGCAGGAGCTTGGCCATGCTGTTCGGCAGGTGGGCCAGGACCAGATCGTCCTGGCGCCCGGCCTGCAGCAGCGCGATCAGGCGATCCACGGCTTCGGCCGCCAGTTCGGGATGAGTGGGGCGCAGCAGCCCGAGTCCGACGGCAGCCGCGACGCGCAGATCCTGCGCGGCCGAACTGTCGGTTTCGAGCGTGCGCAACAGGTTGCGCAGCACGAAACGCTGCACTTCGGCTTCCTTGGAGGCGGCGCCGATCAGCGCCATGCCGTAGGCGGCGAAGGCGCGCGTGCGGATCGGCACTTCGCTGGCTCCGGCCAGGCGCCGGCCTTCGGCGTCGTCGTCCAGCAAGTGCAGGAGCACGCGATCGAGCGCGGCCGGATCGTGCAGGATGCCGTAGGCCAGCGCGGCCGTTTCGGCGACTTCGCGCGAAGGCGCGTCGAGATGCTCGTCGAACATGCGCGCGGCGCTGCCGTCGTCGCGGCCGACGCGGGCCACGGCGATCATCACGGCCGTGAGAATGTCCTGATTGGTCTCGTCCTGCGCCGCGGCGCGCAGCGCGGGCAGCAGCAGTCCCAGGATCTGGCGCTCGTCGGGCGCGCGGTTCTGGTCCAAACCACGCAGCCCGATGGTGACGTCGTTGGCGCGCGACACGGCGCCGCTGTGCACTTTGGCGCGCAAGTTGAGGAAGCGGTGCTTGTTGAACTCCCACCAGAACTGCCAGCTGGCGTAATCAATCCTTTCCAGGCCGGCGCTCGACGTGGTGGCCGTCGTGCCGCCGGGACCTTGCGGCGGCGGCGGCGGATTCGGAGTGGTCGGCGAGCCGGGCTTTGCCGGTTCGGACGGGCCGGTCGGCGGTCCCGTCGGCGGACCGGGAGGCGGCGGCGTGGCTCCCGGCGGCGGCTGCTTGCCGCCCGGCGGCACGACGTCGCCGGGGCCGACGTACATGCCGCCGTGCGCGGCGAGGTCGGCGGTTCCGGCGCAGAACAGCGCGCCGGCGAGAATCGTCAGGGTGAGAGTGCGTTGCATGGCTCTTGCGGGTCACCGTCTCTACGCAAGCACCGTGCCGCGACTTTCCGGCCCGGAGGCGCCCGAAACGTTTCATCCTGGGAACGGGAGGCGCCGAAATAGAATGCGCAAGGATGCGCCTGATTCTCGTCCGCCACGGCGCCGTGGCTCCGCCGCGGCCGCAGGTTTTCTACGGCGGCACCGAGGTTCCGCTGAGCGAGGCCGGCCGCGCCGAGGCTGCTGCTGCGGCGGCGGCGCTGCAGGACTGGCCGCTCGACGCGGTCGTCAGCAGTCCCTTGAGCCGGGCGCGCTACGGCGCCGAGCGCATCGCCGAAAACCGCGGCCTGGCCGGCGCGCCGGATCTGGCCGAGGCCTTCCGGGAGATCGATCGCGGGCGCTGGCTCGGCCTCACCAAGGACGAGATCCGCGAGCGCTGGCCCGGCGACCTGGAGGCCCATGCCCGGGATCCGCGCGGCTGGCGCGGACATGCCGGCGAGTCCCTCGAAGACCTGCGCCTGCGAGTGCTGCAGGGCCGCTCCGAATTGGAGGCCCGGTGGCCGGGCCGGGCCGTCGCCGTGGTGGCGCACCTGTATCCGATCCGGGCGCTGGCGGCCGAGGCCAGCGGCCTGGGCCTGGAGGCCTGGGAGGAGATGAAGATTCCGACCGGCTCGATCACGCTGCTGGAGCGGGGCCGTTCCGGCTGGCGCGTGGAGGTCCTGGGCTGGAAACCGGAGGCGGAGAAGGTTCTCCCCAGGTTCTCCACGGAGTTCTCCACAGATCTGTCCACAAAGGCCCCGGACTAGGGTCTGGTTGCAGGCCGAAAGGCGGTCTCCAGGATCCTGGCGGATCCCTGAGACAACATAATATTTATTATCAGACATGAGGCAAGGGCTGGAATCTGGCCCCATCTCGAGTCGATTCGACCCCTCAGCCTGCTAGACGTTCGGGAACCAGGCGCACAGCCGGAAGCTTCCCGCCTCCCAGCGTCCGGCCAGGGTGTCGCCCGGCCGCACCAGCGCCGCAACCGGCTCGGGGAATCCGAGGACCGGCGCGCCGTCCTGGTTCTCGGTCAGCACCTGCACCGGGCCGGTCTTCCAGACCCGGACCGGCTGGGTGCCGCGGCCCATCGGACCGCGCAGCGCCGCGTTCAGGCGCACGCTTGCGGCGAGGCGCGTCCAACTCGGGCCGGAGGCGGCCTCCAGTTCCTCGAGCGGCAGGTCGGCGTCCTGCTCGGCGCGCAGCCAGCGCAGGAAGGACGCCAGCCGGATGCGGCGGCTCTCGAGCACGTCCGGGTCGGCGGACGAGCTCAGGAACGCCCAGAGGTCCCGGGCCTTGATCTCCGCGGCATCCGCGGGCACCGCTTTCAGCGCTTCTACGAAGGCCGCGAACTCGCGCGCCGCCGCCACTTCGCCCTCCGCGGGAGGCGCGGCGATCTGCGACTGCTCCCAGGCCCAGGCGTCCACCCAGAAGGCCAGGCCCGGCAGCGCCGTCGGGCCGATCGGCTCGCCTTCCTCGAGCCAGGGCGCCTTCAAGGCCTCGAGCGGCCCGCCTTCGAGTTCCAGGGCCTCCTCGAGTTGCTTCCACGCGGCCTGCGCGTCGGCGCCGCCGGCGCGTTCGGCGTCGAAGCGCTCGAGCGCGCGCTGGATCTCGGCGAGATCGAGCTCGGCCTGCGTGGACGCGGCGGAAGGTTCCGGCGCCGACTCGGCCGCCAGAGCGGCGGCACGCAGCTCGGCCAGGAGGCCGCGCAGCGGCTCGAGCGGCAAATCGGTCTCGAACGCGAGCTGCTCGAGCAGCGCGTCGGCGCCCTCCTGCTCGAGCACTTCGAGCGCGCGCTCGAGCGGCCAGCCCGGGGCGGCGAGCAGGATGCGCTCGAGCTCGGCGAGGAAGGCTTCCGGATTCGGCGGCGCAGTCTCCGCGCCGGCCGCCGGCCCGGCGAGGCGCGTCCACAGGCGCTCGCACTCGAGTTGTGAGAGACGCGCGCGCGGCTGCGCGGCGCGCGCCCGCTGCAGATCGGCGGCGATGGCCTCGGCCAGCTCGGGGCCGCGCGTGATGCGCCAGCCGGGGAGCAGGGATGCGCGCTCCTCCCCCGCCGGGGCGATGCGGCCGTGCAGGAGGAGGTCGGGGGCCGGATCCGGGAGTTCCGACGTCAGGCGGACGACGCGGCCGGACCAGAGGTCCTCGAAGGCGATTTCCCCGTCCGCTTCGATCGGGCGGAGGATGCCGAAGAAGGAGCCGAGCAGGCGCGCCCACGGATCGGTCTCCGGCTCGCCGGTCTCGGGCGGCGACCACACGGCGGCCGGCGGACTGCCCAACGCCGGCGAAACCCGCTCGAGCAGGAACCACTCGCGGAAGCGCAGGGCGCTGCGCGGATCGGCCGGGGCGCCCGGCCAGCGCGCCAGCGCCTCGCGCCATTCCTGCAGCAACACGGCGGAGTCCAGCACGCGGGACTCCATCTGGTCGAGCAGGAGCGCCACTGCCGGGTCGCTCGCAAGATCCTTCGCCATCACAGCGTTTCGCGCATCCTGGGACTGCGCATTCTACGGCCGCGCGGATCAGGCCTGAGCGTGCGCCACGCTGATCTCGGCGTCGTTCTCCTTCAGAGCGCCGGGGCGCAGCATGATGCGGTCCAGCTCGCACTCCAGCGCGAGCGGCGCGAAGGCGGCGCGCCAGGGTTCCAGGTCCGCTTCGCGCGGCTCCTTCGCCGTCAGGACCGGGCAGCGGTTCAGCCACTGCAGTTGCAGATCGTGCTCGAGCCGCCCGTCGGGCGCGACGGCCTGCAGCCAGAGCGCCAGGCCGATCGCGGACTCCGGATCCACGATCTGCGGCAGGCGCGTGCGCGCTTCCTCGGGAGTTCCCAGTCCCAGCGCCGCCGCGAGCAGCGCCACCGGCGCTTCGCCGGCCTGCAGCCGCTTCAGCGGCTGCGGATGCTGCATCATGCTGCCGAGCCAGTCGAGGCGCGCGAGCAGCAGCATGTCTTCCTCGAGGCGCAGGCGCACGCGGTCTTCCGAGCCGGGCGGCACGCCGAGTTCGATCCATCCTCCGAGCAGCGCGCGCAAGCCGCGCAAGCGATGAAGAGTGCTGCGAAAAGCGCGGGCAAGGAGATCGCGGAGCAGCTGCTCCAATGCCGGATCAAGGGGGGGCGCTTGCTCCAATGGGGGCCGACTCTAGCGGGCCGAGGCGCGGGAATGCCAGTCTGTCAAACGATCCGGTGCCGGAGGGGGGACTCGAACCCCCACTTCCTTGCGGAAAACAGATTTTGAATCTATCGCGTCTGCCAATTTCGCCACTCCGGCGTTTGTGGGGGCGAAATTCTAACGCTTCCGCGCCAGGAGGCGGCCGGAGCGCATCTCCCACTCGCCGCGGCGGCTGCACAGATCGGCTGCGCTGAGCGCGAGACCGGGCTCGAGCTCGATCAGGCCGCGCGCAGGCGCCTCGACGCCCGCGGCGTGCAGCCAGCGCCGGGCCCGCGCATCGAGCGCGGCGCGCGCGCTCGCCGCCGAATCGTCACCGTCGCGATTTTTCACCGGTGCGAATTCCTCGCCGCGGTCCGCCTCCTGCACCAGGGCCCCGCCGGGGCCCGCCAGCGGCAGAGCGTCGAAGATGAAGGTCTCGAATTTGACGGCGTGGCGCTTCGCCGGGAGCCCGTCGGGCCCCAGAGCGGCCACTTCCTTGCGCGCGCGATGCAGCGGCAGCTCGGCGGCGGCCACGTCGCGGGCGAAGGGCAGGCCGATCGCGTGCATCGCGACGTTGCCGGCGCGGAAGCGCAGGCCGCCGTCGGCCGCGCGCTCGGCCTGCAGCGCGGCGGGCAGGTCCGAGTACTCGATGCACTCCATGAGGCCGCGGCGCAGCGCCAGCACCCCCACCTTCTCCGCCGGATCGGTCTTGATCACCGCCTTGCAGGACATGCGCGCTCCGGCCTGGAGATGGAATCCGAGGAAGGCGGGATCGGCCATGCGCACGAGCGGATTGTCAACCTGGCACGTGAAGAGCGTGCTGACGCCCGCCTCCTGCAGCCGGTCGAGCAGGCCGGCGCGCGCCAGCGCGCGGAAAAGCCCGCCGTGGCCGTCCGGATTGCGGAACAGCCGGTCCGGGGCGGCCAGCAGCAGCTCGCCCTCGGGCGAGAGCGCCGGCAGCAGGCCTTGGCAGGCGAAGTGCACGGTGCGCGCGCCGAGCCCGAAGTGGTTCCGGCGCTCGAAGAATTCCCGCGTGGCGGCGTGGTTCTCCGGGCCGGTCATCAGGATCCAGGGCAGCGGCGCGCCCGCCACGGCGCGCAGGCGTTCGACCTGCCCGGCCAGGATCTGGAACAGGCTGGCGCCGCTGACCGGGCCGAGCGGATAGGCGCCCTTGGGTCCGTCGAATCCCAGGCGCGAAGCCTGGCCGCCGGCCACCGTCACGACCGCGACCCGCCCGCTCCGCAGTTCCTCCCAGCCGCGCCGCTCGGCCGCCTCCAGGCCGGGTGCGCCGGCCGCGGTCGAAGCCGGCAGCAGCGGCGGCGGCTCGAGGCCCGCGGCCAGGTCGGCGGCCGGGGCGGCGGCCGCGCGCAGCGCCGCGCGCTGGCGGTCCAGTTGGGCCCAGTCCAGGGCCGCGATTTCCTGCTCCAGGCGCAGGGCGGCGCCGGCGCCGGCGCGCCGAGCCGCCTCCATCACTCCCTCGAGCCCCCGATCGCGCAGGGCGGCCGCCGCGGCGGCCGGGGAACTCACTTCTCGTCCCCGTCGCCGATGCGCTCGAGGGATTCCTCGAGCAGCTGCACCAGCAGCTCCATCTTGCGCTCGAGCACCAGCTGCCGCTTCGAGATCTTCTCCACGATCGGCGGGAGGAGCGCCTCCAGCGTGTAGTTGTTGATCATGTTGATGACCTCGGCGCGGGTGGCGTCGGGGAGCTTGTGGAAGTGATAGTGATAGGCGTTGTCGAGGGCCGACTCGGTGAAGTTGAGCGCATCGCGGGTCAGCGAGCGCAGCTCCTCCGGGTCGTGATCCATCTTGAAGACTTCCTTCTTGTAAGTCTTGAGCGCGTCGGCGAATTTGCGTTTCACGGTGGTTGCAGGGGCTAGGAGTGGCGACGGAAGGACAGCGAGACGTTGTGCCCGCCAAAACCGAGCGAGTTGGAGATGGCCGCGCGGAACTTCTTCTCGCGCGGAGCGCCCGGCATGTAGTCGAGATCGCAGCCGTTCTCGAGGTCCGGAGTGGCGTAGTTCTTGGTGGCGTGCGCGACGCCGCGGTGCAGGGTCAGGGCGCAGATCACCGCTTCGGCCGCGGCGGCGGCGCCGACCAGGTGCCCGATCATGGACTTGGAGGAGGAGATCCAGGCGCGGCGCGCGTGCTCCTCGCCGAGCGCGATCTTGATGGCCACCGTCTCGACCATGTCGTTGAGCAGGGTCGAGGTGCCGTGCGCGTTCACGTAGTCCACGTCGGCGGGCGTGAGGCCGGCGTCCTCGAGGGCCAGGCGGATGGCCGTCGCGGGGCGCTGGCCGGTGGCGTCGGGCGCGGTGATGTGGCCCGCGTCGTCGCTCTGGCCGAATCCGGCCATCTCGCAGTAGATGCGGGCGCCGCGGGCGCGGGCGTGCTCTTCGGACTCCAGCACCAACACCGCCGAGCCTTCGCCCATCACGAATCCGTCGCGGTCGCGGTCGAAGGGGCGCGACGCGGCTTCCGGATCGTCGTTGCGGGTGGAGAGCGCCTTGAGCGAGTTGAATCCCGCCAGGCACAGCGCGTTGGTGGTGGTCTCGGAGCCGCCGGTGACCATCAGGTCGGCGCGGCCGGAGCGGATTTCGCGCATCGCCATGCCGATGGCGTGGCCGCTGGAGGCGCAGGCCGACGCCGTGAGGTAGCAGGCGCCTTGCAGGCCGAACTCGATCGCGACGTTGGCCGCCAGCGCGTTCGCCATCACGTTCGGGATGAAGAAGGGCGTGATCCGGCGCGGTCCGGAGGCGCGCAGCACCTCGTTCTGGTCCAGGATGCTGGTGATGCCGCCGATGCCGGTGCCCATGATCGAGCCGCCGCGCTCGGGCTGGGCGTAGTTGCCCTCGAAGCCCGCGTCCTTCCAGGCCTCGCGCGCCGCCACCACCCCGATCTGGGTGAAGGGGTCCATCCGGCGCAACTCCTGCTTCGGGAAGTGCGCCTCCGGCTCGTACACGCCGCCCCGCACCTCGGCGGCGAAGTGCGTGGCGTGGTTGGTGGTGTCGAAGCGGGTGATCAGGCGGACCCCGGAGCGGCCGGCCAGCAGGCCGTCGAACAGGGTGGCCGCGCCGATGCCCAGAGGAGTCACGGCGCCGACGCCCGTGATCACCACCTTGCGGCCTTCGTTAGCCATGGATCTGAGCCGAGCTGAGAACCGCCCGGCTGGAGATCAGGCGGTCAGCTTCTGCTGAATGTAAGAAATCGCGTTGCCGACGGTCTGGATCTTCTCCGCGTCTTCGTCGGGAATCGTGATGTCGAAGGCGCTCTCGAACTCCATGACGAGCTCGACGGTGTCCAGGCTGTCGGCGCCAAGGTCGTTGATGAAGGAAGTTTCCTTCGCGATCTTGTCGCGGGAGGCACCCATGTGCTCGCACACGATTTCGTACACCTTTTCGGTGATTTCCGTTTCGTTCATCGGCATCGGACTGGTCTGCGGTGGCAGGCTCGGGGTAGGTCGGCCTGATTGCGGCCGGGGTGTGGAATTGTAATCGTGCTGCTAGCCCAGGGAAAGGCCGCCGTCCACCAGGAGCACCTGGCCGGTCACGTAGGCCCCCGCCGGGCCCACCAGGAAGCGCACGGCGCCCGCCACGTCCTCCGGGCGGCCTTCGCGCGCCAGGGCAATTTTCTCGATCATCGCCGCCCGCATGGCCTCGGGGACGGCGTCGGTCATGTCGGTCCGGATGAAGCCGGGAGCGACGACGTTGACCGTGATGTTGCGGCTGCCCAGCTCCAGGGCGGCCGAGCGCGCCAGCCCGGCCAGCCCGGCCTTGGCGGCGCAGTAATTGGCCTGTCCGGCGTTGCCGGTGACGGCCACCACGGAGCCGATCAGCACGATGCGGCCGGCGCGCTGCTTCATCATCGGGCGAGTCGCCGCCTTGAGGAACCAGAAGGCGCCGCCGAGGTTGGTGCGCACGACGCCGTCCCACTCTTCCGGGCTCATGCGGATGATGAGGTTGTCGCGGGTGATGCCGGCGTTCGCCACCAGCGCGTCGATCCCCCCCCACTGCTTCGTCACCGCGGCGACGGCGGCTTCGGCGGTGGCCGGATCGGCGATGTCGCCCGCCAGCGCCAGGAACTCGCCGCCGGCGGCTTCGACCTGCCCGCGCGTGGTTTCCAGGTTGGCGGCGGAGGTGGCGAGGCCCGCGACCTTCGCGCCCTGGGCCGCGAGTTCGCGCGCGATGCCGGCGCCGATGCCGCGCGAGGCGCCGGTGACGAGGACGCGCAGATTCTGGAGTTCCTTCATGGCGTGCGCTGCAGGAGCGCGGGCAGCGCGGCCGCTTCGTGGAGGTTGAGCACCGGCGCCGCGGGCTCGATCTTGCGCGCCAGTCCGGCGAGCACGCGGCCGGGCGCGGGTTCGAGGAATCCGGCGGCCGGCGCGGCGGCGGCCATGGAGCGGAAGGATTCCTCCCAGCGCACCGGCGCGCACAGCTGCGCCGCGAGGTTGGCGCGCAGCTCGTCCGGCTCCTGGGCCGGGCGCGCGGTGGCGTTCTGCCACACCGGGCAGGCGGCGCGGCGGAACTCGACGGCCCGCAGCGCGGCGTCGAGCTCGCGGGCGGCCGGGCGCATCACTTCGGAGTGGAAGGCGCCGGCCACGTTCAGACGGATCACGCGGCGCGCGCCGGCGGCCTTGGCCAGCGGCTCGAAGGCGTCGAGGGCCGCGTTCTCGCCGCTGACGACGATCTGTCCCGGCGCGTTCAGGTTCGCCACTTGACAAATCTTGCCGGTGGCGGCCGCCGCCTGCGCGCAGGCCGCGGCGCAGGCATCTTCCGCGAGGCCGAGCACCGAGCTCATGCCGCTGGGCAGGGCCGCGCTGGCCGCCTGCATCGCCTGCCCGCGCTGGCGCACGAGGCGCAGGCCGTCCTCGAAGGACAGCGCGCCGGCGGCGGCCAGCGCGGTGTACTCGCCGAGCGAAAGGCCGGCGGCCAGCGCCGGCTGCAGTCGCGCGCCCGCCGCCTCCTCGAGCGCCGCGAGCGCGGCGAGCGAAGTGACGTAGATCGCCGGCTGGGCGACGTCGGTGGCGGTCAGGGCATCCGGCGGGCCTTCGAAGCAGAGCTGCGCGAGCGGCAGGCCGAGCACCTCGTCGGCGCGCGCGTAGAGGCGCCGCGCGGCCGCGCTGGCGGCGGCGAAATCCTTCCCCATTCCGACTTCCTGGGCGCCCTGCCCGGGCATCAACAGTCCGTAGCGCATGCTTTCCTCCCCTACCAGCGTATGCGGGCCGCGCCCCAGGCGAGACCGGCGCCGAAGGCCGCCAGGACGACGAATCGCCCCGGCTCGAGCAGGCCGCGGTCGCGGGCCTCGCACAGGGCGATCGGCACCGAGGCCGAGGACGTGTTGCCGTAGCGGTCGATGTTGATGATCACCTTCTCCGGCGGAATGCCCAGCTTCTGCGTCGCGGTCTCGAGGATGCGGGCGTTGACCTGGTGCGGCACGACCACGCCGAGCTGCTCGGGATCCTGCCCTTCCATCGCCCAGGCGATGAGAGTGGTCATGCGGTCCACGGCGAACCGGTAGACCTCGCGGCCCTTGAGGCGCACCATGTGCGTGCCTTCGGAGAGGATTTCCGGCGTCATCGGCTCGGCGGTGCCGCCGCGCGGCCGGATGATGAAATCCGCGCCGGTGCCGTCGGAGCCGAGCGTCAGCGCCTCGATCAGACCCTGCCCGCAGTCGGCGTGCGGGCGCAACAGCGCCGCGCCGGCGCCGTCGCCGAAGAGGATCACCGAGTTGCGGTCGTAGATGTCGCAGATGCGCGACAGGCCCTCGCCGCCGATGACCAGGACGTTCTTGTAGATCCCGCTGGCGACGAACTGCGCGCCGGTGCCGAGCCCGTAGAGGAAGCCGGCGCATCCGGCCGCGAGATCGAAGGCGGAGGCGCGGGTGCAGCCGAGCTTGTCCTGCACGATGCTGGCCACCGCCGGGATGCCCTGGAAGTCCCCGGACACCGTCGCGACGATGATCAGATCCACGTCCTCGGGCGCGATCTTCGCCTCCTCGAGAGCCTTGCGGCCGGCGCCGATGAACAAGTCGCTCGGGTTCTGCCCCTCGTCCAGCCAGCGCCGCTCGCGGATGCCGGTGCGCTGCACGATCCACTCGTCGCTGGTCTCGATGTAGCGCGTGAACCAGGCGTTCTGCACGCGCCGGGCCGGCACCTCGAAGCCCAGGCCCGCGATCCCGACCGGCCGGCCCGGCAGCATCAGGCTTCCTGGACGGGCGCCTGGGCGCCGTGCGCGGCGACCAGCTCGATGATGTGCTTGTTGACGCCCGATTTGAGCTCTTCGCGGGCGATGCGCAGGGCCGGAGCCACCGCGTTCGCCTTGGAGCGGCCGTGGCCGATCAGGACCACGCCGTTGACGCCGAGCAAGGTGGCGGCGCCGATCTCGCTGAAGTCCGCGGCGCCCATCATCTGGCGCAGCGTGGACTTCAGTCCCTCGCCGGCGCCGGCCTTCGAGGCCGTGTGCACCATGTATTCGGCGAATCCTTCGACGACCTTCAGCACCATGTTGCCGACGAAGCCGTCGGCGACGAACACGTCCGCCTTGCCGACGAAGATCTCGTTGCCCTCGACGTTGCCGACGAACTCGAACTTCTCTTCCTGCGCGGCGGCCAGCGCCTGGTAGGTTTCCTTCAGCAGCGGATTGCCCTTCGTGGCCTCGCCGCCGATGTTCAGCAGTCCGACGCGCGGGCGCGGCTTCTGGAAGATGTCGCGCGCGTAGGCCGCGCCCATCAGCGCGTACTGGAAGAGGTGCAGCGGCTTGGGCGCCGGATTGGCGCCGACGTCCACCAGCACGAAGCGCCCGCCCTCGCCCATCATGGTCACCGCGATGCCGGGGCGCTTGAGGCCGGGCAGCAGGCCCAGGCCCATGGTGGCGGCCGCGACCGTGGCGCCGGTGTTGCCGAAGGCGACGAAGCCGCCGGCCGCGCCGCTGCGCACCGATTCGACGCACAGGGCCACCGTGGCGCGCGGCTTGGCGCGCAGGCCCTCGACCGGCCGCTCGTGGCCCTCGATGACCTGGTCGGTGTGCAGGATCTGCGGCGCGGCGGCGAGGCCCTGCGCCTTCAGCTCGCGCCGGATCAGGTCCTCGGGACCGACCAGCAGCAGCTCGTCGGCGCCGAATTCGCCGCTCTTCAGGGCGCCGGCCAGTCCGAGCAGAATTTCCTGCGGGGCGTAGTCGCCGCCCAGGACGTCGACCGCGATTTTCATCGCCGGATCCCTGGCTTAGAACTCGTCCTTGACGACGACCTCGCGGCCGGCGTAATGGCCGCAGTTGCCGCAGACCGTGTGAGAACGGCCTTGCGCGCTGCAGCGCGCGCAGGGGCGCAGCTGCATCGCGATGGGGCGCTTGGCCGCCGACCGTTTGCCGGTGCGGGAGTGCGAGTGTCGACGCTTCGGATTGGCCATGGGAACTCCTTCAATCCCGGTCCGGAAGAGGCGGGATCCTGAATGGAGCCGGACATTCTCCGAAAATCGGGCCTCCCGGTCAAGGAGCGCCCGCGGCCAGCCCCAACTCCTTCTGGAAGGCCGCCACGGCCTCCCCCAGCTGCCCGCCGCGGGTGCCCTGGCCCTGGGCGTAGTCCGGGCGGCCTCCGCCCCCGCCGCCGACCAGGCGGCCGAAGACCTTGGCCAGGTCGCCGGCCTTGCGCGGACTGCCCGGGCGGCAGAGCAGCATGAAGGGCACGGAATCGGCCCCGCCTCCGGTGAGCAGCACCACCTCGTTCAGCGTCTTGCCGCGCAGGCCGTCGGCCAGCAGGTGCAGGGCCTCCGCGTCCAGATTCGCCAGATGCTTCCAGACGAAGGATCCGGCCGCCGGCAGCTCGGCGAGCAGGCCCGACGCGTCGGGAGCGGCCGCGGCCGCCTTGGCGCGCGCTTCCTTGATCTGCAGCTTGAGGGCCTGGACGCGCTCGAGAAGCTTGTCCGCCGGCGCCTTGAGCTCGGCCTCGAGAGCGCCGAGGCGCTCCTGATCGGCGCGGAAGCTGGCGAGAGCCACGCTGCCGGCCACGGCCTCGATGCGGCGCACGCCGGCGGCGAGCGCGCGGTCTGACAAAATGCGGAACGGCCCGATCGCGCCGGTGTTGCGCACGTGCGTGCCGCCGCACAATTCCTTGCTGAAGCCCGGCACCTCGACGACGCGCACCTCGGCGCCGTACTTCTCGCCGAAGAGCGCGGTGACACCCTCCTTCTTGGCCGCCTCGAGGCTGCACAGCCGCTTGCCGACTTCCTGCGAGCGCAGCACCTGCGCGTTGACGCGGTCTTCGATTTGGCGCAGCTGCTCGCGGCTCGGCGCGGCCGGCTGCGTGTAGTCGAAGCGCAGCACGTCGGCGGCGACCTTCGAGCCGGCCTGGTTGACGTGCGCGCCGAGCACGTCCTTGAGCGCGGCGTGCAGCAGGTGCGTGGCGGTGTGGTGCGCTTCGGTGGCGCGGCGGCGCGGCGCGTCCACGGCGGCGCGCACTTCCTGTCCGGCGCGGATCGGCGCCAGGGCGCGGCCCAGGTGCAGCCAGTAGCCTTCTTCCTGGCGCGTGTCGCGCACTTCGAAGACCGGCGCGCCGCCCGCCTCGAGAACGCCGGCGTCGCCGACCTGGCCGCCGCCCTCGGCGTAGAAAGGGCTGCGGTCGAGGACCACCGCCGCCTCGGCGCCGGCGCCGGCGCTCTCCACCAGGTAGTCGCCCAGCACGCAGGCCAGAATGCGGGCCGGAGATTGATCCTGGTCGTAGCCGGCGAAATCGGTCGGCGGGATTGCGGCGTTGCGCAGCTTCACCGCCAGCGACTCGGCGAAGACCTCGCCGCTCATGTCGCTGCCGGCGCGGGCGCGCACGCGCTGCTCCTCCATGGCCGCCTGGAAGCCGCCTTCGTCGTAGGTGAAGCCGTGCTCGCGCACCACCACCTCGGTGATGTCGGCGGGGAATCCGAAGGTGTCGTGGAGCTCGAAGGCGACGCGGCCCGGGAACACCGAGGAGCCGCGCTGGCGCTTGAGTTCGTCGAGCGCGGTCTCGAGGCGCGCGATGCCGCGGTGGAAGACCTCGCGGAAGCGCTCTTCCTCGGCGGCGGCGAGAGCCTGGATGGTGGAGGCCTGCTCGCGCAGCTCCGGATAGGCCGCCGCCATCGTGCTTTGCAGCGCCGGCAGCAGCTCGGCCAGGAAGGGCCGCTGGATGCCGAGCTCGAGCCCGTCGCGCACCGCGCGGCGCAGGATCTTGCGCACCACGTAACCGCGGCCTTCGCGCCCGGGCGCGGCGCCGTCGGCGATGCAGAAGAAGACGGCGCGGGCGTGGTCGGCGATGCGGCGCATGCGCACGTCGGCGGCGGCGCCGGCGGCGTCGCCGGGCTCGGCCCCGTAGCGGCGGCCGCAGATCTGCTGGATGGCCTCCAGCAGCGGCGCGAACACGTCGGTGCCGAAATTGTTCGGCACGCCCTGCGCCACGGTGGCGATGCGCTCGAGGCCCAGGCCGACGTCGATGTTCTTGCGCGGCAGCGGTTTCAGTTCGCCGCCGTCGCGCCGGTCGTACTGGGTGAACACGCAGTTGCCGACCTCGAGGAAGCGGCCGGGCAGGGAATTCAGCCCCGCGGACGGCGGCAGCGGCTGGCCCGGCGCCTGGTCCCAGTAGATCTCCGAGCAGGGGCCGCAGGGCCCGTTCGGGCCCGAGGAGGGCGCCGAAGCCGGCCAGAAGTTTTCGTCCTCGCCGAAGCGGTAGATGCGCTCGGCCGGCAGGCCGACGATCTCGCGCCAAATCTTGAAGGCTTCCTCGTCGTCGCGGAACACGGTGACGACGAAGCGCTCGCGGTCCCAGCCGAGGACCGAAGTGAAAAATTCCCACTCCCAGGGAATCGCCTCCTTCTTGAAGTAATCCCCGAACGAGAAGTTGCCGAGCATCTCGAAGAAGGTGTGGTGGCGCGGCGTCGCCCCCACGTTCTCCAGGTCCGGCACGCGCAGGCACTTCTGCGAGGTCGTGACGCGCGTGAGCGGGCGGCCCCGCCCCAGGAACTCGTCCTTGAACTGGTTCATGCCCGCCCCGGTGAAGAGCAGGGTCGGATCGTTGCGCGGAACCAGGCCGTCGGAGGCCATGCGCGCGTGTCCCCGGGCTTCGAAGAAGCCCAGGAACGCTTCGCGGATTTCGGCGACGCTGCGCGGCTGGCCCATGAGGTGCGGCGGGAAGGGAAATGCTCCGCCGGCCTAGCGGCGGCCCTTCATCGGCGCCTTGGCGCCCTTGGAGCCTTTGCGCTCTTCCCCCGCGCCGGCTTCGGCGACCAGGGAATCGGCGGACGGGGCGGCCTTCGCCGGCGTGACGGCCGCTGCGCTGTGCAGTTTGGCGCGCACGGTGGCGGTGATTTCGGCCATCAGCTCCGGGTTTTCAACCATCAGCTTGCGGGCCGCCTCGCGGCCGTTGCCGAGGCGAATTTCCTCGCGTCCCGGCGGGCAGTAGGACAGCCAGGCGCCGGACTTCTTGATGATCTCCTGGGTCATGCCCAGATCCAGCACGTCGCCTTCGGAACTGATGCCGGAGCCGTAGAGGATGTCGAACTCGGCGCGGCGGAAGGGCGGCGCGACCTTGTTCTTCACCACCGTCACCTTGGTGCGGTTGCCGATGAATTCCTCGCCGTCCTTGATGGCGCCGATGCGGCGCACGTCCATGCGCACCGAAGAATAGAACTTCAGCGCGCGGCCGCCGGGCGTGGTTTCCGGGTTGCCGAACATCACGCCGATCTTCTCGCGCAGCTGGTTGATGAAGATCACCACCGCGTCGGTGCGGCCGATGACCGAAGTGAGACGGCGCAGCGCCTGCGACATCATGCGCGCCTGCACGCCGACGAAGGAGTCGCCGATGTCCCCCTCCATCTCGGCCTTCGGCACCAGGGCCGCCACCGAGTCCACCACCACCACGTCCACCGCGCCGGACTTGATGAATTGCTCGGCGATGTCCAGGCCTTCCTCGCCGGTGCTGGGCTGCGCGAGCAGGAATTGCTCGCCGTTGATCTTCACGCCCAGTTTCTTCGCGTACTCGGGATCGAAGGCGTGCTCGGCGTCGATGTAGAGCGCGAATCCGCCTTCCTTCTGCGCCTGCGCGATCACGCACATGGCCAGCGTGGACTTGCCGCTGGATTCAGGTCCGTAGAGCTCGACGATGCGGCCGCGCGGCAGGCCTTTGCCGCCGAGGGCTTCGTCCAGCGACAGCGTGCCGGTGCTCAGGCCCTGGATGGGCGCGCGCATGCCTTCGCTGAGATTGATGAGAGCCTCGGCGCCGTAGTCCTTGTGGACTTGGGCCAGGGCCGTCTGAATGGCTTTGCTGCGCTCGCCAGCGGTCGCAGCCGGAGTGTCGGATGTCTTTTTTTGTGCCACGGGGATGTCCTCTTTGGATGGGCAGTGTAGGAGGAGGCGGACCTCCGCGGCCAGGGCAGCCGCTCCAGGAACCACGCGCCCGGCCGGGCCGGGTTACGCCGAATCCGGCGGGTCCCTAGGCGACCGTCACGAAGCTGCGGAGTTCGGCGGCGCGGCGGTCCAGTTCGGCCCGGTCGGCGGCTTCCAGGCCCCGGGTCGAGAACTGCTCCACCGTCACCGAGGCGCAGACCGTCCCGTCCACCATGGCCCGGCGCAGGGCCGGCAGATCGGACCGGCCCTGGGCGGTCAGGGAGCCCAGCAGGCCCCCGGCGAAGGAGTCCCCCGCCCCGGTCGGGTCCACGACCCGGGTGGTCGGGTAGGCCGGCAGGCTGAAGCGGCCGCCGGGGGCGAAGAGGAAGGCCCCGTGCTCCCCCTTCTTGAGCACCACGATCGGCGGACCCATCTTCTGCAGGCGCGCGCCGGCCGCGACCAGATTGCGCTCGCCGGTCAGCATGCGCGCCTCGGCGTCGTTCAGGACGATGCCGTCGAGCCGCGGCAGCAGGGCCTCGAGGGCCGGGCGCTGGGTGCGGATCCACAGGTTCATGGTGTCGGCCCAGACCTGCGCCTGCGGGAAGCGCTCGCGCAGCTGCAACTGCACGTCCGGGCCCATGTTGGCGAGGAAGACGGTCTTCGCCCCCAGATAAGAGGCCGGCACTTCCGGCGGCACGGCCAGCACGTTGAGCTGCGTTTCCAGGGTGATGGCCTCGTTCATCTCCCCCTCGTAGCGGCCGCGCCAGCGGAAGTTGGGCTGGTCGCGGAAGAGGCGCAGGCCCGTGAGGTCGGCGCCGCGCCGGCGCAGCGGCTCCCAGGCGGCGTCGGGAAAGTCGTGGCCGACGTTGGCCGCGACCTGCACCTTCGTGAAGTGCGAGGCGGCCAGCGCGAAGTAGACGGCCGAGCCGCCGACCGCGCCCGTGACGCGGCCGGACGGGGTTTCGACGTCGTCGAGGCCGACGGATCCGAAGACGACCAGGCTCATGACAACTCCTTGTTCTGACGCTCGCGCCCGAAGGCCCACAGTCCGCCGCCGACCAGGCCCCAGCCCACTTGCGTGGCGAGGCGGAACAGCACGGACGAGGCGACGCCGAGCGTGAAGCCGGCGCCGTAGCGGGCGAAGAAGAATCCGTAGAGCGTTTCGCCCAGGCCCCAGCCGGCGGGCGCCAGCGGCAGGGCGGTGACGGTCTGCACCACGGGGAAGACGACGGCGGCGTCGTCGAAGGCGAGTTCGGCGCCGAGCGCGCGCGCGAAGCACCAGAAGGACAGGATGCCGCAGGCCTGGATCGGGAAGGAGACCAGCAGCGCCTCGAGCAGGGCGCGCGGATGGCTGCGGTAGACGGTCAGAGCCCCGTCCACCTTGGCGATGAGCTGCTGTCCGGGCAGGCGCGCCAGCAGAGCGTCGATGCGCAGCAGCCGGCGCGCGCGCGCCGAGAGGAAGATGCCGACGCCGACCGCGGTGCCGCCGACCAGCGCCAGCACCACCAGCCAGATCTTGTGCAGGGCCGGAATTTTGTCAAAGTCGCCCTGATTGCCGGCGCCGGTCAGCACGAGTCCGGCGATCACCAGCAGCACGAAGAGTCCGACCACGCGGTCCACCAGCACCGAGAGCGCCGCGCGCCAGCGGTTTTCCTGCAGGCCGCGCGTCACCAGGACGGCGCGCACGATGTCGCCGCCGGTGGCGCCGAACATCACGTTGTTGAAGAAGTTGCCGATGAACGTCAGGCGCAGCGCGCGGCCCAGGCTTCCCGGCACGCCGGCGGCGCCGAGCAGGCGGTGCCAGCGCCAGCCCGAGAGCACCAGCAGCAGGCCCCACAGGGCGATGCCGAGGCCCAGCAGCGCGAAATTCAGGCCGCGCAGTGCGGTGAAGAAGCCCGGCTCCGGGCGGTGGCGCGGGTTGCCGCCGGAAATGCGCGGGCTGCCGTCGGCGGGCTGGAATTCCCAGGAATCCAAGCGCCACTCGCCGCTCAGGGTTCCGGTGAGCACTTCGGGCGGCGCCTGGGGATCGGCGCTGAGGATGCGCAGGCGGTCGTCGGTCTCGATCTGCCCGACCACGTACCACACGAGGACCGCGGCGATCGCGATCTTGACGGCGCCCCAGATCCAGGACTTCAAGTGCGTGCGCTACCGCGGCGCCGCGTAGCGGGCGAGAAGGTCGTGGCGCTCGCGGCAGGCGCGCGCCACCTCCGGATCCGGATCCTGCGCGGCCAGGCTGAAGGCGTGCAGGACGGCGCGCGTGCCGATCGCGGCCAGGAGATCGGCGCTGGCGTGATCGGGGCCGACGTGGTGCAGGCTGGCGCGGCGGCCGAGGCCCGCGACCAGGCGGATGGTGCTGGTGCCGTCGGCGAATTGCGCGTTCTGCACGCTCTTGAGCGCGGCGAGGAATTGCACGGCGTCCTCCGCGGCCTCCACTTCCTGGAGGGCGGCGGCGAGATCGCCGGCGGGTTCCTCCGCCGGCAGGCGCGCGCCCTGCTGCTCGATCCAGGCGCCGGCGAGCGTGGAGAGATGCACGGCGGCGCGCTGCCGGGCTTCGCGGTGGTTGTCGTGCAGAAGTTCCAGCAGCAGCCAGGCCGCGGATTCGAATGCCAGCGGCGGATTGCGCGGATCGATCGGTCCGATGTGGTCAAGAATGGCCAGTTCGAGGGCGCGGTGATCGAGCACCACGTAGAGGCCGGCCACGGGCGCCTCGCCGGACACCGGGCCTTCCAGGTAGTAGTCGGGCGGCACGCTGAGCTCGGCGGGGCTGCGCGGCTGCCAGTCGGTGCCGGTGTGGATCGCGGCCAGGTCGCGCACCGCGTCCATGGGAGGAATGGAGCAGGCGCCGAGGGCGCAGAGCGGCGCGGCCAGCAGGGCCAGCCGGCGCAGGCGCGGACGGGGCGACACGAGCACAGCCTAGGCGGATCCGCGCGCGGAATCCACCGGCGCCGGCGCGCGCGCAAGTGAGGAGTGGTGGAGGCGGCGGGAATCGAACCCGCGTCCTGAAAGGCTTTGCTCCTCGCCTCTACGCGCGTAGTCCATCGTCAGGTCTCGTCGCGTCCGTCACCGGTGGACAGGTCCCAGTCGCAACCAGCCCGTTGTTTTCGCCGGACGTCCCCGGGCCAGGAACGCCAAGCTAGCCCGCCGTCGTGCGTCCCAGAAGACCGGCAGGCGAGGTCCTCTGGAACGTGCTGCACTAGGCAGCTAAAGCGTAATCGTTTTTGGCTTGTATGCCTTGAAGAGGGATTTACGAGGCCATCTCTTCAACCTCGGCGCGCCACGAAGGAACAAGAAACCATCAGTCAAAACCGGTCGCCCCCACTGAGCTTCCGAAGAGTATTCTAGCACATGGCGGGCGGAATTCGCGTTATCTTGGCTCCATGGCGCAGATTCTCGCTCCGCGAATCCTGGTGCTGAGCTGCGGCCTGCTTGCAGGCAGCCTGGCAACCGCTGCCGCTGCGGCAGAGAGCACCGAGCGCGTGAGCGTGGATTCCGCAGGTTTGCAAGCCAACGCCGGCAGCGGCGCTCCCTCCATCTCCGCCGACGGCCGTTTCGTGGCTTTCCAGAGCTATGCGGACGATCTCGTGGTCGGCGACACGAACTCCGTGGCCGACATCTTCGTTCGCGACCGCGTGACGGGCCTGACCACTCGGGTCAGTCTCGACTCCTGGGGCGCGCAGGCGACTGACGATTGCCTGAATCCGTTCATCACTCCTGACGGTCGGTTCGTCGCCTTCGAGAGTCTGGCTTCGAACCTGGTTCCCGGCGACACGAACGGAGTCCAGGACGTCTTCGTTCATGACCGGCAGTCCGGTCTGACCCAACGCGCCAGTCTGAGTACTTCGGGAGCCGAGGGCAACGCATTAAGCGGGCATCCGACTCTCTCCTCTGATGGAAGTCTTCTGGTGTTCGCGAGCATGGCTGACAATTTGGTGGCCAACGACACGAATTCATTCATGGACGTCTTTGTACGAGACCTGTTGACAGGCGTCACGATCCGGGCAAGCGTGAGTTCGTCCGGCATTCAGGGTAATTTCGAAAGTCATCGCCCCGTCATTGCCCGGGACGGCGGATTCGTGGCCTTTGGTAGTTATGCCACGAACCTCGTCTCCAACGACGGCAACAATACCACGGACGTATTCGTGCATGACTTGCATACGGGCCAGACCTCCCGGGTCAGCGTCAGTTCAACGGGAACCGAGGCACAAAGTTGGAGCAATGGCCCTGTCATCACTCCAGACGGCCGCCACATTGCCTTCGAGAGCGAAGCGCAGAACCTCGTTGCGGGTGACTTGAATGCCGTGACGGACTGCTTCTTGCATGACCGCCTGACGGGCACCACCATCCGCGTTAGCGTCGATTCGACCGGTGTGGAAGGAAACGGCAAGTCCCAGAGTCCAGCCATCTCCGCGGACGGGCTCCTTGTCGCCTTCCCGAGTTCGGCCGACAACCTTGATCCCAGTGATACGAATGGAGAACGGGACGTCTTCGTCCACGACCTTCAGAGCGGACTCACGACGCGGGTCAGCGTGAGCACCGCCGGCATGCAAGGGAGCGGCTCGAGCACCGCTCCCTCCCTTTCGGCCGATGGCAGGATCATCGTCTTCGAAAGCCTTGCCCGCGAACTCGTGCCGGGCGACACGAACGGCAAGAAGGACGTGTTCGTGCACGATCGGTTCGGAGCGGGACTCCGCCTGGTTCAGACCGGTGCTTGCCCCGGATCGATCACCCTGAGCATCAGCAACGCCACTCCGCGCGGCAAGGTGGCCATCGCCTGCGGGCCGGCGGGAAGCTTCGCGCGTACCACCCCACCCTGCGCCGGTTTGGCCCTGGGAGTCGCACCGCCTGCGCTCGTTCGGATCCTCACCGCCGATGCCGCTGGAACGGCGGTTCTCAACATCAGTCCAGCGGCGGGTGCCTGCGGTCTGAGCGTGCAGGCAGTGGATGTCGAGAGCTGCACGGCGACCAACGTGATCGTGCTTTAGAAAGGATTCTGCCTGCTACAGTAGGTTCGGCGCCAAATCTCCTGCTTCGGCCTTCACGGCAGCAGTCCATTGAACCCTCAACATCCCTTCTGGACCGGCATGGCCGGCGCAGTTCTCGCCGGCGCGTTGTTCGCTTCCACTGCGGCTGCTCAGACCACCATCCGCGTCAGCCTGGATCCTGCCGGAGGGGAAGGCAACGGCGGCAGTTCCGCCGCTGTCGTCTCTGCCGACGGCAAATTCGTCGCCTTTCACAGTTACGCGGACGATCTGGTGGCTGGCGACACGAATGGATGCGCGGACGTCTTCGTGCGCGATCTGCAGACCGGCATGACCACGCGCGTGAGCGTGAGCTCCAGCGGAGTTGAAGGCAACGGCGACAGCTTCGAACCCGCGATCAGCGCAGATGGCCGCTGCATCGCCTTCCAGAGCCACGCCGACAACCTTGTCGCCGGCGACCTCAACGGCCTTGCTGACGTGTTCGTTCACGAGGTGGCCTCGAGCCAGACCAGCCTGGTGAGCCGGGGTCACGGTGGCCAGCCTTCGAACGGCTTGAGCCGAAGCGCGTCGATCTCCGGAGACGGCCGATTGGTCGCTTTCCTGGGAGCCGGGACCAACTTGGTGCCGAATGACACGAATGGGAGTGCGGACTCGTTCGTGCACAATCTCAGCACAGGATTGACCCGCCGCGTCAACGTGAGCTCCTCCGGAGGCCAGGGCCGGGCCCGCAGCGAGCCTCCCACCATCTCCCAGGACGGGATTTCCGTCGTCTTCGCCTATCCCGAGGACGACCTCGTTGCCTTTGACAATAACAACAAGTTGGACGTGTTTCATCACGACCTCAACACCGGCGCGACCACTCTCGTCAGCCTGAACTCCGCGGGCTTCCAAGGGAACTCTTCCAGCGGCGGAACCGGCTCGGAATCCATCTCCGCCGACGGACGCTTCGTCGCCTTCGGCAGCAGCGCAGGAAACCTGGTTCCGGGAGACAGGAACGGCCGCACAGACGTGTTCGTGCGCGACCGGCTGCTGGGACTGACCACCCGTGTCAGCGTGGATTCGGCCGGGCTCGAGGGGAACGGGTCCAGCACGTGGCCCGCACTGAGCGCGGATGGCGCGCAAGTTGCATTTCACAGTGTCGCGGACAACCTGGTCGCCCAGGATACGAACGGCGTGCAGGACGTCTTTCTCCATGATCGGAGCACGGGCCGGACTTCCCGAATCAGCGTTTCCACGGCAGGATCCCAAGGCAGCGGCATGAGCGCGGATGCCTCGCTTTCCGGCGACGCCCGCGTCATCGCCTTCGAGAGCTTCGCCCGCGACCTCGTGCCGGGGGACACGAACGACAAGCAGGACGTCTTCGTGCACGACCCGCTCGGCGACGAGTTGACTCTGGAACTGGCCGGCGGATGTCCTGGGCCGATACGCCTGACCATCAGCCATGCCTCGGCCGGCGGTCCGACCGCGATCGCCTGCGGCGTGGCCGGGCCCTTCGTGCGGCTCACGCCGCCGTGCGCCGGACTTCTCCTTGGAGTGATGCCACCCGCGGAGACCCGCATCCTGCGCGCCGACGCTGGCGGAACTGTTCAACTCAACATCCAGGCTCCTGCCGGCGTGTGCGGCCTCAGCGTCCAGGCAGTGGACGTCGTGACCTGCACGGCGACGAACGTGATCGTGCTCTAACGCTCGGAATGGGGTCTGAGATGGACTCATTGCGTCCCGTCGGCGCGGCATGGGATTTGCCGTAACGGAGCCGAGCCTGGCCGCACTCCTTCTCGCCTCCCCCGCCGCCGCCCAGAGCACCAGGCGCGTCAGCGTTGATTCGTCCGGTGTGCAGGGCGGCAGCTACACCGACTTCCCGTCGATCTCGGCGGATGGCCAGGTAGTCGGCTTCGCGAGTGATTCCCGCTACCTCGTGCCGTTCGACACCAACGGGCTGGTGGACGTGTTCGTGCACGACGACCGCATCGTCGGACCCCGCTGGGAGTTGAGCGGCTCCTGTCCCGGACCCGTCTCGTTGACCATCCTCGGAGCCACCGCAAACGATCCGGTCGTAATCGTCTGCGGCCCGGCGGGGATTGACCCCATGAAGGACCCTGTCCGGGCTATCTTGGCTCCATGGCGCAGATTCTTCCCAGTCCGATCCCGATGATCGCCTTCGGCCTTCTCGCCGCCTGCCTGACCGCGGATTCCGCCGCGGCCCAGAGCACGGAGCGCGTCAGCTTGAACAGTGCCGGCGCGCAAGGCGGCGCCGGCAGCAGCGTGCCCTCGATTTCCCGCGACGGCCGCTACGTCGCCTTTCAGAGCTACGCCTCCAATCTCGCGCCGGGGGACACGAACGGATGCCTGGACGTCTTCGTGCATGATCGCCTCACCGGCATCACCTCGCGCGTCAGCGTGAATTCCTTGGGCGGACAGGGCAACGGCGACAGCTTCAACCCAGCCATCGCCGCCGACGGCAGTTGCGTCGCCTTTCACAGCCTGGCCGCCAACCTCGTGCCGGGCGACGGGAACGGCCGCGCGGACGTGTTCGTGCACGATCTGAGCACGGCGCAGACCACGCGGGTGAGTTTGAATTCCAACGGCATCGAAGGCAACGAAGCCAGCACGCGGGCCTGCATCTCCGCCGACGGTTTGATCGTGGGATTCCTCAGCTTGGCGGACAATCTCGTTCCGGGAGACACGAACAGCTGCGCCGACGTGTTCGCCCACGACCGCTCCAGCGGAATCACGAAACGGCACAGCGTCAGCTCAGCCGGGAGCCAAGGAACGGAATTCTCGACTCCTCCGTCGATCTCCGGCGATGGCCGCGTCCTCGTGTTCGCAAGTCTCGCGCACAACCTCGTTCCCAACGACAACAATCGCGGGCAAGACGTCTTCGCCCACGATCGTCAGACCGGCACGACCACACGCGTCAGCGTGACTGCGTCCGGCGCGGAGGGCAACTTCCCGAGCGGCAGCTGGGGTCAGTCTCTCTCCGCGGACGGACGCTACGTGGCCTTCGTCAGCAGCGCCACCAATTTCGTGGCGAACGACACCAATCAGCACGACGACGTGTTCCTGCACGATCGCCAGACGGGCGGCATCAGCCGGATCAGCGTCTCCTCCACGGGCGCGGAAGGCAACGACGCCAGCCGCTGGCCGGACCTTTCGGATGACGGCATGCTCGTTGCCTTCACCAGCGTGTCCGACGATCTGGTCTCTCAGGAATCCAACGGAGTGGATGACGTCTTCGTGCACGATCGCGGCACGGGCCAGACGCGGCGCGTGAGCAAGGACGACGCCGACGTCCAGGGCAACGGCGTCAGTCTCGCATTGCCTGCCATCTCCGCCGACGGTCAGGTGGTGGCCTTCGCCAGCCAGGCCGACAATCTCGTCCCCGGAGACACCAACGGCGTGGCCGACGTCTTCGTCCACGATCGTCTCGGATCCACGCTCACACTCACGGTGCTCGGATCCTGCCCGGGAGCGCTCCGCGTGACGGTGCGCAACGCCACCCCGCACGGCAGGATCGTGATCGCTTGCGGTCCGGCCGGCGCGTTCGTCCGCACGACGCCGCCTTGCGCCGGCCTGCAACTCAGCGTGACGGCTCCGGCTCATGTGCGCATCGCGCGCGCCTTGGCGGGCGGCAGCGCCGAGGCCAACCTCCAGGCCGGACCCGGCCTCTGCGGCCTCAGCGTCCAGGCCGTGGATCTCACGACCTGCGCGCCAACGAACGTGATCGTCCTCTAAGCCCGCTTCCGCACCGCGCGCCGCAAATCGCGCTCGACTTCGCGGGACTTGATGCCCTCGCGCTTGTCGTGCGCCTTCTTGCTGCGCCCGAGGCCGATCTCCAGCTTGATCCACCGCCCCACCGTCTTCACCTTCAGCGGCACGATCTGCAGGCCCTCCACCTTCGCCGCCGCCAGCAGGCGCGTGACTTCGCGCTTGTGCGCCAGGAGGCGCCGCGGCCGCACCGGGTCCTGATTGTCGCGGCCGGCCTGCAGATACTCGGCCACCCGCGCCTTCTCCAGCCACAAACCGTCGGGCCGGGCCCGCACCCAGGCCTCGTCCAGGCTGATTTGGCCCGCGCGGACGCTTTTCACCTCCGGACCGGTGAGCTGGATGCCGGTCAGCAGGGTTTCGGTGATCTCGTACTCGAAGCGCGCGCGGCGGTTGACGGCGAGATCGCGGCTGGCGGACGGTGATTTCTCGGCCATGGGATCTTGCCGGACGCGCGCGGCGACGGCATCATAGTCGCCGCGAATCGCGGACCCGGCCGGGGTGGCGGAATTGGCAGACGCGCTGGCTTCAGGTGCCAGTGGCCGTTAAGGTCGTGGGGGTTCGAGTCCCCCCCTCGGCACCACGGTTTCGTGCATTCGCGGAATGAAGGCCAGTAGCTCCAATGGTAGAGCGGCTGATTCCAAAACGGGGGCAGTGCAATTGCAAGGCCTTGTGAGATAAGGGCTTACGCGCGTAAGTAATTGAGGTGTCGAAGGTTATGCGCGCCATGGTGCGCCATCGCGCTCCATCGCGCGCCAGAAGTTGCTCGGTGGATTGGCAAATTCCCGGCAACGCGCGCCGCGCGGACAGCTCGCCGCCGGCGCTGTCCCGACGCTGCTCGCGACTCCTCGGATGATCGCCGGCGCTGCACCGCCGCTGCGCGCCGCGCCGGCGCCAGCTCTGCGCTCCCGTGCTGACTGCTTCTCAGGCGCTATCGGGTCGCAAGACCTTGATCCAGCCGGAGTTAGGACCGGAGGTAATTGCGGTGCCTTTTTCCGCCGCGCCGTGGCGCGCCATCGCGCTCCATCGCGCGCCCTGGTGAGCACGCTAGATTGGCAAATACCCGGCAAATGGAGCCCCCCTCATGGTGAACATGGATGGCGTGATGAAGCGGTGGAAGGACGCGCCCCTGCAGGAAATCATCGAGGAGTGCTGCAGGCAGGACCAACCTGGCCACCAGGAGTTCTACCTGAAGTACGCGGAGCCTGTGATTCAGCTTCGTCACGCGATGGCCAGCGAGAAGCTGATCGAGGAGCAGCGGGCGGCCGTTCAGGAAATGAGGGACGCCACTGCGGCGCAGGAAGATGTCGCCAAGAGCACGCGCAGGCTTGCCTGGGCCACGATCATCCTGGCATTCATCACCGCCGTGATGGCGGTACCCGCCTGGTGGCAACTCGTCGCTCAGAGGGCCGGCTCGGCTCAGGCCGCGACTGTGGAGCCGCCGGCTGCGCCGGCACCTGTCAAGGCTGAGCCGAAGTGAACCCGAGGGTCAGTCTCAGGCTCCAGGCTCAGCGCCTGGAACCTGAGGCCGCGGCGCGCGCTGCTTCGCGCCCGGGCGGTAGACCTCCTCCATGTCCTGCCACTGGCGTTCGCGCACCATCACCGGCGTGGCGATCGCGCGCTGCTGCTGAAGGATCGCCTGGCGCGAGGGCCCGTCCACCACGATCCGGCAGGCGCCCTTGCAGACCGGACAGGCCTGCACCCCCTGCAGCTGGCCGCAGCCTCCGCACCAGTCGCACCAAACGGCGCGCGGCTTTGCTCGACCTTCACGACGAGCATCGCGTGCAGCACGGTGCCGCTCTCCGATGCAGTGAAAGCACTTCCGCGGCTTCGGCGGGATCGCGGACTGGCAGCGCGGACAATCCGCCAGAACGAACCTTTGCACCATGTTCGCACGCTATGATCCGGCAACAAAGGATTCAAGGTGGACTTTCGCCTGGTGCCCGAGGTGTCAGTGACCGTCCCGAACGGGCCGGCGCTGCTGAGTAGCCTCAACGCCCTGGCCAAGGAGCAGATTCCCTTCGCCTCAGCGGTCAGCCTCAAGCGCATGGCGGACATGTCGGTCCAGCGCGCTCGAGGGAAGATGAGCGAGCGCTTCACCCTGCGCAACAAGAACGTCCCGCGCGGCATCACCTACGAGCCGCGCCGCGGGCCCAACAAGCGGGACTGGCCGAACTTGAAGATGTTCGTCGGGATCGACGAGCGCTTCTCCTTTCTCGTCCAGCAGGAGATCGGCGGCCGGAAGAAGGGCCGCGACGGGGGCCGCGTGGCGATCCCGACGCTGGTGGTGCACAAGGGCCAGCGCACCGGAACGGGCAAGCTGAAGAAGCTGGTGCGCCCCAGCCAATTGCCCGACAAGTACGAGGTCGGCCAGGTGCTGCGCGCCAATACCAAGCGCCTTCCGCGTGGCCTGACGATGTTCTACCTGCTGCGGCCTGAGGCCAAGATCGAGCCGCGGCTGCACCTGCGCGACGACGTCGAGGAAACGGTCGAGCAGACCTACGATCGCGTCTTCAGCCAGGAGCTCAGCGCTGCTCTCGCAAGCAGGCGCAGTGGCAAGAAGAAGTACAGCAGCGAGCTCGGGCGCATGCGCTACCTGCGCGAGCGCTCAAAGTTGGGCACGCCCTGGAAGTAGTGAATGATTGATTGTCAGATCCGTTTCATGGCACTATCACAACGCGCAAGCGCGTCACCGCAACGAGCATGCGCGAGATGATCAAGTCGATGAGAAAGGCCTCCCATCTCACAATTAACCGCATGCCATCTCCCCTACACCCCCACCCCATTGGGTCCTTCCGTCGACCTGGCGCAGCGGGTGACGCGCAGCGCTCAAAACGTCTAGTGCCAGGGCCGCAAACGGGTTTACAAATGCCAGGGCTTGTATCCTGATCCCACTGGCCCGCCGGCCGCACCCCCCACGACCGAACCTCCCCGCCGCAGAGGCCGGGGCAAGGCAAAGCCCGACCAAGAGGGCAGGGTCGGAGTGCGCGCCCTGGCGATCCTCCTGAAGGTCTCTCCGACCGCGGTTTCGAAGGCCATCGTCGAGGGTCGGATCCGGAACTCGGTGAAGCGCGACGCGCGCGGCCGCCCGCGCATGCTGCCGGCGGAGGCCATCGCCGAGTACCAGGCGAACACCAACGCGGCGAAGCAGCGCGATCCCGCCGTCGTCGGCGCCGCCGTCGCCGCCGCCCTGCAGGACCGGAAAGGTGACCCGCAGGCAGACGACGACCTCTCCCTCAACGCCTACCGCACCGAGCGCGAGAAGTACCAGGCGCGCCAGGCGAAGCTCGACTACGAGGAGTCCGCCAAGAAACTGGTCCGCGCCGACGTCGTGCGCGCCGAGGTCTTCCTCAGCTTCCGCACGCTTCGCGACCGCGTGATGCAGACCGTGGATCGGATCAACGCCGACCTCGCGGCCGAGACTGATCCGCGCAAGGTCCGCGCCCTACACCGCGCGGCCATGATCGCCGCCCTCGAGAGCGCCGCCGCGGAGGCGGAGAAGCGCCGCTAATGGCCAGGCGCGCCCCGGAACCGCCCGGCCAGGGCTTCCTCGAGTTCGCCGGCGAGGAGCCGATCGAGGGCCTGGGCGACGCCGTGCAGCTCGTGCGGTCCACGATCGCCCAGGCGCTGCGCCCAGACCCGCAGCTGACCGTGAGCGAGTGGGCGGACGAGCGCCGGATGCTGACCTCCAAAACCTCCCCGGAGCCCGGCCAGTGGCGCACCGACCGCGTGCCCTACCTCCGGGCGGTGATGGATGCGCTGGCACCCACCGATCCCTGCGAGCGCGTGGTGCTCATGGCGGGCAGCCAGGTCGGGAAGACCGAGGCCGGCCTGAACTGGATCGGGCACACCGTTGACCTCTCGCCCGGGCCGATGTTCCTGGTGCGGCCGACGGTGGACATGGCCAAGCGCTTCTCCAAGCAGCGCCTCGACTCGCTCTTCGAGGACACTCCAGCGCTGCAGGGCAAGGTGCGCGAGCGCCGTGAGCGGGACTCGAAGAACACCCTGCTCGTGAAGGAGTTCGAGGGAGGCATCCTGGTGCTCGCCGGCGCGAATTCCGCCACCAGCCTGCGCGACATGCCGGCCGGGCGGGTGTTCCTCGACGAGGTGGACGCCTTCCCGGGCGACGTGGACGGTGAAGGCGACCCGGTGCACCTGGCTCTGACGCGCTCGCGCAACTTCGGTCTGCGGCGCAAGGCCCTCCTCGTCAGCAGCCCGACCATCGCCGGCCGCTCGCGCATCGAGCGCGAGTACCAGCTCTCCGACCAGTCGCAGTTCCACGTGCCCTGCCCGGAGTGCGGCCACTTCCAGGTGATCCGGTGGAGCAACCTGAAGTGGGACAAGGGTAAGCCGGAGTCCGTGGCCCTCGCCTGCATCAATTGCGCGGTGATGATCCCCGAGCACAAGAAGACGTGGATGCTCGCGAGCGGCAAGTGGATCGCGCAGTTCCCGGAGAAGTCCGAGACCGTGCGCGGCTTCCATCTGTCGGCGCTCTACTCGCCGATCGGCTGGTACTCGTGGACCCAAGGTGCGCGCGAGTGGGAGGAAATTCACGGAGCCCAGGTCGACTATCCGCGGTGGCGGCAGTTCGCGAACACCGTGTGGGCCGAGACGTGGAAGGAAAAGGGCGAGGTCCCCGAGTGGGAGAACCTTTACCGCCGGCGCGAGGACTACAAGCGCCGCCTCGTGCCAGAGCGCGCGCTCATTCTCACCGCCGGCGCTGACGTGCAGCGCGACCGGATCGAGGTGGAAGTCGACGCCTGGGGCCGCGGCCTGGAAAACTGGCACATCGACTACCGCATTTTCATGGGCGACACCAGCGACAAGGGCCCCAAGGGTCCCTGGGCAGCGCTCGAGGAGTTCCGTCAGGAGACTTACGAGCACGCGCGGGGCGTGCGCCTGCCCATCCGGCTGCTCGCCGTGGACGCCGGCTACAACCAGAACGAAACCCTGGACTGGACCCGCGGCAAGTCCTTCAACCAAGTGATGGCCGTCAAAGGTGACGATCTGCCGGCGCCGGTTGGCCACGTGAAGATCGTGGACGTCACGCTGCGCGGGCGCACCATCCCGAACGGCGCGCGCTTCATGCCAGTCGGCGTCGGCCGCCTGAAGGAGGAGCTCTACGGCTGGCTCCGCCAGCCACCGCCGCTCGAGAAGGCCGATCCGTTCCCGCGCGGCTACTGCCACTTCCCGCTCGAGTGCGACCAGGAGTACTTCCAGCAGCTCTGTGCCGAGGAGCTGCGGCCGAAGACCATCCGCGGCTACGTGCGCTTCCTCTGGGAGAAGATCCGGGACCGCAACGAAGTACTCGACGCGCGCATTTACGCCCGGGCGGCGGCGTACGTGGTGGGCCTGGACCGGTGGACGGAGGAGGATTGGGCGGCGATCGAGAAACAATTGTTCTCAGAAACCCCGCCGGATGGCGAAAAAGATGCCTCTGGCAAACCGTCGCGCCGGCGCGGAGAGTACCAGGGGAGGTTCCGAGAATGGCGTGGACGCAAGAAGACCTGAGCAAGCTCGAGGCCGCGCTGAAACTAGGCGCGCTGCGGGTGAAGTACCGCGACCGGGAGATGACCTACCGGAGCCTCGACGAAATGAACCAGCTCCTCAACCAGGCGAAGAAGGAGCTCGGCCTGATTGCGCCGGTGACGCGCCGCGTTGCCCAGATCTCGAAGGGCATGTAGGCCGTGAGCGAGCGGCCCCGCATCATGCGACCGCCGGCCAGCCGGCAGATCGTGGTCAAGCCGACGCCGTTCGAGCGCGCGCTGTCCGTGATCAGCCCGGAGCGCGCCGCGCGGCGCACGATGGCGCGGTTCCGCTACGAGGTGCTGACGCGCGGCTACGAGGGTGCGACCGCCGGCCGGCGCGCCGGCGGCTGGCTGGCAACCGACACGAGTGCCAACGCTGAGTTGATGACCGCGATCGCGCGCCTGCGCGCCCGCTCGCGCGACCTGGTGCGGAACAACTCCTACGCGGCCGAGGCCGTGCGCGTGCTGACGAACAACCTGGTCGGCACCGGGATCCTTCCGCAGTTCGGCCACCAAGATCCGGATGCCAAGCTGGCGGCCAAGGCCATCTGGAAGCGCTGGGCTGAGACGAGCGAATGCGACGCGGATGGCCGCCACGACTTCAACGGCCTACAGCGTCTCGCGGCGCGCAGTCTTTTCGAGTCGGGCGAGTGCGTCATCCGGCGCCGGGCGCGGCGGCCGGGCGACGGTCTGATCGTTCCGATGCAGCTGCAGGTCCTTGAGCCTGACTTCATCGACTCCTCGAAGGACGGCTACGAGAAGAACGGCACCACCCTGATCCAGGGCATTGAGTTCGACCAGCTCGGCCGGCGGGTGGCCTACTGGCTGCACCGCACCCACCCTGGCGACCGCGCCGCCTGGCGCCGCGGCGACAGCGTGCGGGTGCCGGCGGGCGAGATCTACCACCTGTTCGAGCAGGACCGGCCTGGCCAGGCGCGCGGCGTGCCGCGTGCTTCCTCGGTGATCATGCGCTTGCGGAACTTCGACGAGTACGAGGACGCGCAGCTGCAGAAACAGATCATCGCCGCCTGCTTCGCCGCCTTCGTCGTGGATGCCACCGGCACGAACGGCGATCCTTCGCCGAGCAGCTCCTCGAGCGGCACGGCCATTGACTCGATCGAGAGCGGCACGATTGAGACCCTCCCGCCTGGCAAGGACATCCGGTTCAGCGAGCCGCCCACCGTCGAGGGCTACGGCGACTACGCCTCGCAGGTCTTGCACGCGGTCGCGGCCGGCTACGGCGTGCCCTACGAGATGCTGACCGGCGACTTCTCGCGCGTGAATTACTCGAGCGCGCGCATGTCGATGCTGCGCTTTGGCCGCCACATCGACGTCCTGACCTGGATCACCTTCATTCCGCAGTTCTGCCACGCGGTGATGCAGGACTTTATCAACCTCGCTGAGACCGCCGGCGTGCTGCGCGATCGGCCGTCCGTGGCCTGGCGCCCTCCGCGGCGCGCGCTCGTCTCGCCGAAGGAGGACATCCCGGCCATCAAGAACGCGGTGCGCAGCGGCCTGATGACCCTGCCCCAGGCCATCCTCGAGGTGAGTGGCGAGGATCCGGAGGAGCAGCTGCTGGAGATCGCCGACTTCAACTCCCAGCTCGACGCGCTGAAGATCATCCTCGACACGGATCCGCGCAAGATCGCGCTCGCCGGCGGCGAGCAGCCGTCCGTCACGGTCGAAGCGAAGGAGTAGCGCACCGGCGAAATGTTCGCCATGGAGCGCCATGGAGCGCGATGGAGCGCGATGGCGCGCTGAGATTTCCTTTCACGATCGCCCTTGACTTGCTTGGTGGCCGTGTTGAACAGTCGAGGGCGATGACGGGAACCGCAGAAGCGCGCGTGCGGATGCCTGCCGCCGGAACGGCGACGGTGCAGATGCCCACGTTCCACCGCGAGATGGAGCTCGTGCCCAGCAGCTGGAACGACCAGCAGCGCACGGTGGAGGTCATCTGGTCCACGGGCGCCCGCGTGCTGCGCGCGACCTGGGGCTGGGACTCGGTCGAGTACTGGGACGAGGAACTCTCCCTGGATCCCCAGCACGTGCGGATGGGCCGCCTCGAAAACGGCGCCGCCGTGCTGGACAACCACCGCCAATGGGGCGGGGTCGGCTCCGTCCTGGGCGTGGTGGAACGGGCCTGGCTCGCCAAAGGCGAGGGCCGCGCCGTGCTCCGCCTCTCCGGCCGCGACGAACTCGCCGGCTTCCGCCGCGACGTGGCCGAGGGCATCGTCCGCAAGATCTCGGTCGGCTACCGCGTGATGGAGTACGACGAGATCGAAGAGGAAAAGGTCAAGGAGCGCAACGGCCGCCGCACGTACCGCGCGGTGGACTGGGAGCCCTTCGAGATCTCCTTCGTCACCGTGCCCGCCGATGACGCGGCTCAAGTCCGCGGCGCACAAGCGCCGGAAACCCATTCCTGTCTCGTTCGTTGCGCCGCACCGGCGCAGCCCGCCCCGTCTGGGGAACAAACCATGACTCGCACTGCCACTCCCGGCGCTCAGCCGGCCACTCCCACCCCGGCTGTGCCCGCGCAACCGGCCATTCCCGACGGCGCGCAGCGCGCCGCGGAACCCGCGCCGGCGCCGGCGGTCTCGACGGACGCCATCGCCGACCAGGCCCGCGCGGCCGAGCGCCAGCGCACCGAGCTGGTGCGCAGCCTGTGCGCCAAGCACGGACTCGAGCGCGGCGTCGAAGACGAGCTGCTCAAGAGCAACCTGGGCGAGGACGCGATCCGAACCAGCGTGCTCGAGAAGCTCGCCGAGCGCAGCGCCGCCACGCCGATCGCCGGCCAACTCCGCGTGACCGTGGACGAGCGCGAGAAGGTGCGCGCCGTCGTCTCCAACTCGATCCTCCACCGGGCCTTCCCGGCGCAGCACAAGCTGATGGAGGGCGCCGGCGACTTCCGCGGCCTGTCCCTGCGCGAGCTGATGCGCGACGTGCTCGAGCGCGAAGGCGTCCGCACCCGCGGCATGAGCCTGAACGAGCTCACCACCCGCGGCTTCCATTCCACGTCGGACTTCCCGCTGATCCTGGCCGACGTGGCCAACAAGTCCATGCTGCAGGGCTACGCCGCGGCCCCGCGGACCTTCCTGCCGTTCTGCCGCCAGGCGAACGCGCCGGACTTCAAGGACGTGCACCGCATCCAGCTCGGCGAATTCCCGAAGCTGGAGAAGGTCGGCCAGTCCGGTGAGTTCAAGTCCGGCACGATCAGCGAGAAGGAGGAGAAGTACCGCCTGGCCACCTACGGCAAGATCGTCTCGATCAACCGCCAGGTGATCATCAACGACGACCTGGCCGCGCTGACCCGCATCCCGCAGACCTACGGCTGGGCTGCGGCCGACCTCGAGAGCGACACCGTCTGGGGCATCATCACGGCCAACGCCGCGATGAGCGACGCCGTGGCGCTCTTCCACGCCAACCACGGCAACCTGCAGACCGGCGCCGGCTCGGCGCTGGCCTTGGCCGGCCTGTCCGCGGCGCGCGCCGCGATGATGAAGCAGAAGGCGCTCGACGGCAAGAAGTTCATCATGGTCACGCCGAAGTACCTCCTGGTGCCGGCGGCCCTGCTGACCACCGCCGAGCAGCTGACGACCCAGATCACCGCGGCCGCCAGCGGCGACGTCAACCCCTTCCAGGGCAAGCTGATGCCGATCGGCGAGCCGCGTCTGGACGCCGCCTCCGCGATCGTCTGGTACCTGGCCGCCGATCCGGGCCAGGTCGACACCATCGAGTACGCCTACCTCGACGGCGAGGCGGGCCCGCGCGTGGAGCAGCGCCTCGGCTTCGAGGTCGACGGCCTCGAGATCAAGATCGCGATGGACTTCGGCGCCGCCGCGGTCGAGCACCGCGGGCTCAACAAGAGCGCCGGCGCGTGATCCCACCTGCGGACTGGGGAGGGCGCAAGCCCTCCCGGCCCGCACACTCCAGCCAACCACACCTGCATGAAGAACTACATCCAACCCGGCAAGACGGTCAAGATCGTCGCCGCCGGCACCGTTCTGAGCGGTGCCGTCCAGCTCATCGGCCCCGATCCAGGCGGCCTCGTCGGCATCGCTTGCCACAACGCCCTGGTCAACGAGGACCTCGAGGTCCAGGTCGAGGGCTGCTTCGAGGTGACCAAGAAGACCACGGACGTGGTGGCGGTGGGCGACCCGCTGTACTGGGACCTGTCGGCCACCGAGTTCACGAAGACCGCGACGGCCAACACCCTCGCGGGCATCGCGATCACGGCCGCCGGCAACGGCGTGACCACCTGCGTCATCCGCCTCAACGGCTCGGCCGAAGGCGCCTAAGCCCTGACCGATGACCTGGCCGGCCGCCGCCGCTGCGCTCGGAAGCGCGTGCAGCACCGTCTTCGGAGGGAGCGTCCAGCTCTCACCGAAGGCGGGCGGCGGCCCGCACACCATCACGGGGATCTTCGACGAGAACCACGTCGCGGTGGACGTGGACGCCGGCGTGCCGGTCTCGAGCCTGGGACCGGCCATCGGCGTGAATCTCGCCGACCTGCCGGTGGCACCCGTGAAGGGTGACACCTGGACCATCGGCGGAACGAACTACCTCTGCACCGACGTGCAGCAGGACTCCGAAGGCTTCGCGGTCCTCCTTCTGCAGAAGAAGCCCCAGTGAGCGCCGAACGCAAGCAGCTGCGCGCCGCGATCGTGGCGCTCCTGAAAGCGAGTCCGGCGACGGCCGCCGGCAACCGCGTCTTCGCGAACTCCGCCGTCCCGCTCGCGCAGCAGGATCTGCCCTGCATCCTCGTCTACCCGAAGAGCGAGGCGGCCGAGGAGTTCGACGCGCCGCGCCGCTACCGGCGCAAGGTGCAGATGGTGATCGCGGTGGCTGCCGAGCAAGGCACCGCGCCCGGCGCGGCCGCGCTCGACGACGTGCTCGACGACATCTGCGCGCAGATTGAGACCAAGATCTTCCTCGATGAGCTGATCGGCGGGAAGGCCGCCGACTCGATGCTGACCGGCATCGAGTTCGATTTCTCCGGCGAAGGCGAGAAGGCGATCGGCTGCGCTCGCATGACCTTCGAGATGGAGTACTTCACCGACGCGCCGGTCGACCAGTCCGGAACCTTGGAGCCGCTCGAGGAGGCCGGCACCAAGTGGGACATCCCGCCGAGCACTCCGCCCTCGGTGGATGCCGAAGACCTCATGGAGCTGCCGCAGCCGTGATGCACGTCAAGCCCGCCCGCGAAGGCCTGATCGTTCTGGATCCGGCCACCTACACCCCGCTGCCCACCGAGGGCGCGGAGGTCCCGGAGACCTCGTACTGGCAGCGCCGTCTTCTCGACGGCGACCTCGTCCTCGTGACCAAGTCCACCGCACCCGCCGCGCCGAAGGGCGCCCGCGCCCCGAAGGAGTAAGCCATGGTTTCTTTCAACGGCATCCCGAGCACGCTGCGCACCCCGCTGGTCTTCATCGAGTTCGACAAGACCAAGGCCCAGCAGGGTCCGACGATCCAGCCCTACACCGCGCTGGTGCTCGGCCAGCGCCTCACGGCGGGCACCGTCGCGGAGAAGGTGCCGACCCTGGTCACCAACGCCGACCAGGCCGCGCTCTACTTCGGCGCCGGCTCGATGCTGCACGGGATGGCCCGGGCGCTGTTCGAGAACAACCAGGTCACGAAGGCCATCTTCTGCGCGATCAACGACGCCGGCGGCGGCGTGAAGGCCTCGGGCACCCTGACGTTCACCGGCCCGTCCACGGCCGCGGGCACGCTCTACCTGCACATCGCCGGCTACCGCCTGCTCGTGGCCGTCGCGAGCGGCGCTTCCGCGACCACCATCGCCACCGCCGTCGCGGCCGCCATCAACGCCGCCACCTACCTGCCGGTGACGTGCACCTCGAACTTGGGCGTGGTCACCGTGACCGCGCGCAATGCCGGCACGCTCGGCAACTCGCTCGACATGCGCGTCAACCACAACGCCGGCGAGAACCTGCCGGCCGGAGTGGGCCTGACCGTGGTGGCGCTCACCGGAGGCACCGGCGATCCGGCGGTCACCGAGTTCTGGCCGATCCTGGGCGACGAGCACTACAACGTCATCGCCTTCCCCTGGCTGGACTCCACGAACCTCTCTGCCCTCGACACCGAGCTCGAGGACCGCGCGGGCCCGCTGCGCATGATCGAGGCGATCGCGGTCACCGCGAAGAACGACACGCACGCGAACCTGATCACCTTCGGCGACGGCCGCAACTCCGGCTACGTCACCACCGTGGGCATCAAGGGCAGCCCGACTCCGCAGTACGAGCGCGCCGCGGCCGTCGCGGGCATCATCGCCCTCCACGGCAACATCGACCCGGCGCGCCCGTTCCAGACCCTCGAGGTGCGGGGCGTGATCGCGCCGAAGGTGACCGACCGCTTCACCCGCGCGGAGCGCAACCTGCTGCTCTGGGACGGCATCGCCACGACCTTCGTGGATGCCGCCGGCGTGGAGCGCATCGAGCGCCTGGTGACGAACTACCAGGAGAACGCCTACGGCGCTGCCGACACCGCGCTGCTGGACGTCAACACGGTCCTCACCCTCGGCTACCTGCGCTACGACTTCCGCGCCTCCTTCACGAACGCCTACCCGCGGCACAAGCTCGCGAACGACGGCGTGCGCGTCGGGCCCGGCCAGGCCATCGTCACGCCGAACACCGCGAAGGCCTGGTGCCTGACGAAGTTCCGGCAGTGGGAGCAGCTCGGCCTGGTCGAGGACTTCGACGCCTTCAAGAAGAACCTGGTCGTCGAGCGCAACATCTCGGACCCGAACCGGCTCGACTTCATGCTCCCGCCGGATCTCATCAACCAGCTGCGCGTGGCGGCCGTCCAGATCGGCTTCCGCGTGTAAGAGGAACCACCCATGGCTCAGACTCGCATCGGCGGAATCATCAACGTCAAGATCAGCGGTGTCCTGCACCGCGCGAAGGGCAGCTGGTCCTACAACCTCGGCCTGCCCAAGCGCGAGGCTGTGGTGGGCTCCGACGCCGTCCACGGCTTCAAGGAGACGCCGCAGGCCGCCTTCGTGGAGGGTGCCATCACGGACTCATCGGATCTGGACCTGCGCGCGCTCGTCAGCGCGACGAACGCCACGGTCACCCTCGAGCTGGCCAACGGCAAGGTGATCATCCTGGAAGGCGCGTGGTACGCCGGGGATGGCACGGTCACCACCGAGGAAGGCGAGATCGAGGTTCGCTTCGAGGCCGCCACCGGCGAGGAGGCCTGATCCATGTCCGGAAATCGCGACATCAAGCTGAAGGTGCCCATCCAGCACGGAACCAGCTCCATCGAGGTTCTGACCATCCGCAAGCCGAAGGCGAAGGAGCTGCGGCCGATTCCGTTGCAGCCGAACTACGGCGACCTCCTGAACCTCGCCGCGGTGCTCAGCGGCCAGCCGGCCAGCGTCATCGACAAGCTGGAAGTCGAGGACGCGATGGAAGTCATCGGGGTGGTCGGGGGTTTTTTTCCCGATTCCCCCGCAACTGGCGGCTGATCCTCGGCCAGTTCGCTGACCGGTGGCACTGGCCGCCGGCGGCGCTCGATGAGCTCGATGCCGACGACATCGTGTTCTGGGCCGGCGTGGCCCAGGACCTGAACGCACGCTGATGGCCAAGAAGTTCCCGCTCTCGATCGTGATCGGCGCCGTGGACCGCGCGAGCGGGCCGGTGGCGCGGGCCACGAACAAGATCGACCGGTCGCTGATGCGGCTGTCGCTGCCGGTCCTGAAGCTGCAGCGCTCGATGGGAAACCTTGCACGGGCCTCCGGGCTCGACAAGGTGGGCCTGAGCCTGAAGAACTCGGCCGTCCAGGCGCGCGCCTTCGGCAGCGCGCTCGGCGGAGCCCTGACCAAGCTGACGCTGTTGGGTGGCGCGGCCGTGGCATTGGGTGGCTCGCTCCTCAACAGCTTCGCCCGCGCCGGCGAGTCCGCGTTGATGACGGCCAAGAAGCTCGGCGTCGGCGTGGAGTGGCTGCAGGAGTGGCAGTACGCCGCGCGCCAGGCCGGCCTCGAGGGCGAGACCTTCTCGAACGGGATGCGCTACCTGTCGAAGCAGATCGGCGAGGCGGCCGCTGGCCAAGGCTCAGCGGAGGCCGCCTTCAACGCGCTCGGGATCGCCGTGAAGACCGCGGAGGGCAACACCCGCGCGCTGCCCGACGTGCTCGACGAGACCATCAAGAAGCTCGGCGCGCTCGAGGATGCGAACCTCCGCAACGCCCTTGCCGCCCGGATCTTCGGCCGCAGCGCCGGCATCGAGATGGTGCCGCTGCTCGAGCAGGGCGCCGCGGAGACCGAGCGCCTGCGCGCCAGGGCGCGCGAGCTCGGCATCGTCCTGAGCGATGACGTCGCCAAGGCCGGCGATGACTACATGGACACGCTCGACGAGCTGAAGAGCGCGGGCGCGGGCGCGCGCAACGCCTTCCTCGGCGCGGCGCTCCCGGTCATCACGCAGCAGCTGCAGAAGTTCACGGCCTGGATCGTGGCCAACCGCGGCAAGATCGCGGAGTGGGGCCAGCTCCTGGCGGAGAAGATCCCTGCCGCGCTGCGCCGCACCGGCGAAGGCCTGACGGCGGTCTGGAAGGCGACGGAGCCGCTCCGCAACGCGCTGCAGAGTCTGGCTGACCGGTTCGGTGGCGCGAACGTCGCCGCGGTGGCACTGGGCCTGGTGCTGTTCGGGCCGGCCCTGGTGTCCGCTCTTGCCCTGACGAAGGCGATGGCCGGCCTCGTCTGGAGCATCGGCAAGGTGGCCATCACCATGGCCACGACGCAGATCGGCGGCACGAGTTTCATCGGGTTCCTCAAGCTGATGGCGATCGGCTGCTGGGGTGCCGTGAAGGCGGCCTGGGCGCTGACCATCGCGCTGCTCTCGAATCCCTTCACCTGGCTGATCCTCGGCATCACCGCGGCGATTGCCGCGATCGTGATCTTCCGCAAGAAGATCTGGGACTTCCTGAAGGTGGTCGGCGGCGCGATCTGGGGCGCCATGAAGGCGATCGGCGGCTGGCTGATCGCGCCCTTCCAAGGCGCCTGGGATTTCCTGACCGGGTTCGTCCGCTGGATCCCGAACGCGGTCGGCGGCGCGCTGGACTGGGTGGCGAACAAATTCCAGTGGCTCGCCTCCTTCCTGCCGGACTGGGTCGAGAAGAAACTGGGCTTCGGCGGCGACGTGCAGGTGCAGATCGGCGATCAGGAGATCTCGCCGGTCGTGGCCGCCGGCGGCGGCGTCGTGCGGCAGGAAGCGCACGTGCGCCTCGACATCGCCGGCCTGCCGAAGGGCTCGCGCGTGCGCAACGAGAGCAACTCTGGCGTGCCGCTCGACATGACCCTCGGCTACTCGAACACCACCCCGGGCTGATCCACCCATGGCCTGGCGCGACAGCCTGCTTCCCGCCACCTTCCGCGGCGCCCACTTCAAGGTGGAGGCCGCCGAGAGCGAGTTCGGCCGGCGCGCGGTGCGCCACGACTTCCCGCAGCAGGATCTCCCCTACTACGAGGACATGGGCCGCAAGGCCCGCGCCTTCACGCTGACGGCCTTCGTGGTCGGCGAGTTCTACAAGGTCCAGCTCGACGCCCTGCTGCGAGCCTGCGAGGCCGAAGGCCCGGGAGAGCTGATCCACCCCTACCGGGGCACGGTGCGGGTGCAGTGCCTGGGCGTCTCGCTCAGCGAATCCACCGCCGACGGGCGCATGGCCCGCCTGAGCCTGACCTTCGGCGAGGCCGGCGCACTGCGCTACCCGACCGTGGAGCGCGACCCGGGCACCTCCGTTACCGTCGCCGCCTCCGCGCTGCAGCAGCTCGCGCAGCTGGAGTTCGAGCAGGACCTGCGCGTGACCGGCAAGCCCGAGTACGTGCGCGCGGCCGCCTCGAACGAGACCCAGGTCTTCGCGAAGGCCGTGGAGCAGCTCGACGCCTTCGGCGGCGCCGTGGACAAGGTGGCCGACCTGCGCCGGCGGATCAGCGCGCTGTTCCGGGATGCCGTCGAACTGGTCACGAAGCCGGGCGACCTGGCGCGCGAGGTGGACCAGACCGTCCAGGGCATCGTCAGCGCCTCGGGCAGCGACACGATCGCGCTCCTCTCCCTCCGCCGCCTGATGGATTGGCGGCCGTTCCTCCACGACGACGCCGACGCGGCCCACAACGCCCGCACGGTCGGCAGCCTGGTGCGCCGCTCTGCCATCCTCGCGGCCGGCCGCACGGCCTCTGGAGCCGCCTACGAGACGCGCAAGGACGCGCTGGCCATGCGCGACGCCCTGACCGACGCGATCGACTCTGAGGCCGAGACGGGCTCCGACGCCGCCTTCCAGGCCCTGATGGACCTGCGCACGGCCGTCTGCAGCGCCGTGCCGCCGCCAGACCAGGAGCTTCCGGACCTGGGCAGCGTGACGCTGGCGACCGCCACTCCTGCACTGGTGCTGGCCTACGAGCTCTACGGCGACCCGGCGCGCGACGTCGAGATCCTGCGCCGGAACAAGGTGCGCCACCCGGGCTTCGTGCCGGCGAGTACTCCGCTGGAGGTCCTGGTCGATGCGTGACGAGCTGAAGCTCGTGATCCGCGGCCAGGTCTACCGGGGCTTCGAGTCGATCTCCGTCACCCGCACGCTCGAAGCGGCCGCGGGCTCCTTCTCCACCACCGTCAACACGAAGAAGCCTTGGCCGATCCTGCCGGGCGACGAGCTGACGCTCTTCCTGGGCACCCAGCAGGTCGCGCGCGGCTTCGTGGACAAGGTGGCGCCCGAGCTGGCGGAGAGCGGCCGCCGCATCCAGGTCGAGGGCCGCGACCGCACTGCCGAACTGGTCGACTGCTCGGCGGACCTCGAGCTGGGTTCCGAGTGGGACCGCTCGCCGCTCGAGCAGATCGTGGGCGACCTGTGCGGGCCGTTTGGAATCCAGGTGGTCAACGAGCTGCCGGCGATCGAGCCCTTCCCCCTGTTCTCGCTGCAGCCTGGCGAGACGGCCTGGGAGGCGATCGAGCGCGCCTGCCGGCTGCGCGGGATCCTGGCCTTTGCGAATGGTGCAGGCAACCTGGTGCTCACCCGGCCAACGCGCACCCGTGAGGACGAACTCCTCCGCGAGGGCTTCAACATCAAGGCCGCCAGCGCGTCCCTCGACTACTCGGAGCGCTTCAACGAGATCATCGTCCGCGGTCAGCAGTTCGGGACGGACGAGGCCTACGGCGAGCAGGCCGCGCAGCTCGAGGGCAAGGCCTTCGACCCGGCCATCCGCCTCCAGCGCCGGCTCGTGATTCTCGCCGAGGGCGGGGTCTCGGACGGCAGCGCGCAGTTGCGCGCCCAGTGGGAGGCGACGACGCGCGCGGCGCGCTCCACCAAGGTCACGATCGAACTGCAGGGCTGGAGCCAGCGCTCCGGGAAGCTCTGGGCGCCGAACCAGCTCGTGCCGGTGGACGTGCCCTCGCTCGAGCTCGCCGGCGACCTGCTGGTCTCCTCGGTGACCTTCGGCCTCTCGGATGTCGAGGGCAGCACGACGCGGCTCGAACTGATGCGCCCGGACGCCTTCACTCCGCAGCCGATCGTGGAGGAGGAGCAGGATCCCTTCCGCGAACTCGTGGAGGCGGACGAGTGATCCAGGCCCTGCGCGCCTTCACGCGCCCGATCTGGCGCCGCATTCTCCTGCTGCTCTCGCGCGGCGTCGTGCGCCTGGTGGACGACGGGCCCGGGCTCCAGGCCATTCAGGTGGACCTGCTGAAGGGCGAGGTGCGCGACGAGCTCGAGCGCTTCCAGGACTACGGCTTCACCTCCGTGCCGCACGCGGGCGCCGAGGTCCTCGCTGGCTTCCTCGGCGGCAGCCGAGACCACGGCGTGATCCTCGCCGCGGCCGACCGCCGCTACCGGGTCAAGGGCCTGACCGCCGGCGAGGTGGCCATCTACACCGACGAGGGCGACGTCATCCACTTCAAGCGCGGCCGGGAGATCCTGGTCCTTGCCGGCGGCCTGGTGCGCATGCAGGCGCCGATGGTGCGCATCGAGGGCAACCTGGTCGTGACCGGAGACGTGACCGATCGCGACGGCCAGTCGGACTCGACGACCATGCGGTTCATCCGGAGCCGCTTCAACGCGCACGTGCACGAGAACCCCGAGGGCGGCAACGTCGGGCCGGCGAACCCGCAGTTCCCGACGTGAGCGCGCGCCGCATCTTTCAACAGAGCGCCGGCAGGGAGCCCGGCACGTGGCGCCTCTGGGCCCTGGGCAGTCGGGTGCGCGTGATCGTGGTCTGCCCCACCTGCAAGGTGGAAAGCACCCTGGAGCACGAGGTGCGCACCAACGGCGACGTCGAGCCTTCCGCCGTCTGCCCGCATGCCGGCTGCACCTTCCACGAATACATTCAACTCGAGGACTGGCCGGGGATGCACTTGCTGCTCGCTTCCTAGGTGCCTTCGAAAGGGCAGATTCCTGGCAGTTCTCAGCCTCGAAATGCACCTTGAATGGAGCCGCGGCCACCTTCTAGGGTGAACTCGGCATGGTTGATCAGGAAATCGCACAGGTCCCAGGAACTCTTTCCGAAGAGCCAGCCCTCGACGATTGGCTCGAGATCCAGGACAAGTCCGACGTCACCGACGGCGTGCGCGGCACGTCGAAGAAGATGGAGGCCCGGTGGCTTCCTGGGCGGAGTGGTAACAGCCTGCCGGCGGCGCGCCTGCAGGCGAGCCAGACGGACATCCTGTTCGGCCGTTTCAGCGCCGGCGCCGGCGCCGGCCAGGAGGTGACCTGCCGCGCGCCCGGCCGGGCCATTCTGGCCGCGGCGTCCGTCGCGGAGATTCGGGACGGGCTGGGCCTGCTCTCGATGGCTCTGCAGGCCGCCGGCGCTGTCGCCATCACCGGCGGCGCGATCACCAACACGACGATCGACGGCGTCAACATCAAGCAGTACGTCGACAACCTCGTCACCGGCCTCAAGTGGAAGCAGACCGTCATCGCCGCCACCACCGCGGCCGGCACGCTCGCGACCGACTTCGAGAACGGCGACACGATCGACGGCGTCGTTCTGGCGACCGGTGATCGCATCCTGATCAAGAATCAGGCGGCCGGCGCGGAAAACGGCATCTACGTCGTGGCGGCGTCCGGCGCGCCCACCCGCGCGGCCGATGCGGACGCGGGGTCCGAACTCGTCAGCGCGACGGTGTTCGTCGAGCAGGGCACGGTCAATGCCGATCTCGGGTTCCTTTGCACGAACAACGCGATCACCCTCGGCGTGACCGCCATCGTGTTCGTGAACTTCAACGCCTCGGTCGCCGGCGCGCTGCTGGCGACGAACAACCTGTCCGACCTGGCCAACGTCGCCACTGCGCGCAGCAACCTGGGTCTCGGCGCGCTGGCGTTGCTTGCCAGTGTCGCGACCGCCAATCTGGACGCCGGCGCGGTGAGCCTTGCGAAGATGGCCAACGTGGCCGAGCGCGGGTTGTTCCTGCGCACCACCGCCGGCACCGGCGCGCCGGAGGTTCAGGTCATCGCCGCGGACGTCGCCACCCTTCTCGCTGCGGCGGACTACGCCGGGATCCGCACCCTGCTGAGCCTCGGCACCATGGCCCTGCTGGCCGCGCCCAGCGGCACGCCGGTCGGCACCACCGACACGCAGACGCTGACCAACAAGCGCATCACGTCGCGCGTGCAGACGGTTGCCAGCGCCGCCACGGTGACGCCGAACGCGGACGCCGACGACGCTGTGATCATCACAGCGCAGGCCGAGGCGCTCACCCTCGCGAACCCCTCCGGCACGCCGACCGAAGGCCAAAAACTCCTGATCCGGATCAAGGACAACCTCACGGCCCGGGCCATCAGTTACGGCAGCCAGTACCGGGCTCTCGGCAACACGCTGCCGACGCCGACGACGCTCGGAAAGATCCTCTACCTCACGCTGATCTGGAACTCGGCCGACACGAAGTGGGATCTCGTGGCGAAGACGGAGCAGGCCTAATGCCGATCACCTGGGTTGCCGACGCGGCCGGCGGCACCAACCCGTCGATCTCGACCACCATCACGATCCCGACCGTGGCCGTGGACGACGTGGCCATCCTGGTCGTCTCGATGAGCGCCACGGCGGTGGACCCGGTCGTCACGGACAACGACTCGGGCGGCAACGCCTGGGCCAAGATCGACGGCCTCGGCGCCGCCGGCGACAACGTGACCGTCTGGTGGAAGCGCATGACCAGCGCGAGCAGCGCGAAGGTCGTGACCATCACCGACGGCGTCGGCGAGACGGCGGACAGCATGAGTGCGGCGCTGACCGTTTTCCGCGGGGTCTCGACCGTGGCCGTGCCCTACGAGGCGGTCTCCGTCGAAGGCAACGCCGCCGGCAACGAGACGCACGCCAGCATCACCACGCTCTCCGCCGGCGCCATGGTGGTCTTCTGCCTGGGCGAGTCGGACAACAACGCCGTCACGGCCGTTGCCGCGGCGAATACGCCGCCCGGAACTCTGACGGTGGGCGGCAGCCACGCCTCGAGCGCCGGCAACGACACTGCCGTCGGAATCCTCTTCAACCCGATGGAGTCGCCGGGCGCCACCGGCGCCGTCACCTGGGCCATGACCGACGCGGCCTGCGCGACCGTGCTGTTCGCGCTGAAGCCGCTGGACTCGGGCGGCAAGATGATGGCCGTGCTCTAGCCATGGTGACCTACCGCGTCACCACTTCAGGCGCGCGCCGGGTCACCAGCTCGGGCGCAGCGCGCGTGCTCTCGACCAGCGAGATCGCGCCGGCGCTGCTGCCGTTCAGCCCCTATCTGGGCTTTCACGCGGACGAGGACAACGGCAACGACGATCCGGCGCTCGTCACGGTCATCTTCGACGCCTGCCGCGTGACGCCGGCGAGCGCGAACGGCGCCATGGCCCTCTGGCGCCACCTCGATCACTCGAACTACACCGACCTCCAGCCGCAGCGCGCGGCCGCGGCGGCACTGGGCTACGCGTCGCCCACCATCATCGTCGTGCCGTTCACGAACGGGGAGCCTGGCACGAACGACGAGGCGGAGAACCTCGACGCGCTGGATTTCCTCGCCGAGACGGTGGCGCTCTACGCCGCGGAAAATCCGATCTTTGGTTTCGGCAACCTGACCGCCGAGAACTTCATGCCGGGGGCGCTGCCCAAGGATCGGGCCGCTGCGTGGTTCGCGCTCGAGGCGCGCGCCTTCAAGATCATCTCCGACCTCGGCTTCCGCTGGTGCGCCACCGACGACCTCGGCCTCAACGAGCTGGTCCGCAACATCACCAAGCGCCGCGCCGCCTGGGCGCTCGAGGGCCTCGACCCGGACGATTGCGAGTACCTCTGCGCGCACTGCTATGTGGATGCCGGCTGGGTGCCGGCGCACTATCTGCTGGCGCAGGAGTCTCTGCGGCGAGCCCAGGTGACCACGCCAATCCGGATGACCGAGCTCGCCTTCGGCTTCCTCGGCGTCGGCTTCACGGACGAGGACAAGCCCTGGCTCCTCACCGAGTTCCAGCCGGGGAATCCGCCGGGCTACCCCGCGCATTCGCTGACCTGGACGCGCCTGATGATGGAGTGGTGCCACGCCAACGGCATTCACGCCCTCATCTTCGACCAGACGCGCTACCAGAAGGCCGGCGAGTGGACGAGCTGGGGCGAGATCTACACCGAGTTTCAGAACCTGCAGCCGGCCTTCGTGGCGCCGCCGGTCGGCACGCTCTGGTTCAAGCGCACGAGCGCCGCGCAGCGCGCCTATTCGCTCCGCCTCTCGAATGGCGGCACGGTGGAGCAGGCCACCGCCGCGGCCGAGCGCGTCAAGGCGGGCTACCTTTTCACCATCGTGGACGAGCCCGCCGCCGCGTCCACGGCCAGCCTTCGTGAGCTCGCTGACGTGCGCCTGGAGATCTCCGAAGACGGCGCCGACCTGGCTCTCGAGAACGGCGATCTCGCGCTCGAGCAAGGTCTGGCCAGCTCGGCGCTCGTGAGCCTCTTCAGCGACGCCCGCGCGCCGGCGTCGGTGACGCTGCCGGAAGGCGGCTCGCGGCGCGGCTTCTGGGGCGAGAGCGCCGAGGAGGGATTCGGCAGCCTGCTCTGGCTGCTCGATCGTGAGAAGGTGACGCCGACGACGATCGAGCGCATGCGTGCCTACGCGGCGGACTCGCTGCAGTGGCTGGTGGACGAGGGCATCGCCGATCAGGTGGACGTCGTGGCCGAGCGCGGCAACACCCACCAGGTGAATCTGCTGGTCCAGCTGCGGCGCGGGGAGGCCCGCCGGTGGGAGCGCGTTTGGGCCGGAACGGACGCGGATCCGCGCGTCATTTCGGGGTTGCGAGTGCAGATCTTGACCTTCTAGGGTGAGGCCATGCCTTTTGCGCGTCCGGGGCTGGCGGACCTGATCCCGCGGGTCGAGGGGGAACTCTCGAGCCGGCTGGGAGTCGGGCCGCTGCTCAAGCGCTCGGTGCTCAAGGTGCTGGCCCGCGTGTTCGCCGGCGCCTCGCACCTGCTCCACGGCCACCTCGACTGGACGGCGCGCCAGGTGATGGTCGACACGGCGGAGAAGGAGCACCTCGAGCGCTGGGCGAGCATCTGGGGCATCTCGCGCAAGGCCGCCACCTTCGCCACCGGCACCGTGCTGCTCACCGGCAACGACGGCGCCGAGATCCCGTCCGGCACCGCGATCCAGCGGGTGGACGGCACCCGCTACCTGACCCAGGCCACCGTGCTCATCGCCGGCGGCGAGGCTGAGGTGGACGTCGCGGCCGAGCTCTCCGGCACCGCCGGCAACGAGGCCGCGGCCGTCGCGGTCTCGCTGGTCTCCCCCATCTCAGGCGTCGCCTCGGTCGCCGAGGTGGGCGCCGACGGCATCGTGGGCGGCGAGGACCCGGAGGAGGACGAGGCGCTGCGCGGCCGCGTGCTCGCGCGGATGCGCGCCGCTCCCGCCGGCGGCGCGGTGCACGACTACGAGGCCTGGGCGCTGTCCGTGCCGGGCGTGACGCGCGTTTGGGTGCGGCCCGGCTGGACCGGCGTCGGCAGCGTTGGCGTGCTCTTCGTGCGCGACGACGACGAGGACATCATTCCGACCGAGGACCACGTCACCGAGGTCGAGGAGGCCATCGAGGAGCTGCGCCCGGTGACCGCCGACGTCGTGGTGCTCGCGCCGGCGGCGCTCGAACTGGACCTGACGATCGACCTGAGCCCGGACAGCGCGGTCGTGCGCGCCGCGGTCGAGGCCTCGCTCCGGGCCTTCATCAAGCGCGAGGCGGAGCCGGGCGGCACGCTGCGCCGCAGCCGGATCAGCGAGGCCATCAGCGTCGCCGCCGGCGAGTCGCACCACACCCTCACCCTGCCGGCCGCCGACGTCGTCGCCGGCGCCGGCGAGCTCGTCGTGCTCGGCGACATCACCTGGTCGTGATCGCGGGCAGCACTATCCAGGGCTACCGCGAGATGCTGCTCGCGCTGCTGCCGCCTGGCCGCGTCTGGAATCGCCAGCCGGGCTCGGTGCTCGCGCGCCTGTTCGAAGCCTTCGGCGTCGAGCTCGCGCAGGTCGAGGAGCGCGGCAACGAGCTGATCGCGGAGTGCGATCCGCGGACCACCGCCGAGCTGCTCACCGACTGGGAGCGCGTGCTCGGCCTGCCGGACCCGTGCACCGGCCCGCTTGATTCGCTGACGCTGCGCCGCAACGCGATCCTCCTGCGCCTCGGCGAGCTCGGCGGCCAGTCGATCAACTTCTACGTCGGCCTGGCCGCGCGGCTGGGCATCGAGATCACGATCGAGGAGTTCGACGCCTTCCAGGTCGGCCTCCCGGTCGGCCAGCCCCTGAACGGCGAGGACTGGGAGTTCGCCTGGCAGGTCAACGCGCCGGAGGTCACGGTCACGCCCTTCACGGTGGGCGCGAACGCCGCCGGCGATCCGCTCGCGAGCTGGGGCAACGAGCTGCTCGAGTGCGCCTTCGAGCGCGCGAAGCCCGCCCACACCGTCGTCATCTTTGCCTACGCCTAGTCATGCATAAAATCAACACCGCCGGCGCCACTGCCGAGAACGAGTTCACCGAGGGCAACCCTGGAAGCGGAGTGCCGGCGACGGTCGTCGGCGCGGCCTGGATGAACAGCGTGCAGCGCGAGCTCGTGGCTTGCGTGGAAGCCGCGGGTCTGGAGCTGGATGAAGACGACGACGGGCAGCTGCTCGAGGCGCTGCAGACGCTCGGCCTCGTGCGGTCGATGAAGAACGGCGACACCGTCTTCAGCCTGCCTTCCGCCGGTGGCCATGCGCTGCTGAAGCACCTGACGGACGGAGCGAAGCTCCGCGTCGAGTCGGGCGTCGCGAACGCGCTGGCCGCGCTCGAGTTGGTCGAGCCGGGCGTCGGCCGCGGCTGGAACGCCGCCGCCGGCGCTGCCTCCGAGGTGCTGCAGTTCGGCTTCCGAGCGCTCGCCGCCGGCGCGTTCGACGCGAAGATGACGATGGACAAGAACGGGTTTCTGAACTCGATCGGCGGCTCGTCCAAGTCCACCACCGGCTGGGTCCGGATGCAGAACGGAATGATCCTGCAGTGGGGCCGTATCACCACCACGATCAACCCGGGCGACGCCTCCGTCGTGGTCACGCTGCCCTTCGCCTTCCCGACCGCCTGCTACTTCGCGATGGCCTGCCCGCGAAACAGCACGCCGGACGCCTCCCAGGGTTGCTGGGCCGAGGTCCGCACCTTCACCCAAACCCAGCTGACCCTGTACGCGCAGTACAGCGGCGCCGGCGCTAACAACATGGAGGGCCTCTACTGGATGGCCCTCGGAGAGTAATCCCATGGCCAAGAAGGCTGCCTACAACGCCGGATCCACGCTCGTCGAAGGCTTCTACGACGACTCCATCCACACCTCGATTCCCTCGCCCAGCCTCGCGCTCTCGGACGAGGAGTACTCGAACGCGCTCGCGCAGCAGGCCGCCGGCAAGGTGCTGAAGGTCATTGCCAGCGCGATGGACTACTCCGACCCGGCGATCGTGCTCGCCGACTACAAGGCCCAGAAGAAGCGGGTGGTGGACGCGCAGGCCCGGCGGGAGTTCAACCGCCACCACGACTTCGACAACGCCGGCTTCATCGCCTACCAGCTCAAGCTGACGGAGTACATGTTCGCGAAGGACGACGGCACGCCCACCGCCGGCGAGTACCCGATGCTCAAGGCGCAGGCCGACGCGGACGGCGTCAGCCTGGCCGACGCCATCACGGCCTTCGGCACGGCGCACGGCACGCTGACCGGCCTGCTCGACAACATCGAGGTGGTGCGCCTGAACACCCGCGAGGCCATCGACGCGGCCGCCGACGTCGCCGCCGTGAATGCCCTGATGGCCGCGATCGCGTGGCCGGCGTAGCCGTGCCCGGTTCGATCGTCGGCCTGGTCAGCGATGCCGGCGCCGCCGCGCTGGCGGCCGCCGGCGTGCTGGGTGCGGACGAGCTGGGGATCCCGCTCGGCATGGAGCAGGTCACCGGAGGCGTCGTGGCTTTTCTGATTCTGCGCGAGGTGTTTGCCTTCTTGCGCGAGCGCTACGGCCGCAACGTGCAGCACGACGACAGCACGGAGCGCCTGCAGGTGCAGAAGAACATCCACGACGTCCTCCAGCAGCAGACCCAGATCCTCGCGCGCATGGAGGAGAGCCAGGCGCAAATCCTGGCGATCACCACGCAGTACCAGGCCACCGGGATCTGCCCGCTTACGGATCCGCTGGAGCGCCAGCAGACTATCCGCGACATTGGAGACGAGGCTCGGCGGCCGCGCTGATCAGGTTTTCTTCAGCGGCGCGGCCTTGAGCACCAGGCGGTGGCCGAGGGCGTGCAGGATCTCCGCGAGCTTCGTCACGGTGAGGTTCTGCGCGCCGGAGAGGTAGACGGTCACGGTCGGCTGCGACACGCCGAGCAGCTTCGCCAGCGCGGTCTTCGTCAGCTTCTTCTTGGCCATGAGGTTCGAGATCAGGTCGGCCGCCTCGATCCTCGCGCCGACGGCCTCCCACTGGCGGGGATCCGCGGCGCGGACTTTCTCCGCGTAGGATTTCGTTTTCATTTTGGTGTTGGGCTGGAAGTGTAAGAGTGCGCGATCCGGTTACCCGGGGCGCGCGAGGTGTTCGGTCAGGATGCGCTGTGCGCGCTCCAGTTCCTGCGGGGGCCACACGTCCTTTTTCTTCGTGAAGCCGTGCAGCAGGAACCACACCTGGCCGCGGCGGTAGCAGGAGATCCGCGCCTGGTGCGCTTTGATCTCGAAGATCGGGGCGACCACCATGCGGAAGTGCTCGCGGTTCGGGATCGCGCCGGTCGCCGCGAGGCGCTCGCAGCGGCGCAGCACTTGGATCCGCTCGTCGAGCGCGGCGACCTGATCCAGGTAGACCCGCGCGTGTTGGATTCCCGCCGCGTCGGCGGCGAAGCGCACCGCGAACTTCGCGCCGGGCGCCACTACGTCGTTCTCGTTTCTTTCCATAGTATATATACTAAGTATGCGGCGGCCGGTTACAAGGGAAATCCAGGAAATCCGGGGGGAGGGTGTCCGGTTTCCCCGCCTCATCCGAGGGCCCGAAATAGGAACGGGCTGCCGGTCGGGCAGCCCGTTGGGCCTCCTGGAGCTTCCCGCGCCCGCCTAGGTCACCCTGCCGGCGGCGGCGCGCAGGGCGCGCGCTCGCCCCCACTCGGCCGCGCCGGCGGCCGCGAGCAGCCCCAGCGGCCCCAGGATCTGACCCAGCCCGGTGCCTCCCAGCAGGCCGGCGGTGGTGCCGCTGGCCGCGGCCGCGGCCTCCCGCGCCGCATCGGCGGCAGCGCGCGTCTCCGCCGCAGCGCGCTCAGCAACGGCCAGGCGCTCCTCGATGGCCGTCAGGGCCGGCGGCGCCGGCGCGGCGGCGAGCAGCTTGGCCAGCTCGGCGCGCGTGGCCTCCGCCGCGGCGAGCGCGGCCGCCACCTCGGCCGCCTTCTCCACACTCTCGCCGGCGGTGGCCTCGGCGGCGGCGACGCGCGCCTCGGCCTCGGCCGCGCGGCGCGCCAGGTCCTCGAGCGCCGCGGCCCGCTCCGCGGCGGCGGCCGTCAGCTGGACCTCGAGCAGCGCCTTCTCCGCGCGGGCCTGGTCCAGCTCGAGCTGCGCGGCGGCGGCCTTCTCCTCGGCGGCGGCGACGTTGCCGAAGAAGGGCACGTGCGAGCAGGAGAAGCTCGCCACCGTCACGCCGGCGGCTAGGATCAGCGGGACCAGGAGCAGCGCGCGGCCGGCGGTGGGCGGCGGCTTCGGAGCCGCGGCCGCCGGCGGGTCGTCCGGAATGGAGCCGCTCGACTTGCCCTTCGTCACGACGTCGGTCACGGTCTGGCCGGCGATGAACGAGATCACGATCGCGGCGAAGAACTCGCGAAGCTGCTCGGCCACGTCCGGCGGGATGCCGAAGATCGGCATCGATACCGCGACCATCATCAGCATGCCGCCGAGGCCGGCGCGCCAGCGTTTGGAGGAGAGGGCGAAGTTGGAAGGGCTGGGGTTGACCATGCCCTCAACGGTTCAAGACTGCCGGCCTGGAATCAACCCCAATCCTCCTGCGCCCGAATTGCAACGATGGAATCCTGGCCGCATGCTGTTCGCGTGGCACCTGATCCCCCCCAGCTGCGGCGAATTTTGATTGTCGACAAGGTCTATCCCGCGTACTCGAAGCAGTATTTAGAGGTCGCCTGCACCGGAGGGATTCAGGCGGACGATCATCGGCTTGTCCGGCTCTTTCCTATCCCCTTCCGGCTACTCGAGGTCGAGCAGAGGTTCAGGAAATTCCAATGGATCGACTGCGAGGTCAGGCCGGATCCGGCGGACCCACGCCCAAGCACACTTCGTGTATCCGCTGACACCATAAGAGTGGGAACTGCCATCCCGTCGGAGCAAAGTGAAGAAAGGAGGCAGATCATCACCGAGTGCAAGGATCACTTCTCTTCCGTCGAGGAGCTTCTCCGCGCCAACAAGAAGCACCAGACTTCAATCGGAATCGTTCAGCCGGCTGAGATCATCGGTGTGAGAGCCGTGTTGAAGACGGAGGCAGAACGCGAAGAATGGCTTGAGCGGGAACGGACTGTCATGTCCCAGCCTGTCCTCTTTGGCCCACACCCGAAGCCAATTGATTTTCCGTATCTTGCCTTCAAGGTCACGTGGCGCTGCGACGACAAGGAATGCAAAAACCACACCATGAATTTGCACTCGTGGGACATTCACGAACTGGCGCGCAAATACATCAGGGATCCCCAACGAATCGAGAAGGTGGAGGAAGCCATGCGGAAGATGTTGAACTTGGAGAAGTACGATCTCTTTCTCTTCCTGGGAAACTTCAGGACGGTGCAGGTCAATTTCGGTTTGATGTCGGCGATCAGCATCGTGAAACCTGAGATCAAATCTCCTACGCTATTCGATAAGTGAAAAGAGCGAACATCCGAACGAAGAACCAGGCGCCCGCCTGTCATGGAATTGGCTACCAGGGCCAGTCACTGGAGGAACTCTGTTCCAGGCTCAAAAAGGCGAAGGTAGACCTCGTCATCGACGTCCGAGAGCGAGCTTGGAGTCAGAGGCCCGACTTCCGTAAAGGAAAGCTCGAGGATGGCTTGCGACAGGTCGGCATCCGATACGAGCACTTTCCACTTGCCGGCAATCCATACAGGCCACAGAACGGAGAACCGCCCGACTTCAACGCCTGCGCCGCCAAATACCAGAATTACATTGCATCAAAGCCCGAACTTGTAGTAGCCCTCTATCACCTGCTCCTCGATAATCGGGTTGCATTTTTCTGCTATGAGGCGGACTCTGAGCAATGCCACCGCAGTGTGCTCGTGAGTACCATCAAGCAAATGGCCGGAGCCGTGATGTACGAGAATCTCTAATTGGAAGAGACCGGACATTCTATTCCGCGATCCGGCAGCAGTTATTTCTCCTTGCTCTGGTGACGTCGCAGTCGGGCGGGATACTCGTAAACCAGTTTCAGAAGCATTCCTGTGAATTCGAGAACCTCCTCGGCCTCAGCCTTCGAAATTGGGGCCAGTTCATGATTGGCCTTGTTGCCAATGTCCTTGATCTGCTTGACCCAATCTTTACTCTCTTGCGGGATAAAGTTTTTTTCGTCAAGGAAATCTATGTAGAAGGCGAATGCTTTGCCTGATTCCGCCTTCTTTGAAACTGCAATGTGCATCAGGAGCACCCGACAACACATGACCCCAGCCGTGTAGTGCCCACTGCCAACGCAGCCGCGAGCCTCTTTGTAAATTCGTTCAACACCTTCCGTCGGAATATTGTTGACTGACTCACCTGCAGGCTTCGAGGGAAATTGTGTCTTATCGGCCCCCACGAAAGTTGGGTAACTGCAGTAAGGACACAGCACGATCCAGTGATGGAGGTTGCCATTCTGGTCTGAGCAGCCTGCGCCAACGCCACCAGCCACATCGCGCCCGCACCAGGCGCAGGAGAATTTTTGGGCAGGAATGCCTCCTAGATGGGTCCACTGCAAGCCAAGCATGCTACCTCAATCGGAGCCGCGAGGCTTCGGCTTCTGCCTCACGAGGATGTGCACCCCGCGCCGCGCGCCGCGGCCAGGTCCACCTCTCTCCACATCCTGAAGTCCGCCACCACCTGGTCTATTCAACCATGATCGTATTGACCCCAGCGGAAACCGTCAGTGTACAGGTCATTGGAGGAAGCGACGGCTTCCAGATGATGAAACCCAGCCGCCCACCAGGAACAACACCACTAGGCATGCAGATTCCGTTCTCATCCGTGACAAGTGTGGGAAAGGACCTGTACCAGGGGTCATCATCCACGATCGCATAGTCGACGGACATATCTCGTAAAGGATTCGAGGAAGCGTCCACCAGTTTGATCAAGATGACATCGGGGTCATCTGCGGCGGGCGCCCGCATCATTTTGATGGGAGGAATTTCTTCAGCCTGACTATTGGCGTGAGCGTGAGTGGCGACAAAGCAGTACTCAGCCTGCTGCCATGCAGTAATTGAGAGTTCCCCACCGGCAGGTGTTGCCACCTGAAATCGCCCCTCAGCATCCGTGAGGGTCGGAACAGCAACTACAGTGTACATCTCGTTGTCATCTCCATTCGAGAGAGAGGCAATGCCAAGGTCTCGATCGGAGTCATAAAAATCAAAAGCGTCATTGAGCATGAGGACACGGATAATCACCTGAGCGCCTTTCGCAGGCGAGCCATCCGCCCGAAGTATGGAGCCCCTGATGACAGGGCGCTGAATCACCGACACACGCTCTTGGTAAGCGGCACCAGCCATAGTTCGCGCCTCGACGATCTTGGGATGTGTGAGAGGACTAGTAATCCGCATCAGGGCCAATCCAGAACCCGGTAGTGTGACTCTGTATGACTGGTCTGGCGCTCGTTCACACGGAAGCCACTCAATAGCTCCGAACATTGACTCGTATAGGGCCATCCGAAACTGAATGGAGTTGCGAGGATAGATCTTTGAAATCGGTGTCTCCTCTAGATCCAATGCTCTCTCCCAAGTCTGAGGGTCCACGAGAGCTGCTTTCACAGTGGCAGGAGCCGGCAAACCAGTTGTTGCAGACTGGACAAATACTTCCAACCTAGATTGATATGGAATCACGAGTGGCACAGTTGAACCTTCCTCGGGCAGAGCAAACTCCAACCGATATCGGAGTGAGTCAGCGGACGGCAGGCTTGACGCTAAATACTCCAACCAACGAACATTGTCTCGGCTCACCAATGAGCCAACTTCCACATCCTCGTAAGAGCGGTTGATGCGGAGTCTTTCATCATCGACAATCAGCCATGTCTCAGGAGGAATGATGCTCACACCTGTCAATGCATCTGTGAGTACCAGGCGTGCCTTCCCACTTGAAGCCGGACGCCGGTCGATTCCTTCGATTATTCCTGATTCGACTACCTCCGGTGTTGAGTCAGTACGAACCCCCTCGGGATTCTGGATTTCACGCTCCGCAAAGTCACAATACCTAATTAACAGAATGGCGGCTACTAGTGCGGTTAGCACTAGAAAGCCGCCAATCATTCTTTTCCTCATTTGCAAGCTACCAGAGGCGGTCGAATGCGCACGATCCTCTCAATTGCTGTCTTGGACCAGTTTGGTGCTCCTTATCCGAAGACTCGGAGGTAAATGATTGAGCGGAATTGTGCACATGGCGCCCTGCATCAGGTGCCATTGGCTCCGTTGTTGCCATTGGATCCGCCAGGGCTGCCGCCACTACCAGTACCACCAGTACCACCGGTTCCGCCAGTGCCGGGTTGGTCGAGGAGAATCGATCCTGAGCCCGTGATGGTGATCGTGGTATTGCCACCATTACCTCCATTCCCACCATTGCCTCCACTCCCGCCTACGCCTGAGCTCCCGCCTTTCTCGCCACACGTACCTCCAGGAGCTCCGTTGCCGCCATTTCCGCCGTCACCTCCATTACCACCGACGGCAGTTGCCTGGCCGTTCTCGACAACAACTGTTGCATGACCTCCATTGCCACCGGTCCCCCCCGCACCTCCGTCGCCACCCTTTGCTCCCGAGCAGTCATCACTGTTGCAGCCGGTCACGCCATGCCCGGCATGGCCTCCGGCAGTGCCATTACCACCCTGAGCAACGCCGTTAGCGGAGCCGGTCTTGAAAGCGAATGCACTCGCTCCGTTGTTGCCGTTGGTTCCATTAGAACCGCTATCGCCACAGGCCATGATCGGAGAAGCCGCAGGTGACGCCACAGGTGACGCCACAGGTGTTTCACGATGAGTGAGTCCCAAGCTCAGCAGTGGGATCCCAATGAGTGCCAGCAGACTAGTGTATGGTGATTTCATGTTGTTAACGGTACGAGGCAGGAAGCTGCCTTGTTTCCGCCTGCTCAAGCCTATTGATCACTAGAAGATGATGTCAAGCGACACCAAACATTCCGCCTACTAAGCTCTTCATTCATGTGGGCACAACCTTGGCGTAAATACTGATTCAAACTAGAGTTAGGCAGTATCTCCGAAAGTTGGCATATAGGATGGTGCTAAGCCCAATTGCCTCCTGGGCATTCTTCCGGAGGGGCTCGCCCCCTCCCCCCCACCCTCTCCCCCCACAGCCCCAGGTCATTCTCCAACCAGGTCCGAAAAGGAGTGCTCAAACCTAACATCGCTGCGTCTCGAGTTGGCAAGACGCAGATGATGAGCAGGAACCGGACCAGGCCTACTCTTTGACTTCCTTGATGATGTAGCCTTTTCCCGTGTCCTGGCGCTCGGTTACGGAGTCACCCTTAGGGAACGGAGGGGGCGGAGGAGGAGGAGGAGGAGGCTGGGGCGGATCGACCTGGGAGTGCGCCGGCTTCTCGTCCCTTGATTCGGGGGAATTCAGGGCCATACCTACACACTAGCACGGAAATCCAGTACGCGCTGCAGGACCAGAGCCACCGCGAGAATGCAGAACCCGAGCACGACGAAGCCGATTCCCCACTTGCGGCACCACGCCCTTCGGTTGTTCGTAATGAAGCACATGGCAGCGTATTCGCCATACTGCTGGATCAGGTGCAGGGTGTAACTCTCCTCAGCACTCCGATCCGGTGGCATGGACCGGGCAGCATCGGGATACTTCTCGCGATAGGCCGTCCTGGCCGCAAGCCGTGCGGCGCAGTCTTCCAACCAAGCCTCCTGCTTCAGGGGAAGCGCCACGTAGTGGTATTGGTTCAGCCAGAAGGACCGGAGAAACCAGATCGCGGCCACCGTCATCACCGCGAGGGAGTGGATCGCTACTCCCCAGGTCCAAGGGCTGGACTCGGCGTTCAGGCGCGAGACGAGAAAGATATTTCCTGCGAACAGGGCGGAGAAGGCGGCGAACGGCGCGGTGAGACTGGCATCAAGCCCCTCTTTTCGGGCGTGTTCCGACTCGTAGCGCGCGATCGTGAGTTGCAGTCGATCTTTCGGTTCCATGTTTACACACTACCCGCGGCCACGAAGGCCGCACCGTTGAACTGCGCGGCGGAATGAGCGCGCAGCTCGCGCGCCTGGCGCCGCGCCGCGCGCAGCACCACCTCGATCACGCCGGCGGCGCCACGCACCACCCGCGCCTCGACGGCGCGCAGCGCGCTCAGCAGCTTCCAGTACAGCCGGCGGACCCGCGCCGTCACCCGGCGCCCGATCTGCAACACTAGCCGCACCACCCCCCCACGTCCGCTCCCCGGCTTCGCCTTCTTCCGGGCGCGCTTGGCCTTGCGCCCCCGGGCCGGTTGAAGTTGCAGCGAGGGATTCATGTTTTTGCTACGCGCCTGCGCGCTCTCGTGACTGACAATTCCAAGAGGGATTTCCTTCCGGATTCCAGCCGGCGGCGGGAGGTTCCGCCCCCCCCACTACCCCTGCCGCGCCGATGGCGCCGACCGGCACCGGGCCCGCCGGCGGTGACTCGCACCCCGCCAGCGCCGCCCGCACCTCGCCGAGGTGCTGCTCGAGCACCTTGCGCCATTCCGGGTCCGCCGCGCGGCCGAGCAGGTCCTCCAGCCAAGCCCGGGACTCCTCGAGCTCGGCGCGCTCCTTGCCCGCCGTGAGCGATTGCGGGGCCTCAGGAGCCGCGCTGTGCTCCGGCGTCTCCGAAGCCGCGCGCGGCGCGCCCGCGCCCGCCGGCGGCGCCGGCGCTGCAGCGGCGGCCAACGGGAGCTCCTGCTGCCGGCGCGCCTGGTCGTAGCGCGCGGTCTGCCGGCGCTCGCCGCGCGCCTTGCCCTCCGCGCGCTCGAGCAGCTTCAGCGCCAGGTCGCGGTCGCCGGCAAGGACCGCCGCCACCCACTTCCACGGCTTTCCGGTCCTGGTCCGCGGCTGCCGGCCTTCCAGGCCGTACCCGCGCAGCTGGTCGTAGACCCATCCGGTCGGGTTCTGGATCTTCCGCTCCTTGCCGCGCTGGGCAATCTCGATCCAGATGAAGACGCCGCGCGGGTGGTAGGTGCGAGAGTAGGCGGCCACCAGCGCCTGGGTCTCCCGGATCTGCTCGATCGGCGTGCGGCTCTGGAGCCAGCGCGGCAGGGCGAGCAGGGCGCGGACGGCGATCTCCTGCTCCTCGGGCATGCTTCGTAGGTCGGGGTTCACCTCGGAGCTGACGCAGCCGGTCGGCGCGGGTGACAGGGTTTTGGGTTCCAGGGGGGCCTGCCCCCCGTCACTCCCCGCCGCCTGCGGCCGAGTCACTTTCTTAAATTCACTCTCGGAGAGTGAGGTAAGGATGGGAGACGGGCGCGACCGTTCCAGAATCTGGAACGGTACCGTTCCAGAATCCGGAACGGTCAAAATGGCAGGCTTCCAGGCGACTAAGCCTCGGGCTCCGAGTCCTGCAACTTCGATCAGGCCGGCGGCGCGCAGCACGGCAATCCCGCGCGATGACTGCGAGTAAGACACGCCGGCGGCTCGTGCCGCGGAGCGCGTGCCGTGTCCGGAAGTCGCGCGAATCACCTCGAGGATTCGGACAGCCTCGCGCGTCAAATAGCCGGATTGGTGTAGCCGATGCGGGCTAATTGCAGAATCACCACGATTGCGCTCGCGTGATGCCTCCGGCTCCGTCGATCCCATGCGCCGGGATCCTGGCAGAGAAGCGCAGAGGAGTCAAGAAAAGCGACTAGAGAATCCCGCCCAGTCGGGCTTCCTCCATCGCTTTGATCGCCTGTTGCAGCCGCGGGCCGGGCAGCCAGTAGTAGACCTTCCCACGCCGGACCCGCTTCACAACGTCGCTCATCTCGAAGCCGAGTTGCTGAAGGATTTGCGCCCAGATCCTGGCTGTTCCGCTCAGGCCTCGGCTGCCCTTCAACTCAGCGACGTTGGCTAGATGTGCCGAAGTGACTCCTTTCGGCTTGTTCAGAATCTCGCCTAAGGCCACGTACAGGGCCTCTCCTGGGTCTCCGGCTCTACCGAGTGGCGCGGTTCTCGCCTTGTCTCCTGGGAGCGGATAGCCGGCCTGGCGGAGGAACTCGAGCAGTCCCTCGACCGTGTCGAACTCGACCGTGACGGGCTTCGCGCCTGGCCGAGCTCCCGGGATGAGGACTTGGATTGCCTTGCCCATGAGTTGCGACATTTTCCGCAAATCATGGGAAACATGGTTGACTTCTAAACCGACTATGCGTATTGATACGAGCATGGGCAAAGAAGCGAGGACGATTTTCGCAGGGCGTCCCCCCTCCCGAGGGGGCGTGCGGCTGCAGAAAGGCCGTTCCGGCCAGATCCGGTTCCTCAACGGCCGCGTGCTCCTTGCCATCCGCGCCGAGGCAAAGAAGCGTGGCGGCACCGAGGAGACCGTCCGAAACGGCCTGCAGGCGGAACTGGTGCGCGCCGGACTCGGTGCCCGGCTCGACCGGCTGATCAAGGGCGCCGGCGGCCCCTCCGTCGAAACCCTCTTCGTTATCGCCCGGACCCTCGGCCTCCCCATGGAGCACTTCATGGAGGAAGTCCAGTGACCCGGGCCGCGGGCGCGTCGTCGGTGAAAGTTCAGGTCTCCGGGGGGATGCCTGGCTGCCATTCCGTCGGCGCGTCCGTGTGCCTTCCCGAGACCCTCTCAGGCTCGGGAGCCGTCGCCGGCGGTGTGCGTGCGCCTGGGCGCGCCGCCGCCGGCGCGCGGCGCACCCGCCGGGCTTCCCCCCACCCTCTCGGCTACCGCTCTGCCGCGGCCATCCGCCACCAGGCCCTGCGCCGCCTCCTCTCCGCCATGGCGCCCAAGCGCGGCGGCCACGTGACAATTTCGGTCACATCGAAAGCGGGCGAGCGCGTCGCCGCCACGTTCAGCCACCCGAGCGTGATGCGCATGCTCCGCGGCGCCGTCGCCGAGCTGGCCGACGCCCACGGCGCCTACGCGCGCCCCGCCGGCTCGCCCTGGACCTTCAGCAAGTCGGCCCCCTGGGAGGTCCGCAAGGCGAACCAGACCGCGCTCGCTCTCGTCGTCGAGCGCCGCGCCGCGCAGGAGTTCCTGCAGACCGCCGGCGCCGCCGTGACCGTCCTGCCCTCCCACGACCTCGCGGCGCTGCTCGCCGCCCTGCCCACGGCCCTCGCCGCCTGAACCATGCCCAAGACCGCCTCCACCTGGTCGGCTGCCTGGCCCGTCGTGCCGGCGCTCCTGGCCCTCGCCGTCGTCGCAGTGCCCAAGGTCGTCGCCTACCTCAGCGCCTGGCTGATCGTGGCCATGATCGTCGGGATCCTCGCTGGCCAGATCCTCCGCTCGCGCGACCGCCAGGACTGATGCCGCGCGCCGCCCAGTCCGACCAGCTGCTGACCTTCGCCGAGGTGGCGGAGCGCTGCGGGGTGCACAAGGGCACCATCCGCCGCGCGGTGGCCTCCGGCGAGCTGACCGCGGTCAACGCGCCGGGCACCCGCGGGGCGCGCGGCCGGCGCGTCACGTCGGCCTCCCTCAAGGCCTACCTCGAGCGCCAGGCGCGCGGGGGGAAGAAGTGAAGATCCGGGTGCCGGTGTATCTGATCGTGCCGCGCAAGGGCGGCATGACCCTCGCCCAGGAGACGCCGCCGTCCTTCGACGTCTGGTCGCTGAAGCAGTACCGGTTCTTCAAGGCCGAGGTCGAGGTGCAGGATGATCGGGAGGAACCGCTCGCGCCGCACGACACCGAGCCGGCGCCGGTCACCGGGCTGCGCGAGCTGCAGCCGGAGGAGTTGAAGTGACGCGGTTCCTCGAGAAGTGCGTCACCTGCGGCCGGCAGATCCTGACCGCGCGCGGCCAGGGCGATCGCCCGGTCGTGCTCGATCCGAAGGCCAAGGTCATGCACGTGCTTCACGAGGACGGCGGCCTGCGCGCGGTGCCGGCGGAGAACGTCATGGTGCTGCATGAGGATTGCTGCGCGCCGCGCGTGCCTGCGGCGGCGGGAGGCGGGCGGTGAACGCCGACCTCGCGCGCCGCCACACCTGCGCCGCCTGCGGCGAGCAGGTCGTCCACTCGACCTGGCCGGACGGCTCGCCGGCGGTGCTGGACCCGCGCCCGCGCTGCGCAGCCGTCCTGGTGCGCGGCCGCGACGAAGTGCAGATCTGGCCCACCACCGAGTGCATGGTCGAGCACTCGGCCGTCTGCGTCGCCGGCATCGTCCGGCGCACGCTGAACGGGGCATCTGTGATGAGTGAAAGTCCCAACTCGTCTGGGAACGAGGAGACCACCCTGGTGGCTGCCGGCGGTGACGGAGAGGCGGCCAACCAACCCGTATGAACGCCCCCCTCCTGCCCTTCGACGAGGCGCGGCCGGGCCGGCGCGCCCGCGAGCGCGGCATCCGCGACGTCACGTGCAACGACCTCGAGGCCATGACCGGTATGCTCGCGCGAGTCCGCGACGTCGCGCGGCGCCTGCAGCAGTTCACGATCGACGACGTGCGCGCGACCTGTACGCTCGACGAGCAGCCGCGCCACCCCAACGCCTGGTCCGCGCTACTGGTCAACGCGGCGAAGGCGAAGATCGTGGCGGCGACGGGAAGGTTCCAGGAGTCGGAACTCCCGTCGAACCACCGCCGGCGCGTGCAGATCTGGCGCAGCCTGATCGTGCGCATGCCGGCGCAGGAGTTCACCGACCTGGCGACCGAGCGGCCGGCGGCGGAGGTGGCGTGATGGTCGCGCGCGAACTCCTTCCGCTCGCGGCCTGCAGCGAATGCCGCGCCCCGATCGTCTGGGGCCAGGCCGCGGACGGCACCAAGGTTCCGCTCAACGCGCGCCGCGCGGCCACCTACCGGATCCTCACGAAGCACGCCTCGCACGTCGAGATCGAGAAGGACGAGGAGCCGGCCTTCATCAGTCATTTTCTCACCTGCTCCAAGCCTGAGCGCTTCAGCCGCGGCCGCCGCGCCGTCGGCGATCCCGCGCCAGACCAGCCCGCATCCTGACATGAACGACCTCGCACGCCGCTTCTCCTACCACCACCCATCGAACGTCACGGTGGCAGAGTCCCACGATCTGGTGCGGACCAGCATCCACCAGATGGCGCGCATCCTCAGCGAGTTGCCGGAGTCGCGCGAGCGCGCGCTCGCGATGACCAAGCTCGAGGAGGCCATGTTCTGGGCGAACGCGGCGATCGAGCGCTACCAGCAGGGATTCCCCTCCCTGCAGGCGGCGACTGCGCACGGGCACCCGGCCGCGCCGGCGGTGAGCCCGAAGCCGACGCCTGACCTGCCGCCGGTGGCAGAGACCATGCCGGCGCCCAACTGAATAACCAGATCCCCGGCGCCGCGGCGGGCACTCCGCGGCAAACCAAATGGCAAGCTCAACCACCAGGCATCGACTCACCACCCAGATCCACCTCGGCGGAATCAAATTCTCCCCGGTGAAGAAGAACGACAACGGCCACGTCACGCTCGACTGGACCGCCGCCGGCGAGGACATCGCCATCGTTCTCACCTCTCTCGTGCCTCTGCAGGGCGGCACGGCCGCCATGAAGCTCACGGCCGGGCGCGCCGGCGAGTGGAAGGGCAACGCGCACGTGGCGACCGTGTCTCTGAAGCCGCCGAAGAAAGCCGGCGAGCAGCCGGCGGTAACCGGGCGCCTCGTCATCTACGGCCCGGAGAAGCTACTCCAGGACCTTCTCGGCCTGCGCCTGGAGGCCGCGCAGATGAGCCTCACGCTCGCGACGCTCGAACTCGAGAAGCTGCAGTCGGACCTGCCTTTCGAAGGAGAAGAGGAGGATTCGCGGCAGCAGCGGTTGCCGGGTGGTGTCGGCGAGACCACGGTCGAATTGAGCGCCGCAGGTCCGGATGGAAAGCGGCACTCAGTCAAGGCCACCGTGAAGCAGCTGAAGCAGTTGAAGAAGGCAGCGGCTGGCGCGTTGGTGCGCCAGGGCCTGAAGCGGCGCAGGAAGTAACTGTGGCGGGCCTCGTCGTGGATCTGTTCGCCGGCGGCGGAGGAGCCTCGCTCGGCATCGAGCTGGCCCTCGGCCGTTCGCCGGACCTGGCCATCAACCACGACGCGGCCGCGCTCGCGGTGCACCAGGCCAACCACCAGAACACTAGGCACCTGACCTCCGACATCTGGGAGGTCCAGCCGCGCAAGGCCACCGGCGGCCAGCCCGTCGAGCTGCTCTGGGCCTCGCCGGACTGCACGCACTTCTCGGTGGCAAAGGGCGCCGTACCGCGGTCGAAGAAGAACCGCTCGCTGGCCTGGAAGGTAGTGCACTGGGCCGCCGCGGTGCGCCCGCGGGTGATCCTGCTGGAGAACGTGCGCGAGTTCCAGGGCTGGGGCCCGCTCGGCGAGGACGGCCGGCCGTGCAAGCTGCGCGCCGGCACCATCTTCGCGGCCTGGGTGAGCCGGCTGCGCGCGCTCGGCTACGTGGTGGAGTGGAAGGTGCTGGACGCGGCGGACTACGGCGCGCCGACGCGGCGCCGGCGGCTGTTCGTGGTGGCGCGCCGCGACGGGCAGCCAGTCGTCTGGCCGACACCGAGCCACGGCCCGGGCCGCGCGCCATGGCGCACCGCGGCGGAGTGCATCGACTGGAGCCTGCCCTGCCCGTCAATCTTCGACAGGAAGAAGCCGCTCGCTGAGAAGACGCAGCGCCGGATCGCCGAGGGCCTGCGCCGCTACGTGCTGGAGGACCCGAAGCCCTTCCTGGTGCAGGTGAACCACGGCCGTGACACCTGGCGCGGTCAGCCGTTGGTGAATCCGCTCGCGACGGTAACCGCGAGCCAGCGAGGCCACGCGCTCTGCATACCGGCGCTAGTAGAGATGAACCACTCAAACCAGCCGCGCCGCCCTGACGCTCCGCTCGGCACGATCACGACCCAGGACAACAGGTTCAACCTGGTGTCCGCCTGGCTGGTGAAGCACTTCGGCGGCGTGGTCGGGCACGAGCTGACGAAGCCAACCGGCTCCGTCACCACCAGGGACCACCACTCGGTAGCCGCTGCCACGCTGGTGAAGCTGCGCGGCGAGTGCAACGGCGCGGACCTGCGCGCGCCGGCGCCGACGCTCACCGCCGGCGGCACCCACGTGGCCGAGGTCCGGGCCTTCCTGACGACCTACTACGGCGGCGGCTCGCCCGGGCAGTCGCTGCTCGATCCGATGCGCACCGTGACGTCCAAGCACCGCCTGGGCCTGGTGCTGGTGGAGGGCGTCGAGTTCCAGATCGCGGACATCGGCATGCGGATGCTGGAGCCGCACGAGCTCCTGCGCGCCCAGTTCGGCGAGCACGCGGCCGGCTACGACCTGAGCGCCGCGAAAACCAAGTCCGCGAAGGTGCGCCTCATCGGCAACAGCGTCTGCCCGGACGTGGCGGCCGCCCTGGTGCGCGCGAATGCCGGCGAAATTGCAGAGAAGACAATCGCGGCATGACACGCCACCTCCACCTCGCCGCGGGCCTCGAGCTCCCGCTCTCCACGGTCACCCAGCGCCTGGCCTTCATGGGCCGGAGCGGCTCGGGCAAGACCTACGCTGCCGGCAAGCTGGCCGAAGAGATGCTCGACGCCGGCGCCCAGGTCGTGGTGCTGGATCCGGTCGGCAACTGGTACGGCCTGCGCGTCGGCGCCGGCGGCAAGGGCAAGGGCATCGAGATCCCGGTGCTCGGCGGCGACCAGGGCGACATCCCGCTCGAGCCCGCCGGCGGCGCGCTCGTGGCCGACACGATCGTGGACCGCGGGATCTCGGCCGTGGTGGACGTCTCGCGGTTCCGGAAGGGCCAGCGCAGCCAGTTCGTGACTGACTTCGCCGAGCAGCTCTTCCACCGGAAGAAGAGCACGCGCACGCCCATGCACCTCATCGTTGAGGAGGCGCACGTCTTCATCCCGCAGCGCACCATGCATGGCCAGGAGCGCCTGCTCGGCGCCATGGAGGACCTGGTGCGTCTCGGCCGCAACTACGGCATCGGCGTCAGCCTGCTCTCCCAGCGGCCGCAGAGCGTCAACAAGGACGCCCTCAACCAGACTGAGATCCTGTTCGCCCTGCAGCTCAACGGCCCGCAGGAGCGCGCTGCGATCAAGGCCTGGGTGGACGACCACGGCGTCGAGCTGCCGAAGGACAAGGATTTCATCCGCGAGCTGCCGAGCCTCGAGGTCGGCCAGGCCTGGGTCTGGTCGCCGCAGTTCCTCAAGGTCCTGAAGAAGGTCCACATCGCGAAGAAGCGGACCTTCGACGCCAGCGCGACGCCGGACGCTTCAAGCGCCGGCGCGGCGGCGCCGGTCAAGCCGCTCGGCGAGAAGGACCTCGAGGCGCTGCGCGGCGCCATGAAGGACGTCGTGAAGCGCGCGGAGGAGGAGGATCCGAAGGCGCTGCGCCGGCGGATCGCCGCGCTCGAGAAGGAGGCGGCCACGCTGCGCGCCGCGCCGGCGCCGGCGGGCAAGGTGAAGCGCGTCGAGGTGGCGATCGTCGCCGAGCCCCTGGTGAAGCGGATCGAAGCCATGCAGGCGGCCGCGGACAAGACGCTGCAGGCGCTTCAGACCGCCATCCAGGCGCTGCGCGCGGACATGGAGCGGCGCGCGGCGAAGGTTGCGCCGGCGCCGGCTGCAGCTGCGGTGATGCCTCCGAGGCATATTTCGCGGCCTCCTGGTCATACTCCGGCCCCTTCGAGGAATATTCCCAGCGCCGGCGGCCGGTCCGGCGACGCGCGCATGCTCGCCGCGCTCGCCGGCGCGCCGCAGGGTCTCACCCGCATCCGCCTGGCCACGCTCGCCGGCATGAAGGTCACCGGCGGCAGCTTCAGCACCTACCTCTCACGGCTGCGCGCCGCCGGCCACATCGAGGACGTCGGCGACAAGGTGCGCGCAACGGCTGCAGGCCTCGCTGCCGCCGGCGGCGCGCGGCCCGCGCCCACCCCGGAGCAGGTGCGCGATCTCTGGCTGCCTCGGATGAGCGGCGGCGCGCGGCGGATGCTGCAGCTGCTGATCGACGCCGCGCCGAACGGCTTGCCGCGCAGCGAGCTGGCGGCGCGCGCCGAGGTCGCCCAGACGGGCGGCAGCTTCAGCACCTACCTGTCGCGCCTGCGCAGCAATGGCCTGGTCTTCGAGGACAACGGCGTGCTCTACGCCGCGGAGGAACTCGTCGGCTGATCCCCCCGCCACCCACCCACCCCGAATCCATGAACACCGCCATCGCACCGATTTCCCTCGTCCAATCCCGCATGCCGTACATGATCGGCGTGCACGGCCCCGACACCGCCCTCGCCGGCGGCAAGGAGGTCCGGCCCTACGTCGCCTACGCGCTCGACGCCTACCTCCGCGCGCTCGGAGCGGATCCCCTGCGGCCCCTCGATGCGCGCGGCGCGGTCGCGCACGTCAAGATCCGCGACGAGGGCGGCCGCTGGCGGCGCGGCAAGGCGCCGGACATCGCGCCTTCGGTGAAGGTCTTCCTCGAGGATGCCAAGAGGCTGGGGTTCCGGACGGTGGTGGCCTGGGTGCCGCACGGCGCATGGGAGCCGCAGTCGTTCGGACCGGCGACGCCGGCGGACGGGAAGGCCATCGCCAACGCCGCGGAGAGCCTGGAGCGCACTCTCGGCGACCGCGTGGACGCCTACATCTTCGGCAACGAGCAGGAGGCGCTGCTCGGCGACGTGCGCACCTCGCGCGAGGACGAGGCCTACTTCCGCGCCGAGGCCATCGCGGGCCGCACCTGGGCATCGCGGCACAAGTTCTGGATCGCAGGCGCGGACATGTCCGTCCAGAACCTGGTGGACAGCCTGCCGGCGCGGGTCCGCGCCTGGAGCCTCGAGATCGGGAAGGACATCCCGCTGCACGGCCTGGCCGAGCACCTCTACGGCGAGGGCGGCGATCAGCCGGAGCACCTTGAGCCGATGCAGCGCGCGGTGAAGGCCAAGCTCAGCTACCTGCCGCAGATCATCGCGACGGAGTGGGCGATCGGCTTCGAGGGCGTCGGCGTGCCGCGCGGCTCGAAGACCTTCGTCCACGACGGGCGCGCCCGGGCCTTCAACGCGGCGTTCGCCACCGAGCTGGGGGCGCGCCAGATCGCCGGCTGCTACTTCACCCAGCGCGAGCTGCAGGACGAGTCGGGCGCGCTCACGGAGGCCGGCAGGGGCCTGAAGGATGCGCTCTGGGCGCCGGCGGGCACGGTGTTCGAGGCGCCGGTGATGCAGCCGCGGAAGGCCATGCTCAAGGGCATGCGGCTCGAGGCGGAGGCGAAGGAGGCGGCGTGACCGAAAACCCGAAGGGACTCGATCCTGCCGGCCAGTGGTACCAGGCCTGCTTGCGCCTCTTCACGGCAGCGTCTTTCGCCATGGATTTTATGGTGTTCGCTGCGGCGCTCGCAGGCCTGTTCACTCCGCTTGCCTGGCTCTTCCTCGTCGTGATCGTGCTCTGCGTGCTGCAGCAGTACGTGACCAAGTTGTACGCAAAGACCATGCTGGATCCGGATCCGCCGATCTGGTGGAACCACTATCTCAGAATGTTCGACCTCGTCACGCAGCTGGGGGTCTTGGCCGCGTGGATCCTCGTTCTCCAACAGCGCGGAGCATGAGCCGGCTCCTCCTGCTGTTGGCTCCCGCGGCGGCCGGCTGCGGCGAGCAGCACCGCTCCTGCGCGGTGAATCGGAGGCTACCGCGTGACAAGGTTTATGATCGCTAGGAATTTAGCCTTTGCTGCGCCAGCGAGTGCTCCGCTGATGGCTTCCTTCAGTGTCATTCGTCCGATTTCCTTGATGGAGGGCCAAATAGTTGCAAACTGAGCTTCAGCGAGCTCCACCTCCGGCGTCTGATTGCTCAGTGCGCGTGTTGCCTTCTTCAACGTTTGCCGTTGCTTTGGCGAAAGCTCTAAAGTCAAATCGAGGAGCGCATCGATTGCTTTGAACCTTTGCCGAGTCCAGGGGAAGGGCCGTCCGCATGCATCACAGTACGGCGGGGCCTCTATCCCAGGGAGTGACCAGCCCTCACAATCGCCAAGGATAGGCTCTTTACAAGATGGGCTGGTGCAGGCCGAAATAACCTTCTTGCTACATTTAGGACAACGTCCACGTCTAAGTACATGCCCAGGAAGAACTTGCCTACTTACCGTGTGGCCGGAGAGGCAGATTGCTGCGTGAAACTGAATGCCTTGATCAGGACCGAAGCGGCTCATTTGGGGGGACCACCTCCTGCATCGTAGCCTGGCCCGCGAAACTGCCGAGTTACTGTGATTTTTAGCCGTGAGAGTCGAGTGCTGTCCGGAACGTCTCCTCGTCGAAGTGGGAGTAGTGCTCCATCATCGACTTCGACTTGTGGCGCGCCAGGTGGCTGGCCGCGGCGTCGCCGGCGGCGGCCCGGATCCGCGTGACGAAGCCGTGCCGCAGGCTGTGGAGTGACCAGCCGGTCCATTCCGGGTGCCGCGCCTTGAACCGCCGCCAGGAGTTCTGGACGTGCCAAGGGCTGGCGAAGGGCCCGGCCTCGGTGCCGGTCTCGAGCTGGCGCCGGCGCAGGATCGGGACGAGCGCGGGATGCAGCGGCAGGCGCTGCTCGCCGCCCTTGTTCACGGGCGAGCGGATCATCCAGGTGCGGCCCTCGAGGTCCACATCGGCCCACCGCAGGCGCATGGCCTCGATCGAGCGCAGGCCGGAATGCCAGAGGACCTCGAGGAGGTCGGACACCAGCTGCGCCTCGCGGCGGTCTGCCGTGGTCACGGCGGCCAGCACGTCCTCGAGCACCGCCGCCTGCAGGGCGGCGAACTGCGCCGGCGTCACGGCCGGCCGGCGGCCGCGCGGCGCCTTCGGGGCCTCCACCAGTTCGGCGGGGTTGCCCTTGACCAACTGCTGGCGCTGGAGCCACCGGAACAGCATCCGGACGTGCACCAGGTCGCGCGCCAGCGCGGCCGCCGGCAGCCGCTTCGAGCGAAGGTGCAGGATGTAGTCCCGCACGTCCGTCGGCTCGATCACGGCGAGCTGGAAGCGCCCCAAGGGCGCAGCGGCGATCCGGCGCGCGGTGAGCTCGTAGGCGCCCACGGTCTTCGGACTGGTGGTGCCCTCCGCCTTTCTGGCGAGGCACCAGTCGGCGGCTGCCTGGCCGAGGGTCTTGCGCGCGGTGCCGGCCTGGCGCTCGCCATGCTGCTCGATGAACTGCCGCAGCTGGTCCTGGGCGGCGGCGAGCTTGGTGGTCTTGGTGCCTTTCCGGCGCCACTGTCCGCGGTCTGAATAGACGATGTAGAGGTAGCCGTTTGGGTTCCTCCACAGGTGCGGAATGCGGCGGTAAGATGTCACGCCTGGAATCCTGCCGAGCCGCTCAGGGCGCTGTCAAATTCCCGGCAAATTGAGAGAGGCGAGGAATCCGGATCTTTCATCGTCTCGCCGTAAAGCCAGCAGATGCATGGGTTTAGCGAGACCGAAGGCCAGTAGCTCCAATGGTAGAGCGGCTGATTCCAAATCAGCATGTTGTGGGTTCAAGTCCTACCTGGCCTGCCATCCCCCTTTTCACGATGTCTTTTCCCGGGATTCCCGCCGCCGCTCTCGCCGCGCTCGATCAGCCGAGCCCCGAGGTGCGCACACGCCTGGAGGAGGCGCTGCGGCCGCTGGATCCGGAGCTGGCCGCCCTGCCGGCCCTGCTCGAGTACGGCCGCCTGATCCTGGCCGGCAACACCGTCGCCAGCCTCACCGGCGCCAAGAACTGGACTGATTTGATCGAAGCGCACTTCGAGGACTGCCTGCGCGCCGCCGCGCTGGTGCCGGACTCGTCGCGCCTGCTGGCCGACTGGGGAGCGGGCGCCGGATTTCCCGGGTTGGTGTGGGCCCTGGCGCGGCCGCGCTGGACCGTGTTTCTGATCGAGCGCAACGTCAAGAAGGCCGGCTTTCTGCGCGAAGTCTGCCGCCACCTCAACCTGCCCAACGCGCGGGTGCATCCGCTGCAGCTCAGCGAGGTGCTGCCCTGCCTCTATCCGCGCCCGGACACGCTGGTGGCGCGGGCCGTGGAGCCCCTGCCGGCGCTGCTCGGACGCCTCGAGGGCGGCGCCCCCCCCCGCCAGCCGCTGCTGTGGATGGCCGGCCCCGGCTGGCAGGCCGATTTCGACTCTCTGCCCGCGGAGCGGCGGGCGCTGTGGTCGGCGCAGGTGCTCGGGCGCTACGCGCTGGCGCCGGGGCGCGGCGAGCGGATGCTGGTGCGCTTCGAGAGGACGGACCGCGCGGCATGAGCACGCAGCCGCGCCGATCGCCCGTGGGATTCAGCAAGCGCCTGCTGGACCGCTCGGCCATCGGGATCGTCGAAGATCTGCAGCGCGCCGGCTTCGAGGCCTATCTGGTCGGCGGCTGCGTGCGCGACCTGCTCCTGGGCGAGCAGCCGAAGGATTTCGACGTCGCCACCAGCGCGCGGCCCAATCAGGTGCTGCGCACGTTCCGGCGCGCGCGGGTGATCGGGCGGCGCTTCAAGATCGTGCACGTCTACCGCGGGCGCGACATCTTCGAGGTGGCCACGTTCCGGCGCACGCCCGAGGGCCTGGAGTCCGATCCCGAATCCGAAGACGTGGCGGTCATCCGCGACGACAATCTTTTCGGCAGCGCGCAGCAGGACGCGCACCGCCGCGACTTCACCGTCAACGCGCTGTTCCTGGATCCGGTGGCCGGCGAGATCGTGGACTACGTGGGCGGGCTGGAGGACGTCGAGGCGCGGCAGTTGCGCAGCATCGGCGACCCGGAAATCCGCTTCCGCGAGGATCCGGTGCGCATTCTGCGCCTGATCAAGTTCTCGCGGCGCCTGGGCCTCGAGCCGATGCCGGCCGAAGTGCGCGCGGCGCGCAAGTTCGCGCGCGATCTGACCTTGAGCGCCCCCGCGCGCATCGCCGAGGAATTGTTCCGGCTGATGCGCACCGGGCAGATGGAGGGCGTGCTGGACGACCTCAAGCATCTCGACGTGCTCGACGTGGTGCTGCCGGAGCTGGCGGGCTGGCTGCGGGCGAATCCCGCCGGCTACGAGACGCTGAAGCGGCGGCTGGCGGTCTTCGACGCGACGGTGCAGGACGGCGCGGTGCCGGACTACGCGCTGTCGCTCGCGCTGCTCTTCGGCCCGCGCGCCGAGCAGGAATTCGATCCGGCCACGCGCACGCTGGCGGTCGAGGAGCTGTCGCAGGTGCCGCTGAGGCTGCTCGGCGAGTTCCAGGCGCGGGCGCGCATCCCGCGCGCCGCGATCCAGGGTGCCACCGGCCTGCTGCTGGCGCAGCTGCGGCTGGATCCGCCCGCGTGGATGCCCGAGCGCCTGCTGCGGCGCCGCGATCCGCTGCGCATCGTCGGCCAGGAAGGTTTCGCCGACGCGCTCGAGTGCCTGCGGTGCCGGTTGGAGGGCGACGGAAGGGATCTCGAGCCTTATGACCGCTGGCACGAGTGGGGTCTTTCGCAGGGATTGCCGCTGCGCTAGACTTTCCGGCCCGCGCGCGGGTCAAGGGGCGTTTAGCTCAGTTGGCTAGAGCATCAGCTCGACAAGCTGAGGGTCACTGGTTCGAGTCCAGTAACGCCCACCATTCCTCGGTTGTCGCTGGATCAAAGGACGACGACGTTGCTGGAAGTGCAGGTCGCGACGTCCACGGCTTGGATGGTCCGGCCGCATGCGGCCACGGGCGCGTTGGTCGTGAGGACGACTGCGCCGGAGGCGTCGGCGATCCGCACCGTCGCCAAGGCGGGCGGCGTGACCTCGAGCAGGAGGCCCTGGCAGGGAGGCTGGGTCTTCAGGAAGTAGCCCTCGGTCCCGTGCAGGATGGCCACCGGCTGGCCGGCCGTGGCCTGGCTGATCGTGAGACTGACGGTGCCCGGACAGCCGCCGGTCAGCGTGAGAAGGGGTCTGGTCGGCAGGAGATCCCGGAGGAAGACGTCGTGGGCGGTGTTGGTGTCGCCCGGCACGAGATTGTGCGAAGGACTCCAATACACGACCCAACGGCCATCGGGCGTGATGGAAGGCGAGAAGCCGCCGTGCCGTCCCTGCACCCCAGCCGACGTCACGTTCAGGAGAGTGGTCTCGCCCGTCTGACGATCGCGCAGGAAGACGTCCTTCCATCCATTCGTGTCTCCCTCCACGAGATTGGTGGCGTAGCTCGCGAAGGCGACGTAGCGCCCGTCGGCGGAAACCGAGGACAGCTCGCTGGTCTCGTTGCCTTGAATGCCTGACGAGTCCAAACTCACACGCTCGGTCGCGCCCGTCAGCCGGTCATGCAGGAACACGTCCGCGACGAGGTTGGTGTCCCCAGGAACCAGGTTGTCGGCGTGGCTGTAAAAGGTGACGAAACGGCCGTCCGGGGACATGCCCGGGTAGAAGCTGTTGTCCGCGCCTTCAGTTCCTGCCGAATCCACGCTGACTCGGCTGGTCTGACCGGTCTGAATGTCATGCACAAAGACGTCAAAGGCGAGATTGCCGTCGCCGGTGGTTAAATTCGTGGCACTACTGTAGAAGGCGACGATGCGGCCGTCGTCGGAGATTGAAGGTAGATTGCAATCCCAATCCGCTTCCGTTCCCGTCGAAGCCACGCTGACCCGACGCGTCTGGCCGGTCTGTCGATCATGAACGAAGACATCCAGGATGCCGTTCGTGTCGTTGAGAACCAGATTGGTCGCGAGACTGGCGAAGGCCACGAAACGGCCGTCCGAGGACATATGCGCCTCGATGTTGAATCCATTCGCTTGCGCTCCTGATGAATCCACGCTCACCCGGCTGGTCTGCCCGGTCTGACGGTCGTGCACGAACACGTCTTCGGTGTCGTTGCTGTCACCGGGAACGAGATTGGACGCGGCCGAGCCGAAGGCGACGAAGCGGCCGTCGGCGGAGATGTGCGGAAAGTTGCTGTGCAGGTTGCCCTGCACGCCGGCCGAATCCACGCTGACGCGGGTGGTTTGGCCGGTCTGCAGGTCGCGCACGAAAATGTCTCCCCTGCCGTTCGTGTCGCCCGACACCTGATTGGTGGCGTAACTGGCGAAAGCCACGTAGCGGCCGTCCGCGGACAAGGAACTGTAGGTGCTGTCCAGATCGCCCTGAGCACCGAGGGAATTCAAGCTGACGCGCGAGGTGCTCTGGGCGGCAGCAGGGACGGCGCACAGCGCGGCGGAGGCCAGAAATGCGAGGAGGGATTGGATGTTAGGAAGCATGGCTGGAAAGAATGCTCGGACGCAGCTGAGGATGGTGAAAGAGGTTGTGAACTTCGGAACTGCCTTCCACTCTACACTCCATCAAGCGCCGTGGACCTTTCGCTCCGCTCAATCCCAATACCACTGCCAATACAGGATCCGGCTGGTCCAGTTCGACGTGCGGCCGTGCTCGCAGGCTTGGAACCAGACGGTGCGGCCGCGGAGGCGGTTCGGAACCGTCAGGCTGAAGGTGGCGGTTCCTGTGGCGTCGGCGGTGGCGCTGGCCAGCGGTTGGGCGCGCTCGAGCGCGAGCGTGACCTGCAGCGGCGGAACGGCGGTGGCGCCCAGGCCGGACGTCGAGGCGGCCAAGTAAACCATGCGGCCGGGAGTGGCCTGCGTCACCTCGATGCGCTCCGCGGGAGTCCGCGCGTAGCCGATGGGCGGCGCGCGCAGCAGCAACGCGTGGCCTTTCGCGCCGGACATCAGCCACGCCGCGCCGGCGCGAGTCAGTCCGGACAGCGTCGGCTCCCAGGGCGCCGTCACCAGCAGCTCGTCGCGCAGGTCCCCGTTCAAATCGCCGATGAAGGCGACCGCCTTGCCGAACTGCGACTCCGGCACGGCCCCGTCCGCGATCAGCAGGACCGAGAGGTCTCGTCCCGAGACGATGGTGAGCGTGCCGGCAAAGAATCCGTTCAAGTAGCCATCGCGGTAGCTGATGGCGAGATCCAGACGGCCGTCGCCGTCAAAGTCGCCGTCTGCATTCATGGCCTCGGAGGTGTGCGCGTACCCTCCCGGGATGACGCCGAGCAAGGCGCCGCTCGCGCCGGAGAACACGTGCACACGGCCGATCTGATCGAGCCGGTCCGACACCGCGAAATCCCCGACCCCGTCGCCGTCCACGTCGCCGGTGCCGCAGACTGCCGTTCCAAACCGTGAATTCTCCTCTCCGACCAGGAAGTGAATCCGGGAACCATCGCGGCCCGAGAACACGGAGACGCTCCCTTCGGCGAATCGGCCGGCCGGAACGTCGTAGCGCCTCGCTCCGATGATCAGGTCCGAGTGGCCGTCGCCGTCCACGTCGCCCAGTCCGTCCACCGACTCGCCGAAGTCGTCAGAGTACCCGCCCTGCACGCCGGAGAAGAGGTGGAGCAGCGAGCCGTCGGCTCCTGAATACACTTCCGCATGGCTGCCGTTCTGAGTCGCAATGCCGACGATCACGTCTGCATGGCCGTCGGCGTTCACGTCGCCGGCGTCCGCAACGGCGTAGCCGAATTCGACCCGGGTGTCCGCGAAGTGGTGCAGCACCGAGCCGGTGGCACCTGAGAACACCACGGCCGCACCGTGCATTCCCACGAGCAGATCTCCCACGCCGTCGCGGTCCACGTCGCCCGCGCGGCTCAATGCGGCGATCTCGGTGAGGCCGGCAACGTCCAGGTAGGACCGGATGACCGAGCGGTCGGCGCCGGAGTACACCCGGAGAATCGGCAGTCCGGCCGTCCTGCGAAAGTTGTCGGAGACGGCGAAGTCGCCGATCCCGTCCTGGTTCACGTCGCCGAAGGCGCAGGCGTTCCAGCCCATCCCCCCGCCGGCGATGCCGCCGCGCAGAACGTCGAAGACCTCCTGAGCCGGCGCGGAGGCGGCCGGAAGCAGGAAGGAGGCGCCAGCGGCGAGTACGGTGGATGGGCGCAGGAAGCGGAGGTGCATGGGTCCAGCCTAGCAGGAAACGGATGGACGGGCGCGCGTTCTGGCGGGCTTCCCCGCCTCACGTCACAGGACGATCACGTTGGTCGCCGAACAGGTCGCAACGTCCACCGCCTGAACGGATCTGCCGCAGGCGCCGGGCGGGGCATTCGCCGGAAACTGCGCGGATCCAACCGCGTCAGCCGACAGAATCCCGAGCAGAATCGGCGCGCTCAGACCAACCGTGAGTCCCTGACAGGGCTGATTCGGCTTGACGTAGCTTCCTGACTGGCCGGCAAGCAGCGCCAGCGGGCCGTCCGGCGTGCCGCCGGAGATCCAGAACTCGACCAGGCCGGGGCAGCCGCCGATCAAAGTGAGATCCGGCGCGCGGTCGCGGACGAAGACGTCCTGCATGCCGTTGGTGTCGCCGGACACGAGATTGGGCGCGTAGCTGTGGAAAGCCACGTAGCGGCCGGTAGCCGACAGCGTTCCGTGGAGGCTGTCGCCGAAGCCGCCGATGACGCCCGACTTGATGCTGGCGCGGGTGGTCAGAAAGGTCAGGCGGTCATGCACGAAGACGTCGTGAGAACTGTTGGCGTCATTGGCGATGAGGTTGGTTGCCTCGCTGTGAAATGCGACGAAGCGGCCGTCGGCGGAGAGGCTTGGGTAGGAACTATCGTTGTTGGCTTCTACGCCAGCCGAACTCACACTGGGGCGCGTCGTCTCTCCGGTCACGGAGTCGTGCACGAAGACGTCCCGGGTGCGGTTCGTGTCGCCGGGCACGAGATTGTCGGAGTTGCCGACGAAGGCGACGAAGCGGCCGTTGCCGGAGATGACGGGCGAATTGACGTAGGAGTTGCCTTGCATGCCCTGCGAATCCACGCTGACCATCGTGGTCACGCCGGTCAGCCGATCATGCACGAAGGCGTCGTGGTAACCATTCAGATCGTTGGGCGTCAGATTCGTGGCGCCGCTGGAGAAGCACACGAAGCGCCCATCGGCGGAGATCGTTGGGAAAAAGCTGCTGTTGTTGCTCTGCGCTCCGCTGGAGTCCACGCTCACGCGTGTGGTCGTGCCCTGGAGCAGGTCGTGGACGAAGACGTCATCGTCGCCATTTGTGTCGCCCGGAACCACGCCCGGGGCCCATGAACCGAAGACGACCCATCGGCCGTCGCCGGAGATACCCGTCTCGGTGCATCCACCTGCGTACCCTCCCTGCGAGGTCAGGCTCGCCATCCGGGTCTGGCCGGTCAACCGATCGTGGACGTAGGCGCAGGTCGTGTGCTGGACGCCTCCCGGCACCAGATTGCCTGACTTGCTCAGGAAAGCGACGAAACGTCCGTCGTCGGAAATGCTGGGATCGAAGCTGGCCTCGTCCCCCATCACTCCCGCCGAGGACACGCTGACGCAGGTCGTCTGGCCCGTCAGTTGATCGTGCACGAACACGTCGGAATCGAGATTCACGTCGCCTGGCACCAAATTGGTGGCCTCGCTCTCGAAGGCGACGAAGCGGCCGTCGGCCGAAATGCCGGAAGAATTGGTCCGTCCGCTGCGGCCATTGCCCTCCACGCCCTGGGAGTCCACGCTGACCCGCGTGGTGACCTGCGCGGATGCGAGACTCGCCAGCAGGGCGGCAGTTGCTGCGCCCAGCAGAGTGCGGTGGCAGGGAGAGATCATGATGAATCGATTCCGGGGAACCTCCCCCAGTGTAGTCGATATTCCCGCGGCGCCTCAGAGCGTGACCACGTTCGACACCACGCAGGAGCCCAGAGCCACCACCTGCACGCTCTGCCCGCAAGCGCCTGAGGGGGCGTTGAAATTCAGGCTGGCCGTGCCCCCGCCATCCGCCTGAATCATCGCGCCCAAGGAAGGCTGGGCAATGCCCACCGCGAGACCCGCGCAAGGCGGACTGGAGCGCACCGAGTGCCCCGCGGCGCCGTGCAGGATCGCAAGCTGCGCGTGCGCGCCGGCGCCGCGAATCGTGAGAGTGACCGGGCCGGGGCAGCCGCCCGCGACGGTCAGCACCGGGCTGACCACGCCGCGGTCGCGCACGAAGACGTCCTGGCAGCCGTTGAAGTCGAGGCCGACCAGGTTGTCCGCCACGCTCTCGAAGGAGACGTAGCGGCCGTCCGGAGAGATGGACGGCAGCGCGCTCGCGCCGTTGGCCTCCGCGTTGTTGGAGTGCAGGCTCACGCGCTCGGTCTGCCCGGTGAGGCGGTCGTGGGCGAAGACGTCCGGCTGGCCGTTGGCGTCGTTCGGGATCAGGTTGCTGGCGCTCGAAGCGAACGCGACCGAGCGGCCGTCGGCGGACAGCGAGGGATCGCTGCTCTGCCCGTTTCCTTCCCCCCCCCCATCGGCCAGGCTGACGCGCGCCGTCTTGCCGGTTTCCAGGTCGTGCACGAAGACGTCCTCGACGCCGTTGCCGTCGGCCGGAACGAGATTCGTCGCGCTGCTGGTGAACGCGACCACGAGCCCGCGATCGGACAGCGATGGCCGGCGCCCGCTCGGGCCGTTGCCCTGCGCTCCGGCGGAGTTCACGCTCGCGCGCACCGTGCGGCCGGTGGCGCGGTCGTGCACGAACACGTCTGAGGCGCCGTTCGTGTCGCCCGCCACGAGTTGGGTGGCGAAGCTCGTGAACGCGACGAAGCGGCCGCCGTTGCGGATCGCGGGCGCGAACGCGCAGTCGGCGTCGCCTTCCGCGCCGGCGGAGCTCACGCTGACCCGCGCCGTCTGGCCGCTCAGCAGGTCGCGGACGAAGACGTCCACCTTGCCGTTGCCGTCGCCGGGAGTCAGATTGGTCGCGGCGCTGAGGAAGGCGACGTGGCGGCCGTCGGCGGAGAGGGACGGGCTGAAGCTGTCGCCGTTGCCGAAGCCGCCCGCCGCGGGCACGCTGGCCAGCACGGTGGCGCCGGTTTGACGATCGTGCACGAAGACGTCGCGGCAGCCGTTCACGTCGCCGGCGGCGAGGTTGCTGGCGGCGCTGCTGAATGCCACGAACCGCGCGTCGTCGGAGACCGAGGGCTCGCCACTGGCGCCGTTGCCCTCAACCCCGGCGGAATCCACGCTGACGCGAACCGTCAGGTGCGACTCGCGGTCGTGAAAGAAGACGTCCGACGCTTGGTTCGTGTCGCCGGCGACGAGATTGTCCGCCAGGCTTTCGTAGGCGACGCGGTGTCCGCCAGTGGAGATGTCCGAGTGCGCGCTCGGCGCGTTGCCCTCCATCTCCATCGAATCCAGGCTGGCGCGGGTCGTGAGCTGGGTCACGTGCGGGACGAACAGCGCCGGCAGGGCCAGGACCGGAAGCAGGCGAACGAGGTGCGCGGATTTCATGCGAGGGGACGAAGGGGAAAAATGCCCCTTCCTAAGATACCTCAGGAATCCGGACCCTCGCGGCGATTCGCCGCGGTCAGGGGCTTTCCAGCAGCCGCGCCCGGATCCACTCGTGGGAGGCGAGCAGTTGCTCGAGGACCGGCGCAACTTGGTCAGCATTCCGGGGGGTGAACCGGAACGAGTAGGCGCCGCCTTCGGGTTTCTCATTGCGGATCAGGAGTTGGACCTCCTCCGGCTCGGAACGCTCGGTGAAGGCGAACCAGTCTGGATCCTGACCCGCGACGATCCAGCGGCATTTCTCTCGGGAGGGTTCCCGGAAAGTCGCGGCCATTGGACCGATGTCCGCTTCAATTTGCATTCTCGACGGCGCGTAGATCCGGCACGCGAGCGAGTCGAAGGAATTCTCCGGCCCCAGGCGCCAGGAATCCGGGAGTGGCGCGTCCCTTTCCGCCTGCGGCCGGATCACCGGCGCCGCGACGGTCGGCGGGGCCGGCGCGCAGGACGCTTGCAGGCAGAGGATGGCGAACAGAGTCCGGCAGGCCATTCCCACGCCTCCATGATGACGCTTCCTCGTCCCGCCGTTCGGACCGCTCACCCGGGCGAACTGCGGCCGCCTACTCGCGCTCGCCCAGCAGACTCCGGGCGTCCCAGGAGACCTGAGTCTCGCTGCCCTCTCGAGGCATGACCGCGATCTCCGCGTACACTTTCCTGCGCCCGCCGCGGTCGTCATAGCCGGTGACCACCAGCGTTCCCGCGGCCGCCGGGGCCTGCCTGATCACGAACTGGCCATCCCGGCCGATCAGGGCCGGCTCCGTGCGGTAGCTCTGGCCACCCGACCGGTACTCGAATTGCAGCGTGACTCCAGGGTGCGCGGTGCGAAATTCGAGAACCCCGGTGACCTCCACAATGACCGCTGCCGCCGGTTGCAACGTGAGCACCAGGCCGCCCACGTCTTCCCGTTCCACGCGGACGGCCAAGGGCTCGCTGAGCAGCCATCCGGCCGAGCGCGCCACGAGCCAATAATCACCCGGCGCCACGCCCCGCATCGAGAACGACCTGTCGGCGCCGACACGCTGGAACCCGTAGCGCAACCGTTCGTTCACGGTTACCCAGGAACCGGCGTCGAATTCGGCGAACATCCCTTGGAGGTCGCGCCGTACGGCCTCGATCGTCCGGTCTCCGCTCAGGAATTCGATCAGCACGACCTCCGCGTCCTCGGACCCGCCCTGGATCCGTCCGGCGAGTTCTGCGCCTTCGAAATCGATGCGCAGAACCTGATCCACTGCGCCGATCTCCAATTCCTGCTGCCAGGGCAGCAGCGCGGCGGCGGAGATCTGCAGGCGGAATCGGCCCGGAGCGTTGCATCCGAAGACCGCCTTCCCGTCCGCATCCGACTCGAGCGTCGCTCCGGAACTTTCCAGCAGGCCCGGGGAATCGGGCAGTTCGCGGAACTGGATTCTTGCTCCTTCCAGCGGCGTCCCGTTCACCAGGAGCTCCAACTCCACCCGGACGGAATCCGGAAGTCGCAGGGTCTGCACGTTGGCTCCCGCCTCGAGCGTGAAGGAGGCGATCGGCTGCGACGGCAGCCCGTCGCCGTCGCTCCGGTGGAGGTGCCATCGACCCGGCTCCAAGCTCGCGAAAGTCGTCTCGCCTGCGGCGCTCGTGGTCCCCTGGCGGGGCTGCGCCCCGATTTCCGGCAGCGGATCCTGGTGCCACCAGAATTCCGGTAGGCCTTCCGGCTTGAGCTCGAACTTGCCCCCCCCTACTGGATCCCCGCGCGCGTCCAGCACCGTGAGTTGCAGCCGCGCCTCCGGCATCAACCCCACGCTCACTTCCTGCTCACGCTCCGCGACGACGGTCACCGTCACGGACTTCGACAGATATCCCTCGGAGTACACCTTCAATCGATGTTCCCCCGGCGTCAGCCGGTGCGTGAGGACGCGATTTCCCGTCGCAAAGAATCCACCGACCCGTGCGCCGGCGGCAGTCAAAAGCCGCTTCCACTTCTCCGTCTTGGGAGTCAGGATCGAGCCGCGTCCCGGATCCCCGGCGACTCCGGGTGCATCCAAGGGCAGCCCGGTGCGGGCATCGGTCACCACGAACGTGAGCGCCGGTCCGCGCGCCAGTTCCAGCGTTCCCAGATCCCGGTCCAGATTGAGGAGGATGGCCTCGTCCAGGAGCAGGCTGCCGTCCGCATGCCACACGGCCAGCCCATACAAGCCTTCCGGCAGCACGATCGAGAATTCTCCGCTCTCGCCGAGAGTCTGAACGATGTCCGGCTCCGTGGCCTCGCGCGACGTGTCGATCATGGTCACCAAGCCGCCGGCCACTACCGAGCCATCGGCCCAGCGCAAGCGCGCCTGCAGCGTCCGCGCCCGCGGCAGACGGATCGTCGCGGCGGTTCCCGGATCCTCCATGCGCACTTCCTCCCAGACCGGTCCCGATCGCGCCAGGACCACCATCGAGCGGTCGCCCGTGAGACCGTGAATCATGCGCTGCCCTTGCGCGTCGGTCTCGCCCAGAAAGACTTCGTCGTGGCGGTTCAACCTCGCCGGCGGCGTGCTCCGCCCGAACTGGAACACGTAAATTTCGGCGCCTCGCACGGGATGGCCGTCGGCATCCTGCACGTGCACCTGCGACGAGCCGGCTCGATCCAGCTGGATCTCCCGAGGCAGAACGGGAATTTCGCTGACGGCGATCTTCTCCTGAAACCAGGGCAGATAATCCGGCGGCGAGATCCCGACCGACCCCAACCCGAGCGGGAGGCTGTTGAAGCGCACGATGCCGTGATCATCCGTGCGCAAGTTCTGCCTGGTCTGCGTGCCGGAGGAATCCTGAGGTCCGGCGGACTGAAACGAGACGAGCGTGCCGGCCACGGGAGCGCCTTGCATGTCCGTGACGCGAAAGGCAAGAAATCCGCCGCGGGCCAGCACCAGGTCTCCCAGATCGCGAAACATCTCCGTCTCTGCGCCGGGCGCGGCCATGGCGCGCCAGGCGAAGCCGTCCGCCTTCGCATAGACGACTCCCTGATATTCATGGGCGGACTCGCGGATCCATGCGCGACCATCGCGGTCCGTTTGCGCGCGCGCATCCGGAGGCCGATGACCGAACTGACGATCCACCGGGCCCGTGAATGCCGCCGCGGAGACGGGCGTCCTGCCCAGGCGCTCGAAGGACCAGATGTCGGCGCCGGCGATCGGAGCCCCTGCCTCGTCCACCACGCGGAGCGTCACCCCGGAGCGAACCTCGCTGCGCTGCACTCCGCTGCCCTCGCGTTCTCCCATGCCCGGCATCGCCTCCGCCGGCCGGCCTTCCGCCCGGCTCGCCGGATCGGATCCCGCGGCCATGGCCGGCCCCGCCGCCGTCGCGTTCGCAGCGCTTTCGCCTTGCAGGAACTCGATTCCCGCGATCGCTCCGAACACGACGAGAATCAGAACTGCAATGGCCGCGAGTTTGGATTGGGTTGTCATGAGCAGGGGTGTCGCGAGTGGCGCCAGAATGGCTGCCAGATTGGTTCCGAATCGCTTGCGCAAGTCCGCGCGCAGCAGATCCAGAGCGCGGTAGATGCGCGCTTCGGCAGCTTTCTCGCCGATGCCCAGACTCCGCGCAACCTCCCGCAGCGAGCGCTCCTCGTAGTAGCGCAGGAAGATCGCCGAGCGGAACGTGTCGGGCAGGCGCAGCACGGCCTCTGCCATCTCCCGTTGCGCTTCGAGTTTCTCGACGTGCTCGCCGGCGCCATCGCTCGATTCAGAAATGGCTGCCCGCGCTTCGCGCTCCAGGCGGCGCCGATCGCCGCGGATCGCCTCCTTGTTGAGGTTGCGGAGGGTGCCCGCGAGCCAGGACTTCACGCTCCCGGTCAAACTCGCGCGGCGCCGGAGTCCGGATTCGAGCGCGTCCTGGGCGAGATCATCCGCCCGATGCTCGTCCCGGACCAGGACCCGGGCCAGCCGGCGCGCCCAGGCGGCTTGAGCCAGGATTTCCTCGGCGTCGTGCGGCAGGGGCGTCATGGTTGCCTCCCCCATGTTGCCGCGCGGAGCCCGATCCTGCGGAAATACCGGGGTCTTACTCGGACTTGTCCGGTGCGAGGCTCGACGCGTCCAACCCCAATTCGGCCTGCAGTCCCGCGCTCAGCGCCACCGGAATGCGCCGCAGCTCCGTGCGGAACGAGTGATCCGAGGGGTTGAGGCTGACGACCAGCTCGCCGGACCCGGCCGGGAGCGTCTCGAAGCGGCAGTCGCCGTCTTCGACCATGCGGAATGGGCGACCGGTGATCGTGCGGCCGTCGACATGGACCTCGAGGCGGAGTTCCATGCCGGGATGCCGTGCGCGGAACTCCGGAACGCCGGTCACGCGCACCAGGCAGGATGCTGCGCGCGTCAGGCTCAGGCTCAGGCCCGTCAGGTCCTTCTCTCCCACTTCGAGCACCTGAGGCGCGCTGCTGGCCCAGCCGTCGGCTCGGGCCACGAGGTAGTGGCGGCCCGGCGGAAGGCCGCGGAACTGAAATTCCTGGCCTGGATCCACGAGCGTGACGGCAATGCTCCACCAGGGATTCACTCCGCCGGCGTGGAGCAGGCTGTGCCGGGCGTTCGACTCCACGACGTCCAGCCGGCTCTCCTCGGTTCCCTCCGCTGAGCGGAAGTGAATGATCGCCACCTCCGTGCGCGGAGCGCCGCCCTGCAGGATCCCGGACACGACCGCTCCATCCAAGGCGATCGGAATCTGCAGATCCGAGCCCGTCACGGCCAGGTCGAGCACCACCGGGAAAAATCCGCGCGCGCCGACCGTAAAGCGATGGTCGCCCGGTTCCCGGCACTCGAACCGGGCCCGTCCCGACTCGTCGGTCGTGACGGAGAATCCCCCGTTCTCGTAGCCGTCGGAGTATTGCGGGCCCTTCCCCTCGCGCTTGCGCCGGATCTCGATCTTCGCGTCCGGCACGCCGAGTCCGCGGTGCGTGACGGCGAAGCTCAACGCGGAGTTGCGCGGCAACTTCAGAGAATGTGAGTTCGTCCCGGCCTGCAATTCCAGTTCACCGAGCACGAGTCCGTCGGGCCGCCAGAGGTACTTCACCCGCCATCGTCCGGGGAACAAGAAGCCGACGTCCGCGATCCCGGCCGCGTCCGTCAAGGCCTGCACCGGCCGGACGAGCGGCTCGACGGGCTCGTCGGCCTCCCTCCAGTGCTCGTCGTAGCTTTCCGGAACGAGCTCGAAGGTCTCTCCGGCAGCCGGAAGGCCATCCGCATCCAGCACCGCGAGAGTCAGGCGCGTCTCCGCTTCCAGGGCGACGGTCCGTTCCGCCCCCTCCCGGCCCAGCTCCACCTCGATTTTTTGACTGCGATAGCCCGGCGCGGACACCTCCAGGCGGTGCGGACCGCGGCTCAAGTGGCGCAGCGTCAGCACGTTCCCCGATTTCTGCGAAAGGGGCATTGCCGCCAGCCAGCGCTGGAGCTGGAAGCGCCACTGCTCATCCCCGCTCCACTCGGCTGCCGTCGGATGAGCCGGTTGGGCGAAGCCTTGCGGCACCGGGCGCCCGTCGGCCGCGTCCACGCAGATGAGGCGCAATTCCGGAGCGGCCGGCACTTCGATTTCCCCGAGGTCCAGATCGCCCGTGAGAGCGAACTCCTGCTCCCTCATCCAGCTTCCCTCCGGATGCCGGATCGCCAGGCCGTAGCTGCCCGCGGGCAGCGGCACCGTGAAGGCTCCGCCCGCGGTCAAGTCGAGCCGCAGGTAGGGAATCTGCATGCTCCGGACCGGATCCGCGATCAGCAATTGCCCTCCTTCCTCGATCGGGCCGCCCAAATGGCGCACGCGGCCGCTCAGGACGTGCACCGGCCGCAGTTCGATGCGCACGATTTCCGGGCCGGGCCTGACGCTCGCCTGGCTCCAGGAATCGCCCGACTTCGCGACGATGCGCTTGCCACCGTCGCCGAGTCCGCGGACGAGGAAGGTGCCGTCGGCCGCCGTGATGCCGAGGAAGAATGGCCATCCAGGATGCACCACGGTCGCCGTCGTCTCGTAGATGAAATCTTCGTAGATCTCGGCCCCGGCCACCGGATTCCCGCGCGCATCCACGACGAGGATCGCCGCGGAGGCGCCGCGCGAAAGCGTGACCGTCTGCGGCGGAGCAGGCTCCGTGGTGGCCTCGACCGCATCCATCTGCCACGGCAGGTAGCCGGGTCCCCTGCAGACCACCCGTCCGCTGCCAAGCGGCACGCTGTCGAATCGCGCCAAGCCATTCGCGTCGGTTCGCACCTTCTGCGAGTCGACATGGCCCGGCGGCTGCTTCATGATTTTGCTGCTGAACCAGATCTGCGCGCCTTGAGCCGGATTCCCATCCTCGTCCACGAAGCGGATCTGGAAGAAGCCGCCGCGTTCCAGCCGGTAATCCCCGAGGTCGCGATGCACGGCATTCGATTCCTCCACGGCGAACACCTGCTGGAGCGTGCCGGCGCCGCGCACGTAGAGCATCCCGCGGAATCGTCCGGTCTCCTGGCGCAGCATCACGCGCCCGTCCGCCCCGGCGACGCCGCGGATCGGCGGAATGCGATGCCCGAAATGGTATTCCGGCGAAGTGCTGTAGGAAGACACCGTCATGGGCCAATTCGGCTGCAGCTCGAGGCCGAGCACCTCGGCGCCCGCGACCGGCTCTCCCGTCGCGCTGAGAACGCGCAGCCAGAGCCCCGTCTTCGTGTCCTCGCGCACCAGCGCGCCGGCAGCCGCTTCAGCGGCGGTGTCCGCGCCGCCGATCGCGTCCGCCGCTGCCTCCGGAGGCGCCGCGTCGCCACTCCACGCCCCAGGAGCGACGTTCGCCGCATCGGACTCCGGCTCCGTCGCATGGTCGAAGAAGAGCAGGCCCGAGGCCAGCAGAGCGAGAGCGCCGACGGCGCCCAGCAACCATTTCGTATTCGCGGTCATGATCAGGACTCCTGAGGCGGCTGCCGCGGCCGCGCCGGCCGGCTGCAGCAGGGGAAGGAATGCAGCGGCCCAGTCCGCGCCCTCGCGCGTCCGGAACTCTTCGCGCAGGCGCTGGAGGCCGCGATACACGCGCGATTCCGCCGCCTTCTCGCTGATGCCCAGGGCTGCGGCAATTCCGCGGAACGACTGCTCCTCGTGATAGCGCAGCACCAAGGCCGATCGCTCCGGCTCCGGCAGCCGCGCGACGGCTTCCGCGATCCTGCGCTGGGCCTCGATCTTCTCGAGCAACACGTCGGGCGTGCTCGGACTCGGCGCGCGGTCCGACGCCTGCTCCCGCCTGAGGCGCCGGGCGTCGGTGCGCAAGGCTTCCTTGCGGAGGTTGCGGATCGTGCCGGCCAGCCAGGCTTGCAGGCCCGCGCGGACGCTCCCCGACCGGCGCAGTCCGGATTCCATCGCGTCCTGCACCAAGTCCTCCGCGAGGTGAGGGTCCCGGACCAGGCTGTCCGCCAGCCGCCGCGCCCATGCCACGTGCGCCAGCAGCTCCTCCGGGTCCTGAGCGTTCACGACCTTCATGTTGCCACCCGGGCTCCAAGTCCCCGCAGATTCTTGCCGGAGTGACTCGAGGCCTGGATGAGGCGGCGCCCGCCCCCCCGGTTCGGATACCCTGGGAGGGTCGTGGACCTCGTGTCCCCCGTTCTGGGACTGCTCCTGGCCTTATCCCCAGGCATCCCGCAGGAGGCGGTTTCAGCCGCCCCGCAAGGGTCCGCCGTTTCACCGGCGGAACTGGAGAGCCTCGCGCGCCGCTACGGCGAACGATGGACGCCGGAGGCGCGCGCTTACCGCATCGCCGGGCCGGCGGTGGTCTCGGTGCAGTCCTTCCGCAAGCGCGGGCGCGGGCTCGGCAACGCCGGCGTCGGCGCCACGCCGGTCGGCACTCCGGTCAGCCAGGGCACCGGCGTGGTCATCGACGCGCAGGGTTTCGTCGTCACGAACGCCCACGTCCTGGTGCCGGACGAAAACCAGGACGCCGACGACTTCGAGTGCTGGCTGCGCTTCTCGGACGATTTCGGCGGCCGCCAGGTGCGCGCGGAGATCCTCAGTCTCGACCGCGAATGGGACCTCGGTCTCCTGCGCATCCTCGACGAGGGTCCCTTCCACGCGCTGCCCCTGTCGCGTGACGACGACTACCTGATCGGCGAGCGCGTGATGGCGCTGGGCACGCCCTACGGCACCACGCTCGCTCTCACCGCCGGCCTGCTCTCGGGCATCGGCCGCAACATCCGCGTGCAGGGCGTGCGCTCGGTGCACACGCTCACCGGCCTGATCCAGACCGACGTCGCCATCAACCCGGGCAACTCCGGCGGCCCGCTTCTCAACGTATCTGGCCAGCTGATCGGCATCTGCACCGCTTCGCTGACCAGCGCCGAGGGCATCGCCTACGCCATTCCGAGCACGCGCGTGCGCGAGATCCTCGTCGAACGCCTGCTGCAGCCGCGCGTCTGGGACGGCATCCAGTTGCGCGCGTCCTCGCTGGTGATCGAGCATCTGCACCCGCGCGGGCCGGCCTCGCGCTCCGGGTTGCTGGAAGGCGACCTCATCACCAGCCTCGACGGCGCGCCGCTGGCCGATCCGGTGGCCTGGCAGCGCGCGCTCGTGCTGCGCCGCCCCGGCGACGCCGTCACGCTCGGCTACCGCCGCTCCGGCGGCGCGAACGCCACCGTGCGCTTCGTGCTCTCCGACGTCGCGGCGCGCGGCACCGTCGGCGTGCTCGGCTTCAACTCCGAGCGCGAGCCTCTGGTGATCCCCTCGGTGACCGGCGACTCAGTGCCGATGTTTCTGCTGCGCGTACGCGAGGTTTTCGGCGGCAGCGGCGCCGACGCGCTCGGCATCGTGCCCGGCGACACCATCGTGGCCGTGCACCTGAACAACGGCGTCAACGGCGACGGCTGGGTGCCGGTCTCGACGCAGGAGCAGCTGCTGGCCCTCATCCACGGTCCGGACTTCGATTTCGACAGCCTGAACCTCTGGTGGGTGAAGTCCGACGGCTCCTCGCTCAAGGGCCGACTGACTTTCGACGACCCCGCGCTGGCCTACGGCTCTTCCTGAGCATCCGCCAGCGTGGCCCGCAGGCCCTCCGCCAGCGGCACCTCGGCGCTCCAGCCCAGCAGAGCCGCGGCGCGCGCGCAGTCGGCGCGCGAATCGCGCACGTCTCCCGGGCGCGCCGGCGCGAACTCCGGCTCGGGCGCGGGGCTGCGCCCGGCCGCGGCGCAGACCTGACGCCACAGCTCGAGAATCGTCAGACTCGCGCCGCGCCCGACGTTGATCACCGGCGCCGGATCGCCGCCGGGCAGCGGCGCGCGCTCGGCCGCCAGCAGGTTGGCGCGCACCACGTCGGCGACGTAGACGAAGTCGCGGGTCTGGCCGCCGTCGCCGTAGAGCGTGGGGCGGGTGCCGGCCAGCGCGTGGCGCGCGAAGATCGAGATCACGCCGCTGTACGGCGACGACGGATCCTGGCGCGGGCCGAACACGTTGAAGTAGCGCAGGCTGGCCGCGGCGATGCCGCGGCCAGCGGCTGCGCGGAGCGCCGCCTCGCCCATCAGCTTGTGCTCGGCGTACGGCGACCGCGGATCAGGCGCCTGGTCCTCGCGCTTCGGCAGTTCCGGACGCTCGCCGTAGATGGCGGAACTCGAAGAGAAGACGAAGACGCGCGTTCCCGCGGCCTCGGCGGCGTCCAGCAGCGCCAGCGTGGTGCCGTGATTGGCGCGCAGGGCCTCGCGCGGATGCGCGAAGCTCCAGGGCACGCTGGCGCGGGCCGCGCAGTGAAAGATGCGCTCGGCGCCGGCGCAGGCCGATGCGGCGGTGGCGGCGTCGGCCGCGTCGCCCTCCATGATCTCGAGCCGGTGGCCGTGCTGGCCGGCGGCCAGGTTCGCGAGCTTTCCGCTGGAGAAATCGTCCAGCACGCGCACGCGGCGGCCCGCGCGCAGCAGCGCCTCGCACAGGTGCGAGCCGATGAAGCCCGCGCCCCCGGACACCAGATCCAGTCCGCTCACGGGAGCGCGCGCTGGAGCGCGGGAGCCAGGGAGGCGACGTACAGAGCCAGGCCTTCGGCGAGTTCGGTGCGCGGCTCCCAGCCGAGCTCGGCGGCCGCGCGCGAGCGGTCGGCCCAGGTCAGCGGCACGTCGCCCGCCTGCGCCGGCGCGGCCTCGACGCGCACCGGGCGCCCGAGCGCGCGTCCGAGCTCGGCGACCAGCGCGTCGAGCCGCGTGAGGCGGCCGGAGCCGAGGTTGTAGACGCGCCAGCCCCGCGCGCGCTCGAGCGCGCGGATCACGCCCTGCACCACGTCGCCGACGTAGGTGTAGTCGCGGAAGGTGTCGCCGCCGCCGCCGAAGAGCTGCACCGGCTCGCCGCGCAGGATGCGCTCGGTGAAGCGCGGGATCGCCATGTCGGGGCGCTGGCGCGGACCGTAGGCCGTGAAGAAGCGCAGCACCGCCGCGTCAAAGCCGTGGAGGTGATGCGCGACGTAGCTGACGAGCTCGGCCGCGTGCTTGGAGGCGGCGTAGGGCGAGAGCGGCCGGCCAAGCGGTTGGTCCTCGCGGAACGGCCCGGGCTCGGCGCCGTAGACGCTCGAGGAGGAGGCCAGCACGAAGCGGGACTGCGGCGAGCCGGCGCGCAGCGCGTCGAGCAGCACCTGGGTGCCGCGCACGTTGACGTCGAAGTAGAGCTCGGACTGCGTCAGCGAGGGCCGGACGCCGGCGCGGGCCGCCAGGTGGGCGGCGGCGTCGAAGGGGCCGCGCTCGGCCAGAGTCCGGTCGAGGGCCGGCCGGTCGCGCAGGTCGGCCTCGATCAGGCGGAAGCCCGGGTGCTCCAGCGCCGCCCGCAGGTGCGCGCGCTTGATCGCGGGCGCGTAGTAGTCGTCGAAATTGTCATATCCGGTGACCTCGCAGCCGCGCGCCAGCAGGGCCTCGCACAGATGCGATCCGATGAAGCCCGCGGCCCCCGTCACGAGAACGCGCTGCAGCGGCCGGGCGGATGCAGTGGGCATGCGCGGGCTCACTCTACCGTGACGGATTTGGCCAGATTGCGCGGCTGGTCGATGTCGCGGCCGAGCAGCAGCGCCGTCTCGTAGGCCAGCAGTTGCAGCGGCACCACGTTGACGAGCGGCGCCAGCAGTTCGGGCACCGCCGGCACCGGCAACAGGAAGTCGGCGAGCCCAGCCGCCTTGGCGTCGTCCGCAGCCGCAACCGCGACGATGAGACCGCGGCGCGCGCGCACTTCCTGCAAGTTGGACAGCATCTTCTCGTAGCTGCGGCCGGGCGTGGCCAGCGCGACCACCGGGAATTCCGGATCGATCAGCGCGATCGGCCCGTGCTTCATCTCCCCCGCCGGATAGCCCTCGGCGTGGATGTAGCTGATCTCCTTGAGCTTCAGCGCGCCTTCCAGCGCGATGGCGTGCTGCAGCGCGCGGCCCAGGAACAGGCAGGAGCGCACCGTCGCCAGGAACGCCGCGGCGCGGCGCACGGCGGCCAGCGACTCGGCGCTGAAGAGCGCGTCCATGCGCGGACGCAGGCTGCGCAGATCGGCGAGGCGCGCGCGCCCGCCGGCCGCGTCCAGCACGCCGCGCGCGCGGCCCAGGCGGATCGCCAGCAGGTACAGCGCCACCACCTGTCCCATGAACGCCTTGGTGCTGGCCACGCCGACCTCCGGGCCGCAGTGCGTGAGGATCAGGTGGTCGGCCTCGCGCGCCAGCGTGCTGCCGCGGACGTTGCAGATGCCGAGCACGCGGCCGCCGCGCCGTTTGACTTCGCGCAGCGCGCGCAGGGAGTCGGCGGTCTCGCCGCTCTGCGACACCACCACCGTCAGCGCGTCGCCCTCCTCGAGCTCGGCGCTGAACAGGAATTCGCTGGCGTTGAGGGTCTCGCCGGGCAGGCGCGCCAGCGCGCCCAGGAACTGCTGCCCGATCATCGCCGAGTGCAGCGAGGTGCCCATCGCCATGAAGCGCACGCGACCGATCTTGCGCAGATCGGCGTCGCCCAGGCCGAAGCCCTCCTCGAACTCCACGTCGCCCTCGACGTCACGGCAGCGGTCGAATGCGGTGCGCGCCAGCACGTCGGGCTGCTCGTGGATCTCCTTGAGCATGAAGTGCGGGTAGCCCTGCTTTTCGGCCTGTTCCGGAGTCCAGTCACAGTGGGTGCTCCCGCGCTCGACCGGACGGCCGGCGCGGTCCCAGATCCGGTGGCGCGTCGGCTCCAGCAGCGCGTGCTCGCCGTTCTCCAGCACCACGAACTCGCGCGTCACGGGCAGCAGCGCCGGCATGTCGCTGGCGGCGTAGCGGCCGCGTGCGCCGATGCCGAGGACCAGCGGCGAATCCTGGCGCGCCACCACGATCGCGTGCGGCTCCGCGGCCGACAGCACGACCAGTCCGTAGGAGCCCTCGATGCGCTGCAGGGTGGCTTGGACGGCCTCGCGCAGCGGCATCTTGCGGCGCGCGTGCCAGGCCACCAGGTTTGCGATGACCTCGGTGTCGGTCTCGGTGGTGAACGCGTGGCCCTCCGACTGCAGCCACGAGCGCAACTCGAGAAAGTTCTCGATGATGCCGTTGTGCACCACCACGATCTCGCCGCGGTCGTCGCGGTGCGGGTGGGCGTTGCGGTCGGCCGGCACGCCGTGCGTGGCCCAGCGCGTGTGCGCCACGGCCACCGAAGAGGCCGGCAGCGCGTCGCGCTCGAGCTCCTTCTCCAGTTCGGCGATCTTGCCCGTCTTGCGCCGCACCTCGATCTTGCCGCCGTGCAGCACCGCCATGCCCGCCGAGTCGTAGCCGCGGTACTCGAGAGTCTTCAGTCCCGCCAGCACCGCCCCGCGCACGTCCGCGCCCGTGGAGACGGCCGCCACGATGCCGCACACGTCAGGCTCCGGCGCCGAGGCGCTCGCGGAAGAAGGGCAGGGTGCGGCGCAGGCCTTCGTCGAGGCTGACGCGAGGCTCCCAGCCGAGCAGGCGCCGCGCCTTGCCGATGTCGGGCCGGCGGCGCTTCGGATCGTCCTGCGGCAGCGGATGGAATTCCACCGGCGCGCTGCATCCGGTCACGCGGCGCACCGCCTCGGCGAATTCGAGGATGGTGTTCTCGACCGGATTGCCGACGTTCACCGGCATCGGCTCCTCGCTCTCCATCAGGCGCATCCCGCCCTCGAGCAGGTCGTCCACGTAGCAGAAGGAGCGCGTCTGCTGGCCGTCGCCGAAGATCGGCAGCGGCTGGTTGCGCAGCGCGGCGGCGACGATGGCGGGCACCACGCGGCCGTCCTCCAGGCGCATGCGCGGCCCGTAGGTGTTGAAGATGCGCATGATGCGCGTCGGCAGGCCGTGCACGCGGTGGAAGGCCATCACCAGGGCCTCGCCGTAGCGCTTGGCCTCGTCGTAGCAGGAGCGCGGGCCGACCGGGTTGACGTTGCCCCAGTAGCTCTCGACCTGCGGATGGATCTCCGGGTCGCCGTAGCACTCGCTGGTGCTGGCCTGCAGGAAGCGCGCGCCCTTCGCGCGCGCCAGCTCGAGCGCGTGCAGCGTGCCCTGGCTGCCGACCAGCAAGGTTTCGATCGGCAGGCGCGCGTAGTCGATCGGCGAGGCCGGCGAAGCGAAGTTGTAGACGCGGTCGAGCGGGCCGTCCCAGGCCAGCCCGCGGCTGATGTCCTGCTCGAGGAAGCGGAAGTCCGGCTGCTGCAGCAGTCCGGCGAGGTTGCGGCGGTCGCCGGTGACGAAATTGTCAACTCCGACGACGGTGTCGCCGCGCGCCAGCAGGCGCTCGCACAGGTGCGAACCGAGGAAACCGGCCGCGCCGGTGACCAGTGAGCGGCGGCGTGCGCTCTCAGCCAAGGAAGCGCTCCAGGAAGCCCGTGTCCACCTGGCCGGTCGCGAACTCGGCGCGGTCGAGGATGCGCAGGTGCAGGGGCACGGTGGTGGCGATGCCCGGCCCTTCCACGCGGATCTCGCGCAGCGCGCGGCGGCCGATGCGGATCGCCTCGGCGCGGTCGGCGCCGTGCACGATCAGCTTGGCGATCATCGAGTCGTAGTGCTGCGGAATGATCGAGCCGGCGGCGATGTGCGTGTCCATGCGCACGCCGCGCCCGCCCGGCCACACCACGCGCTCGACCCGCCCCGGCGTCGGCGCGAAGCCGCGCTCCGGATTCTCGGCGTTGATGCGGAACTCGATGGCGTGGCCGCGCAGCTGCACGTCGGCCTGGCCGAAGCCGAGCGCTTCGCCGGCGGCGACGCGGATCTGCGCCTGCACCAGATCGATGCCGGTCACCATCTCGGTGACGCTGTGCTCGACCTGGATGCGCGCGTTCATCTCGATGAAGTAGTGGTTGCCGTTGCGGTCGAGCAGGAACTCGACGGTGCCGGCGTTCTGGTAGCCGGCCGCGCGCGCAAAGGCCACGGCCGCCTCCCCCATCTGCGCGCGCTTCTGCGGCGTCAGCGCCGGCGACGGCGATTCCTCGATCAGCTTCTGGTGGCGGCGCTGGATCGAGCAGTCGCGCTCGCCGAGGTGCAGCACCGTGCCGTCGGCGCCGCCCAGCACCTGGATCTCGACGTGGCGCGGATTCTCGACGAACTTCTCGAGATAGACGGTGGCGTCCTTGAAAGCCGCCTGCGCCTCGATCTGCGCCTGCGCGAACGCGTTGCGCAGGGCCGGCTCGTTGCTGGCCACGCGCATCCCGCGCCCGCCGCCGCCGGCCGCCGCCTTGATGATGACCGGGTAGCCGATCTTGCGCGCGATCGCCGCCGCCGCGTCGGTGTCGGCCACGGGCCCGTCGCTGCCGGGCACGACCGGCACGCCGGCGCGCTTCGCCACGGCCTTCGCCTTCGACTTGTCGCCGCAGGAATCGATCGCGTCCGACGGCGGCCCGATGAAGACGATGCCGTGGCTGCGGCAGACTTCGGCGAAGCGCGCGTTCTCGGCCAGGAAGCCGTAGCCCGGGTGGATGGCCTCGACGTCCGCCACTTCGGCCGCGGAAATGATGCGCGACACGTCCAGATAGCTCTGCGCGCTGGCGGCCGGGCCGATGCAGATCGCCTCGTCCGCGGCGTCCAGCCAGGTGCCGCCGCGGTCGGCCTCGGAGTAGACGGCCACCGCTTCGATCCCCATCTCGTGCGCGGCACGGATGATGCGCAGGGCGATCTCCCCGCGGTTCGCGACCAAGATCCGCCGGAACATCGCCTACTTGCGGATCTTGAACAGCGGCTGGTTGTACTCGACGGTCTCGCCGTCCTGCACCAGGACCTCGAGAATCGTGCCGCGGAACTCGGCCTTGATTTCGTTGAAGACCTTCATGGCCTCGATCAGGCAGATGACGGACTCGGCCTGCACGGCGTCGCCGGCGTCCACGTAGTTCTCGGACTCCGGATTGGGCCGGCGGTAGAACGTGCCGACCATGGGCGAGCGGAAGTAGTCCGCGGTGTCCGGGGCGGCCGGAGCGGCGGGCGCCGGCGCGGCCGGTGCCGCCGCCGGGGCGGGCGCGGCCGCGGGCGGCGCCGCCGGGGCAGCGGGGGCGGCCGGCGGGGCCTGGAGCTGACGGGACAGGCGGACCTCCACGTCGCCCTGGGCGAAGTGGAGTTCCGTCAGGCCGCCCTCCTTCATGAGGGCCAGGAGTTGCTCGACGAGTTTGAGGTCCAAGGGCGGATCGGCTGCCGGGCAGGCGGGGTGTCCGCCGCGGCAAGCGCCTATTGTGCCGCCCACGGGCCCGATTTTCCGCCCGTCTTTCGCAGCAGGCGGACGGACTCCACCCGGATGCCGTGATCGAGGGCCTTGGTCATGTCGTAGAGGGTCAGCGCCGCCACGGCGGCCCCCACCATGGCCTCCATCTCGACGCCGGTCCGGCCGTGCACCGAGGCGCGGCAGAGCACCCGCAGGCGCGGATCTCCGGGCTGCGGCGCGTCCACCTCGATCTGGATGGCGTCCAGGGCCAGGGGGTGGCAGAGCGGAATCAGGTCGGCGGTGCGTTTGGCGGCCTGGATGCCGGCGATGCGGGCCGGCTCGATCAGCCCGCCCTTGGGCAGGCGGCCGTCCAGGATCGCCTGGAACGCGGCGGGCGGGAACACCAGCCAGGCCTCGGCCTCGGCCTCGCGCCGTCCTGCCTCCTTGCCCCCGACGTCCACCATCCGCGCCTCGCCGCCCGCTCCCAGGTGGCTCAGCCCCGCCGGCTCCGCATTCGCCATGACTCCATGATAGGAAGGTGCAAGGCGGTTGCGGCCGGAAGCCGATAGCCTAGATACAGAAACATGGGATCGCCCGCGCTCGCCCTGCTCATCCTGGCCCTCGCGCCTTCCGCCGCCGCCGCCTGCCAGGACCCCGCGAACGTCTGGCGCAGCGGCTTCGATCAGGCGCCGGCGCTGGACCCGGCCGCCATCCTGGCCCGCGCCGACGCCGACGGCATCATCGCCGCGGAAGCCGACTTCCCCGCGGCGCTCGCCGAGCTGAAGACGGCGCAGGGCGCGCAACTCCTCTACCTCGTGCGCTTCCTCGGCCACGACGCCGACAGCGCCGGTTCGGCGCAGCTCGCGCGCCTGCTCGATCCCGCGCAGCCGGAATTTTCGCTCGCGGTGCTGAGCACCCTCGCCCGCGCGCGCGGCAAGGACGCGCAGGAGGCGCAGAAGGAGCTCGGCGCCTGGCTGCTCGACCATCCGGCCGCGCAGGAGCCGCAGTTGTGGATCGAGGGCCAGCTGGCGCTCTTCCGCTTCGGCGACTCGACCTACCGCAGCGCCGCGCTGCGCAATCTGCGCGGCCTCGTCGGCAGCGAGGACGAAGTCCTGCAGCGCCGCGGCGTGCTGGCCCTGGGCCGCGCCGGCGTGATCCTGGAAAGCCGCGAGAACGCGCTGCTGGCCGCGATCGCCGAGGGGCTGGACGCGGACGCGGTGCTGGCCCGGACGCTGCTGGACCGCCAGTCGGATCAGGAGCGCCACCGCCAGAAGGAGACGGCGCTGCTGCGCCTCGTGGAAGAGAAGCCGGCCGGCTCGACTCCCGACGATCCGGCGGTGGCCGCGCTGAGCCGCCTCGCCGACGTGATGCGGATGATCGAGATCCAACACATGGAAGGCGAGAAGTACACGCGCGAGGAGATGATCGAGGCCGCCGCGGACGGAATGTTCGGGCGCATGGATCCTTATTCGGACTATCTCGGCTCCGAGGACGTCGCCGACTTCAAGTACGAGATGGATCCGCAGTACGGCGGCATCGGCGCCTACGTCAACACGATCAATGGAGTGTTCACCATCGTGCGGCCGATCTACAGCGGCCCCGCCTACCGCGCCGGCCTGCTGTCGGACGACAAGGTGCTGGAGGTGGACGGCTGGTCCACCGCCGAGCAGCCCAACGACGAGATCATCCGCCGCCTCAAGGGCAAGCCGGGCACGACCGTCAAACTCAAGCTCTTCCGCGTCGGCTGGAACGAGCCGCGCGAGTTCACGGTGGACCGCGAGCGCATCGAAGTGCCGATCCTCGAGCAGGAGATGCTGCCGGGCCGCGTCCTCTACCTGGAGCTGATCAGTTTCGGCGCCGACAGCGCGCCCGAGATCGAGCGTTCGATCCGCGTGGCGCAGAAGGAGGCGCCGCTGGCCGGCGTGGTGCTCGACCTGCGCAACAATCCGGGCGGGTATCTGGAGTCCGCGGTGGACATCAGCAACGTGTTCCTGCCGCGCGAGAAATTGGTGGTCTCCACCCGGTCGCGCACCGAGCCGGAGGAGCGCCGCTTCACCGAGAACGCGGCCCTGGTGCCCGAGGAACTGCCGCTGGTGGTGCTGGTCAACGACCTGAGCGCCTCCGCCTCCGAAATCGTCGCCGGCGCGCTGCAGCAGCACGGCCGCGCCGAGCTGGTCGGCGAGCGCACCGTGGGCAAGGGCTCGGTGCAGCAGCTGTTCCGCGTGCCGGGCACGCAGGACGAGCCCTTCCAGGATCAGAACCGCAACCGCACGCGCGACGACTGGGAGGCCTACACCGACGTCAACGGCAACGGCAAGTTCGACTACGCGCCGCTGGTGAAGCTGACGATCGCCTACTACTACCTGCCGGACGGCAACAGCATCCACACCTTGCGCGACCACGACGGGCGCGTCACGCAGGCCGGCGGCGTCAACCCCGACCACGTGGTGCGCTTCCCGGATCTGGACTACGCCACCCTGCGCGAACTGGACCGGCTGCTCGGCCTCGACGCGTTCCGCAACTACGCGCGCGAGGTCTACGCCGCCGACCCCGAGCGCGCGATCCGGCTGGCCGAATTCGACGACCGCAGCACCGACGCCTACGCCGGCTGGAGCGAGTTCTACGCCGGACTCGGCACCTCGCTGGATCCGCAGGAAGTGCGGCGCTGGGTGCGCCGCTCGCTGCGCGGAATCGTCAGCGACGCGCGCGGCAAGGTCTTCCCGGGCGGCGGATTCTTCGGCGACTTCCAGGAGGATCCGCAGCTGCAGCAGGGCATCCGCCTGATTCTCGAGAAGGCGGGCAAGCTGGCGTCGGAGTTCCCGGAGTACCGCGGGCTGGCGTTGGCGCCGGCCGAGGACAAGGCGGCCGAGGGCGCGGTGCTCGACGGCGGTCGTTGAGAATCTAGGCCGAAGTCAGAACTGCGACCAGTCCGTTGCGGCCGCCGCGCGCGCCCTCGCGCCGGTGGCTGAAGCAGCGCTCGTCGCCCACGGTGTCCACGCCGCAGTCGCGGATCTGCGCCGCATCGAGCCCGGCAGCCTTCAGTTCCGCGGCGCACCAGATGCCGACGTCGGCGTACAGCCGGCCCTCGCGCCGCTGCAGCGCCGCGGCCGGCGCGATCGCGGCGAACTCCGGCCCGACCTCGTAGCGCTCGCCGCGCGCGCAGGGCGAAATCCAGGCCTCCACGGGCGCGCCGGGCTCCGCGCCTTCCTGGAGGCGCAGCAGGCCCTCGCGCAGGATGCCGGCGGCGAGGCCGCGCCATCCGGCGTGGAGGAGGCCGATGCGCGGGCGCCGTCCGCCCCGATGCAGGAGCACCGCGGCGCAGTCGGCGACCGGCAGATAGAGCGGCAGGCCGGGAGTGGCGGTGACGAGGCCGTCGCAGGCGGGCAGCACGTCCGCCGGATCGAGGGCGCCGCGGCCGCGCTCGGCCTCGCCCACGACGCGCACCGCGGCGCCGTGCACCAGGCTGCCGCAGACCCAGTCGCCGGGGCGCACGCCCAGCCACTCGGACCACGCGGCTCGCACCGCCAGCGCCGCTGCGCGGTCGCGCTCGCCGGAAAGGGAAAGGTTGCCGGCCCCCGTTTCCGGATTGCGCGCGGCGAAGATCAGCCGCGCACCGCGGGCGGTGAGCTGAGCCGGGAAGCCGAACAGGCCGGCGTGGCGGACCGGCTCGGCGCTCATCCGCCGGGCGCCTGGCCCGGGTCCCGCATCACCGGACGCAGGTACTCGGCGTAGAGCACGCCGCCGATCGCGACGACCGGCACGGCGAGCAGGACGCCCAGGATTCCGCCCAGCGCCCCGCCAAAGAGCATGGCCAGCACCACGGCAAAGTCAGAGAGGCCCAGCCCGCGGCCCACGATGCGCGGCAACAGCACGTAGCCTTCCAGCAGTTCGAGCGTGAGGCTGAGGCCTGCCGCGACCGCGAGTCCCGCGATGCCCCCGCCCGTGACGCCGCCGTCCACGAGTCCGACCAGTCCGACCGCAACGAAGGCGATGAACGGACCGATCACAGGCAGGATCGAGAACATGCCGAGCAGCACAGCCAGGGTGAAGGCCCCGGGGAAGCCCAGCGCCATGAGCACGCCGAACGCGATGATGCCCTTGACGGTGCTGACGATGAAACGCGAACGCAGGTAGGAGCGGATGATGTCTTCGATGCGAGGCAACACACGATCGAAGCGCTCATGCCACTGGGCCGGCATTTCCTTGCGCAGGCGCGGCAGCCAAGGGGCGCCGGCCAGCAGATAGAACAAAAAGATCGGCAGCAGCACCATGAAGGAAACGATGCCCAGAATGCCGCCGAAAAAGGCCATCAGCCACGTTCCCACGCTGAGCAGCACGTTGGCCGCGTCTTCCGCCCGCTCGCCGGCCTTCTCCTGCGAGAGGCCCATGCTCTTCAGGCGCTCCATCCAATCGGCAGGCAACTTCTCTTCCAAGGAGGACAACGTATCGTTCACCCAGGTGCGCAGAGCGTCTAGGTCGGCGTTGGCGATGTAGGCGCCCAGGTGCCCAAGATCGGGAATCGTGGCCAGGATCAGGCCCAACGGGAGCAGCACGGTGAGCAGCGTGCAGACGACCGCGGCTGGCATGGGTCCGATGACCCGGCTGAAGCGGCCGTGCATGGGCAGCCAGAGCAGCATCACCGCATAGGCCGCGAACAGCGGCACCATGATGGACCGGAGCATCCAGATCAACCCGACTGCGACGGCGACGATGGCCAGCCGCAGCACCGCCACCCGGTTCATGCGCCTTCCTTGACCGGCCCGCGCCGCGCCCGCTCACGGAGCGGCTCGGGCTCGGCGAAGGCCTGCTCGAAGTCGAAGCCGTTCGCGAAGTCGCGCGGATGATCCTTCTCGTCCTTGTTGAGGAGGCCGGCTTCAATCATCTCGAACACGATGCTGCCGAAATCCTCGGTCCGCTTCACGCCCCAGGAGCGGAAGGCGAAGGGCGCCAGCGGCCCGAACTCCTCGCGGGCGTAGCGGCGGATGCCCTCCAGCAGGTCGCGGCCGCTGATGTGCCGGCTCTCGCTCGGCGCCTGGCCCTTGCCCTGGAGGAAGATCGTGTGATCGAGGGCCTCGAGGACGAAGAAATAGGCGGCCTCGGCAAATTGGCGCCCGTTGAGGGCGCGAATTTCCCGGATCAGAGGCTGGAGCTTGCGGTCGTCCATGTCGGGGCCTTACCTGAAAGCCTATCGGGCCTGCCGCCCCAGGTTTGCCCGGATTCCCGGACCTTCCTGGATCGCCCCTTGTGGCCCAGGATGTCGCAGGCCTTAAGTACTTTGGATACAAGAAGTTAGGACCGTAAACGCCGCTCAGGAAAGGGCCGCGCGCCGGAGGCTGGAAAGCACCAAATTCGGCGGCAGATTGGCTTCCAGGTCCTGGAGGGCCTGGTCCAGCCGGTCAGCCCAGAATTCGCTCCGGGCGTCGGGCGGATCGGCGCGCAGGAGGCAGGCGAGGGCCGCCTGCAGCAGCCGGCCGAGCTGGGCGCGCAGTTCGGCGCCCTTGGCGTCCGCCGGATCCGCGAGCCAGGCGGCCGCGGGATCGCCGCCGGCGCGCCACTGCTGCAGCAGTTCGAGGCGCTCGAGCAGGAATTCCCGGTCCTCGGAACTCAGTTCCAGCACGGCCTCGCCGCCGATCGCGGCTCGCAGCAAGCTCCAGGCCTCGTCGCCGATGCCCAGCACGCTCGCGGCGCGCAGCAGCTCCTCCTCCGCCGGCTGACCCAGCCGGATCACGCGGCAGCGCGAGCGCAGCGCCGGCAGGAAATCGCCGAGGTTGCATCCGCTCAGCAGCAGCACGGTGCCGGCCGGCGGCTCCTCCGCGGTCTTGAGGAGCGCGCCCTGCGCGTCGGCGTTCATGCGGTCCGCGTCCAGCAGCAGCACGGCGCGGTGCGCGCCGGCCACCGGCAGATAGCGCAGCGCCGTCTCGACACTTGGCACGTCCTCTTTGCGATGCGCGACGTGCTCGACGCGCAGGCCGTCGACGCCGAGCTCCACCGGATCGAACACCGCGCAGTCGGGATGCGCCGCCGGATCGAGGCTGGTCCGCAGCAGCGCGCCCGCGCAGGCCCACGCCGCGGCGCGCGCGCGCGATCGGCCCGGCGCGAGCAGGATCCAGGCGTCGGCCGGCGCGGCGGCGGCGATCGCCCGCGCGAACGCCGGAGGCAGGGCTTGCGCGCCCGTCCTCACTCTTGCGCCTCCAGTCCCAGAGCGGCGCGGATCCGCGCGGCGACGGCGTCGGCGTCCAGACCTGCCACGGGGAGCAGGCTGCAGCGCTGCGGGTGCGCCGCCGCGTAGCGCCGGTAGCCGGCGCGCACGCGCTCCTGGAAGGCCAGCCCGCGCGCTTCGATGGCGTCCAGCCCCAGACCCGCGCGCGCGGCGGCTTCCTTCAGGCGCGCGAAGGATTCGGCGGCCGGCAGATCCAGGATCAGGACCCGGTCGGGCTGCAGGTGCGGGGGCACGCACAGCCGGTCGAGCTCGAGCACGAAGGCGGCGTCGGCCTCGCTCTGGCCCTGGTACGCCAGGGTCGAGGCGCTGAAGCGCTCGCAGAGCACGTCCTCCCCCGCCGCCAGAGCCGGGCCGACGCGGCAGGCCAGCAGCTCCACGCGCGCGGCGAAGAAGAGCAGCGCCTCGGCGCGCGGCTCGCGCGCGGCGGCCGCGCCTTCGGCGTGCAGCAGGAGTGCGCGCAGGCTCTCGCCCAGAGGCGTGGCGCCCGGCTCGCGCAGGCTGAGGATGTTCCGTCCCGCCTTGCGCTGACCGGCGGTGAGACGCGCGGCCTGGGTGGATTTGCCGGATCCATCCATGCCCTCGATCACCCAGAATCGGCCCCGCGCCACGGCTGCAGGATAAGGCTTCCGGCCGGCGCTGGGGGGCGCGCTGGAAAGCGCATCGTCTGTTGCGGTAGCCTGCCCGCCATGCCCCTTTCGGCACCCATCGACCGCAGCCGCCTTGTGGCCCTGACGCTGCTCGCCGCAGGACTCGCCTCCTGCGCCGCTCCCCCGCCCGCCGCCGTCGAGGCGCCCGCGCTCGAGCCGCCGGTGCAGTCGCCGCCGGGCGAACTGTCGGCGCACGATCGCCTGATGTGGTGGCAGGAGCGCCTGCCGCAATTCTCCGAAGAGGATCGCACCGAGGCGCGCCTGTGCATGGGCGAACTGCTGCTCGATCTCGGCGAGCCGCAGGAAGCGCGCTATTCCTTCTTCGAAGTGCTGAACAGCCCGGTCTCGGCGCGCGAGGCCGCGCGCGCGGAATACGGCGTCGGCCGTTCCTATTACCTCGAGGGCACGCCTTCTCTGGGACTGCCGCACCTGGAGACGGCGCGTCCGCTCTTGGAAGCGCCCGCGGCCGAGGAAGCCGCTTATCTGATCGCCGCCGGCCGCGGCCGCCCGGCGACGGCGGACGAGGCGGTGATGGCGCGCACGAAGCCCTACGTCGCGGGCGCCGGGCTCATGGCGGTCGCGCCTCCGCCTCCGCCCGCGGCGGCGCCCGCGCGCGGCGGCATCGACGTCACGCGCGCGCAATGGGGCGCGCAACCCATGCTGGCGAATCACGATCCGCTCGGCAAGCCGTATCGCATCACCGTGCACCACACCGCGGAGCCGATGCTCAGCGAGTCGCTGCCGGCGTCGGCGGCGGAGCTGCGCCAGATCCAGCGCATGCACTTCCAGCGCGGCTGGGCCGATCTCGGCTATCACTATCTGATCGACCGCGCGGGCCGCGTGATGGAAGGCCGCAGCATCGAAGTGCAGGGCGCGCACGCCGGCAACTCCGACGCCAACCGCGGCAACGTCGGCATCGCGCTGCTGGGCAATTTCGAATCGCAGCCCGAGCGCGGGCCGGAGTACACCAAGGTCCAGGAGCCGACCGCCGCGCAGATGGAAGCCCTCGACGCATTGGTGAATGAATTGATGGCGCGGCACTCGATCTCCAACAAGGAGATCTGGGCGCACGATCACTTCCGCGAGACCGAGTGCCCGGGGCCGAAGCTGCGCTCCTGGGTCACGGTCAAGCGCAGCGAGCGCGTCGGGTCCGCCGCCCCGGTCAACGCCGCCGCGAAGCGCTAGCCGGCCGCGTTCCGCGCCGCCTCAACCGGCCGCGCCGCCGCCGAATGCGGCGTAGGCCAGGCCCAGGGCGCCGAGCAGCCAGCAGTAGGGCGCGAACCACCACAGCCGGCGGCTGCGGCCGATCCACACCAGCAGGCCGAGCGCGGCAAGTCCGACGACGGCGCTGACCGCCACGCCCACCGCCGCGGCGGCGGGTTCGGCGCGGCTGAAGTCCAGCAGATCCGCGCTCTTCAGCAGGATCGCGCCGCCCACCGCGGGAATGGACAGCAAGAAGGAGAAGGTCGCGGCGGCCGGGCTGGTGAGACCCAGAGCCAGGCCCGCGACGATGGTCGAGCCGCTGCGCGAGATGCCGGGCAGGATCGCCACGGCCTGCGCCAGCCCGATCAGCAGCGCGGTGCGCGCGTTCAGGTCCGGCAGCGCGAGACGCCCCTCGGGCCAGCGGCGGCTGAGCCAGAGGAAAGTTCCGGTCACCAGGAGCATGCAGGAAGTGAAGATCGGGAAGGAGAACATCGCCTCGATCCGATGCTCGAATCCGAGCCCGATCACGGCGGCCGGCAGCGAGCCGAGCAGCAGCAGGCCGATCAGCCGGCGCTGCGTCGCGGGATCTGCGCCGCGGCCGAGCGCGCCCGCCGTCAGCGCCAGCACCTCGCGCCGGTAGAACCAGAGCACCGCCAGCAGCGTGCCGACGTGCAGCAGCACTTCGACGCGCGCGTCGCTGGCGAGGCGCTGGCCTCCCGGCAGATAGGAGCGCGCGAGCACGAGGTGCCCGCTCGACGAGACCGGCAGGAACTCGGTCAGACCCTGCAGGATCGCCAGGATCAGCAGCAGGCCGATCACGCCCATCGCGGCGGTCTAGAGGCGGGCCGCGGCGTCGCGCGCCGCCACCGACTTCATGCCGAACGCGGCGGCGACGGCGTCGTGCGTGAGGCTGCCTCCCAGCGTGTTGGCGGCGGTGGCCAGCGCGGCGTCTTCCAGCACCGCGCGCTTGGCGCCGAGCGCGGCCAGCTTCAGCGCGTAGGGCAGCGTGGCGTTCGTGAGGCCGAAGGTGCTGGTGCGCGGCACGGCGCCGGGCATGTTGGCGACGCAGTAGTGCACGACGCCCTCGACCTCGAAGGTCGGGGTGTCGTGCGTGGTCGGCTTGCAGGTCTCGACGCAGCCGCCCTGGTCCACGGCGACGTCCACGATCACCGAGCCCTTCGGCATCAGCTTGAGGTCCTCGCGCGAGACCAGCTTCGGAGCGCGCGCGCCGACGACGAGCACCGCGCCGATGAGCAGGTCGGTCTGGGGCAGGCGCTCGCGGATCGCGGCGCGGCTCGAGTGCACGGTGCGCACGTTCGCCGGCATGACGTCGGCGAGATAGCGCAGGCGGTCGAGGCTCAGGTCCAGGATCGTCACGCGCGCCCCCATGCCCGCGGCCACCCAGGCCGCCTGCGTGCCGACGACGCCGCCGCCGAGGATCATGACGTGCGCCGGCTCGACGCCGGGAATGCCGCCGAGCAGCACTCCGCGCCCGCCCTGCGGCGCCTCCAGGTACTTGGCGCCTTCCTGCACCGACATGCGGCCCGCCACCTCGGACATGGGGGTCAGCAGTGGCAGATTGCGGCCGACCTCGAGGGTCTCGTAAGCGAAGCAGTGCGCGCCGCTGGCCACCATGCCCTCGGTCAGGGCGCGGTCGGCGGCGAAGTGAAAGTACGTGAAGAGAATCTGGTTGCGGCGCGAGCGCGCGATTTCCGCGGGCTGCGGCTCCTTGACCTTCATGATCATGTCGGCGCGGCTCCAGACCTCGGCCGGCCCGGCGACGATGCGCGCGCCCGCGGCGGCGTACTCGGCGTCGGCGAAGCCGCTCAGCAGGCCGGCGCCGCCTTCGACCAGCACCTCGTGGCCGGCTTCGGCGAGAGCCTGCGCGCCCGCGGGCGTCAGCGCGACGCGCGCCTCGAGTTTCTTGATCTCACCCGGTACCCCGACGATCATGTTGGTTGCCTCCCCTGAAGGGCGCGGCATTCTACGGGCGCCCCCCCGCCGGACCCATGCCCGCCCCGCCGCCGCAGCCCGCTCCCGCCGACTTCGCCGCGCGCCTCGCGTCCGCCCGCGCGCGGGTGCGCGCCGCCGCGGCGCGCGCGGGCCGCGATCCGGAGAGCGTGCGCATCCTGGCCGTCGCCAAGACGGCGCGGCCGGCGGATTTGCTCGAGGCGTGGGCGGCCGGGCAGCGGCTCTTCGCGCACAACCGCGTGCAGGCGCTGCTGGCGGATGCGGAGTTGCTGCCGGACGCGGAGTGGCACGCGATCGGCCCGGTGCAGGGCAACAAAGTGAGCGATTGCCTGCGCCGCGCCGCCTGCGTGCAGACGGTGGGCGACGCCCGGATCGCCGGGCGCCTCGATCGGGCGGCCGAGCTGGCGGGACGCAGGCTGCCGGTGTTGCTGCAGGCGAATCTGCAGCCGGAAGACGGCCGCTACGGCTGCCCGCTGGCCGAACTCGCCGCGCTGGCGCGCGCGCTTGCGCCGCTGACGCGCCTGGAGCCGCGCGGCCTCATGACCATCGCCGCCGCCGGCGCGCCGCCCGCCGCCCTGCGCGCCGGTTTCGCCCGCCTGCGCGCCGCCGCGGCCGAGCTGAGCGCCGCCGGACTGCTGCCCGCCGCGCCCGAACTCTCGATGGGGATGACCGAAGACTTCGAAATCGCCGTGGAGGAAGGAGCTACTCTGGTGCGGATCGGGCGCCTGCTCTTCCCGCCCGGGGCCGGGGCATGACCCGGCCTCCGAATTCCACAGCACCGCAGCGAATCGAGTGGACCTTCGACTCCTTTGGGAATCGCGCGCCAGCGGCGAGAAGGGCGCGTTCACGCTCCGTGGCGGCACCCTGCACCTGCTCGCGCTGCCCGGCGGGCGCCTCGACCGGCTGGCCCAGGACAGCGCCGGACGGCCCGGCTTCAGCGTCACGGCGGGCGACGGCAGCCTGCGCCTCGAGGCGCGCGGCGCCTGCGCCTTCGTGCGCGGCGGCCAGGTCGAGACGCGGGCGGACCTCGGCGCCGAGGCGCTGACGTTCCGCGCCGCCGACGGCGCCGAGATCGAGCTGCGCGCGGAAGGCCTGACCGCGCCGGCGGCGGCCGCGCCCGCCGATCCGCTGGTCGGCCGCAGCCTCGGCGCCTACAAGATTCTCGAGCGTCTCGGCAGCGGCGCGGTCGGCGTGGTCTACAAGGCCATCCAGTCCGGCCTCGACCGCGAGGTGGCGCTGAAGGTCCTGAACCCGAAGGCGGCCACGCCGCTGACGGTCGCCTCCTTCAAGCGCGAGGCGGTGGCGGCCGGCCGGCTCTCGCACCCGAACCTGGTGCAGGTCTATGACATCGGCCACGACCAGGGCCTGCAGTTCTTCGCGATGGAGCTGGTGCCGGGCGGCACGCTCGAGCAGAAGCTGGCCCAGGACGGGCCGCTGCCGTGGCAGGAGGCGCTGGGCTACGCCCGCGACTGCGCCGAGGCGCTGGCCTTCGCGCAGGATCACCACCTGGTCCACCGCGACGTCAAGCCGGAAAACCTGATGCTGACGCGCGACGGGCGCGCCAAGCTCGCGGACCTCGGCATGGCGGCGACGCGCGGCATGCTCGAGTCCGAGTCCGCGGGCGGCAGCCCGCACTTCATGGCCCCCGAATGCGTGGGCGGCGAAGTGGACCACCGCACCGATCTCTACGCGCTCGGCTGCTCGCTCTACCGCCTGCTGACCGGCGACACGCCCTACCACGGCGAGAACGTCAAAGAGATCCTGCGCGCGCACCGCGACCAGCCGGCGCCGTCGGCGCGCGAGCACGCGCCCGAGACGCCGCCCGAGGTGGACGCTCTGCTCGCCGCGCTGATGGCGAAGGATCCCGAGGAGCGGCCGGCGGACGCGCGCGCGGTGGCCGACGAGATCGCCGAGCTGCTGCAGCCGCGGCGCTCCAAGGCGCCCTTCGTGGTGCTCGCGGCCGTCGCGCTCGTGGCGGTGGGCGCCGCCGTCTATCTGGGAACGCGGCCGAAGCCGCAGGCGGCGGATCCGGAGCGCGTCGTCGAGTACGTCGAGCGGCAGGAGACGCCCGAGCAGCGCGAGGCGCGGCTGGCGCTCGAGCTGGAGCTGGCCTTCACGCGCGCGATGTCGGAGCCGGAGGGCCCGGCGCGGCGCGCGGCGCTGGAGGAATTCCTGCAGCAGCACGGCGAGTCGGCCTTCGCCGCGCGCGCGCAGGAGGAGATTGCCCGCCTCGACGCGAACCCCGGCAGCCCGGCGGCCCCGGCCGCCGACGATCCGCTGGCGCAGATGCGCGCGCAGCTGGCCAGCCTCGACGCCGAGGTCGGCGCGCTGCTGGAGCGGGGCGATTTCGGCGCGGCGCATGCGCGCATCGCCGCCAGCGGACTGCCCGTGGCGCTCAGCGGGCCGCTCGACCAGCGCCTGGCCGCGGCCGCGGAAGCGGCGATGCAGTCCTGGGAGGCGCGCCATCAGGCGGCGATCGCGAAGAGCGACTGGGCCGCGGCGGCGCAGGCGCGCGCCGATTTCACCGCCGGCATCGCGGGCGGCGCGCCGCCTCCGGCGCCGTGGAGCGCGCGGCTGGAGGCGCTCGCCGCGGGCGCCGCCCAGGCCGAGAACGAGGCCCGCTCCGCGGCCTTCGAGGCCGACCGGCGCCAGGCGATCGCGGTGCTGCAGGGCCCGGTGCTCGCAGCGGTGCGCCTCTGCGATCCGGCGCGCGCGCTGCCGGCCCTGGACGCGGCCATCGCGGCCTGCGCGCACCCGGAACTGCGCGCGGCGCTGCAGTCCGAGCGCGAAGTGCTGGCGCTCGCGGCTCCGGCCGCGCAGGCTCTGCGCCGCCGGCTCGACGGCTCTGCGGAGATTCCGATCCTCGATCCCATCGAAGGCAAGCGCGCGCTCGCGCTGCAGGCCAGCGACGCCGGCGTGCGCCTGACGGTGCAGGTGCGCGGCGACCGCATCGAGCGCACGGATCCCTGGAGCGCGTTCGGCCAGGCCGCGGCGTTCGGCGGACTGCTCCGCGCGGTGATCCCGCCGGAGGTGCCGGACGAATCGGTGATCGCGCTGCACCTGCTCTTCGGCGGCGCCGGCCAGGCCGAGGACTTCCGCAGCAACGGCGCGCAGACCGGCGCCGCGGCGCAGGCGCGCGGGCTCGCCGCCGCCGCCTGGACCGATCCCCTGCCGCGCGAACTGCGCGGCGATCCGCCGCCGGCCTGGCTCGCGCGCCATCTCGCGGCGCTGCGCGCGCTGGCGCAGCTGCAGGCCGCGCTCGGACAGGACGACGCCTACCTGGCCTGGCAGCGCGGGAGCGCGCTGATGCGCGAGTTCTCGCTGCTCACCGCCTGGTGCAGCGACGGCGACGCGACCTGGCAGTTCCTGCCGTGAGCCGCGCGCGCCTGGTGCTGCTGGCCTCGGGCGGCGGCCGGACGCTCGAGAATCTGCAGCAGCGCATTCTCCGCGGCGAGCTCGACGCCGAGATCGCGCTGGTGGTGCTGTCGCGCGCCGGGATCGGCGCCGCGGAACGAGCGGCGCGCCTCGGACTGACCGCGCTCGTGATCGGCAAGCAGAATCAGCCCGATCCGGCGCGGCGCGAGCGATTGCTGCAGCAGGCGGTGCTGGAGGCGCGCCCGGACTGGGTGCTGCTGGCCGGCTGGCTGGCGCTCTTCCCGATTCCTCCCGAGCTCGAGGGCCGCGTGCTCAACGTGCATCCGGCGCTCCTGCCTGAGCACGGCGGTCAGGGCTGCTACGGCCATCACGTGCACGAGGCGGTGGCGGCCTCCGGCGCGCGCTGGTCCGGCTGCACGGTGCACTTCGCCGACGCCGCCTACGACCGCGGGCCGATCCTGCTGCAGACCGCGGTGCAATTGCAGCCCGGCGACGGCGCCGGCCAGATCGCGGACCGCGTGTTCGCGGCGGAATGCGCCGCGTATCCGGAGGCGCTCGGGCACCTGCTGGCGGGGCGCGCGCGCCTGCAGGATGGGCGGGTCGTCTGGTCCGCTAATCCTGCGGCGGGATGAGCGCGAGCCGCCGCAGCAATTCGCGGCTCGCCAGGTCGAAGTTGACTTCGCTGAGCATGCAGCGGTCGGAGTCTTCGGCGCCGACGCGCACGCGGCCGGTGGCGTCGGTCCACCAGCAGAGCACGCGGCCGGGCTGCGGGCGCGGGGTGCGCGAGATCGAGTAGATCACGCGGCCGGTCGGCGCGCCGGCGGGGCGCGGCTCCCAGGCGTCGGATTCCAGCTTCACGCCTTCCCGCAGCAGCGCGTCCACGAAGCCGCGCTCCTCCGGGCCGAGATCGGTGCGGCCGTCGCGCGACCAGCCGCCCTCGCTGCGGCGGAACTCGGCCGACTCGGCGCCGACCTCGAGGCGGATGGTGACGATCGTCCCGGGATCCAGGTCGAGCACGCGGCGGCTGCGCAGGCTCTCAGCCTCGCGGAACAACAGGCTGAAATCCTCGGGATCCCAGGCCAGCAGGTAGTCGCGGTGCGAGGCCACGGCCCCGTCGGGGTGCAGGGCCAGCGTGAAGCTGTCGTGCGCGCCCTGGATCGTCAGAGTCCCCAGCGCCGGCGCGCGCGGCGGGAGCTCGCTGAGCGGGCTGAGTTCGACCAGCACCGCGCGCGCGCCGAGCATGCGCTCGATCCACTGCGCGGCTCCCTCGTCCACCGGCGCGGCGAAGGGCTCCAGCATGCGCCAAGCGCCGCCCTGGCGGCGCAATTCCCACGCCGGGCCGGAGGCCGGCTGCCAGCGCAGGATCTGGATCGCGGGCGGCGCCAGCGGCAGGATGCGGTGGTCGCGCCACAGCTCCGGCGGCCGTTCCAGGCGGCTCATCAGGCTTTCTCCGATGCGCAGGCGCCGGCCGTCGAGCGTGGCCGCGCGCCAGCGGCTCATGACCTCGGCCGCGCCGATCCGCAGCAATTGCGTGGCGCCCTCGCCGGCCCGCGCCTCGATCGCGAGCTCCGCGAGCTCGAGGCCGAGGTCCTGGTCGGACTGCGCGTCCCAGGCCTCCGGCGCCGGGCTCCAGTCGCGCTCGTAGAGCGCCTCCAGCAGCGTGCGGATCGCGACCGGCTCGGCCCAGTCGGCGAGCGGCTCGGTGAGGCGCCACACTCCGTCCGCGCCGCGCTCCAGGCGCACGGTCTCGTTGATGCGCGGATGGTGGATGGTGACGCGGTCCAGGCGCGCCGGATCGAGCTGCAGCAGGGAGTTCGCGGCCCGCTCCGGCGGCGGCACGGCGCTCGGGCCGGCGGCGGCGGGCTGCAGCAATCCGCGCAGCCACCAGAGCAGCGCGGCCAGCGCCGCCAGGGCGAGGACCATGGCCAGCAGACGGGGAACTCTCATCGGCGGCGGCGCCAGGCGATCCAGCCGGCGAGCAGGAAGGTGAAGCCGGGCAGCGCCAGCACGGCGAGATTGTCAATCCGCGTCTGCGCCGCGCGCGACGGGCGGAACGGAAGCTCGCGGGTGGCGACGAGCTCGAAGTCGCGCATCTCGCGGCCCGCCAGCCAGCGCAGTCCGGCGGCGACGAAGTCCTGGGCGTAGGGCAGGCGCGCGCCCTCGAGGCTGGCCGCGCTGCCGAGCACCAGCAGGCGGCCGTTGCCGCCGCTCTCGGCTTTGAGCCACGGCTCGACGGCGGCGGCCAGTCCCTGGATGCCGCGGCGCTCGTTCGGATCCTGCGTGAAGGGCGTGCCGGCGGGATCGTCGAGCCAGCCGTTCGCGTCGCTGCGCGCGAGGCGCGTGCGCGTCCAGTCGTTGCCGGTGGCGGCGATCAGATCCACGGGCCGCGCGGCGGCCAGCAGGATGGCGCGGCCGGACACCGCCAGGCGCGAGCTGATCGGATGCTGCTCGTCGAGCTTGGCGCCGAGAATTTCCAGATTGCCGCACATCGGATCGCCCTCGATCGTGCCGGCCGAGGTGCGCACCGGCTCGCACACCAGTCCGCGGCCGAACGCGACGCCGCGCGCGGCGAGCTGGCGGTTCCAGAACCCGGCCACCTCGTCGGATGCGAAGCTGCCGAGCGCGAGCAGCAGCGGCTTGCCGGCGGCCAGCCACGCCGCGGCGTCGGCTTCGTCGGCGGGCGCGAAGGGCTGCGGCTGGCCGGGCACGATCAGCAGCGCGCAGTCCGCGGCCTCGCGCAGGCTGGCCACCGGCAGCACCTCGAATCCTTCGTTGGCGAGCAGGCGCGCGAGCGGCGCGAACTCGTCGGGATTGCGCAGGGCGTCGGGCCGCCCGGCGATCAGCACCGCGGCGCGCGGCAGGGCGCCGGACGCGAGCGCCAGCGCGGCGCTGCCGAGCGCGTGGTCCGCGCGCTCGGCGTGGATGCGCGCCGGCGTGCCGTCGCGGCTCGGCTCGAGGATCTGGAACAGCTCGTCGAAACTCAGCACGCGCCGCGGGCCGCCGCGGCCGCCGGCTTCGAGAATCAGGGCGTCGCTGGGCTGGCGCTCGAGGCGGCGCTGCGCCTCTTCGACTTCGACCAGCGCCGACGCCGGGTCGAGGACCTGCACGCTCAGGCGGCCTTCGGCGCGCAGGCGGCCGTCCTCGAGCAGGCTGCGCAGGCGGTCGAACGCGCGCGGGTAGACCGGCGAGCCGTTCCACATCCAGGCCGGATTCTCGGGAAAGAGGAACGCCGTGAGATGGGATTCCGGCGGCAGCGCGCGCAGGGCCGCGGCCGTGCGCTCGCTGACGCCGGCGCCGCCCGCGCTCGTGACGTCGAGGCGGATGCGCAGGGCCGGCTGCGCCAGCAGGGACAGCAGCAGCACCGAGACGGCTGCGGCGGCGGCGCCGGCGGCGAGCGTGAGTCCGAGCAGCTGCAGGCGGCGCTTCACGCGAAGAGGCGCCGCGAGATCAGGCGCAGCCAGGTCAGGAAGAGGAAGAGCGCGGACAGGACGACGAGGAACGCGATGGCGTAGGAGTCGAGCAGTCCGGCGGCGAAGGCGCGGTCGAGAAAATCGGGCAGGTGCGCGCCGCGGGCCAGCGCGCCTACTGCGCCGGGCGCGTCGAGCAGCAGGGCGGGCAGGAACAGCAGCAGGTAGTTGAGCGCCGCTCCCCCCCCCGCCGCCAGCACCAGGTTGCCGCTCCAGGAGGAGGCCCACAGGCCGGTCGCGAGGAAGAGGAAGCTGACCATCGCGGCGCCGAGGCAGCCGGCGCCGACGCGGCCCCAGTCCAGTTCCGCGCCGTGCCACGAGAGGATCAGGAAGAGCGCGAACACGCCGCCCCAGAACAGCAGGAAGAAGCAGCAGGCCGCCAGATACTTGGCCAGCACCACCGCCGCGTCGCGGACCGGCGCGGTCAGCAGCGGCTCGAGGGTGCCGACGCGCTGCTCCTCGGCGAGGAGGCGCAGCGCCAGGAGCGGCGGGAAGGCGGGCAGCAGCAGCCACACCAGCAGGCCGTTGCCGAACAGATACGGCGGCAGCAGCGTGAGGTCGTTCTGGATCGCCGGCGTGCGCAGCAGATACGAGAAGAAGAATCCGTTGAGCAGGTACCACGCGCCGAGCAGCACGAAGACGTAGGGCGAAAGCAGGAGACCTGACAATTCGCGCTTGAATTGGGCCAGGAACGCTCTCACGCGGGCTGCTCCCGGACCAGCAGGAGGAAGAGCTGCTCCAGATCCGGCTCCTGGGTGTGGAATTCGAGGACGTCCACGCCGGCCGCGGCGAGCGCGCGGAAGAGGGCCGGGCGCTGCGCCGGATCCTGCGCGCGCAGCAGGAGGCCGCCGTCGGCCTGCTCGCCGGCGAGCGCGAATCCGTGCGCGGCGGCGATCGGCAGGATGCGCGCCGCGGCGTCCGCGCCGGCGGCCTGCACGCGCAGCGGCGAGCCGGAGCGGAGGCGGTCCTGCAGTTCCGTCAGGGTGCCGGCGGCCGCGGCGCGCCCGCGGTGCAGGATCAGGACGCGCGAGACCAGATCCTGGACCTCGGGCAGCACGTGCGACGAGAAGAGAATCGCCTTGCCGCGGCGCGCGAGGGTCGCGAGGATCTGCTTGAACTCCTGGCGCTGGACCGGATCGAGGCCGGTGAAGGGCTCGTCGAGCAGGAGCGCCGGCGGATCGGCGAGCAGCGCGTCGGCCAATCCCACGCGCTGGCGGAAGCCCTTGGACAGAGTGCCGAAATTCTGGCGCCAGCGCGGCTCGAGTGCGAATTCGCTCGCGGCTTGGCGGGCGCGGGCGCGGGCCGCGGCCGGGCGCAGGCCCTTGAGTTCGGCGCGATAGCTGAGGTATTCGCCGACGCGCATCTCGACGGGCGCGGAGAAGTTCTCGGGCAGGTAGCCGATGGCGGCGCGGGCGCGCAGTCCGTCCTGCACCAGGTCGAAGCCGTTGACGCGGGCCGTGCCCGAGGTCGGCGGCAGCCATCCGGAGAGCAGGCGCAGCGCCGTGCTCTTGCCGGCGCCGTTCGGGCCGAGGAATCCGAGGATCTCGCCGGGCGCGACGTGAAACGACACCCCGTCCAGGGCGGTGACGCCGCTGAATCGCTTGACGAGGTTCTCGGCGCGGATCATCGCCTGGGTGAGCGGACGGGCTGCAAGTGCCGTGCCGAGGATACCGGCCGCGCCCTCGGAGCCGCTTACTTCTTGACTTCGAAGTCGGCGTCCACGACTTCGCCTTCCTGGGCGCCGCCCGCGTCCGCCGGCGCGCCGGCGCCGCTCTTCCCGGCCTTCTGGTACATCTTCTCGGCGATCGGATGGAGGGCCTGCTGCAGCTCCATGCTCAGGCGCTCGAAGTCGTCGGCGCGATCTTCCTTGATGGCGAGCTCGAGCGCGCTGATGCGCTCCTCCACCGCCTTCTTGTCGGCCTCGTCGATCTTGTCCGCGTTCTCGCGCAGCATCTTCTGCGCCTGCCACACCGCCTGATCGGCGGCGTTGCGCTTCTCGACGCGGCCGCGCGCCTGCGCGTCCTGATCCTTGAACTCGTCGGCCTCCTTCTGCATCCGCTTGATGTCCTGCTCCGACAGTCCGCTCGACTGCTCGATGCGGATCTTGTGCTCCTTGCCGGTGGCCTGGTCGCGCGCGCGCACGTTCAGGATGCCGTTGGCGTCGAGGTCGAATTCGACCTCGATCTGCGGCACGCCCCGCGGCGCCGGCGGAATGCCGTCGAGGTGGAAGCGGTCGAGCGGGCGGTTGTCGCGCGCCAGGGTGCGCTCGCCCTGCAGCACGTGCACCTCCACCGAGGTCTGGCCGTCGGAGGCGGTCGAGAACGTTTCCTTCTTGGTGGTCGGGATGGTGGTGTTGCGCGGAATCAGCACGGTCATCACGCCGCCGAGGGTCTCGATGCCCAGCGACAGCGGAGTCACGTCCAGCAGCACCAGATCCTCGACCTGGCCGGAGAGCACGCCGCCCTGGACGGCGGCGCCCTGCGCCACCACCTCGTCGGGGTTCATGCTCTTGTTGCCTTCCTTGCCGAAGATCTCCTTCACCAAGGCCTGGATCCGCGGGATGCGGATCGATCCGCCGACCAGGATCACCTCGGCGACCTCGCTGGGCTTGAGGCCGGCGTCCTTGAGCGCCTGCTCGCACGGCCGCTTGCAACGGTCGAAGAGATCGGCGCACAGCGACTCGAATTTGGCGCGCGTCAGCGACAGCATCAGGTGCTTGGGGCCGCTGGCGTCGGCGGTGATGAAGGGCAGGTTGATCTGCGTTTCCTGGGCGCTCGACAGCTCGCACTTGGCCTTCTCGCAGGCCTCCTTGAGGCGCTGCAGGGCCATCTTGTCCTGGCGCAGGTCGATGCCCTGCTCCTTCTTGAACTCCCCCGCCACCCAGCCGATCAGCGCCGAATCGAAGTCGTCGCCGCCGAGGTGCGTGTCGCCGTTCGTGGCCAGCACCTCGAACACGCCGTCGCCGATGTCGAGGATGGAAATGTCAAACGTGCCGCCGCCCAGGTCGAAGACGGCGATCTTGCCGACCTTCTTCTTGTCCATGCCGTAGGCGATGGCGGCCGCGGTCGGCTCGTTGATGATGCGCTCGACCTCGAGGCCGGCGATCTTCCCCGCGTCCTTGGTGGCCTGGCGCTGGCTGTCGTTGAAGTAGGCCGGCACCGTGATCACGGCCTTCGTGACCTTCTCGCCCAGATAATCCTCGGCGCACTCCTTGAGGTAGGCCAGCACCTGGGCGCTGATCTCCGGCGGCGAAAACTGCTTGTCGCCGATCTTCACCTTCACCAGGTCCTTCGGTCCGCCGACGACCTCGTAGGGCACCATCTTCTCCTCGCTGCCCACTTCCTCGTGCCGGCGCCCCATGAAGCGCTTGATCGAGAAGATGGTGCGGGTCGGGTTGGTCACCGCCTGGCGCCGCGCCGGGCCGCCGACCAGGCGCTGCCCGTTGTCCAGGAACGCCACGACCGACGGGGTGGTGCGCCCGCCCTCTTTGTTGGGAATCACCTTCGCCTCGCCGCCCTCCAGAATGCTGACGACGGAGTTGGTGGTGCCGAGGTCAATGCCGACGATCTTGGACATGATGTCCGGAACTGGGCAAGTCCCGTGCCGCCGGGACCCTGCCAGGATGGCAGGTCAATCCAGCCCCAGTTCCTTGATCTTACGATACAGGGTGCGCTCTCCCATCCCCAGGCGCTCAGCGGCCTTCTGGCGGTTGCCGCCCAGGGACTTCAGGGTCAGTTCGATGAGGTCCCGCTCCACCTCGGCCAGGCTCTTGCCCAGGAGCTGGTAGCCCGGATCGGGGGCGGCGGCGGAGGAGAGGCGGGTTCCGGCAGCCGCGGCCGGCGCCGGGGCAGCCTCGGCCCCGCCGGGGGCCCCGGCGGCCGGATCCTCCTCGCGCAGGCTGGGCGGCAGGTCCTCGACCCCCAGCATCCCGTCGCGGTCCAGTACCACCATGGTCTCGACGGCGTTGCGCAGTTCGCGCACGTTGCCGGGCCAGGCGTGGCGTTGCAGGCGGCGCAGCACCGCGTCGTCCACGCCGCGGATCTCCTTCTGGTGCTGCTCGCGGAACTGGCGCAGGAAATGCTCGACCAGCACGGGCAGATCCTCGAGGCGCTCGCGCAGCGGCGGCAGCTCCACCACCACCACCGCCAGGCGCCAGTACAGATCCTCGCGGAACTTGCCTTCCTTCACGCGCGCGCGCAGGTCGCGGTTGGTGGCGGCCAGGATGCGCACGTCCACCGGGCGCGCGCTGTTGGATCCGACCGGCACCACTTCGCGGTTCTCGAGCACGCGCAGCAGTTTGGCCTGCGTGCTCGGCGGCATGTCGCCGATCTCGTCCAGGAACAGCGTGCCGCCGTGCGCGTACTCGAACTTGCCCTCGGTGGACTCGTGCGCGCCGGTGAAGGCGCCGCGCACGTGGCCGAAGAGCTCGCTCTCGATCAGCGATTCCGTGAGCGCGGCGCAGTTGATCGCGACGAAGCGGTTCGGCGCGCGGGCGGAGAGATTGTGCAGGGCTCGCGCGATCAGCTCCTTGCCCGTGCCGGACTCGCCGAGGATCAGCACCGTGGCCTCGGTGCGGCCGGCCTGGCGCACCAGGTCGAAGACGCGGTGCATCGGCGCCGCGCCGCCGACCAGGCCCTCGATGCCGTACCGCTGGTCCAGCGCGGCGCGCAGCTCGCGCACGTCCTCGACCAGGCGCCGGTTGCCGAGCTCGCGCTGGACGCGCGCGCGCAGCTCCTCGAGGTTGACCGGCTTCGTCAGATAATCGGCGGCGCCCTCGCGCATAGCGCCCACCGCCGTCTCGACGCTGCCGTGCCCGGTGATGAGGATCACGGACAGGGCCGGGTGGTCCTGGCGCACCTTGCGCAGCAGGTCCATGCCGCTCTCGGCGCCGAGCTTGAGGTCGGTGAGCACGAGGTCGAAGTGGCGCGCGCGCAGGCGGTCGAGCGCCGAGCCGACGCCGGTGGCCACCTCGACCGTGCAGCGCTCGTTCTCGAGCGCGAGCTGCAGGGCTTCGGCGTGCGCCGGATCGTCCTCCACCACGAGGAGGCGCGGATCAGGCATGGGCCGGGTCCGGCGCCAGCGGCAGCCGCAATCGGGCGCGCGTGCCGCGGCCGGGCGCGCTCTCCAGTTCCAGGCTACCGCCGTGGGCTTCGAGCAGGCGGCGGGCCGTGGGCAGGCCCAGGCCGGAGCCGTTGCTCTTGGTCGAGTAGTAGATGTCGAAGCAGCGCTCCAGCACCTCGGCGCTCATGCCCGGGCCGTCGTCGAGCACCTCGATCAGCGCCCAGCCGGGCTCGCGGCGCGTGATCAGGGAAATGTGGCCGCCGCGGCCCTCCATGGCCTGGCGCGCATTGATGATCAGGTTCAGCAGGACCTGGCGCAGGCGCGTCCCGTCCACGGTGACGGGCGGCAGATCCAGGTCGGCGAAATTGCGCAGGCTGATCTTCTGGGCCTCCAATTCCGGCTGCACGAAGCGCGCCACCTGCTCGACCAGCGCGTTGACGTCGGTCGGCGCCAGATCGAGGACGTCGGTGCGGGCGAAGCGCAGGAAATCTTCGAGGATGTCGTTCAGCCGCCCGACCTCCTGCCGCAGCCGCCCGAGCGTCTGCAGGCTGCGCCGGGCCTTGGCCGCCTCCTCCTTGCGCCACTCTTCCTCGAGCAGGGCCAGATGCAGGGCGATCGTGCTCAAGGGATTCTTCAACTCGTGCACGAGCCCGCCCGCGAGCCGGGAGAGGGTTTCGGGATCGAGGGCCGGCGCGGAGGGTCGGTCTGCCTGCGGCATCGCGAATGCGGCGCTGAACGCCGCGCCAATCGGGCGGTCAGGATACTCACGCGGCCGCCGCCCTGCCGCCGTTAAAGTGCCGCCATGCAGGAGTTGACGCGTCTGGATCCCGGCCGCGCCGCGGATCTCGAGCGCCTCGCGGAGTGGCTGGCGGCGGGGCGCATCGCCGCCTTGCCGACCGAGACCGTGCCGGGCCTCGCCGTGCTGGTGCGCGGCGCCGGAGCGGAGGCGGCCGCGCGCCAGCTGGCCGCAGTCAAGGGCGCGCCCTTCGACAAGCCGGCGGCCCTGCACCTGCCCGATCTCGAGACCCTGCGCCGGATGACCCCTTCCCTGCCGCCGGGCCTGCCGCGCTGGATCGCCAGCCGCCTGCCCGGCGCCTGGACCGTGCTGCTGCCTGCGCGCTGGATCCATCTGCCGCCCTCCTTCGGCTGGATCTGGCCGCAGGTAGGCGTGCGCATTCCGCGCTCGCCGGCATTCGCCGCCTGCGCCCGCGCCGCCGGCGGCCCGCTGCTCCTGACCAGCATCAATCCGCACGGCGCGGCGCCGCTGACGGGCGCGGCGCTCGAGCAGTGGCTGGCGCGCCAGGGCGTGCCGATGGCCTTCGACGCGGCGCGCGCCGGCAGCGGCCAGCCTTCGCGCATCGTCAGTTTCGAGCCGCTGCCGCGCCTGCTGCGCGGCGACGCCGCTCCGGCTGAGCTGCGCCCCGGACTGCGCGTGCTCGTGGTGTGCAGCGGCAACATCTGCCGCTCCCCGCTCGCGGCCGCGATCCTGCGCCAGGAACTGGCCGCGGCGTGGGGCGTGCGCGAGGCGGAGTTGCGCCACCTCGGCTGGATCGTCGAATCGGCGGGCAGCTTCGCGATGGCGGGCGCCGACGCCAGCGAGCACTCGATCACCGCCGCGCGCGAGATCGGGCTGGATCTGCGCACGCACCGCGCGCGCACGCTGGCGCAGGCCACTGCCGGCGCGAGCTGGGATCTGGTGCTGGGCATGGGCCGCAGCCATCTCGCGGCGCTGGCCTCGCTGGGCGTGCCCGCCGAGCTCTTCGATCCCGCCGGCGGCGAGGTGGCCGATCCCTTCGGCGGCGATCTGGCGGCCTACCGCAAGGCGCGCGAGCATCTGCAGCGCGCGGCGCAGGAGCGCGTCGAAACGCTGTCGCGGTGGGAATCGGGCGGCGGCTAGGCCGGCTGCGCCCACAGCGCCACGGCTTCGCGGCCGTCGCGGCACAGCAGCAGCTTGTCCTTGAAGGACGGATTGCCCAGCCGGCGGGCCACCTCGGCCAGCGCTTGCAGATGCAGCAGCCGCTCCTGGCGCGGCACCAGCACCGCGACCACGATCTGCGCCGGCTTGCCGTCCTGCGAGTCGAAGTCCATGCCGTCGGGCAACAGCGCGAGCGCCACCATCATGCCGGGCAGTCCGTCTAGCGCGGCGTGCGGGATGGCGATGCCGTGCTCCATGCCGGTGCTGACGCACTTCTCGCGCGCGAAGAGCGCCTGCACGGCCTCGGCCTGGCGCGCTGCGGGCAGGCTGCCGGAGGCGACCAGGGCGTCGGCCATGCGCTCGATCAGCGCCCACTTGTCCGGCGCCGCGGGGGCGATCAGGACCGAAGCCGGGTGCAGGCAATCGGAGAGGGCCATCGGCGCGTGCGGTGCCCGGGGATCGTATCCGGGCCCCGCGGGCCGCCCGGCGGGCGGAAGAGGGAAGGAGGATCAGCCGCCGGGCGTCGAAACTCCGGGCCGTCGCAACTTTAAGACGGTTCAGCCCGCGACTAGACTGCCGACCGAGCGCATGCACCGTAACCTCCCCGTTTTCGCCGTCCTGTTGCTTGCCTTGGGCCCGGTGGCCTCGGCGGCCGCCCAGGAAGATCCTCTGGACGACGTGACCGTTCCGGAAGGCGTGCTCCAGGAGGAGGGCGAATACCTTCTGCTGGACCTGGCCGAATTGGACGACCAGGGCCTGAACCTGCGCCAGTTCATCAAGGTCTGCCAGCTCAACACCGGCCTCAACTTCACGCTGGACGAAACGGCCGGCTCGATCCGCCAGAAGCTCGACAGCAAGCGCCTGCTGCTCTACGGGCCGAAGCGGATCCGCAAGTCGGACTTCTATTCCTTCTTCCAGATCATGATGAAGATCCACGGCTACGTCTGCGTGCAGCAGGGCGCCGGAGATCTGGCGGTGGTGGTGATCACCGAGCAGCTGGCTTCGAACAGCGCGTTGATCAAGGCCAACGCGCAGTTCGTGGACCATGAAGAGGTCGAGAACTTCGCCGACAAGCCCGGCACCTACCTCTACACCGTCGTGCCGCTGCAATACGCCGACGCGCAGGACCTGGGCACCAACCTGCGCACCGCGCTGGCCTCGCAGGCCGGCGACAACTCGGCCTTCATGCCGCTGGCGCAGGAGCGCGCGCTGCTGGTGCAAGGCTACGGTCCCTTCGTCGCCGCCTCGGTGCGCATGATCAAGGTGCTGGACAAGAAGCCGCCCAGCGTGCAGGTGGTGTTCAAGAAGATCCCGCTGCGCGAGCAGGACGCCCAGGAGATGGCCGAGGTGCTGACCGAGCTGGTCGAGAATCTGTCCGAACAGGCGCAGGCCGGCAACCGCACGCGCGGCACGCAGCCCGGCGAACTGGAGCCGGAGACGGTGGTCACCGCGTTCCGCCCGGACAACTCGCTGATCGTGACCGGCACCGAAGAGAACATCGAGAAGCTGATGGATCTCGTGGCGCAGCTCGACACGCGCGTCGAGGACCCGGAGTCCTCCTACCACGTCTACGTGCTGCAGTACCTGTCCGCCCAGGAACTGGACGAGGCCTTGACCGAGTTCGTGGAGGAATCCGAGCAGGAGGCCGAGCGCGCCAACCGCGAGGCCGCCTCGGGCGGCGCCGCCCGCTCGGGCCTGTTCAGCGAGCAGCGCATCATCGTCAACGTCCACGAGGAGACCAACGCCATCCTGGTGTCGGCGACGCGCAACAAGTGGGCCGAGATCAAGACCCTGCTCGACCGGCTCGACAAGCGCCAGCCGCAGGTGCTGATCGAGACCGCGCTGATCGAGATCTCGAACGACTTCGAGAAGGACATCGGGTTCGAGTACGCGCACGTCGAGACGCCCGAGGGCGATGCCCAGAAGGGGTTCGGCTTCACCAGCGTCGGCATCACCACCGCCGAGGAATTCGGCGACGCGCGCCTGCCCTCCCCGACCGCCGCCGGCATCACCTTCGGCATCCTCGACGGCGAGGACCTGGGCATCCCCTTCATCATCAACGCCGCCCAGACCCGCGACGACGCCAACATCCTGTCGGTGCCGTCGGTGCTGGTGTCCAACAACAAGGGCGCCGTGGTGACGAGCAACGACGAGGTCCCCTACCAGACCTCGAACGCCACGCAGGGCACGGTGTCCGCGAACTTCGAGTTCACCGACGCCGGCATCACGCTGGCCATCACGCCGAGCATCTCGGCGCAGAAGTACCTGCGCCTGCACATCCGCCTGGAAGTCTCCTCCTTCCGCGGAGACGGCGTCAGCGGCGGCCCGCCGCCGAAGACCACGCGCAAGATCGAGACTTACGTGAGCCTGCCGGACGGCGCCACGATGTGGCTGGGCGGCATCATCCGCGACGACCTGCTGGAGAACGAGAGCGGGATTCCCTACCTCTCGGACATCCCGATCATCGGCTTCCTGTTCGGCCGCAGCATCGACCGCAACATCAAGACCACGCTGTTCTTCTTCTGCACGCCGCGCATCATCGAGGAATTCGACGAGCTGACCGACGTGTCGCAGCAGGGCAAGTCGCGGGCGGCCGACACGATCGGCCTGGACCGGGTGCGCATGATCGACCCGACCTTCCAGCTCGACAGCCCGGTGGACGTGATCCTCGAGGGCGACGAGGAGAGCGCCGGCGGCAGCGCGGCCCTGAACCTCTCCGGATTCGCCGCGCCGGCCTATCCGACCACCGGCGGCGAGGTGAAGGAGGGCGGCGCGGACGGCAAGGATTCGCCGCCGCAGCAGCAGCGATGAGCCGCGGAACCGTCGTCACCGGCACCGACCTGATCTCCCTGCTCCAGCGCGAGACCGGGCTGGAGGCGCCCGAGTTGCGCAAGCTGCGCGACCAGGCCACCTCCACCGGACAGTCCTTCGACCGGGTGCTGATCGGGCGCGGACTCAAGGAGGACGCCGTGCTGCGCGCGTTCGCGCAGGATCTGGACCTGCCCTTCCACGAGCGATTCGAGAACGTCGTGGTGCCGCGGCAGTTCGTGGATCACGTGCCGCTGGCCTTCGCGCGCGCCCACGACATGGTGGCGATTTCCAAGGAGGGCGAGGACCTGGTGGTGGCTTGCGCGCACCCGCTGGACCTGCACCCGCAGGACGACCTGCTGGCCATGCTGCCCTGCCGGGTGCGCTTCGCGCTGGCGCCGCGGTCCGAGATCACCGAGCTCGTCAACCGCGCGTTCCGCCACCGCGCCGACGGCGTGGACGAGGCCATCGAGGACCTCGAGGGCACCGACATCGCCGGTTTGGCGGCCTCCATCGAGCAGGGCGAGGACCTGCTCGACGTCGCCAACAAGGCGCCGATCATCAAACTGGTGAACTCGGTGCTGTTCCAGGCGCTGAAGCTGCGCGCCTCGGACGTGCACTTCCAGCCCTACCAGGACCGGATGCAGGTGCGCTTCCGCATCGACGGGATTCTCTACGACATGGAGAACGTCCCGAAGAACGCGCAGGACGCCATCACCTCGCGCATCAAGGTCATGGGCAAGATGGACATCGCCGAGCGGCGGCTGCCGCAGGACGGCCGCGCCACCATCCGCATCGGCGACGGCGAGGTGGACGTGCGCATCTCGGTGGTGCCGACCACCGAAGGCGAGCGCTGCGTGCTGCGTCTGCTGGACAAGACGGCGCGCGTCTACGACCTGAAGCAGATCGGACTCGACGACGTGCACCGGAAGATCATCGAGCACTACATTTCCTTCCCGCACGGCATCATCCTGGTCACGGGCCCGACCGGCTCCGGCAAGACCACCACGCTGTACGCCTCGCTGACCAAGATTTCGACCGGCGACAAGAACATCCTCACCATCGAGGATCCGGTCGAATACCAGCTCGACGGCATCTCGCAGGTGCAGGTCAACGTCAAGAAGGGCCTCACGTTCTCGGCCGGGCTGCGCTCCTTCCTGCGCCAGGATCCGGACGTGATGATGGTGGGCGAGATCCGCGACCTCGAGACGTCCGAGATCGCCATCCGCGCCGCCATCACGGGCCACTTGGTATTCAGCACGGTGCACACCAACGACGCCCCCAGCACGGTGACGCGCCTCATCGACCTGGGCCTCGAGCCCTACCTGGTGTCCTCGTCGCTGGTGCTGGTGATCGCGCAGCGCCTGGTGCGGACCCTGTGCCTGTCCTGCCGCGAGTGGAAGACGCCCGACACCGAGCAGCTCGGCGCGCTCAAGGCCGTCGGCGTCGAGAAGAGCATGCTCAAGGACGGCAAGATGGCGATTTCCCCCGGCTGCGAGGAGTGCTTCCACTCCGGCTACCACGGCCGCACCGCCATCTACGAGATGCTGCCGATGACCGAGACGCTGCGCGAGCTGGTCATGAAGAGCGCCTCGGCCACCGAGCTCAAGCGTGCCGCCGTCGCCGGCGGCATGCGCACCCTGCGCCAAGACGGCGCGTTGAAGGTCGTCGAAGGCATCACCAACCCCGAGGAGGTGATGCGCGTGACCCAACTGGACCTCGTGTGACAGGAGGCGGTCGGCATTGCCGATCTACGAGTGGAAAGGATTCGACGGTCGCGGACGCAAGTCGTCCGGCGTGGTGGATGCAGATTCGCCCCGCGACGCGCGCGTCAAGTGCAAGCGCCAGGGCAATCTCGTCACCGACGTGGTGGAGTTGCGCGCCGGCAAGAAGATCAAGTCGGCTGACGACCAGCCGCGCAAGACCAAGCAGGAGAAGCGCGCCGACGCCGCCGAGACCGCCGCCGCCAAAGCTTCGATGGTCGGCCAGCTGCGCTCGAAGCTGGAGGCCGCGCGCGGCCGCGACCGCGGCCAGGTGCGCACCAAGAAGCGCATCGAGGAAATCTCGACCTTCGTGCGCCAGCTGGCCACGCTGACGCGCGCCGGCATTCCGATCACCGAGTCGCTGCGCGCCATCATCGAGCAGACCGAGAACCGGCGCCTCGGCGTGCTTTACCGCGACATCCGCGAGCGCATCGCGCAGGGCGCCCCCACCGCCGACGCGCTGGCGGCCCACCCCGGCTATTTTGACGACTTGGCGGTGGCCATGATCCGCGCCGGCGAGGCCTCCGGCCACCTCGACGAAGTGTTGCTGCGCCTCGCCAACTACATGCAGCGCCAGACCAAGGTGCGCAACAAAGTGGTGGCGGCCCTCACCTATCCGGCGATCATGCTGATCGTCGGCGTGTTGGTGGTGTCCATCCTGATCACGTTCGTCGTGCCCAAGATCACGGCGATGCTGGAGGCGCAGAACCAATCGCTGCCGCTGCCGACGCAGATCCTGGTCGCGATTTCCGAGTTCTTCCGCCACTTCTGGTGGATGCCGGTGCTGGCGTTCATCGTCGGCGCCGCCGCGTTCAACCTCTACTACTCGACCGAGAAGGGCCGCCTCAAGGTGGACGGCCGCCTGCTGCGCATGCCTCTCTTCGGCGAGCTGCTGCGCAAGCAGGCCATTTCGCGCTTCGCCCAGACCTTCTCCACCCTGCTCAAGTCCGGCGTCAGCGTCGTGCACTGCCTGGAGATCAACCAGCGCACGCTCGGCAACAAACTGATGGAGAAGACCCTGTCCGAGGTGCGCGAGCGCATCATCGAGGGCCAGGACATCTCCACGCCGATCAAGGCCTCGGGCGTGTTTCCGCCCCTGGTCGGCTACATGATCGCCGTCGGAGAGCAGTCCGGCGAACTCGATAACATGATGTCGCAGGTCGCCGAAACCTACGACGAGGAGGTGGACCTGGCCATCCAGCGCTTCACCTCGCTGATCGAGCCTCTGCTGATCATCGTGCTCGCGGGCATGGTCGGCTTCATCATCCTGTCCATCCTGCTGCCGGTTCTGCAGCTCACGCAATCCTTCTAGGAGAAATCACCATGCGCCTCTTTCGCCGCAACGCGCCGCAATCCGGCTTCACGATCCTCGAGATCATGGTCGTGCTGCTGATCATCGGGCTCATTCTGGGCACGGTCGGCCGCAACGCTTTCCAGGCCCTCTTCTCCGGGCAGGAGGGCACGGCCAAGAACCAGATCCGCCTGTTCCAGGATTCGCTGGACCAATACCGGCTCTACAACAACAAGTACCCGGACACGCTCGAGGCCCTGACCGAGGGCGAGGGCGCGCCCGGCGGCGAGCCCTACATGAAGACCATTCCGCTCGATCCGTGGAGCCACGAGTACCACTACGAGATCGTGCCGGGCGGCGATCCCCTGATCGTCTCCTACGGCGCCGACGGCGAGCCCGGCGGCGAGGGCAAGGACGCCGACATCTCCTCCGAGGATCTGAAGTAGGGAGGCAGGATGCGCCGCGCCGCCGGTTTCACCCTGATCGAGGTGGCGGTGGTGCTGCTCATCCTGTCCATGCTCATCGGCACGGCCTCGAGCAACATGCAGGGCCTGCTGCCGGCGGCCGTCACCGAGGCGGCCGCGCGCGAGATGCTCGGCACGATGGATTTCGCGCGCACGCAGGCGGTGGCCCGCGGCTATCCCTACGAGGTGCTCTTCGACCTCGACGAGCAGCGCTACGCCATCCGCACCCCCTTCGACCAGGACGGCAACCCCGCGGCCGATCCCACCATCCGCACGCAGCTGCCCTGGCGCGCGCTGCGCGAGGGCGCGGTGCTGGTGGCGCTGCTCGACGACACCGGCGAGCGCCGCGAGCGCGGCACTTGGCCCCTGGTGTTCCACCCGGCCGGCGACAGCACCGACTTCTGGGCCTACGTCGGCCACGAGGCCAGCGAATTGCACCTGGTGACGGTGCGCGTGCTGGGGCTGACCGGCCTGGCCACGCTGATGCAGGGCGAGGTCGAGCCTCAGCTGGTCACGGAGAACGACTTTTGAGCGGCGCCTGCGCCCGTGCCATCCCCCGCCCCCGCCCCCGCGCGGGCATGACCTTGCTCGAGGTCATGGTGGCGCTGGTGATGCTCGCCACCGTGTTCGTGATTCTCACGCAGGTGCAGCGCAGTTCCGTGGCCAAGGCGGCCAACGCGCGCTCGCAGTCCATCGCCGCGCGCCTCGGCGAGCAGATGATCCACCGGATCGAAGCCGGCATGGTGCAGGACCTGCAGGACGGCTACGAGGGCGACTTTTCGGAAGACGGGTTCGGCAGCTTCACCTACCTGATCGGCCTGGGCGACGGCAGCGAGTTCGCCGGCGATCCGGTGGACGTGACGGAGGACGTGCTGCGCCAATTCCGCAAGGAGGCGGAGGACGAAGAAGAGGACGAGGTGCTGCCCGAGAAGACGCGCGTCTATCTGACGATCACCTACCCGTCCTATCTGGACGACAGCCGCCAGAGCTTCCAGATCGAGACTCTGGTGGATTCCTGGGCCATCGAGCAGGACTTCCAGCTCTTCGAGCAGCTGTGGCCCGACCTCCTGCCCTCGGGCATCGAATGATGCGCCGCGGCTTCACGCTGGTCGAGGTGCTCATCGTCGTGGCGATGTCCGGCGGCCTGATGGTGGCCGTGCTGGCCAACCTCGACGCCTCGCGCCGCGCGGTGGACGCGATCCACAACGTGATGGAGACCGAGAGCAACGGGCCGCGCATCCTCGACCAGATCCGCAGCGACCTCGCGCACCTCGCGGTCTACGACGCCTCCGAGTACCGCATCCTCAAGGGCGAGAACGCCGCCATTCTCGGCGCCGACGCCGACCGCCTCGACCTCCTGGTCAGCGGCCGCTCGCGCCTCGGCGTGAACGTGCCCGGCGTCGGGGAGGGGCTGCACGCGCCCCTCTCCGAAGTCGGCTACCGCCTGCGCACCAATCCCGACCGCCCCGACTTCCTCGAGCTGTACCGCCGCGAGGACGCGCTGGTGGACCAGGAGCCCTGGCGCGACGGCAGCTACGCGCTGATGTACGACCGCGTGGTGTCCTTCAACCTGCGCTACGCGGCCAAGCCGGACCACAACCTCGCCTGGGACGAGAACTGGGACTCCGAGCAGCGCGAGGCCCTGCCCTTCGGCATGGAGCTGTTCCTGGAGATCGAGGTGCAGCCGCGGCGCTCTCTGGAGAGCCTGGGCATCATCGGCGCCAACCGCGCGCGCCTGGACTTCAACGACCTGATCCTGATCTCCTCGCACCAGCGCTGGATCTTCCGCAACCGCCTTCATCCGACGCTGCCGGCGATCGGCAGCACCTCGAACACGGCGGGCTCCGGAGCCGGGGGCGATCCGACCGGCGCCGCCGGCACCGGCAGCGAACTGCCCGAGCCGCCGCGCTGAGCGCAGACCGGCCCGGCCGCTAGCGCGGGGGCGTCAGGCGCGCGAGTCCGCCCAGGTAGGGCCGCAGCGGCGCCGGCACGTCCACGCTGCCGTCGGCGCGCTGGTGGTTCTCGAGCAGGCAGATCAGCACCCGCGGCGAAGCCACGACCGTGTTGTTGAGGGTGTGGCAGTACGCCTGCTTTCCCCCCCCCGCGGGCCGGTAGCGCAGTTCGAGGCGGCGCGACTGGAAGTCGTGGAAGCGCGAGGCCGAGTGCGTCTCGCCCCAACCGTTGCGGCTCGGCATCCAGGTTTCGATGTCGAACTTCTGCACTTGGCCCTGGCCCAGGTCCCCGGTGCACACGTTGACCACGCGATAGGGCAAGCGGAGCGCGTCCATCAGGTCGCATGCGTGGCCCAGCATGCGCTGGTGCTCGGCGCGCGACCATTCGGGATCGGCCGGCCCGATCACCACCTGCTCGACCTTCCAGAACTGGTGCACGCGGTACAGCCCCTTGGTGTCCTTGCCGTAGGTGCCGGCCTCGCGCCGGTAGCAGGGAGAAATCGCCACGCGCCGCAGCGGCAGCGCGCTCTCCTCGAGAGTCTCGCCGGCGTGCATCGCCGTCAGCGGCACTTCCGAAGTGCCGACCAGCGACAGGCCGTCGCGCTCGACCAGATAGGCCTGCTCCTCGCCGCCCGGGAAGTACCCGGTGCCCTCCATGCACTCGCGCTTGACCAGCGTGGGCACGGCCACCTGCGTGAAGCCGCGCGCGATCATGTGGTCGAGCGCGAACTGGAGCACCGCGCGCTCGAGCATGGCGCCATGCCCGAGCAGCAGATAGTTGCGCGAGCCGGCCAGGGCCACGCCGCGCGGAATGTCCAGGATGCCCAGCGCCTCGCCGATCTCGACGTGGCTGCGCGGCGCGAAGTCGAAGCGCGTCGGCTCGGCGCTGCGGCGCAGCTCGACGTTCTCGGCGTCGGAGGCGCCGTCCGGCACCTCGGGCGCGGGCGGCATCGGCAGGCGCAGCGCCAGCCCGCGCGCCTCGGCGCCCAGCGCCTGCTCGCGCGGCTCGAGCTCCTTGAGCCGCGCCTTCTGCGCCTTCTGCTCGCCCAGCGCGCCTTCGCGCTCGGCCGGGGTCAGGGCGCCGAGGCGCTTCGAGGCCTCGCGCAGGGACGCGCGCAGGCCCTCGGCCTCGGTGACCAGCGCCCGATGCTCGCGGTCCTTCTCGAGGAAGAGATCCACCGCGGCGACGTCGAGCCGCTTCCGGCGCGCGGCCGCGCGCACCTCCTCCGCGTGCTCCCGGACCCAGCGCGAATCGAGCATCAGAGCGTCACCTGGCCGGACAGTTTGCCGAACCAGGCGTGCTTCTTCAAGGTCAGCTCGATCACCGCCTTCTCCGCCTTGCGCACTTCGAGCGTCGCGTCCATCGGGAAGTAGAGGCGCTCCCAGTCGGCGTTGGCCTCCTCCACCGTCGGCGCGCGCAACTCGGCGGGCTTCGCGCCCTTGACGCTGACTTCGATGCCGTAGAGCGGCGCGCCCCAGTGCCGGATGTAGCGCTCGCCGGACCGGCCGACCACGTGCAGGGCGCGCCCGCTCACCGTCAGCGCCGTGCCGTCCAGCGCGGCGACGGTGGCGAGGCTGAAGGGCTCGCCCAGCTCGAGCAGCGCGACTCCCTCGGCGGCGACGTCCACCGACAGCGGCAGCGTCGCGTTGGGCAGGACCAGCATCTCGCCGTCCTCGCCGTCGGTGAAGCGCGCCTGGCGGAAGGTGTAGCGGCCGAGCGGCAATGAGAATTCGGGCCCCTTCCAGCAGGCCAGATCCACCACCAGTCCCTTGGTGGCGCTGGATTCGCTGCTCAGCAGCAGGCTCACGAGCTGCAGCTTCTTCAGGCCGTGGAAATTCACCCTCAGCTTGCCGAGGTTGGCCTGCACCGGCAGCAGCTCGACCTTGGTCGGCGCCTCGTAGCTGTCGAGGCGCACCTCGTACCACTGGCCGGCGTCGCTGCGGATGAAGCGCGAGAAGGGCTGGCTGTGCTTCATTCCGGCCAGCGTGATGGCGTCCGGGCTGTAAAACCAGGAATCCGGCAGCAGGCCGTCGGTCCAGTCCAGGGCCATTTCGGCGTATCCGTAGAGGCCGTCGGCGTTGGCGTCGTAGACGGTGAACTCGCCGAAGGGCGTCTCCGCGGTCTGCACGCTGATCGAGCGGAAGAAGACGGCGCCGCCTTCTTCCTCCATCTGCAGGTTCATCTGCAGGCCCTGCAGCACGTCGCTCTGGCCGCCGCCGGCCATGAGCAGGCGGTAGGGCCGGGAATTGCCGTCGGCCATCTTCACCATCACCTCGGCCTCGACCGGCTTCGGGCTGAGGCGGATCTCCTTGCCCGGCTCGCCGCCCGCGAACAGCCGGATTTTGTCGGTGGCCATGTGCTCGACGAAGATGTGCACGGAACTGTTCAAGCCCGGCAGCTCGCGCGACTCGCCGACCTTGGGCACTCCGGCGCGCAGCCAGCTGTGGAACTGGCCATCGGCGAGGTCGTTGGAGTGCACGATCGCGCCCGGCTTCTTCTCGGAGCCGAACACGAGCGGCGCGGACGTCCAATCCACGCCCTCGGCCGGCTTCATCTCCTCGGGGTTGTAGACGGCCTTCGCGGCCTCCTCCTCCTCGCCCGGCTCGACGATGCCGAGCGCAAACTTCAACTCCTTCCACATGCGCTCGGTGCTGGCGTAGTCCGTGTCATTCGTCAGCTCGAGCTGCTGGCGCGCCTCCAGCGCCCGCGCGTAGGCGGCCAGCGCCTTGGCGCCGTCGGCGCCTTCCTCGATCACGCGCGGATTCCAGACGTTGCCCTGGACGTTGCGCGCGAAGGCGATGTAGTAGAGATCGCCGATGTTCTCGAGGTTGCCGACCAGCAGGTCGCAGCGCTCGCGCAGGATGCGCAGGTCCACTTCCTCCTTGTTGAGGGCCTGGATGTGCATCCGGTTCACCACCGGCAGCTCCTGGTTCACGTAGCGGTCGCGGACCTTCCACGCCTCGGTGTCGAGGCGCTGCAGGTAGCGGTCGAAATTGCGCGCGAAGCCGCTCTTGAAGACGGTGGTCCAGACTTCGATGAAGCGGTCGCAGAAGACGTTCAGCGCCTCGTCCTCGGGGTGCGTGGCGCGCGCCTCGGAGCGCTGCAGGAACAGGATCAGCGCCTCCTGCTTGTACCGGCCCAACAGCTTCTCCTGCTGGGCCTTGTCGCCGACTTCCTCGGCGGAATTCCAGCCGTTGAGGAACTCGGTGGTGCGGCTGGGTTCCTGGCGGAGCGCGAAATCCGCGGTCCAGGCCAGCGGGGCGATGACGAGAGCCAGCGCGGCTGCTTGAAGGCGCATGAAGGAAGATTCTAACGCTTGCGCCGCTTCGACCGCCGGTCCAGGAAGGCCCGCTCGGCCGGCGTCAGGGCGCCGATCCCCTCGCGGCCGATCTTCGCCAGGATGCGGTCCAGCTCGGCCTCCTCGCCCGCTTCGCGGCGCTGCCGGCGGCCCTCCCGCCAGGCGCGCCATTTCGCGGCGAGGCCCCCGCCGAGGCGATGGTCCACGCCGCGGCGCCAGAATCCGCCGGCCCACAGCCAGCCGGTCAGCGCGCCGGCGAGGTGCACTTCCTGCGCCACGCCGTCCGCGCGGCCCGCGAGATCCGCGATCAGCCACAGCAGATCCAGCGCCACCAGCACCAGGAAAAACGTGATGAGCCGGCAGCGCAGCACCAGCAGGTTCAGGACGCGGCCGGGATAGACCGCGGCGTGCGCGGCGAGCACGGCGGACACCAAGCCGGAGCCGCCCAGCACGGGCGCGCCGAAGGCCGCGGGCGCAAGCGCGCTGAGCAGCAGATTGGCGCCCGCCCCCGCCAGCGCGGCGATCAGCAGGAAATTCACCATGCGGCCGCGCCGCCACAGAATCTCCACTTCCGGAGCCCACCAGAAGAACATCAGCCCGTTTAGCAGCACGTGCAGGATGCCGTAGGGATCGTGCACGAGCGCGTAGCTGAGCACCGTCGGCAGTGCCGCGAGCCGGCCGTCCAGGATCGCGGCCGAGTCCAGCGCCAGCCAGGCGGCGATGCCCGGCCCGGCGAGCGCGCTGAGAAATCCAATCACCCACAGCGCGACCCAGGTCGCGAGCACCGCGCGCGTCACGGGTCCCAGCGGTTGCACGGGGTTAGACTGCGCGCATTCTAGGAGCCCACGCGTCGTGACCTCGCCCTCCCTGCCCTCGAGCGCCGTCGCCCGCCTGCTGGACGGCCGCGCCGCCGCGCGCAGCCTGCTGCAATCCCTGCAGGAAGAGGTCGCCGCCGGCCTCCGCGACGGGCGCGCGCGGCCCGGCCTGGCCACGGTGCTGGTCGGCGAAGATCCCGCTTCGCAGGTCTACGTGCGCAACAAGCGCAAGGCCTGCGAGCAGGCCGGCCTCCACAACGTGCACCACTCCCTGCCGGCCGGCGCCGGGCAGCGGCAGTTGCTGAATCTGTTGGCGCAGCTCAACGCCGATCCGGCGGTGCACGGCATTCTGGTGCAGCTGCCCCTGCCGCGCGGCCACGACTACGACGAGAACGAGGTGCTGGCTGCGATCGCGCCGGGCAAGGACGCCGACGGCTTCCATCCGGCAAGCCAGGGCGCGCTGGTGCAGGGCCGCGCGGGCCCGGTGCCCTGCACGCCGCGCGGCGTGATGCATCTGCTCGGCCTGACCGGCGCGGCGCTGGCCGGCAAGCAGGCCGTGGTGGTCGGCCGCTCCAACATCGTCGGCAAGCCGGTGGCGCTGCTGCTGCTGCGCGAGCACGCGACGGTGACCATCTGCCACTCGCGCACCCGCGATCTTGCGGCCGAGGTGGCCCGCGCCGAGATCCTGGTCGCCGCGGTCGGCGCGCCCGGACTGGTGCGCGGCGAATGGGTCCGCCCCGGCGCGATCGTGGTGGACGTCGGCATCAACCGCATGCCGGACGGCAGCCTGTGCGGCGACGTGGACTTCGCGGCCGCCGCGCAGCGCGCCTCCTGGATCACGCCGGTGCCGGGCGGCGTCGGCCCGATGACGATCGCGATGCTGCTGCGCAACACCGTGGACCTTGCCTGGCCCGCCTCTGGCGGGCTTCAAAGGCTGTGAACTCTTCTCTTTCCTAATTCCTTCCGCCTTCTCTTCGCCTTCTCCTACTCCGCCGCCGGAGTAGGCGCCGCCATCATCCCCTCCGCCGGCACGAACTCCATGTCCGTGTACCGGTGCAGGCTCTTCTGCGAGTCCGGCAGGAACCCGAACAACTGAAAAGTGATGTAGATCGACAGCGCGCCCGCGCAGAGCAGCATCATCCCTTTCTCGCCGCGCCAGCCGGCCAGATACCGCAGGTGCAGATACACCGCGTAGAAGATCCACGAGATCAGCGCGCTCACTTCCTTCGAGTCCCAGCCCCAGTAGATGGCCCAGGCCTCCTGCGCCCACAGCGCGCCCTGCATCAGGCCGGCCGTGAGGAACGGGAATCCGACGACGAAGATCAGCCAGGTGAAGCGGTCGGCCTCGCGCTCCCAATTGTCAAACCAGGACATGCGTCCCGGCGAGCGCACGCTGATCCAGCTGACGGCGCCGGCGAGCGCCAGCACTCCGGGCCCGAGCATCAGGCCCTGGCGGCCGAATGGCGCCGGCGCGACGGCGAAGAGCGCCACGGCCGCGATGCTGAGGCGGGTCAGCGGGTGGCGGGCGCCGTCGAACACGCCGCGCCAGAAGCGGAAGCAGAAGAACAGCCAGGCGCCCAGCGCCGCGATCATCAGCGTGAAGTAGCCCACCATGTAGGCGCTGATGTGCGTGCTGAACCAGTAGGACTGGAGCGCGGGCGGCAGCGGCTTGCCGGTGGGGTCGAGCTGCAGGACGTACTGCAGGGTGAACCCGCCGCCCAGCAGGATCAGAGCCACGAACAGGTCGCCGAAGGCGCGGGCCAGGCCGCGCTGGCGGTGCAGGCCGAGCACGAAGTAGAGCGCGAGGGTCGAGAGATAGCCCGCGGTCACGCCCAGCGGGATCACCTCGTACATGGTCTGCGCCGGCCAGTGCTGCACTTCCTGGTAGCGCAGGAACAGGCTGCCGAGGCTGACGGCGAAGCCCGCGGCGCAGGCGACGAGCAGCAGCCAGGAGCCCGCGCTCAGCGCGCGCAGCACGGCCGGACGGCGCGGCGCGCTCATTCCCCCCCCCGCCGCGCTCACGCCGACTCCGGCGAGCCAGGGCGCGAGGATCCAGCCGAAGAAGATCAGCAGGCCGTAACCGGCGCCGGCCAGAGCCAGGGCCTGACCCAGGTGCAGGAAACTGCGGTAGCTGGCGAAATCCATGTCCGTTGGCGGCTCAGTCCGATCCCCGGTGGCGGCGGGTGAACAGCGGCTTCACCAGGAACACCGCCATGGTACCGAACATGACCGTGTACAGCCCGTAGAGCACCAGCTCGATGCCCGGGTCGTACACCACCCCGATGCCGCTGTACGTCGGATCGGCCGGATTGTGGTTGGTCTGGAAGAAGCGGAATCCGCCATGGCGGAAGTAGTCGTTGACGCGGATGTCGCCGCGCGGCCCCTCGCGCCAGCCGCCGGCGCCGTCGGGCTCCATGATCGTCAGGCGGGAGCGCCATTCGATCGGCAGCTCGCCCTCGTCGCGATCCTCGCGGAAGTTGAGGGCCACCAGGCGCGTCGAGCCGTCCGGCCCCTCGTACTCGATCAGCTCCGGCCGCTGCTCGCTGGCGTCCATCACCAGTTCGCGCGCGCCGCCGGGCGTGGTGACGCGCAGGCGGATCGCCGGCGGCGCGGTGTCGTAGAACTCGGCGTTGCGCAACTCCTCGAAACTCGGCTCGCCGGTGCCGTGCGCGTAGGCCTCGAGCACCACCATGCGCGAGCCGTCGGCCAGCGGCAGCGTGAACTCGCCCGGCCCGACGGCGCGGAGGCTTTCGGGCGCGCCGACGTCGCCGCACAGGACGCGGCCGTCGTCGAGGGCGCAGAAGATCACGCGGTGGCGCGCCGGCGCGGTCCAGCTGTCCCAGCGGAAGCGCAGGTGCAGGTCGGGGAAGACGAGGTCCTCGCGCTGGAAATCCTGCTCCAGCACCCAGCGCAGCTCCTCGCGGCCGTCCGCGGCGACGATGCGCACGCGCGCCGCCGGATTGCGCGGCTCCGTGAGCTCCTCGTCCTGCTCCAGCGGCGCCGCCTCGAGCGCGCCCTCGCCGCCGGCCTGCAGATGGAAGTCCGGCGTCGCGGCCAGGAATTCGACTCGGTAGACGGCGCCGTGGGCGCGGAATTCCGCGCTGGCGCCGGGGCGGGCGGCGAGCGACTGGATGGTGCCGGCCGCGGTCTCCGGAGCGAGCGTCAGTTCGCCATAGCCGGGCGCGATCTCGTCCGACAAGCGCGCGCGCGCGGCGCTTTCGTCGCGCACGGATTCGAAGCGCACGCGGGTGCCGCTCGGCCCGTGCGGCCACGCGAAATTCTGGCCCGGCAGCGGCGAGGACACCAGGAAGGCCTCCTCCTCGGCGTGGCCGTGCTCGTCCTCGAGGCGGAAGCGCGCCACGGGAAAGCCGGGCTCGTCGGCCCCCGCCGCGCGCAGGGCGAAGCGCGTGCGCGCCTGCTTGGCGTGCTCCAGCACTTCGAGGCGCAGGCGCGCCTCCCCCTCCGGGCCGGTCCAGTCGTAGGCCGCGGTCTTGCCGGCGAAGACGCGCAGCTTCGGCTGGCGCGCAAGCTCGAACTCGAACGTCGGCTGGCCGTCGGCCGCGCGCTGCGCGAACACGACGTCGAGCACGTCGTGGTGGTCGGCGCGGAACGCGTCGAGCCGCACCTGGAAGGGCTGGTCCTCGCCGAACAGCCGGTGATCGTGCAGCTCGGCGCGCTTGCCCTCGTAGAGCATGTAGCTGCCGCTCTGCTCGCCGACGTTGAGCTCGAGGATGCCGCGCCGCTCGGTGAGGCGCCCGAGGAAGCCGCCGGCGATCACCGCCAGCACCCCGGCGTGCGTCAGCACGAAGCCCCACATTTTCGGCTTCAGCAGCCGCCGCGCTCCGCCGCGGAAGGTGTTCGACAGCACGCCGCAGAAGAGCACCGTCCACAGCACCGCGTACCAGTCGGAGCGGTAGGCGCGACGGAAGTCGAGGCGGTCGGCCCACACGAAGATCGTCCACCAGAGGTCGTCCCACCGCGTCTCGATCTCGCGAATCTCGGCGTTCTTGGCGCGCGTGCGCAGGCCGGTCGCGCTCTGCGACTCGATCGCGATCGTGAACTCCTCGCCGAAGCGGTCCTGCAGTCCGGGCAGCCTCTGATCCAGATTGGCGAGCGCCGCGCGGTCGGAGTCCGCCTCGCCCGGGCGCGGCCCGCCGAAGCCCATGGCGCCGCGCAGCCCGATGCTGTCGAGCAGGTGATAGGTGAAGAAAGCCTGCGCGTTGCGGAAGGACTGGTAGTCCTGATAGGCGAAGCGCTGCGCGCCGGTCCAGGGCTGCGTGGGCGCTGCGCCTTCCTGGCTGACCAGCTCCGCGACCGCGCCGGGCGGCGTCGGCTGGAACGGATCCTCCTGCTGGAACAGCACGCCGATGATCGCGCCGAGTCCGATCAGCACCAGATTCACGACGCCGACCGACACCGAGCGGAAGAATCCGAACACGTCGCGCGCGCGGTACACGAGCAGGCCGAAGAAGGGCAGCAGCGCCAGGAACAGGCCGGCGGCGTAGAGCGTGCGGCTGCCGCCCTCGGCGCCGCGCGTCGCGCGCACTAGGGCCATCGAAGCCTCGGCCCAGAGCACGAGGACCAGCAGGACGATCAGCGCGCGGCCGAAGGTCCACTTGGTCTCGGCGCGCGCAGGGGCGGCAGCGGGATCGCTCACCGATTTCGCTCGCCCAGCCAGCGCGTGAGACCCGTGAGCGCTTCCGTGGCCGAACCCGCCGGCAGCGCGGACGCCGCCTCGCAGGCCTCGGCCAGCGTGGCCCGCACCTGCTCGCGGCAGGACGCGGCGGCCTCCGCGTACGCGGCGGCGAAGGGCGCTTCGCGGAGCAGGCCGCGCGGCGCTCCGCCCAGGAAGGCTTCGGCCAGGCGCGCGCGCCGGGCCGGATCCAGCGATTCGCGCAGGCGGATCAGCGGCAGGGTCATCTTGCCGCGCTCCCAGTCGGTGCCCAGAGATTTGCCTGCCAGCTCCTCGTCGCCCTCGAGGTCCAGAAGATCGTCGGCGATCTGGAAGGCGCGGCCGGCCAGCAGCCCGTGGCGCGCGGCGGCCTCGATCACGGCGGGCGCGGCGCCGGCGTAGTGCGCGGCCAGGCGGCCCGCGGCCTCGAAGAGGGCGCCGGTCTTGCCGTCCACCTGCGCCAGGTAATCGGACTCGGCCAGCGCGAAGTCGCGGCGCGTGAGATTCTGATGGATCTCGCCGGCGCAGATGCGCGCGGTGGCGCGAGCCAGCACGCGTGAGGCGGTCTGATCCTCGAGGCGCGTGCAGTGCGTGAAGGCGCGCGCGTAGAGCCAGTCGCCCAGCAGCACCGCCGCGTGCGCGCCCCAGGGCACGTGCAGGCAGTCGAGGCCGCGGCGCGCGCCCGCTTCGTCCAGCACGTCGTCGTGCGCGAGCGTGGCCGCGTGGATCAGTTCGATCACGCCGGCGAGGCTGCGGTGCTCCGGAGTCAGGCGGTTGCAGGCGCGCGCGATCAGCATCACCTGGGCCGCGCGCACGCGCTTGCCGCGGAATCGCGCGGCATGCGCCAGCAGCGGCGCGAGCGGCGCCGGGCCGCCTCCGAGCTCGGCGTCCAGCCAGGCCTCGACCCCCGCCAGATCCTGCTCGATCGGCACGGAAGTCCGAAGGCCTTCCGCCAGAGATCCCGCCGGGCTCATGTCAGACGGACAGGGCGAAGCCTTCGCCGGTGTAGGCCTGCCACTCGCCGGGCGTGTTCAGGCTCAGCCAGGGCCGCGCGGCGGGCGCGAGGCCGAGATCGTCGGCGTCGGCGATGCGCAGGCGGGCGGCCGGCACGGCGCGGCGCAGCGCCCGCTCGCCCCGGGCGTAGCGCTGCTGGATTTCCAGCGACAGCGACTGCGGAATCGCGAGCGGCAGCGGCTCCAGATGGCGGCCGCGGCCCAGCAGCAGGGCGCGATGCGGATCGCGCTCGGCCAGCATCATGAAGGCGTCGAGGAGCTGCGGATTCAACTCCGGCATGTCGCCGCCGGCCAGCAGCAGCCAAGGCGTCTGCAGGCGCTCGAGGGCGGTCATCAGCCCGGCCAGCGGACCGCCGCCCGGCTCGGCGTCATAGAGCTCCTCGTAGCCGGGCAGCGCAAGCGCGGGGCTGCCGCGGCGGCGCACCGAGCACAGGCGTCCGCAGCGGGCCGCGAGACCGTGCGCCGCGCGCTCGGCCAGGCTGCTGCCGTCGGGCAGCCGCATGCGCAATTTGTCCTGTCCCATGCGCAGGCTCTGCCCGCCCAGGAGGAGAACGCCGGTCCAGCGCGGAGAGGCGCCCAGGTCGGCGGCGTCGCAGTTCATTGCTTCAGGCTGTCGCGGTCCTGGGAATCCTTGCCTTTCTTCTCGTCCTCTCCGTCTTCCTTGTCCTTGCTCTCGCCTTCCCGGAGGCCCTTCTTGAATTCGTTCACTCCGGCGCCCATCCCGCGCATCAGCTTCGGCAGCCGGGAGCCGCCGAACATCAGCAGGATCACCAGAGCGATGATGGCGATCTCGGGACCGCTCAGCGCGCAGCTCGGGAGCGTCAAAGACAGCGCGAGCAGCAGGAAAACCGGTTTGAGGATGGCGGCCATGGTGCGCGCAGCATTCTACGGCTGCGCGGCGGGAGCCCGGGTCGCCCGAAGGCTGTCGCGGAAGCCCGCGTGGGCGAGGATTTCGACCTGCCATCCGGCGCTGGACAGGCCGTCTCGCACCCGCCGCGCGCAGCTGTAGGTGCTCAGCACGGCGCCCGGCGCCGCGGCCCGCTGCAGGTGCGGGTAGAGGGGCGGCTCCCAGTCCGCAGCGGCCTGGGCCGGCGAGAACAGGTCCAGCAGGATCAGATCCAGGCTGCCTTCCGGCTGGCGGGGCAGCCAGTCCTGGGCGCGGCTGCGCTCGACGCGAAGGACGGCGCCGGGCGGGCTGCAGTGCCACTGGCCTGCGGCGTGACCCCACCAGGGAGCTTCCCCGGCCTCGAGTTCGCGCCAGAGCGGCGGCCAGGGCTGCAGCAGTTCGGGCCCTGGCTCGAGCCCGGTGAGCTGCAGGCGGGCTTGCGGCGCCTCCGCGGCCAGGCGGCGCAGCAGCGCGACGGCCTCGAAGCCGCGGCCGAAGCCGATGATCAGGCCCTGCCAGGGCCGGCCCAGGCCCGGCGGGCCCGCAGGGTGCGCGCGCACGCGCGGGCCGATGCTCTCCCACGCCGGATCCGCGTAGTTGCGGTGCGCGTCCTCGAGCGGGCCGCAGTGGCGCGGATGCGCCCACTCGCCGCTGGCCGGATGGCGGTAGGAGTACGCGGCGCGCGGATCGGCCGCGTCGGGCTCGAGCCCGGTCACCGGCGGCCTCCCTGCACGGCCCCCACCCTCACTTCATCCCCCTACCCTCAATTCATCCTCCCACCCTCACTTCATCCCCCCCCGGCGGCTCAGGCCAAGCCGCGCTCGCGGCGGAGGGCGGCGAGGGTGCTACCGAGGTCGGAGGGCGTCGGCGCGATGCGCACGCCCGCCGCCTGCAGAGCCGCGATCTTCGACTCCGCAGTGCCGCTGCCGCCGCTGATGATGGCGCCGGCGTGGCCCATGCGCTTGCCCGGCGGCGCCGTGCGTCCTGCGATGAAGCCGACCACCGGCTTCGTCACGTGATCCTTGATGTACGCCGCGGCCTCTTCCTCCGCCGTGCCGCCGATTTCGCCGATCATGATGATCGAATCGGTCTGCGGATCCTTCGCGAACTCCTTCAGCACGTCCACGAAGCTGGTGCCCGGAATCGGATCGCCGCCGATGCCGACGCAGGTGCTCTGGCCGAGCCCCTCCTGCGTCACCTGCCACACCGCCTCGTAGGTCAGCGTGCCCGAGCGGCTGAGAATCCCCACCGTGCCCGGACGGTGGATGTACGCCGGCATGATGCCGATCTTGCATCCGCCTTGCTCCCCGGGAGTGATGACTCCGGGGCAGTTCGGGCCGATCAGGCGCGTCTTGCCCCCGGCCAGCGCCGCCTTCACGCGCGCCATGTCGCGCACCGGAATGCCCTCGGTGATGCACACCACCAGCTTCACGCCGGCGTCGGCGGCCTCGAGGATCGAATCCGCCGCGAAGGGCGCCGGCACGTAGATCACGCTCGCCTTGGCGCCCGTCTTGGCCACCGCGTCGTGCATCGTGTTGAAGACCGGCTTGCCCAGGTGCTTCGTCCCGCCCTTGCCGGGCGTGACTCCGCCGACCACGCGCGTGCCGTACTCCAGCGCCTTCTCGGCGTGGAAAGTCCCGTTCTTGCCGGTGAAGCCCTGGATCAGGACCTTGGTGTTCTCTTGGATGAAGATGGCCATGTCCGATTTCCTAGCGGGGCGCCACGGCGCGGCAGATCAGGCGCGCGCCCTCGTCGAGGGACTTCGCCGGGGTGATGTCGAGGCCGCTGCCGGCCAGCAGCGCGCGGCCTTCCTCGACGTTGGTGCCTTCGAGGCGGACCACCAGCGGAATGCGCAGGCTCACGGTCTTGGCCGCGGCGATGATGCCGCGCGCGATCACGTCGCACTTCATGATGCCGCCGAAGATGTTGACCAGCAGGCCCTTGACGTTCGGGTCGGCCACCAGGATGCGGAAGGCCTCGGTGATGGCCTGCTCGCTGGCGCCGCCGCCGACGTCGAGGAAGTTGGCCGGCGACTGCCCGTGCTGCTTGATGGTGTCCATCGTGGCCATGGCCAGGCCCGCGCCGTTGACCATGCAGCCGATGGTGCCGTCGAGGGCGATGTAGTTGAGGCCGAAGCGCGAGGCCTCGACCTCCTTCGGATCCTCCTCGTTCTCGTCGCGCATGGCCGCGATCTCGGGATGCCGGTAGAGCGCGTTGCCGTCGAAGTTGATCTTCGCGTCCAGCGCCACCAGCTCGCCTTGCTGCGTCACGACCAGCGGATTGACTTCGAGGATCTCGCAATCGAGCTCGAGGTAGGCGCGGGCGACGCTCGTGAGAAAGGGCACCGCGCTCTTCAACTCGGCGTCGAGGCCGAGGAAATACGCGGCGCGGCGCGCCTGGAACGCCTCGAGCCCGCGCTCGGGATGCAGGTGCTGCTTGAGGATCGCCGCCGGCCGCTCGGCGGCCACGGTCTCGATCTCGACGCCGCCCTCGCGGCTGACCATCAGCACCGGCCGCCCGGCCTGCCGGTCCAGCGCGATGCCCACGTACATCTCGCGCGCCAGGTCCAGGCCCTCGGCGACGAACAGGGTGCGCACCTTCTGGCCTAGCGGCCCGGTCTGGTGCGTCTTCAGCATCATGCCCAGCATGCGCGAAGCGACTTCCTGAGCCTCCGCGGCGGAGCGCACCAGCTTCACGCCCCCGCCCTTGCCGCGCCCGCCGGCGTGGATCTGGGCCTTGACCACCGCCAGCGGCCCGCCGAGCCGCGTGAAGGCCGCGGCGGCCTCCGCGGGGCTCTGGGCGACGATGCCGCGCTGGGTGCGGACGCCGTAGCGCTCCAACACCTCCTTCGCCTGGAATTCATGGACTTTCATGGGGTCTCCACAACGGAAAAAGCATGGTAGGTTAGAAGTTCCGGGTCCCCTGGCCTAGCCCCCGCCCCTTGGCGAGCTTCCGCGGAACCCGATCCCCTCCGCGCCCGTCCTAGAAGCAGCAGCATGGCGGCTCCCGCCCAACGGCCGAACTTCCTCCTGATCTGGATCGGAGTGCTGGTCCTCGTGATGGGAGCGGGATTGCGCGCCCTCGTGCCGGATCCGGCCCCGCGCCACGGCAGCGAGGCCAGCGGCGCCGCGCCGATGCCGCCCGTTCAGCCGGTGATCCTGGAGCAGCCGGTCCCCGTGGATCCCGACGCGCTGGCAGTTCCGGCGGCCGCGCCGCACACGGACCAGAGCCTGCTGGTCGACGGCGACGCGACCCTGCCCGATTTCGTCCGCCCGGCGCCGGGCGAGGCCGCCGCCTCCGGACCCGCCGCGCAACTGGCCGGTTCCGCCGCCGCGGAACATGCGCCCGCGGAAGCTGCCCTGCCCCAGGAGCCGAGCCGGCTCGAGCGCCTGCAACCGGTGCCGCTCGCGCAGGGCAGCCGTCCGCGTCCCGCGCACCGGGACTCCATCGAAGCGGACGTGCGCAGCCGCGCCGAAGAGGCGCTGGCGCGCGCGCCGGTGTTCACCGTCTCCTACCCGGGCTCGACCTTCCACGGGACGGAAGCTGCGGACGACACCGTGAGCCCGCAGGACGAGCCGGTCGTCACGCAGGCGCTCGTCGTGCAGCTCGCCCCCGACACCTTCCGCCTGCTGCTGGTCGTCGAAGAGCCGGCGCCGGCGCCGGAGATCGGCCGAACGATCGCGCGCGACGCGGTCGAAGAGTCGGACGAACAAGCCCAGGAAGCCGATTCCGGCTCCGGCGCCGAGGACGATCCGGAGGCCACGCGCCGACAACAACTGGTGGCGGGGCTGCGCTCCTGGCTCGAGAGCCGCGAGGGCCGCGGCGAACTGACGCCCGCCCGCCTGGCGTGGCTGCGCAATCAGCTGCAGAGCGCCGAGGACGAGCGCGATCCGCGCCTCAACCGGCTGCTGATCGCGGATCTGGACCGGCGCGAACTGGCCCGGTTCCTGGCGCAACTGGCCGAGCGCGCGCACCGGCGCGGCTAGGCCGGACCGGCGAAGGGAGTCCTAACGCGCGAACTTGCCGCGCTTGCGGCGGCGCCGGCGGATCACGTCGCGCCCGCCCGCGGTCTTCGAGCGTGAGCGGAAGCCGTACTTGCGGTGCTTGACCGTAGTGTGGCGGATCTTCTTCTTGCGTCCCTTGGGCATGGCCGGTGCGTTGTGTGAAAGCTGTCCGTAAGTCGTCTGCAGTCTGGATCAGGTCAGGTCGGCGAGGCGAATCAGGCGCACCGTGTTGGTGGCGCCCGACACCGCGAAGGTTCCCGTGACGACCACCAGCAGATCCTGATCGCCGAGCAGCTTGTGCTCGCGCAGGAGCCGGTGGGCTTCCCGGTTCATCTCGCGAAGTCGCTTCACGCGCGGAAGGCGTCCGGGCATCACCCCCCAGTAGAGAGCCATCTGTTGGAAGGTCTCTTCCCGCGAGGTCAGCGCGACGATCGGCAGCCGCGCGCGAAAAGCGGAAACCAGTCTAACGCTGCGGCCGGACTCGGTAAAGGCGAGCAAAGTGCGGGCCTGGGCGCGCTCGGCCAGAGTCACGGCCGAATCCATGGTGGCGGCCTCGAGGGCCTGGCGCTTCTTGCCGGTGGGCTGGAGGCTGCGGCGCAGGCGCCAGGTGTCGTGGAAGAGGCCTTTTTCGGTCTCGTGGATGATCTCCCGCATGGTGCGGCAGGTTTCGATGGGAAACTTGCCGACCGCCGTCTCGCCGGAGAGCATCACCGCGTCCACCCCGTCGAGCACCGCGTTGGCCACGTCCGAGACTTCCGCGCGCGTCGGCTGGGCGGTCTCCAGCATGCTTTCCAGCATCTGCGTGGCGACGATCACGGGCGTGGCCTTCAGGATGCAGGCGCGGACGATGCGCTTCTGGATGGTCGGCACCAGGGCGTGCCCCACCTCCACCGCGAGGTCGCCGCGCGCGATCATCACCGCGTCGGTCTCCTCGAGGATCGCGTCCAGATGCTCGAGCGCCATCGGGTGCTCGATCTTGGCCACGATCGGGATCTTCGAGCCGTAGCGGGCCAGCTCGCGGCGCAGGGCGCGCACGTCGTCGGCGGTGCGCACGAAGGACAGGGCGATCCAGTCGGCCTTCATCTCGACCGCCAGCTTCACGTCCACCCGATCCTTGGCGGACAGCGCCGTCTCGGACACCTTGCTGTCCGGGAGATTCACGCCCTGATTGGAGGAAACCACGTCGCCGCGCAGCACCTTGCACATCAGGCGCTGGCCGGTGCGGCGCAGCACCTTCAGCTCGACGCGGCCGTCGCGCACGAGGATGCGCTGGCCGGGGCCGACGTCGCCCAGCAGCCGCAGATAGTCGATCGGCAGGTCCCCGTCCTGGGCGCTGGTGTGCGCGGTCACGCCGATGATCTCGCCGCGCTTGAGCAGGCGCGGCTCCTTCATGCTGCCGAGGCGGATGCGCGGGCCGCGCAGATCCACCAGCAGCGACACCGGGCGGTCCAGTTCGCGGCGCACCTTGCGCACGATGCCGGCCCAGCGCTTGATGCTGGAAGCCTCGCCGTGGCTCATGTTGAGGCGAATGGCGTCCACGCCGGCCCGCATCAGCTCGCGGACGCGCGCCGGCGTGCCGGTGGCCGGTCCCAGCGTGGCCAGGATCTTGGTGCGGTCGCGGCGGCGTTCGAGCACGGCGGCTAGAGCAGGCCCTTGGCGCGCAGCGTGTCCAGATCCTTGCGGATGGCCGCGGCCGAGGCCTGGAGGTTCTTGCGGCCCGCGTCGTCCAGCTCGAGCTCGACCACGCGCTCCACGCCCTGGGCGCCGAGCACGCAGGGCACGCCGACGTAGATGTCCTTCAGTCCGTACTGGCCGTCGAGGTGCGCCGCGCAGGGCAGCAGGCGCCGCTCGTCGCGCAGGATGGACTTCGCCATCGCGACCGCCGCCGCGGAGGGCGCGTAGAACGCGGAGCCCGTCTTCAGCAGGTTGACGATTTCGGCGCCGCCGTGTTTGGTGCGGTGGTTGATGGCGTCGATCTCGTCGAGCGGCATCAGCGCCGGCACCGACACGCCGTCCACGGTGGAGAACTGCGGCATCGGCACCATCGAGTCGCCGTGCCCGCCGAGCACCATGCAGCGCACGTCCTTGACGCCGCCGCCCATCTTCTCGCTGATGAAGAAGGCCATGCGCGCGCTGTCGAGCACGCCGGCCATGCCGACCACGCGCTGCTTGGGGAAGCCGAGGCGCGCCGCCATCAGGAAGACCATGGTGTCGAGCGGGTTGCTGACGACGATGACCTTCGCGTTGGGCGATCCCTTGCGCACGTAGTCCGCCACGGCGTTGACGATCTTGCCGTTGATCTCCAGCAGGTCGGAGCGGTCCATGCCCGGCTTGCGCGGCACGCCGGCGGTCATGATGACCAGGTCCGAGCCCGCGGTGTCGGCGCCGTCGTTGGTGCCGCGCACCCGCGCCTGGTAGCCCTCGACGGCGGCGGCCTGATTCAGGTCCAGGGCGATGCCCTGCGGCCGGCCCTCCAGCACGTCGATGAGGACGATTTCCTGGGCCAGCTCCTGCTCGGCCAGGCGCTGGGCGCAGGTCATGCCCACGAATCCGGCGCCGACGACGGTGACTTTGCTCATTTGGGTCTGCGTGCCTCTCCGCGAAAGGACGGAGATTCTAGCAGGCCCGCGGGCGCGGCCGCCGCGCCGCAGAGCCGCCTATTGCGCGCTGCCGGATTCCGGCTGCGCCGGATGGTCGCCCAGCCACTGCTTCCAGCGCTCGTAGCCTTTGCGCCGCTCCCCTTCGCCGGCCTTGGGATCGAAGTTCTGGTCCAGGCCGGAGAGGGCGATCAGCGCGTCGTTGGCGGCCTTGCGCACCAGCGAGTAGTCGTCGAGCAGCGCCTCGACCAGAGCCGCGGCCGACTCGCGGGCCTTCAGCAGGCCGAGATGCGTCGCCGCGTAGTAGCGGTTCATCTCGTAGGAGTCCTTGAGCAGCGGCGCGACGTAGGGCGCGAGGCGCGGATCGGGATCGTGGCTGAGCTTCTCGATCGCGACGCTACGCCGCAGCGGATCCGGATCGCGCAGCTGCGACAGCAGTTCCTCGGTCGCGGCCGGGAATCCGGCGGGCGCAGCGTCCGCGCCCGATCCCGCGGCGAGGGCCGCGTTCAACTCCGTCAGCGCGGCGCGCAGCGCGTCCACGGCGCCGCGCAGGTCGCGCACGTCCTGCTCGAGCAGCGTGCGCGCGGTCTGCGCCTCGCGCAGCTGCTGATCCTGGCGCGCCTGGGCGTCGGCGAGATCGGGCAGCGGCTCGGTGGTCTTCTCGAGCATCAGCAGCTGCTCCTGCACGCTCTCGGCGGCGCGCGCGCTGCTCTGGCGCAGGCCCAGCAGATCGGCGTCGAGGGCGGTGGCGCGGGCGTCGAGCGCTTCGACGCTCCGGTCCAGCCGGTCGCTCAGGCGCTGCAGGCGCTGCGACTGCTCGGCCGATTGCGAGGAGGCCGTGAGACTGGCGTCGCCGGCCACGTCCTTCAGGTCCAGCCAGACGTAGGCCGCGGCGCCCCAGCCGATCAGGCCGACGACCACGGCCGCGAGCACCCCCGCCCGCGAGCCCTTGGCCCGCTGGCCGGTGGCGGCCAGCTGCATCACGTCGCGGCAGGTGGCGCAGAGAATGCGCCCGCCGTGGCGCACCGCGGAGCCGTCGTCGAGGTGGTCCTGCGGGACGGATTGGTCGCAGAGGTTGCAAAAATGGACTTCGGTCATGAACGGGCGCGGTCGGCGAGGAAAAACGCGAGCGAGGCCGCCACCAGTGCGGCTACCAGCAGTGTAGGCCGCGGCCCGCCGCGGTTGCGCGATTCGGCGCCCTCGGCCGCCCAAGACCGCCACGGAGAGTCGTCCGCGGTCCATTCCAGGTCGGCGGACGGCGGCAGGATCCAGGCCGATGCGGCCGCGGCATCCGCCACGCGCGCGGGCAGGCGCGGATCGGCGCCCCGGGCCTCCCAGCGGGCCGGCGGTCCGGAATCGAGCAGCAGCAGGTCGAGGGGCCGCCCCCCTTGCGCGACGCGCGGCGGCGGCGGGCCGCCCGAGACGAGGAGGCGGCCGTCGAACCAGCCGCTCGCGGGAACGCGGCTGGCCGCGGCGGCGGCGCGGAGTTCGGCGGGCCAGCCCGCGTTCGCGGGTGCGGCCAGTCCCAGCACCGCGCCGGCGCCGGCCCGCCGCAGGGAGAGCACCGCGCCGCCGGCGGCGTCGGCCAGCAGCAGCTCCGCTCCCGGAGCCGCGGCGAGCGCGGCCCGCGGCGCGGGCGCGTCCCAGCGATCCGGCAGCGGCAGGCTCGCGCCGGGTTGCGCGAACGCCGGACCGCCGCGCGGCTCGCGCAGGCGCTCGAAGGCTTGCTGCAGGCGCTCGCGGAACGCTCCCTCGCTGAAGCGCGCGCCCAAGTGCGCGAGCGTCGCGCGATCGGGATCGGCGCCGACGGCCACGCACAGCAGGCTGCGCGCGCCGATCACGCGGCGGCTCCAGGCCTCCCATCCCTCCGCGGGCGCATCGGCCCGGCCGTCGCTGATCAGGATCAGGGTCGCGTCCGCCGGCAGCCCGGCGCAGGCTTCCTCGAGCGCCGCAGCCAGCCGCGTGCGGCCGAAGGGCAGCAGCGCCGCGAGCCGCGCGCGGTCTTCGGCTTTCCGCAGATCGAGGGGCGCCTCCAGGTTCTCGGCGAAGGTCTGCACCCGCAGGCCGGCGCCGGCGCCGAACTCGCGAGCCCACCCCGTGAGCAGAGCGCGCGCCTCGTCCCAGGCGCCGGCGTCCATGCTGCCGGAACGGTCGAGCAGGATCAGCACCGGCGACTCCAACTCGCCCGCGGCGAAGGGCCGGAATTCTTCCGGCACCGCGAGCCAGGCGCCGAGCTCGGCGTGAGCGAGCAGAAGCGTGGCGCCGGCGCGCACCTGCTGCGATTCCCGCTCGCTCCAGCGCGCAGGATCCGCCACCGGCCAGGCCGCGGCGGGCGGCGGCGCGATCGCCACCGCGCGCGCGGTGCTGCGCCCGCCTTCGCGCCAGCGCAGGCGCAGCCAGCCCGGCGGCGCCGCCGCATCGAGGGCGCGGATTTCCAGCCGCACCCAGCCGCCGGCCACTGGCTCCGCGCGCAGCAGCTCGACGGCGCCGGGCGCGGATTCGACCGCGATCTCCGCCGCCGCGAACTGCGCGTCCAGCACGCGCGCGGCGAGCGCGATCCGGCCGTCCGCCGGCCAGGCCGGCGGCGCCCGCAGCTCCGTCAGCCGCGGGCCCGGCGGCGGCGCGTGCGCGACGATCTGACAATCGGAGAAGAGCGCGCGCGGCGGCAGCGCGTCGCTGCTGCGGCCGTCGGTCCACACGTGCAAACGGTCGCCGGCGCGCAACTCCGGGCGCAGGCTCAGCAGCGCGGCGCCGAGCGCGCTCTCTTCGCGGCCCTCTTCGGCGGCGGCGCTGCGGGCGAGGCCGCGCGCGAACCACCGCGTGCGCTCCGGATCGGCGGCGGCCGCGGGCGGCGGCGCCGCTCCGGCCATGCTGGCGCTCGCGTCCAGCAGCCACCAGTCGCGGCCGGCCGCCAGGCGCTCCGGCAGCAGCCAGGCCGCGCCCCACAGCAGGAGCGCCAGGGCGCCGCACAGAGCGCGCGCCTTCACACCGGCAACGCTTGCAGTAGCGCCGCGGTTTCGATCCATCCGCCGCCGATCAGGCGGTCGCCGCGGTACAGCGCGAGGCCTTGTCCGGGAGTCACGCTCGGGGCCGGTTCGGTGAATCGCACCTGCGCGCGGCCGCCCGCGCGGATGCTGACCTCCGCGGCGGCGCCGCCCGGACTGGAGCGGTACTGCGCGGTCAGGCCGGTCCATTCGGCGCCCGGCGGCGCGTCCTCGGCGAAGGTTTGGAAGTCCGTGATCTCCGCGACGGCGCAGGACGTGGCGGCGCGCGGGCCGACGCGCACGTCGCCGGTCGCGGCGTCCACGTCCAGCACGTAGAGCGGGCTGGCCGACGCCACGCCCAGGCCGCGGCGCTGGCCGCGCGTGAATCCCATGTGGCCGTCGTGCTCGCCGAGCACGCGGCCGTCCGCGTGCAGCAGCCGGCCCGGCCGGCCGAGGCCGCCGCGCGCGCGCAGCATGTCGCGGTAGTCGCCGGTCGGCACGAAGCAGATCTCGACGCTGTCGGGCTTGGCGAAGACGGGCAGTCCCGCCTCCTGGGCGATGCGCCGCGTCTCCGATTTGTGCATGCCGCCGATCGGCAGCAGCGTGCGCTCGAGCACGCGCGGCCCGATCGGGAACAGCACGTAGCTCTGGTCCTTCTTCGGATCGGCGCCGCGCCACAACTCGGCGCCGCCCGGGCCGCGCCGGATCTGCGCGTAGTGCCCGGTGGCCAGGAATTCGGCGCCGAGCGCGTCGGCGAAGCGCACGAGCGCTCCGAACTTGATGTCGCGGTTGCAGATGGCGCAGGGATTGGGCGTGCGGCCGAGCTCGTACTCGCCGGCGAAATAATTCATCACGCCGCGGAATTCCTCGGCCATGTCGAGCGCGTGGAAGGGCACGCCCAGTCGGTCCGCCACCTTGGCCGCGTCGAGGGCGTCGTCCTCGGAGCAGCAGCCCTGCTTGAGGTCGCAGGCGGCGGGCGGCTTTTCGACCCCGTTGCGCAGAAACACCCCCACCACGTCGTAGCCCTGCTGCTGCAACAGGAGGGCGGCGACGCTCGAGTCCACGCCCCCGGAGAGGGCGGTGAGCACGCGCGGGCGGGGCATGGCGTCGTTACACTTCCCGCCGCATTATCCCTGCAATCGAACCAGCACGCGAGCCCCAGTGAATCCCTTCATCCTCCTGCAGGAACCGGCCGACAGCGCCGTCCAGTTCGCCCCGGCCCCCGGAGCCACCGGCGCCGGCACCACGGCCGACGGCCAGACCCCCGCCAGCGGCCCCGGCGCCGCCCCGGCGGGCGGCAGCCCATGGACCTTCTGGATCATGATGCTGCTGCTGTTCGGCTTCATGTGGTTCTTCGTGATCCGCCCGGAGAGCAAGCGCCGCAAGGCCCAGCAGTCCTTCCACGCCGGCCTGCAGAAGGGCGAGGACGTGGTGACCGCCGGCGGCATGCACGGCACGATCGCCTCGATCGACGGCGAGTCCATCACGCTCAAGGTCGGCAACGACGTGCGCCTGAAGTTCGACCGTAACGCGATCGCGCGCTACGCGTCGGCTCCGGCGGGCGCCGCCGCCCCCGCGCCCGCGAAGTAGCGGATCGCGGGCTCCGGGGCGGCCCCCGGAGGTCCCTGTCGCGCCGCAGCATCGGCCTGGCCGCTGAGGAACGCGTCGCCGCCGATCTGGCGCGCCGCGGCTGGGTGCTGCTCGCGCGCAATCTGCGCACGCCGTACGCCGAGGTGGATCTGCTCGCCGCCGATCCGCGGGGCGTGCTGGTGCTGGTCGAGGTGAAGGCGCGCCATCCGCTGTCCTTCCTCGACGGCGAGGATCACCTGAGCCCGCGCCAACGGAGCCGGCTCGAATCCGCGCTCGTGTGGCTGAGCCGCAACCGCTCCGCGCCCGCCGGACTGCGCCTCGACCTAGCGGTCGTCCAGCAGGCGAACGGCCAGATCCTCGGCTGGGAGCTGCTCGAAGGTCTGGCAGGCATCGAGCCCGCGTAGGGCCGCGGCGGCGACTTCGCGCGGCAGCGGCGCCAGCCCGCGCGCCTGCAGGTAGCCGCGCGCCAGCTCGGCGACCACGCCGGGCGCGAGCTGATCCCAGGCGTGCAGCGGCGGCAGGCCCTGCGCCGCGGCGCGGTCCACGAGCGCCTGCAGCAGCGAGCGGTAAGGCGCGTAGTAGGGATCGCGGGGCGCGTGCGCGCGGTCGAGGATTTCCGCCAGGGTCCACTCCCACTCGACGCCGCTCGCGAGCGCGCGCAGCTGGGCGCGCTCCTCGAGGAACAGCACCGGGTCGTCGAAGCGCATCAGCGAGCGCAGCACCGCCGGGGCCATGGTCAGCAGCGGCACTCCGGTGCGGGCCCAGGGCAGCGTCTCCGGCAGGTGCGAGCACTCGTGCAGCACGAGCTGCACGAACTCGAGGTCCTGCGCGGTGGCGCCGCCGGCCGCCATGCGCCGGGCCCGGAGGCGCTGCGCCAGATCCCACGGCTCGAGCGGGCCGTCCGCCGCGCGGGGCAGCGCCGCCGGCTCGCCGCGCACGCCGGGCCGGAATCGCTCCAATTCGCGCACGCGCGCCTCGGCCGCCGCGCGCACGAGGTCGGCGCGCACGAAGAAGCCGTGGAAGGGCGCGCCTCCGGGAATCGTGCGGCTCTCCGGCTCGAGGCCGCGCTGCGCCACGATCATCTCGACGGCGGGCAGGCCGCCGGGCAGCGGCAGCAGAATGCGCCGCGCGTCCTGCAGCAGCAGCCAGTCCACGCCGCGGCCGGGCGCGCGGCCGATCAGCAGGAAGCGCCCGTGCTCCATCCAGGCCGCCGCCACGCCGCCGCGGAAGGACTCCGGCTGCACCAGCTGGGCGAGCCCGGCCACGCCGTAGCGCGCCTGCTCGCGCCAGCCGCCGGGCACGCCGGCGATCTGCGCCCACGCGTCGATGCGCAGCAGCGTGAAATCGAGGCTGGCGCCGTGCATCCACGGCTCTTCGGCCACGAGGCGCTCGAACACGCGGTCCATCGCGGCGCCGGGATCGCGGGCGGCGGGCGCCGAGCGCAGCGCCAGTTCGGCGGCGGCGCGCGCGACGCGGCGTTCGCTGCCGAGCTGCTCGCCGAGGCGCAGGCATTCGAGCAGTGCCTCCTGATGGCCGTGGATGAAGGCGTCGTCCTCGAGCAGGCGCCAGGCGTTGAAGAGGCGGCCGGTCTCGCTCTGCTGGCGCGCTTCGAGGATGCGGCGGAACGCGGCGCTCGCGGGATGCTCCGGCGTGGCGTCCAGCCACTCGGCGGCCTCGCTCCAGCGCCGGAATTCCTGCAGCGTGGCCGCCACGCCCAGGCCCAGCCAGGGATGGTCGGGGGCGCGCTCGGCTCCGCGCTCGAGAACGGCCAGCCGCTGCTCGGGATCGGTGATCAGGCGCGCGCGCAGATAGATGAGGTCCGGATCCTCGCCGGCGAGCTCCTCGGAGTCCGCGAGCTCGGCCGCGAGCAGGGCCCGCTCGCCGCGGCTCAGCAGCAGATCCTGGCGCAGGCGCTCCGCCGCGACGCTGCCCTGCATGCTCCAGCCGGAGTCGTCGAGCCAGGCCAGGGCTTCGTCGTCGCGGCCCTGCCACAGGAGCTCGCGCGCGGGCCCCAGATCGAGCGCCGGCTCCGGCATGCCGGGCGGCAACGCGGCCGGCGCGGCGCAGGCGCCGCACAGCAGCAGGACCGGGATGGCTGATTTCACGACAGCAGGAAGGCGCGGCGGAGATCGGGCCCGAGATCGCGCCGCTCTTCGCGGCGCAGCCGCAGGCCGAGGGCCGGTTCGGCGACGCCGCGGCCGGAGCAGGCGGAGCGCGGACCGCCGAGCAGCAGCGGCGCCTCGTACCTTACGACGGCATCGGCGAGTTGCTGGTCCAAGAATGAGCCGTGCAGGGTCGGGCCTCCTTCCACGAGCAGGTGGCGCACGCCGCGCCGGCGCAGCTCCTCGAGCAGCGGAGCCAGCCGCAGCCGGCCGTCGGCGCTGCGCGGCAGGCGCAGGCATTGGTCCTCCGGAGGCGCGGCCGCGGGCGCCCCGCCCTTCGCGTCCGTGACCCAGAGGCGCGGGCCGGCGCCGGTCAGCACGCGCGCGGTCGCCGGCAGGTCCGCGGGAGCGTCGAGCAGGACGCGCAGAGGCTGGCGCGCGGCGGCCTCGCCGCCGGGGCGGGCCGTCAGTTGCGCGTCGTCCTGGAGCAGAGTGCCGGCGCCGCAGAGGATCGCGCCGGTCAGGGCGCGGAGTTGATGCACCTCTTCGCGCGCGGACGGCCCGCTGATCCACTGGCTGACTCCGGTCGCGGCCGCGACCTTGCCGTCGAGGCTGGCGGCCCACTTCAGCAGCACGAAGGGCCGGTCCGTGGCGGCGAGCCCGCGGTGGAAGGCGTCGAGCAGATCCTCCTGAGGCAACTCGAGGAGCACGACCTCGACGCCCGCTTCGGCGAGCGCGCGCAGCGCGGCGCCCTGGTGGCGCGGGTCGGGATCGCGGGCGCCGACCACGAGGCGCCGGATGCCGGCGGCGCGCAGCAGGTCGGCGCAGGCGGGCCGGACTTTCCCCCCCCCGCGCGCGCTGCAGGGCTCCAGCGTCAGGACCATCTCGTCCACCACGCCGGGGATCGCCGCGCTCTTCTCCTCGTCCCAGGCGCCGGCGTCGCGCAGAGCGGCTTCCTCGGCGTGGGCTTCGCCGAGGCGCGCGTGATGGCCGTATCCGACCACCTGGCCTCCGCTCAGCGCCAGCGCGCCGACGCGGGGATTGGGCGCGGTGAAGAGCCACTCGGCGCGCGCCGCTTCCCGGGCGGCGCGAGCCAGGAGGTGGAGGTCGCGCTCCTTCACACCGGGAAGGCGGCCGGCGCCGCAGCCGCGGCGGCGGCGAGCGGCAAAGCGGGGAAGGCCGGCGCCGGCCGTGCCGCCGCGGCGGGGCTCGGCCGAGGGTCGGCGATGGGTGCGGCCGGCTCGGTTTCGGCGGCCATCAGTTCGCGGCCGTTCCAGCTCTTCAGGTCCACCGTGCGCAGGAGTCCGGGGCGGAGGCCCGTGCGGTGCGGCAGCAGCGCTCCGTGGCCCGTGGCGGTGCGGCCGAACCAGAGGTCCGGATGGTGCTCGGAGAATTGCTCGAGCAGCAGCGTGGTGCGGCCGCCGACGAGGCGCGGCGTGCGGCCGCGCGCGATCTCGCGCTGCAGTTCGAGCAGCCGGTGGTTGCGGCGCGCCTTGACATCCGGCGGCACGTCGTCGGGCAGGCTGCCGAATGCGGCGGTGCCGGGGCGCGGCGAGTACTGGAAGACGAAGGATTGCAGGAAGCCGTGCTCGCGCATGCCGGCTTCGGAGGCGGCGAAGTCCTCGTCGGTCTCGCCGGGGAATCCGACGATCCAGTCGGACACCAGTTCCAGATCGGGCATCTCCCAGCGCAGCATGCCGATGCGCCGGCGGTACATCTCGGCGTTGTAGCCGCGTTTCATCGCGCGCAGGATGCGGTCGCTGCCGGACTGCATCGGAATCGGCAGCAGGCGCAGGAACTTGGGCGAGGCGGCCAGCGCGGCGGCGAGATCCTGCGTGACGTAACTCGGGTGCAGGGTGATGAGGCGGATCCGCTCGAGCCCGTCCACGTCGGTGACGGCCTCGATCAGGCGCGCGAGGCTGGCGCGCTCGCCGGGCGGCAAGTCGCGGCCGTAGGCGTCCACGGTCTGGCCCAGCAGCTGCACCTCGGTGACGCCGTCCTCGACGAGGCGCCGCACTTCGTCCACGATCTGCGCCAGCGGGCGCGATTCGGCGCGGCCGCGCACGCGCGGGACCACGCAATAGGTGCAGTTGAGGTCGCAGCCGCGCATCACCGCGACGTGGGCGCTGTGGCCCTGCTCGCGGCCGCGCAGGTCGCGCACTTCCTCGTCCACGCGGTCGTCGGCCGCGCCCAGGGCCAGCACGCGCTCCTCGCCGCCGAGCACGCGCTCGACGAAGTCCGGCAGGCGCGGGAAGTGGCGCGAGCCGCAGACGATGTCCACGTGCGGCTCGCGCTCGAACAGTTCGGTGCCGGCGCGGTCAGCCATGCAGCCGATTACCCCCACCACCACGCCCGGCTCCGTGCGCTTGCGCCGCTTGAGGTCGCCGAGCAGGCCGTGCACGCGCTCTTCGGCGTTCTCGCGCACGGAGCAGGTGTGGAAGAGGACGGCCTGCGCCTCCTCCGGGCTCGGCGCCTCGGTCCAGCCGCGCCTCAGGAAGGCGGCCCGGATGAGCTCGCCGTCGTAGAAATTCATCTGACAACCGTAGACGCGCAGATGGAAACTGCGCGCGGCGGCGACCGGAGCCATGGCGAGCGCCGCCTCCCGCAGCGTCAGTCGTTGCTGACGGTCTCGAGTTCCGGGATGCCGCAGCCCGGGCCGGCGCGGAACACCACGGCCTCGTCGCTCAGATCCACGCCGGTGGCGGCCTCGATGTCGGGGCGCTGCAGCCGGTGCGTGGCGCTGTCGGCGGTCATGTAGATCATGCCGAAGCGGTGGATCATGAAGGCGTCGGACACGATGGTCACGCTGCCCGGATTACGCTTCAATTGCAGGCGCGCGTCCTTGTTCTCGTTGCCGTTGAACCCGGCGTAGGAGGTGTAGCCGGGGCCGATGGCCTCCCAATTGTCGAGATACTCGATGACGCTCACGGCCTTCGGGTCCACGCCGTTCTCGATGGCGCAGTCTTCGTAGGTGTAGGCCGGGCTGAAGAAGGCGTTGGCCTGCTGCTTGGTGTGCTCGATCAACTCGTCCTTCCACGGGCGGATGAAGAAGCGCTGGCCGCTGTCCGTGGGCCAGTTCATGTTGTTGTTCCGCTGGTAGTCGAGCAGGTGCTGGTAGAGCCGCACCATGTTGCGCTCGCTGGCCGTGGCGTTGGCCTTGTCGATGAACTGCGGCACGTTGATCACCAGATAGGTCGACAGGATGCCGATGATGACGATCACCACCATCATCTCGAGCAGGGTGAAGCCGTGGCGGAGCGAGCGGCGGAGCGGGCGAATGATCATGAGTTCAGGTTCCTTGCGAGTAGTCGGAGGCGTAGGCGATCTGCTCCGGCGTGAGCGCGTCGAGGCCGAGGCCCATGGACGAGAGCTTGACGCGGGCGATTTCCTGATCCAGGGCTTCGGGCAGGACGTGCACGCCCTTCTCGAGCTTGCGGCCCTCGCGCGCCAGCATCAGCATGGCCTGGAACTGGTTGGCGAAGGACATGTCCATGACCTCGCTCGGGTGGCCCTCGGCGGCGGCCAGGTTCACGAGGCGGCCCTGGGCCAGAACGTAGATGCGGCGGCCGTCCTGGAGCAGGTACTCGACGCAGTTGTCGCGCACCGTGCGCTGCGACTTGGCCAGCGACTCCAGGTCCTTGAGGTTGATCTCGCAGTCGTAGTGGCCGGTGTTGCAGACGATCGCGCCGTCGCGCATGGACTGGAAGTGGCGCTTGACGATCACGTCCTTCATGCCGGTGGCGGTGATGAACACTTCCCCCACCTTCGCGGCCGCGTCCATGGTCATGATCTCGCAGCCGTCGAGCGCCGCCTTGAGCGCGGCCGTCGGCTTGATCTCGGTGGCGATGACGCGGGCGCCCATGCCCTTGGCGCGCAGCGCGCAGCCCTTGCCGCAGTGGCCGTAGCCGGCGACCACGAAGTTCTTGCCGGCCAGCAGGATGCTGGTGGCGCGCAGGATGCCGTCCACGCTCGACTGGCCCGTGCCGTAGACGTTGTCAAAGTCCCACTTGGTCTCGGCGTCGTTGACGGCCACGACCGGATAGGCCAGCTTGCCGTCGGCGGCCATCGCGCGCAGCCGGTGCACGCCGGTGGTCGTCTCTTCGGAGCCGCCGACGATGCCCGGAATCAGGTCCTGGCGCGCGTGGTGCACGCGGAAGATCAGGTCGGCGCCGTCGTCGAGCGTCAGGGTCGGCTTGAAGTCCAGCGTGCGGTCGATGGACCAGTAGAACTCTTCCGTGTTCTGGCCGTGCCAGGCGTAGATGCGGAAGCCGTCCGCCGCCAGCGCGGCCGCGACCGCGTCGTTGGTGGACAGCGGATTGCATCCGCTCCAGGCCACTTCGGCGCCGGCCGCGCGCAGCGTGCGGATGAGCACCGCCGTCTCCTTGGTGACGTGCAGGCAGCCGGCGATGCGGTGCCCCTTGAGCGGCTGCTCGCGCTCGAACTTCTTGCGCAAGGCCATCAGCACCGGCATGCGGGTCTCGGCCCACTCGATGAGCAGGCGGCCTTCGGCGGCGAGGCTGGGATCGGCAACCTTGAAGGGCGGCGCGGAGGCGGACAGGGTGGAGGCGGATGTCATGCGAAAAATCAGCGGGCCACGGGCGCCTCGACGCTCGCCAGTTTCTTTAGTTCCGGCACGAGGTCGAGTTTCTCCCAGGGGAAGAGGTCGCGGCCGAAGTGGCCGAAGGCGGCGGTCTTGCGGTAAGTCCAGCCGGAGGGGTCGGCCTTGCCGGAAGGACCGGGGTAGCCGGAGGGCCGGCGCAGATCGAGGCGGCCGATGATCCAGTCCGGCGTCAGGGCCTCGTGGGTCCCCTTCTCGGACTTCCACGGCGCCAGCTGGCGGATCAGGCGCTCGATCTCGGCGTCGTCCAGGCCGTTCGCGGCGGTGCCGTGCGTGTCCACGCGCACGCTCACGGGGCGCGCGACGCCGATGGCGTAGGCCAGCTGCACCTCGCAGCGCTCGGCCCATCCGGCCTGCACCACGTTCTTGGCGATCCAGCGCGCCGCGTAGGCGGCGGAGCGGTCCACCTTGGTCGGATCCTTGCCGGAGAAGGCGCCGCCGCCGTGGCGGGCGTAGCCGCCGTAGGTGTCGACGATGATCTTGCGGCCGGTCAGTCCGGCGTCGCCGTGCGGCCCGCCGATCACGAAGCGCCCGGTCGGGTTGATGTGGAAGCGCGTGTCCGGGCCGAGCCATTTGGCCGGCAGCACCGCGCGGATGATTTCCTTCTCCACGGCGCGGCGGATCTCTTCGATGGCGACGCCATCGGCAGTCTGGGTGGACAGCACCACGGCCTCGATGCCGACCGGCTTGTTGCCCTCGTAGCGGAACGTCACCTGCGACTTGGCGTCGGGGCGCAGCCAGCCGAGCGCGCCGCTGCGGCACAGCTCGGTCTGCTTCTCGATCAGACGGTGCGCCCACCAGATCGGCGCGGGCATCAGGGATTCGGTCTCGCGGCAGGCGAAGCCGAACATCATGCCCTGGTCGCCGGCTCCGGTGCTGCCGGCGCCGTCGGCGGCCTGGTCCACGCCGCCGGCAATGTCCCCGGACTGCTCGTGGATGCAATTCAGGATGCCGCAGGATTCGGCGTCGAAGCCGACGCCCGCGTGCGTGTAGCCGATCTCGCGCAGCACCGCGCGCACTTCCTTCTGCACGTCCACGTAGGTCTTGGTGCGGATTTCGCCGCCGACCATCACGATGCCGGTGGTGGCGTAGCACTCGCAGGCCACCCGCGCGGACGGATCCTGGCGCAGGCAGGCGTCCAGGATCGCGTCGCTGAGCTGGTCGCAGACCTTGTCGGGGTGTCCGGGCGAGACGGACTCGGACGTGAACAGTTTGTGTTCCATCAGGAAGGGGCGGCGGCGGTCGCGGTGGGTTGAGGAGGCAGCGGCGGCAGCAAGCCGGCCCCGGTGAGCGCCGACAGCGTACTTTCGGCCGCGCCGCGGCGCGATGCAAGAACGCCCGCGCCCGCCGCGCCCGCCGCCCGCGCGGCTTCCGGATCCGCCAGCCAGTTCGACAGGCATTCTACCACTTCCGGCGCGCTGGCCGCGCGGCGCAGCCCGCCGGCCTCTTCCAGCAGCTGGCACTCTTCGGCGAAGTTCTGCGTGTGCGGGCCGACCACGATCGGCAGACCCAGCGCCGCCGCCTCCAGCACGTTCTGGCCGCCGTGCTCGATCAGGCTGCCGCCGACGAAGGCGGCCTGCGCGCTGCGCAGCACCAGCTCCAGCTCGCCGAAAGTGTCCACCAGCAGCAGCGATCCCGGCGGCACCGCCGCGCCCGGAGCGAGCCGCGAGCGCCGCAGCACCGCGCCCGGATGCAGGCGCTCGAGCTGCGCCTGGATCGCGTCGGCGCGCTTGGGATGGCGCGGCACCACCGCCACGACGCTGCGCGCGCGCTCCGGCGACGCCGCCCACGCGCGCGCCAGATCCTCCTCCTCCGGAGCGTGCGTCGAGGCCCAGACCACCCAAGGATTGCCGGCGCGCCAGCCCGGCCACGGCGAGGCGCGGTAGGCCGCGTTCTCGAGTTCGGTCGGCAGGCTGTCGTACTTCATGTTGCCGCTGACGACGACCCGGTCTCGCGGCACGTCGAGCGCGCGGAAGCCCGTGGCGTAGCGCTCGTTCTGCACGCAGTAGACGGCGACGCGGTCGAAGCGCGGCAGCCAGCGCTGCACGCGGCGGTAGCCGCGCACCGAGTTGTCGGTGATGCGCCCGTTCACGATCGCCACCGGGATGCCGCGCGCGTGGCAGCCATGCAGGAAGTTGGGCCAGATCTCCAGTTCGGCCAGCACCACCGCGCGCGGCCGCACGCGCTCGAGGAATCGCTTCGTCGCGCCGGGCAGATCCACCGGATAGACGTGCACCGGAATGCCGGGGAAGGTGGCGCGCGCGATCGCCAGGCCGCCCGGCGTCGCGGAGCTGATCGCCAGCGGCAGCTGCGGATGGCGCGCCTGCAGCAGGCGCACGAGCGGGCGCAGCGCTTTGACTTCTCCGACCGAGACGCCGTGCAGGAGCAGAGGCGAAGGATCCCCCGCCGGTGTGCCGGGCGCGAATCCCAGGCGCCCCGGGAACACCTCGCGGAAGTCGGGATGGCGCAGGCAGCGCCAGCCGGCCCAGGGCAGCAGCAGCAGGGCGCCCAGGTAGAGCAGCGTGTCGTAGACGAGGAAGGCGCCGCCGCCGCCTTCCTTCACGTCCCGGCGCGCGCGCTCCACGCGATCACTTGCCGTGGCACTGCTTGTACTTCTTGCCCGAGCCGCAGGGACAGGGCGCGTTGCGCGGCACCTTGTCCTCGGCGGGCTCGGCGCCGGCCGCCGCCGGGGCGATCGGAGCCGGCTGCGCTCCCGGCGCGGCGGATGCAGGCGCCGCGGGGCGCGCGCCCGGCCCGAGGCTGACCGTGTTCTGCTTCTGGTAGCCGACCGCCATCTGCGGCCGCGGGCGCGCGGCGGGCGCCGCTGCGCCGGCGGGCTGGGCGCCCGGCTGGCCTCCGGCCTGCTGGCGGAAGTCCGGATGGAAGGCGCGCGCGCCCTGCCAGATGCTGGCGGCCGGGAGCGCCGGCTCTTCGCGCAGCTCCAGGCGCAGCACGTAGTTCGTCACGTCCTCCGCGACGCTCGTGAGCAGATCCTGGAAGGCGATCAGGCCCTCGCGCTTGTACTCGTTCTTCGGATCCACCTGGGCGTAGCCGCGCAGGCCGATGCCCGAGCGCAGGCCGTCCATCGCGTAGAGGTGGTCCTTCCACTTGTGGTCGATCGAGTTGAGGACCAGGAAGCGCTCGAGGGAGGCCATCTTCTCCTCGCCCAGGCGCGCGGTCTTCTCGGCGTAGATGCGCTCCATCTCGGCGCGCAGATGCTCGAGCGCGGCCTGCCAGCCCATGGCCTCGAGCTCCTCGGGAGTCGCCGGGCTGGCCCACTTGCGGTGCGCCCACGTGGCCAGCGCCTTGAAGTCCGGCGCCACCTCGCGGCCGTCCCCCGCCCACTGGCCGTCGGCCAGCGTGAACGCCTCGTCGAACATCGCCGTGACGCGCTCGCGCAGGTTGCCGCCCTCGAGCGCGGCCTGGCGCTGCGCGTAGATGATGCGGCGCTGCTCGTTCATCACTTCGTCGTATTCGAGCAGGTTCTTGCGGATCTCGAAGTGATAGTCCTCGACCTTCTTCTGCGCCTTGCGGATGGCGTTGCTGACCAGGCGCGACTCGACCGGCTCGCCGCCGCCCATGCCGGCCTTGGCGAGGAAGTTCTTGACCCAGTCCTTGTAGAAGCGCCGCATCAGCGGGTCGTCCAAGGACAGGAAGAAGCGCGACAGGCCCGGGTCGCCCTGGCGGCCGGAGCGGCCGCGCAGCTGATTGTCAATCCGGCGCGCCTCGTGGCGCTCGCTGCCGATCACGTAGAGGCCGCCGGCGGCGACCACCGCCTCGCGCTCGGCCTTCTGCCGCGACTCGAGCTCGGCGCGCAGCTTCTCGACCTCGGCCGCGTCGGCCTCCGGGCCGGCCAGCCCGCGCAGGGCCAGTTCCTGGCGCAGCAGGCCGTTGAGGTTGCCGCCCAGCACGATGTCCGTGCCGCGGCCCGCCATGTTGGTGGCCACCGTCACCGCCTTGAGGCGGCCGGCCTGCGCCACGATCTCGGCTTCGCGCTCGTGGTGCTTGGCGTTCAGAACCTCGTGCTTGAGGCCGCGCCGGCTCAGCAGGCCCGCCAGCAGCTCGGAATTCTCGATGCTGGTGGTGCCGACGAGCACCGGCTGGCCGCGCGTCTGCGCGGTGTTGATCTCCTCGACGATGCGCAGCCACTTGTCCTTCGGCTCCAGGAACACCACGTCCTTGTCGTCGCGGCGCGCGATCGGCTTGTTGGTCGGAATCGCGTGGACGTCGAGGTCGTAGATGCGCGCGAACTCGCCGGCCTCGGTCATGGCCGTGCCGGTCATGCCGGCCAGCTTCTTGAACAGGCGGAAGTAGTTCTGGAAGGTGATGGTCGCGAGCGTCTGGTTCTCCGCGCGCGGCCGCAGGCCCTCCTTGGCCTCGACCGACTGGTGCAGGCCGTCCGACCAGCGCCGGCCCTCCATCAGGCGGCCCGTGAATTCGTCCACGATGATGATCTGGCCGTCCTTGACGACGTACTCGACGTCCAGCTTGTAGAGGTGGAGCGCGCGCAGGCACTGCTCGAGGATGTGCGGCCACTCCATGTTCTCGGGGCTGGAGTAGAAATCCTCCATTCCCAGCAGCTTCTGCGCCTCGACGATGCCTTCCTCGGTCAGGATGGCCGAGCGCTCCTTCTCCTTGAGCTCGACGTGCTTCTCCGGCACGAGCTTGCGCGCCGCCGTCATGCCGACGCGGTATTTCTCGGCGTCGCCGGTGGCGGGGCCGCTGATGATCAGCGGCGTGCGCGCTTCGTCGATCAGGATCGAGTCCACTTCGTCCACGATCGCGAAGTCGAGCTGGCGCTGAACCTGATCCTCCGTGCGCGACTTCATGTTGTCGCGCAGATAGTCGAAGCCGAATTCGTTGTTGGTGCCGTAGACGATGTCGCAGGCGTAGACCGGATGGCGCTCCTGCGGCGGCATCCAGGACTGGATCGCGCCGACCTTCAGGCCCAGGTATTCGTAGACGGGCCGCATCCATTCGGCGTCGCGCTTCGCCAGGTAGTCGTTCACGGTCACGACGTAGACCTTGCCCTGCAGGCCGTTGAGATAGGCGGCCAGCGTCGCGACCAGCGTCTTGCCTTCGCCGGTCGCCATCTCGGCGATGGCGCCGGAGTGCAGCACCATGCCGCCGATCATCTGCACGTCGAAGTGGCGCAGTCCGAGGCTGCGGCGCGCCGCCTCGCGCGTCAGCGCGAAAGCCTGCGGCAGCAGCTCGTCGAGCGGCTTGCCGGCGGCGACCTCCTGTTTCCAGAGTCGCGTCTGCTCCTGCACCTGCTCGTGCGTCAGGCCCTGGGCCCAAGCCTCGTGGCCGTTGATCGCGGCCACGTCGCGGCTCATGCGGCGCAGGCGCCGCTCGTTCTGGGAGCCGAAAACCTGGTTCAGGAGACGTCCGAAGGAGTCGCCGAGGCCTCGGATGGAATCCTGGATGGCATCAAAACCCATGGCAGCTTGGATCCGGCTGGCGCCCTCTCACCGCGGTTCCGGGCGTGGGGCCGGGCGCGGGTCCGGGGCGATTCCGGCCGCACAGGATACGGCCGAGCCGCGCCGGAGCGAACCGCGAAGATCGGCGAGGCTCGCGCCCTCCCGGCCGAGCAGGCTCCGCAGCTCCGCGGCCAGGACGCTGACGAGGTCCGGCCGCCGGAACAGCGCGGTGCCGATCTGCACCGCGGTGGCCCCGGCCACGACGAACTCGAGCACGTCGTCGGCGCTGGCGGCGCCTCCCGAGGCCACCACCGGGATGCGCACCGCCTGGGAGCACTCCCAGGTCAGGCGCAGGGCCAGCGGCTTCATGGCCGGGCCCGACATGCCGCCGGTGCCGCCGCCCAGGACCGGCCGGCGCCGCCGCCAGTCCACCAGCATTCCGATCAGGGTGTTCGAAACGGTCAGCGCGTCGGCGCCGGCGCGTTCGGCCGCCTCGGCCAGCGGCTGGATCTTGGTGACGTTGGGCGACAATTTCACCCACAGCGGCTTGCGCGTCGCGGCGCGGCACGCGCGCACGACCTCGTCGAGGGCGGCCAGGTCCGTCGAGAAGAGTGTGCCGCCCTGCACGTTGGGGCAGGAGAGATTCAACTCGATGGCGGCGGCGCCGCGCATCGCGTCGAAGGCCTGCGTCATGCTCACGAAGTCGGCGACGCTGTGCCCGCCGGCGTTGACCACCACCGGCACCGGCACGCGCTCCAGCTGCGGCGCCACCTGATCGCGCCAGTAGGCCAGGCCCTTGTTCTCGAGGCCGATCGAGTTCAGCACCCCGCCCGTGAATTCCGCCATGCGCGGCGGCGCGTTGCCGTGCCGCGGCTCCGGAGTCACGGTCTTCAGCACCAGGGCGCCGAGATCGGCCGGATCGAGGAAGGCGAGGGCGGCGGGATCGTGGCCGAAGGTGCCGGAGGCCGTGAGCAGCGGCGAGCGCAGCTCCAGGCTGCCGACGCGGACCGCGAGCATGTCCGGCATCCTATCCGGCGGCCGGCGGCCGCTTGAGGCCGAGCTGCGCGGCGCCCGTGAGCAGCAGGATGAAGCCGCTGAAGATGCAGGCGTCGGCGAGATTGAAGATCGGCCAGGGATCGAAGGGCCAGGCCAGGAAATCCGGCCACCAGCCCGGCTCCGCGAAGTAGACCATCACGAAGTCGCGCACGTGGCCGTCGCCCGGCCAGGGCATCCACGGCGCCAGATTGTCGTAGAGATTGCCGAGCGCGCCGGCCAGCAGCAGGCCGAGCACGAAGAGCCCCAGTTTGTTCGCCTGCGGCTGCCGGTGCACGAAGAAGAGCAGCACGCCGACCGCGAGGAGCCGCACCAGAGTCAGCGGCAGGGTCATGCTCTGGCCGAGACCCCAGATCGCGCCGGGATTGGTCAGGCAGTAGATGCTCAGCCAGCTGCCGAGCACCGGCCGCTGCTCGCCCGGCTCGACCGCGCCGAACGCCCAGGCCTTGCTGAGCAGATCGGCCGCCAGCAGCGCGCCCACGAAGAGGAAGAAATAGGGCCTGAGCAGGCCCGGGTAGATCCCCGCCGCGGCCGCCGGCTCACTCTTCTTCGAGCTGTCCATCCTCCGCCTGGGCTTGGCACTTCACGCAAAACCGCGCGTAAGGCACCACTTGCAGCCGGCGCTCGGGGATCAGCGCGTCGCAGGAGTCGCAGGTGCCGTAGGTGCCGGCCTCCACGCGCTCCAGCGCTTCCTGCACGCTCTGCAGGATCTCGTCCTCGTTCTCGATCAAGCCCAGCTGGAAGTCCCGCATGTAGCCCTCGGAGCTGAACTCCTCCGACTCGTCGAGCGAGGCGCCGTCGTCGGAGATGAGAACCATCTCCTCCATCCGCTCGACCTTCCCGCCCAGGTGGCGCAGGATGTCCAGCAGGATGGTGCGATACTTGAGTTGCTTGGCTTTCGGGAGCTTGGCCATCGCGTTACCTTGGTGCAGGTCCTCGCGGAGAGGGGGCGAGATTCTAGTGACTGGACGAGCCCGAGGTCAATCAAGATCGGAGCCAAGGCGTTCCCCGTCCGCCGCGGAAGCGGCGCCGGAGCTCGCCGCGCGCCGCATGGAGTACCTGGCGGCGCTGGCTGCCGAGGCGGGTTTGGCTCCCAACACCCTGGCGGCCTACCGCCGAGATCTGCTGCGGGCTCAGGATTTTCTGGTGCGCAGCCGCGTGCGCCGCTGGGAGGACCTGACGCCCGATCTGCTGGCGCGCCTGCTGGCCGACGCCCGCGCCGGCGGCCTCGCGCCCACCTCCTTGCAGCGCCTGCTCTCGACCTTGCGCGGCCTCTACCGCTGGATGCGCAGCGAAGGGCAATTCAGCGGGCGCGATCCCACCCGCACGGGCGCGCGCCTGCGCCTCTGGGACCGCCTGCCGGACGTCCTCGCCCCCGCCGACGCCCTGGCGCTGCTGGATCAGCCGCCGGCCACGGGCTGGCAGGGCCTGCGCGACCGCGCGCTCCTGGCCCTGCTCTACGGCGGCGGCCTGCGCGTCTCCGAGGCCGTGAGCCTGCGGCGCGGCGACCTCAGCCTGCGCGCGCACGCGGCCGACGCGGAGACCGGCGTGCTGCGCGTCACGGGCAAGGGATCCAAGGAGCGCCTGGTGCCCTTCGGCGGCGGCGCCCGCGCGCGCCTGGAGCAGTGGCTGGCCGAGGGCCGCCCGCGGCTGGCGGCGCAGAGCGAGCACGTGCTGCTCTCGCGCAGCGGCAAGCCGCTCGACCGCCATCGCGCCTTCCGCATCGTGCGCGCGGCGGCGCGCGCGGCCGGACTGCGCCAGGAGGTGCATCCGCACACGCTGCGCCACTCCTGCGCGACGCACCTGCTGCTCGGCGGCGGCGATCTGCGCGCGGTGCAGGAATTTCTCGGCCACGCCGATCTGCGCACGACCGAGCGCTACACGCACGTCGAGGTGGACGAGTTGCAGGCCCTGCACCGCCTGCACCATCCGCGCGGCTGATCCGCGCGGCCGATCAGGCCAGCACGCGGCGCAGGTGCTCCTGCAGGATTTCGACCAGCTCCCAACTCATTCCCGGCAGTTCGGCGAGCGCGCGCGGATCCTCGTCGCGCAGCTTGGCGAGATCGCCGGCGCAGGCGTCGAGCAGCGTCTTGCGCTTCTTCGGGCCGATGCCGGGAACGCGCTCCAGGATCAGGCGCAGGTTCTCGCGGCGGCGGCGGTGGAACCCGATGGCGAAGCGGTGCGCCTCGTCGCGCAGGCGCTCGCAGAACAGGCGCTCGGGCGTGCCGCGCTCGAGCAGCACCGGATCCTTGCGGCCGGGCAGGAACAGGCGCTCCTCGGCGGCCACCGGCCCGCGGCCGCGGCGGGCCTTGGCCAGGGCCAGCACCGGCAGATCCACGCCGCGCGGCGCGAGGATCTCGAGCGCGGCGCCCAGCTGCGGCTTGCCGCCGTCGAGGATCAGAAGATCCGGCAGCCCTTCGTCCGGAGCGCGCTGCAGGATGCGCAGCACGAGCTCGCGCATCGCCGCGGTGTCGTCGTTGCCCTGCCCGCCGCCGATCAGGTAATGGCGGTACTCGGCGCGCGCAGGCAAGCCCTCGGTGAAGCGCACCTTGCTGGCCACGCGCTCCTGGCCCTGCAGATGGCTGACGTCCACGCAGTCCACCACGCGCGGCGGCGGGCAGCGCCCGATCTCCGCCAGGCGCGCGGCGATCACCGGCCAGGCGGCGCTGGCGCGCTCGCCGCTCTGCGCGCGCGCGTTCGAGGCCGCCATGCGCACGAGCGCGCGCTTCTCGCCGCGCGCGGGCGCCGCGAGCAGGACCTTGCGCCCGGCGCGCCCGCTCAGCCAGGCCTCCAGCAGCTCGCGGTCCTCCGGCAGCGCCGGCACGAGGATTTCGGGCGGCGGCTCGGCGGCCTCCCCGCGATAGAGCGCCCGCACGATCTCCGAGACCGCCGCGGCCTGGTCCTCCCACAGCGGCACGCGCCCCTGGCGCGTGTTGAGCCAGGCGCCGTCGCGGTATTCGAGCAGCGCGAAGTGGCCGCGCTCGTCGAGTCCGAGGACGTCGAAATCCAGATCGGCCTGCAGCTGCACCTTCTGCGGCGCCGCCAGGCTCTCGAGCGCGCGGACGCGGTCGCGGGCGCGCAGGGCGCTCTCGTAATCCTGGCGCGCGCTCGCTTGGCGCATGCGCTCCTGCTCGGCCGCGAGCCGATCGCTGACGCGGCCCTTCAGCACCTCGCACGCGCCCGCCAGGCGCTCGGCGTATTCCTCTTCGGTGACGCGGCCGACGCACGGCGCGCTGCACAGACCCACGTCGTACTTCAGGCACGGTCGCGCGCGGTTGGCGAAGGTCGAGTCGGAGCAGTCGCGCAGGCCGAAGCCCGCCATCAGCAGGCGCTTGCTGCGGCGCGCGGCGCCGGCGGAAACGTACGGGCCGAAGAACATTCCGTCGGGCCCGCGGCGGCGCGCCAATCCCAGGCGCGGGAACGGATGCGTCGTGTCGAGATGCACGAGGAGGAAGGATTTGTCATCCTTCAGCAGGACGTTGAGCGGCGGCTGATGGTGCTTGACCAGCTGGTCCTCGAGCAGCAGCGCCTCCTGCTCGCTGTCCGTGACGCGGTATTCGGCGGTGGCGGCCTGCTCGTGCAATTCGCGCAGGCGCAGGCGGCCGTCCCCCCCCTCCCGCAGGTAGGCCAGGACCCTGCGCCGCAGGCTGCGGGCCTTGCCGACGTAGAGCACCCCTCCGGAGGGATCCCGGAACAGGTAGACCCCCGCCCGGTCCGGGGCGGCCCGGAGCTGGTCGGCGAAGGAGGCGGGCGGCGGAGGGCTCACGGGCGCGGCGGAAAGCCGGGGGAATCATCGCCTTTCCCCGGAATCGAGGGTATGATGCCGCCTCGCAACGAGCCCCCTGGGCTCCCGAATGGAATCCCGCCCTGAGTGGTTTTCATCGGAACTTCGAGACTCGGGTGGAATTTGAGCAAGAGAGAAGAGACATGAACATCTACGTGGGCAACCTGCCCTACTCCGTCGACGATGCGGAACTCCGCAATCTGTTCGAGCCCTTCGGCGCCGTTCAATCGGCCAAAGTCATCATGGATCGCGACACCGGCCGCTCCCGCGGCATCGGTTTCGTCGAGATGGACACCGCGGCTGCGCAAGCTGCGATCCAAGCCCTGAACGGCCGTGAGGTCGGTTCCCGCGCCCTGCGCGTCAACGAGGCCCAGCCCCGCGAAGACCGCCCCCGTGGCGGCGGCGGCGGCGGCGGCGGCGGTGGTCCCCGTGGCGGCGGTGGTGGCGGCTTCGGCGGTGGCGGTGGTGGCGGCGGCGGCGGCGGTGGCCGTCGCGAGCGCTGGTAGTCAATCTGCCTGCCGAACTGAGGCCGCTGGATTCGTCCAGCGGCCTTTTTCTTTGTCGCGCCGGCTCAGGATCCCGCCAGTTCCAGTTGTAGCACCTCCAGGCGCCGCAACTCGTCGCGCGCGCGGATCGCCTGCTCGAAGTCCAGCTCGCCGGCCGCCTGGAGCATCGTGCGCCGCGCGGCGCCGATGCGCTCGGCCAGGGTCGCCGCGCTCGGCGGTCCCTCCTGGACCGCGCCTTCCCCCCCCTCGGACGCGGCGAGGATTCCCGCCAGCGAATCGGTGATCTTCTTGCGCACGCTGCGCGGGACGATGCCGTGCTCGCGGTTGAATTCCTCCTGGATCGCGCGCCGCCGCGTGGTTTCGCTGAGCGCGTGGCGCAGGGCCGGCGTCTCCTGCTCGGCGTAGAAGATCACGCGCCCCAGCTCGTGGCGGGCGGCGCGGCCGCAGGTCTGGATCAGCGAAGTCGCGGAGCGCAGGAAGCCTTCGCGGTCGGCGTCGAGCACCAGCACCAGCGCCACCTCGGGCAGGTCGAGGCCCTCGCGCAGCAGGTTGATGCCGACCAGCACGTCGAAGACGCCGAGGCGTAGATCGCGCAGCAGCTCGGAGCGCTCCATCGCGTCGATGTCCGAGTGCAGGTAGCGCGCGCGCGCTCCCTGCTCCTGGAAGAACTCGGTCAGATCCTCCGCCGAGCGCTTCGTCAGCGTCGTGATCAGAACGCGCTGCCCGGCCGCGACGGCCGCACGCGACTCGGCCAGCGCGTCCTCCACCTGGCCCAGCGCCGGCTTCACCGTGCAGACCGGATCGAGCAGCCCGGTCGGGCGCACGATCTGCTCCGCGATCCGCCCCTCGGCCAGCTTCAGCTCGCGCGCCGCCGGCGTCGCGGAGGCATAGAGCACGCGCCCCAGCAGGGATTCGAATTCGGCCTCCTCGAGCGGCCGGTTGTCCACCGCGCAGGGCAGGCGGAAGCCGTAGTCCACGAGGTTGCGCTTGCGCGCGCGGTCGCCGACGCTCATGCCGTAGATCTGCGGCAAGGTCACGTGGCTCTCGTCGAGCACGCAGAGGAAGTCCTTGGGGAAGTAGTGCAGCAGCGTGAAGGGCGGCTGACCGGCCGCACGGCCCTCGAAGTGCCGCGAGTAGTTCTCGATGCCCGAGCAGAAGCCCAATTCCTCGAGATCTTCCAGGTCGGCGAGTGTGCGGCGCTCGAGGCGCTCGGCCTCGAAGCCCTTGCCGGCCGCCTGCAGTTCGCGCAGGCGCTGCGCCAGCTCGGCGCGGATGCCGGCGAGGGCGCGCGGCATCTTCTCCTCCGGCTGCACGTAGTGGCCGACCGGGAAGATGGTGATGCGCGGCGGCTCCTCCAGGATCTCGCCGGTCAGCGGGTCGAGCATCAGCAGTGCTTCCACGCGGTCGCCGGCCAGTTCGATGCGCAGCATGCGGTCCTGCTCGTAGATCGGCCACACCTCCACCGCCGGGCCGCGCAGGCGGAAGCCGCCGGGGCGCCAGTCGATTTCGGCGCGCACGTGCTGCGTGCGCACCAGCCCGCGCACGAGTTCCTCGCGCTTGGCCGGCGATCCGGTCTGGATGCGCAGGGCCAGATTGCGGTAGTTCTCGGGATCGCCCAGGCCGTAGATGCACGACACGCTGGCGACCACGATGGTGTCGCGCCGGCTGACGACGGCCGCCGTGGCGGCGTTGCGCATGCGGTCGATCTGCTCGTTGATGCGCGAGTCCTTCTCGACGTAGGTGTCGGTGCTCGGAACGTAGGCTTCCGGCTGGTAGTAGTCGTAGAAGGAGACGAAGTACTCGACGGCGTTGTGCGGGAAGAGCTCGCGGAACTCCTGGAACAGCTGCGTGGCCAGGGTCTTGTTCGGCGCCACGACCAGCGTCGGCACCTGCAGGCGCTGGATCAGGTGGGCGACCGTGAAGGTCTTGCCGGAGCCGGTCACGCCCAGCAGCACCTGGCGGGACGGCGTCGCGGCGAAGCCCCGGGCCAGGGTTTCGATCGCGCCCGGCTGATGCCCGCGGGGCTGGAACTCGCTGACGAGCCGGAAGGACGAGGTCACGGAGCCGCCGCAGCCCGCTATTCTAATGCGTTGCTGCGCGGCGCCGCCGCCCGACCCACTCGTTCCCGAGGACCCGACCCATGTCTCGCATCGGAATCTGCCTGCAGTGCGGGCAACGCTACGGGGACATCCCCGACTCCGTGACTGCCACGCGCGTGAAGTGCAAGGTGTGCGCGGGAGTCGTGGAGATTCCGCCCCTCGCCGCCGGCGCATCCGCCGCGCCGTCCGCTCCCGCCGCGCCGCCCGCGCCGCCGCCGGCTCCTGCCGCCGCCGCGCCGGCCAAGCCGGTGATCGAAGCCAAGGCCGCGCCGATTCCGATCGCGCCCCGTCCGGCGCCGCCCGCGGTTCCCGCTTCCCCGGCAATTCCGCCCGCGAAGCCCGCCGCCGTCATTCCGACCAAGCCGCTGTTCGCGCCGAAACCCGCGGCCAAGCCCATCGCTCCGGTCGCGCCCGCCGCTCCGGCAGCCGCCGCGCGGCCCGTCGCGCCGATCGCGAAGCCGGCGCCCGCTCCGGTGAAGCCGGCAACGCCGGCGCCGAAGCCCCCGCCGCCCGCCGCTCCTGCGGCCAGGCCGGCGCCGGCTCCGCTCCGCCCCGCCGCTCCGCCCGCGCCGGTTGTCAAAGCAGCGCCGCCGGCTCCCGCTGCCACGGCCAAGCCCAGCGCCGCCGAGATCCTCGCGGCCGCGAAGGCGAAGCGCGCCGCCGCGGCCGCTCCGGCCGCCGCCCCCGCCGCAGCTCGTCACGCGGCTCCCGCCCCCGCGCCGCGTCCCGCCGTCGCCGCCTCGGCCGCGCGCCGCCCGGGCCGCGCGGAACGCGAAGAGCGCGAGGAGCGCCACGGCTATCAGAAGCCGGCTTCGAAGACGCCGCTGATCCTGTCCGTGGTGCTGATCGTCGTCTGCGCCGGCGCCGGCGCCCTGTGGTACGCGGTGAACAAGAATGCTCCCAAGCCCGAGCCGGCCGCGCCCGTCGTGATGGCAACGCCGCCGGCGGCCCAGCCGATTCCCACCGCCGACCCCGGCGCCACCGGTCCGGCGCAACCGGCCGCTCCGGCTTCCGCCTCCCAGCCCAAGCCCGCGGCGAACGAGCCGGAAGCGGCCCCGGCCGCGGCTCCGGAACCCGACCGGCCCGCCGAACCGGCCTCCGCCGGCTTCGACGCCAGCTACGTATTCGTCGTGCCGGAGCCCGGCAAGCCTCTCGTGGTGCCGCGCGGCAAGGTGGACCCGGCCGTTCTCACGCTGGAGAAGGCGCCGCCGCTGCAGCGCTGGAGCAAGACCAGCGACGCCACCTGGCAGTCGGTCGAGGGCGATCTCGCGCTCTACCTCGAGAATTCCGGCGCCCGCTCGAACCGCGCCGGCGACGCGCTGGTGAAGGCCGGCCGCGACGCCTATCCCGCGATGGTCATGGCGATGATGCGCCAGGACTACACCACCGTGGACGGCGTGAAGATGGCCGGCTCGCTCAACGACCTGATCGGCAAGATCGTCGGCGGCGAGAACTTCGGCTGGCGCTCGGCCGAGCGCTATCCGGTCGGCAGCGACGAGTGGACCGACGCCGTGCTGTGGCAGAAGAAGGCCGCGATGCTGCGCTACAACCGCTGGGTTGACAAATTGCGCGAGGGCGACGGCGAGTGGGAGATCATCGCCAAGAAAGGCGGCGCTTCCGGCATCCGCAAGGACGAGGAAGGCGCCGAGGTCGGCGACGTGCCGCCGGACCTGCCGCCCGACGAGGGTCCGCCGGACGGCCGGTAGGACCTCAGACCGGCGCCGACTCTTCGTCCTTCAGGAACTCGACCTGCACGCCTTCGCCGCGCAGGAATTGGACGGCCTGATCCACCTTGTCGTCCGCGCCCTCGATCTCGAGCGAGAGGATCGCGATGGATTCGGTGACGCTGGCGCCGCGGATGTTCGGCACGACCTGGAATTGATTCACCAGGGTGAAGAGGAGCGGCTGCTTGATCAGCTTCTGCGGAATCGTGCAGAACAGGCGGACTTTCATGCTGGGGATCCTGGCGCGCTCCCGGCGTGCCGCTGCGCCATCCTAACAGCAAGGGCGCGTGCGGCCAGCGCCGCCGCCAGCCAGGCCAGCCAGACCGGCAGGAAATCCACCACCGGCAGCGCCATCGCCGATCCCCATTTCTCGTACAGCAGGCCGCCGCGCGCCGGATCCCAGCGCTCGCCGGCCAGGGCGGCGGCGGGCCACAGGCGCCACAGCGCCGGATGCGCGGGCGCCCACCAGGGCAGCGTGACGAGCGCGGCCCACAGCAGCGCGCCGAGATGCTCGCGCTGCGCGGGTCGGGTGAGAAACGCGAGCGCCAGCGCGGCGGCGCCGCCGAGAAGGATCGCCTGCGCCGCGGCGAGCGCCGGGCCGGCGAGAAGCGCCGCGAGCGCGCCCAGCGCCGCGATGGCGATTCCCGCGCGTCCGCCGAGCAACGCGATCGGCGGCGCGAAGATCAGCCACGTCAGCGCGGCGAGCGGCGGGTGCATCCTGGACAGCCTCCCGGCCCCGGCCTAAACTGCGCGGCCTGGGCCGGCATAGCCAAGTGGTAAGGCAATGGATTGCAAATCCATCACCCCCAGTTCAAATCTGGGTGCCGGCTCCAACCCCCGGTCCCCGCGCGAACACGGCGTCGCCGGCGAGCAGCAGCCAGGCCAGGATCGTGAGACCGCCGCCGAAGGGCGCGAAGCCGAGCGCGGCGTGGTCGGCGGCGAAGGCCGCCTGGTAAACGTCGCTGCAGAAGATCAGGCCGCCCGCGGCGAAGGTCAGGGCCGCGACGGCCGCCAGCTTGCCGCCGCCGCGCTCGATGCGCAGCGCGCAGAAGAAGAGGCCCAGGGCGACGCCGAATTGATGCCCGCGCGCGGTGTCGAAGAGGCGCAGTCCGTCGGCGTCCAGCTGACCGGCGAGACCGTGCGCCTGCCAGGCGCGCAGGCCGACGTCGGCCGCGGCGATCAGGGCGGCGTAAGCGAAGATCCAGCGTCCGCTGAGGCCGTTTCGCATGTCCACCTAGGTTATCCTCCGCCTCTCCGCGGGGGAGTAGCCCAATGGCAGAGGCAGGGGACTTAAAATCCTCCCAGTACGGGTTCGACTCCCGTCTCCCCCACTCGCCCGCGCTTCAAGGCGGACCTCGTGCCGGACCTTGTGCCAGGGGCGGGGATCGGGAACAATGGCTGGCCGAATTCCCGCGCCGAGGCGATCCCGACATGTCCTCCTCACCGATGCCCGCTTCAACCCCCGCCGCTGCGACGCCGGGGGTTCTGGCGGCGGTGGACGAGCGCACCGGACGCAAATATCTGCTGCCGATCGTGGACGACACGATCGCCGCGAAGGACCTGCGCCAGATCAAGGCTCACGACGGCGACTTCGGGCTGATGTCCTTCGACCCTGCGCTGGACAACACGGTGGTCACGCGCTCGGCGATCTCCTTCATCGACGGCGACCAGGGCATCCTCGACTACCGCGGCTATCCGATCTCACAACTTGCCGAGCACAGCAACTTCCCCGAGGTCTGCTATCTGATCCTCAACGGCGAGCTGCCGAACGCCGCGCAGATGACGGCCTTCGAGGCCGAGATCCGCGCCGAGACGCGCGTGCCTGAGAGCATGGTGCGGCTGCACGAGGCGCTGAGCCCCGACGTGCACCCGATGTCCATGCTGACCGCGGCGCTGGCCGCGCTCGGCGGCGACTTCCCCGATTCCAACAAGGTGCAGGATCCGGCCAACCGCCGGCGCCAGATCATGCGGCTGCTGGCGCTGACGCCCGTGGTCGCGGCGCTCGGCTACCGGCGCCGCAACGGCCTCGACGTCGGCGGCATCCGCCCGCGGCACGAACTGCCCTACACCGCCAACTTCCTGCACATGATGCTGGATCACAGCGGCCGGGAGGCGCAGGTGCACCGCGCCTTCGACCGCGCGATGGACGCGCTGCTGGTCCTGCACGCCGAGCACGAGCTGAATTGCAGCACCAACGCGGTGCGCGCCGTGGGTTCGTCGCTGGTCAATCCGTACAGCTCGGTGGCGGCGGCCTGCGCCGCGCTGCACGGTCCCCTGCACGGCGGGGCCAACCAGGCGGTGCTGGAAATGCTTGACCAGATTCCCTCGGTCGAGGCGGTGCCGGGATTCCTGGCCTCGTGCAAGACCGGCGAGCGGCGCCTGATGGGCTTCGGCCACCGCGTCTACAAGAATTACGATCCGCGGGCCAAAGTCATCAAGGAGCTGGCGGAGAAAGTTTTCGAGGTGGTCGGCGCCAACCCGAAGCTGGACGTGGCGCGCGCGCTCGAAGCAGCGGCCGTGGCCGATCCCTACTTCGTCGAGCGCAAGCTCTACCCGAACGTGGACTTCTACTCGGGCCTGATCTACTCGGCGATGGGATTCCTGCCGCGCATCTTCACGGTGTTCTTCGCCGTGGCGCGCATGGTCGGCTGGCTCGCCCATTGGGACGAGATGCTGTCCGATCCGAAGAACCGCATCGTGCGGCCGCGGCAGATCTACGTCGGGTACGCGCGGCGCGATTACGTGCTGGCTGCGGACCGGCGCTAGTTTCGCCTCGGTCAGCGCTTCGGGCCCAGCAGTTCGAGCGCCGCCGCCGTCATCGCCAGCACGCCGGTGCGGATGGACTCGCGGGCCTGCGGCGCGAAGCGGCTGGTGTGCACGGACGGCACCGCCGGACCGCCCTCCTGGGCCGCCTTCCACCGCGCGGGCTCGGTGACGCCCAGCCAGAACAGGTAGGCCGGCGCCTGCGCCGCGGGGCCGAAGAGGCCGAAATCCTCGCCGCCCATCACCGGCGCCTTGGGCATCACCGCGCCGGGGCCGAGCGCGCGCGCGATCGCCGCATCGGCGCGCGCGACCAGATCCGGATCGTTGAACGTGGCGCCGATGCTCTCGTCCAGCACCGTGACGGCGGGCAGCAAGTCCTCCGGGAAGCCGGCGGCGCGCGCCTCGTTGAGGGCGGTGCGCTCGATCGCGGCCAGCAGGTGGCTGCGCACCGCCGGCGAGTAGGAGCGCACCGTCAGCTGCAGTTTGACTTCGTTCGGGATGATGTTGTGCTTGGTGCCGCCGTGGATCGATCCGACCGTGACGACCGCCGACTCGAGCGCCGAAATCTCGCGGCTGACGATGCTTTGCAGTCCGACGACGATGCGCGCCGCCAGCACCACCGGATCGTGCGTGACCTCCGGAGTCGAGCCGTGGCCGCCCTTGCCGCGCACCAGCACGTCCACCGAGTCCACGTTGGCCAGCGCGTAGCCGGGCCGCGAGCCGACGGCGCCCGCGGGCAGCTCGGCGCTGACGTGCAGGGCCAGGCAGAAGTCGGGCTTGCCGACGCGCGCGTAGAGGCCGTCCTCGAGCATCGCGCGTGCGCCGGCGCCGCGCTCTTCGGCCGGCTGGGCCACCAGGATCAGGCGTCCGCTCCACGAGCCGCGCTCGGCGGCCAGCCGCTGCGCCACGCCGCTCCACACCGTCATGTGGACGTCGTGCCCGCAGGCGTGCATCACCCCCACCTCGCCGCCGTCGCCCGGCACGCGCACCGTGCTGGCGAAGTCCAGGCCGGTCTCCTCGACGATCGGCAGCGCGTCCATGTCGCAGCGGATCAGCACGGTCGGACCCTCGCCGTTCTGCAACACGCCCGCCACCCCGTGGCCGCCGATCTTCTCGGTGACCTCGAAGCCGGCGGCGCGCAGCACCTGCGCCATGCGCGCCGCGCTCTTCGCCTCCTGGAACGAGAGTTCGGGCGCGGCGTGCAGTTCGCGGTAGAGCGCGACCAGGCCGTCGAGATCGCGATCCGGCAAGGCCGGCGCGGCCGGAGCCTGGGCGCAGGCGGCCAGCAGGAGTGCGGTCAGCACGGCTAGCTGCGCAGGATTTCGAGGAAGGCGAGCACCATGGTGCCGCGCCCGCCAGTCGTGAGATACGAGCGCTTCGGGCCCTCCCAGGCCGTGGCGGCGATGTCCAGGTGCACCCAAGGGATCTCCTCCACGAAAAAGCTGAGGAAGCAGGCGCCCGCGATGGTGCCGGCGCCTTGATTCGGCGCGTAGATGTTCTGCAGGTCGGCGTAGGTGCCGCGCGTGAGATCGCGGTAGTCCTCGGTGATCGGCAATTGCCACATCGGCTCGCCGGCGCGCCCGCCGGCGGCGATGGTTTCCTCGATCGCCTTCTGGTCGTTGCCGAGCACCGCGGTGTGCAGGTGGCCAAGCGCGATGGTCGCGGCGCCCGTGAGAGTGGCCACGTCGTAGATGCGGTCCGGCTTGATCTTGCGCGCGGCGTAGGTCAGGCAATCCGCCAGCACCAGCCGGCCCTCGGCGTCGGTGTTGTGCACCTCGATGGTCAGGCCGTTCATGGCCGTGCGGATGTCGCCGGGCCGCTGCGCCTTGCCGCCCGGCATGTTCTCGACGCAGCCGAGCACGCCGTGCACCTCGTAATGGCATTCGGCGCCCAGCGCCAGCGCGTGGAAGGCGGCCAGCACCGCGGCCGCGCCGCACATGTCGAACTTCATGTCCTGCATGTTGCCGGCGGGCTTGATCGAGATGCCGCCGGAGTCGAAGGTGAGGCCCTTGCCGACCAGCGCGATGCGGCCCTTGCTGCGGCCCTGCGGCCGGTAGGTCAGGTGCACGAGCTGCGGCTCCAGCGGGCTGCCCAGCGCCACGCCCAGCAGCGACCCGGCGCCCATCTTCTCGAGCGCCTGGCGGCCGTGGACCTTGATCGAGATGCGCGGCGAGGAGGCCGCGACCTTGCGCGCCCGCTTGGCGAACTCAGGCGGAGTCAGGACGTTGGGCGGCAGGTTCTGCAGCTCGCGCGCGAACCAGTTGGCGCGCGCCGCGATCTCGCCGGCGGAGGCCTCCGCCGCGGCGGCGGAGCCCGAAGTTCCGGCCAAGGTCAGGCTGCGGACGCGCGCCTCCTTGCGGCCCTTTTTCATGATGGCCGGGTCGTAGCCGGCCATGCCGGCGCCCTCCGCGGCGGCCTGCGCGAAGCCCGGCTTGGCCGGCAGCTCGCTCAGGTCCAGCACCAGGCCCGACTTCTTCAGGGCCTCGGCGAGGTTGCGCGCGGTTCCGGCAGCTTCGCGCACGTCCTCCGCGCCGAGCTTCTTCGATTCCGGAACGCGCAGCAGCAGCCAACGGCGGCCGCCCTCGCCGCGCAACAGGATCGGCGAGCTGCCGTCCTCGGCCAGATCCTCCTTCCACTGCGTTGCCGGCGGAGCGCCGGCGGGCAGCTTGGGCTGGGCGCCCTTCGGCAGGATGAAGGCGTGAAGGTCGTTGCGGCCGGCGGCCGCGCGTTCTTGGACTCGGATGCGCATGAGGGTTGTTTGGGGGAATCACATGCCGGCGTACGCCGGCCCGCCGCTCTCGGGGACCTCCCAGTTGATGATCTGGTAGGGATCGGCGATGTCGCAGGTCTTGCAGTGCACGCAGTTGGATGCGTTGATCTTCAGGCTGCCGGGGCCCGCGGCGGTGCCCGGCTCCCACTCGTAGACGGCGGCGGGGCAGAAGTGCTGGCAGGGATTGCCGTACTCGCGCGTGCAGCGCGAGGCGCAGATGTCGGGCTCGAGCACGACCAGATGGCAGGGCTGGTCCTCCTCGTGCACGGTGCCGGAGTGATAGACGCTGGTCAGCTTGTCGTGCGTCAGGACGTTGTCAAACTTGGGCTTCGGCCGCGCGCCGGCGCCGCCGTTCTGCCGGTAGAGGTCGTGATCGGCCTCGAGGCTCATGCGCCCGCCGGGCAGGCGCCCGCCGCTCAGCACGCCGAGACCGGCCAGCAACGAGCCGCGCCAGAAGCCTTTCTGGAAGCCCTGGCGGAAGTTGCGCACCTTGTGCAGTTCCTCGTGCGCCCACGAGGCGCGGAACAGATCGTCGATGCGCGCCAGCTTCTCGGTGCTGCAGCCGCCGGCGGCCAGCGCGTCGGACGCGGCTTCGGCCGCCAGCATGCCCGACTTGATCGCCAGGTGCAGGCCCTTGAGCCGCGCGGCGTTCATGAATCCGGCGGCGTCGCCGACGATCAGGAATCCGTCGCCCCACAGCTTGGGCATCGAATGCAGGCCGCCCTCGGGCACCGACTTGGCGCCGTAGCGCAGCAGTTTGCCGCCCTCGAGCAGCGCGCGCAGGAAGGGGTGCGTCTTCCACTCCTGCATGCGCGCGTGATAGTCGAAGCTGGGATCGCCGTGATCGATGCCGGCGACGAAGCCGATGGACAGGCGGTTGCCGGGCAGGCCGTAGATCCAGCCGCCGCCGTAGACCCGCGATTCCAGCGGCCAGCCGCCCGTGTGCCAGACGGTGCCGAGCAGATCGCCGCGGCGCACCTCCCACAATTCCTTGATGCCGACGCCCCACACCTGCGGGTTGCGCCCTTCCTGCAAATTCTTGCGCGCGATCAGCTGCTTGGTCAGCGAGCCGCGCGTGCCCTCGGCCAGAATCGTGAGACGGGCGCGGATCTCCATGCCCGGCTGGAAGTTGGACTTCTCCTTCCGCGCCTTGTCGCGGCCCTGGTCCGAGATGCGCACGCCGGTCACGGCGCCGCGTTCGTCGTAGACCATCTCCGCGCCCGCGAAGCCCGGATAGACGTCGATGCCCTCCTTCTCGGCGCGCGCCGCCAGCCACTGCACGAGCTCGGCGGCGGAAACGATCCAGTTGCCGTGATTGCGGAACGGCGGCGGCAGCAGCACGCCCTTCAGCGCCCGGCTGCGGTTCTGCGTCAGCCAGTACAGCGCGTCCTGCGTGACTTCGGCCTGGATCGGCAGGCCTTCGGCCTTGGCCTGCGGGAACAGCTCGAGGATGCCGCGCGGATCCAGCACCGCTCCCGACAGCTGGTGCTTGCCGATCTCGTCGGCCTTCTCGAGCACCAGGATGGACAGCTCCTGCCCGCGCGCCTTGGCGCGGCGCGCCAGATCCAGCGCGCAAGCCAGGCCGGCCGGCCCGGCGCCGACCACGAGAACGTCCACTTCGAGGGTCTCGCGCTCCATCGAAGCCTCAGATTAGCGCTGCGGGGTTACAGCCGCACGAAGGGGTTGCTGCTCGCCTCGCGTCCGATGGTGGTGGCCGGGCCGTGGCCGCAGTGCACGCAGGTCTCCGGCGGCAGCACGTAGAGGCGGCTGCGGATCGAGCGCTCCAGATCGCGGAAGGAGCCGCGCGGGAAATCGGTGCGCCCCACCGAGCCGCGGAACAGCACGTCCCCCGCCAGCAATTGACAGCCGGCGGCGTGATGAAACACGACGTGACCCGGAGTGTGGCCGGGGCAGTGCAGCACGTCGAGGCGCTCGCGGCCGATCTCGATCACGTCGCCCTGCTGCAGGTCGTGGTCGGGCTGCGGAATCTCGACCTGCCCGAAGCCGAAGCGCGCCGCCTGCTCCGGCAGCGCGAGGCGCCAGAAGTCGTCGCCCGAGGGGAAGTAGAACGGGACGCGCAGCGCCTGCTGCAACTCCGCCGTGCCGCCGATGTGATCCAGGTGCCCGTGCGTCGCCAGGATCTTCGTCACGCGCACGCCCAGCTCGGCGACCCGCGCCAGCACCGGCGCGGCCTCGCCGCCGTCGCAGATCGCCGCCTCGCCGGTCTCCGAGCAGGCCAGGATCGTGCAGTTCTGCTCGAACGGCGTCACGACCACCTCGTGGACTTCCAGCATCAGGATCCCTGCCCGATCCAGGCCGAGCCGTCGTCGTAGATCTCGCGCTTCCACAGCGGCGCGCGCGCCTTCAATTCGTTCATCAGTGCCTCCCCCGCCGCGAAGACCGCGCGGCGGTGCGCGGCGGCCACCGCCAGCGCCACCGATCCGGCGCCGGCCGGCACCGCGCCCAGGCTGTGCTCGACCGCCGCGCGCAGCACGTCGTGCTCCGCCAGCACCTCCGCGGCGATGCGCCGCAGTTCCGGCTCGAGCATCGCGTCGTAGGCCTCGTACTCGAGTCGCAGCACGCGCCGCTCGCCGCGCAGCGCGCGGACCGTGCCGAGGAAGAGCAGCGTGCAGCCCGCGTCCGGGCCCGCGACGCGCTGGCGCGCCCACTCGCCGTGCACAGGCCCGGGCGTCATCCGCAGCCAGAAGCGCTCGCTCATCCGCCCGACACCGGCGGCAGGAAGGCCAGCTCCGCGCCCGGAGGCACCGCGTCTTCGTCGGCGGCGTAGCGCGCGTTCACGCTGACGCGGAACACGCGGCCCGCCAGCTCGGGATGGCGCGCCTGCGCGGCGCGCCGCAGTTCGGCGGCGCTCACGGGCAGGGCCAGGTCGAGTTCGAGCGCGCGCGCGCCGCAGGCCTCGGCCAGGCCCGCGAAGAGCAGGACGCGCACCGGAGCCATCGCCGCCGCGGCTCCGACCTAGAACGGAACGTCGTCGGCCGCCGTCGCGCCGCCGAAATCCGAAGCGCCGGGAAAGTCGGGAGCCTGCTGGCCGGAGCGGGAAGCGCCCGCGGCCGCGCCGCGTCCTTCGCCGGATCCACCGCCCCCCCCCGCGCCCTCGCCCTTGCCGCCGACGAAGTACCAGCGGTCGGCGACGATCTCGACCTTCGAGCGGTTCTGGCCGGTCTCCTTGTCCTGCCACTTGTCTTCGCGCAGGCGGCCTTCGATCAGGATGCCTTTGCCCTTCTGGAACAAGCGGCCGAAGGACTCGGCCTGCTTGCCGAAGAACACGAAGTTGAAGAAGGAGGCTTCGTCCTTCCATCCGCCCTGCCCGTCCGAGACGCGCTCGTTCACGGCCAGCGCGGACTTGGCCACGAAGGTGCCGTTCTGCGCCTGGCGCACTTCGGGATCGCGGGCCAGATTGCCCATGAGAATGACGCGGTTGTAGGAAGCCATGGTGTTCGGTCCGGAACCCTACCAAATGGCAGGAGCCGCTGGCTATTCTAGGGCATGAGCGAGGCTGCCCCCATGCCCGAATCGCCCCCTCCGCACTCCGGCCGCGAACGGCGGCGTCATCCGCGCCACCAGGTCGCCAATCTGCCGCTCTCGCTGGAAGGCGGCAAGGCCCTGCGCGTGCGCGACCTGTCGCGGGCCGGCGTCTGCGTCTTCGCCGACGAGCCGCTGCGGATGATGACCCACGTGCGCTTCCGCTTCGAGCTCGGCGCGTCCGCCGGCGAAGTCAGCGGCGAAGGCGTGGTGGTGCGCTGCGAGCGCCTCTCGCCGGCGCTGGGGCATTTCGAGATCGCCATCTACTTCCAGCAGCTCGACGCCGGCTCCGAGCCGCGCCTCGAACGCTTCCTGATGCAACAGCCGGCGGCCTGACCGGCCGCGGCACTCAGCAAGCCGATCGCGAGCGGAACGCCAGCGCGCGCTCGATCCCGCCCAGATCCTTGCGGCGGCCGATTTCCTGCCACCCGCCGCGCGCCGCCAGCGCGGCCACGGCATCGGCGCGGCCGTAGCCCACTTCGAAGACCAGGGTGCCGCCCGGCTCGAGCACCGCGCGCGCCCGCGCCAGGATCCGCTCGTAGGCCTGCAGCGGCGCGCCGGGCGGCGTGAAGAGCGCGGCGGCCGGCTCGAACTCGGCCACGCCGGGACCGAGTTCCTCGCCCGGCTCGACGTACGGAGGATTGGCCACGATCAAGGCCAACGGACCGCGCAGCGCCTCCAGCCAGTCGGACTGGACGAACGACGCGCGCGCCGCGCAGCCGAGACTCCGCGCGTTGGCGCGCGCCACCTGCAGCGCGCCGGCGCTGCGATCCACGCCGAGGCCGCGGCAGCCGGGCCGCGCGCGCAGGATCGAAAGCAGCAGGCAGCCGGAGCCGGTGCCCAGATCGGCCGCGACGCCGCGCGCGCTCTCGGGCAGCAGGTCGAGCGCGCACTCGACGACCGCCTCGCTGTCGGCGCGCGGCACCAGCACGCGCGCGTCCACGGCGAACTCGGCGCCGTAGAAGCCGCAGCTGCCCTCCAGATAGGCCAGGGGCTCGCCGGCCGCGTGGCGGCGCACCCACTCCGCGAAGCGCGCGGCCAGCTCGGGCGCGGGCGCCGACTGCGCGCCGAGCAGCATCTCGGCGCGCGTCTCGCCCGCGGCGCGGCACCACAACAGTTCGGCGCGCTCGCGCGGCTCCTCGACGCCGGCTTCCGCCAGGCGCGCAGCCGCCTCGCGCACGAGATCGGCGCGGCGGAGCGCGCCGGCTTCGGGCATCAGGCCTTCTGCTCGCTGGCGCCGCCGGAGCGCGCGGCCTTGCGCGCCGCGATTTCCTCTTCCTTGCGCTTCTTCTGCGCTTCGACGCCCTGCATCGTGCCCTTCACCACCGTGCTCAGGCTCCAGGCGCTGGCGCCGATGACGAGGAACATCGGCAGCGCGTGCGTCACGAGGTCGGTCTCGCCGGGCCAGGCATTGCTCACCATTTCGAGCATGCCATCCTCGCCCACGCCTTTGAAGTGGCGCACGAGGCCGAAGACTCCGAGCAGCAGGCCGTCGAATGGCGTGAGGATGAGAATCATGCCGAGGCTGCCGCTCGACACGGCCGGCATCGCCCAGGTGCGGTTCATGCCGACCCACGAAGCGAAGATGGCCAGCACGCAGCAGACCACGAGAATCGCGCCGAGGATGGTGTCGGTGCCGCGCGCGGCCGTCGTCCAGTGCGCGGAGGCGCCGGCGAGGATCAGGAGGTTGCCGAGCAGCAGCTTCGAGAACTGCGGATCCGGCTCCGCTTCGGGCGCCGGCGGCGGCAGTTTGGAATCCGCCTTCTTGTTGATGGCCGGCGCGGCGAGAGCCAGCAGGCCGCCGAGAATCGCGAAGATCGGCGCCATGATGAACTGGCTGCCGCCGTCGGGAATCAGGCCGACCGCGCCGGCCACGACCGCCAGGCCGCCGGCGATCGGACTCAGCGCCTTGCCCGTGGGCGCGGTGCGCGCCAGGCCGAAGCGCAGCAGCTCGAAGATCAGGAACGCGGCGACACCGACCTGCACCACGGCGAAGCGCGCCGGATAGGCGGCGCAGAGGCCGCCCAGGGCGATCAGCAGGCCCATGCTGCCCGCCACGGTGGTCTTGCGCATCGGCGCGGCCGGGCCGCCCGGAGCCGACGCAGCGGCCGGAGCGGCAGCCGCCGCCGGCGCGGGCGGGGCGGCGTCGAGGGCTTCGAATTCGGAGCCCAGCGAGAGGGGTTGCTTGTCCTTGTTTTCCATGGTGTGTCCCGTCATCCAACGCGCGAGCCGTCCTCCGGCTCAGAGTGCCGCCAGTTTGGCCTCCCGGTCCGCGGCCAGCAAGGCCTCGAGAACCTCCTCCAGGTGGCCTTCCATGACTTTCTGCAGGCTGTAGTTCTCGTTGATGCGGTGGTCCGTCACCCGGTTCTGCGGCCAGTTGTAGGTGCGAATCCGCTCGCTGCGGTCGCCGCTGCCGACCTGGGTGCGGCGCAGATCCTGGCGCGCCGCCTCGCGCTTCTGGCGCTCCACCTCGTAGAGGCGGGCGCGCAGCAGGGCCAGGGCCTTGTCGCGATTGCGCAGCTGCGACTTGTCTTCTTGGCACTTCACCATCATGCCGGTGGGCTTGTGCACCACGCGCACCGCGGACTCGGTCTTGTTGACGCTCTGGCCGCCGGGGCCGCCCGAGCGCATCGCGGTGATCTCCAGATCCTCCGGCCGCAGCTCGATGTCCACTTCTTCGGCCTCGGGCATCACCGCCACGGTGGCGGCGGAAGTGTGGATGCGCCCCTGCGTCTCGGTGGCCGGCACGCGCTGCACGCGATGGCCGCCCGACTCCCAGCGCATGTTGCGGAACACTTCCTCGCCCGAGAGCTTGAACACGATTTCCTTCAGCCCGCCCATGTCCGATGCGGACGTGTCCATCACTTCCATTTTCCAGCCGCGCAGCGCCGCGAAGCGCTGATAGAGCCGCAGCAGGTCGGCCGCGAAGAGGGCCGCTTCCTCGCCGCCGGTGCCGGCGCGGATCTCGACGATGGCGGGACGGTTGGAGTCCGGATCGTCTTCCAGCAGGCGGTCCATCATCTCCTTGGACAACGCCGCGTCCTCGCGCTCGAGCGCGGGAATTTCTTCGGCGGCCAGCGCCGCCATCTCGGCGTCGGCGCCGGCAATCAGTTCGCGCGCTTCCTGCAGCGAGCGGCGCACCTCGCCCCAGCGCGCCCACGGACCGAGCACCTTCTGCAGGCTGCCGAGCTCCTTCAGCAGCATCCCGTAGCCGGGCTTGGAGGCGCGGCCGGGCTGGGCGAGTTCGTCCTCGAGGGCGCTCTTGCGCTCCGTCAGCACCGCCACGCGCCGGCCCAGCAGCTCGACCAGATCCATCTCGGTGCCGCGCGGTGACGCGGCGGCGGGCTAGGCCTTGCGGGCGTAGCGCTTCTGGAAGCGGTCGACGCGTCCGGCGGCGTCCAGCAGCTTCTGCGTGCCGGTGTAGAACGGGTGACACACCGAGCAGATCTCGACGTGGATCTGCTTGATGGTCGCGCGGGTCTGGAACTCGGCGCCGCAGCCGCACTTGACGTGGCAGTCGACGTAGTTCGGGTGGATGCCTTCCTTCATGATTCGCGCCGGCCGGCGGCCGGATTCGGGCCGGACATTCTAGCGGCGGAAGCCTGCCCGCGCCAACAAGTCCGCCACGGCGCTCTCGGCCAGGCCGATGACGGTGCCCGCCTCCCCCGCCGTGAGCCTGGCGTGGCGCGCGGCCCATCCCTGCAGGCCGTAGGCGCCGGCCTTGTCGCGCCACTCCGCGCCGGCGAGGTATTCCTGCAGATCCGGCTCGGGAACCGGCGCGAAGCGCACCCGGGCCTCGTCGGCGCGCTCGTGGCGCCGGCCTTCCGGATCCAGCAGCACGGCGCCGGTCCAGACCGAGTGCTCGCGCCCGCTCAATCCGCGCAGCATGAGCTCGGCTTCGGCGCGGTCGGCCGGCTTCGCCAGGAAGGCGCCGTCGCGCCACACCAGGGTGTCCGCGGCCAGGACGAACGCCGGCGCGGGCAGCGCGCGGCGCACCTCCTCCGCCTTGTGCCGCGCATGGCCCAGCACGCGCGCCGCGGGATCCGCCGAAACGGACGGCCCATCGTCGGGCGCCGGCACGCACTCGAAGTCCAATCCCATGCTCGTCAGCAACGCGCGGCGCCGCGGCGAGGCGCTGGCCAGAACCAGGCGCGGGGCGCCCGCGGCCAAGCTCAGGACGAAGTCTTCGACTTCGGACGCGGCGGCTTCTTCGCCGCAGCCGTCTTGCCGGCAGCGGGCTTGCCGCTGCTGGCGAGCGGAACTTCGTAGCCCACTTCGACGAGCAGCGCGACCAGCGCCGGCTCAGCCAGCGTGTTGCGGCCCTTGAACGCTTCCAGCAGCGCCTCGGTCTTGCGGCAGCGCGGCGGCTTGGTCACGGGCATCAGGCGCGCCAGCGCGCACAGCGCCAGATAGTTCGGATAGCGCTGCTTGCCGCCCGTCACCGGATCCAGCAGTTCGCGCACGGCCGCCTCCTTGGGATTCACGCCGACCATGCCCAGGCGCGCGAACAGGCGCTTGAGCGCGGGCGTGAGAGGCACCTGCCCGGAGTTCTCGCTGCCTTCGAGCGCGTCGAGGTCGAGCACCGTCGAGGAATGGTGCGGCGCCATCGACAACGCGGAGAGCAGCTTGCCGCGGCGCTCGGGGCTGGCGTCGTAGAGCCAGTCCAGCTCCAGGTGGTTCTGCAGGCCGAACACGCGGCGCAGGTATTCCTGCGCGCTGACGGCGCGGATCTGCGCGTCGCCGATGCGCGCCTGCGTCAGCGAATCCTGCACTTCGAAGTGGCGGGCCACCCGCACCTCGTTCCAGTGCACGAACGTTTCCTTGAGCGCCTTGACGCTGCGCTCGCCCACGGCGTAGGTGCCGTGCTCGCCCTGCAGCACGAGCGCCATCAGGCGCTCGAGAGCGTTGGTCTCCTTCAGGCGCGCGGGAATCTGGTAGACCTTGCTCTCGATGCGAGCGAGGAACTCAGCCAGTTCGTCCGCGGTGGCACGGGCTTTCGGCATCGCCGCTGTCCGCTACTTGCCGGCTTTCTTCGTGCGGGCGAGGCGGGCGGCGGCGCGCGTGCGCCGCTTCTGCGACGGGCTGGCCTTGCGGAACGGAATCTCGATTCCGCGGTCCTTGAGCATCGTGGCGACCGTCTCCGAGGGCTGCGCGCCCACCGAGAGCCAGTGCTTGGCGCGCTCTTCGTTGAGCACGAAGGCCTTGCCGGGCTGGGGATCGAGCGGGTCGTAGTGACCGAGCAGCTCGATCTCGGCGCCGTCGCGGCGCGTGCGCTCGTCGAAGACGCAAATGCGGAAGAAGGGCCGGTTCTTGCGGCCGAGACGCTTGAGGCGAAGGGCGACTGCCATGCGGGCGATTGCGAAGTCTGCGGTGCGGGTGCGGGGTGAAACTAGGCGGTCGGGAATCCGGGCATGCCGGGCAGACGGCCGCGTTGCTCGAGATCCTTGAGCAGGCGCTTCTTCGAGCGTCCGCCCGAAAAAAGACTGCTCATGGATTTCATCTGCTTCTGCATCTCTTGGAAGGACTTGTAGAGCCGGTTGACGTCGGCGACCTCGACTCCGGCCCCGCCCGCGATGCGCTTGCGCCGGCCGCCGTCGAGAATCTCCGGGTGCAGCCGCTCCGCCGTGGTCATGGAGAGGATGATCGCCTCCATGCGCCGGAACTGCTTGTCGTCCACCTGCCCCAAAAGGCCGGACATTCTACCCATTCCGGGCATCATTCCCAGGACCTTCTGGAAGGAGCCCATCTTCTGGAGGGTGCGGAACTGGTCCAGCAGGTCCTGCATGGTCAGTTTGCCGGACATCAGGCGCTGGTAGTCGACGACCGACTGCTCTTCCTGGAGGGCCTCCTGGGCCTTCTCCACCAGCCCCACGACGTCGCCCAGGTCCAGGATGCGGCTGGCCAGGCGCTCGGCGTCGAATTCCTCGAGGTCGTCGGGCTTTTCGCCCACGCCCAGGAAGGAGACGGGCTTGCCGGTGACAGTGCGGGCCGAGAGGGCCGCGCCGCCGCGGGCATCGCCATCCATCTTGGTCAGGACCAGGCCGTGCAACTCGAGGCGGGCGCTGAAGGCGCGGGCCGATTCGACCGCGTCCTGGCCGGTCATGGCGTCGAGCACCAGGTAGGTGGCGTCCGGCCGCGCGACTGCGGCCACCGCCGCGATCTCGTCCATCAGCCCGGCGTCCACGTGCAGGCGGCCGGCCGAGTCGATGATGAGAGCGTCGAAGCGCTCGGATTCGGCGCGCGCGCGCGCGCGCTTGGCCACGCCGACGGGATCCACGCCCGGGCCCGGATCTTCGGCGTGCACCGGCAGATCCAGCTTGAGGCCGAGCTGGCGCAGCTGGTCCACCGCGCCGGGGCGCTGCAGGTCGCAGGCCGCGAGCAGCACGCGCCGGTTCTGGCGCTTGCGCATCCACAGGCCGAGCTTGGCGGCGGTGGTGGTCTTGCCCGCGCCTTGCAAGCCGGCCAGCAGCAGCACCATCGGGTGGCGCGGATTCTTCGGCAGCGACGGCTGATCGGACTTCATCAGCCCGACGAGCTCGGCGTGGAACGCTCCGATCACCTGCTGCGCGCCGGTGACGCCCTTCAGGCGGTCGGAGGCCAGCAGGCGCTCGCCGACCTTCTGCGTGAATTCCTTGGCGACCTGGACGTTGACGTCGGCCTCGAGCAGGGCGCGGCGCACTTCGCGCATCCCCTCCTGCACGTCGGCCTCGGTGAGCTGGCCGCCGCGGAAGCGGTCCACCACCTTCTGCAAGGACTTCTGAAGCTGTTCGAGCATGCTGGGCCCGCGTCCGGGCGGGGCATTCTACGGGCTCAGGGCTTCTGGTCGTCCGCCGCACGCCGCACCCTCGCCCCGAGCGTGCTCAACTTCTTCTCCAGCGCCTCATAGCCGCGGTCCAGGTGATAGACGCGGCGCACGATGGTGGTGCCTTGTGCCACCAGGCCGGCCATCACCAGCGCGGCGGAGGCGCGCAGGTCGCTGGCGACCACCGGCGCGGCGGCCAGCGGGCTCGGGCCGTCCACGAGGGCGGAGCCGCCTGCGCGCGAGATGCGCGCGCCCATGCGCTGCAGCTCAGGCACGTGCATGAAGCGCTCCGGATAAATCGCGTCGGTGATGCGCGACGCGCCGCGCACCGTCGTGGCGTAGGCGGTCCACTGCGCCTGCAGGTCGGTCGGAAATCCGGGGAAGGGCTCGGTGACGATTTCCGCGGGCTTGGGATCGGCGCCGCGCGCGTCCACCTCCAGCCAGTCCTCGCCTTCGTGCACGGGCACGCCGCTGCCGCGCAGCGCCGCGACCAGCGGCGCGAGCTCGGCGCACCGCACGCCGGTTACGCGCACGCGGCCGCGCGTCATCGCGGCGGCCAGCAGCAGCGTGCCGGTCTCGATGCGGTCGGGCGGAATCTGCGCCGGCACGGCCGTGAGACTGCGCACGCCCTCGATGCGGATTTCGTCGGTGCCCTCGCCTTCGATGCGGGCGCCGCACGCGCGCAGCCAGCGCGCCAGTCCGATCACTTCCGGCTCCTTCGCCGCGCCCTCGATCACGGTCTCGCCGCGCGCGAGCGTTGCGGCCATCATCACGTTGGCGGTGCCGAGCACGGTCGATCCGAAGGCCGAGCGCAGCGGCACGCGCGCGCCGCGCAGTCCGCCTGCCGGCGCCTCCGCGTCGAGCACGCCGTGGTCCAGCGAGACGCGCGCGCCCAGAGCCTCCATGCCGCGCACGTGCAGGTCCACCGGGCGCGGGCCGAACACGCAGCCGCCCGGCAGCGGCACGCGGGCGCGGCCGCGGCGGGCCAGCAGCGGCCCGAGCACGCAGATCGAGGCGCGCATGCGCCGCACCACCTCGTAGGGCGCCTCGGTCGGGCCCTCGGCGGCGAACCGCAGGGTCCAGGCGCCGCCGGGGGCGCGCGGGCGGCTGCGCACGGCGGTGCCGCCTCCGGATGGCGCGGAATGCGCTGCGGCCGCGGCGGCGGATTCCGCGGATGCCGCGGCGGCCCCGCCGGAAGCGCCTTCCACCGCGATTTCGGCGCCCAGGCCCTCCAGCAGGCTGCGCATGGTCGCGATGTCCTGCAGGGCCGGCAGGCGCAGGATCCGGCTCTCGCCCTCGCAGAGCAGGGAAGCGGCCAGAATCGGCAGGGCGGCGTTTTTGGAGCCAGCGGCGGCCACGGTTCCCTGCAGCGCCGGGCCCCCTTCGACGAGGAAGCAGTCCACGAGGGGAGTCTGCCGCGGGCCGGACGCGGATTCCAGCGCGCGTAGAATCATGTTCCCTGGCTCCCGGAACGCCGGTTGACCCTGCAGGCCGCCGACGCCTACAATGTCCGGCCCTTTTCCGGCTCGCCCCGCGCCCGCCCAAAATGCCCCAAGTGGAAGCTCCCGCGGCCCCGGCCGTCGACGTCGCCGCCTTCTTCGCTTCGCCGCCCGCCGATCCGGCAGGCCTCGTCGCCGCCCGCGCACAGTTCTTCGCGCATTCCGCCGTCGCCGCCAAGTTCGAGGACGCGGCGCGCGCAGCTCGTGAGAGCGGCGCCAAGCCCGCAGCCGCGCTCGGCTCGTGGGTTGCCGGCGACTACGCCCGCGCGATCGAACTGGCGAACGGTCGCGACGAACTGTCGCGCTTCGTGCGCGGCACCGCGCTGCTCGAGAAGGGCGATCCGGCCGGCGCGCTGGCCGAGCTGCAAGGCGCAGCCGCCGGGCGCGACGCCACGATGGCCGCGGCCGAGCTGAACGCGCTGTGCGCGCTGCAGCGCTACGCCGATCTCGAGAAGGCGCTCGCGAACGCGCCCTTGTCAGAGGCTGACCGCCTCTACTTCCAGGGCCGCGTGCTCGAGTCGAGCGCCAACCACGCCGGCGCCGTCGAGCGCTACGAGGCCGCGCTCGCGCTCGATCCGGAGCACCGCGCCGCGCGCTTCCGCATCGCCTACCGCGCCGACCTGATGGGCGACGACGAGCGCGCCCTCGCCGAGTACGAGCGCCTCGCCGCGCTGCGCCCGGTGTCCGCCGCGGTGCTGATCAACCTCGGCGTGATGTACGAGGACCGCAACATGTACGAGCGGGCCTGCGGCTGCTACGGCGCGGTTCTGCGCCGGGACCCCGCCAACGGCCTCGCGCGCCTGTTCTACGCCGACGCGCACGACTCGCTGGACATGTACTACGACGAGTCCCTGGAGCTCAAGGAAGATCAGCTGCGCAAGGTCCTGCGCACGCCGATCACCGACTTCGAGCTCTCGGTGCGCGCCCGCAACTGCCTCGCCAACATGAACATCCGCACTCTGGGGGACCTGGTCTCCCACACCGAGCTGGATCTCATGGGCTTCAAGAATTTCGGCGAGACCTCTCTCAACGAGATCAAGCGCCTGCTCGCGAACCGCGGCCTCAAGCTGGGCATGCGCCGCGACGACGGATCCTTCGTCATCCCGGAGGACTTCAACGCCGGCCGCACCATGGACCTCGCCAGCGAGCTGGCCTGGCTGGGCGAGCTGACCGAGGAGCAGAAGGAGGCCCTGGATCTCCAGATCTCCAGCCTGAGCCTGTCGGTGCGCTGCCATCGCGTGCTGGTCGAGCGCCTGAACCTGCAGCGCGTCGGCGACGTGCTCCTCTACACCGAGGAGGACCTGCTCTCCATGCCGAACTTCGGCATCACCTCGCTCAACGAGCTCAAGCAGAAGCTGACGGAGTACGGGCTGCGCCTGCGCTCCGGCCGTGGCGACGAGCTCGAGGAAGAGTACCTGGCCGAGGAATTCGGCGAGGACGACGACGAGGAAGACGAAGAGGGCGCGACTCTGGAGCTGCGCCCCGAAGGCGAGACGGCGGCCGGCGACACGGAGGCCTAAGGGCCCCCGCCGCCCTTCCGTGTACGACTTCCTGCGCGGCCGCGTCAGCAGCACCGGTCCTTCGCGGGCGGTGCTGGACGTGGCGGGCGTGGGCTGGCTGCTGCACGTGCCCGACTCGGCAGGCGCCCGGCTGAAGACCGGCCAGGACGCGACCCTGCTGGTGCATCTGGCCGTCGGCGAGACCGCGCTGACCCTCTACGGCTTCGGCACGGAGTTGGAGCGCCGCCTCTTCCGCCGCCTGATCCAGGTGACCGGCGTCGGCCCGACGCGCGCCCTGGAAGTGATGTCCGCGCTGCCGCCCGAGGCACTGGTCCGCGCCATCGTCGAATCCGACGTCGCGCGCCTCAGTTCGGTGAAGGGCGTGGGCAAGAAGACCGCCGAGCGCCTCGTCGTCGAGCTGCGCGACCATCTGCGCGAGTGGGCCACCGGCCTGCCCGGCGAGACCGGCCCGTTCGCCGCCGGCGCGGCTCCGTCCGCCGACGACCTCGTGCGCGTGCTCACCGATCTCGGCGCGCCGCCGCCGGCCGCCCAGCGCGCCGCCGAGGCCGCGCGCAAATCCCTCGGCCCCGAAGCCCCCTTCCAAGACCTGCTGCGCCACGCACTGCGCAACCCCGCATGAACACGCCCCGCTCCCCGCGCGTCGCCCTCCTGATGGGCTCCGACTCCGATTTCCCCCGCCTCGAGCCGGTGGTCGCCACTCTGCGCGCCTTCGGCGAAGAGCCGATCGTGCGCGTGCTGAGCGCGCACCGCACCCCGCAGGAAGCCTGCGAATTCGCCTCCGGCGCGCGCGCGCGCGGCCTGCAGGTGATGATCTGCGCGGCCGGCGGCGCGGCGCACTTGGCCGGCGTCGTGGCGGCGCACACCACCCTGCCGGTGATCGGCATTCCGCTCGACAATCCGCCGCTGGGCGGACTCGACGCGCTGCTGGCCACGGTGCAGATGCCCGGCGGCGTGCCGGTGGTGGCGGTGGCGGTCGGCGGCGGCGGCCCGCAGAACGCGGCGCTGACCGCGCTGCGCATCCTGTCGCTGCAGGACGCGGCGTTGGCGCAGCGCATGGACGGATTCCGCGAGGATCAGCGCGTCAAGGTCCTGCAGAAGGACGCCGCGCTGCAGTCCAAGCTTCAGGCGCGGTAGTCCGGGTAGATCGGGCGCGCGGCGCACAGCGCCTCGACCTCGTGGCGCACCGCGTCCGCGATTTTCCCGTCCTCCGGCGCGCGCAGCACCTGGTCGATCCAGCCGGCCAGCCGGTCCATCTCCGCCTCGCGGAAACCGCGCGCGGTGACGGCGGGCGTGCCGATGCGGATGCCGGAGGCCTGCATCGGCGGCTGCGGGTCGAAGGGAATCAGGTTCTTGTTCACCGTGATCGCGGCGCGGCCCAGAGCCGCCTCGGCCGCCGCGCCCGTGAGACCGGCGGCGCCGGCGCCGCGCAGATCCACCAGCATCAGGTGGTTGTCGGTGCCGCCGGAAACCAGCCGGTAGCCGCGCTTCTGCAGCCCCGCGGCCAGCGCGCGCGCGTTGGCGAGGACCTGCTTCTGGTACGCGGCGAATTCCGGACGCAGCGCCTCGGCGAACGCGATGGCCTTGGCGGCGATCACGTGCATCAGCGGCCCGCCCTGCACGCCCGGGAAGACCGCGGAGTTGACCGCCTTCATGGTCTCCGCGCCGCTGACGATGGCGCCGCCGCGCGGCCCGCGCAGCGTCTTGTGCGTGGTCATGGTGACGACGTCGGCGTGCGGCACCGGCGACGGGTGCAGTCCGGCCGCCACCAGCCCGGCGATGTGCGCCATGTCCACCATGAACTTGGCGCCCGCGTCGCGCGCGATCGCGCTCAGGCGCTCGAAGTCGAGGATGCGCGAGTAGGCGCTGGCGCCTGCCAGCAGCAACGCGGGCCGCTCGGAGCGCGCCTGCGCCGCGAGCGCGTCGTAGTCGATGCGCTCGGTCTTCGGATCCACTCCGTAGTGAACGAATTGGTAGAAGATGCCCGAGGCGTTCTTCGGGTGGCCGTGCGAGAGGTGGCCGCCGTGGTTGAGGTCCATGGCCAGCACTTTCGCGCCGGGCGGAATCAGCGCGATCATCGCCGCCTGGTTGGCCTGCGAGCCGCTCGAGGGCTGGACGTTGGCGGCCGGCGCGGCGAAGAGCTGCTTGAGGCGGGCGCGCGCCAGGTTCTCCACCGCGTCCACGTGCTCGCAGCCGCCGTAGTAGCGGCGCCCCGGATAGCCCTCGGCGTACTTGTTGGTCAGGGTCGAGCCCATGGCCTCGATGACCGCGGCGCTGGCCTGGTTCTCGCTGGCGATCAGCTCGATGCCCTCCTCCTGGCGCCGCCATTCGGCGACGAGCAAGGCGCGGATTTCGGGGTCGGCAGCCTGGACGGCGGGGTAGAGCGGGGATTGCGGCAAGCGGAGTTGGGCGGACGGTGACGCGCGCAGGGCATTAGGATAAGGAATCGCATGCAGCGCCTCCGCCCGGCCCGGATGCTCGCGGCCGCCGCGCTCCTGCTGGCGGCGGCCTGCGCGCGCGAAGCGGCCGCGCCCGCGGCGGCGCTGGCGGCCGAGCCGGCTCTGCTCGACCTCGGCTCGGTCACGAAGGGCGAGCGCGGCAACGGCGTCTGGCGGCTGCGCAACGTCAGCGGCGCGCCCCTGACGCTGTCGCGCATCGGGCCCAGCGGCTGCCAGTGCGCGCTCCTGGATCTGGTGCTGACGGACCGCGGCGGCGAGCGCCGCTCGGTGACGGACGGGCAGCTGCTGGATCTGACCTTGGCGCCGGGCGAGCGCGCCGAGCTGCACCTCACCCTCGAGACGGCGCGCTACCGCGAGCCGATCTCGCGCAAGGTCGGCGGCATCCCGGTGGTGTTCCGCGACCAGCCCTACCTGATGCTGGAATGGGCGGCCGACATCTGGACCCCCTTCGCCGTGTCCCCGTGGGAGATCGCGCTGGGCGAGGTCGGGCTGCGCGAGCGGCCGCGCGGACGCGTGCTCGTGAGCGCCCACGACGAGGCCGATTTCGAGCTCGACGTGGACGTGGTGATCGAGGGTTGGGAAGTGCGGAGCAGCCGTCTCAGCCCGGAGGGCGAGAAGGCGCTCTACGAAATCAGCGTGGTGGCGCCGGCCGAGTTGCCCGAAGGCGGATTCCAGAAGCAGTTTCAATTCCTGACTTCGCTGGCCGGCGCGCCGCCGGTGCAATTCACGGTCCAGGGCATGGCGCGACCCGATCTCACGGTGTCGCCGGCGCGCGTGCTGCTGGATCCGGAGCACGGCCGGCGCGAAGCGCGGATCGAGTTGCGCCACCGCGCCGTGGGCGGCCTGGTGGGCGACTTCCAGATCGAGGGCCTGCCCGCCGGGCTGGAAGCGGCGGACCTGGACGCCGACCCCGCCGCGCGCCGCGGATTCACGCTGCGCTGGTCCGGAGCGCCTCCGGCCGAAACCGTGAAGGGCGTGCTGCTCCTGCGCACCAGCGATCCCGAGCGCCCGCTGCTCGAACTGCCCTTCGCAATTCTGCCGGCGCGCCCGGCTGGGCCGTAGACTTCCGGCATGACGCTGCGCGCGGGGGGACTTCGCGGCCTGGCCGGAGCGGCCGGCCTGGCCGGACTGCTGGCTCTCGGTGGCTGCGGCAAGGAGCCGACCGGCAAGTACAACGTCGTGCTGATCAGCATCGACTCGCTGCGGGCGGACCGCACCGGGCCCTACGGGCATCAGCCGGAATTCGCGCCGGAGATTCCCGTGACCCCGAACCTGGACCGGCTGGCGCAGACGGGCGCGGTGTTCGAGGACGCGTGGAGCAGCTCCTCGTGGACGCTCCCCTCGCACATGGCGCTGATGACCGGCCTGACGGACCGCGCGCACGGCGTCGAGATCGACGCCTTCGCGCTCGATCCGCTGCGCAGCACGCTCGCCGAGCAGTTCCAGGCGGACGGCTACGCCACCGGCGGCTGCTACTCCGGGCCGTTCCTCGATCCCAAGTACGGATTCGACCGCGGCTTCGCGGACTACGCCTCAGGCATGCTCAAGCCCGCGGAATTCGCCGCCCTCGTCCAGCGCGAACAGGCCAAGCGCCGCGCCCAGGGCCAGCAGCTCAGCCAGCGTGACATCGAGCAGATGCGCGACCGGATCTCGCACTGGGACGTCACGAGCCCGCGCGTCAACGCCTTCGCGCGCGACTTTCTGAACGAGCATCAGGACGAGCGCTTCTTCCTCTTCCTGCACTACTTCGACGCGCACTACGACTACCTGCCCGACCAGGCCGACAAGACCCTGGCGGTGCGCTTCGACCCGGGATACACCGGTACTTTCCACGGCGAGGACTGGTTCTTCGACGCCGCCCAGCGGGTCATGACCTGGCCCAGCGCGGCCGACCCAGTGGGCCATCCCGTGATGGGCGAGCGCGATCTGATGCACGCCCTGGCCCTCTACGACGCCGAAATCCACTGGGTGGATCGCCACGTCGGCGAGGTGCTGGACCAGATCGCGGCCCTGGGCCTGGAGGACGAGACCATCGTGATCGTCACTTCCGACCACGGCGACGAATTCTTCGACCACGGCTCCATCGGCCACCGTTCCAGCCTCTACGCCGAACTCTGCCGCGTGCCCTTGATCCTGCGCGTGCCGGGCGCCGGCCAGCAGGGCCAGCGCGTCACCGAACTGGCGCGCGGCTACGACCTCGCGCCTTCGCTGCTCGACTGGTGCGGCCTGCCGCCGCTGGCCGAAGCGCAGGGCGCCAGCCTCCGCCCTCTGCTCGAAGGCCAGAAGGACGAGCGCACGGTGCTGCACCGGGTCTACGCGCGCTTCAACCGCGACCGCTTCGGCAACCACAACGTGCGCGAGGCCTTCCGCAACGAGGCGTTCACGGTGGTGCGGCATCTGCAGCCGCTGGACCGGGAGGCTTCGCCCGCGGGCCTACCCTTCGCCGCCTGGCCCGATCCCCGCTACGGCCGCGAATTCCTGGTCTTCGACCGCATGGCCGATCCGCTCGAGGGCCTGCCCCTGAAGGAGTCCGATCCGCGCTGGCGCCAGGCGGTGGACGCCTACTGCGCGGCCTGGAAGGATTGTGAGACGCAGGCCGCGGCGCTGCCGCAGTCCCCCGCCAGCGCGCGCCGCAGCGCGGCCAAGACCGCTGAGGAGCTCGCGGCTCTGGCGGCGCTGGGCTACGTCATCGAGGGCCAAGCCGGTCCCGACCACCCCGACCTGCTGCCCTTCCCCGCGCCCTGCCTGCCGCCGCGCTGATTCGCGCCGAGCCGGCAGGCGCCGGCTCAGTGCGCCCGCACGCGCGCGAACTTGCGCTTGCCGGCCTGCAGCAGGATCGGCGCGGCGCCCGCGTGCAGCACGATTTTCGCGTTGGGATCGGCCACCACCGCGCCGTCCACCTTGACTCCGCCGCCCTGGATCATGCGGCGCGCGTCGGACGAGGATCCGCCGACCGCCTGCGCCACCACCCAGGCCAGGCCGTGCTCGCCGGCCGGCAGGGTCTTGTCGGCGATCTCCTCGGGCAGGCCGCCCTCGCGGAAGCGGCGCGTGAATTCCGCCGAAGCCGCCTCCGCCGCCGCGGCGCCGTGCAATTGCGCGGTGACGGCGCGCGCCAGGCCGTCCTTGGCCGCGCGCGGATGCCCGGCCAGCAGCGCGGCGGCCGCTTCGGCCGGCAGATCGGTGGCGAGGCGGAACCACTCGGCCATGCCCTCGTCCGTGAGGCTCATCACCTTGCCGAACACTTCGTCGGCGCCGGCGCTGAGCGGCACGTGGTTGCCGTAGGTCTTGGACATCTTGCGGCCGTCGGTGCCGAGCAAGAGAGGCGTCGTCAGGCACACCTGCGGCGTCTGGTTCGCGCGCTCCTGCATCTGCCGGCCCATGTGCAGGTTGAACAGCTGGTCGTTGCCGCCCAGCTCGACGTCGGCCTGCACCATCACCGAATCCCAGCCCTGCATCAGCGGGTACATCATCTCGTGCAGGTGCAGCGGCAGCTTCTCCTGCATGCGCTTCGCGAAGTCGTCGCGCTCGAGCATGCGCGCCACCGTGGCCTGCGCGGCCAATTTGAGGCCGTCGAAGAAGTCCATCTTGCCGAACCACTCGGAGTTGCGCCGCACCTCGCAGCGCGCCGGATCCAGGTCGAGGATCTTGCCGATCTGATTCAGGTAGGTCTCCGCGTTGGCCTCGACCTCCTCCTTCGACAGCGCCGGCCGCTGGTCGTTGCGCCCGGTCGGGTCGCCGAGGCGCGCGGTGGCGTCGCCGAGGATCAGCACCGGCAGATGCCCGTGCTCCTGGAAGCGGCGCAGCACGCGGATCGGCACCGCGTGGCCCAGGTGCACGTCCTTGAAGGTCGGATCGATGCCGAACTTGACGCGCAGCCGCCGCTTCTCGCGGCCCGCCTTGTCGACGATCGCCGCCAGCTGCGGGCGCGTGACGATCTCGGATGCCAGGCGCTCGAGTTCGGACAGCAGATTCATTGCGGGCTCGGACCCGCAAGTGTCCGCTCGTCGTGCCAGCGGATCCAGTCCTTCGGCGCGTAGCCCAGCGGGAGCTGGGTCAGCCACTGCAGGGCGGAGGTGGCGGTCAGCGCCCGCGTGCTCGAAACCGGCCGGCGCAGGGACTCGACCAGCATCTCCAGGCCCTCGTAGCGCTGGGCGCCGGACAAGAGCGCGGTGGACACCAGCACGTGGCGGTCGGCCTGCGGGCGCGGATTGGCCAGCGCCAGGCGCAGCGACTCCAGCGGCTGGTCGCGCAGGCTCTCCCAGCCTTCGGGGAACGCGTAGAGGTGGTTGCTGCGGTAGTCGATCCGGTGCACCGGCAGGTCGCGATCGCCGAGCAGCACTCCGGCGCAGCGCAGCCGCGCGTCCACCTTCACCTGCCAGAGCGCGCCCTCGTCGCCGTCCATCACCAGAGGAATCTCCGAGCGCGTGGCGTAGGTTTCGTCGGCCTCGAGAATCACGCGGTCGGCCAGGCGGTACCAGCGGTGGCGCACGATCTTGTCGTGGCCGCCGATCGGCAGCCAGCGGCTGACTTCCCAGCTCAACTCCAGCACCAGGCCGGCGGCGGGCGGCAGCAGGGTGATCGGCTCGCCCAGCGGATTGCGCAGTTCGAAGTGGACCGGAACGATCTCGCCGAATCGGAACGGGCCTTCGGGCAGAATCACGCGCGAGGCCACGCCCAGCTGCTCGGCGACGAAGCGCGCGCGCAGCACCTGGAGGCCGAGTTCGCTGCTGCGGTCGATCAGCTCCTCGTTGAACTCCGGCTCGGGCGGCGGCGCCGCCAGCTCGGTCATCTCGGCGTTCTGCAGTGCGCCGTACTCGACGCCTTCGGGAATCGCCATCGGCGCGCCGGCCAGCGGATCTTCGGCGAAGATGATCGGCCCCGGCTCCTGGGGCGCGCCCGCATCCGGCGGCGACTCCGCCGCAGGCGCGGCGGCCGGATCCGGCTCCGCCTCCGCCGGATCGGCGGCCGGCGCGGAGCAGGCCGCGGCGATGCAGAGCACCGCCGCGGCCATCGGCCACGGACGGGGACGGATGCAGGAACTGCGCCGTCCCATCGTCCGCTTCCTCAATTCGCCGGTTCGGCGCGCTCCGAAGCTTCGGCGGGCGCGGCGCCCTCGGCCGGAGCCTCGTCCGCTTCCGGCGCCTCGGCGCCTTCGCCGCCGCCGGCCGCCTTCTCGGCGTCCTTCAGGGCCTTGGCGGCGGCGCGAGCGGCCTTGCGGGCCTCCTTCGCGGCCTTCGCCTCGATCCATGCCTTCTTCACGGCCTCGTTCTCCTCGAACTCGGCGTGCACGAAGTTCAGGCCGATGCGCTCCTCGCCGCAGTCCACGCGCACCACCCGCACCTCCATCTTGAGGCCCGGGATGCAGTGCTCGGACGGCGCGTCGTGCCACTCCTGCGGCAGCGACGAGTAGTGCATGAAGGCTTCGAGGTCTTCCTCGAGCTTCACGAAGCAGCCCGCCGGAATGTGCTTGCTGACCGCGCCCGTGAGCAGGTCGCCCACGTGGTAGTGCGCCGGGATGTAGTCCTCCCAGGGATTCTTGGTCAGCTGCTTCATGCCCAGAGAGATGCGCTGCTTCTCCTTGTCCACCGCGAGCACCACGCACTGGATGCGGTCGCCCTTCTTGACGATCTCGCTCGGGTGCTGGATCTTGCGGGTCCAGTGGAAGTCGGAGTTGTGCAGGAGGCCGTCGATGCCCTCCTCGATCTCGACGAAGGCTCCGTAGGAAGCCAGGTTCTTGACCGTGGCCTCGATGACGGTGCCCGGAGCGTAGTGATCGGCGATGCGGTCCCAGGGATTGCCCTCGACCTCGCGCACCGACAGCGACATTTCCTTCTTCTCCAGGTCGATGGCCTTGACGAAGACGTCGATCTCGTCGCCCTTCTCGAACTGGCCCTCGGGACTCGGGTTCTTCTGGGTCCACGACAGCTCGCTGACGTGCACCAGGCCCTCGACGCCCGGCTCCAGCTCGACGAACAGGCCGTAGCTGACGATGTTGGCGATGCGGCCCTTCTGGACCGTGCCGATCGGGAAGCGCGCGGCGATCTCCGCCCACGGATCCTTGGCCAGGGCCTTGAGCGACAGCGCCACGCGGTTGCGCTCGCGGTCGATGCCGATGACCATGACCTCGATGACGTCGCCGATCTTGAGCATCTCGCGCGGGTGCTTGATGCGCCCGTAGGACATGTCGGTGACGTGCAGCAGTCCGTCGATGCCTCCGAGGTCCACGAACGCGCCGAAGTCGGCGATGTTCTTGACCTCGCCCTTGCGCACCTGGTTCTCGGCCAGGTCGCGCAGCAGGACTTCGCGCTTCTCGGCGCGCTCCTCCTCGAGGAGCTGGCGGCGCGAAACGACGATGTTCTTGCGCTCCTCGTCGATCTTGACGATCTTGGCGCGGATGGTGCGGCCGAGGTATTCGGTCGGCTGCGCCACGCGGCGGATGTCGATCTGGCTGGCCGGCATGAACACCAGCACGCCGTCCACGTCGACTAAGAGACCACCCTTAATTTGTTTTTTGATCTCGCCTTCGATCACGCCGCCGACTTCGTAGACGCCGACGACTTTCGCCCAGGAGCGCTCGCGGTCCGCCTCGCGCTTGGAAACCACCGGCACGTTCGTGAGGCGGTCGTCGCCGCGGTAGAAGACTTCGATCTTCTGGCCGGCGACGGGCGTCTCGTCCTCGAACTCGGCGAGCGGAATCGGCGCTTCGGCCTTGCCGCCGATGTCCACCAGCACGACGTTGCGCTCGCGGTCAATGGAGAGGACGGTCGCCGGGACGATCGCGTCGCGCGGGACCAGGCCCGTGCGTTCGGCGATCAGGGCGGAAAAATCGGACTGCTGGCTGCCGGCGAGGACTTTCGAGAGCTCCGCTTCCAGTGCGGTGTCGTCGAGTTCGTAGCGGCGCAGGGCTTCTTTGGAGACCATGCGGATTCAGTGAGAAAAATGCTCTGGGAGTAATCGGGGGAAGGTCCGGCCCTCAGGGGGCGGCTTGTTCCGGCCAGGTTTCCCGGGCCCAAGCCAGGAGGCGCCCGACCGCCTCCTCGACCGTGATGGAATCGTTTTGCAAGACGCGCCCCGCCGTTGCGGGGTGCGGTGCCGAGGCGCCGCGCGCTCCGTCGCGCAGGTCGCGCTCCTGGATCAGGGCGCGCACCGTGGCGAAGTCCTGGCCGGGCCGCTGGTCGGCGCGGCGATGCGCGCGCACGTCCAGACTGGCTTCGACGAAGACCTTGAGTTGGGCCTCGGGAAAGATGACGGATCCGGCGTCGCGGCCGTCGGCGACCAGGCCGGCGGTGCCGGGCTGCGCCGCGCTGGCCCGCATGAGTTCGTTGAGGGCCGCGCGCACCCGGAGGTGATCGGCGACCCGCGAAACCGCGCGGTCCATTTCGGGCGTGCGGAGCGCGGCGCCCGGCGCGAAGCCGTCCACCAGCACCCGCCCGTCCGGCAGGCTTGACAATTGGATCCGAAAGAGCGCGCCGAGCACTTCATCCTCGGCTTCCGGCCGGGCTCCCGCGCGCAGGACCGCCCAGGCGAGGGCGCGGTACCAGGCGCCCGAGTCGAGGTAAGTCCAGCCCAGCAGGCCGGCCAGAGTCCGCGCGAGAGTGCTTTTCCCGGAGCCGCTCCATCCGTCCAGGGTGAGGATCGGAACGGCCGGCCGGGCACGGTCGCCGGACATGAAGGGGAGAATTCTAGGGAATCATTGCCGCCCGTCAAGCAAAGCCGCCAAATCCCAGGCCGGCGCCTCAGGATCCCAGGCCGGCAGCACGCGGCCGCGCAGGCCGCCTTCCAGGGCGATCTGGCGGTTCTCGTGCAGATGGCCGATCACCGCCAGCGCGGCGCCGCGGCGCCGCAGCTCCCCCGCCAGGGCGGAGGGAGTGAGATCCAGGTGCGCCAGGGGCTTGCGGGCCAGTTCGCCGCGGCTCACTCCGCGCAGGCGCTGGGCGACCCAGCGGCGGGTGCCGGCGCCGCGCCGCAGCAGGAAGCGCCGCAGGCCGGGCTGGCGCAGGGTGCGGCGCAGGAACTGGTAGCGGCGGTCGGCGAGGCAGAACGCGTCGCCGTGCGTCAGCAGCGCGGCGGGCCGGCCCGGCAGGCGCACCAGCAGCGAGTCGGTGACGACCGCGCCCAGGCCGGCGGCGTGCGCGGGCTCGAGCATCACGTCGCGGTTGCCGCGCAGCAGATAGATCTGGAAACCGGCGGCTTGCAGCGCGCGGAAGGCATCGGCCAGCGCGCGGAAGCTCGGAAGATCCCAGTCCTCGGGGCCGCTGTAGGAGTCGAAGAGATCGCCCATCACGATCAGCGCGCGCGGCCCGCCCGCGCCGGCGGGCGCGGAGGCGGCCAGTTCCCGCAGGCGGATCGCGAAGGCCGCGGCCTCGTGCGGCCGCTCGGCGGCCAGGTGCAGGTCGGTGAAGATCAGCGCCTGTCCGAGATCCAGGGTCAGCGGCTCCTCGCCGGCGTGGTAAGGCGCGAGGCGGGCCGGGCTCACGGCTCGACCTCCTCGGCGCCGAGGCCGAGGTCGCGAATTTTCTGCCACAGGATCTTGCGCGACACGCCGAGCAGCTGCGCGGCCTCGATGCGCTTGCCGCCGGTCGCCGCGAGCGCGGCGCGGATGGTCTCGATCTCGGCGCGGCGCACCGCTTCGTGCAGGGTGCCGCCGTCCGCCGCGGCCGCTTCGCCGCCCTCGCCGGCGCCGGGCAGGAAGTGCTCGGGCCGCAGCACCCGCACCCGCCCGGCCAGCGCGATCGCGCGCACCGTCGCGTTGGCCAACTCGCGCACGTTGCCGGGCCAGTGGTGCAGGGCCAGGCGGCGCAGGGTGTCGGGCGGCACGCGGAAGCGGCCTTCCGGGTCGTGGCGGCGCAGGAAGGAGGCCAGCAGGGCGGGCAGGTCCTCGGAGCGCTCGCGCAGGGGCGGCAGGTCCACCACCACCACGTGCAGGCGGTAGAAGAGGTCTTCGCGGAAACGGCCGGCCGCCACCTCGTCGGCCAATTTGAGGCGGGCGGCGGACACGAGGCGCGCGCGGAAGGGCTGCTCGGCGCTCGCGCCGAGAGGGCGGAAGGCGCGCTCCTCGACCAGGCGCAGCAATTTGGCCTGCGCCTCCGGAGGCAGATTGTCCACGTCGTCGAGGAAGAGGGTTCCCCCCCCCGCCTCGGCGCACAAACCGCTGCGGTCCTGGTCGGCGCCGGTGAAGGCGCCGCGGCGGTAGCCGAAGAGTTCGCCCTCGAGCAGCTGGGCCGGAATCGCGCCGCAGGCGACCGGCAGGAAGGGCTCGGCGGCGCGCGGGCTGAGGCGGTGCAAGGCGCGCGCCGCGCGCTCCTTGCCGGTGCCGCTCTCGCCCTGCAGCAGAACGGTCGCGTCCGATTCGCGCGCCAGGGTCATGAGGCGCTCGTTGACGGAGCGGATCGCGGTGCTCGAGCCGGTGAGCAGCGCGTCCTCGTGCGCCTCCTCGCGCAGGCGGCGCAACTCCTCCTGCATGGCGCGGCCCTCGGCGACGCGCGCCACCTGCTGCAGCAGGGCCTCGGCCGGAAAGGGCTTCTGCAGGTAGCCGGCGGCACCGCCGCGCATGGCCTCGACGGCCTGCGCAATGGTGGCGAAGCCGGTCATCACCAGCACCTCGCACGGCGGATCCTGGCTGCGCGCGCGGCGCAGCACCGCGAGGCCGTCGGCGCCGGGCAGGCGCACGTCGGTGATCACGAGGTCGGCGCGCTTCTCCTGCAGCCAGGCCAGCGCGGCCGCGCCGTCGGGCAGATGAGTCACCGCGTGGCCGGCGCCCTCGAGCAGTTCGGCCAGCGGGATCGCCAGCGTGCGCTCGTCCTCGACCAGCAGGATGCGCAAGCCGCGGGCGCGCCCGGCCGCCGCCGTCTGCGTCATGCGCGCGCGGCCGGCACGGCCGGAGCCGGCGCGCGCGCGGCGGCGCGCTCGAGCGAGCGCAGGCCGGTGACGAGCATGCGGTGGGCGAGGCGCGCGCTGGCGAAGTCGCTGGCGTGATGGCCTTCGCGGGGCATCAACTCCAGGAGTTCGGCGCCGACGATGCGCCGTCCGGCCTGATCCAGCTGGCGCAGCACCTCGCAAGCGGTGAACCAGTCCACGCCGCCCGGCTCGGGCGTGCCGGTGCTCGGCACCACCGAGGAGTCCATGCCGTCGATGTCCCACGACAGCCAGACCGGACCGGGCGGCAGCGCGTCGAGGATGCGGCGCACGCGGCCCGGCGGATCGAGAGCCAGCAGTTCGCGCGCGCCGACCCAGGTGGCGAGTCCGCCCTGGCCGCCGGCGCGGTAGAAGTCGCGCTCTTCGGGCGAAATGGCGCGCAGGCCGAACGCGTGGATGCGCACGCCCTCCTCCACCACGCGGCGCATGATGCAGCCGTGGCCGTAGCGCGTGCCCTCGTAGCGGTCGCGCAGATCCGGGTGCGCGTCGAGATGCAGCACCACCAGATTCGGATGGCGGCGCGCGGCGGCGCGGATCGGGCCGAGCGACAGGGAGTGCTCGCCGCCGAGCACCAGCGGAAAGCGGCCCTCGTCGAGCAGCTTGCCGATCAGCGGTTCGAGGTGCTCGGCGAGTTTCTCCGGCGGTCCGGGAAAGACCACCGCCGGCAGCGTGCGCACGCCGAAGCGGCGCGCCTCGTCCTCGATCCACTCGTCCCAGAATTCCACCTGGCGGCTGGCCGTGAGAATGGCTTCCGGCCCGCCGGCCGTGCCTTTCATGTAGGTGGTCGTGGCCTCGTAGGGCACCGGCACCACGGCGCCGAGCGCCGCAGAGCCGCAGGCCTCGCCTTCGAGGCCGAGAAAAGCGCCAGGGTCGTGTTCAGGGGTCATTCTCGGGGAACCGCGCCGCCGCTGGCGGCTAGACTGGATTCAATGCGCCTGGAATATACCCAGGACCTCAAGCTGGAACAGCGTCTGCAGCAATCGCCGCAGATGATCCAGGCCATGCAGATCCTGCAGCTCACCACCCCCGAGCTGCTGGACCGCATCGAGGCCGAGTTGGAGGAGAACCCCTTCCTGGAGGCCGCCGGAGCCGAAGCCGGCGAGGAAGAGGGCGACGCGCTGCGCAAGACCGAGACCGCCGAGCCGGAGGCGACCGAGGCCGCCGATCCCGAGGAATTCGCGTCCTACGAGGGCCTGCTGGAGGCGGCGCCCTGGCGCGGCGCGGCGCGCGGCGCGTCGGACGAGAGCGGCTACGACGCGGTGCAGGAGCTGCAGGCGCCGGAGCTGGAGTCGGCCGAGGGCGCGCTGGCCGAACTGCGCGTGCGCGAGGCGCCGGCCGAGGTCGTGCGCAACGCCGAGCTGATCCTTGCGTTCCTCGACGAGCGCGGATTCCTGCCCGACGGCCTCGAGGAGCTGGCCGAGATCAGCGGCACTCCGCTGCCGGCCCTGGAAGAGGCGCTGCGCCAGTTGCGCGCGCTGGTCCACCCCGCCCTCGGCGCGCGCAATCTGCGCGAGTGTTTCCTGCTGCAGTGGGAAAAGCTGCCGGAGCCCGAGCCGCTGGCCCGCCGCATCCTGGAAGCGCACTTCGACGACTTGCTGGCCAACCGCCTGCCGCAGATCGCCAAGGCGGAGAGCGTGCCGATGGCCGACGTCCGCCACGCGATCGAAGTGCTGGCGCTCTTCGACTCGCGGCCGGTGCGCGCCGCCGCCCCCGCCGCCAGCCAGGCGCTGTATCCGGACGTGGTGGTCGAGGAAGACGCCGACGGCCGCTTCGAAGTGCGCCTGGTGCGCGACGGCCTGCCGGAAGTGCGGCTGACGCGCAAGGCGCACGAGATCCTCGAGCACGCCAAGGACGATCCGCGCCTGCACGAATTCCTGGTGCGCAAGATCGAGCGCGCGCGCTGGTTTCTCGACGCGATCCAGCAGCGGCGCGAGACCCTGATGAAGATCTCGCGCGCCATCGTCGCGCGCCAGGAGGACTTCCTGCGCTGGGGGCCGGAGCGCCTGCGGACCCTGCGCATGCAAGAGATCGCCGAGGAGGTCGGCGTGCACATCTCGACGGTGTCGCGGGCCATCCGCGGCAAGAGCGCGCAGACGCCGCAGGGCATCCTGCCGCTCAAGGCCCTGTTCACCGGCGGGCAGCGCTCGGCCCGCGGCGGCAGCAAGTCGCGGGTGGCGATCCAGGAGCGCCTGCGCGAGATCGTCGCGGCCGAGGATTCGGCGCACCCGTTGTCCGACGAGGAGATCGTGCGGATCCTGCGCGAGCGGGACGGGACGCGGGTGGCCCGGCGCACCGTGACCAAGTATCGGATTGCCCTCGGCATTCCCTCCAGCCCGCTGCGGCGCGCCTATTGATCCGGGGTCGTGCGGCGCCGGGTCCGGGGCTCGGCTCGCGCCGGCGGCATTCGCGCGCAGCGCGGAGCGGCCGGTGCGGCGCGATGCGCGCGCGCGAGACGACGCGGCGGCGCGACGCGACGCGCGGCA